>Ga0222420_100080_pt1 | contig 215218 bp, 206 predicted proteins | sample 3A2ome_FD_182470 | JGI IMG/M metagenome (GOLD analysis project Ga0222420, IMG submission 182470) | Enriched microbial communities from leaf-cutter ant dump, University of Wisconsin, Madison, United States - 3A200A (version 2) | ecosystem: Environmental > Terrestrial > Nest > Insects nest > Nest... | reverse complement strand
GGCGTGATGGGCTTCTTGGCGCCCAGCATCACGCACATCAGCGCGTCCTCGTCGCCGACGTTGATCTCCTCGCGGTACACGCCGGGCGGCACCGAGACCAGGTCGCGGTCGGTCAGCACGGTCTCGTAGCGCTCGCCCTCGGGCGTGGTCAGCACCAGCTTGAGCTTGCCGCGCATGACGAAGAACACTTCTTCCACGTCGACGTGGATGTGCGGCGGGCCTTCGTGGCCGGCCGGGATCACCATGGTCGAGAAGGTGAAGTGCTCGGCCGGCACGGTGTTCATGTCGGCCGAGACGCCGGTGCCGCCGGTGCCGAGGTAGCGCATCTGCGCGCGGCGGAACTTCGGGTCGTAGTCGGCCTGGAACTTCAGCGCGTTCCAGTCGTACTTGCGGGTGGCGTAGCGCGCGATGCGCGTGTTCATCCAGTCCTCGAAGCTGGCGCCTTCCGGGCGGGTCCAGCTCGGCTGGTCGGCATCCATTTGCTGTTGCACGGACAGATCGGTCATGGGGGAAGCTCCTTCAGTGGGTCAGGGAACGGAATCAATGCATCACGAAGCCGCCGTTCACCGCCAGCAGCTGGCCGGTGACGAAGCGCGACAGGCCCGACAGGGCGAACAGCACGGCGCCGCACACGTCGGCCGCCTGCTGCTCGCGCGGCAGGGCGCGGCCTTCGAAATATTTCTCGTGGCGTGCCTTGGGCACGTATTCGGTGGCCTCCACCAGCGTGAGGCCGGGCGCCACCGCGTTGACGGTGATGTCGTCGCCGCCCCACTCGCGGGCCAGCGAACGCGTCATGGAGATCACGGCGCCCTTGCTGGCGGCGTAGGCCAGCAGGTTGGGGGCGCCCCACAGCGCCGTGTCGGACGCCAGGTTGACCACCGCGCCGCGGCCGCTCGCCGCCAGCGCGGCGCGGCAGGCGCGGCCCATCAGCCAGGTGCCGCGCACGTTGACGTCCATCACGCGGTCCCACAGGTCGATCTCGAGCGCGTGGGCGTCCTTGCCGCCGGAGTTGGTGATGGCGGCGTTGTTGACGAGGCCGTCCAGCCCGCCCAGCAGGCGAGCCGATTCGGCGGCGCAGGCCTCGATGGAGGCGGCGTCGCACAGGTCCAGCGGCAGCGCCTGCACGTCGAAGCCCTGCCCGCGCAGGGCGGCGGCCTCGGCGGCGGCCAGATCGGCCAGCACGTCGGCGACCACCACGCGGCCGCCGGCGGTGGCGATGGACTTGGCGAAGGCCAGGCCCAGGCCGCGCGCGGCGCCGGTCACCAGCACGCGGCGGCCCTTGAGCAGGTCGTGCGGCAGTTCGGCCAGCAGCTGCTGCAGGCTGTGCGGATCGGCGGTGCCCTGGATGGCGCTCATCGTGCGGTTCCTTCTTCTGTCTCGTGCGCCGCCGGCACTCAGTCGGCCTGGATGTTCAGTTCCTTCACCACGCGGGTGAAGCGCTCGAGGTCGGCGGCGGTGACCTTGGCCAGCGTCTCGGGCGGCCCGCCCACCGGCAGCACGCCCAGCGTCTTCATCTTCGCCGCCACGTCGGGCAGGCGGATGATCTCGTTGAGCTGCGCGTTGAGCTTGTTCACCACGTCCGCCGGCAGGCCCTTGGGACCGTACAGCCCGTTCCAGGCCGTGACTTCCACGCCCTTGTAGCCCAGTTCGGCCAGCGTGGGAACCTGCGGCGCCAGCGGCGTGCGCTCGGCCTGGGCCACGCCCAGCAGGCGCATCTTGCCGTCGGCCAGGTAGGGCTCCACCGGGCCGTAGGTGATCCAGGTCAGCGGCACGTGGCCGCCGGCCACGTCGGTCAGCGCCGGCGCCACGCCGCGGTACGGCACGTGGCGGAAGTTGGCGCCGGTGGCCTTGTTGAACATCTCGCCCAGCACGTGCATCGGCGAGCCGCTGCCGGGGCTGCCATAGGCCAGCTCGGACTTCTTCGACTCGTCGATCGCCTCCTTGAGCGTGCGCGCCTTGGTGCCCGGGCCCGCCACGATGAACAGCGGCTGCGCGCCGATCTGCATGATGGGCGTGAAGCCGCCGCGCACGTCGTAGCTGGCGCTGGGCGCTGTCTTGAGCACCAGCTGCGCCATGGTGAAGGTGCTGGGCGCCATCAGCAGCGTGTAGCCGTCCGGCGCGGCCTTGGAGACGAAGTTGCTGCCGATCACGCCGCTGGCGCCCGGCTTGTTGTCGACCAGCACGGGCTGGCCCAGGCGGGTCTGCAGCTTCTCGGCGAAGACGCGGGCCAGCGCGTCGGTGTCGCCGCCGGCCGGGTAGGCCACGACGATGGTGACCGGCTTGGACGGCCAGCCCTGCGCCATGGCCGCGGCCGCCGTCCCGGCGACCACGCAACCTGCAAACCACTTCCACATCCGCTTCATCATCGTGTGCCTCATGTGTGTTTTACTAAAGAAACGTCGATTTATCATTGAAACGACAACGCGAGAATACGGCAGGAAGTCACGGGACATATCAGTACTAACCCTCAATTTTCACTCCTTTTGTTTCGTTAAGGGATCATTGATTCTTTTGTGAGACATCACATGCATCCTTCGTGCCAGCAAAAAACCCCCGGATCCGGGGGATCGCAGGGGCCTGGATGCAGAAAGATGCGCCACCGTGGGGCGGCGGGCACCGCCGCGGGGAGGCGCGGCGGGGAGTGAAAGAGCAAGGAAGGGGCGGCGCGGGCCTAGGCTCCGAGCAGCCTCACCAGCTCGGCCGCCGCCAGCCGCGGCGGCGGCGCGGGCCAGCCGCCGTCCAGCAGCTCGACCATCCGCGCATTGCGCGGCGCCTGGCGGCCGTGCCGCTGCGCCAGCCGCACCACCTCGCCGCTGAGCGCGTCGACCTCGGTGCGGCGCCCCAGCGCCAGGTCGTCGGCCATGCTGGAGCGCGCCTTGGCATCGATGCGCAGCATGCGCGCCGCGACGATGCGGAACAGCCAGTCGGGCAGCCGCAGCAGCCGCGCCAGGCGGCGCGGCGGCACGGCGACGACCTGCGCCGGCGCGATGCCGGCGGCCGCCAGCACGTCCAGCGCCTCCTCGATCAGCGCCGCGAAGCAGCGGCGCCAGCCGCGGTCGAGCAGCTGCGCGCGCAGCGGCAGGCCCGACAGCGCGTTGACCGGGTTGTTGAGGTTGATCAGCAGCTTGCCCCACTGGATCGATTCGATGTCGGCGCGCAGGTCCAGCGGCACGCCGGCGGCCTCGAAGACCGGCAGCCAGGGGACGAGCGCCGGCGCGTCGAGCGCAGCCAGCCGCCCGTCGGTGCCGCGGTGCCAGGCGCCGGGCGCCAGCTCGGCCACGTTGTACGGCACCATGCCCGGCATGCAGCGCAGCGCCGGCGCGGCCTGCTGCGCCACGCCGGCGTTGCCGACGCCGTTCTGCAGCGACAGCACGGGCGTGCCCGGCGGCAGCGCTGCCGCCAGCTGGGCGGCGGCCTCGGCCGTGGCGCCGCTCTTGACGCACAGCAGCACCAGCGCCGGCCGCAGGCCGGGCGGCACCGCCTCGGCCAGCCGCAGCTGTCCGGCTGGCACCTGCCGGTGCGCGCCGTCGCGGTCGGTGATCGTCAGGCCCTGCGCCGCCAGCGCGGCCACCACGCGCGGCCGCCCGACGAAGGTGACGGGCACGCCGGCCGCCGCCAGGCAGCCGCCGACGTAGCAGCCGATGGCGCCGGCGCCCATCACCAGCACCGGCCCGGGCGCCGTCGCCGCGTCAGCCCGGTCCATGCCGGCCTCCCGTGCCCGTCCCGCGGGCGGAGGCCGCCCTCGGCTCCATCGTCAGCGGCATCTCGGGCGGCATCAGCAGTTCGTCGCCCAGCACCCGCCAGGCGCCCTGCGCGCGGCCCAGCACCAGCTTCTGGCAATTGAGGACCGGCGAGCGCTGGTCGAAGGGCCAGAAGCGCGCCATCCGGTCGTCGTCGGTGTCGGCCGGGCGCTCCACGGCCAGCCGCACCGCCTGCATGAACTGGCCGTGGCTGAAGAGGAAGACCTCGGCGTCCTCCGGCAGCGCCGCCAGCCGCGCCAGCGCCTGCTCGGCGCGGCGCAGCACCTGCGAGAAGCTCTCGGCGCCCTCGCCGTCCACGTGGGCCGGGTCGCCGAGCTGCCAGTAGGCCTCCACCGCCGGCCGGCGCTGCGTGCGCGTCGTGTCGGCCCAGCGCGCGGGACACAGGTAGGTGAACTCGTGGATCGGCCAGATCGCCATCGGCACGCCAGGAAAGCGCACGCAGGAGGGCTCGGCCGTCTGCCGCGCCCGCAGGAAGGGCGAGCTGACGATGTGGGTCGGCTCGCCGGTCCAGCCCGCCGCCACCTGCCGCGCCTGGGCCACGCCCAGCGGCGTGAGCGGCATGGCGACCAGGTCGCGCGTCGGCTGGCCGGCGTTGCCGGTGCTCTGGCCGTGGCGGACAAAGGTAGCGCGAGTCAAGGAATCAACCCCCATGCCGCTGCGCGGCTCCCCCTTCTGCTGCGCGAAGGGGGCGCACCCAGCGGCCTGGCAAAGCCAGTTCCGCGGGTGCCCTGGCCAGAGGTGCGCCGCGCTCAAGACGTCGGCTGTGCGCTCGCCAAGCCATCGCTCAAAGGAACGCCGGACAAGCTCAGGCCCGCTCGGCCACCCAGGCCTGCACCGAGGCCAGCGCCTTCGGCAGGCCGGCCGCGTCGGTGCCGCCGGCCATCGCCATGTCGGGCTTGCCGCCGCCCTTGCCGCCCACCTGCTGGGCGACGAAGTTGACCAGTTCGCCGGCCTTGACCTTGGCGGTGTGGTCGGCCGTGACGCCGGCCGCGATCTGCACCTTGGCGCCGTCGACGGCCGCCAGCACGATGGCGGCGCTCTTGAGCTTGTCCTTGAGCTTGTCCATCGTCTCGCGCAGCGTCTTCGCGTCGGCGCCCTCGAGCCTGGCGGCCAGCACCTTGATGCCCTTGACGTCCACTGCCTGCGACACCAGCTCGTCGCCCTGGCTGGAGGCGAGCCGGCCCTTGAGCGCGCCGATCTCCTTCTCCAGCGCGCGCACCTGGTCGAGCACCTGCGCCAGGCGCGACTGCACCTCGGCCGCCGGGGCCTTGAGCGTGGCGGCCACGCTGTGCACCGTGCCTTCCAGGCCCTGCACGTAGGCCAGCGCGTTGGCGCCGGTGATGGCCTCGACGCGGCGCACGCCGGCGGCCACGCCGCCCTCGCTCACGATCTTGAACAGGCCGATGTCGCCGGTGCGCTGCACGTGCGTGCCGCCGCACAGCTCGCGGCTGGTGCCGATGTCGAGCACGCGCACGGTGTCGCCGTACTTCTCGCCGAAGAGCATCATGGCGCCGGTCTGCTGCGCGTCGTCCATGGACATCACGCGCGCCTGGGTGGGCGCGTTGGCCAGGATCTCGGCATTGACGCGCTGCTCGATCTCGGCGATCTGCGCCGGCGTGACGGGCGCGTTGTGCGCGAAGTCGAAGCGCGTCTTGTCGGCATCGACCAGCGAGCCCTTCTGCTGCACGTGGCCGCCCAGCACCTCGCGCAGCGCCTTGTGCATCAGGTGGGTGACCGAGTGGTTGCGCATGGTCGCGGCGCGGCGCGCGCCGTCCACGGCGGCCTTCACCGCATCGCCCACCTTCAGCGTGCCCTGCTGCATCGTGCCGTGGTGCCCGTAGACGTCGGCCTTGATCTTCTGCGTGTCCTCCACGCCGAAGGCGACGCCCTCGGCGGTGACCTCGCCCTGGTCGCCGACCTGGCCGCCGCTCTCGGCGTAGAAGGGCGTGGTGTCGAGCACCACGATGCCGGCCTCGCCTTCCTTCAGCTCGTTCACCGCGGCGCCCTCGTGGTAGAGCGCGACGACCGTGGCCGCCTCCTCCAGGTGCTCGTAGCCGGTGAAGACGCTGGCCGCGCCGCCGTACTCGACGGCGCGCTCCATCTTGAACTTGCCGGCGGCGCGGCCCGCCGCCTTCTGCCGCTCCATCGCGGCGTCGAAGCCGGCCTCGTCCACCGTCACGCCGCGCTCGCGGCACACGTCCTGCGTCAGGTCGAGCGGGAAGCCGTAGGTGTCGTGCAGCTTGAAGGCCACGTCGCCGGGCAGCGTGGTCTTGCCGCCGTCCAGCGCGGCGTCGAGGATCTCCATGCCGTTGGCCAGCGTCTCGTAGAAGCGCTCTTCCTCGGCCTTGAGCGTGTCGGCGATGTGCTGCGCCTCGGCCTGCAGCTTGGGATAGGCCGCGCCCATCAGCGCCACCAGATCGGGCACCAGCTTGTGGAAGAAGGGCTTCTTGCGGCCGAGCTTGTAGCCGTGGCGGATGGCGCGGCGGATGATGCGGCGCTGCACGTAGCCGCGGCCCTCGTTGCTCGGGATCACGCCGTCGCTGACCAGGAACGAGGTCGCGCGGATGTGGTCGGCGATGACCTTGAGCGAAGGGTTCGCCAGGTCGGTACACCCAGTCTCGCGCGCGGCGGCCTTGATCAGCGCATCGAAGATGTCGATCTCGTAGTTGCTGTGCACGTGCTGCAGGATCGCCGCCAGGCGCTCCAGGCCCATGCCGGTGTCGACGCAGGGCGCGGGCAGCTTCACCACGCTGCCGTCCTCCTTCATGTCGAACTGCATGAACACGTGGTTCCAGATCTCGATGAAGCGGTCGCCGTCCTCGTCAGGGCTGCCCGGAGGGCCGCCGGGGATGTGCGGGCCGTGGTCGTAGAAGATCTCCGAGCAGGGGCCGCAGGGGCCGGTGTCGGCCATCATCCAGAAGTTGTCGCTCTTGTACTTGCCGCCCTTGTTGTCGCCGATGCGGATGACGCGCTCGGGCGGCAGGCCGATCTCCTTCGTCCAGATGTCGTAGGCCTCGTCGTCGTCGATGTAGACGGTGGCCAGCAGCTTCTCGGCCGGCAGCCCGTACACCTTCGTCAGCAGTTCCCAGCCCCAGGTGATCGACTCGCGCTTGAAGTAGTCGCCGAAGCTCCAGTTGCCCAGCATCTCGAAGAAGGTGTGGTGCCGCGCGGTGTAGCCCACGTTTTCCAAATCGTTGTGCTTGCCGCCGGCGCGCAGGCAGGCCTGCACCGAGGCGGCGCGCACGTAGGGACGCTTGTCGGTGCCGAGGAACACGTCCTTGAACTGCACCATGCCCGAGTTGGTGAACATCAGCGTCGGGTCGTTGCCCGGCACCAGCGGGCTCGACGCCACGACCGTGTGGCCCTTGGATTCGAAGAAATCGAGGAAGGTCTTGCGGATGTCCGCGACCGTGAACGTGGGCTGGCTCATGAGGAAGGGCGGCGTGCCGCGGCTCGGCCGGAAGGCGCCCGGTGGCCGGGCCAGGGGGCGTCGAACGGGCGCCGGCTGGGCGCTAACTGCTTGATTCGATTGAACATTCAATTATAGGTGGCAGGGTGCCCCGGCGCTGGCCCGCGGCCCGGTTCACGGCGCCTGCAGCGGCTGGCGCAGCAGCACCTCGTGCCGCGCCGGATGCGGCGGCAGCCAGGAGCGCACCAGCACGAAGTCGCGCACCGGCCAGGCGATGGGCGCCTCCACCCGCGGCGCGCCCGATTCCCGGGCATCGCGGGCCAGGGTGAGGTGCGGCTGCCAGCCGGAGGGCGCGGGCTGGCCCAGCGCCGCGGCGATGCGCCCGTGCAGGCGCGCCAGCCCCTCGCAGGGCGCCGGCCGCAGCACCGCCACGCCGTTGCGCGTCCACACCTCCGCGCGGTCCAGGTGCAGTTCGAAGGCCTGCGCCTGCACGCCTTGCAGCACGGCGCGCAGGCCCTCGACGGCCGCCTCGTCCCGCGGCCCCAGGTGGGCCAGGGTCAGGTGCAGCCGGTGCGCGCGCGGCAGCCGCTTCGCCGCGGCCGGGGTCCACCGCCAGGCGGCGCGATGCGCCTCGATGGCCCGCAAGGCGTCGTCGCCGGGGAACAGGCCGACGAACAGCGCGGGCGGACGGGGATCCGCGGCAGGGGGCATGACGTGGCGCAACCGAAAGCGTTAGAACAGGTTACCGCTGCCTTCCCGGAGTCAGGCAGGGCTTGCAGAATGGGCGTAAGGTGCCGCATTGCACCGTCGCACACAAGGAGCTTGCATGCCCGCCTACGAGGCCGCGCACTGGACCATCGACGACCTGGACTTCTCGCGCATCGCGCTGGATGCGGTCCGCGAGGACGAGACGCTGTTCTACCTGGCCTGTTCGGCCTCGTTCATCGAGAGCGGCTCGGACCTGTACACGCGCAACCTGATCGACTACTTCGAGGGCGACGAGGAGGTGACGCAGTGGCTGCGCGAGCACTGGGAGCCCGAGGAACTGCAGCACGGCCGCGCCCTGCGCGCCTACGTCGAGCACGCCTGGCCCGAGTTCGACTGGGAGCCGGCGTACCGCAGCTTCCTGGAGGAATACGCCACCTACTGCAAGATCGAGCTGCTGGCGCCGACGCGCGGCCTGGAGATGTCGGCGCGCTGCGTGGTCGAGACCGGCACCGCCACCTACTACCGCGCGCTGGCCAAGGCCACCACCGAGCCGGTGTTCGTCGACCTGGCCTCGCGCATCGCGGCCGACGAGGTCAACCACTACAAGCACTTCTACCGCTTCTTCCGCCGCTACCGCGATGAGGAGCGGCTGGGCCGCACGCGCGTGTTCGGCACGGTGGCGCGCCGCACCTGGGAGCTCAAGAGCGAGGACGCCGACTGCGCCCTGCGCCACATCGCCCGCACCCGCAGCCCCGCGCATGCGGCCGACAAGGTGTGGATGCGCGCGCTGAGCGGCCGCGTCAGCCGCGTCATCAGCCGCAACCTCAACCCCGGCGCCACGCTCAAGATGCTGATGCGCCCGCTCGACCTGCCGCCGCGCGTCGAAACGGCGCTGCAGGTGCCGATCGAGCAGTTCATGCAGCGGGTGTTCCTGCGCTGAGCGCGTCCTGCCGGCGCGGCTAGAATCCGCGCCTCCTGCGGGCGTCGTTCAATGGCAGGACCTGAGCTTCCCAAGCTCAAGACGTGGGTTCGATTCCCATCGCCCGCTCCATGGAACTGTGCTTTCATGGGCGCCTTCCGCCCCCGCGGCCTTCCTGCGCTCCCATGAAGACCCGCCCCTCCTCCACGCCGCAACGGGCCGCCGCCGAAGCCGGGCCTGCCGCGTCGCGCTCCGCCGTCAAGTCGGCCGACCGCGTCCTCGACCTGCTCGAACTCCTGGCCAGCACCGGGCGCGCCATGACGCATGCCGAGATCGCGCGGCGCACCGGCATTCCCAAGAGCAGCCTGACCCCGCTGCTGCGCAACCTCGTGCGCCGCGGCTACATCGAGCCCCTCGCGCATTCGCAGCAGTTCCAGCTGGGCGAGGGGACGCATGCGCTGGCGCGGCGCGGCGCGCACAACCGCGAGCTGCTGCGCGCCAGCGGGCCCTGGCTGCAGCACCTGATGCAGGCCACCGGCGAGTCGGCCGGGCTCAGCGTGCTGCGCGACGACGTGGCCGAGCGCATCGCCTCCTCGCAGTCGCCGACCGCGGTGCTCTATTCGGTGCACGTCGGCGTCATGCAGCCGCTCTACGCCAGCTCGGCGGGCAAGGTGCTGCTCGCGTGGATGCCTTCGGACGAGCGCGAGGCCTACCTGCGGCGCGTCAAGCTGCTGCCGCGCACGGGCCAGACGATCCGCTCGGCGGCCGTCCTGCGGCGGCAGCTGCACCAGGTCCGCGAGGAAGGCGTGGCCTGGTCCCTCGGCGAATTCACGGCCGGCATCGTCGGCGTGGCGGTGCCCGTGCTGGACGTGCATGGCCGCGCGATCGCGGCCGTGGGCATCGCGCTGCCGGCCAGCCGGCTGGACGAGGCGCGCAAGAAGAAGATGATGAACGTGCTGCGCACCACGGCCGTCCAGATCGGCCGAGCGACGGACCGGGCCGCTCCGCCGTCGGCAGAAAGTGTTCACATATGAGAACACGCGCTGGCTGCGCACGGCACTGATCCCGACACTGGACGGCATGACAGGAGGCACCCGCGACGGGTGCCCCAGGAGACACGCATGCCCCAACAGACCCTCCTCCAGGAAACCCTCAGCACGCCCGTGGCGGGCCGCTACGACGTGATCGTCGTGGGCGGCGGCGCCTCCGGCACCGTGGCCGCCATCGCCGCCGCCCGCGCCGGCGCCCGCACCCTTCTGCTCGAACGCGGCGGCTGCCTGGGCGGCGCGGCGACCGCCAACCTGGTGGCCCAGTGGGTCGCCTTCTTCCACGGCGAGACGCGCGTGGTCGGCGGCATTCCCTACGAGCTGGCCGAACGCGTGCAGGCGGCCGGCGGCTCGGACGGCTTCCACCGCTACGTGATGGGCGAGGCGGCCGGCACGCCCTTTCCGCTGCGGGTCCTTCCCTTCAACCCCGAGAAGGTGAAGTGGGTGCTGGACGGCGCGGTGGGCGAGGCCGGCGTGCAGGTGCTGCTGCACGCCACCTTCGCGCGCGCCCTGTTGCAGGACGGCGCGGTGACGGGCGTCGCGGCCGAGACGGTGCAGGGCCGCCTGGCCTTCCTCGCGCCGGTGGTGGTGGACGCCTCCGGCGACGCGCTGGTCTGCGGCAGCGCCGGCGTGGCCTTCCAGGAAGACGGCGGCGAGCGCCAGCCCTGCACGCTGTCGTTCCGGCTGTCGAACGTGGACGTGGCGCGCTTCAGGGCGGTGCCCTCCGACGAGCGCCGACGCCTCGTGCTGGGCGGCCTGCAGCGCGGCGAGCTGTTCTGGGAGAGCCTGTCCTTCGTCAGCACGCCGGGCGGCACCGACGCCATCTGCCTGATGAGCCGCATCCAGGACATCGATGCGCTGAACGCCCGCGACGCATCGCGCGCCGAGCAGGAAGGCCGCCGGCAGATCGCGAGCATCGTCGGCTTCCTCAACCGCGAGATCCCCGGCTTCGAGGACGCGCTGCTGGCCGACGTCGCCGAGCGCGTGGGCGTGCGCGAGACGCGCCGCATCCAGGGCCGCTGCACGCTGAGCGAGGAGGACATCATGCAGGGGCGCAGCTTCGAGGACGCCATCGCCCTCGGCGCCGGCCCGATGGACCGCCACCAGCCGGGCGGCACCGGCATCCGCCTGTATGCGCCGCCGGCGCCCTTCGAGATCCCGCTGCGCGCGCTGCTGCCCGCCGGCGTGGAGGGCCTGCTGGTGTGCGGCCGCACGCTCAGCGCGACGCGCGAGGCGATGGCCGGCGCGCGCCACATGGCCACCTCCATGGCGATGGGCCAGGCCGTGGGCACGCTCGGCGCCATCGCCTCGGTCACGGGGCGCAGTCCTTCGTCCGTCCCGGCCGCCGAGGTGCAGGACCACCTCGCGCGGGCCCGCGCGATCTTCCGCCGCTCGCAGCTCGCCGAGCCCGCGCCGGCCGCCTGATTCCAGAGGAGACCTCCATGAAGAAAACGCTTCGCGCCCTCGCCTGCCTGGGCACGCTCGCTGCGGCCGCCGCGGCCGCCGGCGCGCAGGACTGGCCGGCCCGCACCACCACGGTCATCAACCCCTTCAGCGCCGGCACGACGACCGACGCGGTGGCGCGCGCCGTCGCCGACGGCCTGCAGAAGAAGTTCGGCAGCCCCTTCATCGTCGATTCCCGGCCCGGCGCCGGCGGGATGATCGGCACCGCCGCCGTCGCCCGCGCGCCGGCCGACGGCAGCGTGTTCGGCGTCAGCATCGCCGGCCCGCTGGTGCACAACCCGCTGCTCTACAAGAGCATGGCCTACGACCCCGCCAAGGACCTGACGCCGCTGACGCTCGGCGTGCACCAGCCCTGCCTGCTGATCGCCTCCAGGGCGCTCGGCGCGAGCACGCTGCCGCAGCTGGTCGAGCTGCTGAAGAAGAACCCGGGCAAGTACAACTATTCCTACGTGGGCAACGGCTCGCTGGGGCACCTGGTCATGACGCTGCTCGGGACCCGGAGCGGCACGCAGATCGTGCCCGTGATGTACGCCGGCGCGGTGCAGGCCACCACCGCCGTGATGACCAACGAGGTGCAGATGGGCTGCCTGCCCGCGCAGGCCACGATCGCGCAGGTGCGCGCCGGCAACGTGGTGCCGATCGCCGTCTCCACGGCCGAGCGCGCGAAGCTGCTGCCCGAGGTGCCGGCCCTGCGCGAGTTCTATCCCGAGATCGTCGGCAGCGCCTGGATGGGCTTCGTCGCGCCGGCCGGCATCTCCCCGGCGCTGGCCGGCCGCATGAGCGCCGCCATCGGCGAGGTGCTGCGCCAGCCGCAGGTGGTGGAAATGCTGCGCCAGCAGTTCATGGAGCCCGCCCCGGGCACGCCGGCGGAGTTCAAGGCCTTCATGCAGCAGGAACTCGCCCGCTGGAAGCCGGTGATCGTGGACAACCACATCACCGCCGACAAGTGATGCAGGCGGGCATGCCCCGCCACGGAGAGAAACAGGTGAAAAGCGAGAACATCGCGCCGCTGGCGCACACGCCCGCGGGCGTGCCGGTGGTGGCCGAGGCCGACGTCGTCGTGATCGGCGCCGGGCCGGGCGGCTTCGCCGCCGCATTGCGGGCACGCCGCGAAGGCTGCAGCGTGATGGTGGTCGAGAAGTTCGACATGCCGGGCGGCGTCCACACCTCGGGCCTGCAGGGCGCGGCCAACGCCGGCGTCGGCGGCATCCACACCGAGCTGATGGAGCGCTTCGCGCAGGGCGGCGCCATCTACACCGCCACCGAGCAGGACCTGCCGGACTGGGCCGGCAACCCGCTCTCGCACTACGACCACTACCTGCCGCCGGGCAGCCCCTTCAGGCGCAGCTCCTTCAACCCGGACGGCGCGGGCAACATCATGGCGCGGATGCTGGAGGAAGCCGGCGTGCAGGCGATGTACGGCGCCGCCTTCGCCGACGTGGAGATGGTCGGGGAGGGCGACGGCCGCCGCATCACCCATGCGATCGTCGAGACCGTCGCGGGGCGCCACGCGATCGCCGGCAAGGTCTTCGTCGAAGGCTCGGGCACCGCGGAGGTCGTGGCCCGCGCGGGCGCGCCCTTCGTGCGCGGCGGCGGGCGCCAGCCCGGGACGGTGGCGCAGGACCCGCAGCACCGCCCCATCCCGGGCGGGCTGCTGTGGATCATGGGCGGCATCGACTTCGCCGAGACCGCCGCCTACCAGAAGCGCGAGCAGGACCCGCGGCTGCAGAAGCTGATCGCCAGGGCGCGCGCCGCGGGCGACATCCCCGAGCACCTGTACCGGCCGCGCCTGGCCGACCAGGGCGTCTACGGCGACCACTACATCGGCCATCCCACGGTGGACATGAGCCCGATCCAGGGCCCGGGCAGCTTCATCCTCTGGCAGAACGTGCCCTACGAATGGGCGCTGCACATGGACGACGACGCAGAGCATGCCGCCCGCGCCAGGCGCGAACTGCGGACGCTGATCGATGCCGAGGCGCGCTTCCTCACGCGGTACGTCCCCGGCTTCCAGAAGGCCTTCATCGCGCACGTGGGCCGCTACGTCGGCGTGCGCGACGGGCGCCACCCGCTCGGCGAGTACGTGTTCTCGATCGACGACGCGCGGCAGGGCCGCCGCTTCCCCGACGCGGTCACGGCGCCGATGACCAAGACCTTCTTCTGGGACCGGTACGCCAAATACACCTTCGAGGTGCCCTACCGCTGCTTCCTGCCCCGGGAGGTGGACAACCTGCTGCTCACCGGCGCCTCGCTGTCCTTCACCTTCGAGACGATCTTCATGGTGATGCGCAACTTCCCCTGGTGCTGCCAGACCGGCGAGGTGGCGGGCCACGCCGCCGCGCGCGCCATCCGCGAAGGCGTCGGCCCCAAGCAGATCCGCTGGACCGAGCCGCTGCCCTTCTGAGCTTCGAGGAGACACATCCCCATGAATCCTTCCGTCATCGCCGAAACCCTGGACACGCCCGTGCTGGACGACTACGACGTGGTCGTGGCGGGCGGCGGCGCCTCCGGCCTGGTGGCCGCCGTCGCGGCCGCGCGCAGCGGCGCACGCGTGGCGCTGGTGGAGCGCGCCGGCTGCCTGGGCGGCACCGCCACCTCCGGCATGGTCGCGCAGTACGTCGGCCTGTTCAACGGCACGGTGCGCCGCGTGGGCGGCATCGGCTTCGAGCTGACGCAGCGCATCGAGGCCGCCGGCGGCAGCGAGGGCTTCCGCCGCTACATCATGGCCGAGGCCAGCGCCAACCCCGTGACCCTCACCAACTTCCCGTTCAACCCCGAGGTGGTGAAGATCGTCGCCGACGACATGGCGCGCGAGGCCGGCGTCGACGTGCTGCTGCACTCGCGCGTGGTGCGGCCGCTGGCGGAGGACGGCCGCGTGCGCGGCCTGGTGCTGGAGAACGTCTCCGGCCGCCGCGCGCTGCGCTCGCGCATGCTGGTGGACGCGACCGGCGACGCGGTGATCGCCGCCGCGGCCGGCGTGCCCTTCGTCGGCGAGGAACCCGAGCTGCGCGACCAGCGCCAGCCGCTGACGCTGGTGTTCCGCATGTCGAACGTGGACGTGCGCGCCTTCCGCGCCGTGCCGCGCGAGCGCAAGCGCGCCATCGCCCTGGAAGGCCTGCGCCAGGGCAGGCTGGCCTGGGAGAGCCTGTCCTTCTGCAGCACGCCCGGCGACACCGACGCCATCTGCCTGATGAGCCGCATCCACGGCATCGACGCGCTGGACGGCGCCGAGCTGACGCGCGCCGAGCAGGTCGGCCGCCAGCAGATCAAGGCCATCGTGCCCTTCCTGCGCGAGCAGGTACCCGGCTTCGGGAAGTCCGTGCTGGCCGGCATCGCCGAGCGCGTGGGCATCCGCGAGACGCGCCGCATCGTCGGCCGCCACACGCTCACCACCGAGGACATCGTGGACGGCCGGCGCTTCGCCGATGCGGTGGCGCTGGGCGCCGGGCCGATGGACCTGCACGAGGCCGGCGGCACGGGCGTGGACCTGTGGATGCCGCCCGCGCCCTTCGAGATCCCGCTGGACTGCCTGCTGCCCGAATCGGTGGAAGGCATCGTGGTCACCGGCCGCGCGATCTCGGCCACGCGCGAGGCGAACGGCGGGGCGCGCCACATGGGCACGGCCATGTGCCTGGGCCATGCGGCCGGCGTCTACGCCGCCCTGGCGGCGGCGGGCCAGGCCAGCCTGGAGAACCCGGCGGCCAGCCGGGTGCGCGACGTCCTGCGCGGCCAGCAGGCGCTGGTGGCGGCCGACGACGCGCTGGCGGCCGCCGCCGACGAGGCCCCGATCGCGGCACGCGCCGCCTGAACCAACCGACAAGGAGACACCCGATGCAAGCCATCACCCGCCGCCAGGCCCTCGCCGCCTGCCTCGTCACGGCGGCCACCGCCGCCGCGGCGCCGGCCGCGACGGCCCAGGACTTCCCCACCAGGCCGGTGCGGCTGATCGTCCCCTTCCCGGCCGGCGGCCCCTCCGACACCACCGCCCGGTCCATCGCGGACGGCCTGGGCAAGGTGCTCGGGCAGCCCGTGGTGGTGGAGAACAAGCCCGGCGCCGGCGCGATCGTCGGCAGCGAGGTCGTGCTGGCGCAGCCGGCGGACGGCCACACGCTGCTGATGGTCAGCAACGTCATCTCCACCGGCAAGTGGCTCTATCCCACCATGTCCTTCGAGCCGGTGCGCGACTTCCGCGCCGTGGTCGGCGTGTTCCGCAGCCCGCACCAGGTGGCGGTGGCGCCGGGCTTTCCCGGCAAGGGCATCCAGGACCTCATCGCCATGGCGAAGCGGGAAAAGGGCCGCATGAACTACGGCTCGGGCGGCTCCGGCACCATGCCGCACCTGGGGGCGGAGCGCTTCAAGCAGGTCGCCGGCGTGGAGATGGCGCACGTGCCCTACCGCGGCTCGGCGCCGGCGAACACGGCGCTGCTGTCGGGCGAGGTGCCGGTCCACTTCGACATCGAGTTCTCCGTGCAGCCGCTGCTGAAGGCGGGCCGGCTGCGCTCGCTCGGCGTCACCTCGCTGAAGCGCTCGCCCCAGTTCCCCGACGTCCCCACGCTGGACGAGCAGGGCCTCAAGGGCTTCGAGCTGTACTCGTGGTTCGGCATCGTGGCGCGCACCGGCACGCCGGACGGCGTCGTCGCCAAGCTCAACCGCGCCATCAACCAGGTGATGGAGATGCCGGCGTTCAAGGAGCGGCTGGCGCTGCTGGGCGCGGAGAAGATCGGCGGCCCGCCGGAGGCCTTCGAGAAGATGATCCAGGACGACTACCGCCTGTGGGGCGAGGTGATCCGCAAGGCGCACATCCGGGTGGATTGAGTCCGCCATCCGCGGCATCATCGGCAGCGCGGCGCAGCCGATGCCCGCGCCGCCGGGAAGGATGAAACCATGAGCATTGCCGTCGAATTGCCGAAGCTGCCGGACGCCCTGTCGCGCTACGGCTTCGCCTACCTGCTGACGAGCCGCGCCGAGGGCGCCCCGCATGCGGTGGCGGTGACGCCGCGGCTCGACGGCGGCGTGCTGGTGATCGACGGCGTCGGCCGCCGCAGCCGCGAGAACCTGCTGGCGCGGCCCGTGGTCGGCCTGGTCTGGCCGCCGCAGTCCGCGTCGGACTATTCGCTGATCGTCGACGGACAGGCCGCCATGGACGGCGAGTCGCTGCGCATCGCGCCGATCCGGGCCGTGCTGCACCGCCCGGCGGCGCCGCACGCCGGCCCGGCCGCGCCGGGCGCCTGCGGGTCCGATTGCGTGGAACTGGCGCTGCCGGCCGGCGCGAAGACGGCGCGGCCCGCCTGAGGGCCGGGGCGCCTGCCCGGCCTTTCCTTCCTCCTCAGTGCCGGCTGGCCGCCTCGACGGAGCGCAGCGCGGGCCGGTCGGGCAGCATGTCGCTCGCCTCCAGGCTTTCCAGCCGCGTGGAGCGCGTCAGCTCCCGCTCCAGGCGCCGCACCCGGTCCTCGTACATGCGCGCCAGCGCCGCGTGGTGCTCGGCCGCGGCCTGGTGCTCGATGCGCGCCATCTGCGCCTCCTGCAGCAGCACGGTGGCGCGCTTGAGGTACGTGTTGGGGTTGAAGCGGAGAAGATCGAGAAGCATGGCACACCTCCATGAGTGGTCGTGCTTCCATGCTTGCCCACCGGCAGGCCTCGCCGTGTCAGCCGTTTGCCCGTCTGTGGGCGGCCTGGACGCCTTTCACGCCAACTTTTTCAGCATTCCGGCGGCGCAGCGGCCGATGCGGGCGGCCCGGAACACCGCTTTTCAGCCCAGGCCCCACGGCGCGGGCACCTGCCGCGTGATGCGCGAGAACAGCGCCTCGTAGTCGGCCTCCGGCGCGTGGCCGGTGAGCGGGTCGCGGTTGCGCCGGAAGGCGGCGTCCAGTTCCTCCCAGTCGTCCTTCGTCAGCACGCGCTCGGCCAGGGGCAGCAGCTCGCGCTCCTCCAGCGCCATGTGGGCGAGGTAGAAGTCGATGTAGTGCTGCATCGCGTCCTCGAAGGCGGCGCGCCGGGGCTCGCCCAGCATCTCGAAGGCGAGCAGGTCGTGCTCCAGGTCGCGCACGCGGCGCTCGCCGCGCGCGTGGTCGGCATCGAGCCGGTCCAGCAGATCGCGCGACAGCGGCGTGCGCGCCCGCAGCTTGGGGAAGAGCACTTCCGACTCCTGCCGGTGGTGGCGCTTCTCGGGGAATTCGTCGATGTAGAACAGCATGGCGCGCAGCACCTCGAAGTCGGGCAGCGTGCCCTCGCGCCGGTGGTGGGCCAGCAGCAGCGGCACGGTGCGCAGCATGGCAGCGAGCGCGGCATGCTCTTCGCGCAGGATGCGGAGGGTGGCGTGGGTCATGGTGTCTCCTGGTGGATGGAGACTGCCATGCGCCCGCGGCCGCGGCCTTGCCGCAGATCAAACGCGGGCTCAGCCGATGGGCACCAGCGTGTCCTGCGCCTCGTCGTCGAAGCCGGGCACGGGCTGGGCCCGCGCCAGGGCCATCCACACGGCGAAGGGGATGCGCTCCACCGGCCGGCAGGTGGCGGCGCGCGCGACCACGAGGCGCTCGCCCTGCTGCACCAGCACGCCGCAGCCGGCGGGGATCTCCTCCGGCTCGGCGATCGGCCGGCCCTTCGCGTCGCGGCCCAGCACGTACCAGCATTCGCCGCCCAGGTCGAGGTAGGCGGCGCGCTTGTCGGCCTTGCGCAGGTCGCCCAGCAGGTCGGCGCGGCTGACCTTGACCTCGTGCACGATGGGCTGCGCGTAGGCCTCGACGCTGGTGTTGCGGATGGAGAAGACGTCGGGCCGGGCGATGCACCAGCGCGGCTTGCCGCCCTCTTCCAGCGGACCCAGCCGCGCGCGCAGCGTGAGGCCGCGCCAGGCGATGCGGCCGCCGCGCGTCATCTCGCGCGCCACCTGCTCGACCAGCGCCTCGTGCGCCGAGAGCGCGCCGCGGTTGCGCTGCAGCGAATCGGCGATGTGCGCGATGCCGGCGTCGCTCACGCGCAGCGTCTCGTGGCCCTGGGGCGAGCGCACGCGCTCCAGCAGGCCGGCGGCCAGCAGGTCGATCTCGAGCGGGTCGCAGCAGGGCCAGCCGGCCGAGCGGTACACCTCGCGCAGGCGCCGCGCGTGCGCCCGCGCGAGCGCGCCGGGCGCGGGCGGATCGACCACGGGCGGCGCGCGGCCGGGGTCCACCTGCGGCGGATCGGCAGGCGGCGGGTCGCCGGCCGGCGGGGGCGGCGGCACCACGATGGGCGGGGACGGCGGCGCCGGCGGCGGCGACGGCTCGGGCACGTCGGGCGCGGGCGGCGGCGGGCCGATGGGCGTGCCGGCGACGCGCAAGGCAGTCGATAGCGTGTTCATGGGTACAGGTTAGTCCAGGAAGGCCGGCCAGGCGAAGACCCCGCGGCGTCCACCGGCGCGCGGCCCTGCGTGTCCAGTCCGAGTTGCGCCAGCACTTCGTGGCGCACCGGGTGGGGCGGCAACCACGATCGCACGAGCAGGAACTCCCGGACCGGCCAGCGCAGCGGCGGCAACAGCGCGGCCCCGGCATGCAGCGCGTTGCGTCCCAGGGTCACGTGCGGGGTCCACCGGCGGGCAGGCACCTGGCGGCCGAGCGCCTGCGCGGAGGCCGCATGCAGCTGCGCCAGGGCCGGATGCAGGCGCGGGCACGCCACGGCGACGCCGTTGCCCGTCCAGACGCCCGACCATGCCATCTCCAGCTCGAAGGCTGGCAGCCGCAAGGCCCGGAGCGCGGCGATGGCGGCATCGACCTGCCGCTCGCCCAGCGTCCCGAGCGCGTGCAGGGTCAGGTGCAGGCGATGGGGGCGCGGCTGCTCGCTGCCGCGGGGCCACCACCACTGCTGCCGGTGCGCCTCCAGGGCCTGGCGCACCGGCGGCGGCGGACGCAGCCACACGTAGGTCTGCGGCAGGGAGGAAGGGGACGGCATGGTGGCAGCCCTGCTCAATGGAAATCCCGGCTGCGCTGGCCCTGCGCCAGGCGGCCCAGCCAGGGGGTGAAGTCGCGGAAGGCCTCGGCCACCAGGTGCTGCACCTTGCCGCCGCTGTCGACGTCGCGCTGCCAGGTGCCGCGCACGGCCAGCAGCTGCGACTTGAGCAACGGCTCGCGCCAGGCCTCGACGACGTGGTTCCAGACGATGACGTTGACCGGGCCGGTCTCGTCCTCCAGCGTGACGAAGATGGTGCCCCTGGCCGTCTGCGGCCGCTGGCGCACGGTGATGATGCCGCAGGCGCGCACGAGGGTGCCGTGGGGCAGCTCGGCCAGCTGGCGCGCGCTGAGCAGCTGGCGCCGCGCCAGCCGCGGGCGCAGCAGGGCCAGCGGATGGCGGCGCAGCGTGAGGCCGAGCGCGGCGTAGTCGCCGGCGATCTCCTCGCCTTCGGGCGCCAGGGGCAGCTGCAGCGGCGCCTCGTGCACGGGCACGCCGCGCAGCAGGGCCGGTGCCCGCGCGGCGCGCCCCCGTCCGCCCATGCCGCCCACGCTGCGCGTGGCCGTGGCCTCCCACACCTGCTGGCGGCGGTGGCCGGCCAGGGCGCGCAAGGCCTCGGCGCCGGCCAGCGCGGCCATGTCGCGGGCGCCCAGCTCGGCGCGCAGGGCGAGGTCCTCCACGCTGGCGAAGGGTGCCTGCGCGCGGGCATCCACCAGCCGCTGCGCGCCCTCCTTGCTCAGGCCGGCGATGCGCGACAGGCCCAGGCGCACCGCCGGCTGCCCCGCATCGCCCTGGCAGTGGGCCAGGCGCGGATCGAGGTGCGGCGACGGCGCATCGGCGGCGCGCGGCTCCAGCGTGCTGTCGATCGCGCTGACCATCACGTCCACCGGCCGCACCTCCACGCCGTGGCGGCGCGCGTCCTGCACCAGCTGCGAGGGGGTGTAGAAGCCCATGGGCTGCGAGTCGAGCATGGCCGCCAGGAAGCAGGCCGGCTCGTGCCGCTTGAGCCAGGCGCTCACCGTCACCAGCTTGGCGAAGCTGGCGGCGTGGCTCTCGGGGAAGCCGTAGTCGCCGAAGCCCTCGCACTGGCGGAAGATGTCTTCGGCGAACTGGCGGTCGTATCCGTTGGCCACCATGCCTTCCACCAGCTGGTCGTGGAACTTGTCGATGCCGCCCTTGCGCTTCCAGGCGGCCATGGCGCGGCGCAGGCGGTCGGCCTCGTCGGCGCTGAAGCCGGCGGCGATCATGGCGATCTGCATGACCTGCTCCTGGAAGATGGGCACGCCCAGGGTGCGTTTGAGCGCCGCGTCGAGCGCCGGGTAGGGTGTGTGGATGGGCTCCTTGCGCCGCAGCTTTTCGCGGTTCTTCAGGTACGGGTGCACCATGCCGCCCTGGATCGGGCCGGGCCGCACGATGGCGACCTCGATCACCAGGTCGTAGTAGCAGCGCGGCCGCAGGCGCGGCAGCATCGACATCTGCGCGCGGCTCTCGATCTGGAACACGCCGATGGTGTCGGCCTCGCAGATCATGTCGTAGGTGGGCTCATCCTGAACCGGCAGGTGGTGCATCTCGGTGTGCGTGCCGCGCCAGCGGTTCACGAAGTCCAGGCCGCGCCGGATGGCGCTGAGCATGCCCAGCGCCAGCACGTCGACCTTGAGCATGCCCATGTCCTCCAGGTCGTCCTTGTCCCACTGGATGACGGAGCGGTCCTTCATCGCCGCGTTCTCCACCGGCACCAGGCGGGTGACCTTCTGCTCGGCCAGCACGAAGCCGCCGACGTGCTGCGAGAGATGGCGCGGAAAGCCCTTGAGCGTGCGCGTCAGCTCGATCCACAGCTTCAGGCGGTGCAGGCCCTCGCGCACGCCGGCGCGCTGCATCGCCTCTTCCAGCCGCTCGTCGAGCACCGGGTCGTCGAACCAGTAGTGGTCCTTGGCGAAGGCGTCGACCAGCGGCGGCGCGATGCCCAGCGCGGCGCCCACGTCGCGGATGGCGCTGCGCGAGCGGTAGCTGATGACCACGGCGGCGATGGCGGCGCGCTCGCGGCCGTATTTCCCGTAGACGTACTGGATGACCTCTTCGCGGCGCTGGTGCTCGAAGTCGACGTCGATGTCGGGCGGCTCGTCGCGCGCACGGCTGAGGAAGCGCTCGAACAGCAAGGTGCTGTCTTCGGGATTCACGGCCGTGATGCCCAGGCAGTAGCACACCGCCGAGTTGGCCGAGGACCCGCGCCCCTGGCAAAGGATGCCTTTGTCGCGGGCAAAGCGCACCACGTCCTCGACCGTGAGGAAGAACATCTCGTACTTCTTCTCGGCGATGAGCGCGAGTTCGCTCAGCACCTGCTGGCGCACCTTGTCGGGGATGCCCTGCGGATAGCGCGCCTGCGCCCCGGCCCAGGTCTTGCGCGCCAGGGTCTCGGTCGGCGTCTCGTGCGCCCCCACCACCTCCAGCGGGTACTGGTAGTGCTCGCGCAGCTCCTCCAGCGCGAAGCCGCAGCGCGCACGCACCGCCATCGTGTTGGCCAGCAGGTCGGGCGGGTAGGTCTGCGCCAGCCGCAGGCGCGAGCGCAGGTGGCGTTCGGCATTGGCCTGCCGCGCGAAGCCGCACCCGGCCACGGTGCAGCCCTCGCGCACGGCGGCGAGCACGTCCAGCAGCGGCTTGCGCGAGCGCGCATGCATGCACACGCCGCCGGCCGCCACCAGCGGCACGCCGGCGCGGCCACCCGCCTCGCGCAGCGTGGCCAGCCACAGGTCGTCGTCCAGGTCGCCATGGAGTTCGACGGCCAGCCAGCAGCGGGCCGGGAACAGGGCCGCCGCCTCCGCCAGGTCGGCTGCCATGGCGTCCGCGTCGGCAACCTCTCCCGGCCGCCGGCGCGGCACGAGGAGAATCTCGCACGCCTGCAGCCCGGCCAGGCGCTGCGGATCCCATTCGAGCCGGTAGCTGCCCTTGTCCGCATTCATGCGTCCGTGCGTGATCAGCTCGCACAGGTTGCCCCAGCCCGCCAGGCTGCGCGCCAGCGCCACCAAGTTGAAGCGCCCGAACACGAACTCGCTGCCGTAGAGCAGGCGGAAGTCGGGGTTGCGCGGCGTCTTCGGTCGCTCGGGGTGGCGGCGCTCCTCCTCGTCGAGCGCCTCGATGTAGTCCTTCAGCCCCGCCATCGCCCGCACCACGCCGGCCACCGAGCATTCGTCGGTGACGGCCAGCCCGCGGTAGCCCAGCGACCAGGCGCGCGCCGCCAGTTCCCACGGGTGGGAGGCGCCGCGCTGGAAGCTGAAGTTGGTCAGGCAGTGCAGCTCGGTGTAGTCGGGCAGGCCGCCGGCCGGCGGCGGGGCCACCGGCTCGTTGGCCGCGGCGCGCGCCTGCCGCGCACGGCGGCGGCGGCCCTGCTCGTCCTTGTCGCTCAGGTCAGGCATACAGGCCCTGCAAAAACCAGCGAGGCGCACGCTCGGGCGTGCGGGCCGATGCGCGTTCGCAGTAGATCCACACCAGGCCGGCGCCGGGGCTCTCGGCCACGTAGTAGTCGCGCCCGGCGGGGCCGCCCTCCTCCCACCAGCCGTCGCCTTCCAGCCGCTGCGGCCCCGCGAGCCGGCGCAGCGGGCCGCGGAAGTACGGCTGGTCGTCGCGCAGCTCCAGCGCGACGGGCTCGCGCAGCAGCCAGGCGGGCAGCAGGCCGGTGCCGGGCCCCCGCCCATCCGCGGCCGCAGGCGCCGGCGGCTGCGCCTGCGCCGCCGGCGCCCAGGCCTGCATGCGCTCGGGCCGGTGGTCGGCCTGCGGGCGGGCCCGCAGCACCTGCTGCGGGCCCAGGCGGGCGCTGAGCTTTTCCACCAGCTGGTGCAGCGGCTCGCCGGGGCGGTTGTCCTCGGGCAGGAAGCTGCGCGCCGCGCCGCCCCAGGGCGCCGTCTCCTTCGAGCGCAGGCGCAGCCAGCCGGTGGGCGCGGCCAGCGGGGTGTGGGCCAGCCGCTCGGCCAGCAGGCGGCGCAGGTGGGCCATGTCCTGCGTCGGCTCGGCGGTGCGCACCACCAGCGTCTGGCGGCGCGGAAGCCGCACGCCGTTCAGGCGCTTGAGGTCCAGCGTCCACTCCAGCTCGAAGGCCAGCAGGCCGCGCTGGCGCAGCTGCAGCCAGATGCGCAGGGCGGCCAGCAGGCGCTGGGCGGCCCACAGCAGCTCCGGCGCGCTGGTGGCCAGGGCGGGCAGCTCGATGCGCTGGTTGAACGCCTCGGGCAGGGTGAGCCAGTCGTGCCGCTCGGGCCGCCGGCCCTCGGCGATGTCCAGCGCCTCGCGCAGCTCGGGCCCGAAGCGCCGCACCAGCCCGCCCCGCGGCAGGGCCGCGGCCTGGCCCCAGGTGTAGCAGCCCATGCGGGCCAGCACGTCCAGGTGCGGCTGCGCGGCCGTGAGGGTCCACAGCGGCAGCGCGGCCGGCAGCTCCTGCGGGGGGCGCTGGCCGGCGGCGTACAGGCGCAGCCGCGCCAGCGCGACCAGGCTGGTGGCGCCCTGGGCCTGCTGCACGGGCGCAGGGGCCGGGTTGGCGGCGCTCAGCTCGCGCATCAGCATGCGCCGGCCGCCCCACAGCCGCTCGCAGGCGGCCACCTCGAGCAGCAGCGCCTCGTCCAGCCAGGCGACATGCGGGGTGTAGGTCAGCGCCCACCAGCCCAGGGCCTCGGGCGTGGGCATGGCCGGCGGCTGCAGCTGCCCCTCGCCGCCCGGCGCCGCCGCGGCATCCGCCGGCTCAGGGGGCCAGCGCAGGGCCAGCCAGTGCATGGTCCGCCTCCCGGGTATCTGGCCGGCGAAGCCGGTGCGGGTCGAGCCGCAGCACCGTGGCGCCGCCCCCGGCCGCTGCGGGCGCAGGCGCGGCGGCGGGCGCCCCCATGCGCCCGAGCCGCCGCTGGCGCGCCGCTTCCAGCAGCGCCGCCATGTGCGCGCTGCGGGCCGGCAGCGCCAGCGGCTCGGCCAGCGGCGGGCCGCGCCGCTTGAGCACCCGCACGTCCAGCTGTCCGGGCGCCTGCGCCGACGGCGCCACCCGCAGCCGCAGCCGCGCCGGCGAGGCGCCCCGGGCCATGGCCTCGGGGCGCATCACGAACAGCAGCGCCTCGTGCCGCGCCGCGGCCAGCTGCAGGCGGCGCAGCTCGGCCATCCGCGCCTGCGGCAGCCAGGCCAGCACGGCCGCGACGCCGGCGCAGCGCAGCGCCTGCTCGCAGGCCCAGAGGCGCTCGGCCGCCGCCTCGGCGCGCACCCACAGCAGCGCCCCCACCGGCAGGCCGGCGCCGGCCAGCGCCGGGCCGAAGGGCTCGTGCGGCGGGCCGATCAGCGCCACCGGCGCCTGCCGCTCGGCCGCCGCGGCCGCCAGGGCCGGCAGCAGCAGCGGCCAGACGGGGGCGTCGGGCGCGGGCTGCAGCAGTTCGGTGAGCGCGCCCACCGGCCAGCCGCCGCCGGGCAGTTGCGCGTCCAGCGCCTCGTGGCCGGTGGCCCGGGCCGGCGCGTCGGCGCCGCCCAGCTCGTCGCCGCGCCACAGGTCGGCGGGCGAAACGAGGGCCAGGGGGGAGGAGGAGGCAGCGTGGCTCATGGCAGTGAATAACTGTATTTTTATACAGTTATCCGGTGTCGCGCTCGCCGCAACCTGACCTCCGCCGGACATTTCATCCGAAATTGCAACGAAACTTTGCTCAACGTTTACGCTAGGCCTTTACGCTTGCAACTTTCGCGTGCGTACCGGTTCTGCCTCGTGGTGCTTCCCGGCCTTCCGCCCCGGCGGCCCTCTTCCACTTCCGGCCGGCGCGCCACTGCCCCTGATTCCCTGAGGAAGACGACCCTTGAGCCTCTTCAAACTGCCGGGCCTTGCCTTCGCGGCATGCGCCCTCGTCCTGCTGGGCGCCTGCCGCGACAAGCCCGCGACCCCGGCCGCCGCCCCGCCCGAGGTGGTGGTGCGCACCGTGCAGCCGCAGGTGGTGCCGATGCACGCCGAGCTGCCCGGGCGCACCGCCGCCTTCATGGTGGCCGAGGTGCGCCCGCAGGTGGGCGGCATCATCCGCAGCCGGCCCTTCACCGAGGGCAGCGCCGTCCAGGCCGGCCAGGTGCTCTACGAGATCGACCCGATGCCCTTCCAGGCGGAGGTGCAGCGCGCCGAGGGCGCCCTGGCGAACGCGAAGGCCACGGTCGCCTCCACCCGCGCGCTGGCCGAGCGCTACAAGGCGCTGCTGCCGCAGAAGGCCGTGAGCCAGCAGGAGCACGACAACGCCCAGGCCGCCTACGCGCAGGCGCTGGCCGGCGTGAAGGTGCAGGAGGCGGCCCTCAACACCGCCCGCATCAACCTGCAGTACACCCGCGTGACGGCGCCCATCGCCGGCCGCACCAGCCGCAGCGCGGTGACGCCCGGCGCGCTGGTGTCGGCGGCGCAGGCCACCCCGCTGCTGACCATCTCGCAGCTGGACCCGATCTACGTGGACATCGCGCAGTCCAGCACCGAGATCCTGCGCCTGCGCCAGGCGCTGGCGGCCGGCCGGCTCGACCGCAGCGGCGAGGCGCAGCGCGTCCTGCTGATGCTGGAGGACGGCACGCGCTACCCGCACGAGGGCCGGGTGCAGCTGACCGAGGTGACGGTCGACCCGAGCAGCGGCTCGGTGACGCTGCGCGCCAAGTTCCCCAACCCCGAAGGCCTGCTGCTGCCCGGCATGTACGTGCGGACGGTGGTCGACGAAGGCAGCACGCCGCAGGGCATCGTGGTGCCGCAGTCGACCGTCGTGCGCGACCGGCGCGGCAACCCGATGGCGCGCGTGGTCACGGCCGACAACAAGCTGGAGGAGCGGCCGGTGGTGATCGCGCGCTCGGTGGGCACCAACTGGCTGGTCGGCGAGGGCCTCAAGGCCGGCGACCGGCTGGTGCTCGCCGGCGGCCAGAACGTGCAGCCCGGCACGACGGTGAAGGTGGCGAACGAGACGCCCGCGGCCGGCACCGCCCCCGCCAAGCCCTGATCCGCCCGCGATGATCTCCCGCTACTTCATCGACCGGCCCATCTTCGCCTGGGTCATCGCCATCACGATCATGCTGGCCGGCACGCTGGCCATCCACCTGCTGCCGCTGACGCGCTACCCGACGGTGGCGCCGCCCTCGGTCAGCATCTTCGCCTACTACCCCGGCGCCAATGCGCAGACGCTGGAGAACAGCGTCACGCAGGTGATCGAGCAGCAGCTCACCGGCCTGGACGGCTACCTCTACATGACGGCGCGCAGCGATTCGTCGGGCCGCGTGCAGATGCTGGTGAGCTTCCAGCCCGGCACCAACCCCGACACCGCGCAGACGCAGGTGCAGAACCGCGTGCAGCAGGCGCTGCGGCGGCTGCCGCAGACGGTGCAGGAACAGGGCGTCACGGTGCGCAAGGCCGGCGTGGCCACCGACCTGTTCGTCACCATCTACGACAGGAGCGGGCGCATGACGCCCGGCGACGTGGCCGACTTCCTGGTGAGCGACCTGCAGGACCCGATCAGCCGCGTCAACGGCGTGGGCGAGGTGCAGGCCATCGGCGGGCAGTACGCCATGCGCATCTGGCTGGACCCGTTCCGCCTGCGCAGCTACGCCCTCACCCCCGACGACGTGCAGGCCGCCGTGCAGGCGCAGAACGTGCAGCTGGCCGCCGGCCAGATCGGCGACCAGCCGGCGCCGCCGGGCCAGCAGCTCAACGCCGTGGTCAACGCGCAGTCGCGACTGCGCACGGCGGAGGAGTTCCAGGCCATCCTGCTGCGCAGCAACCCCGACGGCTCGAAGGTGCAGCTCAGGGACGTGGCGCGGGTCGAGCTGGGCTCGGCCAACTACACCTTCAGCGGCAGCTTCAACGGCTACCCCGCCTCGGGCATCGCCGTGCGCCTGGCGCCCGACGCCAACGCGCTGGAATCCATCGCCGCCGTGAAGGCGCAGGTGGAGAAGATGCGCCCGGCCTTCCCCGCCGGCCTGGACGTGTTCTACGCGGTGGACACCACGCCCTTCGTCGAGCGCGCCATCCACGACGTGGTGCACACGCTGGTCGAGGGCATCGTGCTGGTGGTGCTGGTGATGTTCCTGTTCCTGCAGAACTGGCGCGCCACGCTGATCCCGGCCATCGCCGTGCCGGTGGTGCTGCTGGGCACCTTCGGCGTGCTGTCGGTGTTCGGCTACTCGATCAACATGCTCACCATGTTCGGCATGGTGCTGGCCATCGGCCTCCTGGTGGACGACGCCATCGTGGTGGTGGAGAACGTCGAGCGCATCATGGAAGAGGAGCACCTCTCGCCGCGCGAGGCCACGCGCAAGTCGATGGGCGAGATCACCGGCGCGCTGATCGGCATCGGCGTGGTGCTGTCGGCGGTGTTCCTGCCGATGGCCTTCTTCGGCGGCGCCACCGGCATCATCTACCGCCAGTTCTCCATCACCATCGTGGCGGCGATGGCGCTGTCGGTGCTGGTGGCGCTGGTGCTCACGCCGGCGCTGTGCGCCACGCTGCTCAAGCAGCACGACCCGGCGCACCAGAAGAAGACCACCGGCTTCTTCGGCTGGTTCAACCGCTTCTTCGACCGCCAGGTGGCGCGCTACGACAACAGCCTGCGCAAGCGCCTGCCGCGGCGCGGCCTGTTCATGGGCATCTACGTGCTCATCGGCGCCGGCATGGTGCTGATGTTCATGAAGACGCCGACCGGCTTCCTGCCCGACGAGGACCAGGGCTCGCTGATCATCAACTACACGCTGCCCGAGGGCGCCACGCTGGAGCAGACGCGCGCCGTGGCCGACCGCATCAGCCGGCACTTCCGCGAGCAGGAGACGCGCAACGTCGACGGCGTCTACCTCTCGCCGGGCTTCAGCAACGCCGGTGCGGGCCAGAACCAGGGCCAGGCCTACGTCAGGCTCAAGGACTGGAGCGAGCGCCCGGGGGCCGAGAACAGCGTGTTCGCCGTGCGCGACCGGGCGCGGCAGGCGCTGGCCAACGACCCGCAGGCACGCCTGATCACCGTCCTGGTGCCGCCGTCCGTGTCGGGCCTGGGCAACTCGGCCGGCTTCGACCTGCAGCTGCAGAACATCGCCAGCCTGCCGCGCGACCGCTTCCTGGAACTGCGCAACCAGCTGCTAGCCACCGCCCGCAAGGACGCGGACCTGCGCCAAGTGCGCTTCCAGGGCCTGGAAGACCAGCCGCAGCTGCAGGTGGACATCGACCGCGCCAAGGCCGGCGCACTGGGCATCGGCCAGGCGCAGATCAACACCCTGCTGGCCTCCACGCTGGGCAGCGTCTACATCGGCGACTTCATCGACCGCGACCGCGTCAAGAGCGTGTACCTGCAGGCCGACGCGCCCTTCCGCATGAACCCCGAGGACATCGGCCTGTGGAGCCTGCGCACCGCCACCGGCGCGATGACGCCCTTCTCGTCCATCGCCGAATCGCGCTGGATCTACGGACCCTCGGCGCTGTACCGCTACAACGGCATGCCCTCCTTCAACATCCAGGGCGAGGCGGCGCCGGGCTTCAGCTCGGGCGATGCGCTCAAGCGCATGGAGGAATACGTGGCGCAGCTGCCCGACGGCGTGCAGGGCGCCTGGACCGGCCTGTCCTACCAGGAGAAGCTGGCCTCGGGCCAGGCGGTGGCGCTGTACCTGGTCTCGCTGCTGGTGGTGTTCCTGGCGCTGGCGGCGCTGTACGAGAGCTGGAGCATCCCGATCTCGGTGCTGCTGGTGGTGCCGCTGGGCATCGTGGGCGCGCTGGTGGCGGCCAACCTGCGCGGCATGGACAACGACATCTTCTTCCAGGTGGGCCTGCTCACCACCATGGGCCTGGCGGCCAAGAACGCGATCCTGATCGTCGAGTTCGCGGCCGAGGGCGAACGCCGCGGCCTGACGGTGTGGGACGCCGTGCTGCAGGGCGCCAAGCTGCGTCTGCGCCCAATCCTGATGACCTCGCTGGCCTTCGTGGCCGGCGTGGTCCCGCTGGCGGTGGCCACCGGCGCCGGCTCGGGCAGCCAGCACGCCATCGGCACCGGCGTGATCGGCGGCATGGTCACCGGCACCATCCTGGCGATCTTCTACGTGCCGCTGTTCTACCTGATCGTGCGCGGCATCGGCCGCGGCAAGGCGCCGGCGGACGCCTCCCCCGCCGGAGAAGCCGCCGCGTGAGCAGCAGCGCCCGGCCGCCCGCGGGCCGGCCTGCGGCAGACGCGCCGCCGGCCGCCCTGCGCGAGGCGCTGGCCGGCGCGCGCCGCATCGCCGTGCTCACCGGCGCCGGCATGTCGGCCGAGAGCGGCATCCCCACCTTCCGCGGCGCGCGCAACGGGCTGTGGGCGCGCTTCGACCCGCAGCAGCTGGCCACGGCCGAGGCCTTCGAAGCCGACCCCGAGCGCGTGTGGGCGTGGTACGAGTGGCGCCGCCTGCTGGTCGCGCAGGCGCTGCCGAACGCCGGCCACCGCGCGCTGGCGGCCCTGGCCGCCCGCCTGCCTTCCGGCGGCTCGCTGCGGATCGTCACGCAGAACGTGGACGACCTGCACGAGCGCGCCGGCTCGCAGGCGGTGACCCACCTGCACGGCAGCCTGTTCGCGCCGCGCTGCTTCGACTGCGGCCGGCCCTTCGACACGCCCCTTTCCGGCCAGAACGCCGCCGCGCCGCGGGAGCACCTGGCGCCGCCGCGCTGCCCGGCCTGCGGCGGCGCCGTCCGGCCCGGCGTGGTGTGGTTCGGCGTGGCCCTGCCCGAAGGCCCCTGGCGGCAGGCGCTGGAAGCGGTGGCACAGGCCGACCTGCTGCTGGTCGTCGGCACCTCCGGCCTGGTGCAGCCGGCCGCCAGCCTGCCGGCGGTGGCGCGCCGGCAGGGCACGCCGGTGGCGGTGATCAACCCCGAGCCGATGGCGGGGACGGCGCCCGGCGACCTGTCCTGGGCCACCACGGCGGCGGAAGGACTGCCGCGGCTGCTGGCCTGACGCCCGGGCGGGCGCCGGCTCAGCCCGGCTGGAGGAAGCGCAGCAGCCGCGCGTCGAAGGCCCGCGCCGCCTCGAACTGCACCCAGTGCCCGGCGCCTTCCACGACGCAGCCCTCGCGCAGCGGATGGCCCTGCGTGAGCGCCGCCACCAGCGCCGGCGCATCGGCCGTCACGTCGTGCCCGCCCCACAGCAGCAACTGCGGCACGCCGCGCCCGTCCATGGCATCCAGCGCCAGCTGCAGGCCGCCGGCCAGCGAGGCCGTCTTGCTGCGGAAGCGCGTGGCGTGGCACGAGCGGTCGTGGATCTCGAAGGCCAGCGCGTCCAGCGCGGCCGGGTCGTGCAGCATCAGCGCCTTCAGGTTGTGGGCCAGCGCGGCGCGCTCGGCGGCGCGGTCGGGCGCGGCGCGCTCGGCGGCGCGGTCGGGCGCGGCGCGCCAGTTGACCATCTCCACCGTCAGGCGGCGCAGCGTCGCGTGGCCGCCCGAGCCGACCAGCGCCAGGCGCTCGATCCGGCCGCGCTGCACGGCGAGCCGGGCGGCGACGATGCCGCCGAAGGAGAAGCCGCCCAGGGCGATGGGCGTGTGCGCGCCGACCAGCGCATCCAGCGTGCCCTGCAGCACCTCCAGCAGGGGCTCCAGCGGCGCCTGGCCGGCGGCGGGCGCGGGCGGCGCGTCGGAATCGAGGTAGCCCGGCAGGTCCGGCAGCCACAGCGCGCGCCCGGCGCCCAGGGCGTCGATGTTGCGCAGCCAGTGCATCCAGCTGCCGTGGCCGCCGTGCAGCAGCACCAGCGGGGGCGCGGAGGCATCGGCCGGGCCGAAGCGGCGCCAGCGCATGCGGGTGCCGGCGTGGGCCACGTCATGGACGCTGGCGCGGGCCTCGGTGCGCGCGATCAGGGCGCGCGCCGCCGCCTCGTCGGCGGCGGAGAAGACGGGTTCGATCGGGGGCATGGCGGCGATTGTGGCCAGCCCCGCGGTTCAGCGCTCGCCGGCCGCCGCGCCGAAGCGGTAGCTCGACACCGCGAGCCCGCCCATGAAGGCGTCCTCGTGGTAGACGCGCACGCCGGGCTCCTCGCCGGCGGCGCCCACGGCCACCATCAGCGGGATCAGGTGCTCCTCGCGCGGATGGGCGATGCGCGCGGCCGGGGCCGCCTCCCAGGCCAGCAGGCCCTGCTCGCGCGCGGCCGGGTCGGCCTCGACCACGGTGCGGGTGAGCCAGTCGTCGAAGGCCTTGGAGGGCGCGGCCGCCTGCGGCCCGAAGGCGCGCAGGTTGTGGTAGCTCAGGCCGCTGCCGACGATCAGCACGTCCTCGTCGCGCAGCGGCGCCAGCGCGCGGCCCAGGGCCACGTGCTCGGCCGGGTCCAGCCCGCGCCGCAGCGACAACTGCACCACCGGCACCTCGGCCCCGGGGTAGATCGCCTTCATCGGCGAGAACATGCCGTGGTCGAAGCCGCGCTCGTCGTCGAGGGCGGCCGGCAGCCCGGCCGCTGCCAGCAGGCCACGCACCCGCTCGGCCAGCTGCGGATCGCCCGGCGCGTCGTAGCGGACGCTGTAGGTGTGCGGCGGAAAGCCGCCGTAGTCGTAGACCATCGGCGGATGCGGGTTCGCCTGCACGGTGAAGGCCGGACGCTCCCAGTGTGCCGACACCATCAGGATGGCCTTGGGCGTACGGCCGATCTGGCGCGGCATGTCGGCCAGGGCGGCCTCCAGCTTCGCGTAGGTGTCGCCCATCTCCGCCTTCATCCAGGGCCAGGGGCCGCCGCCGTGGGAGATGAAGTAGGTGGGAAGTCGGTTCGTCGTGGTCATGGGAAGGCTCCTTGACCTGAATGTAGGGGTTGCCCCATCGGAAATCGATGGCGCTACATTCAATGGTCGATTTCTCCAGGAGAAAGCACCGCCATGGACCGACTGACCAGCCTGCGCCTGTTCCGCGAGGTGGTGGAGGCCGGCAGCTTCGCCCGCGCCGCCGAGGCGATGGGCCTGTCGGCGCCGATGGCCAGCAAGCACGTGGCGCAGCTGGAGCGCAGCCTGGGCGTGCGGCTGCTCAACCGCTCCAGCCGCCACCTGAGCCTGACCGAGGCCGGCCGCGCCTGGTACGCGCAGAGCAGCCAGGCGCTGGACCTGCTGGACGCCGCCGAGGCCGCGCTGGGCAGCCGCGCCGACGCCACCCCGCGCGGCCTGCTGAAGGTGAGCGCGCCGGTGTGGTGCGCCACCCCGCGCATCGCCGGCCTGCTGGCCGACTACCGCGCGCAGTGCCCCGAGGTGCTGGTCGACATGCACCTGGCCAACCGCCGCGTGGACCTGGTGGCCGACGGCTTCGACCTGGCCCTGCGCGCCACGCAGGAGCCCTCGCCGGCGCTGATCGCGCGGCCGCTGTGCCGGGTGCCCTTCCACCTGGTCGCGGCGCCGGACTACCTGCGCCGCGCCGGCACGCCGCAGGCGCCGGCCGACCTGGCGCGGCTGGCGGCCATCGTGCCCAGCTACGTCAACCTGGAGGGCCTGAGCCTGCGCGGCCCCGGCGGGCGGCAGGCGGCGCTGCGGCTGGCGCCCGCGCTGCGCTCGGACGACACCACGCTCACGCTGCATGCGGTGCGCGCGGGCATGGGCTTCGCCTTCCTGCCCGGCTGGCTGGTCGACGAGGACCTGGCCCGCGGCGCGCTGGCCGAACTGCTGCCGGAGTGGCGCACGCCGCCGAACACGCTGTTCGCCGTCTACACCAGCCGCCAGTACATGGCGCCCAAGCTGCGCAGCTTCATCGACTTCCTGGCCGCGCGGCTGGCGGCGTAGCGCCGGCCCGCCACGCGGGTGGCCGGGCAGGACCGTCCGATTCCTTATGATCGCGGACGCGTGCAAGACGCCCCCGGACCCGCGGGAAGGGTTGAACCCACTTGCCTCCCTCTGCCCATCCACGCCTTTTGTGCAGCCGACGTTGCGGGTCATCGGCCTCTGATGCACGGAGGTGTCCATGAAGCGCATTCCCCCCCGGCCCGACATCGGCCAACTGAAGAAGCAGGCGAAGGAACTGCTTGCCCTCCATCGCCGCGGCGATCCTGCGGCGATGCAGCGGTTCCGCGCATCCCTGCCCGCCGCCCGCGGCACGGACGACGAAGGCCTGGCCGCCCGGTCCCTGCGCCTGCACGACGCGCAGTCCTGCGTGGCGCGCGAATACGGCTTCCCGTCCTGGGCCGACCTGCAGCTGTTCGTGCTCGCGCGCCGGGCGCTGGCCGACGACCCGAGCCAGGCGCTGCACCGCTGGCTGCGCCTGGTCTACGCCGGCGACGTGGCCGGCGGCAACGACGCGCACCGCCCTGCCGTGGCCGCACGCATGCTGGCCGAGAACCCGGCGATGCCCGGGGGCGATCCCTACCTGGCCTGCGCCATCGGCGATGAAGAAGCCCTTCGGCGCGCCGCCGGACGCGATCCGGGCTGGATCCATCGCGATGGCGGGCCCCTGCATCTGCCGCCGCTGGTGGCCGTGACGCATTCAGGGCTCGCCACCCGGCCGGGCTTGCGCGAGCGCCTGCGCGATTGCGCGCGGTTCCTGCTGCGCGCCGGCGCGTCGCCCAACCAGTCCATCGGCAGCCGCTGGCCTCCGGCCTCGCTCGAGGCGCCCTCGCCGACCGAACGGCTCTCGGCGCTCTACGGCGCCGCCGGCAAGGCCCGCAACCCGCAACTGACGCAACTGCTGCTGGAGGCGGGCGCCGACCCCGACGACGGCGAATCGCTCTATCACTCGCTCGAAGCGCCGGCGTGCACCCGGCTGCTGCTGGAAGCGGGGGCGCGCATCGCCGGCACGAACGCGATGTACCGCGCCCTCGACCTGGACGACGTGGGCCTGCTGCAACTGCTGCTGGCGCACGGCGGCGACGCGAACGAGCCGCCCCTCGGGCCGCCCACGTCCGAATGGGGCTCGCCCCTGCTGTGGGCCATCCGCCGCCGCCGTTCGCTCGCGCACATCCAGGCCCTGCTTGCGGCGGGCGCCAGGCCGGACGCCTGCACGCCGGATGGCGTGCCGGCCCGCACCTGGGCGCTTCGCTTCGGACGGCCCGACGTTGCGGAATTGCTGGGGCATGCGAACGCCGGCCGCGAGCCCCTGGCCGCGGACGAGGCCTCGTGGCGGCCTGCGCGCGCGGCGACGTTGCGTCGGCGCGCGCGATCCAGGCGGCCCATCCGGGCGTGGTCGATGCGCTCGACGACGCCCGGCTGCGCCTGCTTCCCGAACTCGCAGGGCAGGGCTGCGGCGACGCCGTCAGGGCGATGGTGGCCTGCGGCTGGCCCCTGGAGATCCGCGGGGGCGACATCGACGCGACCGCCCTCAACCACGCCGTGTTCCGTGGCGACGCCGGCCTGACCCGCTTCCTGCTGGCGCACGGCGCGGATTGGCGGACGCTGCACGGGTTCGGGGACAACGCGTGCGGCAGCCTGTCCTGGGCCTCGCTCAACGAGCCCGTGGATGGCGGCGACTGGGTCGGATGCGCCCGGGCCCTGTGCGCCCACGGCCTGCCGCCTGCGCGGCCCGACCCGGGCGGCACGGACATCGTGCTGGTCGGCGACAGGCGCTACCGGTTCGCGGACGACGTCGCGGACGTGCTGCTCGAAGCCGGCGGGCTGCCGGGCCCGGAGGCGCCGCAGGCCCGCGGCTGACGGCGGCAACTCGGGGCTTTCACCTACAACATCGGCGCCGCACCGGCGCACACTGCCAGTGCGCGTGGACGAGAGACCCTCCGGGCACGGCGTCGGTGAAACAGGCAGCAGCCTCCGTGAGACCGCCTCGGCGGCCTCGGTGCATTGCGAAGGGGATGCCCGCCGCAAAGCCAGCAGGCGGCTGCCCAGGACCCGGCGCACCGGAAATCATCCGCCAGCGTGAAAGGGCGCCCCCGGGCGCCCTTTCTCATGCGGCACAACAGTGTTTCCAGGACGGCCGGCAGCGCCGCGCGGACGCCGCTACAGTGACGCGCTTTGCCTCCGGGAGTCACCGCGCCTTGCTGTTCCGCTTCTTCGAAAAGCTGCTGTCCCCCTACCCGCCGGCCGAGCCGGCGCTGCCGCCCAAGGGTTTCTTCGCCTTCCTGTGGGCCTGCACCGAGGGCACGCGCGGCGCCGTGCTGTGGCTGGCGCTGCTGACGGCCGCCATGTCGGCCTTCGAGGCCCTGCTGTTCGGCATGCTCGGCCGGGTGGTCGACTGGCTGGCCGGCGTGGCGCCCGGGCGCCTCTGGGCCGACCGCGGCACGGCGCTGACCTGGCTGGCCGCCGCGCTGGTGGCCAGCATCGCGGTGGTGGCGCTGCAGACCATCGTCAAGCACCAGGTGCTGGCCATCAACCTGCCGATGCGCCTGCGCTGGAACTTCCACCGCCTGATGCTGGGCCAGAGCATGGCCTTCTACCAGGACGAGTTCGCCGGCCGCATCACCACCAAGGTGATGCAGACCGCGCTGGCGGTGCGCGACACGCTGTTCGTGCTGGCCGACGTGCTGGTGGCGATGGCGACCTACGTCGCCACCATCGTGGTGCTGGCCGGCGTGTTCGCGGGCGGGCTGGTGTGGCCCTTCCTGGGCTGGCTGCTGCTGTACCTGCTGGCGATGTGGTACTTCGTGCCGCGGCTGGGCCGCATCGGCAAGGCGCAGGCCGACGCGCGCTCGGTGATGGTCGGCCGCGTGACCGACGCCTACACCAACATCGCGACCGTCAAGCTGTTCTCGCACACCCACCGCGAGGCACAGTTCGCCCGCGCCGCGATGCAGGACTTCGCCCACACCGGCTACGCGCAGATGCGCCTGGTCAGCGCCTTCGAGATCGTCAACCACATCCTGTCGATGGGCCTGGTCGCCGGCATGGCGGGCATGGCGCTCACGATGTGGGACCAGGGCGCGGTCGGCGTCGGCGCGGTGGCGGCCGCCACCGCCATGGCCCTGCGGCTGCAGGGCATGTCGCACTGGATCATGTGGGAGACCACCAGCCTGTTCGAGAGCGTGGGCACGGTGCAGGACGGCATCAACACCCTGAGCCGCCCGCGCGCGGTGGTCGACGCGGCGGACGCGAAGCCGCTGCGCGTCACGCGCGGCGAGGTGCGCTTCGAGGACGTCACCTTCCGCTACGGCGAGGGCAAGCCGCCGGTGATCGACCACCTCAACCTCACGGTGCGGCCGGGCGAGCGCATCGGGCTGGTCGGCCGCTCGGGCGCGGGCAAGTCCACGCTGGTGAACCTGCTGCTGCGCTTCCACGACATCGGCTCGGGCCGCCTGCTGGTCGACGGGCAGGACATCGCCCACGTGACGCAGGACTCGCTGCGCGCCCACGTCGGCATGGTGACGCAGGACACCAGCCTGCTGCACCGCTCGCTGGCCGACAACATCGCCTACGGCCAGCCGGACGCGACGGAGGCGCAGATCCGCGCCGCCGCCGAGCGCGCCGAGGCCTCCGGCTTCATCGACCAGCTGAGCGACCTGCACGGCCGCCAGGGCCTGGCGGCGCACGTCGGCGAGCGCGGCGTCAAGCTCTCGGGCGGCCAGCGCCAGCGCATCGCGATCGCCCGGGTGATGCTCAAGGACGCGCCGATCCTGCTGCTGGACGAGGCCACCAGCGCGCTCGACTCGGAGGTGGAGGCCGCCATCCAGCAGAGCCTGAACACGCTGATGCAGGGCAAGACCGTGATCGCCATCGCCCACCGCCTGTCGACCATCGCCGCGATGGACCGGCTGATCGTGCTGGACGCCGGCCGCGTGGTGGAGGAAGGCACGCACCGCGAGCTGCTGGCGCGCGGCGGCCTCTACGCGCGGCTGTGGGCGCACCAGAGCGGCGGCTTCCTGGGCGAGGAATAGCCTTGATCGCCATACTGCGGCCATGAAGACCCTGCTGATCGCCTACCACAGCCTGACCGGCGGCACGCAGCAGATGGCCGAGGCCGCCGCCGGGGCGGCCCGCGCGCAGGAGGGCGTGGCGGTGCGCCTGCTGCGCGCGGTGGACACCGGCCCGGACGACCTGCTGGCCGCCGACGGCTACCTCTTCGGTACGCCGGAGAACCTGGCCACCATGGCCGGGCTGATGAAGGACTTCTTCGACCGCTGCTACTACCCGGTGCTGGGCCGGCTCAACGGCCGCCCCTACGCCGCCATGGTCTGCGCCGGCAGCGACGGCCAGGGCGCCCTGCGCCAGCTGGAGCGCATCGCCACCGGCTGGCGCCTGCGGGCCGCGGCGCCGGGGCTGATCGTCTGCACCCACGCGCAGACGCCGGAGCGCATCTTCGCCCCCAAGCAGATCGGCGCCGAGGACCGCGCGCGCTGCGCCGAGCTGGGCGGCGCCCTGGCGGCCGGGCTGGCGCTGGGCGTGTTCTGAGCGGCTAGCGCAGTTCGTCGTCGGCCGCCGTGCGCAGCCAGGCGACGACGCAGGCGACCAGCGTCACCAGCCCGCACACCATCACCGTGGCGCTGCGCTGGCCGGGCCGCATCGATCCGTCCCACCACCAGGCGAAGCCGCCGAACAGCGCCAGCAGCGCGCCGACGGCCCCGAAGCCGAAGGCCAGCAGGCCCTGCAGCGCGCCCGGCCGCAGCCAGAAGGCATGGGCACAGGCGGCCAGTGCGATGAGGACGGCGAGGGCTTTCATGCGGCGGCCAGTCTATCGGCGCCTGGCGAGGCGGCCGGGCGGCGGCCGATTTCTATGGTCCAATTTCGGGTTCCGCGCCGGCCGTCGAGCCTGCGCCGCACCGCGCAACGACCGCGAACCCCGACCATGAGCACCATCCTCCAATCCCTCCCCACCGGCCAGAAGGTCGGCATCGCCTTCTCCGGCGGCCTGGACACCAGCGCCGCGCTGCTGTGGATGAAGAAGAAAGGCGCCCAGCCCTACGCCTACACCGCCAACCTGGGCCAGCCCGACGAGCCCGACTACGACGAGATCCCGCGCAAGGCGCTGGCCTACGGCGCCGAGAAGGCGCGCCTGGTGGACTGCCGCCAGCAGCTGGTGGCCGAGGGCATCGCCGCGCTGCAGGCCAACGCCTTCCACGTCTCCACCGGCGGCGTCACCTACTTCAACACCACGCCGCTGGGCCGCGCCGTCACCGGCACCATGCTGGTGGCCGCGATGAAGGAAGACGAGGTCAACATCTGGGGCGACGGCAGCACCTTCAAGGGCAACGACATCGAGCGCTTCTACCGCTACGGCCTGCTGACCAACCCGGGCCTGAAGATCTACAAGCCCTGGCTGGACCAGACCTTCATCGACGAGCTGGGCGGGCGCAAGGAGATGAGCGAGTTCCTCATCGCCAACGGCTTCGACTACAAGATGTCGGTCGAGAAGGCGTACAGCACCGACTCCAACATGCTCGGCGCCACGCACGAGGCCAAGGACCTGGAACACCTGAGCAGCGGCATCCGCATCGTCAACCCGATCATGGGCGTGGCCTTCTGGAAGCCCGAAGTCGAGGTCAAGCCCGAGGAGGTGCGCGTGCGCTTCGAGGAAGGCCGACCGGTCGCCCTCAACGGCCAGCGCTTCGACGACCTGGTCGCGCTGATGGAAGAGGCCAACCGCATCGGCGGCCGCCACGGCCTGGGCATGAGCGACCAGATCGAGAACCGCATCATCGAGGCCAAGAGCCGCGGCATCTACGAGGCTCCCGGCATGGCGCTGCTGCACATCGCCTACGAGCGGCTGGTCACCGGCATCCACAACGAGGACACCATCGAGCAGTACCGCATCAACGGCATCAAGCTCGGCCGCCTGCTCTACCAGGGCCGCTGGTTCGACCCGCAGGCCATCATGCTGCGCGAGACGGCGCAGCGCTGGGTGGCGCGCGCCATCACCGGCGAGGTGACGCTGGAACTGCGCCGCGGCAACGACTACTCGCTCCTCGACACCGAGTCGCCCAACCTCACCTACGCGCCCGAGCGCCTGTCGATGGAGAAGGTGGAGGACGCGCCCTTCTCTCCCGCCGACCGCATCGGCCAGCTGACCATGCGCAACCTCGACATCGTCGACACCCGCGCCAAGCTGGCCACCTACGTGCAGGCTGGCCTGCTGGCCAAGCCGGAGGGGACGGAGCTGCCGCAGATCAAGGACGAGTCGCGCAAGTAGGCACGGCCTGGCTCGACATTGAAAGGCGGCCCTTTAAGGGCCGCTTTTTTTTATCGCCGCACCGATCGAGGTTCTCTAAAATGTGCAGAATTCTGTACACATCTTCGCGGAGAAACTCATGGCCATTACAGCCAGCGACGTGATTCCCCTCTCGCAGGCACGCGCCACCCTGTCCGAACTCGCCGATCAGGTGAAATCGGGTGCCGAGAAGATCATCACCAAGAACGGCGAGAGCTACGTCGCGCTGATCGACGCACAGCGGCTGGACTACTACCACCGGCTGGAGCGAGAGCGCATCCACCTGCTGCTCGTCGACGAAGCCAGCCGCGGCCTTGCCGACCTGGCGGCCGGCAAGGTCAAGGACGCCCGCAGCACGCTGTCGGCCCTCAGGCGCCGCCGCGCCGGCGGCCGGGCGAATGACGCGTCCGGGAACTGACGCCGTCATGCCCCCGTCGCAGCGCAGGCACGTCGTCAAGCTCACCGCCAACTTCGAGCACAACCTGCGCGACATCGATGCCTTCCTGCTGCAGGCCGAGGCGCCCCAGGCCTTCGACGCTTTGCTGGACGAACTGGCCGACGTCGTCATTCCCAACCTGGAGCGCTTCCCCGGCATGGGTCGGCGCTTCCTGGCGCGCCAGGCCCATTCGGTCGAGGTCGCCAATGCGCAGGAGCGGCTGGTCCATCAGCTGAACGCCATCGCCTCCGGCGGCGAGATCCGCGAATACGTGATGACGCATCACCTGCTCCTATACGCCCACCTGCCGGCCAGCGTGGTGCTGCTGTCCATCCGCCACCAGCGGCAGCTCTCCTTCGATTTCCAGGCCCACTGGCCCGCCGCAGGGTGAAGCTTGCGGCAGCGGCCGTCGCCAATGTGCCCGTTCACCAGTCGCCTGGCGGCTAGAGTCGAACGCCACAGGCGCGCCACGGGGCGGGCAGGAGACAAGCGGTCATGAGCACCAGCCACGGCGAACACCTCGACGTCCTCATCATCGGCGCAGGCGTCTCCGGCATCGGCGCGGCGTGCCACCTGCGCCGGAACTTGCCGGAACGCCGCTTCGCGCTCGTGGAGGCGATGGACGGCTTCGGCGGCACCTGGCACACGCACCGCTACCCGGGCGCGCGCTCCGACAGCGACCTGTACACCTACGGCTACGGCTTCAAGCCCTGGCGCGGCCGGGCGCTGGCCACGGCCGACGAGATCCGCGCCTATCTAGCCGAGACCATCGACGAGAACGGCCTGGCGCCGCACATCCGCTACGGCCTGAAGATGACGGCGGCAGACTGGTCCTCGGCCGAACGGCGCTGGACCGTGCAGTTCACCCGCACGGCCACGGGCGAGGAACTGACGCTCACCTGCGACTTCCTGTGGCTGTGCCAGGGCTACTACGACCACGCCCGGGGCCATCTGCCGCAGTGGCCGGGCATGGAGCGCTTCCAGGGCACCCTGATCCACCCCCAGCACTGGCCGCAGGACCTGGACTGCTCCGGCCGGCGCGTGGTCGTCATCGGCTCCGGCGCCACCGCGGCCACGCTGGTGCCGGCGCTGGCCGGCCAGGCGGCGCACGTCACGCTGCTGCAGCGCTCGCCCACCTTCTTCATCGCCCGCGGCTGGGAGCACGAACTCGCCGCGCCGCTGCGCGCGCTGGACATCCCGCAGGAGTGGCTGTTCGAGATCCTGCGCCGCGCCCACATCGCCCGGCAGGCCGAGCTGACGCGCATGTCCTTCGAGCAGCCCGAGGCCCTGCGCGCCTGGCTGATCGAGCAGACCCGCGCACTGCTGCCCGAGGGCTTCGACGTGGAGCGCCACTTCAACCCCGGCTACCGCCCCTGGCAGCAGCGCCTGGCCGTGGTGCCCGACGGCGACCTGTTCGCCGCAATCCGCGAAGGCACGGCCAGCGTGGTCACCGACGCCATCGAATGCTTCGACGAGACCGGCATCGTGCTGGCCGGCGGCGAGCGGCTGGACGCGGACATCGTCGTCGCCGCCACCGGCTTCGACCTCGCGCTGTTCGGCGGCGTGCCCTTCGCCGTCGACAGCCAGCCGGTGGACCTCACGCGCCGCGTCACCTATCGCGGCCTGATGATCGAGGGCCTGCCCAACCTGGCCTACGTGCAGGGCTACTTCCGTGCCAGCTGGACGCTGCGGGTGGACCTGGTGGGCGACTTCGTCTGCCGCCTGCTCGGCCACATGCAGGACCGGGGTGCTGCCACGGTGACGCCGCGCCTGCGCCCCGAGGACGCCGGCATGCCCCTGCTGCCCTGGTGCGACCCGGCCAACTTCAACGCCGGCTACGTTCTGCGCACCCAGCACCGCATGCACGGCCAGGGCGACCGCGAGCCCTGGACCCACATGCACGAGTACGAGGCGGAGCGGCGCAGCCTGCCGGCGGTGGACCTGGACGAGGCGGCGCTGGTGTACGGCTGAGGGAAAGGGGAAAGCGCGTCAGACGCTGCGGCGGCGATACGGATTCACCACCGGCCGCTCCAGCACCTGCCGCTGCAGCTGCGCATCGAACCACCGCTCGTACAGCCAGTGCAGGTGCTCGAAGGTCCGCGGCGCGGCCTTCTTCCCCGGCGGCATCTCGCGCCGCTGGCGGATCAGCGGCTCGGCCGCCTCGTACACCCCGCACAGGATGCCGCGGAAGGTCTGCTTCATCAGCGTCTCGTCCAGGTCGCCGTAGCGGATGCCCACGGCGATGAACTCGAAGTAGTTCAGCAGGTAGCGCAGCGCCGGGATCTGCGCCTCGGGCGCGCCGCTGCGGGCCTCGTCTTCGCCCAGCCGGTAGATCGCGCCGGAGGGGCTGAAGTAGCGCGCGTTCACCAGCCGCGTCTGGCTCATGTAGGTTTCCGACAGGCGCGAGTTCAGCAGCGTCGTGATGGTGTGCTGCCGGATCGAGTTGCGCATGGTCACGATGGCCGAGGTGATCCAGCCCGCCACCGCCGCCACCGCGCCCAGCAGCACCACCCACTGCGCCTTCTCCAGCCCGATCGGCGGCGCCTGCAGCCCGATGCGGTGCTCGCCCAGCCACTCGGCCAGGGCGAACAGGGCCGTGGCCACCAGCACCGCAGACAACAAAAAGCCCAGTACGCGACTGGGCTTTCTGGGGCGGGCGGGGTGGGCTTCAGCCGAGGCCATCGCCTTCGTGATTGCGCTTTGCCAGCATGACTTTCCTTTCGTGCCCGCCAGGGGAAGCAGGCGATTGACAGGGAGCCCCCTGTGACCGATAGCGGCATTCTGGCCTATTTTGCGGGAGCCGGCCTTCTTTTTTGTCCTGCGCCGCGTCGGACAATGCGCCTCGCGCCTGCCGGCACCTCCCGACCAGTTCGGGACGGCCCGGGCCGGTTTCAATCCCTTGCGCCTCCCGACCGACTTGCAATCGCCCTCCGCCCTGCCCGTTCCCCGACCCGCCGCCGCGGCCCTGCTGACGGAGGCCGTGCGCCTGATCGAGGACGCCGGCCCGCTGGAGGACAGCCAGGCCCTGCGCCAGGCCGCCGCGGCCGGCGGCAGCCGGCAGATGCAGGCGCTGCGGCGCGCCCGGCTGCTGGCCGACCGGCTGGACCTGCGCCAGCGGCTGGCCCGTGCGCAGCGGGCCGCGCCCTGGGTGCTGCTGGGCCTGGCGGCGGCGGTCGTGCTGGCCGGCCTGGCGCTGGCCGGCGGCGTGGTCGACGCGCAGGACCGGCGCATCAACGTCATGGCCGCGCTGGTCGCCCTGCTGGGCACGCACCTGGCCACCCTCGCCCTGTGGCTGCTGGCGCTGCTGTGGCCGGGCGCGACGGCCTTCGGCGGCAGCCTGATCGGGCGCCTCTGGCTGGCGCTGACGGCCCGCCTCACGCTCGGCCGCGGGGCGGAAAGCACGGCCCTGCTGCACGGCGGCCTGCGCCTGCTGGAACGCGCCCGGCTGCTGCCCTGGCTGCTGGGGCTGGCCAGCCACGTGGTGTGGACGCTGGCCTTCATCGCGGCGCTCGGCGCCCTGCTGTTCGCCCTGTCTTTCCGCCGCTACACGCTGGGGTGGGAGACGACCCTGCTGGACCCGGCCGTCTTCGCCCGCTGGGTCCAGACCCTGGCCGTGGTGCCGGGCTGGCTCGGCTTCCCCGTGCCGGATGCCGCCGCCCCCACCGACCGCCAGCTCGCCGGCTGGCTGGTGGGCTGCGTGGTGGTGTACGGCCTGCTGCCGCGCGCCCTGGGCGCGCTGCTGTGCGCGGCCATGTGGCGCGCGCGGCGCGGCCGGATCGCGCCGGACTGGGCCGAGCCCTACTACCGGCGCCTCTTCGCGCGCTTCGACGCCCTGGCGCCGGCCCAGGTGGTGGACGCCGACACGCACGGCCGCGACCCGCGCCCGGGCCACCCGCCGCACGCCGCCTCGACCAGCGACGCCGTGCTGCTGGCCGGCTTCGAGTTGCCGGCCGACTGGCCCTGGCCCCCCGCCGCGCTGCCGGCCGCCGTCACCGAGACGCTGCGCGTGGACGGCAGCGCCGCCCAGCGCCTGGCGCTGGTGCTGGCGCTGGAACGCCTGCACCCGCGCCTGCTGGTGCTGGCCTGCCGCGCCGCCGCCAGCCCCGACCGCGGCACCGAGCGCCTGCTGCGCGAGGTGCTGCCGCTGGCCGGCGACTGCCGGCTGTGGTTGCTCGCCGCCCCCGACGCGCCCGCGACCGACGCCGACGCCGACGCCGACGCCCCCCCGCCCGGCACCGGCCGCTGGCAGCGCTGGCTGGCCGCCACCGGCCTGGACGACATCCCCTGCGCCACCCGCGCCGCCGACGCCCTGCCCGAACCCGCCACGCCCGCACCATGAGCGAGTCCCCCGATCCCGCCGCGCTGCGCATCGCCGTCGTCGGCCACACCAACGCCGGCAAGACCTCGCTGCTGCGCACGCTGACCCGCCGCGTCGACTTCGGCGAGGTCTCCGACCGGCCCGGCACCACGCGCCACGTCGAGCGCGTCGACCTGCGCGTGGACGGCCGCACCGCCGTGCGCTTCTTCGACACGCCCGGGCTGGAGGACGCCGTGACGCTGCTGGCCCACGTCCAGACCCTGGAAGGCGCTTCGCGCCCGGAGCGCATCCGCCGCTTCCTCGCCGGGCCCGAGGCGCACGGCACCTTCGAGCAGGAGGCCAAGGTGCTGCGCACCCTGCTGGAAGAGGCCGACGCCGCCTTCCTCGTCATCGACGTGCGCGAGCCGGTGCTGCCCAAGTTCCGCGACGAGGTGGAACTGCTCGGCGCCTGCGGCAAGCCGGTGATGCCGGTGCTCAACTTCGTCGCCCACGCCGCCGGCCAGGGGGCCGGCGAAGCCGAATGGCGCGCCATGCTGGCCGCGGCCGGCCTGCACGCCGTGGTGCGCTTCGACGCGGCGGCGCCCTTCACCGGCGCCGAGCGCGAGCTCTACCAGGACCTGGGCACGCTGCTGCCGGCGCGGCGCGACGCGCTGCGCGCCGTCGCCGTCCACCTGCAGCAGGAGGCCCAGGCCCGCCGCCAGGCCGGCTGCACGCTGATCGCCGAGGGGCTGGTCGAGATCGCCGCCATGCGGCGCCAGGTGGCGGCCGAGGCGATGGCGGACGAGACCGCCCGCCGCACCGAGGTCAACGCGCTGCGCCGCGACGTGACCGAGCGCGCCCAGCACCACGTCGACACCCTGCTCGGCCTGTACGGCTTCCGCGAGGGCGACACCGCCGAGGCGCCGCTGCCGCAGCTGCAGGGCCGCTGGACGCTGGACCTGTTCCACCCCGAGACGCTGCGCCAGGCCGGCGTGCGGCTGGGCCAGGGCGCGGCGGTCGGCGCCGCCGTCGGCGTGGTGGCCGACCTGGCGGTGGGCGGCCTCTCGCTCGGCGCCGGCGCGGCGCTGGGCGGGGCGCTGGGCGGCGCCCTGGCGCAGGGCTGGGGGCCCTTCGGGCGGCGGCTGGTCAACCGCCTGCGCGGCACGCAGGAACTGACGGTGGAGGACGGCGTGCTCTTCATCGTCGCCGACTGGCAGCTGCGCCTGCTGCTGGCGCTGGAGCGGCGCGGCCACGGCAGCACCGCGCGCGTCGACACCGGCACGACGCCGCCCGCGCCCGGCGTGGCCAAGGCCCTGGCCGCTGCGGTGCGCGCCACGCAGCCGGCGCGCGGCCATGCCGAATGGGGCCGTGGCAAGTCCTTCTTCGGCCGCCACATCGACAGCGAGGAGCGGCGCGAGGCCATCGCCGACACCGCCGGGCGCCTGGCCGAGGCGGCCGCGCTGGCCGAAGGCGCCGCCGCCTGACGCGCCCCCGACGGCGGCCCAGCCGTCCTACAAGCCCCCGCAGTCCCTTCCGACGGCTGGCACCGGCGCGAGCGCCCACACTGTGGGCACATCGACAACATCATTTGGAGCAGCCGCTGTGAACACTGTCATCTACATCGTCGGCCTGGTCGTCGTCATCGCCGCCATCCTGTCCTTCTTCGGCCTGCGCTGAAGGGCCGGGCGCCGTCCACGGCTGCCAACCGTTTTTCCTCCTTCACTTTTCTCCTCGAGCCGGCCTCGCCCCGACACCCCTCAGGGCGCGCCGGCTCGAATGCCATGCGCGGCCGGCCGCGCCGCGGCATCATCGGGCCCATGCCCGCCGACACCGCCGCTCTTCCCCGCCCCCTCGTCATCCTCAAGCTCGGCGACACGCTGCCGGCCCTGCGCGCGCAGCAGGGCGACTTCGAGCACTGGATCGCCCGCGGCTTGGGCCAGGCCGAGGTCGACGTGGCCGTGCTCGACCCGCGCCGCGGCGACACCTTCCCCGCCCCCGGAGCCACTGCCGGCGTCGTCGTGACCGGCTCGCACGCCATGGTCTCGCACCGCGAAGCGTGGAGCGAAGCGGCCGGCCGCTGGCTGGCGCAGGCGGCCCGCGCCGGCGTGCCGGTGCTGGGCATCTGCTACGGCCACCAGCTGCTGGCCGACGCGCTGGGCGGCCGCGCCGGCGACCATCCGCAGGGACGCGAGCTGGGCACCGTGGAAGTCGAACTGCTGCCCGCCGCCCAGGACGACGCCCTGCTGTCCGGCCTGCCGCCGCGCTTCGCCGCCCACGTGGTGCACCGCCAGAGCGCCCTCGCCCTGCCGCCCGGCGCGGTGCCGCTGGCCCGCAACGGCTGGGAGCCGCACCAGGCCTTCCGCTTCGGCGACGCGGCCTGGGGCGTGCAGTTCCACCCCGAGTTCGACGCCGCGGCGATGCGCGGGTATGTCGACGCCCTGGCCGAGGAACTGGGCGCGCAGGCGCCGCAGCGCCGCGCCGCCGTGCGGCCGACGCCGGAAGCGGCCGGCCTGCTGGCGCGCTTCGCCGGCATCGTCGCCCGGCGCGAGGCGGCACGGGCCGCCTGAGCCACCTCTCCGCCGCGCCCCCGCCGCATCCATCGGCCTGCGACTACAGCGCGCGCGGCGGCGCCTGCGCACGATGGGCGACACTGGCCCGTTCCGCAGCCGCCGAGGAGTGAGAGAGAACCATGCCCGCCCCGCCCGCCACCGCCACGCCGACGCCGCAGCGCCGGCACTTCTCCATGATCCGCGAGTTCCACCTGGCGGACTTCTTCACCCTGGGCAACGCCGCCTGCGGCGTGGGCTGCGTGTTCCTCGCGATGGCCTTCGTCGCCAACGGCGCATTGGCGCACTTCTACCTGGCCTGCGTGCTGGCGCCGGCCGCCTTCGCCTTCGACGTGTTCGACGGGCGCATCGCCCGCTGGCGCCAGACGCAGTCGGCCCTGGGCCGCGAGCTGGACTCGCTGGCCGACGTGATCTCCTTCGGCGTGGCGCCAGCCGCGCTGGGCTTCGCCGCCGGCCTGCGCGGCGGCTGGGATGCGGTGCTGCTGGTGTACTTCGTCTGCTGCGGCGTGAGCCGGCTGGCGCGCTTCAACGTCACGGCCGAGGCGCTGTCCGAGGGCGGCAACAAGGTCAAGTACTTCGAGGGCACGCCCATCCCCACCAGCGTGGTGCTGGTCGGCCTGCTGGCCTGGGCCGCGGGCGCCGGCAGGCTGGGCGAGGCCATCGCCGGCGGCGCCTGGGCGCTGGGGCCGTGGACGCTGCATCCCTTCGCGCTGCTGTACGCGCTGTCGGGCACGCTGATGATCAGCAAGACGCTGCACATCCCGAAGCTGTGACCCGGCCGCGGGGGCGGCTCGCGGCGGCGGCCCTGGGTACACTGGCCGTCCCCCTGCCGCGCTCCGCCGCCCTCCCGTGGCCGCCTCCCGGCGCGGCGAGGCACCGCGCCGTCGATCCCTGCGCTGCCGCATGACCGCCCCTTCCTCCGATTCCCCGCCTTCCACGGGCCGGCTGCGCGCCGGCCTCGGCGACCTGCTGCGCGCGCTGCGCCCGGGGCGCATGCGCATCAACCAGCGCGAACGCGTGCGCGCCGCCGTCGGCGCCCTGCTGGGCATCGCCTTCGCCGCCTTCCTGGGCCATGCGCTGGCCGGTTCGTCGCAGGCCTGGCTGGTGGCGCCGATGGGCGCCTCGGCGGTGCTGGTGTTCGCCGTGCCCTCCAGCCCGCTGGCGCAGCCCTGGGCCGTCATCGGCGGCAACACGCTGTCCTCGCTGATGGGCATCGCCTGCGCCGCCTGGATCCCGGACCCGACCCTGGCCGCGGGCGTGGCCGTCGCGGCCGCCATCACCGCCATGTTCGCGCTGCGCTGCCTGCACCCGCCGGGCGGCGCCTCGGCCCTGCTGGCCGTGCTGTCGCACCAGGTCGATCCGGGCTTCGCGCTCTTCCCGGTGCTGCTGAACTCGGCGCTGCTGGCGCTGGCCGGCATCGTCTACAACAGCCTGACCGGCCGGCGCTACCCGCACACGCAGCAGCTGCCCGCGAAGGCGGCCTCGCGCTTCACCTCGGCCGACTTCGACGCGGCGCTGGCGCACTACAACCAGGTGCTGGACATCAGCCCGGACGACCTAGAGGAACTGCTGCACGAGGCCGAGCTGGCCTCCTGGCGCCGCACGCTGGGCGAGTTGCGCTGCGCCGACATCATGTCCACGCAGCTGGTCACGGCCGAGTTCGGCACGCCGCTGGACGAGGCCTGGCGCACCATGCGCCAGCGCCGCATCAAGGCGCTGCCGGTGATCGACCGCGCGCGCCGCATCGCGGGCATCGTGACGGTGGCCGACTTCATGCGCCACGCGCAGCCCGACGCCGGCCCGCTCGGGCTGGGGCAGCGGCTGCGCGCCCTGGTCTCGCGCAGCGGCCGGGTGCACGCCGACAAGCCCGAGGCGGTGGGCCAGATCATGACGCGCGAGGTCCGCGTGGCCGGCGCCGACCGCCTGGTGGTCGAGCTGGTGCCGCTGTTCTCCGAGGGCGGGCACCACCACATCCCGATCGTCGACGCCGACCGCAGGCTGGTCGGCATCATCACGCAGTCGGACCTCGTGCGGGTGCTGTATCGTGCCGCAGCACCGGCCTGACGGCGCCGCGGCAGTCCCTTCCCCACCTCCTTCGCCCGCAGATGACCCTCACCGCTTCCTCCACGGCCTCCGGCTCGCGCGGCCTGGCCCAGCTGATCGAACTGGCGGCCGCCCAGCCGCTGGCGCCGGCCTGCGACCAGTTCTATTTCCTGCGCCACGGCCAGACGCCGCGCAACGCGCTGCGCATCTTTCAGAGCTACGACGAGCCGCTGTCGGAGCTGGGCATGCAGCAGGCCGCGCTGGCCGCCGCCGCGCTGGCCGGCGCGCCGATCCGCAGCATCGTGTGCAGCGACGCCCGGCGTGCGCTCGACACCGCCCTGGCCGTCGCCGCGCCCCACCGGCTCAGCCCGGTGGCGCGCGAGGTGCTGCGCGAGCGCCACTTCGGCGCGCTGATCGGCACCTCCTCGGCCGACATCGACTGGGCCTGCGCGCCCGAGGGCGGCGAGACGCTGCCGCAGTTCGTCGAGCGCAAGCGCGCCGCGCTGGCGGCCGCGCTGGCCGAGCCGGCGCCCGTGCTGGTGGTGGCGCACGGCGGCACGCTGCACGTGCTGGCGGCCCTGCTGGGCGTGCCGGTCGACGCCACCCTGCTGGCCAACGCGCACCCCCTTTGGTTCGAGCGAAGCGGCCCCACATGGCGGGTGACGGCCCTGCGCCCGCCGGCCGACCCGGCAGGCGCCGCACTGGCCTGAACCCCCGACGCACCATGGAATTCAAGGACTACTACAGCGCCCTGGGCGTGGAGCCGAAGGCCGGCGAGGACGAGATCCGCAAGGCCTACCGGCGCCTGGCCCGCAAGTACCACCCCGACGTCAGCCAGGAGGCCGACGCCGAGGCCCGCATGCGCGAGGTCAACGAGGCCTGGGACGTGCTGGGCAACAAGGAGAAGCGCGCCGCCTACGACGCGCTGGCCGAGCGCGTGAAGAGCGGCGCCGGCGCCGCCAGCGGCGGGCCCGGCGGCTTCCAGCCGCCCCCGGGCTGGGACGCGGGCTTCGAGTTCCACCGCGGCCCGGATGGCGGCCCGGCCGACCACGCCGACTTCAGCGAGTTCTTCTCCTCGCTCTTCGGCGCCGCCGAGCGGCGCGAGGCGGCCCGGCGCAACTTCCGGGCGCGCGGCGAGGACCACCACGCCGCCATCGAGGTGCCGCTGGAGTTCGCCCTCAGCGGCGGCGAGCGCGAGATCCAGCTGCGCGCGATGGAGCTGGATTCGCAGGGCCAGCCCGAATGGGTGACGCGCACGCTGCGGGTGAACATCCCGCGCGGCGTGCGGCCGGGCCAGTACATCCGCCTGGCCGGCCAGGGCCTGCCCGGCCACGGCGGCGAGCCGGCCGGCGACCTGTACCTGGAAGTGCGCATCGCGCCGCATCCGCTCTACCGGGTGGACGGGCGCGACCTGCTGATGACGCTGCCCGTCACCCCCTCCGAGGCGGCGCTGGGCGCCGAGGTCGAGGTGCCGCTGCCCGGCGGCGGCACCGGCGCCGTGCGCGTGCCGCCCAATGCGCGGCCGGGCCTGAAGCTGCGGCTGAAGGAGCGCGGCCTGGGCGGCCACCTGTACCTGGTGCTGGAGCTGGCCCTGCCGCCGGCGGACAGCGACGCCGCCCGCGCCGCCTACGAGCAGCTGGCCCAGGCCACCGCCGGCTTCGACCCACGCCGGCAACTGCAGGCCGGCGCCCGGGCGTCCTGAACGGCAGGAGCGAGACCACCATGAGCCCTTCTTCCTCTTCTTCCGGGCGGACCACCGCCGTCACCGTGACCCACTGCACCGTCGTCGGTGCCTCCGATCCGCTGGCCGCCGCCGAACTCGCCCGCGCCTGCGGCGCCACGCTGGAATGGGTGGCCGAACTGGCCGCCTCCGGCATCCTCGACGCGCCGGCCGCGCGCCCGGTGCAGGAATGGCGCTTCGGCAGCACCGAACTGCAGCGCGCCCTGGAAGCGCGCCGCCTGCAGCGTGATTTCGATGTGAACCTGGACGCAGCTGCGCTGATCCTCGACCTGCAGCAGGAACTGCGGCGCCTGCGGGCCGCGCTGGCGCTGCGCGGCTGAGCGGCCGGTCAGGGCAGCGGCGGCGCGGGCAGCGGGCCCAGCCAGGCGCCGGGCGGCACCGGGCCGCGCACCAGCCGCTGGATCTCGCGGGCCAGGCGTGCAGCCTCGTCGCGTGCGCCCGCCACGCCCAGCTGCATGGCAGCCAGCTGGTGCGCGTAGGCGTCCGTCAGTTCAGCCCATTGGGTAAATGATGCTTCCATCCCCAGAATTGCCTCTTCCATGCGGGTTCCCTTTCTCGCGCCGGGCGCGCCGGGTCATCCGTCCTGCTTGAATCGTCCATCAAGGCCGAAGATGAGGGCCTTGGACAGCGACGATGTCAGTATTTCACATTCATTTGACGATTCATGACAATTCGTAAGAAGCACGCCGCACCCGTAGCGGCGGCCTCGGCCGCCTGAAAAGCCCGGCTTGTCTCCCCTGCCGCGAGGGAGCAGGATGCGCACCGTACCCCTCTTTCGGGCGGCCTGGGACCTGCGCCGCCCGAGGTGATTGTTTACATTCTTCTGACATATTTACCGGCGCGGCCGCCGGTCAGGCCCGGGTTCAGGCCTTGCCGACCAGTTTGATGACGCTGGAGAAGTCCAGCGCCCCGTGCCCCGCCAGGCTGTGCGCCGCGTAGAGGTTGCGCGCCAGGCCGCCCAGCGGGGTGGCGGCCTTCACCGCCATCGCGTTCTCCTGCGCCAGCCCCAGGTCCTTGAGCATCAGGTCGGTGCCGAAGCCGCCGGCGTAGCCTTTGGAGGCCGGCGTGTTCTCCATCACGCCCGGCAGCGGGTTGTACTTCTCCAGCGCCCAGTTGCCGCCGGAGCTGCGGCGCATGATCTCGGACAGTACCTTCGGGTCGAGCCCGTTGGCCACGCCCAGGGCGATGGCCTCGGAAGTGCCGATCATCAGGATGCCCAGGAGCATGTTGTTGCAGATCTTGGCGGTCTGTCCGGCGCCGGCGCCGCCGGCGTGGAAGATGTTGGTGCCCATCTTCTCCAGCACCGGCCGGGCGCGCTCCAGGTCGGCCTCGCTGCCGCCGACCATGAAGGTCAGCGTGCCGGCGATGGCACCGCCCGTGCCGCCCGAAACCGGCGCATCGATGACCGCGATGCCGCGCGCGACGCCCGCCTCGGCCACCTTGCGCGAGGTGGCGGCGGCGATGGTGCTGGAGTCGATGACCAGCGTGCCCGGCGCGATCCGCGCCATCAGGCCGGCGTCACCCAGGTAGAGCGATTCGACGTGCTGGCTCGCGGGCAGCATGCTGATGACGACTTCGGCGCCCTGCACCGCCTCGGCGGCCGAGGCGGCGATCGACACGCCTTGCGCGCGCAGCGCCTCGCAGGCCGGGGCCGAGAGGTCGAAGGCGGCGAGCGCGTGGCCGGCCTTGTGCAGGTTCAGCGCCATCCGGCCGCCCATGTGGCCCAGGCCGATGAATGCGATCTTCATGTGCTCTTGTCTCCTTTTTGGTCGGTCTGTCTGTCCGGATTCAGCGCAGCGGCACCAGTTCGGGCGCCATCTCGCCGCGCGGCCGGAGGTGGTCCTCGACGAAGGCGGGCGTGATCTCCTCCAGCGTCGCGGGCTGCCACTTCGGGTTGCGGTCCTTGTCCACCAGCACGGCGCGGATGCCCTCGGCGAAGTCCTTGTGCGCGCAGAAGCCCAGCGAGGCCCAGTACTCGAGCCGGAACACCTCCGCCAGCGACATGCGCGGCACGCGCTGCCACAGCTCCCAGGTCAGCGCGATGGAGCTGGGCGCACCCTTGGCGAAGGCCTTGGCCGCGCCCTGCAGCCATGGGTCGTCGGACGTCACGGCACGCAGGCGCTTCGCGATGTCCAGCAGGCTCTCGCCGGCCATCAGCGCCTCGATGGTGTCGTAGTGCTCGCGCAGCTTCGAGGCCGGCGGCTGCGCGCCCTCGGCCGCCGCGGCGAGGATGCGCGAGAGCAGCGCGCGGTCCGCGCGCTGCTCGCCGCGCCAGGCGGTGGCGCCGATCGCCTCCAGCACCTGCGCCTTGCACGCCTGCGGCACCAGCACGTCGGCCAGGCCGGCGAAGACGGCGTCGCTGCCGTTGACCTGCGCCGCCGTGAAGGCCAGGAACAGGCCGGTGCGCCCCGGCGCCCGGCGCAGGAACCAGCTGCCGCCCACGTCGGGGTACAGGCCGATATTGATCTCCGGCATGGCGATGCGGCTGCCCTCGGTGACGACGCGGTGCGAGGCGCCCACCATCAGTCCCACGCCGCCGCCCATCACGATGCCGTGGCCCCAGCAGAGGAAGGGCTTGGGGAAGGTGTGGATCAGATGGTCCAGCTCGTATTCCTCGCCGAAGAAGCGCTCGGCGTATTCGTTGCGGGCCTCGCCGCAGTCCAGCAGCGTCTGGTAGAGCTGGCGCAGGTCGCCGCCGGCGCAGAAGGCCTTGTCGCCCGCGGCCTGCAGCAGCACGCCGACGATGGACTTGTCTTGTGCCCACTCGCGCAGCTTCGGCGTGAGCAGCCGCACCATGTCGACGGACAGCGCGTTGAGCGCGGCCGGCGCGTTGAGCGTGGCGACGCCGAAGCGCCTGCCGTTGGCCGTGGGAAGAAAGTCGAAGAGAACGATGGGTTCGGTCATGGGCGGTGATTGGACAGCAAGTCAGCGGATGTCCGCGTCGCCTTCGAGCAGCTTGCGCGAGACGATGACGCGCATGATCTCGTTGGTGCCTTCGAGGATCTGGTGCACGCGCGCGTCGCGCAGCAGCCGCTCCAGCGGGAACTCGCCCAGGTAGCCGTAGCCGCCGTGCAGCTGCAGCGCCTCGTTGCAGACGTTGAAGCCGGCGTCGGTGGCGAAGCGCTTGGCCATCGCGCAGTAGGTGCTGGCGTCGGGGTGGCCGGCGTCGAGCTTGCTGGCCGCCAGCCGCACCATCTGCCGCGCCGCCACCAGCTCGGTCGCCATGTCGGCCAGGCGGAACTGCAGTGCCTGGAAGCTGGCCAGCGGCTTGCCGAACTGCTGGCGCTCGTGCAGGTAGCGGCGCGCAGCATCCAGCGCGCCCTGCGCCGCGCCCACCGAGCAGGTGGCGATGTTGATGCGCCCGCCGTCCAGGCCCTTCATGGCGATGCGGAAGCCCTCGCCCTCCTGGCCCAGCAGGTGGTCGGCCGGCACGCGCACGTTGTCGAAGGCGATGGTGCGGGTGGGCTGGCTGTTCCAGCCCATCTTGTGTTCCTTCTTGCCGTAGCTGATGCCAGGCACGTCGGCTGGCACCGCGAAGGCCGAGACGCCGCCCGGCCCGTTGCCGCCGGTGCGCGCCATCAGCACCAGCACGTCGGTGGCGCCGGCGCCCGAGATGAAGGCCTTGCCGCCGTTGATGACGTACTCGGCGCCCTGCAGTTCGGCCTTGGTCTTGAGCGATCCGGCGTCCGAGCCGGCGCCGGGTTCGGTCAGGCAGTACGACGCGAGCCTGCGGCCGCTGGTGAGTTGCTCGCCCCACTCCGCGCACACGGTGTCGGTGCCCCAGGTGCCGAGCATCCAGGTCGCCATGTTGTGGATGGTGATGAAGGCCGTGGTCGAGGGGTCGGCCGCCGCCATCTCCTCGAACACCAGCGCCGCATCCAGCCGCGGCAGGCCCAGGCCGCCGATGCGCTCGGGCGCGTACAGGCCGCAGAAACCCAGCTCGCCGGCCTTGGCGATGGCCTCGCGCGGGAAGGTCGCTTCGCGGTCCCACTGCGCCGCATGGGGCGCGAACTCGCTGGCGGCGAATTCGCGCGCGGTGTCGGCGAAGGCGCGTTGTTCCTCGCTCAGTTCAAAGTCCATGGTGTTCCTGTCCGGCTCACGGCTGCGCGGGGGAATCCGCGCTCAGCCAGCGCATCAGGCCGCGGCGCCGCTCGCGGGTCTTGTCGGTCATGCATTCATGGTAGCGGCGCGGTCCGTCGGGCTGCTGCTCCACGGTGCGCGTGAGGTCCTTGCATTCGCGGATGCGCTGGCCGTTCCACGCACTGTGCTCGCGGCGCAGCTGCGGCCGCTCGTGGGACGAGAGCGCACGCATCACGTCGGCGTAGAGCACGGCGATCTCGGTGTCGGCCGCCTGGAAGTCGCGCAGCGCGCAGGCATTGACCTGCTCCGCCGTGCCGCCCGGCACGCAGTCCGCGCCGGCCTGCGCGTGCGCGGCCGGGGCCGCGAACAGCAGGAGGCAGGCGCCCGCCAGGCGCCGCGCGCCGCTCACTTGAGGCTGATGGTGGTGTTGACCCCGTGCGAGGTCGTGCTGTCGTCGAACCAGCGCGCCGTCACGGTCTTGGTCTGCGTGTAGAACAGCACCACCTGCTTGCCGTAGGGCCCCAGGTCGCCCAGCTTGGAGCCGCGCGAGCCGGTGAAGGAGAACAGCGGCACCGGCACCGGGATCGGCACGTTGATGCCCACCTGCCCGACGTCGATCTCCTCCTCGAACTTGCGCGCCGCCGCGCCCGACTGCGTGAAGATCGCCGTGCCGTTGCCGTTGGGGTTGCCGTTGATCAGCTCGATCGCCTCATCGATGTCGGCCGCGCCGGCCACGCACAGCACCGGCCCGAAGATCTCCTGGTCGTAGATCGTCATGCCCGGTTTCACGCTCGAGAAGATGGTCGGGCCGACGAAGTTGCCCTTCTCGTAGCCCGGCACCGTCGGCTTGCGGCCGTCCAGCTCCAGCGTCGCGCCGTCGGCCACGCCGCGCTCGATCAGGCCGGTGACGCGCTCGTACGCGGCGCACGACACCAGCGGCCCCACGTCCACGCCCTTCTCGGTGCCGGCGCCGACCTTGAGCGTCTTCGCCTTCTCGACCAGTTCCGGCACCCACTTCTGCGCCTCGCCCACCAGCACCGCCACCGACACCGCCATGCAGCGCTGCCCTGCCGCGCCGAAGGCCGCGCCGGCCAGCGCGTTGAGCGTCTGCTCCTTGTTGGCGTCGGGCATCACGATGGCGTGGTTCTTCGCGCCCATCATGCACTGCACGCGCTTGCCGCTGGCGATGCCGCGGTGGTAGACGTGCGTGCCGACCTTGGTCGAACCGACGAAGCTGATCGCCTTGATGTCGGCGTGGTCGCAGATCGCGTTGACCACCTGCTCGCCGCCGTGCACCACGTTCAGCACGCCGGGCGGGATGCCGGCTTCCAGCGCGAGTTCGCACAGGCGCATGGTGACCATCGGGTCCTGCTCGCTGGGCTTGAGTACGAAGGTGTTGCCGGTGGCGATCGCCATCGGGAACATCCACAGCGGGATCATGGCCGGGAAATTGAAGGGCGTGATGCCCGCGCACACGCCCAGCGGCTGCAGCAGCGTGTAGGTGTCGACGCCGTTGGCCACGTTGTTGGCCAGCTCGCCCAGCTGCAGCGTGCCGATGTTGGCGGCGTGCTCCACCACCTCCAGGCCGCGGAACACGTCGCCCTCGGCGTCGGGCAGCGTCTTGCCCTGCTCGGCCGTCAGCAGCGCGGCCAGCTCGCCCATGTTCTCGCGGATCAGCTGCTGCAGCTTCAGGAAGATGCGGGCTCGCGCGCCGATGGGCGTCTTCTTCCAGGTCTTGAAGGCCTCCTTGGCGCTGGCGACGGCGGCATCCACCTCGGCCGGCGTGGCGAAGGGCACGCGCGCCAGCACTTCTTGCGTGGCCGGGTTGACGACGTCGCGCCACTCGGTGGTCTTGGATTCGACGAACTGGCCGTCGATCAGCAGCTTGACGGTGGCGACCTGGGTGGCCGGCGTGGTGGTGGCGTCCATAGGGTGTGTCTCCTGGGGGAAAGAATGCAGCGCGTTCCGGAAAAGCGCGGTGAACGGCGCATCCTAGCTTTGCATATTTACCAGGGCAATAGACAGGAATGCGCTTCGCCTTTGCAAAAATGCAGACATGGACTGGGACAACCTGCGCTTCTTCCTCGAACTCTCGCGCTCCGGCACGCTGGTGGCCGCCGCGCGCCGGCTGGGCGTGGACCACACCACGGTGGCGCGCCGCATCCAGGCGCTGGAAAAGGAGACCGGCACGCCGCTCTTCGCCCGCGAGGCCGGCGGCCACCGCCTGACTGAAGCCGGCCGCCGCCTGCAGCCGCAGGTGGAGGCGATGGAGCGCGCCTTCCGCACCGTGGAGAAGAGCACCGCGCCGCTGGTGGATGAGGGCCTTGCCGGCCTGGTGCGCATCGGCGCCACCGAGGGCTTCGGCACCGTGGTGCTGGCGCCGGCCCTGGCCGGCTTCGCGCGCCGGCACCCGCGGCTGGTGATCGACCTGCTGGCGATGCCGCGGCTGGTGCACCTGTCGCGGCGCGAGGCGGACATCGTCATCTCGCTGGAGCGCCCCGCGCGCGGCCCGGTGATCGCGGCCCGCCTGACCGACTACCGGCTGCACCTGTACGCCAGCAAGGCCTACCTGCGCGCGCATGGGCCGATCCGGCGCCGGGAGGACCTCAAGGGCCACAGCTTCATCAGCTACGTGGACGATCTGCTCTTTTCCAAGGAGCTGCAGTACCTGGACGAGCTGTACCGCCCCGACGCCTTCGCGCTGCGCAGCACCAGCGTGCTGGCGCAGCACCAGGCGGCGCGTGCCGGCGCCGGCATCGCGGTGCTGCCGGCCTTTCTGGCGGGACGCGACGCCGCGCTGCAGCGCCTGCTGCCGCAGGACGCCTGCTTCACCCGCACCTTCTGGATGTCGATGCCCGCGGAGGCGCGGCAGCTGTCGCGCATGCAGGCGGCATGGGACTTCCTGCGCCAGGTGGTGCAGGACCGGCAGGCGCTGCTCATGGACGGCACGGCCGCCTGAACCCGCCCCGTCCTGGGCGACACTGCGCGCCATGTCCCCCGCCGAACTCCTGACCCACTACGGCTACGCCGCCGTCTTCGCCGGCGGCCTGCTGGAGGGCGAGAGCATCCTGCTGCTGGGCGCGTACGCGGCGCACCGGGGCTACCTGCACATGGCGCCGCTCATCGCCACGGCTGCCGCCGCGGCCTTCATCGGCGACCAGTTCTGGTTCTTCCTCGGGCGCCGCGCCGGCCGCGCGCTGCTCGAGAAGCGCCCGCGCTGGCAGGCGCCCATGGGCCGCGCCAATGCCCTGATCGAACGGCATCCCGAGCTCGCCATCCTGCTGATGCGCTTCGCCTGGGGCCTGCGCACCGTGCTGCCGGTGGCGCTGGGCATGAGCCGCGTGACGGCCCTGCGCTACGCGCTGCTCAACGCCGTGGCGGCCGTCCTGTGGGCCGCCACCATCGCCCTCGCCGGCGAACGCGCGGTGGCCTGGATCCACGCCGTCGGCGTGCGCCTGCGGCCCTACGAGCACTGGCTGATCGCGCTGGCGGTCGGCGCGGCGCTGCTGGTCGCGGCGCTGCGCCTGCGGCGCTGACCCGGCCGTTTCAGGCACGGCCGGCGCGCCGGCGATCAGGCTGTCGGGCGTGCGGCCGGCAGTTAGCGCCGCGGCTTCACCACCAGGCGGGCGGATGGGCGCCCGGCGGCACGGAAGGCGCTGCCCAGCCGGCCGGCGTGCGCGCCAGCTGCGCGGCATGGCGGATCGCCGCCAGCGCGCCGAAGCCGGAGGCCGAGCGCTCCATGAAGGGCGCCGCGTCCGGCTTCGCCGCTGCGAGTCCGCCCGGCACCCGGCCCAGCCCGCGCAGCCAGTGGCCCGTCTGTGCCAGCGACACCTGCACATGCCAGCTGCCGCCTTCGCGCTGCTGCCGCGCCAGGGCCGCGGCCGCGCCGAAGGCGATGAGAAAACCCGTCGCCTCGTCCAGGATCTGCATCGGCAGTGCGCGCGGCTGTCCGTCGCCGGCCGCCTCGCCCTCGGCATGGTTGAAGCCCATGGCCGTCTGCACCAGCGAGTCGAAGCCGCGCCGCGCGGCCCAGGGCCCCTGCGTGCCGTAGGCCGTGAGCGAGACACAGACGATGCCCGGCCGCCGCGCGGCCAGCGCCGCGGGCGAGAAGCCGCGCGCCGCCAGGCCGCCCGGCCGGTAGCCCTGCACGAAGACATGCGCGCCATCGACGAGGCCGCGCAGCGTCTCGCGGCCCGGCTCGGTGTCCAGGTCGACCAGCGCCGAGCGCTTGCCGCGGCTGGTGTCGGCGATGGCCTCGATGTTGGGCAGGTGCGGGGCATTCACCAGCAGCACGTCCGCCCCGTAGGCCGCCAGCACCTTGCCGCCCACCGGGCCGGCGAGGATGCGGGTGAGCTCCAGCACGCGCACGCCGGCCAGCGGCCGCTGCTGCCCGTCCACGGCCGGCAGCGCCAATGGCGCAGCATCGCCGATGCGCTCGAAGGTCAGCAGCGGCTGCGCGGCGATGGCGCGGCCCTGCGGCGTCGCGTCCCATTGGTCGAAGCGGCGCAGCGCGGTGGCCACCAGCCCGCGCGCTGCCGCGGCCTCCTCGAAATCGAGCGCCTTCCAGCCGCGCATCGCGGCCTCGGCATCGGCGCGCGTGGCCGCCGCCGGGTCCAGGCCCAGCAGCCGCAGGGCGCCGTCGCGGTGGTGGCGGAAGTTGGCATGCACGCGCACATGGCCGTCGGCGCAGGCGTACAGGCCCGAGAAGGCATCCCACAGCTGCGGCACGCGGCCGTCGAGCGTGAAGGCGTTGGTCGCCTCCACGGCGGCGTGCAGCATGTCCACGGCCACGGGCTGGCGCGGCTGGCCGCGCAGGTGCCCCAGCTCGCAGGCGGCCAGCGCGGCGGCGGCGATGGTGCTCTGCGCCGCCGTGCCCACGGCGAAGGATGAGGGCATGACCGGCTCCGCGCCCGTGAGCCGCACGGTACCAAGCGCATCGGGCGGCAGGCCGCCGAGCGACCAGAGCTGTTCGAGGGCGGCGAATGCGTTCATGGATGAGGCTCCTGTCCGGCGGCCACGTCGCTGCTACTTGAGCTCGAAGCCCTGTTCCTTCACGTTCTGCGAGTCCAGGCCGATCTGCACCTTGAACTCGCCCGGCTCGGCCAGGTACTGGAGCTTCGCGTTGTAGAAGGCCAGCTTGTCCTCGCCGATGGTGAAGCGCACTTCCTTCTTCTCGCCCGGCTGCAGCACCAGCTTGCGGAAGTCCTTCAGCTCCTTGACCGGGCGCACCACCGAGGCGGCCACGTCCTGGATGTAGAGCTGCACCACCGTCTCGCCGGCGCGCTCGCCGGTGTTGGCCACCGTCACGCTGGCCTCCACCCTGCCGCCGCGCGGCATGCGCGCGCTGGAGAGCGTGACGTCGGAAACGCTGAAGTCGGTGTAGCTCAGGCCGTAGCCGAAGGGATAGAGCGCACCCTGCGGCTCGTCGAAGTACTGCGAGGTGTAGTTGCCCGGCTTGCCCGGCGTGAAGGGGCGGCCCAGGCGCGGGTGGTTGTAGTAGGTGGGGATCTGGCCCACCGAGCGCGGCAGCGAGATCGGCAGCTTGCCCGAGGGGTTGGCGTCGCCGAACAGCACGTCGGCGATGGCGTTGCCGCCCTCGGTGCCGGCGAACCAGGTCTCCAGCATCGCGTCGGCGTTGGCCTTCTCCCAGTTCAGCGTGAGCGGGCGGCCGTTCATCAGCACCAGCACCAGCGGCTTGCCGGTGGCCTTGAGCGCCTTGAGCAGCGCCTGCTGGCTTTCCGGCAGGTCCAGCCGCGTGCGGCTGGAGGACTCGTGCGACATGCCGCGCGATTCGCCCACCGCCGCAACGACCACGTCGGCCTGCTTCGCGGTGGCGACGGCCTCGTCGATCATCTCCTGCGGCGCGCGCTTGTCCTGCACCACCTCGGGCTCGTCCCAGTTGAGGAAGTTCAGGTACTCGACGATGGCCTTGTTCTCGGTGACGTTGGCGCCGCGCGCGTAGAGCAGCCGGCCCTGCTGCCCGGCGAGCGCCTGCTCCATGCCCCTGCGCAGCGTCACCGACTGCTTCCACACGGCCTGGCCGGACCACACGCCCATCATGTCGATCGGCGCGTCGGCCAGCGGGCCGACCAGCGCGACGGTGGCGCCCTTGGCGATCGGCAGCGTGCGGTTGCGGTTCTCCAGCAGCACCATCGAGCGGCGCGCCACGTCGCGCGCCGGCGGGCGGTGCAGGCGGCTGTCGGCCTTGAGGTCCGGCGGGTCGTCCTCGGCCTTGCCGATGCGCAGGAAGGCGTCGTGGAACAAGCCCATGTCGTACTTGGCGCCCAGCACCTCGCGCACGGCGTTGTCCAGCGTCTTCATCGGCACCTCGCCGGACTGCACCAGGCCGGGCAGCTCCTTCAGATAGACCTGGTCGGCCATGCTCATGTCCACGCCCGCCTTGATGGCGAGCCTGGCGGCCTCGCGCTCGTCGCGCGCCACGCCGTGGCGCATCAGCTCGGTGATGGCGCCGTGGTCGCTGAAGGTGACGCCGCGGAAGCCCCAGTCCTTGCGCAGCAGGTCCTGCAGCAGCCAGGTGTTGGAGGTGGCGGGCTGGCCGTTGACGGTGTTGAGCGCGATCATCACGCCGCCCGCGCCGGCGTCGATGGCCGCCTTGTAGGGCGGCAGGTAGTCGTTGTACATGCGCATCGGGCTCATGTCGACGATGTTGTAGTCGCGCCCGCCCTCCACCGCGCCGTACAGCGCGAAGTGCTTGACCGAGGCCATGATGCTGTCGCGCGCCAGCACCTTGCCGGCCGGCACGTTGTTCTGGAAGCCCTGCACCATCGCCCGCGCGATCTGCGAGACGAGGTACGGGTCCTCGCCGAAGCCCTCGGAGGTGCGGCCCCAGCGCGGGTCGCGCGAGATGTCCACCGTGGGCGCGAAGGTCACGTCCACGCCGTCGGCGGCGGCCTCGACGGCGGCCGTGCGCGCGGTCAGGCGCACGGCGTCCATGTCCCAGCTGGAGGCCAGGCCCAGGCCGATGGGGAAGGAGGTGCGGTGGCCGTGCAGCACGTCGTAGGCGAAGAGGATCGGGATCTTCAGCCGGCTGCGGTTCACCGCCGCTTCCTGCAGGGGGCGCTGCTCCTTGTGGTTGATGGAATTGAAGGTGCCGCCCACGCGGCCGGCCGCGATCTCCTCCGCCAGCTGCGGCGCCGGCATCTCGGGGCCGATGCTGATCAGGCGCAGTTGGCCGACCTTCTCCTCCAGCGTCATCTGCCGCAGCAGGTCGGCCACGAAGGCCGGCTTGTTGCCCAGCAGCGCCGGGTTGGGCTGGGCGAAGGCCAGGGGCGCGGCCAGGGCAGCCAGCGCGGCGAGCACCGGCGTCTTGGTCGTGAACTTCATCGGCAGAACCATCCTTGAGGGTGTGCGGTCATCCATCGAAACGGGCATCTTAGAGGGTGCGCCGGCCCTGCCCCGGCATGCGCGCCGGGCTCCTACAGGGGCTTGGGGCGGCCGGTGCTAAGCTTTCGCGCTCTTGCCGGCGGCGCCTTTCCGGCCGCCGCGGCGGCCCGGTCCTGGAGCGCCGCGCCACGCCTGCAGGCCGGGCCGGCGCCCTTCCCCGCATGAACCCATCGAACCTGAACGGTCCATGATCCCTCGACTTGTGCGCGCTTCGCGTCCCGCTTTTTCCTCCTCCCTTCTTCTCGCCTGCCTCGGCCTGCTGACGGCTCTGGCGCTGCCCCTGCACGCCCGGGCGCAGGGCCAGGCCTTCTCGCTCGACGACGTGACGGCACGCGCCCGCGACCTGGCCGCCAGGCCCTACGCCGCGCCCGCCAGCAACCTGCCGCCGGCCTTCGGCACCATGCAGTTCGCCGACTACATGAAGATCCAGCCGCGCTCCGACCGCTTCGAGTGGCGCGACCTGCAAACGCCTTTCCGGCTGAACTTCTACCACCAGGGCATGCAGTTCAACTTCCCGGTGCGCATCAACGAGATCAACGGCGGCGAGGTGCGCGAGATCAAGTACGAGGCGGACCGCTTCGACTTCGGCAACCTCAACGTCGACCGCGAGGCCACGCGCCAGCTCGGCTACGCGGGCTTCCGCGTGCTCTACCCCGTCAACCAGGACGGCAAGTACGACGAGGTGATGAGCCTGCTGGGCGCGAGCTACTTCCGCGTGATCGGCAAGGGGCAGGTGTACGGCCTCTCGGGCCGCGGCCTGGCCATCGACACCACCTCGCCGGGACAGGAGGAGTTCCCCAACTTCCGCGAGTACTGGATCCAGCGCCCCGCGCCGCAGGACAAGCAGCTCGTCATCTACGCGCTGATGGACTCGCCGCGCGCCACCGGCGCCTACCAGTTCATCCTGCAGCCCGGCCGCGACGCCGTGCTCGACGTGCAGGCCAACATCTTCCTGCGCGGCGACGTCGGCATGCTGGGCGTCGCGCCGCTGACCAGCATGTTCCTCTACGGCCCCAACCAGCGCTGGCCCGAGCACCTGCGCAACTGGCGGCCCGCCATCCACGACTCCAACGGCCTGGCCATCCATGCCGGCAACGACGAGTGGATCTGGCGGCCGCTGAACAACCCCAAGGGCGCCGTGGCGGTGAGCAGCTTCCAGGTCGACAGCCCGCGCGGCTTCGGCCTGCTGCAGCGCGGCCACGCCTTCCACCGCTTCGAGGACCTGAAGGACCGCTACGACCTGCGCCCGAGCGCCTGGATCGAGCCGCAGAACAACTGGGGCAAGGGCAAGGTCACGCTGATGGAGATCCCCACGGCGGACGAGACCAACGACAACATCGTCGCCTTCTGGACGCCCGACGCCCCCGCCACCCGCGGCCAGATGCTGCAGTACGCCTACCGCATGCACTGGACCATGGACGAGGCGGCCCTGCACGCCCGCAACAACGCCTGGGTGAAGCAGACCTTCCAGAGCGAGGGCGAGCGCCTGCAGCCCAACCTGATCCGCCAGCTCGACGGCAGCACCGCGCTGATCGTGGACTTCGAGGGCCCGGCGCTGGCCGGCCTGCCACCCGACGCGGCGCTGGAGACGCAGCTGAGCGCCAACCCCAACGTCGAGATCCTGGAGAGCAGCCTGCTGCGCAACGACCCGATCAAGGGCTGGCGCCTGGCGCTGCGCGTGCGGGTGAAGGACCCGGCGCAGGTCGGCGAGCTGCGCGCCGCCCTGGCGCAGGGCGGCAAGCCGCTCAGCGAGACCTGGAGCTTCCAGATCCCGCCGGTGCCGCCTGCACCGGCGCCCGCCCCCGCTCCGGCCGCGCCCGCCGCGCCGGCGGCAGCCCCGGCCGCCCCTGCGGCAGGCAGCCGCTGAGCCGGCCGCCGGCCGCTTTCCGCGGCCGGCGGCGCCACGGTGGTACGCTGGCTGGTTCGAAGGTATGAAAGAAGGCCCGCATGACCCAGGCGCTCCTCTCCCAACCCCGGCAGGACGCGCTGCGCGCCGAGCTGCCCCGCGTGGCCGACCTGCTGCAGCACCGGCGCGCCGGCGAGATCGACGAGGCCGTCATCGACGACATGGTGCGGCTGTCCTGGCTCGAGTGGCTGGGCGGCACGCTGCAGCTGACGACCACGGGCAGCAACATCTGCCGCCAGCAGCGCCCCCGATGACCCGCGCCTGTCCGGCATGAAGTCCGCCGACGCGGCCCTGTTCGACGAGGCCTACTACCAGCGCTTCTACTTCGACAGGAAGACCAAGGTCGTCGACCCGCAGCACGCCGAGCGGCTGGGCGCCTTCGTCTGCAGCTACCTGCGCTACCTGCGCGTGCCCGTGCGCCGCGTGCTCGACGTGGGCTGCGGCATCGGCCTGTGGCGCGACATCGTGGCGCGGCACTTTCCGCAGGCAAGGTGGCACGGCGTCGAGTTCAGCGAATACCTGTGCGCGCGCTACGGCTGGGAACACGGCTCGGTGGTGGACTACCCGGCCCGCCAGCCCTTCGACCTCGTCATCTGCCAGGGCGTGCTGCCCTACCTGGACCCGGCCGACCTGAAGCGCGCCCTGCACAACCTCGGTGCGCTGAGCCAGGGCGCGCTGTACGTGGAAGCCGTCGCCCGCGAGGACTACGAGCGCGACATCGTCGACGAGGACCTGACCGACCCGCGCATCTTCCGCCACCGCGCCGAGGCGTACCGGCGCGGGCTCGCGCAGCACTTCACGGAGATGGGCGGCGGGCTGTGGCTGAGCCGGCGGGCGGAGGTGCCGGTGTTCGCGCTGGAGCGCGTCGACTGAGGTGCCGGCCGGCCTGCAGGGCAGGCGCGGGCCGATGTCTTGATCCAGCGCATGGACGCTGCCCGCCAGGGCCGTCCGCCCCTGCACACCGGCGCGCCCCTGCCGGAGAATGGCGCCAGCCTGCCCGCACGGGCGCACCGTCGAAAGGGGTATCCGCATGAAGGCCGTGAGGTACATCGGAGCCGGGCGTCTCCCGGAGATCGTCGACCTGCCCAAGCCGTCGCCCGGCCCCGGCGAGGTGCTGGTGCGCATCGCGGGCGCGGGCGTGTGCCACTCCGACCTGCACGTGCTGGACCACGGCCTGGGGCCGCTCGGCCCCTTCACGCTGGGCCACGAGAACGCGGGCTGGATCGAGGCCCTGGGCGCCGGCGCCGCCGGCTGGAAGGAAGGCGACGCCGTGGCGGTCTACGGCCCCTGGGGCTGCGGCGCGTGCCGCACCTGCCAGACCTCGGCCGAGAACTACTGCGAGCACCACGCCAGCATCCCGTCGATGGGCGGCGGCCTGGGCTCGGACGGCGGCATGGCCGAGTACATGGTCGTGCCCTCGCCCCGCCTGCTGGTGCCGCTGGGCGCGCTCGACCCGGCGAAGGCGGCGCCGCTGAGCGACGCGGCGCTCACGCCCTACCACGCCATCAAGGCCGCGCTGCCCTGGCTGACGCCGGACGCGAGCGTCGTCGTGATCGGCATCGGCGGCCTGGGCCACATGGCCGTGCAGATCCTGCGGGCCCTCAGTTCGGCGCGCATCATCGCCGGCGACATCGACGACGCGAAGCTGGCGCACGCGCGGGCGCTGGGCGTGGCGCACACGGTCGATACCCGCGACGGGGAGCGCGCGGCCGAGGAGATCCGCGCCCTGGTCGGCGAGCGCGGCGTGACGGTGGCGCTGGACTTCGTCGGCGCCCAGCCGACGCTGGACCTGTGCAGCCGCATCGTCGGCCGCGCCAGCCGCATCGCCATCGTCGGCCTGGGCGGCGGCACGCTGCACTACGCCCAGGGCAGCCCGCCCTTCGGCTGCGAGGTCAGCATGCCCTACTGGGGCTCGCGCACCGAGCTGATGGAGGTCATCGCGCTGGCCGGGCAGGGCCTGATCCATGTGGAGACGCAGGAGTTTCCGCTGGAGGACGCCCTGGACGTGTACCAGCGCCTGCGCGAGGGGCGCATCAAGGGCCGCGCCGTGCTGCGGCCCTGAGCGCGCGGGCCGGGGCCGTCGCGCCTTCTCCTTCCTTCAGCGCAGCCAGCGCTTCCAGAAGGGCTTGGGCGGCGCCGCAGGCCTGGATGCCGGAGGCGCGGATGCGGCCATCGGTGCCGGTGCCGCGCCCTGGGCCCGCTGCTGCGCGGCGTCGAGCACCGCCAGCAGCGCCGGATCGCGCGGCGTCCTGAAGAAGCGCGCGTAGGCCGGGTAGCTGGCCACGCCCTTCATGTGCAGCTGCTCCGGCATCGGCGGGCAGGGTCCGTTGCCCAGCAGCACGCGCAGCGCCGTGGTGCGATCGCGCCGGATCGCGCTGCCGATGGCCGTCTCGCCCGACGAGGGAACGATCTCGTTGGCCCCGGCCAGGCCGGCGGCCAGCAGGCTGCGCACGGCATCGGCGTCGCCGCGCTCGGCGGCGTCGCCCAGGGCCTCCAGCGCCGCGATCTTCTCGCCGGACAGGCTGGCCAGGTAGTCCTCGTCGCGCCGGTCGTCCGCGTCGCGCGCATCGCCGCCCTCGATGGCCAGGAAGTCGGTGACCAGCGCCACGGGCTCGCCCGCCGCGTCGAGCGCCCAGAAGCTGGGATAGGTGCCGTCGCCCCAGCCGGACCGGAAGACCACCACGTTGTGGGCCGAGCCCTGCCCCAGCGGGTAGTGGTCGGCGATGTCGCTCTCGCCCAGCTCGGGCGCGAGCACGTCGTCGTAGTAGCTCACGTAGCCGGGCGCCGACGACTCGAGGCTGTCGCGCTCGCCGATGGCGGGTGCGGTCTGCGCGTCCATGAAGCAGCCCATGCCCGCATCGACCGGATAGCCGTAGAAGGCGTCGTCGGCCAGCATGCCGGCCGATTCCCCGTCGAGCAGCGCCGGCTCCCAATGCAGCGCGGCAGCGTCGAGGCCGGAACGCTCGCGCAGCCACAGCACCGCCAGCGCCGGCACGCTGCCCAGGATCACGTCCACCGCATGGCCGCCCCGCTGTGCCAGCGTGCGCGCGAAGGCGGGCCGCTCCGGCTGCACCAGCGGGTCGCAGGCCACGATGCGGCCGCTGGTGATCTGCAGCATGCCGGCAGGCTGCCGGCTCAGGCGCCGCTGCTTCAGCGCCGCGTCGTCCAGGAAGACCGATCGCAGGTTGTCGAGGTCGATGTAGGCCATGCGCGACATGCTACGTCGCCGCGCGGCCGGCGCCGGCCGAAGCCGCCCGTCAGCGGACCAGCGTGACGCCGGTCTTGCCCTGCACCTCGTCGAAGCTCACGCCGTCGGCCAGCTCGACCACCTTCAGGCCCTGCGGCGTGACGTCGAACACGCCCAGGTCGGTGATCAGGCGGTCCACCACGCCCACGCCGGTCAGCGGCAGCGTGCAGCTCGGCAGGATCTTCAGGTCGGTGGTGCCGTCCTTCTTCTTGGCCACGTGCTCCATCAGCACGATCACGCGCTTGACGCCGGCCACCAGGTCCATGGCGCCGCCCATGCCCTTGACCATCTTGCCGGGGATCATCCAGTTGGCCAGGTCGCCCTTCTCGCTGACCTGCATGGCGCCGAGGATGGAGAGGTTGATCTTGCCGCCGCGGATCATCGCGAAGCTCTGGTCGCTGCCGAAGATGGCGCTGCCGGGCAGCGTGGTCACGGTCTGCTTGCCGGCGTTGATGAGGTCGGCGTCGACCTGGTCCTCCGTCGGGAAGGGGCCGATGCCGAGCATGCCGTTCTCGCTCTGCAGCCACACCTCCTTGTCGCCGACGAAGTTGGCCACCAGCGTCGGGATGCCGATGCCGAGGTTCACGTAGAAGCCGTCTTCCAGTTCCTGCGCCGCACGGGCGGCCATCTGGTCTTGGGTCCAGGGCATGTGAGGCTCCTTCTTACTGCTTGCCGTTGTTCTTGACGGTGCCGGGCACCTCGCTGCCGGCCGCGGCCTGGGCGATGGCGGCCTGCGCCTGCACCTTGGCGCTGGCGGCATCGACCGGCGCGGCGGCGCTCAGGGTGCGCTTCTCGATGCGCTTCTCGGGGCTGGCATTGAGCACGATGCGGTGCACGTAGATGCCGGGCAGGTGGATGTCGTCCGGCGCCAGCTCGCCCACCTCGACGATCTTCTCGACCTCGACGATGCAGACCTTGCCGGCGGTGGCGGCGGCCGGGTTGAAGTTGCGCGCGGTGAGGTTGAAGCGCAGGTTGCCGGCCTTGTCGGCCACATGGGCCTTGACCAGCGCCACGTCGGGCACTAGCGAGCGCTCCATCACGTAGGTCTCGCCGTCGAACTCGCGCAGTTCCTTGCCCTCGGCGATCACCGTGCCCACGCCGGTCTTGGTGAAGAAGGCGGGGATGCCGGCGCCGCCGGCGCGCAGCTTCTCGGCCAGCGTGCCCTGGGGCGTGAATTCCAGCTCCAGCTCGCCCGCCAGGTACTGGCGCTCGAATTCCTTGTTCTCGCCGACGTAGCTGGCGATCATCTTCTTGACCTGGCGCGTCTCCAGCAGCTTGCCGAGGCCGAAGCCGTCGACGCCCGCGTTGTTGGAGATGCAGGTGAGGTTCTTGACGCCGCTGTCCTTGAGCGCGTCGATCAGCGCCTCGGGGATGCCGCACAGGCCGAAGCCGCCGACGGCCAGCATCTGGTTGTCGGCCACGACGCCGGCCAGGGCCGACTTGGCGTCGGGATAGATCTTGTTCGCCATGGTGCCTCGCTCTTCGATGAGGGGGTTGAACGGTGGATGATGGTGACGGAGGATGGACCGCCCTGAACGATACTACGTACGCGCATACGTAGTATTTCGTAATGGAGACACCCGAGACGCCGCAGGCACCGGCCGCCATCGACTACCGGCTGGCCTTCGAGCACGCGCCGGTGGGCATGGTGCTCTCGCGCCAGCGCGTCATGGTGGACTGCAACGCCCGGCTGTGCGAGATGTTCGGCGCCACGCGCGAGCAGCTGGTCGGCCAGTCCTTCCGCGTGCTCTACCCGAGCGTGGCGGAGTTCGAGCGCATCGGCCGGCGCATGGAGCCGATCCTCAACGCCAGCGGGCACTATGCCGACAACCGCATGATGCGCCGCGTCGGCGGCCTGCACGGCGCGCGCGCGGGCGAGACCTTCTGGTGCCACGTCACCGGCCGCGCGCTCAACCGTGAGGCGCCGCACGAGGCCGGCATCTGGACCTTCGAGGACCTGGGCGCGCGCCGCGCCGACAAGGCCGAGCTGACGCCGCGCGAGCGCGAGGTGGCGGCGCACCTGATGCGCGGGCTGACCAGCAAGGAGATCGGCCGTGCGCTGGGCATCAGCCACCGCACGGTGGAGATCCACCGCGCCCGGCTGATGCGCAAGTACGCCGCGGCGACGACGGCGGCGCTGGTGCAGAAGCTGCTGGCCGCCTGAGCGCCGCCGCCTCCTGGCGCGGCGGCCGGGGCCTTCGAAATTTCTCCTTGATTGCGCCCGAGCATCCGCCCTGCCGGCACGAGCACCGGCGCGACGAGAGGACAGGATGCCACCACCCCCCAACCACCCGGGCCGCCGGCGCCTGGGCCGCACCGTCACGGCCGCATCGCTGCTGGCGCTGGCCGGCGCGGGCGCCCTCGTCCACGGCGGCATCGGCGACCTGGCGCTGCCCTGGCGCCTGCAGGGCGCCGCCATCGAGCATGCCTGGGCCAACGTGCCCATCGCCGCCGAGCGGCACGACTGCTCGGTGGCGCTGTACGGCGACTCGATCCTCTACGGCGCGCACAACGGCATGAACCGCCTGCCCGACCCGCCCGCGGCCCTGCTGCGCGAACTGCGGCCGATGTACCGGGTGGACGACCATTCCTTCCCCGGCGACAGCGCGCACGCCCATGTCGCGCAGTTCATCCACACGCCGCTGACCAGCCGCATCGTGGTGCTGCAGTACGGCATCAACGACGCCGGCCAGGGCCACGACTACCGCCCCGCCCTGGAAACGATGGTGGCCTACGTGCGCTCGCAGGGCCGCACGCCGGTCATCACCGGCCTGTCGCGCGTCATCGAGGGCATCCCGCGGCGCGATGCCTACGACGCCGTGGCGCGCGAGATCGCCGCCGCCAGCGGGAGCGCCTTCGCCGACTGGGGCGCCGTGCGCTTCGAACCGCGCGACATGGCGGACCCGGTGCATCCAGGCCAGCCCTACGCCGAGCGGCTGACGCGGCAGCTGATGCACGCCATCGATGCCGTCGCGCCCGAGTGCGCGCGCCTCGGCGCGCCGTCGCGCGTCGCCGCGCGCTCGTGACGAGGCCTGGGCGGCCGGCGCTCACGCGGCGTTGCAGGCGCTCCCACATGTCTCCGACTTGCCCCCGCACCATCCGGTGGCCGGCGGCACGCAGCCAAGCGAAGCGGACCGACCGGCTCCTGCCGATCCCGGCATCCCCTTCTGGAGAATACGAATGAAGAGAACACTGACCGCCGTCGCCGCGCTTGCCGCGGCCGGGCTGGCCTCGGCGCAATCGTCCGTCACGCTGTTCGGCGTGGTCGACGTGGGCGCCACCTACCAGACGACGACGGCGACCGACCCGCTGACCGGCGCGTCCGTGCGGTCCAGCCGGACCTCGCTGGCCAGCTCGGGCTATAACGCGAGCCGCATCGGCTTTCGCGGCACCGAGGACCTGGGCGGCGGCCTGGCGGCCAGCTTCTGGCTGGAGGCGCCGCTGAGCGTGGACGACGGCAGCACCGGCATCTCCAGCTTCAGCCGGCGTTCCACCGTCAGTCTGTCGGGCGGCTTCGGCGAACTGCGCCTGGGCCGCGACTACACCCCCACCTACTGGAACGACACGGTCTTCGATCCCTTCGGCACCAACGGCTCGGGCGCCAACCTGATCTCGACCGTGAGCGGCAACAGCACGCTGGCCAACAGCAACTACGCGCGCGCCAGCAACTCGGTGGGCTACTTCCTGCCGGCCCACCTCGGCGGCTTCTACGGCCAGCTGCAGTACGCGATGCCGGAGAACATCAGCACCAGCGAGTCGCTGCTCGGCACGACGACCACCACCACCGGCGGCCAGGCCGGCCGCTATGTCGGCGGGCGCTTCGGCTATGCGCGCGGCCCGCTGGACGTGGCGCTGTCGTACGGCGAGAGCGTGGCGCAGGACGACAGCACGCTGCGCCGGCGCATCCGCACCGCCAACCTGGGCGCCTCCTACGACCTGGGGCCCGTCAAGCTCTTCGGCGAGCTCTCGCAGGTGCGCAACCAGTTCGACTACGCGGCGCTGTCGACGCACGACAGCTACAACGGCTACCTCTTCGGCGCCACGGTGCCCGTGGGCGCCGGCATGATCCGCGCGGCCTATTCGGCGGTGCGCTACAACGAAGGCGGCGACGGCATCTACGGCGAGGCGCCCAAGGCGCAGAAGCTGTCGCTCGGCTACGTGCACAACCTGTCCAGGCGCACCTCGCTGTACGCCACCATCGCGCGCGTGGTGAACCGCAACGACGCCGGCTACACCGGCTCGCTGCTCTCGGACAGCACCACGGGCTTCGGCTCGGCCAGCTACGCCAGCGGCTACCTGCCGAAGAGTTCGACGGGCTACGACTTCGGCATCCGCCACGCGTTCTGACCCCGGAGGCGGCGCGGCATCCGCGCCGCCCCGCCCGCACGAAACGATGCCTTCCATGTCCGCAACGACCTCTTCCTCCCTCCCGCATCCCTTCGCGCCGCGCCGGCCGGCCGCGCCCGGATGGCTTGCGCGGCTGTCGCGAACCCGCGGCGCGCCGGCCGAAGCCGCCGCCGCGGCGCAGCGGCCGGCGCCGGCGCGCACCGCCTCGACCGACCTCTGGCCCCTGGTCGCGCAGGCGGCTGCCGAGGGCCTGTGCGAACTGCGCGGCGCCCCGCCGGCCGGCCCGCTGGCGGTACTCGCCGCCGAGGCCGACCTGCGCGCGCTGCTCGCGCACCTGGCCGCGATCGTCCGGCATGCGCTGGGAACGGAATGCCGGCCGCACGCCGCCGGCAGCGTGCAGGGGACGCAGGCCGTGCTGCACCTGGCGGTGCCGGACGCGGACGCCGCCACCGCAGGCGGCGAACCGCTGCTCGCCGCGCGCTTCGCCCGCATGGCCAGCGCCAGCGCGCCGGCCTCGGCCGCCGATCGCGCCCTGCACGGCAGCGTGCACGCGGCGCTGGCGATCGTCGTGGCCTGCGGCGGCCGGCTCTACGCCGCGCCGTCGCCGCTGGCGCGCATGGGGCTGACGCTGCGTCTGCCGCTGCGCACGGGCGGCGCCGTGCCCCCGGCAGCCCTGCCGGAGGCGGCGGCGTGAGGCGCCGGCGCACCGGCAGGCTGCGCGCCGCGCTGGGCGCCGCCGGCGCCATCGGCCTGCTCACCGCGGGCGGCTGGCTCACTGCGCTGATCGAGCCCCAGGCCACGCCCCATCCCTTCACGCTGGCGCCCATCATGGCGCCGCCCCCCGCCGCGCCCGGATGGGTCCGCGTGCGCCTGGCCGGGCGCTCGCGCTGACATGCACGGCGACGCCGCTTCCGCCGCCGCCCTGCCGCGCCGCAGGCGCTGGCGGATGCCCCTTGTCCGACAATTCCGCCGGATGCCACCCGCCCTGCTCCGGCTCACGCTCAGCCGCAAGATCTTCCTCGCGCTGGCCACGATGCTCGTGGTGCTGCTGCTCACCTTCGCGGCCTTCTCCATCCTCGGCCTGCAGCGCGGCCTCGGCTCGTACGTCGCCGAGATCGAGATCGGCCGCATGGACGGCCTGGCGCAGCGGCTGGTGAAGCACCACGCGGCCCAGGGCAGCTGGGACAAGCTGCGCAGCGACCCGGCGCTGTGGGAGCGCCTGCTGCTCGGCACGGCCGACAGCCTGGACACCGAGTCCGCCGTGCCCACCGACCCGCGCCTGCCGCCGTGGTACGCGCCGCGTGCGCCCAGCATGGGCCCCGGGCCGGGCCCGCGGCCCGACCTGCTGCTGCACCTGTACCCGCCGCCGCCTTTTCCGGCACCCGGTGCGCCCTGGCCCGACGGCCCCCCGCGCCCGCCGCAGGAACTGCGCCGCCTGGCGCTGCTGGACGCCTCGGGCGCGCGCATCGCTGGCGCGACGCTCGACGTCGCCGCCGCGGCGCGGCTGCCGCTGCGCGACCGCAACCGCCTGGTCGGCTACCTCGCGCTCGCGCCCATCGAGGCCCTGCACAGCGAGGCCGACGAGGCCTTCCTGGCGCGCCAGCGCGGGCTGGTGGCCGTCACCGGGCTGATCGGCCTGGTGCTGGCGCTGGCGCTGTCGTGGTGGCTGGCGCGGCGCTGGCTCGGCCCCATCGACGAACTGGCGCAGGCCGCCAAGATGATCGCCCGCGGCCGGCTGCATGCGCGCGTGCCGGCGCGCGGCAGCGACGAGCTGGCCGCCCTCGGCCGCACCTTCAACGCCATGGCCGCGCGGCTGGACCGCATCGAGACGCAGCGCCGCGCCTGGCTGGCCGACGTCTCGCACGAGCTGCGCACGCCGCTGGCTGCCATGCGCGCCGAGATCGAGGCGCTGCAGGACGGCGTGCGCCACTTCGACGACCGCACCGCCCTGCGGCTGCACCGCCAGGTGATGCGCCTGGGCCAGCTGGTGGACGACCTGCGCAGCAGCATGCAGGGCGGCGAGGCCGAGCTGCGCGAGCGCGCGCCGGTGTACCCGCTGGCCCTGCTGCGCGACGCGCTGGCGGCGATGCGGGAGCGCTTCGCCCAGGCACGGCTCGCGATCGACGCGCAGGCGGTCGACGCCCTGGCGGCGCAGCACCAGCCGATGCTCGAAGGCGACGCCCGGCGGCTGCACCAGGCCCTGATGAACCTGCTGGAGAACACGCTGCGCTACACCGACGCCGGCGGCCGGCTGGTGGTCGGAGCGCAGCTGGAGGACGGCGGCGAGCCGCGCCTGGTGCTGAGCTTCGACGACACCGCCCCCGGCCCCGCGCCCGACGAGCTGCCGCGCCTGTTCGAGCGCCTCTACCGGGGCGAGACCTCGCGCAGCCGCGAATCCGGCGGCTCCGGGCTGGGCCTGTCGATCTGCCGCGCCATCGTCGAGTCGCACGGCGGCTTCATCGAGGCACAGCCCTCCGCGCTGGGCGGCCTGAACATCACCGTGGCGCTGCCGCTGGCCGCCGCCTGAACCATTCCAAGGACATGAACACACGCGTGCTGATCGTCGAGGACGATCCCGACATCGCCTCGGTGCTGGGCGACTACCTGCGCCATGCCGGCTACGAGACCGAGCACGTGGCCGACGGCGCCACGGCGCTGGAGCGCATCCTGGCGCGCCCGCCCGACCTGACGCTGCTGGACATCATGCTGCCGCGCATGGACGGCCTGACGGTGCTGCGCGAGGCGCGCCGCCACACGCAGCGGCCGGTGATCCTGCTGACCGCGCGCATCGAGGAGGTCGACCGCCTCATCGGCCTGGACCTCGGCGCCGACGACTACGTGTGCAAGCCCTTCTCGCCGCGCGAGGTGGTGGCGCGCGTGCGCGCGGTGCTGCGGCGCGGCCAGCCGGCGGCCGGCGGCCTTGTTGCCTCGTCCGGCCTGGTGCTCGACGAGACGCGCTGGCAGGCCCTGCTGCGCGGGGCGCCGCTGTCGCTCACCCGGCGCGAGTTCCGCCTGCTCGAGGTGCTGGCGCGCACGCCGGGGCGCATCTTCACGCGCTCGCAGCTGCTCGACCTGGCCTACGACGACGACGCCGACGTCACCGAGCGCGCGGTGGACAGCCACGTGAAGAACCTGCGCCGCAAGCTGGCGGCCGTGGCGCCGGAGCACGAGTGGATCCGCTCGGTCTACGGCGTGGGCTTCTGCCTGGAGCTGCCGGCCGAAGGCTGAAACGCACCCTGATGCGGGCGCGCAACGCCCCGCCCAGATTCCTCCCAGATGCGCCGCGAGAGTGGCGACTTTCTGCAAGGAGGCCTCACGCCATGACGATCCGAACTGCCGCGAAGGGCATCGCCCTGATCGCCCTCACCAGCCTGCTGGGCGCCTGCATCATGCTGCCGCCGCCACCCCCGCCGCACGCCATGGCCTGCCGGCCCGGCGAGCACGGCGGCCCGCCGCCGCAGGGCGGTCCCGGCTGCGGCCCGGCGCCCGGCTTCGCCGGCGGCGACGGCATGCCGCCGCCGGCGCGCTGAGCTGCGGCAGGGCGGCGTTCAGCCCGTCTGGCGCATCAGCTCGCGCAGCCAGTCGCGGCACTGGTCGGCGGCTTCGACCGGCCACTCGACGCTCACGGTGCGGTCCATCTGGCGCACCTCGACGCGGATGCTGCGGCCGGCCGCGGCCGCATGCCCGTTCAAACGCGCCGGCCTGGCGCCGCCGAGCAGGCGCGACCAGAAGCCGCCCTCCTCCGCCTCGGCCGGCACGGCGACGCTGACCGCCTGGACGGGCGCGGCCGGTGCAGGCGCCGGCATGCCGGCCGGCGCCGCGGTGCGCACGGCAGCCGGCGACGGAGCCGGCTTGTGCGCCACCGGCGGCACGGGCGCCGGGGCCGGCGCGCTCGCCACCACAGCGGGCGCCCCCGCCGGCAGCCCGCCGGCCTCGATGCGCGCCTTCAGGTTGGCGCCGAATTCCTCCCACAGCCGGTCGGCCTTGGTCTTCATCACGCTCAGGCCGAAGGTGCCCAACCGGCCCAGCAGGTCCACGCTGACCTTGATGCGCAGCTCGGTGCCGCCGTCGGCCGTGGGCGCGAGGAAGACTTCGCTGCGCTGCTTGAGCGAGCTGGCGACGGACGCGTCCTCGCCGGTGCCTTCGGCGCACAGGTACTCCGGCGCGCGCTGCTCGGTGATGTGCGTGCGCAGCTTGAACTTGGCGCTGATGAAGGCGATCTTCTGGTGCATCACCGCCACGTACTCCGTGGGGCTGACCACGTCGATGGACTTCATGCCGGGCACGGCGCCGGCCATCACCTGCGGGTCCAGCAGCAGCGCCCACACCTGCTCGCGCGGGGCCGACACGGCCAGGGTCTTCTCAATCTCCATGGTTCATCTCCTCGGCCGCCTGCAGCACCGACTCCACGATCTGCGTGTAGCCGGTGCAGCGGCACAGGTTGCCCGAGAGGCCGTGGCGGACCTCGTCGCAGCGGGGTTGGGGGTTGTGCCTGAGCAGGTCGCACGAGGCCATGATGAAGCCCGGCGTGCAGTAGCCGCACTGCAGGCCGCCGCACTGCATGAAGCTCTTCTGCAGCGGGTGCAGTTCGTCGCCTTCGGCCAGCCCTTCGATGGTGGTCAGCTCGCGGCCCTGCACCTGCACGGCCAGCATCAGGCAGGACTTGACCACCTCGCCGTCCAGCAGCACCGAGCAGGCGCCGCAGATGCCGGTCTCGCAGCCGCGCTTGGTGCCGGTCAGGTGCAGGTCGTCGCGCAGGAAGTCCGACAGCAGCCGGCGCGCGGGCACCTCGACGCCGTGCGCCTCGCCATTGACGGTGCATTCGATGCGGTGCGTGCTCATGCCGGGACTCCTTCGTCGATGGACAGGCCGAACAGCTCGGCCACGGTGCGGCGCGCCACGGCGCGCACCATGCCGCGGCGGAAGTCGGCGCTGCCGCGCAGGTCGGACACGGGCTCGATGTCCGCGGCCACGATGTCGGCGACTTCGGCCGCGGCCTCGGGCGTGACGCGGCGGCCTTCGAGGAAGGCCTCGGCGCGCCGCAGCCGCGTGGGGATGGGCGTCGATGCACCGACGGCGATGCGCGCCTCGCGGCACAACGCGCCCTCGTGCCGCGCCACCAGGGCGACGCTGGCCAGCGGCCGGTGCTCCGCCGCGGTGCGCAGGAAGCGCGAGTACACGCCTTCTGTGCCGGCCGCCAGCGGCGGCACGCGGATCTCCAGCACGATCTCGTCGGGCTCCAGCGCCGTCACGTAGTAGTCGACCAGGAACTCCTCGATGGACAGCACCCGCTCGCCGCGCGCGCTGCCCAGCACCACGCTCGCATCCAGCGCCATCAGGCAGCCGGGCGGATCGGTGGACGGGTCGGCATAGCAGAGGTTGCCGCCGAGCGTGCCCTGGTTGCGCACCTGCGGGTTGGCCACGCGCGCCGCCATGCTGGCCAGCACCGGCGCGTGCTGCTGCACCAGCGGCGAGCGCGCCACGTCGCTGTGCCGCGCCAGCGCGCCGATGCGCAGGCCCTGCCTCGCGTCGAAGCCGATGCCGCGCAGGCGCTCGATCCGCGCCACGGAGATGAGATGCGTCGGTGCCAGCATGCGCTGGCGCATGCCCAGCATCAGCGCGGTGCCGCCGGCAATCACGCGCACCTCGTCGCCCAGGTCGGCCAGCATGCGGCTGGCTTCCTCGACGGACGATGGCTCCAGCCAGTCGAATTCACGCATGGGCCGCTCCTTCTTCTTTCTTCGCACGCAACGCGGCCAGCACCTTCTCGGGCGTGATGGGCAGCTCGGTGATGCGCACGCCCACGGCGTCCTCCACCGCGTTGGCGATGGCCGGCGCGCCGGGCAGGATGGCCGTCTCGCTCGCCCCTTTGGCGCCGTAGGGGCCGTTGGGGTCGTTGGATTCGACGAAGCCGCCGCGCAGCATCGGCACCGCGTCGGCGGTGGCCATCGTGTAGTCGGCGAAGTTGCCGTTGGCCAGCCGGCCGTTCTCGTAGTGCAGCTGCTCGTACAGTGCCCAGCCGATGGCCTGCACCGTCGCGCCGTTGGTCTGGCCGTGGATGGCGATGGGGTTGAGCGCCTTGCCGCAGTCGTCGGCGACGTAGCTGTCGAGCACGGTCACGCGGCCGGTCTCGGTGTCGACCTCCACCTCCACCGCCTGCGCGGCGAAGGAATAGGCGGCGGCGATGTTGCCGTAGAGCTTGTCGTCGTGCATGGTGGTCTTCGGGTCCCAGCGGCCCTCGGCCTGGATGCCGCCGCCGCCGTGGCGCCAGACCGCCAGCCGCGCCAGTTCGGCCAGCGTGGCGCGCTGCCCGGGCTGCGCCGTGACGAACACCGCGCCGCCGCCGATGGACAGCTGCGCCGGCTCCACGCCCCAGCGCGGCGCGGCCAGCACGAACAGCTCGTCGCGCGCCTTGCGCGCCGCCACGATGGCCGCGTTGCCGGCCGACATGGTCACGCGCGAGGCCAGCGTACCCACCGCCACCGGCGCCACGTCGGTGTCGGGCGGTACCACGTACACGTCGGCCAGCGGCAGGCCGAGTTCGTGCGCGACGATCTGGCTCATCATGGTGGCCGCGCCCTGGCCCATGTCGCACTCGCCGCTGAGGATGAAGATGCGGCCGTCCTCGTTGACCTTCACGATCACGGTGGCGCCGTCCCAGTTGCCGATGGTGCGGTTGCCGCTGACGTGCATGGCGGCCGCCATGCCGACGCCGCGGCGCTTCACGCCGGTGCCCTTCGGCGCGCCGCGCCTGGCGGCCCAGCCGATGGCCTCGCAGGCCTGGTCGATGCATTCCACCAGGCCCGTGCTGCCGATGTGCCAGCCGTGCACCGACACGTCGCCGGCCTTCAGCGCATTGCGCCTGTGCACTTCGGCCGGGTCCAGGCCCAGCCGTTCGGCCATCGTGTGGATGTGGCTGTTGAGCGCGAACAGCATCTGCGTGCCGCCGAAGCCGCGGAAGGCGCCGCGCGGCGGGTTGTTGGTGTAGACCAGCGTGGCGTGCGAGCGCACGTTGGGGTTGCGGTGCATGTTGTCGCTGCGCATGGCGCTCACGTGCATCACGTCGCCGGCCAGGCCGGCGTAGGCGCCGCACTCGGCCACGATGCGCACCTGCTTGGCGACGATGGTGCCCTCGCGGTCCATGCCCAGCCTGAGCGTGATGCGCTCGGGCACGCTGGCACAGGCGGCCTGGAAGTCCTCCAGCCGGTTGTTGACCAGCCGCACCGGCCGCTTCGTCTTCAGCGCCAGCAGGCCGGCGACGAGCTGGTTGTCGTCCTCGGCGATCTTGCCGCCGAAGCCGCCGCCGGTGGTGGCCTGCACCACCCGCACGCGCGAGACCGGCAGGCCCAGCGTCATCGCCACCTGCATGCGCACCAGGTTCACGGCCTGGGTGGAGGTCCACAGCACCAGGCGGCCGTCCGGGTCCGGCGCGGCGACGGTGGCCATCGGCTCCATGTAGCCGGGGTACTGCGAGTGCGTCTGGTAGGTGGCCTCGTGCACCAGATGGGCCGCAGCGAAGCCGGCGTCCACGTCGCCGCGCTCGAAGCGGATCTCGTGGCCGATGTTGTTCGCGCGGCCCGGATGCACGGGCGGTGCCTCCTCGTCCATCGCCTCGTCCACGCTCAGGAGGGCGGGCAGCTCCTCGTACTCGACGTGGATCAGGTCCAGCGCGTCGCGTGCGATCTCCTCGGTGGCGGCGGCCACCGCCGCCACCTCCTCGCCGCAGTAGCGCACCACGCCCCTGGCGAGCACGGCGCGCTCCTTGTGGTGCACGCCCCAGAGCTGGTCGGGCGCGTCCTCGCCGGTCAGCACCGCCTTGACGCCCGGCAGCGCGCGCGCCGCCGCGGTGTCGATCGAGACGATGCGCGCATGCGGGTACGGGCTGCGCAGCACCTTGCCGTGCAGCATGCCGGGCAGCTTGATGTCGCCCGCGTACACGGCGCGGCCCAGCACCTTGGCCCGCGCCGTCACCTGCGGGATCTCCACGCCCAGCGTGGAGTGCGTCTGCGCCGGCGGCAGGCCTTCCGGCGCGGCCTTGGCAAGCGGCTTCATCGCGGCCTCACTCGGCACTGATGCCCAGGTCGCGGATCGCCTTGCCCATCACCGCGTACTCGCGCTGGTTCAGCTTGCCGAGCACGTCCGGCGCGCCGCCGGCCGGCAGGGCGCCGAAGACGGCCAGCTTCTCGACCACCTCGGGCTCCTTGAGGATGGCGTTCAGGTGCTCGTTGAGCAGCTTCACCACCGGCGCCGGCGTGCCCCTGGGCGCGAAGAAGCCGTTCCAGGCGCCGACCACCACGTCCTTGTAGCCCAGCTCGACCAGCGTGGGGACGTTGGGCGCGAGCTTGCTGCGCTGCGCGTCGCCGACGGCCAGCGGGATCAGCCGCCCCGTGTCCAGGTACTGCCGCACGGCGCCGAAGGTGACCCAGGCGGTGTCCACGTGGCCGGCCACCACGTCGGTGACGGAAGGACCGACGCCGCGGTACGGCACGTGCGAGAACTTCACGCCGGCCGCCTTGTTGAGCCACTCGCCCACGATGTGCATGGGGGAGCCCGCGCCCGGGCTGGCGTACGACACCGCCTTGCCCGCCTTGGCAGCGGCCACCAGCTCGGGCAGCGTCTTCACGCCCAGGCGGGGGTTGGCCACCAGCACCAGCGGCTGGCTGGCGGTGTTGATGATCGGCTCGTAGCCGCCCAGCACGTCGTAGGCGGCGGCGCCCGAGAGCTTCATCACCAGCGGCGCCGTGGTGAAGGGGTTGGGCGTGAACAGCAGCGTGTAGCCGTCCGGCGCCGCGCGGCCGACGAAGCCGTTGCCGATCGCCCCGCCGGCGCCGGGCCGGTTGTCGACGACCACGGACTGCTTGAGGCGCTGGCCGAGCTTCTCGGCGAACAGGCGGGCGATGGCGTCGGTGTCGCCGCCGGGTGGGTAGGACACCACCACCGTCACCGGCTTGGCGGCGGGGTAGTCGCCCTGGGCCAGGGCGGGCAGCGCGGCCAGGGCGCTGGCGGCCAGCGCGGCGGCGAGAACATGACGGCGGATCGTGGGCATCGGAAAGCTCCTCGTGGGAATGGCGGACCGCAGGCGTGCGGCAGGCCGTGGAAGGGAAAAGAACAGTGCAGCCGATTGATCCATATGCGAAACAATCGACTGCATACGGAACAATGCATATTCTGTGCCTTCTGTTGATCGATCAACTTGCCGTAAACCCTGATGTACAGTGCAACGATGCGTTTTGCCGTTCAACGGATGAAACGCTCCGGTTCTGCATGAAACAATGCGGCCCTTCCATGACCGAAGCCACCGATCCCCCCGCCGCCACGCCCTGGTCCGAACTCGACGAACAGGGCACCGGACTGACCGTCGACGCCTTCATCACCACCCTGATGAGCCAGGTGGGCAACGCGCTGCGGCGCACCATCACGGTGCCCTACGCCGAGCAGTTCGGGCTCACCGTGTCGGAATGGCGCCTGCTCGCGCTGGTGGCGCACGCAAAGCGCATCGCGTTCAGCGACCTGGTGACGCAGTCCACCTCGGACAAGGCGCTGGTCAGCCGCACGCTCAAGCTGCTGGAGGGCCGCGCCCTGGTGCAGCTGGAGGCCGAAGGTGCCGGCCCGCGCAAGAAGATGTGGTGCCGCATCACGCCGCAGGGCGAGGCGCTGCACCGCGAGGCGATCCCCATCGCCCGGGCGCGTCAGGCCGCCGCCATCCGTGTGCTGCCGCCCGAGGAGCGCGACGCCATGTACCGCGCCCTGCTGCGGCTGCGCGCGCACTGCCTGCAGGGCGAGGGCCGGGCCGCCGCCGACGACCTGCCCGGGCTGGACATCTGAGAAGGTGTGAACCGCTGCCGGTCGCTCAGCCGCCGGCGCCGCGGGCCCGCCACAGCGCCTCGGCGCGCGCCAGGTCGTCCAGGGTGTCGATGTCCGTGACGATGCCCTCGTCGTCCACCGGCACCTCCACCAGCGCCCCGGCCTCGCGCTGCGCCCGCAGCACCGGCGCGGCGCCCTGCGCGCCCGCCAGCGCCTGCAGCGCCGGGCCGCAGGCGGCGCCGAAGCCCACCGGGTGGCCGCGCTCGCTGCGGTACACCGGCTGCGCCGCGCCGACACCAGCGGCCAGCGCCTGGGCGACGCGGCGCAGCGTGTCCGGCCGCACCAGCGGCAGGTCCGCCGGCAGCACCAGCCAGCCGGGCGCCCCGACCGTGGCCCTCGCGGCGGCGGCGATGGAATCGCCCATGCCCGGGTGGCCGGCGTCCTCCACGTGCCACGGCAGGCCGCTGGCGCGCACCGCCTGCAGCGTGTGCTCGATCACCGGCCGGCCGCCCAGCAGCGCCTGCAGCTTGTGCACCTGGCCGCCGGACGCGCGGAAGCGCTCGCCCCGGCCCGAGGCCAGCACCAGGATCACGGGCAGGTCGCCGGGCATGGCCTGCCTTCAGCGCAGGACGTGGTCGCGCGGCTGCGGCTGCGGCGGCCAGTCGCGCTCGCCCAGCGCCTCGAGCAGCGAGGTCTCGATCGTCCAGCACATCGCATCGAGCGCCAGCGCGTTGGGCGCCGTGCCGAAGGGCTCCTCCAGCTCCGAGCCGAGCGCCTCCAGCGCGAAGAAGGTGTAGGCCACAAAGACGACGACCAGCGGCGTCATCGGGCCGATCGAGTCCACCAGCCCGAAGGGCAGCAGCAGGCAGTACAGGTAGATCGTGCGGTGGATGATGACGCCGTAGGTGAAGGGGATCGGCGTGCTGTCCAGGCGCTCGCATCCGCCCACGGCGCCGCCGATCCCGGCCAGCGAGGCCTCCAGCGGCGGCACCAGCACCGGGGCGATGCGGCCCTCCCGCCGCACGTCGCGCAGCCATTCGCCGGCCAGCAGCAGCAGGGCGGCGGCCGGGTAGCGGGCCGCGGCCACGCGCGCCGCGTCCGCGGGCGGCAGCAGCCGCGCCAGGTCGGCCGCGGCGTCGCTGCCGCGCAGCTGGTGGCGCAGCGCATGCGCCAGCGCGATCAGCCGGCGCGCCAGCACCGGCGCCCGCGCCTCGTCGCCGTCCGCCAGCGTCAGCGCCTGGCGCACGGCGGTGCGGCAGTCGATGAGCAGCGCGCCCCACAGCATGCGGGCCTCCCACCAGCGGCTGTAGCTGGTGCTGTTGCGAAAGCCCAGGAAGATCGCCAGCGTCAGGCCGATCAGCGAGAAGGGCACGAAGTTCAGCGGCACCTTCCAGCGCAGCACCTGGCCGTGCAGCACCGTGACCAGCACGGCGAAGGCCAGCGCGCACAGCAGCTGCGGCAGGATCTGCGGCAGCACCGAGCCGCGCCAGACGAACAGCAGGCGCAGCCAGTGCGGGCGGGGACGGACGATCATCGGAGCGCGATGTTATGCGCGCCGCGCGCACAATCCGGCGCCATGAGCGATCTTCCGCATTCCATCGCCTCGCTGCGCAAGAGCTACGAGCGCGCCGAGCTCGACGAGGCCCACAGCGCCGCCGAGCCGCTGGCCCAGTTCGAGCGCTGGCTGTCCGAGGCCATCGCCGCCCAGGTGCCCGAGCCCAACGCCATGACCCTGGCCACCGTGGGCAGCGACCTGCGCCCCTCCACCCGCATCGTGCTCGTCAAGGGCTACGACGCGCGCGGCATCGTCTGGTACACCAACTACGACAGCCGCAAGGGCCAGGAACTGGCCGGCAACCCCTACGCCGCGCTGCAGTTCCACTGGGTCGAGCTGGAGCGCGTGGTGCGCATCGAGGGCCGGGTCGAGAAGGCCGGCGAGGGCGAGAGCGACGCCTACTTCGCCAGCCGCCCGCTCGATTCGCGCATCGGCGCCTGGGCCAGCCCGCAGAGCCAGGTGATCGAGGGCCGCTCGGTGCTGGTGGGCAACGCCGCGAAGTACAGCGCGAAGTTCCTGCTCAACCCGCCGCGCCCGCCGCACTGGGGCGGCTACCGGCTGGTGCCGGACCGCTGGGAATTCTGGCAGGGCCGCAGGAGCCGGCTGCACGACCGCCTGCGCTACCGTCTCGACGGCAGCGACTGGGTGCGCGAGCGCCTCGCGCCCTGACCCGCTTCACGCAGGCGCCAGCCACGCCATCAGCGCCATCGCCCCCGTCACCGTGAGCAGCGCCAGCAGGGTGGACACCACCACGCTGGCCGTCACCAGGCCTTCCGCCACGCGGTAGCGCTGCGCGAACATGAACACGTTGGCGCCGATGGGCATCGAGGCGGCCACCACCATCACCGTGAGCGGCAGGCCGCGCACGCCCAGGGCCCAGCCGATCGCCAGCACCAGGGCCGGATGCACCAGGTTCTTGGCGACCGCCTGCACCAGCGCCCCGCGCAGGTGATGCCCCACCGGCGTGGAGGCCAGCGTGATGCCCACCAGCACCAGCGCCATCGGCGCGAAGGCCTGGCCCAGCCATTGCTGCGGGCGGTCGATCGCGTCCGGCATCGTCCAGCCGGTGGCGGCGAACAGCAGGCCCGCCGGCACCGGCAGCACCACCGGGTGCAGCACCGCGTTGCGCACCGCGCGCAGCACCGTGGCCAGCATGTGCCGCCGGCCCGGGTGCCCGGCGGCGGCCTCCTCGCGCGCCGAGGCCAGCTCCAGCACCACCGTGGCGCCCGTCAGCAGCGTCAGCGAATGCAGCGACACCAGCGTGAGCAGCGTCACCATGCCCGGCGGCCCGTAGGCCAGGCCGATCAGCGGGATGCCGATCATCACCGTGTTGCTGTAGGTGTTGGCCAGCGCCAGCACCGCCGCCTCGCGGTTGAAGCCGCGCAGCGCCAGCGTGGCGCCGTAGATGAGCCCCGCCGCGATGAAGTACGCCGCCACGGGCTTCAGGCTCAGCTCGCCCAGGTGCACCGTGCTCATCGCGCGGAACAGCAGCGCCGGCGCCAGCAGCACGAAGATCAGGTTCGACAGGTCGCGCACCGCCGAGGGCGCGATCCAGCGTCGCCGCCCGGCCACCCAGCCCGCGGCGATGAGGAGGACGACGGGCAGCAGGGACGAGACGACGGGCAGGTTCACCCGCCGAGGATAGCGAGGCAGGCCCGCCGGCCCCCCCCTTTACGGCCGGGTCCGCAATCCCGATAATCAACCCACCGTTTGGTTGATATTTTTGAAATCATGTCTACTGGTGCCCTGAAAGGCCTGCGGGTCCTCGATCTCACACATGCGCTGGCCGGGCCCTTCTGCTCGCAGGTCCTGGCCGACCACGGCGCCGACGTCCTCAAGATCGAGCCGATCGACGGCGACTTCTTCCGCCGGATGGGCCCGTTCCGCGACGACGACCGCCAGCGCCAGCTCGGCGGGCTGTTCCAGGCCTGCAACCGCAACAAGCGCTCGCTGGCGCTGAACCTCAAGCACCCCGAGGGCCAGGCGCTGCTGAAGCAGCTGGCGGGCACGGCCGATGCGCTGGTGGAGAACTACCGCGCCGGCGTGCTGGAGAAGTTGGGCCTGGGCTACGAGCAGCTGCGGGCCGCCAACCCGGCGCTGGTCTACACCTCGGTGCGCGGCTTCGGCGACCGCGCGGGCGGCGCCAGCCCCTACATGGACTGGCCGGCCTTCGACATCGTCGCCCAGGCGATGGGCGGATGGATGGGCGTCACCGGCCCCGATGCGCAGCATCCCGTCAAGGTGGGCGGCGGCGCGGGAGACACCGTCTCGGGCCTGTTCGCGGCCTTCGGCACCATGGCCGCGCTGTGGCACGCCCGCGCCACCGGCCAGGGCCAGTACGTGGACGTGGCCATGACCGACAGCATCCTGGCCCTGTCCGAGCTGGTCGTCAGCCAGTACAGCTTCCGCGGCGTGTCGCCGGTGCCCGTGGGCAACGGCATCCCCGGCATGGCGCCTTTCGACACGGTGCGCGTGAAGGACGGCGTCATCGCGCTGGCCGCGCCGCACGACCCGCAGTTCCGCGAGCTGTCCGCGCTCATCGGCCGGCCCGACCTGCCGCAGGACCCGCGCTTCGCCGACGAGGAATCGCGCTGGACCCACCGCGCCGCGCTGATGGCGGAGATCGAGCGCTTCACCACCGCGCGCACCAAGGCCGAGCTGCGCGAACTGTTCGGCAGCCGCATCCCCTTCAGCCCGATCTATACCGCCGAGGACATCTTCGCCGACCCGCACTTCGCGGCCCGCCAGATGCTGCCCGAGGTCGAGCAGCCCGGCAGCGCGCGCCCGGCGGTGGTGCCGGGCGTGCCGGTCAAGCTGTCGGCCACGCCCGGCGCGGTGCGCCACCGCGCGCCGCTGCTGGGCGAACACACGCGCCAGATCCTCGGCGAGATCGGGCTGTCGGCGGCGCGCATCGACGCGCTCGTGGACGCGCGGGTGGTTTCCGGATAATCGCGGCCCATGACATCCAAGGCCCTCAGCCAGACCCCGGCGGCCACCGGCCGCGCCTCCGCCGGCTCGCGCGCCACCGGCGCGCGCAGGAAGACAGGCATGGGCACCAAGCACGACGACAAGCGCACCGCCATCCTGCGCACGGCGGCGCAGCTGTTCGCCGAGAAGGGCTACGAGGCCACCTCGCTGGACAACATCGCCGAGCGGCTGGGCATGCACAAGGCCACGCTCTACCACTACGTCGCCAACAAGGAGAGCATCCTCTATCAGTGCCTGGTGCTCTCCTTCGTCGACCTCGACGTCGCGATCGAGCACACCAAGGACCGCAGCGTGCCCGTGCTGCAGCGCCTGCGCGACTTCGTGCGCAGCCTGGCGGTGGCACAGAACAGCGACTTCGGCCGCTGCCTGCTGCTGGTCGGCCCGCGGCCGCTGGAGATGAGCAGCGGCGGCGGCGACGGCGACATCCGCCAGTTCCAGCGGCGCCTCGACGCCACCGTGCGCGCCCTCATCACCGAAGGCATCGCCGACGGTAGCGTGCGCCCCTGCGACCCGGGCATGTTCTCGGCCCTGCTGTTCGGCGGCCTGAACTGGGTGCCGCGCTGGTACAGCGACAGCGGCAAGCTGTCGATCCCGCAGGTGGCCGACAACTTCATGGACACGCTGATCGACGGCATCGCGGCCGCGCGGCGCTGAGCGCCCGCCGGCCGCCCTGCCCGCTCACATCGAGCGCGCGATCACGTCCTTGAGCGTCTCGTTCGACCCGCCATAGATCTTCGCCACGCGAGCGTCCATGTAGAGCTGGGCGATCGGGTATTCGGTGCAGTAGCCGTAGCCCCCGAACAGCTGCAGGCAGCGGTCGATGATCTGGCACTGCTTCTCGCTGCCCCACCACTTGGCCATCAGGGCGTCGTTGGGCTGCAGGGGCTTGCCGTCGACGATGTCCTTGACGATCTGGTCCAGGAAGACGCGGCCGATGCGCGCCTCGGTCAGGCATTCGGCCAGCGTGAACTTGGTGTTCTGGAAATCCCACAGCGTCTGGCCCAGCATCCTGCGGTCCTTCACGTGCGCCAGCGTCAGCTCGATGGCGCGCTCGGCGCAGCTGATGCCGACCAGCCCGATGGACAGCCGCTCGCGCGTGAACACGTCCATCAACTGAAAGAAGCCCTTGCCCTCCTCGCCGCCGACCAGGTTCTCGGCCGGCACGCGGGCGTCTTCCAGAAAGATCTCCGCCGTGTTCAGCGCGTTCTGCCCGATCTTGTCGATGATCTTGTTGACCTTGAAGCCCGGGCAGGCGGCCTTCTCGACCAGGAACAGCGAAATACCGCGCGCCCCCGAGCCGGCGCCGCCGGTGCGCGCCGCCACCAGCACCAGGTCGGCCTGCTGGCCCAGGGTGCAGAAGATCTTGTTGCCGTTGAGCACGTACTCGTCGCCCTCGCGGCGGGCGGTGGTGCGCAGCGCCTTCACGTCGGTCCCGGCGTCCGGCTCGGTGATGGCCACGGCGATCATCTTGCGGCCTGCGGCGATGTCGGGCATCCACTTGCGCAGCTGCCCGGGCGAGGCCGTGCCGTGGAAGAAGCCGGGGCTGTTGAGCGCGCCCGGGATGAAGGGGAAGGTCGTGTCGCAGATCCGCGCCTGCTCTTCGATCATGACCACCTCGTGCGCGAAGCTGGCCCCCTGCCCGCCGAATTCCTCGGGGATGCTCATGCACAGCAGGCCCAGCTCGCCGGCGCGCTCCCACACCTCGCGGTCAATGCCGTGCTGGCTGCGGAATCGGTCGGCCTTGGGCGCCACTTCGTCTTCGAAGAAGCGCCTGGCCGTCGACCGGAGCATGTCCAGCTCGTCGGTCATCCAGGGGGATCGGTAGGGCACGTTCACGGGGTCGTCTCCAGCGTCTGAGGGGAATGCGGTGATTGTGGAAACGCCTGGTCAAAAAGTCAACCCACCGTTTGGTTGACTTTTTTGATTCGAGGAAATAGAGTCCGCTCCAAGCCACACAAACCCCCTCAACGGAGACGACATGAGCGAGAGCCCCCTGGCGAAATACGAATGGAATGGCCGTGCGCTGGCCGATGATTGGAAGCCGCTGGCCGGCGGAACGATCGACGTGACCGAGCCCGCCACGGGCCAACCGATGGGTCGAGTCTCTCGCGCGCTGGCGGCCGACGTGCGGACCAGCGCCGCCGCGGCGCGCCAGGCGCAGCCTGCCTGGGCGCTGACGCCCTACGGCGAGCGGGCCCAGGTGTTCCGCCGGGCCGCGGCGCTGCTGGAGACCCACCGCGCCGAATACGCCGGATGGATCGTGCGCGAGACCGGCGGCATCCCGCCCAAGGCGATGTTCGAGATCGACGCCGTGCTGCACCTGTGCCACGAGGCGGCGGCGATGCTGACGCAGCCTTCCGGCCTGGTGCTGCCCAGCCAGCCCGGCGTGTCCAGCATCGCGCGCCGGGTGCCGCACGGCGTGGTCGGCGTGATCTCCCCGTTCAACTTCCCCTTCCTGCTGTCGAGCCGGGCGGTGCTGCCGGCGCTGGCGGCGGGCAACGCCGTGGTGCTCAAGCCCGACCCGCGCACGCCCGTCAGCGGCGGCGTGCTGCTGGCGGTGCTGCTGCAGGCGGCCGGGCTGCCGCCGTCGGTGCTGCACATGCTGCCGGGCGAGGCCGAGGCCGGCGAGGCGCTGGTGAGCGATCCCGACGTGGCGATGGTGTCCTTCACCGGCTCCACCGCCGTCGGCCGCCGCGTGGGCGAACTCGCGGGTCGGCACCTGAAGAAGGTGGCGCTGGAACTGGGCGGCAAGAACGCGCTGATCCTGCTCGAAGACGCCGACCTGGACGCGGCCGTCATGGGCGGCGCCTGGGCCTCGTGGCTGCACCAGGGGCAGATCTGCATGAGCGCCGGGCGGCACCTGGTGCACGCCTCCATCGCCGAGGACTACGCGCAGCGCATGGCCGCGAAGGCCCGGGCGCTGCCCGTGGGCGACCCGCACCGCCAGCCGGTGGCGCTGGGCCCGGTCATCACCGAGGCGCAGCTGCAGCGCGTGAAGCGCATCGTCGACGAGTCGGTGGCCCTGGGCGCCCGGCTGCTGGCCGGCGGCACGCACGAGGGCCCCTTCTACGCCGCCACGGTGCTGGCCGACGTCACGCCGCAGATGCCCGCCTTCCGCGAGGAGATCTTCGGGCCGGTGGTCTCGATCACGCGCTTCGAGCGCGACGCCGAGGCCGCCGCCCTGGCCAACGACACCGAGTACGGCCTTGCCGCCGGCATCTACAGCCGCGATGTCGGCCGCGCCACGGCGCTGGCGCAGCAACTGCACGTGGGCCTGGTGCACGTCAACGACCAGACCGTCAACGACGACGGGACCATGCCCATGGGCGGCCGCGGAGCGTCGGGCAACGGCTCGCGCCACGGCGGGCCCGCCAACTGGGACGAGTTCACGCAATGGCAGTGGATGACGGTGCGCTCCACGCCGCCGGCCTATCCGCTCTGATCCTCAGAACCTTCCAAAAGGAGACACGACATGACATTGATCCGCAAACTGTCCCGCGCCTGCGGGCTGGGGCTGGTGGCGGCCGCGCTGGCCGGCACCGCCCTTCCCCTCGCGGCGCAGGACAAACCCGTGATCCGCGTGCTGGTGGGCTTCCCGCCCGGCGCCGGCACCGACACGCTGGCCCGCATCTACGCCGAGGCGCTGGGCGAGCGGCTGAACGCCACCGTGGTGGTCGACAACAAGCCCGGGGCCGGTGGCCAGATCGCCGCGCAGGCGCTCAGGCAGGCCACGCCGGACAGCAACTCGCTCATGTTCGCGGTGGACCACCAGGTGATCATGGTGCCGCTGATCAACAAGACGCCCGGTTTCGACGTGAAGAAGGACATGCTGCCGTTGGCCCGCATCGTCAACTTCTACACCTGCCTGGCCGTGCCCTCGGCCTCGGCGGCGAAGAACTTCCAGGAGTACCTGGAACTGGTCCGCAAGAGCCCGGAACAGGGCAGCTTCGGCATTCCCGCGCCGGGCTCGCAGGCGCAGTTCGTCGGCTACGTGATGGGCCAGCACTACAAGGTCACGATGACGCCGGTGGCCTACCGCGGGGCGGCGCCCGCCATCACCGACCTGGTCGGCGGCCAGGTGCCGGCCGCCATCGTGCCCTGCGACGCGCTCATCGAGTACCGCAAGGCCGGCAAGGTCCGCGTGCTGGCGATGGTCTCGGCCAAACGCTACGGCGCCATGCCCGACGTACCCACCTTCGCCGAGATGGGCCTGCAGATGCCCGCCGACGCCTTCCTCGGCGTCTATGCCTCCACCACCCTCAGGCCCGAGCTGCGCCAGCGCATCACCGAGGCGACGCGCGGCATGTTCGACGACCCGAAGCTGGTCGCCCGCTTCGCCTCGACCAACATGGAACCGGCCTACGCCGGGCCCGAGGAACTGGGCCGCTTCGTCGACACCGCCACCGCCTTCTGGGCCGAACAGGTCCGCAAATCCAACTTCCAGGCCCAGTAGTCATCATGACCAAGATCATCCAGGTGGAATGCCTGCCCGTCTCCACGCCGCTGAAGAAGCCGGTGATCATGCCCAACACGCGGATCACCTCGATCGACAGCGTGGTCCTGAAGATCACCACGGACGACGGCACCGTCGGCTTCTCCGATTCCGGCGACACCTCGTCGTGGTACCGCGGCGAGCTGCAGGAGTCGATCGTCGCCATGATCGCCAACGTGATCGCGCCGCGCGTCCTGCTGGGCGAGGACCCGCGCAACATCGAGAAGATCGTGGCGAAGATGGACCTGCTGGTGCGCGACAACAACCAGGCCAAGGCCACGGTCGACTTCGCGCTGCACGACCTCAAGGGCAAGCTGCTGGGCGTGCCGGTCTACCAGCTGCTGGGCGGCCGCACGCTGGAGGCCGCGCGCCAGGGCTGGGTGCTGTCCGCCGGCAGGCCGGAGGATGTGGCCGCCGAGGCCGCGCTGGCCAAGAAGACCGGCTTCGCCCTGTTCAAGATGAAGATCGGCTACGGCAGCATGGCCGACGACATCGCCATGGTGCACGCCGTGCGCGACACCGTGGGGCCCGATGCCTACCTCACCATCGACGCCAACGGCTTCTGGAACTACGAGAAGGCGCTGCACATCATCCGCAAGCTCGACCCGTGCGGGCTGGACCTGATCGAGCAGCCGCTGCCGCACTGGGACATCGAGGGCATGGCGCGCCTGCGCGCGCAGGTGCGCACGCCCATCTACGCCGACGAGTCGGCCCAGGAGCTGCACCACCTCAAGGAGATCGTCGACCGCCGCGCAGCGGACGGCCTGTTCCTCAAGCTGCAGAAGGCGGGCGGGCTGGTCAAGTCGCAGCGCTGGCTGACGATGGCGCGGCTGGCGGGGCTGCCGGTGCACTGCGGCTGCATGATCGGCTCGGGCCTGGAGCACAGCCCCTCGGCGCACCTGTGGACGAGCAACGAGTGGGCGACGCAGGGACTCAACGAGTCGATCGGCCCGCTGATGATCCACGGCACGATGGAGAGCAGGAACATCGCGCCCGGCACGGACATCGCCCTGAACATCCCGAGGTTCGAGGGCGGGCTGTGCTACCCCAACGAGGGCCCGGGCTTCGGCGTGGAACTGAACGAGCCCTTCATCGCCAGCCACGCCACGCCGGAAAGGGCGCCGCGTGTCGTCGCCCTCTGACTCGGAAGGCACGGCGGCCGGCCGCCGCGGCCCGCTCGCGCATCTGACGGTGGTGGAGTTCGCCGGACTGGGCCCGGCGCCCTTCGCCGGCATGATGCTGGCCGACCACGGCGCGCGGGTCATCCGCATCGAGCGGCCTGTTGCGAAGCCCGGGGGCGGCATGGCCGCGCTGACGGCCCGGCGCAGCGACGTGCTGTCGCGCGGCCGCGAGTCGGTCGCGCTGGACCTGAAGTCCGAGGCCGGCCGCGAGGCCGCGCTGCGGCTGGTCGACCATGCCGACGTGCTCATCGAGGGCTTCCGCCCCGGCGTGATGGAGTCGCTCGGCCTGGGGCCGGAGGCCTGCCTGGCGCGCCGGCCCGCGCTGGTCTACGGCCGCGTCACGGGCTGGGGCCAACAGGGGCCGCTGGCGCATGCGGCGGGGCACGACATCAACTACGTCGCGCTCTCGGGAGCGCTGCATTCCTCGGCCCGCCGCGGCCAGCCGCCCACGCCGACGCCGGGGCTGATCGGCGATTTCGGCGGCGGCGGGATGCTGCTGGCCTTCGGCGTCCTCGCGGCCGTAACGCACGCGCAGAAGAGCGGCCAGGGCCAGGTGGTCGATGCGGCTGTCTGCGATGGCGCGGCGCTGCTGTCCGCGCTGATCTACGGCTGGCGGTCCGCCGGCCTGTGGCAGGCCGAGGCCGGCACCAACAACGGCGACGGCGGCGCGCACTTCTACGATGTCTACGCCTGCGCCGACGGCAAGTACATCAGCATCGGCGCGATGGAGCCGCAGTTCTATGCGCTGCTGCGCGCCCGGTGCGGCCTGGACGACCCGGACTTCAACGCGCAATGGGACGCGGCCCGCTGGCCGACGCTGAAGGAGAAGATCGCGCAGGTCTTCCGCACCCGCACCCGCCAGGCGTGGTGCGACATGCTGGAAGGCACGGACGTCTGCTTCGCGCCGGTGCTCGACCTGGACGAGGCGCCGGAGCATCCCCACAACGTGCAGCGCGGCACCTTCTCCCGCGTCGACGGCATCGTGCAGCCGTCGCCCGCGCCGCGCTTCAGCGCCACGCCGTCGGCGCCCTGCCGCCCGGTGGGCGGCGCGGGCGCCGAAACGCACCGCGTGCTGCAGGAGTTCGGCTGCGCGCCGGCGGACGCGGAGGGCCTGCCCGAAACCCGCCCCAGCCAGCGCGGCAAGGCCTAGAACGTCACCCGCAGCCCCACCTTCACGCTGCGCCCCGGCAGCGGCGCCTTCGGGAAGGCGGTGGTGGTGAGGATCGACGTGGCGCTGTAGGCCAGCGCGTTGCTCAGGTTGTCCACGCGCGCGTACCAGAGCATGTTCGTGCGCCCCGCCTTCATGCGGTAGCCCAGCGCGGCGTTCCACAGCGTGTAGCCCTCGGTCTCGCGCTGGCCCACCAGCGGCACGCGATGCTGCGCGGCATAGCGGTCGAAGCCCAGGCGCGCCGACCAGGGACCGTTGGCCCACACCAGCGTAGCGCCCAGCCGCGCCGGCGAGATGCGCGGCAGCGGCTCGCCGGTGTCGAGGTTGGTGGCGCGCACGAGGTCGCCGCGCCATTCCAGGTCCAGCGTGCCGTTGCCGTCCCAGCGGCCCAGGCCGTCGCTGCCCAGCAGCCGCACGTTGCCGCTGGCCTCGATGCCGGTGAAGCGCGCGCGCACGCCGCGGTAGACGTATTCGGCCAGCAGCTCCTCCTGCAGCGCGGCCTCTTCCTCTTCTTCCTCGCCGCCGGCGGTGGGGTTCACCTCGCCCTCGTCGTTGCGCACGTTGCCCGTCGCCGTCAGGCCGATGTAGTTGCGAAAGCGCGTCCAGTACGCGTTGACGCCGGCGCGGTGCGGGCCGCTGTGCCACTGGGCGCCGATGTCGGCGCCGATGGAGGACTCCTTCTTGAGCGTCGGGTCGCCCACCTCCCACGCGGCGGTCGCGACGTGCGGGCCGTTGGCGAAGAGCTCGTAGTCCTTGGGCGCGCGCTCGGTGTAGGCCAGGTTGGCCGTCAGCTGCCACTGCGGCGTCAGGTTCACCAGGGCGCCGAAGGCCGCGCTGTGCGGGTTGAAGCTGCGCTCGCCGATGGCGAAGCGGGTGATCGACAGATCCTCCGGGTAGCCCAGCGAGCGCACCTTCACCTGCTCGGTGCGCGCGCCGAAGGACAGCCGGCCCCACGAGGTGGGCAGCTCTTCGTACAGGAATAGCGCGGTGGAGCGCGTGCGGCTGTGCGGCGCGAAGGCCTCCTCGCCGTCGGCGGCGAAGCTGGCGCGCTCGCTCTGCAGGCCGATCACGCCCTGCAGGCCGCCCAGCGCCTCGATCGGCCGGTGCCGCGCCTCGATGCGCAGGTCGTTGCCGGCGTTGGAGAAGGTGGTGCCGGCCTCGCTGCCCTCGTACTCGGTGTGGCGGTACTCGGTGCGGCTGGCCTTCAGGTGCACGCTGGTGAAGAAGCCGCCGGGCTTCCACTCGCCCTCCAGCGCGTAGCGGCGCTGGCGCATGCCGATGGTCACGTCGTCCTCGGCCACGGTGCCGTAGTTGCTGCGGTATTCGCTGACCGAGGCCCCGATCCAGCTGCCGCCGTCGAAGAACAGCGTGCCGCCGAGTGCCCCGCCATGGCTGCGCGAGGCCGAGTTGCAGATGCGCCGCTGCATCCAGGGCGAGCCGGGGCGGGTGCATTCCAGCCAGGTCGGCACGCGCACGTCGTCGGCGTCGCGGCTGAAGGCGTCGGCGTGGATGGCGAAGCGGTCGTTGCCGCCCTCCACCACCACGCCGCCGTTCTTCTCGCGGCTGCCGCTGGCATAGCCCAGCTCGGCGCGGCCGCCCACGCCGTTGATCGGCTCGGTCGGGATGCGGTTGTCGATCACGTTGACCACGCCGCCCACGGCGCTGCCGCCGTACTGCAGGGCCGAGGGGCCGCGCAGCACCTCGACGCGCTCGGTGACCAGCGCGTCGGTGGGCACCGCGTGGTCGTAGCTCAGCGCCGAGGCGTCGAGCGAGCTGCCGCCGTTGGACAGGATGCGGATGCGGTCGCCATCCTGCCCGCGGATGGTCGGCCGGCTGGCATTGGGGCCGAAGTAGGTGCTGGACACGCCCGGCAGGCCGTTGAGCGTCTCGCCCAGCGTGGACTGGGCGCGGTAGAGCAGCGTGTCGCCCTGCAGGGCGACCGTCGGGGCGATGGCCTGCTCGGCGCCGAGCGGGTTGCCGGTGACGGTGACGGTGGCGAGCGACGGCGCGTCGGCCGTCGCGCTGCCGGACTGCGCCCAGGCGGACGAAGCGGCAAGAAGGACGAGAACCGCCACGCCGACGGCGTGGCGAGGGAACAGGTGAGGATGCATGCGAAGACCCGTTGAATCCATGGGGCGGCGCCAGGGCGCGCCGGCACGCATCGCGGTTCACGCGAGCGCAGGCGGCGGCTCCAGCAGGGAGGGAGAGAAAGGGGAAGGATTCAGCGGGCCGCAGGCGGGCCGCGCGCGTCGAAGAGCAGGACCCAGCGCGCCAGCGCCTCGCCCTGCATGAAGTCGAAGACGGCCATGGGCAGCACCACCGGCAGCAGCACCGCCGCCACCGAGGGCAAGGCGCTGCCGTGTGCGAGCTGGTCGTACAGCCGGCACTGCAGGTCGCCGTCGTCGTGGCCGGCGAAGAGGGCCGACAGCCCGTGCGCGCCGGCGTGGCCGTGCGCGTGGCCGTCCGCGCCGTGGGCCTGCGCGGCACCGTGGCCGCCGGCCAGCGCCGGGTCGTGCAGCACCCGGTGCAGGTGCCCCAGCGAGGAGGCGAGCACCAGCGCCAGCGCGAGCAGCCACACCAGCGCCCGGGCGGAAGCCGGACGGGTGGCAGGCGAAGGGAGGAGCGCGGCAGTCACGAGGCCGAGCATTGTGCCAGCCGCGGCCCCGGCGGGCTCAGGAGGGGTGAATGAATCCGGCGTGGCCGCGCGGGCGCGCTGTGGCGGTGCCGGCCCCTCCTGCTCAATCCTTGCGCAGGCGCTGCGCGAAGGTCTTGCGGAACTTCTCCACCTTGGGCGCGACCACGAAGGCGCAATAGCCCTGGTCGGGGTGGTTCAGGAAGTAGTCCTGGTGATAGGCCTCGGCGGGCCAGTAGCTCACGAGCGGCGCCACCTCGGTGACGATGGGCACGCCGCCGTAGGCCTGGTGCGCGGCCAACTCGGCGATCACCTCGCGCACCGTCTGCAGCTGCGCCTCGCCGGTGGTGTAGATCGCGCTGCGGTACTGCGTGCCGACGTCGTTGCCCTGGCGGTTGGGCGTGGTCGGGTCGTGCACCACGAAGAAGATCTCCAGGATCTCGCGCAGGCCGATGCGCTGCGGGTCGAACTGGACCTTGACCACCTCCGCATGGCCGGTGCGGCCGCTGCACACCTGCTCGTAGGTGGGCCGGGGCACCTGGCCGTTGGCATAGCCGGACTCGACGTCCACCACGCCCTCGACGCGGTCGAACACCGCTTCCGTGCACCAGAAGCAGCCGCCGCCGAGGACGATGGTTTCGAGGGAGGAGGAGGATGGGACAGGGGAGGACATGGGTTCTCTCGGGGAGCGGGCGGAACAGCGAAGATTGTGGCGGGTTGACGCGCTCCAAGGGCTTCACTACATTACTAACCCGTCAGTCATTAACGTCATGCCCTCCTCCTCCGGTTTCTTCAGCGACAAGCTCGGTGCCGTGCGCGCCAAGCGCGAGCGGCGCAAGGAAGCGCGGCCCGGCGAGCTGCTGGAGGCGGCGCTGGAGCTGTTCGTCGAGAAGGGCTACGCCGCCACCCGCTCCGAGGAGGTGGCCGCCCGCGCGGGCGTCTCCAAGGGCACGCTGTTCCTCTACTTCCCCAGCAAGGAAGAGCTGTTCAAGGCGGTGGTGATGGAGAACATCGCCGGCCGCTTCGCCGGCTGGAACGTGGAGTTCCAGGAGTTCGAGGGCACCACGCCCGAGATGCTGCGCTACTGCCTGCAGACCTGGTGGGAGCACGTCGGCGCCACGCGCAGCTCCGGCATCACCAAGCTGATCCTGAGCGAGGGCGCGAATTTCCCCGAGCTGGCCGAGTTCTACCGGCGCGAGGTCGTGACGCCGGGCCACGCGCTGCTGCGCCGCATCCTCCGGCGCGGCATCGAGCGCGGCGAGTTCGATCCGTCCATCGACGTGGAGCACGCCATCTACGCCATCGTCTCGCCCATGCTCTTCCTGATGCTGTGGAAGCACTCGGCCAACGTCTGCGTGGAAGAAGGCGCGCAGCTCGACCCGCCCCGCTACATCCAGGCCCAGGCCGACACCCTGCTGCGCGGCCTGTGCACGCCCGCCGGGCGCGCCGGCGGCGGCGCGTAGCGCCTCCTAGAATTGAAGGTTTGTCTTCCACGCCCCCCTCTTTTCCGTCGGAGCAGCCCATGACTTCCCCCGCGACCCCCGAACAGCTTCGCTTCAACATGATCGAGCAGCAGATCCGCCCCTGGAACGTGCTCGAACTCGACATCCTGGACCTGCTGTCGGTCGTCCGGCGCGAGGACTACGTGCCCGCGGCCCACCGGGCGCTCGCCTTCTTCGACATGGAGATCCCGCTGGCCGACGCCACCGACCCGGGCCAGTGCATGCTCTCGCCCAAGGTCGAGGCCCGCACGTTGCAGGACCTGCACATCCGGCCGACCGAGAAGGTGCTGGAGATCGGCACCGGCTCCGGCTACATGGCCGCGCTGCTGGCGCACCGCGCCGCCCAGGTGCTGACGCTGGAGATCGACGAGGCGCTGGCCGCCGGCGCCGCCGAGACGCTGCGCCGCAACGGCGTGGCCAACGTCGAGGTGCGCCACGCCGACGGCGCGAAGCCGCTGCCCAGCGGCCCGATGTTCGACGTGATCGTGCTCAGCGGCTCGGTGGCGCGCGTGCCGCAGAACCTGCTGGGCTCGCTGAACATCGGCGGGCGCCTGTTCGCCATCGTCGGCGAGGAGCCCATGATGCGCGCCCACATCGTCAAGCGCACCGGCGAGGGCCAGTGGGAGACCACGCAGCCCTGGGACACGGTGGCGCCGCGCCTGCTGAACTTCCCCGAGCCCTCGCGCTTCAACTTCTGATCCGCCCATGATCGACCAAGTCCGTCCCGCCGACCTCGCCGCGTGGTTCGCGCAGGCGCCCGATGCCGCCCCGGTGCTGCTGGACGTGCGCGAGCCCTGGGAAGTGCAGACCGCCAGCGTGTCGCCCGAGGGGGTGACGGTGCTGGCGATCCCGATGAACACGGTCCCCGCGCGCCTGGCGGAGCTGGACCCGGCACGGCGCATCGCCTGCCTGTGCCACCACGGCGGGCGCAGCCAGCAGGTGGCGATGTTCCTGGCGCAACAGGGCTACGGGCAGGTGGCCAACGTGGCGGGCGGCATCGATGCGTGGTCCGCCACCGTCGATTCTTCCGTGCCGCGCTACTGAACCCGCCGCCCGCCCCACGGAACCTCGCCATGCGCGCGCTGCGGCCCCGCCTCGTCTCCTGCACCATCGCGCTGCTCGCGGCGGGCACCGCGCAGGCGCAGAGCCTGGTCGATCTGTACGAGTCGGCCCGCACGAACGACGCCACCTGGCAGGCGGCGCAGGCGCAGTACGAGGCCACGCAGGCGCGCGCCGCGCAGGCCAAGGCCGGCCTGCTGCCGCAGGTGGGGCTGCAGGGCGGCATCTCGCGCACCGAGGCCGACATCCGCACCGACGCCGGCACCGGCCCGCGCAACTTCAACACCCAGCAGATCGGCGTGCAGGCCACGCAGCCGATCTACCGCCCGGCCAACTGGGCCACCTACGAGCAGGGCAAGCGCCAGTACGAGATCGCCCGCGCCCAGCTGAGTCTGGCCGAGCAGGACCTGATCGTGCGCGTGAGCCAGGCCTACTTCGACGTGCTGGCCGCGCAGGACACGCTGCGCCTGGTGCAGGCGCAGAAGGCCGCAGTCGGCGAGCAGCTGGCCGCCGCGAAGCGCAACTTCGAGCTGGGCAACGCCACCGTCACAGACTCGCGCGAGGCGCAGGCGCGGCACGACATCGTGGTGGCGCAGGAGATCGCCGCCGCCAACGAGCTGCAGGTGCGCAAGCTGGCGCTGGACCAGCTGGTCGGCCGCAGCGGCACGGCGCCGCTGCCGCTGGCCGAGCCCGTCGCCCTGCCACCGCCGGCCCCCGGCGATGCGGCGTCGTGGGTGGCGCAGGCCGAGGACACGCACCCCGCCCTCGCGCAGGCGCGCCTGGCACTGGACGTGGCCGGGCTGGAGATCGACAAGGCACGCGCCGGCCACAAGCCCACCGTCGATGCCACGCTGGGCTACAGCGTGGTCAACAACCCGCAGGGCGTGATCGACTCCACCACCCGCACGCGCATCCACGCCGCGCAGGTCGGCGTGCAGCTCACCGTGCCCCTCTTCGCCGGCTTCGCCGTCGAGAACCGCGTCAAGGAAACCCTGGCGCTGGAAGACCAGGCGCGCGCCAACCTGGCCGCCGCGCGCCGCAGCGTGACGCAGGCGACGCAGGCCGCCTTCCTGGGGCTGCAGGCCGGCGCCGGCCAGGTCCGCGCGCTGGAGGCGGCCGAGGCCTCCAGCCAGAGCGCGCTGGACGCCAACCGCCTGGGCTACCAGGTGGGCGTGCGCATCAACATCGACGTGCTCAACGCCCAGAGCCAGCTCTACCAGACCAAGCGCGACCTGGCGGTGGCGCGCTACAACCTGCTGATGGGCCAGCTCAGGCTGCGCCAGGCCAACGGCACGCTGACGGCGGAAGACCTGCGGCCGGTCAACGCCGCGCTGGCCGCGCCCGGCACCACGCCGCTCGCGCGCTGACGCCCTGCCGCGGCGTGCCGGCCGGAACGCCGCGCGATCGCAGGCAGTGGCCGCCGCTCGGGAACTCCGATACAGATATCTGTATCATCATTCCCATGAAGACGACGTTGAACCTCAACGACGCGCTCGTGATGCAGGCCAAGACCCTGGCGGCGCAGCAGCGCACGAGCCTGACCCGCTTGATCGAGGAGGGTTTGCAACTGCGCCTGAAGGCCGCCCCGCGCGGGCGTGCGCCCCGTGCCCTGCCCGTCTACCGCGGCAAGGGCGGCCTGGCGGCCGGCATGACGGGCCTGAGCAACAAGGCCCTGCTCGACGCTGCCGACGAATGACACCCGACGTGAACGTGCTGGTCGCGGCCTCGCGCAGCGACCATCCGCATCATGCGATGGCCCGCGGGTGGCTGGAAGAAGCCGTCGAAACGGCGCAGACCACCGCGCCGCTGGCTCTGCAACCCATGGTCACGGCGAGTTTCCTGCGCCTGGTCACGCATCCGAAGATCTTCGTGCATCCAACGCCGGTCGCCGAGGCCATGCGCTTCGTCGATGCGCTCCTGGGCATGCCGGGCGTCAGCGCACCGGCGCTCGGGGACGAGTGGCCCATCTTCAGGGCGCTCTGCGTGGAGAAGCGCCTGGCCGCCAACGAACTGCCGGATGCCTGGCTGGCGGCCGCCGTGATCCATCAGGGAGAGCACCTGGTGACCTTCGACCGGGACTTCAGGCGACTGCTGGGCCGCAGTCAGTTCACGCGCCTGGAAACATCCCACTGAGCCAGGGCGACCGACCGCCCGCGCCGGGCGGCCGTGCGCTTCATCCGCATCCTTCATGGCAGGTGCAACCCGGCCCGGGCCGCCCTGAAGCCCGACCATGGGGCGATGCGCAGCGTCGCCAGCAGCGCGGCCGCCACCATCAGCGCCCCGCCCGCCCATGCCACCGGGCCGACCGGCTCGCCCAGCACCTGCGCCGCGAACACCGCGCCGAACAGCGGCTCGCTGCCCATCAGCAGCGACACCCGCGTCGGGCTGCCATGCTGCAGCCCGAAGTTCTGCGCGAAGAAGGCGAACAGCGTGCAGCCCACCACCAGGTAGGCCACGCACAGCCAGAACAGCCCGTGCGTGGCCGGCGGCGGCAGCGCGGCCAGCGCGGGCCAGGCGCCCGAAAAGCCTGCCAGCGCGCCGCAGCCGAGCACGACCACGCCCGACTGCACGGCCGTCAGGGCGAGCGCGCCCGGCGCGGCGCCGGCCGGCCCGGGCGCCAGCCAGCGGCGCGTCAGGCACACCAGCAGCGCGCGCAGCACGGCCGCCGCCAGCACCAGGGCATCGCCCGGCTGCATGTCGCCGGGACCGTCGCCCGCCAGCAGCGCCGCCCCGGCCAGCGAGAGGCCGACCGCCAGCCACTCGCGCACCGCCGGCCGGCGCCGCAGCAGCGCCCATTCGGCCAGCGGCGTCAGCGCCACGCACAGGCTGATCAGGAAAGCCGCCCGCGCGGCCTGCGTCGTCAGCACGCCATAGGTCTCGCACAGGAACACCGCCAGCAGCAGGACGCCGAGCGCCCCCATCCGCAGCAGCAGGCCCGGCCGCACGCCGCGCAGCCCGCGCAGGGCCGGCAGCAGCAGCACGAAGGTCAGGCCGAAGCGCAGCAGCAGCAGGCCCAGCACCGAGTAGAAACCCAGCGCCGTCTTCATCACGCCATAGCTGCCGCCCCACAGCGCCGCCACGGCGAGCAGGCACAGGTCGGAGAGCCAGAGCAGGCGACGGGAGGGCGAAGGGGCGGCAGCGGTCATGGTCCCGCCACTGTGCATTGATGCGCCGTTCTCGATAATGACCGGTTGATGCACTCGAGTCGTGCGCCACGATCAACAATGAGCGATCCCGACCTGCTTCCCCTGCTGCCCGACCTGGCCGTGTTCGCCCGCGTGGTCGACGCCGGCAGCTTCGCGCTCGCGGCGCGCCAGCTCGGCACGGCGCCGTCGACGGTCAGCCGCACCGTGCAGCGGCTGGAGGCCGCGCTGGCCACCCGGCTGCTGGAGCGCACCACGCGCCGCCTGCGCGTCACCGCGGCGGGCGCCCAGGTGGCACGCCACGCGCGCGACATGCTGGGCGCGGCGGCCGATGCCCTCGACGCCGCCGGCCAGGCCCGCCAGCAGCCGCGCGGCAGCGTGAGCCTGAGCGCCCCGACCGAGTTCGCCCAGGCCGTGGTGCACCCCGTGCTGCCGGCCTTCCTGCGCAGCTGGCCCGAGGTGGCGCTGCGCCTGGTCGCCAGCGACGCGGCGCTGGACCCGCTGGAGCATGGCCTGGACCTGGTGCTGCGCCTGACCGACGCGCCGCCGCCGCACCTGGCCGGCAGGCCGCTGGGCACGGTGCACTGGCGCCTGTGCGCCGCGCCGGCGTACCTGGCGGCCCGCGGCATGCCGCGCACCCCCGCCGAGCTGGCGGCCCACGACGGCGTGGTGCTGGGCGAGACGCCGCAGGACCGCCGCTGGCGGCTGCGCCGCGTGCTGCCGCAGGGCGGGCCGCCCGACAGCGCCGTGGTGGAAATGAAGGGCCGCTACGCGGTCAACCACGCCCAGGCGCGCCTGGATGCCGCCGTGCAGGGCCTGGGCATCGCCGCCCTGCCCGACTTCCTGGCCGCCGGCGCGCTGGCACAAGGGACATTGCAGGCCATGCTGCCGGACTGGGCGCTGGAGGCCCATGCCTACGCCGGGCGCGTGTGGCTGCTGTACCCGCCCAACCGCTTCCTGCCGCCCAAGGTGCGGGTGCTGATCGACCACCTGGCGGCGCACCTGCCGGGGCGGCTGGCGGTGCCGGCCCCGCCCGCCGGCTGACTCTCAGAAGCTCGGCTCGACCCGCTGCTGCTGCGGCGGCTGCCCATCGTCCTCCGCCGGCGCAGAGAACGGCTCCAGCACCGGATCGGGCGGGCCGCCCGGCGCCTGGGGCGGCGCCGCCTCGGCTGCCTTCTGCGCCAGCGCCAGGATGGCGGCGGCCGTGCGCTCGGCCGCGCCGCGGTGCGCGCCGGCGAAGACCTGCGCCGCCTGCGACATCGCCGCGGCGCGCTGCGGGTCGGCCACCAGCGCCAGCGCCTGGGTGACCGCCTCGGCCATGTCGTCCACGCGCAGGGCGCCGCCCCCGGCGATGGCCAGTTCCGAAGCCTCGGCGAAATTGAAGGTGGAGGGGCCCATGATCACCGGGCAGCCGCAGGCGGCGGCCTCGATCAGGTTCTGGCCGCCCAACGGCTCGAAGCTGCCGCCCAGCAGCGCCGTGTCGGCCAGGCCGTAGTACAGCGCCATCTCGCCGAGCGAGTCGCCCAGCCAGATCTCGTTGTCCTGCGGCAGCGCATCGGCCGTGCTGCGGCGCGCGCAGGCGAAGCCGGCCGACTCGATCAGCTGCGCCACCTCGTCGAAGCGCTGCGGATGGCGCGGCACGATCAGCCACTGCACGTCGCAGGCGCGCAGGCGGGTCGAGCCCTTGGTGATGCGTGCGGGCAGCGACGGCGCGGTGGTCCAGAAGTGGCGCAGCGCCTCCAGCAGCTGGCGCTCCTCGCCGTCGCGCGAGCTGGCGAAGACCACCAGCGGCTTGGGCAGGTTGGCGCGCAGCGCCTGCGCGTGCGCCAGCTGGCGCGCATCGGGCGCGGCGTCGAACTTGAGGTTGCCGTACACGCCGGCCACCTTGGCGCCCAGCGAGACCAGGCGGTGGGCGTCGGCCTCGCTCTGCGCCCACACGGCCGCCAGCGACGAGTACGCTGGGCGCGAGAGCCAGCCCAGCCGCTCGGCCGAGGCCAGCGACTTCGCGTTGAGCCGCGCGTTGGCCAGCACCAGCGGGATGCCGCGCTCGGCGCAGGCGGCCGTCAGCTCGGGCCAGACCTCGGTTTCCATCAGCACCCCGATGCGCGGGCGGAAGCGGTCGAGGAAGCGGGCCACGGCCTCGGGCGTGTCCCAGGGCTGCCAGACCTGGATGTCGTCCTCGGTCAGCAGCCTGGCGCCTTCCTCGCGGCCGGTGGCGGTGCCGTGGGTGAGCAGGATCGGCACGCCGGGCAGCTGGCGGCGCAGCTCGGCGATCAGGATGCCGGCGGCGCGCGTCTCGCCCAGCGAGACGGCATGCACCCAGCACCAGTCGGTGCCGGCCAGCGCGGCGTCGTACTCGCCGAAGCGCTGCTCGACGGCCTCGGCGTAGCCCGGCTCGGACACGGCCCGCCGCCGCAGCTTGCGCCGCAGCAGCGGCTGCGCCAGCTTCGTGAACAGGCCGTACAGGCGCAGCGAAAGGGAACGGCGCGCCGCCACGGTCAGTGGGCCGCCTCTCCGAACACCGCGTCGGGTTTCACCGATTTGAGCAGCGCCGTCATGGTGGCCTCGATGCGCTCCAGCGCGGCCTGGGTGTGGCCCTCGAAGCGCAGCACCAGCACCGGCGTGGTGTTGGAGGCGCGGATCAGGCCGAAGCCGTCGGGCCAGTCGACGCGGATGCCGTCGATGGTCGAGACCTGCGCCGGGGCATCGAACTTCGCCGTCTTCTGCATCTGCTCGACCAGTTGGTGCGGCTCGCCCTCGGCGCACTTCACGTTGATCTCGGGCGTCGAGAAGCTGGTGGGCAGCGCGTTGAGCACGGCGCTCGCGTTGGCGCGGCCCGAGAGGATCTCCAGCAGGCGGCAGCCGGCGTAGGTGCCGTCGTCGAAGCCGAACCAGCGCTCCTTGAAGAAGATGTGGCCGCTCATCTCGCCGCCCAGCGGGGAGTCGAGCTCCTTCATCTTGGCCTTGATGAGCGAGTGGCCGGTCTTGTAGATCAGCGGCTTGCCGCCCGCGGCCTCGATGACCGGCGCCAGGCGCTGCGAGCACTTGACGTCGTAGACGATGGTGCCGCCCGGCACGCGCGAGAGCACGTCCTGCGCGAACAGCATCATCTGCCGGTCGGGGAAGATGTTCTGGCCGTCCTTGGTGACGATGCCCAGGCGGTCGCCGTCGCCGTCGAAGGCCAGGCCCAGCTCGGCGTCGCCGCTCTGTAGGGCGGCGATCAGGTCGCGCAGGTTGTCGGGCTTGCTCGGGTCCGGGTGGTGGTTGGGGAAGTTGCCGTCCACCTCGCTGAACAGCTCGGTCACCTCGCAGCCGATGGCGCGGAAGATGGCCGGGGCCGAGGCGCCGGCGATGCCGTTGCCGGAATCGACCACGATCTTCAGCGGGCGCTGCAGCTTGATGTCGCCGACGATGCGCTCGGTGTAGGCCGGCAGCACGTCGACCTTGCGCACGCTGCCGCCCTCGGCCAGCACGGCGCTGCCCTCCTCCATCACCTTGCGCAGGCCCTGGATCTCGTCGCCGTAGATGGCGCGGCCGGCCAGCACCATCTTGAAGCCGTTGTAGTCCTTGGGGTTGTGGCTGCCGGTGACCTGGATGCCGCTGGTGGCGAGCGTGCTGGCGGCGAAATACAGCATCGGCGTGGTGACGGCGCCGACGTCGATCACCTCCACGCCGGTGGCCACCAGGCCGCGGATCAGCGCATCGGCCAGCGCCGGGCCCGACAGGCGTCCGTCCCGGCCCACCGCCACCGCCCGCTCGCCGGCGGCGCGCGCGGCGCTGCCGAAGGCACGGCCCAGGGCCTCGGCCACGTCGGCATCGAGGGTCGTGGGCACCACGCCGCGGATGTCGTAGGCCTTGAAGATGGACGGACTCAGTTGCATGCAAACCCCTGTTGTTCGTGACTGCGCGGCATTGTAGGCACCGACTTCCGGCGGACTGCGCCAGGGGCATGTCCGGAAACGGCGCATCCGCGCGTGCGCTCCCTCCTAAGATGCAGCCCATGCCCGACGCGCCCCCCGCCCTCGACGCCACCGAAAGTGACGCCTGTTACCTGGCGATGAAGGCCCGCGACGCGCGTTTCGACGGGCGTTTCTTCACCGCCGTGACCTCCACCGGCATCTACTGCCGCCCGGTGTGCCGGGTGAAGCCGCCGCGCCGCGAGAACTGCCGCTTCTTCCGCCATGCCGCGCAGGCCGAGGCGGCCGGCTTCCGCCCCTGCCTGCGCTGCCGGCCCGAGCTGGCGCCGCGGGCGGCCGCCTGGAGCATCGAGGACGCCTCGCGCATCCTGGCGCAGCAGGCAGCGCGGCTGATGGACGAGCCCGAGGGCTGGCTGGCCGAGGGCGCGCCCGGCGCCGCGGCGGTGGCGGCGCGCATCGGCGTGAGCGACCGCCACCTGCGGCGCATCTTCGAGGCGCACTTCGGCGTCTCGCCCCTGCAGTACCTGCAGACGCGGCGCCTGCTGGCGGCCAAGCAGCTGCTGGCCGACACGCGCCTGCCGGTGGCCGAGGTGGCGCGCGCCAGCGGCTTCGCCAGCGTGCGGCGCTTCAACGCGGCCTTCGCGGGCCACTACGGCCTGTCGCCCACCGCGCTGCGCCGCCACGGGCCGGCCGATGAGGCGCAGCAGGGCGCACGGGTGCGGCTGGGCTGGCGCCCGCCCTACGACGTGGCGGCGATGCAGGGCTTCCTGGCGCGCCGCGCCCTGGGCGGCGCCGAGATCGCGCTGGACGGCGGCCTGGCACGCACGCTGCGCGTCGGCCCGCGCAGCGGCTGGCTGGCGGTGCGCTTCGATGCCGAGGGCCACCAGGCGCTGCTGGAGGTCAGCGATTCGCTCGCGCCGGTGCTGCCGGCGGTCATCAGCCGCGTGCGCGCCTGGCTGGACCTGGACGCCGACCCGCAGGCCGTCGACGCCGCGCTGCACGCGGCCTTCCCCCAGGGCGACGGCGTGCGCGTACCGGGCACGCCGGACGGCTTCGAGCTGGCGGTGCGCGCGGTGCTGGGCCAGCAGGTCACGGTGGCCGCGGCGCGCACGCTGGGCACGCGGCTGGTGCAGGCCTTCGGCGAGCCCATCGCCACGCCGCTGCCGGCCCTGACGCACCTGTTCCCCACGCCTGCGGCGCTGGCCGCGGCCGACGGCGACGCGCTGGGCCGCCTGGGCATCGTGCGCCAGCGGCAGGCCGCCCTGCAGGCGCTGGCGCGCGAGGCGGCCGCCGGCCGCCTGGTGCTGCACCCCGGTGCCGACGTGGCCGCCACCTGCACGGCCCTCAAGGCGCTGCCCGGGATCGGCGACTGGACGGCCCAGTACATCGCCATGCGCGCGCTGCGCTGGCCCGACGCCTTCCCGGCCGGCGACATCGCGCTGCAGAAGGCGCTGGACGTCAAGGGCGCGCGCGCCGCCGAGGCGGCCTCGCAGGCCTGGCGGCCCTGGCGCAGCTACGCGGTGCTGCGCGCCTGGCATGCCGCGCCCGACCGCCCGGCGAACGACACGAGAACCCCTCAACTGCCATCATGAAATTCAAAGCTTCCGTTCCGCTGCACACCGCCTGCGTGGACACCGTGCTCGGCCGCGTCCGCCTGGCCGCCACCGATGCCGGCCTGGCCGGCCTGTGGTTCGAGGGCCAGCAGCACAGCCCGCCCCCCGGCGACGTCGGCCGCTGGACCGACGACCCCGCGCACCCCGTCCTGGCCGGGGCCGCCGCCCAGCTGCGCGACTACCTGGCCGGCACCCGCCCGGGCTTCGACCTGCCGCTGGACCTGTCGCACGGCACGGCCTTCCAGCAGGACGTGTGGCGCGCGCTGGTGGCCATCCCGCGCGGCGGCACGCTCAGCTACCGCGCCCTGGGCGAGCGCATCGGCCGTCCGGCCGCCGTGCGGGCGGTGGGCGCGGCCGTGGGCCGCAACCCGATCAGCGTGGTCGTGCCCTGCCACCGCGTGATCGGCACCGACGGCAGCCTCACCGGCTATGCCGGCGGGCTGGCGCGCAAGTCGGCCCTGCTGGCGCTCGAGGGTGCGGCCGGGGCCGCCCGGTGAGCGCCGCCACCACCGCCGCGGCGGCGGGCCGGCCGGCGCGGGCCTGGGCACTGGACCTGGTGCTGCTCGGCGCGCTGTGGGGCGCGTCCTTCCTCTTCATGCGCATCGGCGCGGCCGAGTTCGGCGCGCTGCCGACGGCCGCCGTGCGCGTGGGGATCGCCACCCTCTTCCTCGTGCCGCTGCTGGTGCTGCGCGGGCAGACGGGCGCGCTGGCCCGGCACTGGAAGGCGTCGCTGGGGGTCGGCATCGTCAACTCCGGCATGCCCTTCGCGCTCTTCTGCTTCGCCCTGCTGACCATCAACTCGGGCCTGGCCGCGGTGCTCAACGCCACGGTGCCGATGTTCGGCGCGCTGGTGGCCTGGGCCTGGTTCGGCGACCGGCCGGACGGCGCGCGCATCGCGGGCCTGGTGATCGGCTTCGCCGGCGTGGCGCTGCTGGCCGGGCGCACGGCCGGCCTGCACGGCGGCGCCGGCGACCATGCGGCCCTGTGGGCGGTGCTGGCCTGCCTGGCGGCCTGCCTGTGCTACGGCATCGCCGCCAGCGCCACGCGGCGCTGGCTGCAGGGCGTGCCGGCGCTGGCCACGGCCACCGGCAGCCAGCTGGGCGCCACGCTCTTCCTGGCGCTGCCGGCAGCCTGGCTGTGGCCGGCGCGCGCGCCCAGCCTGCACGCCTGGCTGGCGCTGTTGGTGCTGGGCGTGGCCTGCACCGGCTTCGCCTACATCCTGTTCTTCCGGCTCATCGAACGCGCCGGGCCTGCGCGCGCGCTCACCGTGACCTTTCTCGTGCCGGTGTTCGCCGTGATCTACGGCGCGCTCTTCCTGGGCGAGCGCATCACGCCGTGGATGCTGATGTGCGCGGCCGTCATCGTGTGTGGCGTCGCGCTGTCGACCGGGCTGGTGCGGCCGGGCCGCCGGGCCGCGGCTACTGCATCACCCCCGCCACCACGTTGATCGACAGCGCCAGCACCAGCATGTTGAAGGCGAAGGACAGCACGCCGTGCACCAGCGTCAGGCGCCGCATCTCGCGCGAGGTGACCTGCACGTCGGACACCTGCGAGGTCATGCCGACGACGAAGGCGTAGTACATGAAGTCGGCGTAGTCGGGCGCGGCCTTGCCGGGGAAGTCGAGCCCGCCGTCGTCCGGCGTGGCATCGTCCTGGTAGTAGCGATGGGCGTAGTGGAAGGCGTAGACGGTGTGGATCAGCAGCCACGAGCCGCCCAGCGCCACCAGGCCCAGCGCGATGTGCGCGGCGCGCTCCGGGCCGTCCATCTGCTTGACCTGCTGCAGCAGCATCGCGATGGCGGCCACGCTGATCGCGATGGCCGCCGCCACCAGCACCAGGATCACGGCGCCCGGCGGGTCCAGCGAGCGGGCCCGCTGCTTGACCTGCCCCGCGTCGAAGACCCGCGCCTGCCAGCAGGCCAGCGCCAGGTAGCCGGCGACGCTGCCGCACCAGCCCGTCAGCCCGGCGGGCATGGCCTGCAGGCCCAGCGCCCACGCGCCGCCGCCGACGACGAGGCCCGCGAGGGCGCCCCAGGCCAGCCGCTGCGAGCCATTGGTGTGCTGGAGGTGTCTGCGCATCGCGCGACTGTAGCCCGCCGCGGCCGTGGGGCGACAATGCGGCGCAACCCATGATGATCCGCCCCGCCCGCATGCCGCGGCCCGGCCTCGCGCCCTGGACCGCGGTCGCCTCGCTCATCCTCCTCCTGCTGCTCCTGTCCACCGCCCCGCCTGCGCGCGCGCAGGAGGCTGCCGCGCCGACCGCGCGCGAGATGGAACGCCGCATGGCCGCCTGCACCACCTGCCACGGCCGCGAGGGCCAGGCCACCAACTCGGGCTACTTCCCGCGCCTGGCCGGCAAGCCCGCCGGCTACCTGTACGACCAGTTGCGCAGCTTCCGCGACGGCCGGCGCCAGCAGGCCGACATGAGCTATTTGTTGGCCAACCTGTCGGACGCCTACCTGCGCGAGATGGCCGAGTACTTCGCCGGCCTGGAGCTGCCCTACCCGCCGCCCGCCCCCTCGGACCTGCCCGCGGCCCAGCTGGCGCGCGGCCGCGCCCTGGTGTTCGAGGGCGACGCCGCGCGCGCCATCCCCGCCTGCGTGCGCTGCCACGGCCAGGCCCTCACCGGCGTGGTCCCCGGCATCCCCAGCCTGCTGGGCCTGCCGCGCCTGTACATCGCCTCGCAGCTGGGTTCCTGGGTCACCGGCGACCGGCGCGCCCCGGCGCCCGACTGCATGGCCGAGGTAGGCCGCAGGCTCACCAGCGAGGACATCCGCGCCGTGGCCGGCTGGCTCTCGGCCCAGCCCGTGCCCGCGGGCGCGCATCCCGCCGCCTCGCTGCCCGGCGGGCTGCCGGTGGCCTGCAGCGCGATGGAGGCGCACCGATGAGCGCGCGCCGCCTCGCCCTGCGCACGCTGCTCGTGCTGGCGCTGCTGCTGGCCGGGCTCGCCGCCGCGGTGGTGCTGCTCAACCTGCGCGGCGAGGACCCGGTCGACGACGCGGCCTCCCCGCTGGCCGCCACGCCCGGGCAGATCGAGCGCGGCCGCCAGCTCGCCCTGGCCGGCAACTGCGCCGGCTGCCACACCGCCCGCGGCGGCGCCGCCTATGCCGGCGGGCGCGGCATCGAGACGCCCTTCGGCACCATCTACGCCAGCAACCTCACGCCCGAGCCGCTGACCGGCATCGGCCTGTGGAACGCCGGCCACTTCTGGCGCGCCCTGCACCACGGCCGCTCGCGCGACGGGCGGCTGCTGTACCCGGCCTTCCCCTACACCAGCTTCACGCAGATCACGCGCGAGGACTCGGACGCCCTGTTCGCCTGGCTGCGCACCCTGCCCCCGGTGGCGCAGGCGAACCGGGCGCACACGCTGCGCTTTCCCTACGACACGCAGGCGGCGCTGGCGGTGTGGCGGGCCCTGTTCTTCCGCCCGGGCCGCTTCGAGCCCCAGGCACAGCAGTCGGCCGAATGGAACCGCGGCGCCTACCTGGTGGGCGCGCTGGGCCACTGCATCGCCTGCCACGGCGGGCGCAACGCCCTGGGCGCCACCGACACGGCGCGCGGCTTCGTCGGGGGCATGCTGCCGGGCGAGAACTGGTACGCCCCGGCGCTGGACGCGCCGGCCGAGGCGGGCGTGGCCGGATGGCCGACCGGCGAGGTGGTCGCGCTGCTCAAGAACGGCGTCACGCGGCACGCCTCGGTGGTCGGCCCGATGGCCGAGGTGGTGTACCGCAGCACCCAGCACCTGAGCGATGCCGACCTGCAGGCGATGGCCGTCTACCTGCAGGCGCTGCCGCAGCAGGACACGCCGCCGCCTCCTCCGCCGCCGGCGCGGCGCAACGACACGCTGATGCTGCGCGGCGAGAAAATCTACGCCCAGCAGTGCGCCTGGTGCCATGGCGACCAGGGCGAAGGCGTGGCCGGCGCCTTCCCGCCGCTGGCGGGCAACCGCGCGGTGAACCTGGCCAACCCGGCCAACCTGGTGCAGGTGGTGCGCCGCGGCGGCTACCCGCCGGCCACCGCGGGCAACCCCCGGCCCTACGGCATGCCGCCCTTCGGCCACGTGCTGGGCGACGAGGACATCGCCGCCGTGCTGTCCTACGTGCGCGCCAGCTGGGGCAACGCCGCGGCCCAGGTCACGCCGCGGCAGGCCATGCAGCGCTAGCCGCGGCGCGGCCCTTGCGGCAGATCAAGCATTGCCCCTCCGGGCCGCCGGCCGGGCACCCTATAAGATATATTTTTGATGAATCTTATGAAGCCGCAGCCATGAACGCCCCGACCCCGTGCACCGAAGAGGAAGTCACCCGCCTGGTCCACGACTTCTATGTCCGGGTGCGGGACGACGCGGTGCTGGGGCCGATCTTCGAGACGCACATCGACGACTGGGACCGCCACCTGGCGAAGCTGGTGGATTTCTGGTCCTCCATCCTGCGGCGCACCGGCCGCTTCACGGGCGCGCCGATGCCGCGCCATGCGGCGCTGCCGGGCCTGGATGCGGCCCTGTTCCACCGCTGGCTGGCCCTGTTCCGCCAGACCGCGGCGCAGCAGCCCAACCAGGCCATGGCAGCGCAGGCTTGCGCCGCGGCGGAGCGCATCGCGCAGAGCCTGTGGATGGGCTACCAGATGAGCCGCGACCCCGAGGCGCTGCCGAGCGCGCTGGCGGCCCATGGCTGAACTGCTCCAGATCCACGAGCCGGCGCCGGCGCCCTTGCCGCCGCCGCAGTGGCGCGCCTTCCTCGAGCTCGGCTTCCGCCCGCTCTACCTGGCCGGGGCGCTGTGGGCGCCGGTCTCGGTCGCGCTGTGGGTGTTCGCGCCCCAGTGGCTGGCCGGGCCGCTGGCCGGCGTCGCCTGGCATGCCCACGAGATGCTGTGGGGCTTCGTGGCGACCATCGCGGTGGGCTTCCTGCTGACGGCGGGCGCCAACTGGACCGGCCTGAACCCGCTGCAGGGGCCGGCCCTGGGCGCCCTGGCGGCGCTGTGGGTGGCGGCGCGCGCGGGCTTCCTGCTGCCCTGGCGCGGCGCCTTCGTCGCGGCCGCGGCGTGCGAGCTGGCCTTCTTCGGCTGGGCCGCGGTGGCGCTCGGCCTGGCGGTCTGGCGCGCGCGCAACCGGCGCAACCTCGGCGTGCCGCTGCTCCTGGCGGCGCTGGGCGCGGCGGATGCCCTGTTCCTGCTGTCGGTGCACACGGGCCGCTACGCCGCCTCGATGACGCAGCTGCTGTCGGGACTGTTCTGCATGGCGGCCATCGCGCTGCTGATCGCGCGGCGCGTGATCCCCTTCTTCGCGATGCGCGCCGTGGATGGCCTGCACATCCCCATGCACACGCGCAGCGGGCAATGGCAGCTGGCGGCCGCGCTGGCGGCGCCGGCCTGCCTGCTGGCCGGCTGGCGCCCGGCCGCGGCGGCGGCGCTGCTGGTTGCCGGCGGGCTCGCGCTCTGGCAGGTTCTGTCCTGGAAGCCCTGGGCGGTGCGCCGCGTGCCGCTGCTGTGGATCCTCTACCTGGGCCACGCCGCCCTGGGCGCGGGCCTGCTGCTGGCCGCCGCGCACCTGGCGGACGGCGCCGCGCCGCGCGCCGCCTGGCCCGTGCACGCCATCGGCATCGCGGGCTTCTCGGTGCTGATCATCGGCATGATCACGCGCACCGCCCTGGGCCACCTCGGCCGCCCGCTGCAGACCGACGGCAGCATGGTGGCCGCCTACCTGCTGGTGATCGCGGCCGCCGTCCTGCGGCTGGCCGCGCTGTTGCCCACGCCGGCCGCCGGCGCGGCGCTGCACGCCTCCGCGCTGGCCTGGATGCTGGCCTTCGCGCTCTACCTGTGGCGCTTCGCGCCGCTGCTGGTGCGGCCGCGCGCCGACGCACGGCCGGCGCCGCCGCAGGCGCTGGCCCGCATCCGCCGCAGCGCCGGCTGAAAGAAGGAACGAGGAAGGCCCGACCATGCGCCTGACCCTGATGACGGACTACGCGCTGCGCCTGCTGATGCACGTGGGCCGCGCGCCCGACCGGCTGTGCACCATCACCGAGGTCGCCGAGGCGCACGGCATCTCGCGCGCGCACCTGACCAAGGTCACGCACCAGCTCGGCCAGCAGGGCTGGATCGAGACCCTGCGCGGCAAGGGCGGCGGCATGCGCCTGGCGCGCCGGGCCGAGGACATCCGGCTCGGCAGCGTCGTGCGCAGCATCGAGCCGGACCTCGCGCTGGTCGAATGCTTCTCGGCGGGCAGCCGGTGCGTGCTCACCGGCCGCTGCCGTCTGAGCGCGGCGCTGGACGGCGCGCTGCGCGACTTCATGGCCCACCTGGACGGCGTCACGCTGGCCGACCTGCTGGGGCCGGAGCCTGCCTTTCGCCCGCTGAAGGCGCCGGCCTCCAGGCGCGCCGCCGCATGAGCTACGGCCTCGCGCAGCTGCTGCACCTGCTGGCGGCCATCGCCTTCGCCGGCACGGTCTTCTTCGAGGTGGTGATGCTCGGCGGCGCGCGCCGGCAGCTGCCGCCCGAGGCGATGCAGGCCGTCGAACGCGCGACCGGGCGCCGCGCCGTCGCCGTCATGCCCTGGGTGCTGCTGGTGCTCTACGCGGCCGGCCTGGTCCTGGCCTGGCACCACCGCGGCGCGCTGGCGCACCCGCTGGTCAGCGGCTTCGCGCTGCTGCTGATGCTCAAGATCGCGCTGGCGCTGAGCGTGCTCGGCCACTTCGCCACCGCCATGCGCTGGCGCCGCCGCGGCCGGCTGCAGGGCGCGGCCTCGCGGCGGCTGCACCGCAGCGTGTTCGTCCACGTGCTGGCGATCGTGGTGCTGGCCAAGCTCATGTTCCACGCAGGGTGGTGACGAGGGCCGCCGGCGGCGGCGCCACCGAGCCCCGGTCCGTGAAGACCAGCGGCACCTTCTCGCTGCGCGGGGCGAGCTGGGGCTCGGCCATGCGGCTGCGCAGCTGCTCGGCGACGAGCTCGGCCACGCGCTGCGAATCCACGTTCAGCAGCGAGATGCTGGGCCGGTGGTCGCGTGCGGCATCGGTGTCGCCGATGCTGATGACGGAGATGTCCTGCGGGATGCGCAGGCCGTTGTCGGCGATGGCCTGCAGCGTGCTGCCCAGCGTGTAGGTGCCCTGGGCCACGATCGCCGTGGGCCGGTCGGGCCGCCGCAGCAGCGCGTCGACATCGGCATGCACCGAGCCGGTGGCCGACTCGGCCTGCACCAGCATGTCGGGCGGCACGAGCCCCGCCGCCCGGTAGGCAGCGCGGTAGCCCTCGATGCGCCGGCGCACCGGCCGGCTGCTGGCGCGCCACAGCGCCAGCGCGACCTGCCGGTGGCCGAGCGAGAACAGGTGCGCCATCGCGGTCCTCATGCCGGCCGCGTGGTCGAACAGCACCGCGTCGCAGGCCGGCAGGGCCATGTCGCGGTCGAGGATCACGACCGGCATCGAGAGCGCGTTCAGCGCCGCCAGCACCGTCGCGTCGCGCTCGTTGCCCGGGGCGGCGATCACGCCGTCCATGCCGCGCCGGCCGAACAGCGCCAGCGTCTCGGCCTCGCGCTGCACGTCGTTCAGGCCGTTGGCCAGCAGCAGCATGTAGCCCTCGCTGCGCAGCCGTTCCTCCAGCGCGCGGAAGAGGCGCGCATACAGCGGGTTCGTCACGTCGGTGAAAAGACAGCCGATGGTCTTGCTGGAGCGCGAGCGCAGCGACTGCGCCGCATGGTTGGGCCGGTAGTCGAGCACCGCGATGGCCCGCTCCACCTTCTCGCGCGTGGCCGCTGAAACGTTCTCGACGCCGTTGATGACGCGCGAGGCGCTGCCGACGGACACGCCGGCCAGCGCCGCCACGTCGCGGATGTCCACGCCCTTCTTCTTCATTCGCATCGCCCGGCTTCGTGCATGCGCCGGATCATAGCCAGCGCCGCCGGCCGGCTAGGTGTTAGCACCATGTTGAAACGTTTCATTTTAGACCCTAGCATGGCGGCCATCGCATCACGGAGACAGCACAGCCATGGCCTCGGCCCCTTCCATCGATCCCCTCCACCAGTGCTTCGCCGAGACGCTCGGCCAGCCGCCGGCCCGGCCCTCGCGCCGCCTCGAGGGGCGGCGCATCCTGGTCGTCGGCGCCGGCCAGCGCGAGATCGACGACGCCGAGCCGCCCGTGGGCAACGGCCGCGCCATCTCGCTGCTGTTCGCCCGCGAGGGCGCGACGCTCACCTGCGTCGACCTGTCGGAGCCGGCCCTGGCCGAGACCTGCCGCCAGGTGCGCGAGGCCGGGGGCACGGCGCACGCCGAGGTCGCCGACGTGGCGCAGGCCGATGCCATCGGCCCCCTGGTGGCACGCGCGGCCGCGCGCATGGGCGGCCTGGACGGGCTGGTCATGGTGGTCGGCATCGCCAGCGGCCTGCCGCTGGCGCGGCAGAGCGCCGAGGCCTGGGACCATGAGCACGCCGTCAACGTGCGCAGCAACATGCTCTTCGCGCAGCAGGCGATGCAGCACATGGCGCCGGGCGGCTCGATCGTGCTGATCTCGTCGCTGGCCGCGCTGCGCAACTCCAGCGGCAACCCGGCCTACGAGACCACCAAGGCCGCGCAGGTGGCGCTGGCGCGCGCCATCGCGATGGCCGGCCATGCGCAGGGCATCCGCTGCAACAGCGTGCTGCCGGGGCTGATGGACACGCCGATGGGCCGCGCCGCCACCCGCCGCCGCCCCGGGCGCCTGGGCAGCCCCCTGCCCTTCGGCCGCCAGGGCACGGGCTGGGAGGTGGCCTACGCCACGCTGTTCCTGATGTCGAACGAATCGTCCTTCGTCAACGCGCATGCGCTGGTGGTGGACGGCGGCCTGGCCGCCGGCATCGCGCTGGCAGCGGCCTGAACACCCCTGGCATCACCGAAACGGGAGACACACACCGATGACCTGCACGCTTCATCCGCGCCGGCTGGCGCTGGCCCTGCTCGCCCTGGCCGGGCTCGCGTCGCCGCTGCTGCGGCCGGCCTTCGCCCAGGCCGAGCAGAACTACCCGAGCCGCCCCATCAAGATCGTGCTCGGCTTTCCGCCGGGCGGCTCCACCGACCTGTCCGCGCGCCGCGTGGCGGACCAGCTGGCGCGGCAGATGGGCCAGCCCGTGGTGGTGGAGAACCGGCCCGGCGCTTCCGGCAACATCGGGGCCGCTTACGTTGCCAAGAGCGCGCCCGACGGCTACACGCTGCTGTACGGCACCAACACCACGCACGCGATGAACGTCAGCCTGTATTCCAAGCTCGAGTACGACCCGGTGAAGGACTTCGAGCCGGTGGTGCTGCAGGGCAAGGTGTCGAACGTGCTGAGCGTGCACCCCTCGTTCGACGCGAAGACGCTGGCCGACTTCATCGCCCGGGCCAAGGCGCAGCCGGGCCACATCAACGTCGCCTCCAACGGCAACTCCACCAGCACCCACATGGCGCTGGAGCTGCTCAAGAAGATGACGGGCATCCAGGTGGTACACGTGCCCTACAAGGGCAGCGCACCGGCGCTCACCGACGTCATGGGCGGCCAGGTGCCGGCCATCATGGACAACCTGCCGGCCTCGCTGCCCTACATCAAGGCCGGCAAGCTGCGCGCGCTGGCCGTCACCTCGCGCGAGCGGCTGCCGCAGCTGCCCGAGGTGCCCACCTTCGACGAGCTGGGCCTGAAGGGCTACGAGGTGGCGGGCTGGGGCGCGATCTGGGCGCCGGCGGGCACGCCGCGGCCGATCGTCGAGCGGCTCAACAGGGAGATCAACCTCGCGCTGAAGGACCCGAAGGTCGTCGCCGTGATGATCGAGTCCGGCTCCGTCCCGCAGGGCGGCACGTCCGAGGAGCTGGCCCGCTACGCCCGCGAGGAGACCGCCAAGTGGGGCGAGCTCATCCGCAGCGCCAACATCCGGCTGGACTGAGCCGCCCGCAACCCGACCCCCCTTGCACCATGGCACGCATTCCCTACTTCGACCTCGACCAGGCCACGCCCGCGATCCGCGAGATGGTGGCCTCGCGCCCGCCGCTCAACATCTACCGCATGGTCGCCCACGGCGGCCCGGTGGCCGAGGGCTTCCTGGCGCTGGGCGGCGCGATCCTGCGCCGCTCCGAGATGGACCCCTGCCTGCGCGAGCTGGTCATCCTGCGCGTGGGCGCGCTCAGCGACGCGCACTACGAGGTGTTCCAGCACCGGCGCGTCGCGGCGCAGGCGGGCGTGCCGGCGCACAAGATCGAGGCGGTGCTGCGGCACCCCGACGGCGCCCCCGAGGACGGCGTGTTCTCGCCGCTGGAGCTGGACGTGCTGCGCTACACCGACGCCGTGGTGCGCCAGGTCAAGGCGCCGGCGCCGCTGTTCGACGCGGTGGCGCGCGCGCTGCCGCACCGGCAGCTGGTGGAGCTGATGATGACCATCGGCTTCTACATGCTGGTCAGCCGCTTCCTCGAGAACCTCGAGGTGGACGTGGAGGACGCGCCGGCCGCCTGAGCGCGCCGGCCGCTCAGCGCTGCGCCGATGTGCCGGCGGGCAGCTCGCGCAGCCACCCGGCCTCCCAGCCGCCGCCCAGCGCCTGGACCAGCGCCACCGCCGCCGCCTGCCGCGACAGCTGCACCTGCACCAGGCTGCGCCGCGCACTCAGCGCCGAGGCCTGCGCGCTGACAACGTCGGTGTAGCCCACCTGGCCGGCGCGGTAGCGGTTGAGCATCTGCTGCTCGGTGCGGTCGGCCGCCTGCGAGGCGGTGCGGCGCAGGCCCTCCTGCTCGGCCAGCGCCGCGGTGGCGGTGAGCTGGTCCTCGACGTTCTGGAAGGCGGTGAGCACGGTCTGGCGGTACTTCGCCACGCTGGCCTCGTGCCCGGCCTTCGCCGCATCGACGCTGGCGCCGATGGCCCCGGCGTCGAACACCGTCTGCGCCACCGACAGGCCCAGCGCCCACAGCATGTTCGAGGCGTCGAACAGGTCGCGCACGCGGCTGGCGCTGCCGCTGACCGAGGCCGACAGCCCGATGTTCGGGAAGTACGCCGCCCGCGCGATGCCGATCTGCGCGTTGGCCTGGGCCACGGCGCGCTCGGCGGCGGCGATGTCGGGCCGCCGCTGCAGCAGCAGCGAGGGCACGCCGGTGGGCACGGCCGGCACGGCCGGCTTCCAGGCGGCCGGCGCGATGGAGAACTGCGCCGGCGCCTCGCCCACCAGCACGGCGATGGCGTGCTCGTAGGTGGCGCGGGTGCGGTGCAGGGCCACGCGCTCGGCCTGGGCGCTGACCAGCTGCGTCTGCGCCTGCAGCACGTCGGTCTGCGCGGCGATGCCGGCTTCGTAGCGGTTGCGGGTGATGGTCAGGGCGCGCTCGTAGCCCTCGATCGTCTCGCTGAGCAGCGTGAGTTCCGCGTCGGCCTCGCGCAGCGACAGGTAGCTGGTGACGAGCTCGCCGACGGCCGACAGGCGCGCCGAGGCCAGGTCGGCCTCGCTGGCCTGGGCGCCGGCCTGCGCGCTGCCCACGGATTCGCGCAGCCGGCCCCACAGGTCGGGCGACCAGTCGGCGCCGAGCGAGGCCGAGAAGCTGTTGGACGGCGTGGTGCCACTGTTGCTGCGCACGGCGCCGCTGCGGCGGCCGCTGCCGTCCAGCGTCACCGTGGGGAAGAGCGCGGCGCGCTGCTCGCGCACCAGCGCCTGGGCCTGCGTGTAGGCGGCCACGGCGGCGGCGATGTTCTGGTTCGAGACCTGCACGCGCGCAGCCAGCTCGTCGAGCTGCGGGTCGCCGAAGCGCGTCCACCAGTCGCCGCGGTCCAGCGCGTCGCCGGGCTGCGCGGGCACCCAGCCTTCGGCGGCCGGCGCCTCCTTGAAGGCGGTGGGCGCATCGAGGGCCGGGCGCTCGTAGCGCGGGCCGACGGCGCAGCCGGCCAGCGCCAGGGCCAGCGCGGGCACCGCCAGCAGCAGGGGGCGGCGGGAATTCACGGAGCGTCTTGAGGAAAGCGTCATGGTTCTCAGGCGGAGCGCGCCAGCATCCGCTCGTTGGGGGCCTGGCGGCGCAGCTTGTCCAGCAGCACGTAGACCACCGGCACGGTCAGCAACGTCAGCATCTGGCTGGCGATCAGGCCGCCGATGATGGTCACGCCCAGCGGCTGGCGCAGTTCCGCGCCCTGGCCGAAGCCGATGGCCAGCGGCAACGCGCCCAGGGCGGCGGCGAGCGAGGTCATGAGGATCGGGCGGAAGCGCAGCAGGCTGGCCTCGCGCACCGCCTCCATGGCCGTGATGCCGCGCGAGCGCTGCGCCTCCAGCGCGAAGTCGATGATCATGATGGCGTTCTTCTTGACGATGCCGATCAGCAGGAACAGGCCGATGAGCGCGATGATCGACAGCTCCATGCGGAACAGCAGCAGCGCCAGCACCGCACCCACGCCGGCCGAGGGCAGCGTGGTGAGCACGGTGATCGGGTGGATCAGGCTCTCGTACAGGATGCCCAGCACGATGTAGATCACCACGATGGCGGCCACGATCAGCACCGCCTGCTGGGCGTTCTGCTGCTGCGCCGCCCGCGCCGTGCCGGCGAAGCTGCCGCGCACGTTGACCGGCATGCCGACGTCGTTCTCGGCCTGCTTCACGAGTTGCTGCGCCTCGGCCAGCGCCACGCCGTCGGCCAGGCTGAACGAGATGGTGCTCGACAGCTCGCCGTCGTCGTGGCTGATGGAACTGGGCACGGCCCGCTCCTTGAGCCGCGAGAAGGCCGACATCGGCACCATGGTGGTGGTGGCGGTGGCCAGCGCCTGGCCGGCCGACGAGTTGCGCGCGCCGGGGTTGGCCGAGGTGACGGTGGAGGTGCCGGTGCTGGTGTCGGTGTTGGCCTGCAGGGTGCTGGTGGTCGACTGGCCGGTGCTGCTGTCGGTGGTGGTGGTGATCGTCGAGGGCACGTACAGGTCGGCCAGCACGATGGGCGAGCGCTGGAAGCGCGGCGCCCATTCCATGATCACGGAGTACTGGTTCAGCTCGTTGTAGATGGTGGCGACGGAGCGCTGGCCGAAGGCGTTGTACATCGCCGCGTTGAGCGAGCTGGAGTTCACGCCCAGGCGGGCGGCGGCGTCGCGGTCCACGTCGACGTAGGTCTCGACGCCGTTGTCGGAGGACTCGCCGTCCACGTCGGTCAGCTGCGGGATCTCGGCCATCCGGTCCGACAGCTTCTTCGACCAGGTGCGCAGGTCCGCGAGCGAGTCGCTCTTGAGCGTGTACTGGTAGGTCGAGTTGCTCTGGCGCCCGCCCATGCGCAGGTCCTGCACCAGCCCGAGGAACACACGCAGGCCGGTGAGCTGGTTGAGCTGCGGGCGAAGGCGGTCGATGACGGCCTGCGTCTTCTCCTTGCGCTCGCTGCCGTAGGGCTTGAGGTTGACGAACATGAAGCCGCCGCCGGCGCGCGAGCCGCCGCCGAAGGCCACCACCGTGTCCACCGCCGGGTCGGCGTTGATGATGTCCACCGCCTGCTTGAGCTTGGCCGTGAGCGCGGCCGAGGAGATGCTCTGGTCGGCGCGGATGCCGCCGTTGAGCTGGCCGTTGTCCTGCTGCGGGAAATAGCCCTTGGGCACCTGCGCGAACAGCCACACGTTCAGCCCGATGACCACCAGCAGCGAGAACACGACCAGCGCCTTGCTGGCCAGCGCCCAGTCCAGGCAGTGGGCGTAGACGCGCAGGCTCCACTGCCACAGCCGCTCCGTCCAGCGCAGGAAGGGGCCGCTGATGCGGCCGGGCCGGCGGTTGCGGTAGTAGGTCTCGGCGCGCAGCAGCGTGGCGCACATCATCGGCGTGGTGGTCAGCGAGATCACCAGCGAGATCAGCACCGAGGCCGACAGGGTGATCGCGAACTCCTTGAACAGCCGCCCGACCTGCCCACCCATGAACAGCAGCGGGATGAACACCGCCACCAGCGACAGGCTGATCGACAGCACGGTGAAGCCGACCTCGCGCGCGCCCTGCAGCGCCGCCTGCAGGCGGCCCATGCCGGCCTCGATGTGGCGCTGGGTGTTCTCCAGCACCACGATGGCGTCGTCCACCACGAAGCCGGTGGCCACGGTGAGCGCCATCAGCGACAGGTTGTTGAGCGAGAAGCCCAGCAGGTGCATCACGCCGAAGGTGCCCAGCAGCGAGACCACCGTGGCCACCGCCGGGATGATGGTGGCGCGCGCCCGGCGCAGGAACACGCCGACCACGAACACCACCAGCGCCACCGAGATCATCAGCGTCACCTCCACCTCGCGCAGCGAGGCGCGGATGGAGTTGGTGCGGTCGGAGGCGACCTGCACCGCGATGTCCTGCGGCAGCTGCGCGCTCAGCTCGGGCAGCAGCTTGCGCACGCCGTCCACCGTCTCGATGATGTTGGCGCCCGGCTCCTGCGTCACCAGCACGATGACCGCCGGCTGCCCGTTGAACAGGCCCACGGTGCGCGTGTTCTCCACGCTGTCGGTCACGCTGGCCACGTCGCGCAGGCGCACCGGCGCGTTGTTGCGCCAGGCGATCACCAGGTCGCGGTAGTCGGCGGCGCGCAGGCCCGGCGCCGGCGTGTAGACCTGCAGGCGCCGGCCCTGGCCTTCGATGGTGCCCTTGGGCCGGTTGGCGTTGTTGGCCTGGATGGCTGCGCGCACGTCCTCGGTGCTGATGCCCATGCGGTTGAGCGAGTAGGGCTCCAGCTCCACCCGCACCGCCGGCAGCGAGCCGCCGCCGATCTCCACGTCACCCACGCCCTCGACCTGCGACAGGCGCTGGCTCACGATGTTCGACACCGCGTCGTAGATCTGGCCCGGCGTGCGCGTCTTGGAGGTGAGCGCCAGGATGATCACGGGCGCGGCCGTCGGGTTGGCCTTGCGGTAGGTCGGGTTGCTGCGCAGCGTGCTGGGCAGGTCGGCGCGGGCGGCGTTGATGGCGGCCTGCACCTCGCGCGCGGCCGAGTCGATGTCGCGGTTCAGGTCGAACTGCAGCGTGACGCGCGCCGAGCCGTTCGAGCTGTTCGACGTCATCTCGTTGACGCCGGGGATGATGCCCAGCCGCCGCTCCAGCGGCGTGGCCACGCTGGAGGCCATGGTGGAGGGGCTGGCGCCCGAGAGGCTGGCCGACACCGAGATCACCGGGAAGTCCACCTGCGGCAGCGGCGACACGGGCAGCACGAAGAAGGCCATGAGGCCGGCCAGCGCCACGCCGATCGTCAGCAGCACGGTGGCGATCGGCCGCTCGACGAAGATGCGCGAGAGGTTCACGCGTCCGCCCCTCCGATGCCCTGCGCCTCGGCCGCCTCGCGCCGGCGCGCCAGGCGCTGGCCGATGCGGTCGAAGGCCAGGTAGATGACCGGCGTGGTGAACAGCGTGAGCACCTGCGAGACCACCAGCCCGCCGAAGATCGCGAGGCCCAGCGGCCGGCGCAGCTCGGCGCCCTCTCCCCAGCCGAACATCAGCGGCACGGCGGCGAACAGCGCGGCCAGCGTGGTCATCAGGATCGGCCGGAAGCGCAGCAGCGCGGCCTGGTGGATGGCCTCGACGGGGGACTTGCCCTGGTGGCGCTCGGCATCGATGGCGAAGTCGATCATCATGATCGCGTTCTTCTTGACGATGCCGATCAGCAGGATGATGCCGATGATGCCGATGACGCCCAGGTCGTTGCCGGTCACCATCAGCGCCAGCAGCGCGCCGACACCGGCCGAGGGCAGCGTCGAGAGGATGGTCAGCGGGTGCACGTAGCTCTCGTACAGCACGCCCAGCACGATGTAGACGCACACCACCGCGGCCAGGATCAGCCACAGCTGGCTGGTCAGCGAGGTCTCGTAGGTGCCGGCCGCGCCGAGGAACTTCATCGAGATGCTGGAGGGCAGCCCGATCTCCTGGGCCGCGGCGCGGATGGCGCTGACCGACTTGCCCAGCGCCACACCGGGCGCCGTGTCGAAGCCCACCGTGGCGGCGGGATACTGCGACACGCGCGTGACCTGCAGCGGCGCCAGCTGCTCGCGCACGGTGGCGAAGGAGGACAGCGGCGTGGTCGAGCCGCCGCCGGTCTTCATCTGCAGCGTGCCCAGGCCCTGGATGGACTCGAGCCCCTCGCGCTGCGCCTCCAGGATCACGCGGTACTGGTTGGTCTCGGTGAAGATGGTGGAGACGATGCGCTGGCCGAAGGCGCTGTAGAGCGCGTCGTCGACCGAGCTGGCCGTCACCGACAGGCGCGAGGCGGTGGCGCGGTCGATGTCCACGTAGGCGGCCAGGCCCTGCGCGCCGGCGTCGGTGGTGGGGTTGCGCACGCTGGCCGACAGGTCGGCGGTGCGCAGCTTCTCGACCAGCTTGCGCGCCCAGCCGTTCACCGCCTGCGTGTCCACGCCCTCCAGCGAGAGGCGGTATTCGGTGGGGCCGGTCTCGGCGTCGATGGTCAGGTCCTGCGTCGGCTGCAGGTAGAGCGTGACGCCGGCCGCCTGGGTGCGCACGCGGTCGCGCAGGCGCTGCATGGTGGCCTGCTGGTCGCCGCGGCCGGCGCGCAGGTTGATCAGCAGGCTGCCGGTGTTGAGCATGGTGTTGTTGGCCGCGTCCACGCCCACCACGGAGCTGACGCTCTGCACGTCCGGATCGGCCAGGATGGCCTGCGCCGCTGCCTTCTGCAACTCGGCCATGCGGGTGTACGAGACGTCCTGCGCGGCCTCGATGCGGGCCTTGAGCTGGCCCGTGTCCTGCGTCGGGAACAGGCCCTTGGGAATGACCGCGTACAGCAGCACCGTCAGCGCCAGCGTGGCCAGCGCCACCAGCAGCGTCAGCGGCTGGTGGCCCAGCACCCACTGCAGGCCGACGTCGTACTTCGCGATCACGCGGTCGAAAAAGGCCTGCACCCGGCGCCCGAACCGGCCGCCCTGCTCCGCCTCGGGCTTGAGCCAGCGCGCCGACATCATGGGCACCAGCGTCAGCGACACGATGGCCGAGATCAGGATGGTGATGGCCAGCGTCACGGCGAACTCGCGGAACAGGCGCCCCACCACGTCCCGCATGAACAGCAGCGGGATCAGCACCGCGATCAGCGACACGGTGAGCGAGATGATGGTGAAGCCGATCTGCGACGCGCCCTTGAGCGCGGCGGCGAAGGGTTTCTCGCCCTCCTCCAGGTAGCGGGCGATGTTCTCGATCATCACGATCGCGTCGTCCACCACGAAGCCGGTGGCGATCGTCAGCGCCATCAGGCTCAGGTTGTTGAGCGAGTAGCCCAGCAGGTACATCAGCCCGCAGGTGCCGATGAGCGAGATCGGCACCGCGATGCTGGCGATGACGGTGGCGCGCAGGCTGTGCAGGAAGAAGAAGATCACCAGCACCACCAGCACCACCGCCAGCACCAGCTCGATCTGGACGTGGTGCACCGAGGCGCGGATGCCGGTGGTGCGGTCCGACAGGATCTGCATGCGCACCGCGCCGGGCAGCGAGGCCTCCAGCTCGGGCAGCTGCTTCTTGATGGCGTCGACCGTGGCGATCACGTTGGCGCCCGGCTGGCGCTGCACGTTCAGGATGACAGCCGGGCGCAGCGTGCCGTCGGCGTTCTTCACGCCGTCGGCCTTCGCGTCGGCGTCGGCCTTGAGGGCGGCCCAGGCGCCGAGCTGGTTGTTCTCGGCGCTGTTGACCACCTGCGCCACGTCGCGCATGCGCACCGGGGCGCCGTTCTTCCAGGCGACGATGAGGTTCTCGTAGTCCGCCGCCGCGAGCAGCTGGTCGTTGGCGTTGATGGTGTAGGAGCGCTTCGGCCCGTCGAAGCTGCCCTTGGCGCTGTTGGCGTTGGCCGCGCTGATGGCGCTGCGCAGCGTGTCGATGCCGATGCCGACCGAGGCCAGCGCGTTGGTGTCGGCCTGGATGCGCACCGCCGGCCGCTGCCCGCCCGAGAGCGTGACCAGCCCGACGCCGCCGACCTGGCTCATCTTCTGCGCCAGGCGCGTGTTGACCAGGTTCTGCACCTCCGTGAGCGGCATGGTGTCGCTGCTCACGGCCAGGGTGAGGATGGGCGAATCGGCCGGGTTGACCTTGGCGTAGACCGGCGGCGCCGGCAGGTCGGCCGGCAGGAAGGACCCCCCGGCGTTGATGGCGGCCTGCACCTGCTGCTCGGCCACGTCCAGCGTCTGGTCCAGGTCGAACTGCAGGGTGACGATGGACACGCCCGCGGCGCTGACCGAGCTCATCCGGTTCAGCCCCGCCATCTGGCCGAACTGGCGCTCCAGCGGGGCGGTGACGGTGCGGCTCATCACCTCCGGGCTGCCGCCGGGGTACAGCGTCTGCACCTGGATGGTCGGGTAGTCCACCTGCGGCAGCGCCGCCAGCGGCAGGAAGCGCAGGCCGACCAGGCCGGCCAGCACGATGGCCAGCATCAGGAGGCCGGTGGCGACCGGCCGCTCGATGAAGGGACGCGAAGGACTCACGGCGGCTTCCCCGCTCAGGAGGCCGGCCGGCCGGGGCCGCCGCCTTCGCGCTGGCGCTGCTGCATGCGCTGCCAGCGCGCCAGCGCCTCGGGGTCGCCCTTGTCGAGCTGCTCCAGGAACTGCTTGCGCCGGGCCAGTTGCTCGGGGTCGTCCTTGGCGCTGTCGAGCATGCGCTGGCGCTGCTCCGCCGTGGGCAGCGCCGCCGGGGCCGGCGCGGCGGTGCCGCCGGAGGGGGCGGCCGTGGCCGGCGTGCCCTCGCCCACCGGCGCGGGGGCGGACCCGCCGCCGGCCGCAGGCGCGGCGGCGGGACGGCTGCCGCCCGGCGCCGGCGCGGCCGCCGGAGCTGCGGTGCCCGGCGCAGCCGCCGGCGCACCCGCGCCCGCACCTGCAGCGCCCTGCCCGCGCCGGCGTCCGCTGCCCTGCGGGCGCGGACCCGTCGCCGCCGGGCGTTCGCCCTGCAGCTGCACGCGCGAGCCTTCGCTGAGGCGGTCGCCGCCTTCGGTGACCACCATCTCGCCGGCCTTCAGCCCCTCGGTGACCGCGATCACGTCCACCGTCGCCTCGCCGCGCTTGATGGCCCGCATCGAGACGGTGCGGTCCTCGGCGATCACGTAGACGTAGGGCCCGTTCGGCCCGGTGCGCACCGCCGTCACCGGCACCACCAGCGCGTTCACCATGCGCAGCGTCAGCCGCACGTTGACGAACTGGCTGGGGAAGAGCATGCCCGCCGTGTTCTCGAAACGCGCCTTGGCCTTGACGGTGCCGGTGGTGGTGTCGACCAAGTTGTCGAGCGTGGAGAAGATGCCGCGGTCCAGCACGTCGCTGCGGTTGCGGTCCATCGCCACCACCGCCAGCTTCGCGCCGGCGGCCACCGGCGTCTGGATGTCGGGGATGCGGTCCTGCGGCACGGCGAACTGCACGTCGATCGGGTTGATCTGGGTGATGACGGCGATGCCGGTGGTGCCGCCGGCCGTCACGGTGTTGCCCGGGTCCACCGTCCGCAGGCCGATGCGGCCCGCCACCGGCGCGGTGATGCGGGTGAATTCCAGGTTGACCTTGGCGGCGGCCTCGGAGGCGCGGTCGCTGGTCACGGTGCCCTCGAGCTGCTTGACCAGCGCGGCCTGGGTGTCCACGTCCTGGCGGGCGATGGAGTCCTGCCCCAGCAGCGTGCGGTAGCGCGCCAGCGTCACGCGGGCCGCCTCCAGCTGCGCCTCGTCGCGCAGGCGGGCGCCCTTGGCCTGCTCCAGCGCCTGCTCGTAGGGGCGCGGGTCGATGCGCGCCAGCAGCTGGCCCTTCTTCACCAGCTGGCCCTCGGTGAACAGCACCTCGGTCAGCACGCCGCCCACCTGGGGCTTGAGCGTGATGGTCGCCAGCGGCGTGACGGTGCCCAGCGCGTCGATGGTGATGGGAATCTCGGCCTGCGTCACCTCGGCATGGCCGACGGTCACCAGGCCGGCGCCGCCCGGGCCCCCGGGGCCGCCCGGGCCCCCGGGGCCGCCCGGCCCTCCGGGGCCACCCGGCCCCCGCGGGCCGCCGGCGAAGCCGCCGCGCCCCTCGGCCGGCGGCCGCTTGACGAGGTAGTAGCTGCCGCCGACCAGCGCCCCGAGCACGAGCACCGCGACCAGGGCCCCGAGCCAGCGCCGGCGCCGCGAAGGCGGACGCATCGGCGGCGGCGCGTGCGGCTCGGGCGGCTGGGGTGACGGATCGGGGCTGGAGGGTTGGACCATGGGAGGGCGAAAGCGAAAAGGGCCGCCAGGCAGACGGCGCCGCCAGTAGAGCGGGAAATCGTAGCCGCCATGCCCACCCGACCGTAAACGGCCGGTAAAGGCCGCCGGCGCACGGCCGCGGCCACCGCCGCTGGCGCCCCACCGGCGCATTTCGCGCGCGCCTGGCGCATTCCGTCGCACGGCGGTGGGCCGGGGGCCGCCGGGCCGGCACAGTGCGGCCATCGCCTCACCGGCGACCCGACGCCCCCTCATCCCAAGGAGTTCCACCATGACGCCGATCGACATCCTGACCCACACGCCCACCTGGGTGTTCGCCGTCTTCGCGCTGCTGGCCTGGCTGGGCGGCAGGCAGCTGCTGCCGGGCAGCACGCGGCTGGCGCGCGCCGTGGGCATGCCGCTGGCCATGGCGGCCTTCGCCGTCTACGGCGTCGTCACCGCCTTCGGCCAGTCTGGCGCCGGCCTGCTGGCCGTGGCGGGCTGGGCCGCGGCCGCCGCCCTCGCGCTGGCCGCCGTCGCCCGCGTCCCCCTGAACCCGGCGGTGCGCTACGACATCGAGGCCCGCCGCTTCCACCAGCCCGGCAGCGCCGTGCCGCTGGCGCTGATGATGGGCATCTTCCTGACCAAGTACGCGGTCGGCGTCACGCTGGCCGTGCACCCCGCCTACGCCCACCAGGCCGGCTTCGCCGTGGGCATCAGCACGCTGTACGGCCTGTTCAGCGGCGTGTTCGCCGGGCGGGCGCTGCGGCTGGTGCGGCTGGCGATGCGCCAGCATGCCGTCCTGGCTGCCGCCTGAGCCCGTTCTCGTCCACCCGATCCACCCAGGAGTCCATCATGAACACCGCCCCGTCCCCCGACGCCCGCCGCCTCGACCAACTGGCCCACCGCCGCGCCCGGGCCAAGATGGGCTGGTTCCTCCACGCCGCCGTCTATCTGGCCGTCAACGCGGGGCTGGTCGTCCTCTCGCTGGCCAGCGGCCGGCACTGGGCGGTCTATCCGCTGCTGGGCTGGGGGCTGGGGCTGCTGTTCCACGGCCTGGCGGTGTGGATGCTGGCGCCCGGCAGCAGCATCATGGACCGCCTGGTCGAGCGCGAACGCGCCCGCCTGCAGGCCGGCGCCGACCGCTGGTGATCCACCCTCCGGCCGTCGCCACGCCCCGCGCGTCCATGCATCGCCCTCCCGCCCGCACCCCGGCGCGCCCCGGCCTCTGCCGGGCCGCCGCGCTGCTCCTCGCGCTGGCCGCCTTCGCCGCGCAGGCGGCCACCGGCCTAGCCGTGCTGCCGGCAGCGGCCGGAAGCGGCCCCGTCACCATCGCCTATCCCACCGAGGCCGCACCGGCCGAAGTGCGACGCGGCCCCTTCACCGTCCGCATGGCGCCGGATGCGCCGCCGACGCGCGGCAACGGCCGGCTGGTGGTGCTCTCGCACGGCTCGGGCGGTTCGGTGTGGCCGCAGTTCGACCTGGCGCAGGCGCTGGTGACGGCCGGCTTCACCGTTGCCATGCCGCTGCACGCCGGCGACAACTGGCAGGACACGAGCGACGCGGGCCCGGCGAGCTGGGCGCGCCGCCCGCAGGAGGTCTCCCGTGCCATCGATGCCGTGGCGGCCCTGTCGTCACCGGGCGCGCGCTTCGCGCCGCTCGGGCTCGACCTCGGCCGCGTGGGCGCCTACGGCATGTCGGCCGGCGGCATCACCGTGCTGACGCTGGCCGGCGCACGCTGGTCGCCAGCCCTGCTGGCCCGCCATTGCGAAGCCCACATCGACGAGGACTTCGCGGGCTGCGTCGGCCTCTCGACCGCACTGACCGGCGGCGTGCTGGACGGGGCGAAGATGGCCGTGGCGCGCCGCGTGATCGACCTCAAGCTCGGCAGCGACAGCGCCTGGCGCGAATGGCACGACCCACGCATCGCCGCCGTGGTGGCCGCGGTGCCGATGGCCACGCCCATCGACATGGCCTCGATCGCCCGGCCCCGGGTGCCGCTGGCGCTGGTGCGCGCCGGGCAGGACGCCTGGCTGGCCCCGCGCTTCCATGTCGACGCGGTGCATGCCGCCTGCGGGCCGCGCTGCCCGCTGCTGGCCGACCTCGCGCAGGGCGGGCACGGCTCGATCCTGTCGCCCCAGCCGACCGGCCTGCCGCCTGCCGTGGCACGCCTGCTGGACGACCCGCCCGGCTTCGACCGCGCCGCCGTGCCGGCGGTGAACCAGCGCATCGTCGCGTTCTTCGTCAAGAATCTCGGGGTCTGACCCGCGCCCGCCACCCCGCCATGCCCCTCCCGTCCCATCGTCCCGCACCGGATGCGGCCCTGCGCCGCACGCCGGGCGAAGCGGTGCGCGACACACTGCGCCACTACCTGCACGTCGTCGCGCTGTGCTTCGTCGTGGCCGTGCTCACCACCATGATGTGGCCGGGCCGCACCTACGGCTCGCAACTCGTCTACTCGCTGTGCATCGGCACCATCTGCTGGGCGGTGATCGAGTTCGGCCGCTACGCGGTCGACCCCAGGCACTGCCACAGCAGCCACGGGACCGGCCACGGCTGGCCCAAGGGCTGGCGCGGGCTGGTGCTCACGGCGGCGGGCATCCTGGCCGGTTTCTACGTCGGCGACTGGCTGGCCTGCCTGCTGGTGGGGCCGGCGACCCCGCCCGGCCAGAAGTCCGGCGACTACGACAACGCGATGGGCCTGTACATCACCATCGCCGCCGGCGCCGTCGGATCCTTCTACTTCCACACGCGCGGCAAGGCTGCGGCCATGGCGGCCGAGATCGCCGCCGCGGAACGCGATGCCAGCGAGGCCCGGCTCAAGCTGCTGGAGACGCAGCTGGAGCCGCACATGCTCTTCAACACGCTGGCGAACCTGCGCGTGCTGATCGCCCTCGACCCGCCGCGCGCGGTCGCCATGCTGGACCGGCTGAACAGCTACCTGCGTGCCACGCTCAGCGGCTCGCGCGCCACGCAACACCCCTTGGCGCAGGAGTTCGACCGCCTGGCGGACTACCTGGAACTGATGCAGGTGCGCATGGGCGAGCGCCTGCGCTATGCGCTGGACCTGCCCGCCGAGCTGCGCGACGTGCCGGTGCCGCCGCTGCTGCTGCAGCCGCTGGTGGAGAACGCCATCCGCCATGGCCTGGAGCCGCAGGTCGAGGGCGGCGAAATCCGCATCGGCGCCCGCCGCGAGCCGCGGCCCGACGGGGACCGGCTCGTGCTCGAGGTGGCTGACACAGGCGTTGGCCTGACCGAGGTCGAGGCACTGCGCAGCGACGCGGCCGGCGGCTTCGGCGTGCAGCAGGTGCGTGAGCGGCTGCACACGCTGCATGGCGAGCGCGGCACGCTGGACCTGGCCGCGGCCCCCGACGGCGGCACGCGCGCCACCGTCACCCTGCCCCTCTGAACCACACCATGCCGACCGCTCCCACCGCCCTCATCGCCGAAGACGAACCGTTGCTCGCCCAGGCCCTGCAGGCCGAACTGGCCCAGGCCTGGCCCGGGCTGCGGGTGCTCGCCACCGTCGGCGACGGCCGGCGCGCCGTGAGCGAGGCGCTGCGCCTGCGGCCGCAGGTGCTGTTCTTCGACATCCGCATGCCCGGCCAGGACGGCCTGGCCGCCGCCGACGAACTGGCCGACGCCTGGCCGGCCGACGAAGTGCCGATGCCGCAGCTGGTCTTCGTCACCGCCTACGACGAGTACGCCGCGCGCGCCTTCGAGGCCCAGGCGCTGGACTACGTGCTCAAGCCCGTGCAGCCCGAGCGCCTGCGGCGCACCGTGGCACGCGTGCAGCAGGCCCTGGCGGCCGCCGCGCCCGGCGGCGCCGCGCTGGATGCCACCCTGGCGCAGTGGCGCGCACTGCTGGCGGCCGCGGGCGGCGGGCCGCCGGCACCGGCCGGCATCGCCGCGGTACCCGCCGGCCCGCTCAAGGTCATCGCCGCCAGCGACAGCGGCGGCACCACCGTGCGCATGGTGCCCATCGAGGAGGTGCTGTACTTCGAGGCCGCCGACAAGTACGTGCGGGTGATCACCGCCACCCGCGAGCACCTGATCCGCACCCCCCTCAAGCAGCTGCTGCCGCAACTCGACGCGGCCCTCTTCTGGCAGGTGCACCGGGCCGTGGTGGTGCGCGCCGAGGCCATCGAGTCGGTGCATCGCGACGAAGCCGGCAAGATGCACCTGTTGCTGCGCGGGCGGCCGGGCGAGAAGATCCCTGTCAGCCGGCTCTACGCCCACCTGTTCCGAGCCATGTAGCGCGGCGCGCGCACGAAAAAGGCCGCCCGATGGACATCGGGCGGCCCGGTCATGATGGAAGAGCGCGGCAGCGCCGGTCGGCGCCCTGCCTCAACGCCAGTGATGGTGCCGGTAGTAGCCGCGCGGGCCGTAATACGGCCGGTACACCGGCCGCGGCGCCACGTACACCGGCGGCGGTGCGTAGTAGACGGGTGCCGGACGGTAGTAGACAGGCGGCGGAGGTGCCACGTACACCGGTGCCGGCGGGTAGTAGTAGCCCGGATTCGCCACGCCGACCGCCACGCCCGGTGCATTGATGCCCACCGACCAGCTCACGCCCGCACTGGCCGACGAAGCCGCGAACAGCGCCCCGGCGGCCACGGCGCCGGCCGCCGCCCATTTGAAGAAAGTCGAACGTGCCATCTGGTGCTCCTTGAATGAATGAGGGTGGATCGGCGCCTGCTGTCAGGACGATCAGCCCATGTGTGTATTGAACGCGTCAGGGGTGAATCAGGTTCACGCTGGCAGGTGAAGATGGTTGCCAAACGTAAACCGGGTTCCCGGTTCCTGTGCGGTTTTCCGCGCAAGGCCGCCGAGGCCCTGACGGCGGTGAGAGTCCGGCCGGCTCCTAAAATTCCCCAAATGCATTCCCCCAATGGCAAAACCGGCGGTCACAAAGAGGCCGCCGCCCCAGGGGCCGGCGCGCCCGCGGCCCCCAGCAACTTCCTGCGCCACGTCATCGAATCCGACCTGCAGCGTGGCCTGTACGCCACACGCCGCTGGGGCGGCAGCCCGGGCGACGGCCCGCACCACGAAGCGGGCATCCCCGATCCGGCCACCATCCGCACCCGCTTCCCGCCCGAGCCCAACGGCTACCTGCACATCGGCCATGCCAAGAGCATCTGGCTGAACTTCGAGCTGGCGCGCGAGTACGGCGGCGTGTGCCACCTGCGCTTCGACGACACCAACCCCGAGAAGGAGGAGCAGGAGTACGTCGATTCGATCCGCGAGATGGTGGCCTGGATGGGCTACGACACCGAGATGCCCGACGCCCCCGCGCCCGAAAGCTCGGCCTGCGCCCTGCCCCGCTTCCAGAAGCACGAGTACTTCGCCAGCGACTATTTCGACTTCATGTACCGCGCCGCCGAGTACCTGGTGACGGCCGGCCACGCCTACGTCGACGAGCAGACGCCCGAGGAGATGCGCGCCAACCGCGGCGACTTCGGCCGCCCCGGCGTCGACAGCCCCTACCGCAGCCGCAGCCCCGAGGAGAACCTGGCCCGCCTGCGCGAGATGCAGGGCGGCCAACTGCCTGACGGCGCCGCCGTGCTGCGCGCCAAGATCGACATGGCCAGCCCCAACATCAACCTGCGCGACCCGACCCTCTACCGTATCCGCCGGGCCACGCACCACAACACGGGCGACCGCTGGTGCATCTACCCGATGTACACCTTCGCGCACCCCATCGAAGACGCGCTGGAGCAGATCACCCATTCGATCTGCACGCTGGAGTTCGAGGACCAGCGGCCCTTCTACGACTGGCTGATGGAGCGGCTGATCGAGGGCGGCCTGCTGGTGGCGCCGCCGCCGAAGCAGTACGAGTTCGCGCGCCTGAACGTCACCCACGTCATCACCAGCAAGCGCAAGCTGCGCCAACTGGTGGAGGAAGGCCACGTCGACGGCTGGGACGACCCGCGCATGCCCACCCTGGCCGGCCTGCGCCGCCGCGGCTACACGCCCGAGGCGCTGAAGCTTTTCTGCGAACGCAGCGGCACCACCAAGACCGGCGGCGCCTGGACCGAGTACGCCGCCCTGGAAGCCGCCCTGCGCGACACGCTGGACCCGGTGGCCCCGCGCGCGATGGCCGTGCTCCAGCCGCTGAAGCTCGAGATCACCAACTGGGACGCCGCGATGGGCGCCGGCCACCTGGAGCCCTGCACCGCCCCGGTGAACCCGCACGACGAAGGGGCCGGGCTGCGCCACTTCACTTTCGGCCGTGAGCTGTGGATCGAGCGCGAGGACTTCATGGAAGTGCCCGAGAAGGGCTACCGGCGCCTGTACCCGCCGCACACCAACGCCAGCGGGCAAGCCATCGAAGGCAACAAGGTGCGCCTGAAGTACGGCTACGTGGTGCAGTGCACCGGCTTCGAGAAAGACGCCGACGGCCGGGTGACCAAGGTGCTGGCCGAGGTGCTGCCGGATACGAAGAGCGGCACGCCGGGGGCGGACAGCGTGAAGGTCAAGGGCGTGATCGGCTGGGTGGGGGCGCACGACGCGGTGCCGGCGGAAATCCGCCTGTACGAGCGCCTGTTCGCCGCCGAGCAGCCCGGCACTGCCGAGAACGTGGCGGACGAACTGAACCCCACCAGCCTGACCGTCGCAGACGGTTATGTCGAGGCCGGTTTGGCGGATGCCCAGCCGGGCGCCAGCTACCAGTTCGAGCGCCTTGGCTATTTCGTGGCCGATGCGGGCGCCGTTGCCCAGGGCAAGCTGGTGTTCAACCGGACCAGCGGGCTGAAGGACAGTTGGGGCAAATGAGCTGAATCTCGATCAATTCGGATCATTTTTTGATCCGAATTGGCTAGAATCCGGCTCATGCCGCCCGCCTCCCGCTTCATCTGGCAACGCACCGGCTGGCCGCGCCTGCATTTCGACCTCGCCGCGGCCAGCCCGGCCCTGCTTCGGGCGCGCGAGCTGAAGGGCGAGGCGCACGGCATGGCCCGTGCCATCGGCCTGGCGCCGCTGGACGAGGTGACGCAGGAACTCTGGACGCAGGAGGCGGTGGCGACGGCGGCCATCGAGGGCGAGCGGCTGGACCTGGCGGCCGTGCGCTCGTCGGTGCTGCGGCGGCTGGGCGGCGATGACGCGGGCCCCTACCAGCGCCACGTGGACGGCCTGATGGAAGTCATCCAGGACGCCACCCAGAACTTCGACGCGCCGCTGGATGCCGACCGGCTGTGCCGCTGGCAGTCGGCCCTGTTTCCCGGCGGCACGGCGGGCATCCACCGCATCGCGGTGGGCCGCTTCCGCGACCACGCCGACCCGATGCAGATCGTCAGCGGCCGGCCCGGCAAGGAGGTCGTGCACTACACGGCCCCCGCCTCTGCCGACGTGCCGCGCGAGATGGCCGCCTTCCTCGACTGGTTCGCGGCCACCGCCCCCGGCGGCGCGCAGGCGGCGGCGATGGACGGCATCGCGCGCGCCGCCATCGCGCATCTCTGGTTCGAGACCATCCACCCCTTCGAGGACGGCAACGGCCGCATCGGCCGCGCCGTGGCCGACATGGCGCTGGCGCAGGACGGCGGCGGTCCGGCAAGGCTGTACAGCCTCTCGCGCCAGCTGCTGGAGGAACGGCGCGGCTATTACGACGCGCTGGAGCAGGCCCAGCACGGCGGCACCGACGTGACGGCCTTCGTGCAGTGGTTCGCGGGCACCTTCGGCCGCGCCTGCCAGGCGACCGGCAGGGTGATCCAGGCCTCGCTAGAACGGTCCCGGTTCTGGGCCACGCAGGCGCAGGCCGGTGCCGTCAACGACCGGCAGCGCAAGCTGCTGCAGCGTTTGCTGACGGCCGGCGACGGCGGCTTCCAGGGCGGCCTGAACGTGGAGAAGTACCTGAAGATGGTGGACGCGTCCAAGCCGACCGCCACGCGCGACCTGTCGGACCTGGTGCGGCGCGGGTTGCTGCACACGCGCGGCCGCGGCAAGGCGCTGCGCTACTACATCAGCGTGCCGGGATGGACGCACGGGCTGGACGACGATGCCGCAGGCTGACCGGCGCCCGCCCCGCCTCATCCGCTTCCACAAGCCCTACGGCGTGCTCAGCCAGTTCACGCCCGAGGGCCGCTGGCGCGGGCTGAAGGACTTCATCGACCTGCCCGGCGTGTACGTGGCCGGGCGGCTGGACGCGGACAGCGAGGGACTGCTGCTGCTGACCGGCGACGGCGCGCTGCAGGCGCGCATCGCCGATCCGCGGCACAAGATGCCCAAGACCTACTGGGTGCAGGTGGAGGGCGAACCCGGCGACGCGGCGCTGGCGTCGCTGCGCGCGGGGGTGGTGCTCAACGACGGGCCGACGCTGCCCGCACAGGCGCGGCGACTCGATTCGCCGCCCGCCGTCGGCCCGCGCGATCCGCCGATCCGCGAGCGGCGCCACATCCCGACGGCCTGGATCGAGTTGGTGATCCGCGAGGGCCGCAACCGCCAGGTGCGGCGCATGACGGCAGCGGTGGGCTTTCCGACACTGCGGCTGATCCGCGTGGCGGTCGGGCCCTACACGCTGGACGGGCTGGCGCCGGGGCAGTGGGTCGAGCAGCCGGTGCTGGAATCGAAAACGCTACGAAATTCATAGCTGTCGGCGCCCGTCCCGTGGGCGCTGCAGGCCGATTTGGCTTGCAATCGGCGGTGCCGACGCGCGCGGCGGACCCGGGCTGTACCATCCATCGCCCGCCCGGCGGCCGCCCCTGCCATGACCCTGCGCACCAAGATCCTCCTGCTGGCCGTCGCGCCGCTGCTGGTCGCGCTGGGGCTGGTGGCCTTCGCGGTGCGCCACCAGGCGCAGGACCTGGCCCGGCGCGAGCGCGCGCTGATCGAGGAAAGCCACATGGCCCAGCGCCGCGCCGAATTGCGCAGCTACGTGGACCTGGCGCTGAGCGTGGTGCGCCCGCTGTACGACACCGGCCGCGACGACGAGGCCACCCGCCAGGAGGCGCTGCGCCTGCTGGCCGCGCTGGACTACGGCAGCGACGGCTACTTCTTCGTCTACGACATGGAGGGCCGCTCGCTGATGCACTCGCGCCAGCCCGAGCTGGTCGGCCGCAAGCTGTGGGACCTGCGCGACTCGCAGGGCCGCTACACGATCCGCGACCTGATCGCCCGCGCGCAGGCCGGCGGCGGCTACGTGGAGTACGAGTGGCGCAAGCCCTCGCTCGGCGGCCTGGCGCCCAAGCTGGGCTACGTGACGGCGCTGCCGCGCTGGCGCTGGATGGTGGGCACCGGCCTGTACCTGGACGACATCCAGGCCACGCTGGGCACGCTGGACCGCCAGACCAGCGGCAACGTCGGCGGCACGCTGCTGTGGATCGCCGCCATCGCCGCGCTGTGCCTGGCGGCCGTGAGCGCGGCCGGCCTGGCGCTCAACCTGAGCGAGCACCGCATCGCCGAGGCCAAGCTGCGCCTGCTGGCGCGGCGCGTGGTGCAGTCGCAGGAGGAAGAGCGCGGCCACCTGGCGCGCGAGCTGCACGACGGCACCAGCCAGACGCTGGTGTCGGCCAAGCTGCTGGTCGAGTCGGCGGTGGAAGGCCTGCAGCGCGAGGGCCGGCCGGTGCCGCCCCTGCTGTCCAGGGCGCTGCAGCGGCTGGGCGATGCCTTGCTGGAGGTGCGCCGCATCTCGCACCGGCTGCGCCCGGCCCTGCTCGACACGCTGGGCCTGCCCGCCGCGCTGGAGCGCCTGGCCGACGAGGCCGGAGAAAGCGGCGCGACGGCGGTCGAGCTGCGCATCGAGGGCACGCCCTTCGAGCTGGCACCCGAAGCCAAGACCGCCCTCTTCCGCGTCGCGCAGGAGGCGCTGACCAACGTGCACAAGCACGCACGCGCCCGCCGCGTGGTGCTGGGCCTGCGCTTCGACGGCGGCGGCGTGCGGCTGGACGTGCAGGACGACGGCGCCGGCTTCGACGTGGAGGCCACGCAGGCCGACCCGCGCCGCGGCCTGGGCCTGCGCAACATGCGCGAGCGCATGGGCTCGGTCGGCGGCCGGCTGCTGCTGCGCTCGGGCGCGGGCCGCACCACCGTCACGGCCGAAGTACCGCGCGGCCATGCCGCACTGCAGAAGGAGGATGCCGCGTGAACGCCCCTCGCCCGGCGCCGGTGCGCCTGTTCCTGGTGGACGACCACCCGTTGGTGCGCGACGGCCTGCGCGCGCGGCTGGACGGCCTGCCCGGCCTGCGCATCGTGGGCGAGGCCGGCAGCGCCGCCGAGGCATTGGCGCAGATCGACGCGCTGCGGCCCGACCTGCTGCTGCTCGACGTCGGCATGAAGGACATGAACGGCATCGAGCTGGCCGCGCTGCTGCTGCAGCGGCCTACGCCGCCGCACGTCGTGATGCTCAGCATGTACGACAACCCCGAGTACGTGCAGCGCGCCCTGCAGGCCGGCGCGCAGGGCTACGTGCTCAAGGATGCGCCGGCCTCGGAGATCGTCGCCGCCATCGAGGCAGTGGCGGCGGGCGGCACCTTCCTCAGCCCGGCGGTGTCGAAGAAGCTGTTCCGCAACCAGGCGGCGCGGCCGCTGCTGACGCCGCGCGAGAGCGAGATCCTCTCCGCCCTCGGCCGCGGCGAGTCGAGCAAGCAGATCGCCCGCCGCCTGGGCCTGTCGGTGCGCACCGTGGACGCACACCGCCAGAGCATCAAGCGCCGCCTCGGCATCGAGGGCCAGGCCGAGCTGATCAAGTACGCGGTGGAGCACACGCGGCGCTTCGGCGAGGGCTGAGCCCGTCACCGGCACCGCGGCCCAGGGTTGACCCTTAGGCAATGCTGCGCAGCCCGCCTGCGCAGTGCCGACGATGCGGCGCGCGCCTTCGGGCGGAAAACTCCCCGGGTTCCCCGAACCCTAGGAGACATCCGCATGCAAACCCTGCGCCGCCACCTGGTGTGGCTCGCCGTGGCCGTGCTCGGCGCCTTCGCGCTGGCCACGGTCGCGCTCACGCGCGGCGAAAGCGTCAACGCCCTGTGGGTGGTGACGGCCGCCGTCTGCACCTACCTGATCGCCTACCGCTACTACAGCCTGTTCATCGCCGACCGCGTGCTGGGCCTGGACGGCACACGCATGACGCCGGCGTACCGCCACAACGACGGGCTGGACTACGTGCCCACCGACAGGAACGTGCTGTTCGGCCACCACTTCGCGGCCATCGCCGGCGCGGGCCCGCTGGTGGGGCCGGTGCTGGCGGCGCAGATGGGCTACCTGCCCGGCCTGTTGTGGGTGCTGGCCGGCGTGGTGTTCGCCGGCGCGGTGCAGGACTTCATCATCCTGTTCATCTCCACCCGCCGCGACGGCCGCTCGCTGGGCGACCTGGTCAAGCAGGAGATGGGCGCGGTGCCGGGGATGATCGCGCTGTTCGGCACCTTCATGATCATGATCATCATCCTGGCGGTGCTGGCGCTGATCGTGGTGAAGGCGCTGGCCGAGTCGCCCTGGGGCACCTTCACGGTGGCCGCGACGATCCCGGTGGCGGTGTTCATGGGCGTGTACCTGCGCTATATCCGCCCGGGGCGCATCGGCGAGGTGTCGGTGATCGGCTTCGTGCTGCTGATGGCGGCCATCTTCGGCGGCCAGGCGGTGAGCGAGCACCCGGCCTGGGCCGCCCTCTTCACCTTCGACGGCAAGGCGCTGACGTGGATGCTGATCGGCTACGGCTTCGTCGCCGCCAGCCTGCCGGTGTGGCTGCTGCTGGCGCCGCGCGACTACCTCTCCACCTTCCTGAAGATCGGCACCATCATCGCGCTGGCGCTGGGCATCGTGTACGTGATGCCGCAGCTGCAGATGCCGGCGCTGACGCAGTTCGCGCAGGGCAACGGGCCGGTGTGGTCGGGCAGCCTGTTCCCCTTCCTCTTCATCACCATCGCCTGCGGCGCGGTGTCGGGCTTCCACGCGCTGATCTCCTCGGGCACCACGCCCAAGATGCTGGACAACGAGCGCAACGCGCGCTTCATCGGCTACGGCGGCATGCTGGCCGAGTCCTTCGTCGCGGTGATGGCGCTGGTGGCCGCCTCGTGCATCGAGCCGGGCGTCTACTTCGCGATGAACAGCCCGGCCGCGCTGGTGGGCAGCACGGCGCAGCAGGCGGCGCAGACGATCTCCGGCTGGGGCTTCGTGGTCACACCCGAGATGCTGGTGCAGACGGCGAAGGACGTGGGCGAGAGCACCATCCTCGGCCGCGCCGGCGGCGCGCCCACGCTGGCGGTGGGCATGGCGCACATCCTGCACCAGGTGATCGGCGGGCAGGCCATGATGGCCTTCTGGTACCACTTCGCGATCCTGTTCGAGGCGCTCTTCATCCTCACCGCCGTGGACGCCGGCACGCGCGCCGGCCGCTTCATGCTGCAGGACCTGCTGGGCAGCTTCGTGCCCGCGCTCAAGCGCACCGACTCGCTGCCGGCCAACCTGTTCGCCACCGCGCTGTGCGTGGCCGCCTGGGGCTACTTCCTGTACCAGGGCGTGGTCGATCCGCTGGGCGGCATCAACACGCTGTGGCCGCTGTTCGGCATCTCCAACCAGATGCTGGCCGCGGTGGCGCTGATGCTGGGCGTGGTGGTGCTGTTCCGCATGAAGCGCGAGCGCTACGCCTGGGTGGCCGTCGCGCCGGCGGTGTGGCTGCTGGCCTGCACGCTCACGGCCGGCTGGCAGAAGATCTTCTCGCCCGATCCGAAGGTGGGCTTCCTCTCGCACGCCGCGAAGTACACCGAGGGCCTGGCCGGCGGCGTGCTGGTGGCACCGGCCAAGACGCCCGAGGCGATGGCGCGCATCGTCTTCAACGACCGGCTCGACGCGGCCCTGTGCACCCTGTTCATCTTCGTGGTGCTGAGCGTGCTGGTCTACACCGTGCGGGCCTGCCTCGCCGCCCGCGCCGCGCACCGTCCGACGGTGCACGAGACGCCCTACGAGCCGATGGGCGCCGCGGTCGGCGCACGGTGATGAAGCTGGCCGCGCTGCCGGAGACGGGCCGCTACATCGCGCGCTCGGTGCGCCAGTCGCTGCGGCTGATGGTGGGGCTGCCGGACTACGACGCCTACCTCTCGCACATGGCCGCGACGCATCCGGAACGCGCGCCGATGAGCTACGAGGCCTTCTTCCGCGAGCGGCTGGAGGCGCGCTACGGCGCCGGCAAGGGGCGCTGCTGCTGACGGGCGCCGCTCAGCCGGCCACGCGGCGCAGCAGCCAGGCCATCGCCGCCTTCTGCACCGCCACGTCGCCGCCGGCGTCCACGGCCAGCGCGGCGCGGTCGAAGGCTGCCGACAGCAGATGCGCGAGCGCCGCCGGCGGCACGCCGCGCGGCGCCACCTTCGCCGCGGCCAGCCCCTCGGCCAGGGTGGCGGCGGCATGGGCGCCGTCCAGGGCCAGCACCTCGGCCAGGCCGAGCACGGCCGGCCCGTCGACCAGCAGCAGGCGGGTGCGGCCGGGCACGGTCATGGCCTGCAGGTAGGCGTCGCTGCCGGCGAGCAGCGCCTCCTTCGGCGGCAGGCCTGCGGGCGCCGCGGCGCGGATCTCCTCGGCCACGGCCTGCATCTCGCGCGCCAGCACGGCGCGGAACAGGTCTCGCTTGTCGGCGAAGTGGTGGTACAGCGCGCCGCGCGTGATGCCGGCGGCGGCCACCACCTCGGGCGTGGAGGTGTCGGCATAGCCCCGCCGCACGAACAGCTCGCGGGCGGCGTCCATCAGGGCGGCCCGGGTGGCTTCGGCGCGGTCGCGGTTGGTACGCGGGCCGGCGATGGGCGGGTCGTCCGCGGGGTCATTGGTCGACATACATACAGCCTGTACGTTAATCTGCAGGAAACATGCAGACTGCATGTTAGTCGCCAAAACCCCCTCCCCAGGAGCGATGCCATGCCCGAGACCTCCGCCGCCCTGCGCGTGACCAGCTACTACCCCGTGCTCATGACCCGCGACGTGCCGGGCACCGCGGCCTTCTGGGGCACGCACTTCGGCTTCGTCCCGCTGTTCGCCAGCGACTGGTATGTGCACCTGCAGTTGCCGGGCCACGACGCGGTGAACCTCGCCGTGCTCGACGGCGCGCACGCCACGATCCCGCCGGAGGCACGCGGGCAGGCGGCGGCCGGGCTGCTGATCAACTTCGAGGTGGACGACGTGGACGCGGTGCATGCGCGCCTGCGGGCGGCCGGGCTGCCGATATTGCTGCCGCTGCGCGACGAGGACTTCGGGCAGCGCCACTTCATCACGCAGGATCCCAACGGCGTGCTGATCGACGTGATCAAGCCGATCCCGCCGAGCGCGGCGTTCGCGGCGCAGTACGACCCCGCGGCACTGCCGCAGGCCTGAAGGGGAGCTCAGGCGATCTGCGCGATGGTGCTGCCGGCCGCCAGGTGCTGGCCCGCCTCGGCCCGGCGCGCGATGCGGCCGGCGCGATGGGCGAGGACCTGCATCTCCATCTTCATCGCCTCCATCACGGCGACCAGTTCGCCCTCGGCCACCTCGGCGCCCTCCTCCACCTTCCAGGCGTGCAGGGTGCCGGCGATGGGCGCGAGCACGGCCGAAGGGTCGGCCGCCGCCTCCGCCACCGGAGTGTCGGGCGCGCCGGCGCCGGCCGCCAGCCCGCGCAGCAGCAGCGCCGGCAGGCCCAGGCGGACGCGCCGGCCGTCGATCTCGATGGCCGTGCGCTGCAAGGCCTCGGCCGGCAGCGGCTCGGCGCGCGCGGCGGCGGCCAGCGGCTCGGCGAAGTCGGTCTCGATCCAGCGCGTATGGACCTTGAAGCCCTGCGCGCCGACGAAGTCCGGGTGCGCCATCACCGCGCGGTGGAAGGGCAGCACGGTGGGCACGCCCTCGATGCGGAACTCGGCCAGCGCGCGCCGGGCGCGGGCGATGGCCTGCTCGCGCGTGGCGCCGGTGACGATCAGCTTGGCCATCAGCGAATCGAAGCTGCCCGGCACCACCGAGCCGGCGGCGACGCCGCTGTCCACCCGCACGCCCGGGCCGGCCGGCGGCTCGAAGATCTCCACGGGCCCGGGCGCGGGCAGGAAGCCGCGGCCCACGTCCTCGGCGTTGATGCGGAACTCGATGGCGTGCCCGCGCGGCGCCGGCGTCTCGGCGAAGCCGAGCGGCAGGCCGTCGGCCACGCGCAGCTGCTCGACCACCAGGTCCAGGCCGCAGGTCTCCTCCGTCACCGGATGCTCCACCTGCAGCCGGGTGTTGACCTCCAGGAAGGAGATGGCGCCCGTGGCGCCGAGCAGGAACTCCACCGTGCCCGCGCCGACATAGCCGGCCTCGGCGCAGATGTCGCGGGCGGCGGCGTGGATGCGCTCGCGCTGCGCGTCGTCGAGGAAGGGCGCAGGCGCCTCCTCCACCAGCTTCTGGTTGCGCCGCTGCAGCGAGCAGTCGCGCGTGCCCAGCACCAGCACGCGGCCGTGGGTGTCGGCGATGACCTGCGCCTCGATGTGGCGCGGCCGGTCGAGGAACTGCTCGACGAAGCACTCGCCGCGGCCAAAAGCGGTGACGGCCTCGCGCACGGCGGACTCGTACAGCTCGGCCACCTCGTCCATGCGCCACGCGATCTTCATGCCGCGGCCGCCGCCGCCGAAGGCCGCCTTGATGATGATCGGCAGGCCGTGCTCGCGCGCGAAGGCCTGCACGTCGGCCGCGTCCTTCACCGGGCCCGGGGTGCCCTGCACCAGCGGGGCGCCGACCTTCAGCGCGATCCGGCGCGCCTCGACCTTGTCGCCCAGCCGGGCGATGGCTTCGGGCGGCGGGCCGATCCAGGCCAGGCCCGCGTCGATCACGGCCTGCGCGAAGGCGGCGTTCTCCGAGAGGAAGCCATAGCCCGGGTGCACGGCGTCGGCGCCGCTGCGGCGGGCCACGTCGAGCAGCTTGCCGATGGCGAGGTAGGTGTCGGCCGGGCGGTGGCCGTCCAGGCCCCAGGCCTCGTCGGCCAGGCGCGCGTGCAGGGCATCGATGTCGGGGTCGGCGTACACGGCCACGGACTGCACGCCGTAGTCGGCGCAGGCGCGCACGATGCGCACGGCGATCTCTCCGCGGTTGGCGATCAGGACTTTCTTCATGGCAGGCTCGGCAAAAAAAGGTGTTCAGCAGGGGACGTCGACCGGGTCGAACCCGGCCACGACACGGAAGCGGATGCGCGCGCCGACCGGGAGCTGGCCCGCGAGGTCCAGGTGCCAGGGCGCGATGCAGGCGATGACGGGGTAGCCGCCGGTGAGCGGGTGGTCGGCCAGGAACAGCACCGGCTGGCCGCTGGCGGGCACCTGGATGGCGCCGAGCGCGGTGCCTTCGCTGGGCAGCTCGGCGCCGACGGCGCGCGCCAGCGGCTGCTCGCCCTGCACGCGCACGCCGACGCGGTTGGACTGCGGCGTGACGGTCCAAGCCTGCGCGGCGAAGAGGGCCAGCGCCTCGGGCGTGAACCAGTCGGTGCGCGGGCCGAGCTGCACGTCGAGGGTGACGGTGTCGCCCGCCCGCGGCGCGTCGGCGCACGGCGCGTCCGGCAGGCCGACGGGCGCCGCGCCCGCCGCCGGCCGCACGGCCAGCACCTCGCCTGCCGCCAGCGGCGCCGGGCCGACCTGCGCCAGCGTGTCGAAGGACAGGCTGCCCAGCACCGGCGCACGGCCGATGCCGCCGCGCACCGCGACATAGCTGCGCACGCCGGCTTCGGGCTCGCCGATCAGCAGGCGGTCGCCGTCGCCCAGAGCCAGCGGCGCATGGCGCGGCACGGGCCAGCGGCGGCCGTCGGGCGCGGCGAGGGTCAGCGGGCCCGCGGCGCCGGTGACGGCGACCACGGTGTCGCCCCGGCTCCCCAGCTCGAAGCCGCCCTGCGCAACCTCGATGCAGGCCGCATCCACCGCGTTGCCCACCAGGCGGTTGGCGGCGCGCAGGGCGCCGCGGTCCATGGCGCCGGAAGCCGCCACGCCCTGGCCGGCGCGGCCGGGGCGGCCCAGGTCCTGCAGCAGCGCCTGCAGGCCGGGGCTGCGGATCACCAGCGCGGGCGCGTGCGCTGCGGCGGGCGCCGCGGCAGGCACCGGCACCGGTGCATCGGCCGCATGCGCCGGACGGGGCCCCGCATCGACGAAGCGCACCCGCTGCCCGGGCTGCAGCAGGGCGGGCGGGTCGCGGTCCAGGTCCCACATCGGGGTGAAGGTCCGGCCCAGGATCTGCCAGCCGCCCGGGCTGGCCTGGGGGTAGACGCCGCTGAAGCCGCCGGCCACCGCCACCGCGCCCGGCGGGATGCGGGTGCGCGGCGTGGCGCGGCGCGGCACCCGGCGCAGCAGTTCGTCGCCGCCCGTCAGGTAGGCGAAGCCGGGTGCGAAGCCGGTGAAGGCCACGAACCAGTCGCTGCCGGCGTGGCGGCGCACCACCTCCTGCGGCGCGATGCCCAGCAGGGCAGCGACCTCGGCGATGTCCTCGCCGTCGTAGTGCACCGGAATCTCGATGCGCGCGCCGGCTTCGGCCGCACGCAGGTCCAGCGGGCGCCGGGCCAGCTCGGCGGCGAGGTCGGCGCGGGACAGCAGCTGCGGATCGAAGCCGACCAGCAGCGTGCGGGCGCCGGGCACGATCTCGCCCACGCCGGCGATGGGCGCGGCCTGCAGCGAGGCCAGCAGGCCCAGGGTCTGCGGCAGGTCGTCCAGCTCGACCAGCAGCGCGGTGTCGGCGGCGGGCAGCAGGCGCATCGCTCAGGCCTCCGCTGGGGCGAGGGCGTCCATGAAGGAACGGATGGCGATGCCCTCGGCCTGCAGCCGCTCGCGCACGCGGCGCGCCATGGCCACCGCGCCGGGGCTGTCGCCGTGCACGCAGATGGATTCGGCCTCGACGCGCACGATGCTGCCGTCGCCGGCAGCGACCGTGCCCTCGCACGCGAGCTGCACCATGCGCGCGGCCACCGCCTCGGGGTCGTGCAGCACGGCGCCGGGCTGGCTGCGCGGCACCAGGCTGCCGTCGGCGCGGTAGCCGCGGTCGGCGAAAGCCTCGGCCACGGTGCGCAGGCCGGCCGCGCGCGCCCAGCCGGCCAGCGGCGAGCCGGCCAGCACCACCAGCGCCAGCGCGGGGTCGATGGCGCGGACGGCGGCGATCACGTCCTGTGCCTGCCGCTCGTCGTGGGCGATGAAGTTGTAGAGGGCGCCGTGCGGCTTGACATAGCGCACGCGCGTGCCGGCCGCAGCGGCCAGGCCCTGCAGCGCGCCGATCTGGTAGATGACGGCGGCGCGCAGGTCGCTGCTCGCGATGTCCATGTGGCGCCGGCCGAAGCCGGCCAGGTCGGGGTAGGCGACGTGCGCGCCCACCGCGACGCCGCGCTCGGCGGCGGCCCGCAGGGTGGCGAGGAGGCCGGCCGGGTCGCCGGCGTGGAAGCCGCAGGCCACGTTGGCGCTGCTGACGAGCGCGAGCATGGCCGCGTCGTCGCCCATGCGCCAGGCGCCGTAGCTTTCCCCGAGGTCGCTGTTGAGGTCGATGTTCATGGCGGTTCAGGCAATGAGGGGCCGCGCGGCGCGCCGGCCGCGGCGGGGGTTGCGGGAAGAAGAAAGAAGGGCGCGCTCAGTGCAGGCTGCCGCCCTGCTCGCGCAGGTCCGCCGTGGTCGACAGCGCGGTGCGCAGCAGCACCCGCAGCGCCTCCACCTGCGTGGCCAGCGCCAGGCTGGGCGTGCCGGGCAGGCGCGCCGCCTGTTCCGGCAGCGCCGGCAGGTGCACGAAGCCGCCGCGCGTGCCGGCCAGCGCGGGCCGCGTGGCCAGCCGGTGCATCAGCCCGTAGAAGACGTGGTTGCAGACGAAGGTGCCGGCGCTGTTCGACACCGCGGCCGGCAGGCCCGCCTGCCGCAGGGCGTGCACGATGGCCTTGACCGGCAGGGTCGAGAAGTAGGCGGCCGGGCCGCGCGGCTCGACCGGCGCGTCCACCGGCTGCCGGCCGGCGTTGTCGGGGATGCGGGCGTCGTCCACGTTGATGGCGACACGCTCGGGCGTGACCTCGGTGCGGCCGCCCGCCAGGCCCAGCGCCACCACCAGCGCCGGCGAGTCCGACGGCAGGGCCAGCGCCTCGTCCAGCCGCGCCAGCGCGGCCCCGAACACGCAGGGCAGCTGCAGCGCCTGCACGGCGGCGCCCCCGCAGGCCCAGCCGTCCAGCGCACGCGCCACTTCCCAGGAGGGGTTGACCGTGTCGCGGTCGAAGGGCTCGAAGCCGGTGAGCAGGATGCGGGGCATGGCGGGCACTCCTTCAGCGGAACATGAGGAAGTTCAGCAGGAACACGTTCACCGTGAGCAGCACCAGCGCGGTGGGGATCTGCACGCGGATCACCGCATTCTTGTCCGGCAGCTCCAGCAGCGCCGCCGGCACGATGTTGAAGTTGGCCGCCATCGGGGTCATCAGCGTGCCGCAGTAGCCCGAGAGCATGCCCACGGCCGCCATCACCGCCGGGTCGCCGTGGTAGACGCCGACGAGGATCGGCACGCCCACGCCGCCGGTCATCACCGGGAAGGCTGCGAAGCCGTTGCCCATGATGACCGTGAACAGCGCCATCCCCACCACGTACACGGCCACGGCCAGGAAGCGCAGGTCCATGTTGATGTAGCTGGTGGTGACGTGCGCCACCGCCTTGCCCACGCCGGCGTCGGAGAACACCAGGCCCAGCATGCCGAGCATCTGCGGCAGCACCAGCGCCCAGCCGAGCGCGTCGGTCAGGCGACGCGACTCGCGCATGCCCTGCATCGGCGTCTCGCGGGTCAGCCAGCAGGCCAGCGCCAGGGCCACGATGCAGCCGACGCCCAGACTCACCAGCGTGGTGTTCTTCGGGTCCAGCAGCGGCACGCCGCCCACCACCAGGTACTTGGCCGAGAGCGTGCCGGCCATGGTCAGCAGCGGGATGGCCAGCGCCGGCACGAAGAGCCGGTGGCCCAGGCGCTTGGCGCTGGCGAGGTACTGCTCGGCCGAGGGCAGCCTGTGCCGGCCCGCGCCGACGCCGCCGAAGCCGGCGATCAGCGCCATCACGATCACGGCCACGCCCACCCACTCGGGCGGCAGCAGCTGGCCGACCAGGAACACCAGGGCGTACAGGCCCCAGAAGAAGGCGCTGGCGTAGCGGCGCGGATGGGTGCGGTCGGCCAGCGTCATCACCGCCGTGATGGCGAGGATGATGCCGACGAGGTCGTAGAGCAGGTCGATGGTGAGGGTCATGTCAGGCTTCCTTGCCGGCCAGGGAAACGGCGGCTGCCGGCGCGGCGTCGCCGCCGGCGGCCAGCTCGCGCTCCAGCGCCTTGTCCAGCCGGCGCAGGCGCCAGGCGTGGATGACGAAGGCGGAGACCGCCGTCGGGATGCCCCACAGCGCGACGTGGATCGGCTCCACGTCGATGCCCGCCTCGTGCAGGAAGGTGGTCATCAGCACGATGGCGCCGAAGGCCACGAAGATGTCCTCGCCGAAGAACAGGCCCACGTTGTCGGTCGACGCGGCATAGGCCCGCAGCTTGTTGCGGATGCGCTCGGGCAGCGGGCCGTAGCGCGCCTCGGTCGCGCCCTCGGCCATCGGCGCCAGCAGCGGCCGCACCATCTGCGGGTGGCCGCCCAGGCTGGTCAGGCCGACCGCCGCCGTGAGCTGGCGGGCCGCCAGGTACACGATGAACAGGCGGCCGGCGGTGGCCGACTTGATGCGGCCGATCCACGCCTGCGCATGCTGCCGCAGCCCGTGCCGCTCCAGCAGGCCGATGACGGACAGCGGCAGCAGGATGATCAGCGGCAGGTTGCGCGTCTTGACGAAGCCGCTGCCGACGGTGGCCAGGATCTTCTGCACCGGGAAGCCGGCGGCCAGGGCCGTGACGAGGGCCGTGACGATGACGACCAGCATCGGGTTGAAGCGCAGCACGAAGCCCGCAATGATGACCGCGACCCCGATGAGGGGCCACAGGGAAATGTCGCTCGCCATGAGGTTCGCTCCTTGTGTGGATGGGGAAGACAGGGGACGCCGGTGCAGTGCAAGAGGCATGCCAATCGATCAACGATTAGATGGGAATTGATCTTCATTCACTCCAGAAAAATAGACCAATACCGAATAATTGTTGAACAATTTATCTAGTATTGCCCCTTCATGAAGGGCATGACATTGGTGCAAACCCGCTGTCCGGTGCGCGATGGCGGGGCGTGCGGCACCGTCCCGCGGCGCCGGGCGCGGGCGCGCGATCTGCTACAAACCGGCGGCTCGCCACTGCCTTGCCGCCCCCGCGGCGACCGGATGCCCCGATGAACGCCCCCGCCCCTGCACCGCCGCCCCTGACACTGAGCGAGCGCGTGGCCGAACAGCTGCGCCAGAAGATCACGGCCGGCGAGTTCCAGCCGGGCCAGCGCCTGTCGGAGCAGGCGCTCAGCGACAGCCTGGGCATCTCGCGCAACACGCTGCGCGAGGTCTTCCGCGTGCTCACCAAGGACGGCCTGCTGCGCCACGAGCCCAACCGCGGCGTCTTCGTCTCGGTGCCCAGCATCGCGGCCATCATCGACATCTACCGCGTGCGCCGGCTGATCGAGTGCCAGGCGCTGGCGCAGGCCTACCCGCGCCACCCCGCCAAGAAGCACATGCGCGAGGCGGTGGAGCAGGCCCTGCGCGCCCGCGACGCCGGCGACTGGCTGGGCGTGGGCACGGCCAACATGTCCTTCCACATGGGCATCGTCGAGCTGGCCGACAGCGAGCGGCTGAACCTGCTGTTCGCCCAGGTGCTGGCCGAGCTGCGGCTGGCCTTCGGCCTGCTGCGCGATCCGGAATTCCTGCATGCGCCCTACGTGGACATGAACCGCGGCATCCTCGAGCTGGCCGAGGCCGGCGAGTTCGCCAAGGCGGCGGCGGCGCTGAACGACTACCTGGTGCACTCGGAGCGCATCGTGCTGGCCGTCTATGCGCGCCGCCTGGGCGACGGCGCCCTGGGCGCGGGCTGATGCGCCGCGCCGCCCTTCCCCTCCTTTCCCCCCGACCGTCCGCCATGTCCTTCCCCCTGCACCACGACCGCCCCCTTCTTCCAGGCCGGCGCCGCGCCCTCCTCGGGGCGGCCGCCCTGCTCGCCGGCCCCGCCGTTCGCGCCGCCCCGCCGTCCGCCGCGGGGGCGGCCGCCGCCGAGGTCTGGCCCCATGCCCTGCAGGTGCCGGGCGGCGTGGCGCGCCTGTCGCTCGGGCCCGCGGCCGGGCGGCCCGCCGCGCACACCGGGGACCAGGTGCCGCTGCTGGTGGTGGGCGACGCCATCGAGTGGACGGCCCTGGTCGGCATCCCGCTGGCCGCAGCGCCGGGCGAGGCGCAGATCGCCGTGGCCACCACCGGCGGCAGCGCCCGCGCCCTGCGCTACGCCATCGAGCCCAAGCGCTACCGCGAGCAGCGCCTGACGGTCGCGCCGCGCACGGTGGACCTCTCGCCCGGGGACCAGGCGCGCTACGAGCGCGAGCGCGACCACCAGGCCGGGGTGATGGCCACCTGGAGCGAGCCGCCCGCCACCGTACCGCGCATGCAGGTGCCGGTGCCGGGGCGGCGCTCCAGCTCCTTCGGCCTGCGGCGCGTCTTCAACGGCCAGGCGCGCAATCCGCACAGCGGCATGGACATCGCCGCCGGCACCGGCACCCCGGTGCGCGCGCCGCTGGCCGGGCGGGTCATCGACACCGGCGACTACTTCTTCAACGGCGGCACCGTCTGGCTGGACCACGGCGGCGGCCTGCTGACGATGTACTGCCACCTCAGCCGCATCGACGCCAAGGTGGGCGACGCCGTGCGCGTCGGCGAGCCTTTCTGCGCCGTCGGCGCCACCGGCCGCGTGACCGGCCCGCACCTGCACTGGGGCGTGATGCTGAACCGCACGATGGTCGACCCGGCGCTGTTCATCTGAGCCCCTGACCACCCCCTCGGGCGCGCGCTGTTACACAAAAGCGCTTGCGCCATACCGATTGGTATGTACGATCCATACCAACCAATCGGTATGGACATGCCATCCCCTTCCCGCCTCCGCTCCGCGCCCTCCACGGCGCCCGCCCGCACCCGGCTGCTGGACGCCGCCCTGCAGGTCATCCGCACCAAGGGCTACACCGCCACCACGGTGGACGACATCTGCGCCGCCGCCGGCGTGACCAAGGGCAGCTTCTTCCACCACTTCAAGGGCAAGGAAGACCTCGGCATCACCGCCGCGCACCACTGGGGCGAGGTGACCGGCACGATGTTCGCCACCGCCGACTACCACGCCCCCGCCGACCCGCGCGAGCGCGTGCTCGGCTACCTGGACCTGCGCACCGCCCTGCTCGAGGGCGAGTTGCCCGACGTGACCTGCCTGCTCGGCACCATGGTGCAGGAGACATACGCCACGCACCCCGCCATCCGCGATGCGTGCCGGAGCGTCATCCACGCCCACGCAGGCACGGTGGCCGAGGACCTGGCCGCCGCCAAGGCCCTCCACGCGCCCGATGCGGCGTGGGACCCGCAGGACGTCTCGCTGTACTTCCAGGCCGTGCTGCAGGGCGCCTTCGTCCTGGCCAAGGCCGAGGGCGGCGCCGGCGTGGCGCGCCGCTGCGTCGCCCACCTGCGCGCCTACGTCGAAACCCTGCTGCTGCCGACGCCGGCGGCCCCGGCCGCTTCCGCAGCCTGAAGACTTTCCCTCTCTCTTCGTTCTTTCCACCCACCCACCAGGAGACCACCATGGCCGACATGCTCTACGTCGACGGCTTCGTCCTCGCCGTCCCCAACGCCAGGCAGGAGGACTACCGCAAGCACGCCGACGACGCGGCCGCCGTGTTCAAGGAGCACGGCGCGCTGGAAGTCGTCGAGTGCTGGGGCGACGACGTGCCCGAAGGCAAGCTCACTTCCTTCACCATGGCCGTCAAGCGCGAGGAAAGCGAGAGCGTCGTGTTCTCGTGGGTCACCTGGCCTTCCAAGGCAGCGCGCGACGCCGCCTGGCCCAAGGTCATGGAGGATCCGCGCCTGCCCAAGGACATGTCGGCGATGCCCTTCGACGGCAAGCGGATGATCTACGGCGGCTTCCGCATGATCGTGCGCAGATGAGCCCGTCGGACAACACGAGAACGCCATGACCGACACCGCTCCACTCCCCCTCCAGCGCGGCAGCTGCCATTGCGGCGCCGTGCGCTTCGAGGCCGAAGGCGCCATCGAGTCCGGCATGGCCTGCAACTGCTCGATGTGCCAGCGCAAGGGCTCGCTGCTGTGGTTCCTGCCGCGCGAGCGGGTGCGCGTCCTCGCCGGCGAGGACGGCATGGGCCGCTACCTCTTCCACAGGCACGCGATCGCGCACCGCTTCTGCACGGTGTGCGGCATCCACCCCTTCGCCGAGGGCCGCAAGCCCGACGGCACGCCCATGACGGCCGTCAACCTGCGCTGCCTGGAGGACATCGACCTCGACGCGATCCCGGTGCAGCACGTCAACGGCCGCGCGTTCTGAACCCGCCCGTTCCCAAGGAGACCCCATGACCGACACCCGCAACCCCGACGCCTGCCGCAGCGAGCCGGCCCCCGACGCCCACGCGCTGACGCTCACCCGCGTCTACGACGCGCCGCCCGAGAAGGTCTTCCGTGCCTGGACCGAGCCCGAACTGCTGACGCAGTGGTTCGTGCCGCGCCCCTGGTCGCTGGCCCGCGTCGAGGCCGACCTGCGCCCCGGCGGCCGCTCCAACCTGGTGATGCGCGACCCCGACGGCAACGAATACCCCAACGCCGGCGTGTACCTGGAGGTGGTGCCCAACCGCCGCATCGTCTTCACCAACGCCTACACCGAGGGCTGGGTGCCGGCCGATCCGCAGCCGATGAAGATGACCGCCATCGTCACCTTCGAGCCCGAGGGCGAAGGCAGGACCCGCTACACCGCCCGCGCGGTGCACTGGAGCGCCGCCGACCGCGACACGCACGAGAAGATGGGCTTCCACGAAGGCTGGGGCCAGTGCGCCGACCAGCTCGGCGAGCTGCTGGCCCGCATCTAACGCCGCCACGAGGAACGGAGCACGCCATGCAGAAGATCACCCCCTGCCTCTGGTTCGACTTCCAGGCCGAGGAGGCCGTGGCCCACTACCTGCGCGTCTTCCGCGGCGGCCGCATCCTCGCCACCTCGCGCTACGGCGAGACGATGGGCGAGCACCGCGGCAAGGTGCTCACCATCCGCTTCGAGGTCGAGGGCCAGGAGTTCCTCGCGCTCAACGGCGGGCCGCAGTTCCCCTTCACCGAGGCCGTCTCGCTCAGCGTCGACTGCGCCGACCAGGCCGAGGTGGACCGCCTGTGGGACGCGCTGGCCGAGGGCGGCTCGCACGGCCCCTGCGGCTGGCTGAAGGACCGCTTCGGCCTGTCGTGGCAGATCGTGCCCTCGGCGATCGAGGCCATGATGCGAAGCGGCGAGGCCGAACGCATCGACCGCATGATGGGCGCGCTGATGCAGATGAAGAAGCTCGACATCGCACAGTTGCAGGCCGCCTTCGACGGCGTCTGAACAAGCCCCCGCCCGGCGCGCAGTCTTTCATTCGCGCCGATGCCGGCTGCGCTTACGCTGCAACGCAGCATCGCCCGCGGGCGGCGGTGCGCCACAGGAGAGCTGCATGAAGCGCATGGCGACCATCCACGGCAACGTCACCTTCACGCCGGGCGACGGCGTGCCCATCGTGATCCCGGAAGGCCCGATCGAGATCGAGGAGACCGAGGACAGCGTCATCATCGGCTGGGAGCAGGCCCAGGGCGTGGTGGGCTCCACCGCCATGCCGCGCATCCAGTACGAGCAGTACCTGGAGGCCGGGCAGATCCGCCCCGCCGGGTGAGGCGCGCCGCAGGCCTCAGGCGGCGGCCGGCGCGATGACGGCGGCCGACGGCCGGTAGTGCCCCTGGTCGAAGAGGTCGATGCCGCACTGCAGCGACTCCACCCAGTCGAAGAAATCCGCGATCGCCTGCGCGCCCTCGATGGGCGCGCCGTGCTGCGGCACCAGCATGGCGATGTCCAGCTGCCGCGCCATGCGCGCCCACAGCCGCAGGATCTTGTTCGACACCATGTAGCGGCGGTGGAAGCCCTCCATGCGCCGGATGTGCGGCGCCAGCTCCCGCACCGGCTGGCGCGCCTCGATGCCGCTGACGAGCGACACGCCCAGGTCGCCGGTGAAGAGGATGCGGCTGACCGGGTCGTAGAAGTGGAAGTTGCCCTCGGAGTGCAGGAAGTGCGCCGGCAGCAGGTGCAGCGTGCTGTCGCCCAGCGGCAGGACGCCGCCGGCGTCGGGCACGCCGACCACCCGCTGCAGCGTCTTGCCGCTCTTGGCGAAGTGCGGCACGAAGCGCTCCCACACGCGCGAGATCACCAGCCGGGCCTGCGTGGAGGTGAGCCAGCGGTCGAGCGAGGCGATGATGTCCGGGTCCGCGTGCGACGCCAGCAGCCAGGTCAGCCGGCTCGGCGTGAAGTGCCGCGACATGCCGAGGAACAGTTCGTTGAACGCCATGTTCCCGCCCGGATCGATGAGCGCCCCCTGCCCGTGGTCCACCACCAGGAACTGGTTGGCCTGCACGGCGCCGCCGTCCTCCTCCACCAGGTCGGAAAACATGATGCAGGCATGGTCTGGATCGCGGTAGAGCTCGACCGGCACGGGGCCTCCGGGAAGGAAATGGCGGGAAGCCGCGACTCTATGCAACGTCTTGATACGAGCGCTTGACCCACGTCAAGTGCCGCGCGCACGCCGCTCACGAAGGGACGCCGTGCGCCTCGGCCAGGCACTGCGCGAACAGCGCCGTCGCCCGCCCCGGCTGCGGCGAGCGGCGCCAGATGGCGGCGAAGCGGCAGCGGTAGAAGAAGCGCTTCGGCGCCACCACCACCAGCTGCCCGGCCTGCACGAAGGGCGCCGCGTAGTGGTCGGGCAGGAAGCCCAGGTAGCGCCCCGAGAGGATGAGCAGCGCGATCGCCTCCTGGTCGTAGGCCGTGGCGCGGCGCGCCAGGCGCTCGCGGTGGCTGAACTCCATGTTGGGCGAGTGGTAGCCCAGGCCCGCGAAGTCGTGGCGGCGCAGGTCGGCCCAGGCCAGCCTGCGGTGGTCCGCGCCGAACAGCGGGTGCGCGCGGCCGGCGTACAGCAGCATCGTCTCGCCGAACAGGTCCGCGTAGGCGAGGCTTTGCGAGCTGCGGTGCGTGGGGATCACGCCGACGTGGAAGCGCCCGTCGATGATGCCGCGCTCGATGGCGTTGATGGAGGCCACGTGCACGTTCAGCGCCACGCCCGGCGCCAGCGCGCCGAAGCGCGCGATGGCCGCGCCGATGTGCGCCTGCGGGTTGCTGGCCGTCTTGTCGAACAGCGCCAGCTCCAGCTCGCCGCCCATGCGGCCGTGGATCTCGTCGATGCCGCTGCGGAAGGCGTCCACCGAGGCCAGCAGGCGCAGCGTCTCCTCGTACACGCGCTGGCCCTCGGCGGTGAGCGCGAAGCCGGCCCGGCCGCGCCGGCACAGCGTGAGGCCCAGGCGCGTCTCCAGGTCCTTGACGTGGCGGCTGACGGTGGAGGTGCCGATGTTCAGCTCCAGCTCGGCCGCCGTCATGCCGCCGCATTCGGCCACCGCCTTGAACACGCGCAGCAGGCGCAGGTCCATGTCGCTGAGCTGGCCGAGCACGGCGCGGCGGGCGGAAGGCGGGGCAGTCTCGGCGCTTGTCTTTACTTGCATGGATCGGCAAGTGAACAGTGAAAGACGGCCATTCTCGCGAGCATTGCGCCGGCCAACAATCGCGGGATGAACACCTCCGCCCTCGCCTCCGCCCAGCCCGCCGCCGTCCGCACCGACGCCGCCTGGCTCGAAGCCCACTGGATGCCCTTCACCGGCAACCGCCAGTTCAAGGCCGACCCGCGCATCGTCGTGGAGGGCAAGGGCGCCTACTTCACCGACGCCGAGGGCCGCAGGATCTTCGACGGCCTCTCGGGCCTGTGGTGCACCGGCCTGGGCCACTGCCGCAGCGAGATCAGCGAGGCCGTGGCGCGCCAGGTCGCCAGGCTGGACTACTCGCCGGCCTTCCAGTTCGGCCACCCGCTCTCGTTCGAGCTGGCCAACAAGGTCAAGGACCTGATGCCCGCGGGCCTGGACCACGTGTTCTTCACCGATTCCGGCTCCGAATCGGCCGACACCTCGCTCAAGCTCGCCCGCGCCTACTGGCGCGCCAAGGGCCAGGGCACCAAGACGCGCCTGATCGGCCGCGAGAAGGGCTACCACGGCGTCAACTTCGGCGGCATCTCGGTGGGCGGCATCGGCGGCAACCGCAAGACCTTCGGCCAGGGCGTGGAGGCCGATCACCTGCCGCACACGCAGCCGGCGCTGGGCTCCTTCGTCCGGGGCATGCCGGCCGAGGGCGGCGAGGCGCTGGCCAATCGGCTGCTGGACCTGATCGCGCTGCATGACGCGAGCAACATCGCGGCGGTGATCGTCGAGCCCTTCTCCGGCTCGGCCGGCGTGGTGATCCCGCCGGTGGGGTATCTGAAGCGCCTGCGCGAGATCTGCACGCAGAACAACATCCTGCTGATCTTCGACGAGGTCATCACCGGCTTCGGCCGCTGCGGCGCGATGACCGGCGCCGAGGCCTTCGGCGTGGTGCCCGACCTACTCAACTTCGCCAAGCAGGTGACCAACGGCGCGCAGCCGCTGGGCGGCGTGGTCGCCACCAAGGAGATCTACGACACCTTCATGGCCGCCGGCGGACCGGAGTACCTGGTCGAGTTCCCGCACGGCTACACCTATTCCGCGCACCCGGTGGCCTGCGCCGCCGGCGTCGCCGCGCTGGACCTGCTGGTGGCCGAGGACGGCCCCGGCCGCGTCAGGGCACTGGCCCCGCACTTCGAGGCCGCGGTGCACGGCCTGAAGGGCGCGAAGCACGTGCTGGACATCCGCAACTATGGCCTGGCCGCCGGCATCACCATCGACCCGGTGCCCGGCGAGCCCGCTAAGCGCCCCTTCGAGATCGCCATGGCCTGCTGGAAGAAGGGCTTCTACGTGCGCTACGGCGCCGACACCATCCAGCTGGCGCCGCCCTTCGTGAGCGAGAAGGCGGAGATCGACCGGCTCGTCGGCGCGCTGGGCGAGGCGCTGGCCGAGGTGGCCTGACGCCGCCGCGCCGGGCACAAAGACAAAGCGCCCTTTCGGGCGCTTTTTTCATGGCATCGGCGCGAGTAGGCACAACCTCACCCCTCCATCGCATATCCTTTCTGCTGGACACCATCAGGGAGGCCGCGATCGCGGACACACCGGCATTCGCCGAACTGTTCGACTTGCATCGCAGTTCTATGAACAACCGTGCCATCTTCAATCACAAAAATATTCGGCCTATCTGGTCGCTGCCTTGGCTTTCGAAATTAGGCCGCATTAGAGCACGCGCAACTGCATTTATTCTCTTTATTGCAGCTGTCTGCCCTGCATGTTCCCGTGCGCCGACCGCTTCGCAGTCGGAGCCGCAAGAAGCTCAAGCCCGGTCGGATACCAATTCTTCTTCCGGATCGGACCAAGATGCGTGGAGCCCAAATTCTGTTTGGCAATTCGATCTGTTTGACGATGACGATTATGTTTATAAAACAGCAACGTTCAGGATTACCGACGAGCCTGCAAAATCATGTCTGTCAGGTGATTGGAAGCGGCTGATCGCAGTCTCCGACACGGCTGAGTTTGCGTACCGCCCTGCATACTTGGTTGAAGGTCGCAAATTGACTATTCTGATATGGACGGATATATGCGACTTATACGATAAAATTGAAGGCGAACTGAGTGGTTCCAGCTTTATCGGCAAACTTGCCTCAGACGGCGTTTTTGGCGCTTACGATCTCGGCAAAGTTGTCGGCAGAGCCGAAAAATAAGATTGATTGGTGCGGCCTGAATACCTCCAGCCGAAGCCGTTTCGCGGCGCGGCTCACGTCAGGCATTGAATGACCGCTTCTTCTCAACGCCACCGGTCGCTTCTGACTGACCCCCGCCGGTAGGCGCGCCACAGCAGCATCGCCAGGGGGCCTGGGTGCAGCCACTTCGCCTGTCGACCGTCTTCAGACCGGCCGCGTCAGGTACACCGCCTCGCGCCCCACGATCGGCTCGCGCGTGGGCATGAAGACGGTGCAGCCGTCGCAGGGCGAGACGATGGTGCGCTCGCCGTCGGTGGCGATCAGCTCGTCCTTGGCGAAGGTCTCGAAGCCGACCAGGGGCCGCACGAAACGGAAGTCCTTCGTGTGGACCAGGTGCGTCTGCAGCAGCTCGAAGCGGCGCTGCGGCGCCTTGGGCGCGGCATCGGCCGGCGGGTCGATCAGGCCGAAGTGCGCCAGGAAGTCCAGCGTCACGGCGGTGGCCAGTTCGGCCGCGGAGCGCCGGAAATGCTGGCCGCATTCGACCACCACCGCCACGCCCGGGCCGGGGCCGTCCACGCCGTGCCGCCCGTACTGGATCAGCGGCACGCCCGAGCCCAGGCCCTGCGGCATCACCAGGTGCACCGGCGGCCGGCCGATGGCCAGCGCGAGAGCGGCATTGCGCTCGTAGGCCGGGTAGACCCAGAAGGGCTCCACGTCCTGGCTGGTGGAGTGGATGTCGAGGATGTGGTCGGCCGCATCGACCACCGCGCGCATGGCGCGGGCGCGCGCCAGCTCGGGGCTCTGCTCGCCGCCGTCCAGCCACTCGGCGGACCAGATGCGGTTCATGTTGTGCACCAGCTGCCGGCTCTCGAAGGGCTTCTCGATGTCGAAGCTCTCGTAGGCCGCGACGTTGGCGAAGCTCACGGTGAGCGTGCCGACCCTCGGCCGCACGCCGGTGTCGAGCAGGTGGGTGGCGGCGACCATGCCGCAGATCTCGTTGCCGTGCGTGAGCGCGTTGACCAGCACGTGCGGGCCGGGGCGGCCGGATTCGAAGCGGTGCACGTAGTCCACGCCCACGTTGCCCTGGCGGTAGGCCGAGAGGTCGCGGGGCAGGACTTCGAGGGAGGAGGATTCGACGGGCGGGGGCGTGGAGGTCATCGGGCCATTGTGGCGCGTCAGCCCCCGCCCTGCAGGGCGCCCGCCGTGCGGCCGCTCCAGCGCAGCACGACGAATTCGGCCGGCCTGAGGAGTGCCACGCCGATCAGGCACACGAGGCGGCCTTCGTCGAGGTCGGCCTGCGTCATGGTGCTGCGGTCGCAGCGCACGCTCCACGCCTCCTGCGGGCTCGGCCCCTGCAGCGCGCCGGCGCGCCACTGCGCCGCCAGGAAGTCGTCGACGGCCTGGCGCACGCGCGCCCACAGGGCCTCGCCCTGGTGTTCCAGCGCGACCCAGCGCAGGCCGTGTACGAGCGAGGCCTCGGCCATGTCGAGCCAGCGGCGCTGCTGCACACCGCAGAGTTCGGGATCGTCGCCGGCCAGGCGCGCGCCCGACAGCAGCAGCCCGCGCCCCAGCACCTCGCGCAGGCAGTTCACGCCCTGCGGGCCGAGCAGGTCCTGCTCGCCCTGCGTCACCGGCCATTCGAAATGCAGCACGCCCGCGACCTGCAGGTCCGCCGGCGCCCGGTGCACGCCCTGCTGCGCGTCCGAGCGTGCGTAGAGCCCCGCCACGAAGCCCGAGGGCGGCAGCGCCAGCGTCGCGCCCATGCGGCCGTCCGGCGTCAGCGGGTCGGCCGCCACCATCCACGGCCAGTAGAAGGCCGCGTGGCGGGAGTTCACCGCCTGCCGCTGCACCAGCGCCTGGCGGGCGCCCAGGCCCGGGGCCGCGTCCAGCACGGCGATGCGGAAGGCGCCCGGCTGCCCGGCGTGGGCCGCCAGCGCGGCCTGCAGCGCCAGCCGGTCCTCGCGCGCGCTGGCGCCCGGCGCCGCCACCGTGCGCACGTCGTCGAGCAGCGCGAGTTCGGCCAGCGCCGCGGCATAGCTGCCCGGGGTGGCCTCGTCGGCCAGGGGCGGCGGCATGCCGTCGGTGCCGCCGGCCAGCGGGACGCTGCGGCCGCCCAGGTCGCGCACGCAGTCCAGCAGCGCCCAGGCATCGACCGCGGCGCCGAGGTGCAGCCACAGCGGCAGCGCCTCGGCCTGCGCCGCCGCATGCCCCAGCACCAGCCCGGCCCAGCGCGGATGCGCGGGCGACCAGGCCAGGTCGCTCCAGCCGTCGGCCAGGCCGTCGGCGTCGACCCAGGCGACCTCGAGGGTGACGAGGCGGCTGTCCGCGACCCGCCCGCGCGAAACGACCAACCCGTCCCGGTCTCGCCAGCGCTTGTCGTGGCCGCGCAGGCATTCGTGCGCCTCGCCGCCCGACACCGTGCGCAGCAGCGTGCCGGCCGGGGCCTGCGTCATCGCGCGCAGGCTGGCCGGCCCCTGCCGCTCGCGCAGCACCACGCGCCCGTTGCCGCCGCTGCCGGGGTCCAGCGCGTGCAGGATCAGCCGGCGCTCGGGCGCCTCTTCGCGGCCCAGCGTGGCGCTCGCCGGGCGGGCGCCGAGGGCGGTGCGGGCGACGTAGAGCCGCTCGCCGCCGTTGGCGAAGAAGGCGCGCACCGCGTGCGCGACGTGGTTGACCTGCGGCTCGGCGTGGGCCGCGCCGCCGCTGAAGCGCAGGGGCCGCAGCCCGCCGTAGAGCCGCTCGAAGTCCGCCACGCTGCGCAGCAGGCGGGGGCGCGTGCCCAGCGGCCCGCGGCGCGTGGGCCCGACGAAGGCGGCGGTGGCGCTGTCCACGCATTCGATGCGCGGCACCGCGCTGCCTTCCCCGACGTGGACGCCCGGCGCCTCGGGGGCCGGCATGGTCAGCCGACCTCCTGCGTCGGCACGCTGCCTGGGGTGGGCGAAGAGGTGATCGGGGCGGTGGTCATGACGCGCGGACCCGGCGGGCCGTCGTTCATTGTGGCCAGCGGCCCGGGCACTGCACATCGGCCGGACGGCCGATGCCGGCGGCAGCCTCGCCTCAGCGGCCGCGCCCGGCGCCCCCGCCCTCGCGGGCCTGGCGCGCCTCTTCGCGCCGGCGGCGCAGCTCGGCCTCGGCGCGCTGGCCCGCCAGCAGCCAGGCGGCGAACTCGCCCACCGTCTCGAGCGTGATGCGGCCGATGGCGCCGCCGCGGAAGTCGGTGATCAGCGCCTCGGCCGCCTTCTGCGCATCCACCCGGCCGCCGGAGACGAGCGCGCCGCGCCGGCGGCCGATGGCGTCGAGCAGCGCCTCGTCGGGCTGCGCGTCGATGGCCTCGTCCGCCGGCAGGCGGTAGCGCGCGCGCAGCAGCCCGGCGTAGTGCGTCTTGAGGTAGGCCAGCAGTTCCAGCGCCACCTCTTCGTCGTCGTAGGCGTTGCGGCCGACCGCGCCGCTGACGGCCAGGCGGTAGCCGCTCTCGGGCACGATGATCTTGGGCCACAGCATGCCCGGTGTGTCGTAGAGGTAGAAGTCGTCGGCCAGCAGGATGCGCTGCTCCTGCTTGGTCACGCCGGCCTCGTCGGCGGCCTTGGCCTGGCGCTTGAGGCTGAGCGTGTTGATGAGGGTGGACTTGCCCACGTTGGGCACGCCGCAGATGAGCACCCGCATCGGCTTGGCCAGCCCGCCGCGGCCGGGCGCCAGGCGGTGGCAAGCCTCGATGATGGCCTTGCGCTGGGCCGGCGGGGTCTGGCTGGCGTCCAGCGCGATGGCGCCGGTCTCGCTCTGCGCCTGGTAGTGGGCCAGCCACTCGGCGGTGCGGGCCGGGTCGGCCAGATCCTGCTTGTTGAGGATCTTCAGGCGCGGCTTGCGCGCCGTCATGCCGATCAGCGCCGGGTTGGCGCTGGAGCCGGGCAGGCGCGCGTCGAGCAGCTCGATGACGACGTCGGTGGTCTTCAGCCGCTCGGCGATGGCCTTGCGGGTGGCGTTCATGTGACCGGGGAACCACTGGATCGGCATGGCGGGAAGGAAGAAGGAGGCATCAGGGCGCGGCAGCACCGCGGAGGCCGCGATTGTCCCCGCTGCGGGCCGGGCGCCGCGCGTCAGTCCAGCCGGCTGGCCACCAGCACGGCGTTCGTCCCGCCGAAGGCGAACGAGTTCGACAGCACGTGGCGCAGCCCCGGCACCCGGCGCGCGGTGCTGCCGCACACCAGGTCGATGCCGAAAGCCGGGTCGGGCTCGGCCACGCCGGCGGCGGGCGGCAGGCACTGCCGTTCGAGCGCGCGCAGCGCGCACACCAGCTCGACGGCGCCGCCGGCGCCCATCAGGTGGCCGTGCAGCGACTTGGTGGCCGACACCGGCACGCCGTGCGCCCCGAACACCTCGCACAGCGAAGCCGCCTCGGCCGCATCGCCGGCCGCGGTGGCCGTGCCGTGGCTGTTGACGTGGCCGATGTCCGCGGCCGCCAGCCCCGCGTCGGCCAGCGCGAGGCGCATGGCACGCACCTGGCCCTCGCTGGCCGGCTGGCTGATGTGCTGGGCGTCGCAGCTGGTGCCGTAGCCGGCGAGGGCGACGCGCGCCGGCGCCCGCCGCCGCCGCGCGTGGGCCGCCGACTCGATCACCAGCGCCGCCGCGCCTTCGCCCAGCGCGAAGCCCGCCCGGTCGGCCGCGAAGGGGCGGCAGGCACCCTGCGCGCCGCCGCCGGACACTGGCGCCAGCACGCGCATGGCCTGCCAGCCCGCCATCACGCCGGGCGTCAGCAGCGCCTCGTGGCCGCCGACCAGCGCCAGGTCGATCCAGCCGCCGCGGATGGCGCGCATTGCCTCGCCGACGGCGACGGCCGAGGAGGCGCAGGCGCAGGCGTAGCTGATCGATGCACCGCGCGCCTGGAACGCCATCGACAGCTCGGCCACCGCCGCATTGGGCATGGTGGTGAGCACGGTCGTCGGCCGCAGGCGGCGGCCCTCGCCGTACAGCGCCTGCGTCGCCTGGTCGAAGCTGGCGGCGCCGCCCATGCCGCAGCCCCAGTAGACGCCGACGCGGTGCGGGTCCGCGGCGCCGGGCGCCAGCCCCGCGTCCGCGAAGGCCTGCCGGGCGGCGTGCAGGGCCATCGCGGTGCCGCGGTCGGGCAGCACGCCGGAGGGGCCGCGCGGCGCCGCCTCGTCGTCGAAGTCCGCGCAGGCGGCCACCGGCACCAGCGAGGCGCCCAGGCCCTCGATCTCCAGCGGCCGCGCCGCGAGGGCGCAGCGGCCCGTGGCCAGCGCGGCGTCGAGCCCGGCCGCCGTGCCGCCCAGCGGCGTGACGAAGCCGACGCCGGTGACGAGGATGGGCTCCCGCCCACCGCCGGCTGCGCGGACCAGGCTCATGCGTGGGCGGCGCGGCCGGGCGCGGCTTCTTCTGTTTCGCGCTGTCCGGCGGCGAAGCGCTCGATGGCCTCGCACAGCTCGCCCAGCGTGATGCCGGCGGCGCGCGGGTCCAGCTGGTCCTCGGGCAGCCGCAGGCGCAGCGCGTCCTCCGCCGAGAAGACGAACTCCATCAGCGCCAGCGAGTCGAGGCCGAGATCGGCCAGCGCGGTCTCGGGCCGGATGCGCGCCGGGTCGACGCGGTGCTCGTTCTGCAGGATCTGCGCGAGGGTCTGGAAGGTGATGCTGTCGCTCATGATGGTGAAGGGCCGGGTCGGCCAGGCGCAGGAAGGCTGGCCGGAAGAGCCGCCATGCCGGCGGCGAACGCGACCGTCTCCTGCGCCACGCGCCGGCGGTCGTTGTCGATGGAGATCATGTGGTAGCTGTTGTCCAGCACCACGGTGCGCAGCGGCGCGCGCACCAGGCCGCGCGCCAGCAGGTCGAGGTTGGCGAGGCTGGCCACCTCGTCCTCGCGGGCGTGCAGCGCGAGCACCGGGCATTCGACGCGGTGCAGCGCGCGGCGCACGGTGCGGCGCAGGCGGTCGTACTCGCGCAGGTGCGGCACGCCGATGGCCGCGCAGCCGGCGCGCGAGATGCGGCGCGTCTCCAGCTCGCGCGCGATCCATTCGCGCACGCGTTCGTTCTTCACGCCGTAGGGCGGCTTCTCGCGGTAGCGCCACAGGCGTCCGAGCGGCGTGTACAGCGCCAGCGGCAGCAGCCAGCGGCCGCGCGCCACGGCCCAGCCGTCGGTGCGCAGCGTGGTGGACATGAGCACCAGGCCGTCGACGGCGCCGCCGAGCGTCTGCCCCGCCGCCAGCGCGAGCGAGGCCCCGGCCGAGATGCCGGCCAGCAGCACCCTGCCGTGCGCCCGCCGCAGCGCTTGCGCCTCGGCCGCCACCGCATCGATCCACGCGCCGAAGGCGCTGGCGCGCTGCACCCGCTGCGCCGGGTCGAAGGAGTAGCCGCGGATGTGCGGCGTCGCCACCGCGCAGCCCGCGCGGCGCAGCGCCGACTGCACGTGCATCAGCTCGTCCGGCGTGCTGCACAGGCCGGGCAGCAGCAGCACCGCGGGGGCCCGGGAGGAAGCGGATGAGGTCATGGGCCGCGACTGTCGCCCCGACGCACTGACGCACCACTGACCCTCTTCTGACGATGCACTGACACCGCACTGACGGTGTGCTGACCATTTTTTTGCGGCCCGCAAACCCTGCTGCTAGCCTCCCGCGCATGAGGATTTCAGCGCTCCCGGACGACGCCGCCGCGCCCGACGCGCCGCCGCGCGAGGCGCCCGCGGCGCACGCCGGCGAAGCGCCGCCGCCGACCCTGCGCTCGCGCGTGCTGCGGCACGTGATGCTGCCGCTGGCGCTCACCTGGTTCGTCGGCACGCTGGTGGCGCTGTGGGTCGCCAACCATTTCACCGAGCAGGCCTTCGACCGCGCCATGCTCGACGACGCCACCGCGCTGGCCTCCAGCCTGCACACCGGCGAGGACGGCCGCATCGTGCTGAGCCTCACGCCGCGCGAGGTGACGGCGGTGCTGTTCGACCAGACCGAGTCGGTGCACTACGCGGTGGTGCGCACGGCCGACGGCGGGCTCATCGCCGGGCAGGCCGGCCTGCACGCGCCGGCCGGCGCGGCCGACGCCGACTCGCGCATCGGCGACATCCGCTACAGCGGCCAGGCGCTGCGCGCCGTGAGCCTGCGGCAGGTGGTCGACGGCACGGCCTGCGACGTGATCGTGGCCGAGACCACCCGCACCCGTTCCGCCCTGCTCGGCCGGCTGCTGCTCTTCGCCACGCTGCCGCAGACGGCGCTGATGCTGCTGCTGGCGCTGTGGCTGTGGCACGGCGTGGCGCGCGACCTGGCGCCGCTGGACGCATTGCGCCGCGCGCTCAAGGCGCGCAGCGCCAGCGACCTGGCGCCGGTGCCCGTGGCCCACACCACGCTGGAGCTGCAGCACCTGGGCGACGCGATGAACGCCCTGTTCGCCCGGCTGGACCGCAGCGCGCGCGCCCAGCGCGAGTTCGCCGGCAGCGTGGCGCACGAGCTGCGCACGCCCCTGGCCGGCATCCGCGCGCTGGCCAACTACGGCCTCACGCACGCCGACCCGGCGGTGTGGAAGGAGCAGCTGCGCCGCATCGTCGCCAGCGAGTCGCGCGCCAGCCACCTGGTCGACCAGCTGCTGGCGCTGGCGCTGGCCGACGAGGCCGACACCGTGCTGCAGCGCGAGCGCATCGCGCTCGACGACCTGGTGCGGCAGACCGTGCTGCGCCACCTGGCGCGCGCCGACGCGCACGGCGTGGACCTGGGCGCGCGCGGCCTCGACGAGCCCGCCGGCGCCGCGCCGCGCTGGACGGTGATGGCCAACACCGCGCTGGTCGAAGGCATCCTCGACAACCTGGTCGACAACGCGCTGCGCTACGGCGGCAAGACCATCACGCTGGAGCTGAGCATGGCGCCCGACGGCCGGCGCGTGCTGTGCGCCGTGGACGACGGCCCGGGCATCCCCGAGTCCACGCGGCAGAACCTGATGCAGCGCTGGTCGCAGGGCGCGGACGGCCGCCGGCTGGGCCAGGGCGCCGGGCTGGGCCTGGCGATCGTGGCGCGCTACGCGCAGCTGCTGGGCGCCCAGCTGCGCCTGGCGCCCGCCTCGGCCGAAGGCGGCCTGCGGGTGAGCATGGCCTTCCCGGCCTGAGCATGCCCTGCGTGCAATCAGGTTCCGTTCAGTCGTTCTCGGGATGATGCGAAGCGACAGCCCTCTCTCCCATGCGTCTTCTCCTCCTTCTCGAGGGTTGTTCTTGAGGCCCGCTTCGGCGGGCCTTTTTTCTGCCCGGCGGCGGGCGTCGCATCTTTTTTCGCGCGGCCTCGACCCCATCCGGCCGCGCCGCGCGTGCAAGGCTCATCGTCCACTTCACGAAAGAGCCCGGCCATGCCGTCCCGCCTGCCCTCCGCCCTCCCGCGCGCGCTGCGCCTCGCGCCGCTCGCCGCCCTGCTCGCGGCCACCGCCGCCGCGGCGCAGGCGTCGGTCGAATCACGCATCGCCCAGGTCACGGTCTACCCCGGCAGCGCCACCGTGGAACGCGTGGCGCGCGTCGCGGCCGGCAGCCGCAGCGTGACCTTCGCCTGCCTGCCCGCCGGGCTGGACCCGCAGAGCCTGCAGGTGAGCAGCGGCGACGCCGCGGTGCAGATCGGCGAGACCGCGGTGCTCACCGGGCCGCGCGCGCTGGCGGCCGCCTGCGCCGCGAACCCGCTGGACGAGCGCATCCGCGCGCTGGAGGACCAGAAGGCGGCGCTGGCCGCGGAAGGCGATGCCCTCGGCTACGTGACCGGCTACCTCAAGGGCCTGGGCGGCGAGAGCGAGGGCCGGCGCGCGGCGCCCGACGCCAGGACCCTCGCCGCCACCGCCGACGCCCTGCGCCGCACCGGCCAGGAAGCGCTGCTGCGCCAGCACCAGCTGGCGCGCCGCCAGGCCGACCTCGACCGGCAGCTGCAGCCGCTGCTGGCCGAGCGGCAACGCGCCCAGGGCAATGGCGACGCCCGCGTGAGCAGCGTCACCGTGACCCTCGACGCGCCGCGCGATGCGACGCTGCGCCTGGCCTACCAGGTCAGCGGACCGGGCTGGACGCCGGCCTACCGTGCCCAGCTCGACAGCACGGCGCGGCAGGTGCGCATCGAGCGCCAGGCCCTGGTGGCCCAGGCCACCGGCGAGGACTGGCGCGGCGTGAAGCTGGTGCTGTCCACCGGCCAGCCGCGCCGCAACACGGCGGGCCGCACGCCCGCGCCCTGGCGCGTGGGGCTGGAGCCGCCGGCCGAGGCCGTGGCCCGCGACGAGGCCCGGCTGCGCCGCCCCCTGGCCGCGCCCGCACCAGCCGCCCGCGCCATGGTGCAGGAGGCCGGCGCCGCGCCGCCGCTGTTCGACGCCGCCGTGTTCCAGGGCAGCTTCGCCACCGAGTTCGCGGTGCCGCAGGCCATCGACGTGCCCTCCGGCGGCCAGCGCGTGGCGATGACGCTGGAGCGGCGCGAGGCGCCGGCGCAGCTGGCCGTGCGCATCAGCCCGCGCGAGGAGGCGGCCGGCTACCTGGTGGCCGAGATCGACGCGCCCGAGGGCGTGTGGCCCGACGGCGCGCTGCAGCTCTGGCGCGACGGCGCCTTCGCCGGCACCGGCCGCTGGAGCGCGCCGGCGAACGCCGACGGCCCGGCGCGCCTGCAGCTGTCCTTCGGCCGCGACGAGCTGGTGCGCGTGCAGGCCGAGCCCGAGCGCGACAACCGCGGCAGCGGCGGCTTCGCCGGCAGCCGCGCCGAGCGCCGCGTGCAGCGCGCCTACCTGGTCGAGAACCGGCACCGCACGCCGATGGCGGTGCAGGTGCTGGAGGCCGCGCCCGTCCCGGTGGACGATGAAGTGAAGGTGCGTTCGCAGTTCAGCCCGCAGCCGGCCGAACGGGAATGGAACCGCCAGCCCGGCGTCGCGATGTGGCGCGCCGAGCTGGCGCCGGGCCAGAGCGCGCGCTTCACCGCCGAGCACACCATCGCCTATCCCAGGGACGCGCAGCTCAGCGGCCGCTGAGCCGGCCGGCGCACGCTGCCGGCACAGGCTGAGCACCGTGTCCGGCCTCGGCCTACGCGGCGGCCGGCCGGCACAGGCGAGGCTGCATGGCATGCAGATTCAACTGAACACCAGCAACGGCATCGAGAACAAGGAATCACTGGACCGCTGGGCAGACCAGGAACTGCGCACCCAGCTGCACCGCTTCGCCGACGACCTGGTGCGCGTGGAGGTGCACCTGTCCGACGAGAACGGCGGACGCGCCGGGGCCGGCGACAAGCGCTGCGTCATGGAGGCCCGCCTGGCGCGCCAGGCGCCCGCGGCGGTGACGCACGACGCGCCCAGCATCGACGAGGCCTTCCGCGGCGCGCTGGACCGGCTCAAGCGCCTGCTCGACGGCAGGACCGGCCGCAGCGCCGACCACCGCGACCGGGAGAGCATCCGCACGGCCGCGCCGGAGGCCTGACCATGCCGGCGGCGACAGGCATGCGGGCCGGCGCGCACGCATGGAGCTTCGTGCGGGCCGGCGGCGTCGACCAGGTGGTCTTCCGCAGCGGGCAGGACATCGCCCAGCTGCGCGAACTGGACCCGAAGCTGTGGGTCGCCCTCGCCTGCCCGGTGCAGGGCCTGGAACTGGACGCGCGCACGCTGGCGATGATCGACGCCGACGGCGACGGCCGCATCCGCCAGCCCGAACTGGTGGCGGCCTGCGAGTGGGCCTGCGCGCGCTTCGTCGACCCCGATGCGCTGCTGGGCGGCGGCGACCGCCTGGCAGCGCAGGACCTGCTGGCCGGCAGCGACCTGGCCCTGGAGGTGCGCCGCGTGCTGCGCGCCCTCCAGCGGCCCGAGGACGGCGAACTGAGCCTGGCGGACGTGATGGGCCGCCGCGAGCGCCTGGCCGCCCTGCGCTTCAACGGCGACGGCGTGGTCACCGTGCAGACCGCGCGCGACGCCCCCACGCAGCAGGTGCTGGCGCGCATCCTGGCCAGCCACGGCGGCGCGCGCGAGGTGAAGGACCGCGACGGCGACCCCGGCGTGGACCGCGCGATGGCCGAGGCCTTCTTCGCCGATGCGCAGGCCCTGCGCTCGTGGCACGCGCGGCTGGCGGCCGACGCCGAAGCCCTGCCGCTGGGCGAGCGCACGCTGGCCGCCGCCCAGGCGGTGGAGGCGCTGGCCGCCAAGGTGGACGACTTCTTCGCGCGCTGCCGCGTGGCCGCCTTCGACCCGCACGCGGTGCCGGCCCTCAACCCGCAGCCCGAGGCCTACGCGGCGCTGGCCGGCCAGGCCATCGATGCAGGCGCGCCGGCGCTGGCCGCGCTGCCGCTGGCGCCCGTCACGCCCGCCGCCGCGCTGCCGCTGGCCGGCCGCCTCAACCCCGCCTGGGCCGAGGCGGTCGAGCGGCTGCGGCGCGACGCCGTGCAGCCGCTGCTGGGCGCGTCGGTGGAGACGCTGGACGCAGCGCAGTGGGAACAGCTGTGCCGGCGGCTGGCCGCGGCGCGGCGCTGGCTGGCCGAGCGCCCGTCCTCGCCGCTGGGCCCCGCCGGCCCGGCCGAGCTGGACGCCTGGCTGGGCGCCCGGCCCGTCGTGATGGCGCTGATCACCGAGGACGAGAGCGAGGAGGCGCACAACGCCCGGCTGGCCGAGCTGGAGAAGCTGATCCGCCTGCGGCGCGACCTGCTCACGCTGCTGCGCAACTTCGTCTCCTTCACGTCCTTCTACCTGCGCGAAGGCGCGATCTTCCAGGCCGGCACGCTGGTGATGGACGGCCGCAGCTGCGAGCTGACGGTGCGCGTGGCCGACGCCAAGAAGCACGCCATGGTGGCGGGCCTAGCCAAGACCTGCCTGGCCTACTGCGACTGCACCCGCGCCGGCGAGCAGGGCACCGAGAAGATGGGCATCGTCGCCGCCTTCACCGCCGGCGACACCGACTTCCTCTTCGTCGGCCGCAACGGCGTCTTCTACGACCGCCACGGCCGCGACTGGGACGCCACCATCACCCAGCTGATCGAGAACCCGACCAGCGTGATGCAGGCCTTCTTCGCGCCCTACAAGAAGTTCGTGCGCGTGCTGGAGGAACAGGTGGCCCGCCGCGCCGCCGCCAGCGAAGCCAGCGCCCAGGGCGCCCTGGGCGGCGTGGCGACCACCCTCGCCGCCACCGGCGGCGCCGCGCCGACCGAGGGCGCCACGCCCCCGGCCAGCGCCGGCAGGCCCGCCGCCACGCCGCGGCTGCCCGGCCGCATCGACGTCGGCACCGTGGCCGCGCTGGGGGTGGCGATGGGCAGCATCAGCGCGGTGCTGGTGGCGATGTTCACCAAGTTCGTCGACCTGGGGCCGTGGATTCCCATCGCGCTGGGCGGGCTGGTGGCGGCCATCTCGGGGCCGAGCATGCTGATCGCCTGGCTCAAGCTGCGCCAGCGCAGCCTGGGCCCGCTGCTGGACGCCAGCGGCTGGGCCATCAACGGCCGGATGAAGGTGAACGTGCGGCTGGGCGGCTCGCTCTCGCGCACGGCGCAGGTGCCGGCCGGTGCGCGCCGCCTGCCGCCGCGCGGGGCCGATGCCGAGCCCGGCGGCGGCTTCGCCGGCGCCATGGCGGCAGCGGCGGTGCTGGCCGCGCTGGCGGTGCTGGCCTGGCGCCTGGACTGGCTCGACCCGCGCCTGCCGCCGGCGCTGCAGCACGGCGCCCGGGCCGAGGCGGTCAGCCGGACGGGCTGAGGCCCGGGGCGGCGGCTGGGCCTCAGCGGCGCGCCGCCATCGCCTTGCCGACCTCGTTGGCGCCCTGCGCGGCGCCGCTGGCCGGCACCTGCTCGCCATGGCACTCGGTGACCTCGGTCAGCCGCGCGGCGAGCTGCTCGGGCGCCTCGGCGCCGAGGCCGACGTAGGCGCCCTGGGTGAGCGTGACGTGCGCCGCCTCGAAGGTGCCGGCGCCGGCGCACAGGATGGTGCGGGTCGGCGCGCTCTCGGCGGCCATCACCAGCATCGCGGGCACCACGGCCTCGGGCTTGAGCGCGTCCAGCACCTCCTGCGGCATCAGGCCTTCCGTCATGCGCGTGGCGGCGGTCGGCGCCAGGCAGTTGACGTGGATGTTGTTCTTCGCGCCTTCCAGGCTGAGCGTCTGCATCAGCCCCACCAGCGCCATCTTGGCGGCGCCGTAGTTGCTCTGGCCGAAGTTGCCGTACAGGCCCGAGGAGGAGGTGGTCATGACGATGCGGCCGTACTTCTGCGCCGTCATCACCGGCCACACGGCCTTGGTGCAGTGCACGGCGCCCATCAGGTGCACGTCCACCACCAGGCGGAAGTCCTCCAGCTCCATCTTGGCGAAGCTCTTGTCGCGCAGGATGCCGGCGTTGTTGACCAGCACGTCCACCCGGCCCCAGGTGTCCACGGCCTGCTGCACCATCGCCTGCACCGCGGCGAAGTCGGTCACCGAGGCGGCATTGGCGATCGCCTCGCCGCCGGCGGCGCGGATCTCGTCGACCACCTTCTGCGCGGCCGAGGCCGAGCCGCCCTGCCCGTCCAGCGCGCCGCCCAGGTCGTTGACCACCACCTTGGCGCCGCGCGCCGCCAGGGCCAGCGCATGCTGGCGGCCCAGGCCGCCGCCGGCGCCGGTGACGATGGCCACGCGGCCGGTGAAATCGATGCTGCTGCTCATGCGCTGCGGTCCTTTCTGTTCTCAGTCTGCAAAGGAAGAAGGAGGAGGGGTCGCCGGCCGCGTTGGCGGCTTGGGGTGCCCGAGAGGCCAGGGACGGCAGGTCCGGCCCGAGCCAGGCGCACTGTAGCGGCTCGCCCGCAGGGCCGCTGTCGCGACCGTTTGGCGGGGCCGAGGGGACGGGGGAGGGATGCCGGCCGGAGGGCCGGGGCGCGTCAGGCTGCCAGGGCCCAGGCCTGCGGCGGCTCGATGCGCGAGGCCGCCGGCTGGGGCAGCGGCATGACCTTCGCGGGCTGGCCGCCCGCGGCCGCCGGCTCGGGGCGGCGGCGCTCGTCGATGCGGCGGGCGATCAGCTGGGCCGACAGCTCGGCCTGGCGCAGCAGTTGCTGCTGCTGGGCGGCGTCGCCCGCATAGCGCGGTGCGTAGAGCACGCCCACCACGCGCCCGGAGGCCAGCACCACCGGCACGGTGAAGCAGCCCTGGGGGGCCGGCTGGCCCGGCTCCATCCAGTGGTCGGCTGCCAGGCCGCGGCAGAAGGCGTTGTCGAACAGGTACCACTGGCCGGCGTCGGACAGTTCGCGCGTCGGGTCCGGCGTCGCGCCGGGCACCACCTCGCAGGCGAAGACCAGGCTCATGCCCATCTTTTCGTGGATCAGGCGCAGCGTCTCGCCGACGACGGGGTCGATGTGCCGGTCGCAGGCGCGGGCGGCGGCCACGGCGAACTCCAGTTCGTCGACCTGCATGCCCTCGGGCGTGTGCTGGAAGTCAAAAAGGTTCACTGGGCGGCCCCGAAATGTCAGAAGGAGGTGTTCATTCTGGCAGACCGGTTCGCAAATTGATACCTTTGCAAACAGTTTTATGTACATCTTTTGGCCGACATGCGCCAAAAGTCGCGCTTGGCTCCGCCGGGGCCAGCCGGGCCCGCTCAGGCGGGCGACAGCAGGCGCAGTTCCATGCCCCGGACGTAGGGCTTGACCGCCGTGCGGTAGGCCTTCATGTGCGGCGCGGCGCCGTGCGCCTGCAGGGCGGCCAGGCTTTCCCACTGCTCGACCACCACGACCCGGTCGGGGCCGATGGCGAACTGGCCGGGGATGGCGGGCTCGCTGTCGACGGTGGGCGCATAGGCCAGGCAGCCCTGCTCCTCGAGCACGGCGGGAACGACCTTGTGGAACTCGGCGAGGAAGGCCTCGCGGGCGCCGGGCGCGAGGTCGATGGTGGCGATGACGTGGATCATGGGACGGCTGGCGGGGAAAAGTGGAAGAGCCCCGAGTGTTCCATCGGCCGCCGCGGCCGGCTGTCCGGCGGCGGACACGCCACGGCGGGTTCAGATCGCCAGGGCGACGTCGCCGCGCAGGGGGCGCAGGCCGAGGCGCTGGGGCGAGACGTACTGCTCGCGGTACACCTCGAAGGGCAGCGTGTCGGCCGCCTCGATGCGCTGCTGCTCGGCCTCGGACTGCGCGCGCAGGTGCTCGAACTGCGCCTGGCGCGCCTCGTCCCAGGGCTGCGCCAGCAGCGCCTCGCGCGTGGCCAGGCTGCGCTCGCGGGTGAAGGCGACGAAGGAGTCGGCGTGGCGCGCCGCCATCTCGGCCAGCACGCGGGCCGAGGGCAGCGTGTGCGGCGCGGCCAGCCCGGCCTCGGCAGCGGCCAGGGCCTGTGCATGCGCCTCGCCGCCGAAGGCCGCGTCCAGCGCGGCGGCGATCGGGCGGCACTGGTCGAGGATCTCGGCGCCCCACTCGGCCAGCGCCACCGGCCGGCCGCGCCGCTGCAGCGCCAGGCCGGGCTCGCGGCCGCGCTCGGCGGTCAGGTGCTGGTTGTGCTTCATCTCGGCGATCTCGTCGCGGCTGTCCGGCGGGCTGTCGGCCAGCAGGCAGTGCAGCAGGAAGACGTCGAGGAAGCGCATGGTCTGGGCATTGATGCCGACCGGCTCGAAGGGGTCCAGGTCCATCAGGCGCACCTCGACATACTCGACGCCGCGCTCGCGCAGCGCGTGCAGCGGCCGCTCGCCGGGGTAGATGACGCGCTTGGGCCGGATGGTGCCGTAGAACTCGTTCTCGATCTGCAGCAGCGTGGTGGCCAGCTGGTTGTACTCGCCGCCGAGGTTGCGGATGCCGATGGCCTCGTAGGGCGGGTAGGGCCGCGTCAGCGCGTCGGCCAGCGAGGCGCCGTAGCCGTCCAGGCTGTTGTAGCTGACGAACAGCGACGCCTGCGCCTCGCTCTGGTAGCCCAGCCGCCCCATGCGCAGCGAGGTGCCGTGCGGCATGTGCATGGTGTATTCGCCGATCGGCTGCAGCGCGTGCGGGCGCCCCTCGACGAAGCTGGCGCACACCGCCGGCGAGGCGCCGAACAGGTACAGCAGCAAAAAGGCGTGGCGGCGGAAGTTGCGGATCAGCGCGAAGTACTCGTCGCTCGTCACCTCCGGCAGCGACCAGTTGTAGTGGATGCCCGAGATGGTCTGCATGCGCCGGCCGTAGCGGTGCGCCAGGCCCATGCGGTAGACGCTCTTGGCACGGCCCACGTTGGAGGTGCCGTAGCGTCCGATCGGGATGGTCTCGTCCGAGGGCAGCCCGCAGGGCATGCTGGAGACCCACATCATCTCGTCGCCGGCCTCGTGCAGCGCGCGGTAGGTGTACCGGTGCACCTCGGCCAGCTCGGCCAGGCAGGCTTCCACGCCGGCATGCACGCCGGTGATCAGCTCCAGCTGCGATTCGCTGAAATCGGTGGTGATGTGCGGATGCGTGAGCGCGCTGCCCAGCGCCGCGGGGTGCGGCGTCAGGGCCAGCTTGCCGTCGGCTTGCGAGCGCAGGCTCTCCTTCTCGATGCCGCGACGGATGCCCAGCAGGCGCTCCGGCGGCACGGCTCCCAGCCGCTTGTTCAACTTGTTCATGGGGACGGCGTCTCGCGAATCTTTCTGGAGGGCGGAAGGTAACACCGCCGCGCGCTTTGCGCCGGCCAGCGGCGGCAGGTACGCGGCGGCCGGCGAGCTGCTATTTTTTCAATAGCATCTCGCGCCTGATCCATGGGCGCGGGCAGGCCGCCTGGCGGCAAAAGACCCCAGGTGGCGGATGCTCAGCCGGCGCGTGCCAGCACCTCGGCCACCGACAGTTCCTGCGTGTCGTAGAGGTGCATCGCCGGCGGCTCCGCCGCCAGCGAGGCCAGGGCCTGGCCAAAGGTGCGCGACGCCGGCACGCGGAAGTGCGCCGCCAGGGCCGCCGCGTCGGTCCAGCGCTCGGTGAAGGTGAGCTGCAGCGGCTGCAGCACGTCCAGCGCCACCTCGTGCGAGACACAACCCGGCTCGCGCCGCGAGCGCTCCACGTGCTCCACCGCCAGGCGCTGCATCTGCGCCAGCGTGTCGGGGCGCGCCAGCGCCTTGCCGATGACCACGATCATGGTGTCGTTCTCCTTGGGTGGTTGAAGGGTCGCATGGCGGACGGCGTCAGGCCAGCACCCGCGCGAGGAAGGCGCCCAGGTCGGCGATCTCCTCCCCGCAGACGCTGTGCTCCATCGGGTAGGTGTGCCATTCCACCGCGTAGCCCAGCCCCGCCAGCACCTCGCGCCCGTATTCGGCGCGGGCGATCGGCACCACGCCGTCGCGCTGCCCATGCGCCAGGAAGATCGGCGTGGCCTGGTTGGCCGGCTGGCGCTCGGCAGCGGTGGTGTCGGCCAGCGGCAGGTAGCCCGAGAGGCCGACGATGCCGGCCAGCGCCTCCGGGTGGCGCAGGCCGGTCAATAGCGCCATGGCGCAGCCCTGCGAGAAGCCGGCGATCACGATGCGGCGGGCGGGAATGCCGCGCTCCTTCTCGCGGGCCAGCCATCCCTCGATGGCCGCCTGCGACCGGCGCAGGCCGGCCTCGTCCTCCGGCCGGCCGGGGCCGAGGATGTCGTACCAGGCCGGCATGCGGTAGCCGCCATTGATGGTGACGGGCATCTCCGGCGCATTGGGAAAGACGAAGCGCACCGGCCCCACGGGCGCCAGCTGCGGCGCCAGTTCCTGGACGATGGGCACGAAGTCGTTGCCGTCCGCGCCCAGCCCGTGCATGAGCAGCACGGTGGCACGGGGCTGTTCGCCGGTGGCGATCTCGATGGGTGCTGGGGTCATTTTTCGGTTCCGGAGTGAATGGGGCCTTTGGTTCTCGCTTTTCGGGGCATTACGGGAAAAGCGGCCTTTAGGCTTAAAAGCGTTAATTTACTATTCATAACGAGTCAATATCTCGATTTGATTTTTATGTGACTTATTTCTCGCTCCTTTTTCTGAAAGCAGGAAAAGCAAATGTAAGGAAGTGTCTTTTGGGCTGAGACTGGATCCCGGTCCACCTCTTCGACGCCGCTGGCGCAAGAGGCGGCCAAGGGAGCGCGGGACCGTGGAACGGCCTTGCGCGAAGCATCCATTTTCCGCAGGAGATACGCATGGGCACTTCCATTCGACCGGGCATCATGACCCCGGGATTCAGGACCCTGGCGTCCGTCGCGGCCACGGTCGCGGCCCTTTCGATGCTGGGCGCCTGTTCTTCCAAAGGCTCCACATTCGCCGGCTTCGGTGGCACCAGCGCCGGCGCCAAACCGGGCGGCACCCGCGCGGGCGGTGGCGGCACCGACACGGCCGGCGGTGGCGGCGACAGCTCCGGCGGCGGCGGTGGCGGCGGCACGAACGTCGGCGGCGGTGGCTCGGGCGGCGGCAACGGCTCGGGTGGCGGCGGCACGGATGTCGGCGACGGCGGCGGTTCCGGCGGCGGCGGCGGCGGCAACGGGGGCGGTGGTGGCGGCGGCACGAACGTCGCCACCTCGCCCACGGGCACGGTGATCTACAACGCCGGGCAGACGGTCTCGGCCCTGGGCGGCACGGTGGGCTCGCTGGGCCAGGGCACGCCGGCCCAGGGGCTGCTGGCCAATGCCGGCGACACGGTGGGCAGCGCCGGCACGGCGGTCAGCGGCGGGCTCGGCCAGCTCGGCAAGAGCCAGGACGCGCTGGGCGACACCGTGGGCGGGCTGCCGCCGGTGGTCGACAACGCCGGCAGGACGGTGTCCAGCGCCGGCCAGATGGTGTCCAGCGTGGGCGACCGCACGCCGCTGCGCCCCGTGACCGGCGTCGCGGGCGGCCTGGTCGACCGCACGGGCCAGGCGGTCAGCGGGCTGGCCGGCCAGCTCGAGCGCGTCACCGACAACGGCGGCGTGCGCCAGGTCACGCGGGCGGCCAACGACCTGATCGTGCCGATCGACCGCACCGTCAGCACGCTGACGCAGCAGGTGGGCGACGGCACCGGGCTGGGCGCGCCGGTGGCCGGCCTCACGAACCAGCTGGGCCAGCAGATCGGCGGCCTCGGTGCCGGGCTGCCCGGCGGGCAGGCCGAGGGCGTCACCGGCGCCCTGGGCGACACGGTGTCCTCGGTCGGCGGGCTGGTCCATGCGTCCAACGGCGGCAGCACCGGCGGCGGGCTTGGCGGCGTGCTGGGCGGCCTCGGGGGCGGGCTGGGCGTGGGTGCCGTGGCCGGCGTGGGTGCAGGCGCCGGCGCAGGCAGCGGCGGCGTGACGGCCGGGGCCGGGGCGGGCGTCGCCGCCGGCGTCTCCGTCGCCAACCTGACCGCACCGGTCGGCAACGTGGTCGCGCCGGTGGCCACCGGCGTGGGCAGCCTGGCCACGCCGGTCCTGACCTCGGTGCAGACGGCGCTGAACCCGGCGATCAGCACCGTGGGCAACGGGATCGCCCCGGTGACCAGCACCCTCGGCACCACCCTGGCACCGGCCACCTCGACGCTCGGCGCCGTGGCAGCCCCCGTGACCACGGCCCTGGCGCCGCTGACCACGCCGGTGCTGGCGGTGACGGCGCCCATCACGGCCCCCATCACGGCGCCGCTGACCGGTGGAACCGGCACCGGCGGCGGCGCCCTGGTGGCCGGCGCGGGCACGGCGGTGAGCGGCACCGTCGGCACGGCCACCAATGCGGTGAGCGGCGTGCTGGGCGGCGTGCTGGGCGCTCGGCTCCGTTGATGCGGACGCGCGGCCCTCTCCTGCACGCCGGGCTGGCGCTGGCCCTGGCCGGCGCGGCGGCCCAGGCGCCGGCGCAGCCGGCCGGCGGCAACCCGCTGGACCACCTGCCGCTGCCGCCCCGCCAGGCGCCCACCCCCGGCCCGCAGCCGCGGGTCGAGGGCCAGGCGCCCGAAGGCGCCGCGCAGCGGATGGGCCGCGTCGTTACGCCGACGCGCATCGACATCGAGGGCGTCACCGCCCTCCCCTTCGACCAGGTGGCGGCCTTCTTCACGCCCCTGAACGGCCAGGCGGTGACGGTGGCGCGCCTCGTCCAGGCAGCGCGCGACGCCAGTGCGCTGTACCGCGAGCGCGGCCACCCGCTGGCCTTCGTCTTCGTGCCCGAGCAGTCCTTCGAGGGCGGCGTGGTGCGCGTGGTGGCGGTGGAGGGCTACATCGCCGACGTGCGCATCGAGGGCGATGCCGGCCCCTCCGAAGCGCGGCTGCGCGCCCTGGCCGCGCGATTGATCGGCCAGCGTCCGCTGCGCCAGGACAGCTTCGAGCGCGTCACCCAGCTGATGACGCGGCTGCCGGGCCTGACGGTGGCCGCCACCGCGGCGCTGCCGACCAGCACCGGCGGCGCCACCACGCTGGTGCTGCAGGCCAGGCGCCAGCCGTGGGACGTTTCACTGGGCGCCGACCTGCGCCAGCCCACGCCGCGCGCCGTGCTCACCGGCGTGCTGAACGATCCCTTCGTGGCCGGTGGCCAGCTGACCGCATCGACGCTGCTGGGCAATCCGCGCGACGAAGCCCTGCTGACCGCCGCCTACACGCAGCAGGTCGGCGCCGACGGCCTGGCCCTGCGCGCCAGCTACACCCACTACCGCGGCTACCCGGACGAGTCCATGGACCGCGGCTCGCGCGTCGAGCGCCGCAACACCAACCGCCGCGCCGAACTGTCGGCCAGCTACCCGCTGCTGCTCAACGCGCAGCGCAGCCTGACGCTGGGCGGCGGCTTCTACGCGGTGGACAACCTGGACGCCTACCGCGTGCCGTCCACCGCCGAATGGCTGGACGACGACGCCCGCGTGCGCGCCCTCTTCGCGCAGCTGAGCTATGCCGAGGCCACGCCCGGCCGCAACCGCAGCGCCAGCCTGATGCTGGCCCAGGGCCTGCGCGGCCTGGGCGCGCGCGCCGAGCAGCGCAGCAACGTGCCCGGCGCCGCCGGCACGCCCGGCACGCGGCTGGACTTCACGCGCCTGGCGCTGGACCTGAGCCAGCGCGACCGCTTCGACAACCAGTGGGGCACGGCGGTGAGCTTCGGCGCGCAGTACAGCGCCCACACGCTGGCAGCCTCGGAGCGCATCTCCTTCGGCGGCCAGCGCTTCGGGCGCGGCTATGCGGCGGGCGACGCGGCCGGCGACTCGGGCTGGGGCCTGGGCCTGGAGGTCAACCGCCAGTTCAAGCTCGACGGCGGCGACTGGCTGCGCCAGATCGAGCCCTACCTGCTGCTGGAGGCGGCGCAGGTCTCGCTGCACCGCGGCGTGCCCGCGCCGCGCAGGCTGCGCTCGGCGGCCCTGGGCGTGCGCCTGAGCGACGCGAAGCACTATTCGCTCGACGTGGCGGTGGCCAAGCCCACCGGCGACCCGGCCGCCAGCAACCCGCAGCGCAAGGCGCGACTGACGCTCCTGCTGAGCTGGCAGCTGGGCGACCGCTAGCGCCTTCAGCGCCCGGCCAGCTGCCGGCAGGCCTGCAGGTTCTGCGCGAAGCCGCTGGCCAGCTGCGGCGTGCACTCGTCGCTGTTCGGCGTGAGCCGGCACAGGCCCACCACCAGATGGTCGGATACGGCGCCCACGCAGGGCTGGTAGCGCGCCAGCGCCCGGCTGGTGCCGGACTTGAAGCCCCAGGCGTCGGCGAACTCGACCGAGCGCGCCATCGCGCCCTCGAAGAAGCTGCGGTCGCGCGCGGCCACGGCCGCCTCCATGGCCGGCATCTCGGCCTCCAGGAAGCGCACCGCGGCGGCCGGGAATTCGGTGGCGTCGATGGACTGCTGCGCCGGCGCGCCGGACGCGGCCGCCAGGCCGGCGGCGGCAAGAAGGGCTGGAAAGAGGGAGCGGACGGAGAACATGCGGACGCGATTTGAACGCAAAACGAGGGGCTCGCTCCCCCGAGCCGCACGGCGGCGCGGGAAAGGTCCCCCGGACTGTGGCCCAATACGGGGTTCGCGATTTTTTCATCTGCCATCCCGAAGGAGCACACCATGGGCAACAAGATCGTCACCGAAGCCGACCGCAAGGCCACCCCGCCGCTGCCGGGCGCCACCCGCGCGCGCCAGGGCACCGGCCAGAAGCGCAGCCTCGAGCGCGGCACCGCCACCCGCAGCAAGAAGAACCCCGGCAAGCGCGCCCACCAGGGCTGAGCCGGCGCCACACGGCCGAAGCGCCCCGCGGGGCGCTTTTTTCTTGCCGCCGGGCCACCCCGGAACACAATCCCGCAGCCCCCTTGCCCGCAGGAATCACCCCATGAAGATCAAGACCGCACCTGCCCGCGCCCTGCCGGCGCTCGCGATCGGCACGCAGGCCCTGGGCTCCCTCTCCCTGGGCGCGGCCGCCCTGGGCGCCCTGGCGCTGGGCGCGCTGGCCATCGGCCGGCTGGCCGTGGGCCGGGCCCGCATCCGGCGACTGGAGATCGACGAACTCGTGGTCCGCCGCCTGCATGTCGAAGAGCCGCCCGCCGCCCAGGAAAGCCCCGCCCCATGAAGAACGACCAGATGCTGCTGCGCGGCGCCATGTGCGCCGTCATCGGCGCCGCCGTGCTGCTCGGCCCCTACGTGCTGCGCTCGCCGGCCTGGCGCGACATGGTGGCCGGCGCCCGGACGGTCGGCTGGTTCGCCCTGGCGCTGGGCGTGGCGATGATCGTGGTCGCGCTGCTGCGCCGCCGGCGCTGAGCCTCAGTGGGCGGCGGCCGCGCTGCCGCCGCGCAGGCGCTTGAACAGTTCGACCGCGCCGAGCACCACCGCGCCGGCTACCAGCCCCACCAGCAGGTTGAAGCCCATCGAGCCGAGCGAGCCGACGATGGCACCGTGGTCGATGGCCCAGTCCGCCACCGCGTGCCCGATCTGCGGCACGCCATGCACCAGGATGCCGCCGCCGACCAGGAACATCGCCGCCGTGCCGACCACCGACAGCGCCTTCATCAGCCAGGGCGCGAAGGCGAGGATGGCGCGGCCCACGGTCTGCGAGCCGCCGCCGGGCTGGCGGCTCAGGTGCAGGCCGAGGTCGTCCAGCTTGACGATGCCGGCCACCAGGCCGTAGACGCCGAGCGTCATCACCAGCGCGATCGCGACCAGCACCGCGAGCTGCGTCCAGAACGGCTGCCCCGTCACCGCGCCGAGCGTGATGACGATGATCTCGGCCGAGAGGATGAAGTCGGTGCGGATGGCGCCCTTGACCTTGTCCTTTTCCATCTGCGCCGGGTCGGCGCCGCCCTCCACCATCGCCTGCACGTGGCGCTCCGTCTCGGCCGCGTGGTCGGCCTTGTGCAGGAACTTGTGGGCCAGCTTCTCGACGCCCTCGAAGCACAGGAAGGCGCCGCCGAGCATGAGCAGCGGCGTGATCAGCCAGGGCAGCCAGGTGGCGATGGCCAGCGCCGCCGGCACCAGGATCGCCTTGTTGACGAAGGAGCCTTTGGCGACTGCCCAGACCACCGGCAGTTCGCGGTCGGCATGGACGCCGGTGACCTGCTGCGCGTTGAGCGCCAGGTCGTCGCCGAGCACGCCGGCGGTCTTCTTGGCCGCCACCTTGGTGAGGACCGAGACGTCGTCGAGCACCGTGGCGATGTCGTCGAGCAGCAGCAGCAGGCTGGAGGCCATGGGAGCGGTGCCTTGCGTGCGCGTCAGCCGAGGTCGCGCTTGAGGCGGACTTCCTCGATGCGGATGGTGCCCAGCGCGGTGGTCTTGGCGGTCTTCATCTCGCGCTTGAAGCCGGCGCTGTGCTCGAAGAAGCGCAGCGCGCGCTCGTTCTTCAGCGGCACCCAGGCGGTCACCACGGTGCAGCCCTCGTCCTCCAAGCCCTCCTCGGCGGCCTCCCACAGCTGCATCGCCACGCCCTTGCCCCAGTGGTCGGGGTGGACGTAGAGCGACCAGACCTCGCCGGCGGTGGGCGGCGTCTTGGGGTCGCGCGAGCGGTCGAAGCCGACGAAGCCGACCACGGTGTCGCCCTGCACGGCCACGTGCACCTGCGGCTCGGCGAACTCGATGGCCTGGCGCCACTTGGCCTCGCGCGTGGCCGGGGCCAGCGCGTCGAGCTGTTCGTCGGGCACGATGCCCTTGTAGGCGGCGCGCGCGGCGGCGGCGTGGATGTCGGCGATCGCCTTGGCATCGCGCAGTTCGGCGGGGAGGACTTCGTAGGGGGACATGCGTCGGAGCGGAACGGAAAAAATGGCGCGCCATTGTCGCCGCCCGGCGGCGGGCGCCTGTCCGACAATGCCTCGCCATGCCCTGCACCGTTCTCCTCCAGCCCGGCGGCCTGCGCTTCGAGGCGCCCGCGGGCCGCAGCCTGCTGCTGGCCGCGCAGGACGCGGGCATCGAACTGCCCAGTTCCTGCCGCAACGGCACCTGCCGCACCTGCCTGGCGCGCGTCGTCGAGGGCACGGCCGAGCACCGCATCGAGTGGCCCGGCGTCACGCGCGAGGAGCGGGCGGAAGGATGGATCCTCCCCTGCATCGCCGAGGCGCGCAGCGACCTGGTGATCGAGGCGCCGCTGGCGGCATCCATGTTCGACTGAAGGAGCGTCCGCGCCGCCGTGTCTGCGGAGACTGCGGTGCCCCTGCGTCGGTTGGGGATGACTGCCGTCATTGGATGCACCCCGGACGGTTCCACGCGCCGTGGCCGGAGGAGCGGGACGCACCCACCGCATCCCATGCGCTCCCCACGCGGGAGCCATCGACACCCTCTCAGCCCACCATCCGGTCGCGCCCTGCCAGCGAGGGAAAAAGCCGGAACCACGACAGCGCGACCAGCATCGTGCCGACGCCGCCCACCACCACCGAGCCCACCGGCCCCAGCAGCGCCGCCGTGGCGCCGGACTCGAACTCGCCCAGTTGGTTGCTGGCGCCGATGAAGATCGAGTTGACCGCGCTCACCCGGCCGCGCATCGCATCGGGCGTCTCCAGCTGCACCAGGGTCTGGCGGATCACCACGTTCACCATGTCGGCCGCGCCCGAGACGGCCAGCGCCACCAGCGAAACGACGAGGCTGCGCGACAGCCCGAACACCACCATGCACACGCCGAAGGCGCCCACCGCCAGCAGCAGCGTGCGGCCCACGTGGCGCTCTACCGGCCGGCGCGTGAGCGCGATCGACATGGCCAGCGCTCCCACCGCCGGCGCGCCGCGCAGCAGGCCCAGGCCCCAGGCGCCGGTGTGCAGGAGGTCCTTGGCGTAGATCGGCAGCAGCGCCACCGCGCCGCCCAGCAGCACCGCGAACAGGTCGAGCGAGACCGCGCCCAGCACCGGCTTGCGCTGCCAGATGAAGCGCACGCCGGCCAGCAGCGTGGCGGCCGTCACCGGCTCGCGCGGCGGCGCGTTGTGCGCGTAGCGCAGCCGCGCCGCCAGCACACAGGCCGCCGCGAAGAGCAGCACGCAGGTGCCGTACACCACGCCCATGCCCGCCACGAACAGCAGCCCGCCCAGCGCCGGCCCGCCGATGATGGCCGCCTGCTGCCCGGCGGAGCTGAAGGCCATGGCGCGCGGCAGCACCATCGGCGGCACCAGGAGCGGCGTGAGCGACTGCTGCGCCGGCATCTGGAAGGCGCGCACGCCACCCAGCACCAGCGACAGGCCCAGCAGCAGCACCTTGGAATCGAGCCCGCCCAGGTGCGCGCCCAGCAGCGCCAGCGCCACCGTGCCCTGCACCGCCAGGCAGGCGGCGAGGATGCGGCCCCGGTGGTGCCGGTCCACCACGTGGCCGGCGTACAGCGCCAGCAGCAGCGCCGGCACGAACTGGAACAGGCCCACCAGGCCCAGGTCCCAGGCGCTGGCGGTGATGTCGTACATGTGCCAGCCGATCGCCACCATCAGCATCTGCTGCGCCGCCGTGCCCAGGATGCGCGCGCCCCACAGGCGCATGAAGGGGCGCTCGCGGGTCAGGTCGGAAAAGGTGTAGGTGGGAGGGGAAGAGGAAGGGGCAGGAGAAGCGGTCGCGCCGGGCGGCGCCGGCGGGTCGGAGGCAGGCATCGCGTCCGAGGATAGCCCAGCGGCCTGCGCGGCGCCTGACGCCGCGGGCGCTGCCTACACTCCTGTGCGTGACCTTCCCCGACCTCGCGCTCGTCCATGAAGATGCGCACCTGCTGGTGCTGGACAAGCCCGCCGGCCTGCTGTGCGTGCCGGGCCGCGGCGAGGACAAGCAGGACTGCCTGAGCGCCCGCGCGCAGCGCCGCTGGCCCGATGCATTGGTCGTGCACCGGCTCGACATGGCCACCAGCGGCCTGGTGCTGATGGCGCGCGGGCCGGACATGCAGCGTGCGCTGAGCGAAGCCTTCGCGGCACGCCAGGTCTGGAAGCGCTACGAGGCGATCGTCGACGGCATCGCCGACAGCCCGCACTGGCAGGCCATCGACGCGCCGCTGATGGCCGACTGGCCGCGCCGCCCGCTGCAGAAGGTCGATCCCGCGGGCAAGCCCAGCCTCACGCGCTGGCGCACGCTGGCGGCCTGGCCGGAGCGCGACGCGTCGCACCTGCTGCTGGAGCCACACACCGGCCGCTCGCACCAGCTGCGCGTGCATCTGGCATCGACCCACCACCCGATCCTGGGGGACGCGCTCTACGGTGATGCCCGCACGCAGGCGCGCGCGTCGCGGCTGCTGCTGCACGCGACGGTGCTGCAACTGCGCCACCCGGCCACCGGCCAAGCGCAGCGCTTCGAGAGCCCGGCACCGTTCGGGCCGAATGAAATCAGAGACTGCCCTTGACCACCAGCACCGGCACCGGCGACTCCTGCAGCACCCGTTGCGTGACGCTGCCCAGCAGCAGCTTCTCGATGCCGGTGCGGCCGTGCGAGCCCATGACGATCAGGTCCGCGCCCAGCGCGGTGGCGGTGTCGACGATGCCCTCGTGCACGACGTGGCCGTCGATCACGCGCTGGTCGCTGTGCAGGCCTTCGGCCGCCAGCGCCGCCACGCCCCGCGCCAGCGCCGCATTGGCGCTGGCCGTGGCCGCGGCCAGGTACTCGTTCTGGCCCAGCGCGTAGTCGGCGCCGACGCCGATGAAGGGGTAGTTGTCGATCACGTGGATCAGCGTGATGCGGCTGCCGAAGGCCAGCGCGAGGCCGCTGGCCTTGCTCACCGCGAGCATGGACGTCTCGGAGCCGTCGATGGGAACCAGGATGTGATTGAACATGGACGTACCTCGCGTTGTCTGGTGGCATCCCGCGCCCGGCCCCGGGGGCAGGCGCGGCGGAACGACCCGAATGTAGCGTGCTGCGCCCGCCGGCCTTGTAGGACGCCGGGGAAGCGGGTGCGGCCACCCTTGCGCCGGATCAATCGCCCTGGAAGGCGCCGGCCCGGCAGGTGACGACCAGCGTGTCGCGCCAGCCCTTGGCATCCTCGTGCAGCGGCTGGATGGGCGTGGACTCGTGGATCACGCGCGCATCGTCCAGCAGCATCAGCGACCACGGCTCGGTCAGGGTGAAGCGCTCGCCGCGCCGGCCCTCGAACACGCGCGTCTCGCCGCCCTTGATGCCGTGCCGGCCGACCAGCGCCACCGCGACCAGGTCGACGCCGTCGCGGTGCGCGCCCTCGGGCGTCGGGCGGCCGATGCCGCCCTCGGTGTCGATGCGGAACTGGTGCGCCTCGATGAACCAGCGCTGCGGGCCGCGCAGCGCGCTGGCGGCGCCGGCCAGCCGCTGCAGCAGCGCATGCCAGACGGGGCGCGAGACGGTCGCGTCTTCCATCGGCGCGAACCAGCGCTGCATGCCGCCGTGCAGCGCGTTGTATTCGAGCGGCTGCCAGTGGGCGCGGTGCGGCACCTGCTCCAGCGCCTCGCCCTCGGCGACGAAGCACGCATGCCGGCGCGTGCGGTAGCGCCCGCCGTCCTTGAGGTACTCGTCGGGCGGCAGCCGCCCCCAGTCGGCGTGCAGGGCCTCCAGCTCGGCCAGCGGGCGGCCCAGCCAGTCGCTGGTGCCCTTGGGGCTGAGCACCGCGTAACCCTCCTGCCGCAGCGCGGTGGGCAGTTCCTCGGGCGGCGTGAAGGGCGGGCTGTAGGCGGTGGCGCTCAATGGACTACCTTCGCCCTGGCGGGCTTCGGTGCGAGCGCCTTCGGGCGGCCGGGCGGCGCTCATTGGACTACCTTCGCCCTCGCGGGCTTCGGTGCAAGCGCCTTCGGGCGGCCGGGCGGCGCTCATGGCGGGCTCAGGCCTCGACCTTCACGCCCTTCCAGAAGGCGACGCGGTCGCGCACCATCTCGGCCTCGGGCTTCGGGTCGGGGTAGTACCACACGGCCTCGGGGTTGAGCTCGCCGTTGACCAGCAGCGAGTAGTAGCTGGCCGTGCCCTTCCACGGGCACACGGTGTGGTTGTTGCTGAAGGTGATGTACTCCCGCCGCAGCGAATCGGCCGGGAAATAGTGGTTGCCCTCGACGAGCACGGTGTCGTCGCTCTCGGCGATGGTCACGCCGTTCCAGGTGGCTTTCATGTGAAGGACCTCGTTGCAGCCGCGCGGGCTGCACGGGGCCCGGGCGAAAAGGCTATTGTGCAGCGGGCAGCCAGTGCACGCTGAAGAGGCGCTCGGGATCGGTCCAGACCGGGCCGATGCCGAAGCCCGCACGCACCGCCAGCGCCCGCAGCCCGTCGAGGGTGAACTTGTGCGAGTACTCGGTGTGCAGGGTCTCGCCTTCCTCGAAGGCGAAGCGGCGGCCCTGCAGCGTCACGCTCTGCGCGCGGCGGCTCTGCAGGTGCATCTCGATGCGGTGCATCGGCGCGTTGTAGAAGGCCGCGTGGTCGAAGGCCGCGAGGTCGAAGTCGGCGCCCAGCTCGGCATTGGCCCGCGCCAGCAGGTTGAGGTTGAAGGCGGCCGTCACGCCCTGCGCGTCGTTGTAGGCGGCGTGCAGCAGCTCGGGCCGCTTGACCAGGTCCACCCCCAGCAGCAGCCCGCCGCCGCGCAGCAGCCGCGCCGCCTGCTGCAGGAAGGCCAGCGCCTCCTCCGGCTCGAAGTTGCCGAGTGTGGAACCGGGGAAGAAGCCGACGCGCCGGCCCTGCCCGGGCAGCCGCGCGGGCAGCGCGAAGGGCCGCGTGTAGTCGGCCACGATCGGCTGCACCGCCAGGCCCGGGTAGTCGGCGCGCAGCACGCGGGCGGCGCCTTCCATGTGCTCGCCCGAGATGTCGATCGGCAGGTAGCGCCGCGGCGACGCCAGCGCGTCGAGCAGCAGCCGCACCTTGACCAGCGAGCCGGCGCCGAACTCGACGATCTCCGCGCCGGGACCGATGTGATGCGCGATCTCCCCGGCGCGCCGGGTGAGGATGCCCAGCTCGGTGCGCGTGGGGTAGTACTCCGGCAGCTCGCAGATGCGGTCGAACAGCTGCGAGCCGCGCGCGTCGTAGAACCACTTGGGCGAGATGCGGCGCGGCCGCTGCGCGAGCGCCTGCAGCAGGTCGCGGGCGAAGGCGCAGCCCTCGGCGGTGTCGCCGGCACGCGGCGCGGTGGGCAGGGCGGAGGGAGGCGTCATGGGAGAAGGTCCTTGGCCAGGCGCAGGCCGCTGAACTGCCAGCGCGCGGCCGGCGGGAAGAAGTTGCGGTACGTCGGCCGCGCGTGGCCCGGCGGCGTGGCGAGGCTGCCGCCGCGCAGCACCAGCTGGCCGACCATGAACTTGCCGTTGTATTCGGCGGCGATGCCGGGCAGCGGACGGAAGCCCGGGTACGGGTCGTAGGAGGAGCGCGTCCACTGCCAGGCCTGCCCGGTGGTCTGCGCGAATCCGTCCAGGCCGCAGGCGGCCGCCTCCCATTCCGCCTCGGTGGGCAGGCGCGCGCCGGCCCACTCGGCAAAGGCCGCGGCCTCGTAGAAGCTCAGCTGCATCACCGGCGCCTCCGGCGCCATCGGCCGCAGGCCTTCCAGGCCGAACACATGCCAGCCGCCGGCGCCGCCGATGCCGTGCATCGCCAGCCGCGGGTCGTCGGGCGCCAGCCAGTAGGCCGGGTGGCGCCAGCCGCCGGCCTGCACCGCGGCCCAGCCGTCGGACAGCCACAGCTCCGGCCGCTGGTAGCCGCCGTCGGCGATGAACTGCGCGAACTCGCCGCAGCTGGCCAGCCGGTCGGCGATGGCGAAGGGCTGCAGCAGCGCCGCGTGGCGCGGCCCCTCGTTGTCGAAGGCGAAGCCGGGGCCGGCGTGGCCGATCTCGACGCGGCCGCCCGGGTGCGCCAGCCAGTTCACGGGCGGCGCCTGCACGGCCAGCCGCAGCGCCGGCGCCGCGCTCTCGCGGTAGGCCGGCAGCAGCGGGTTGCACGAGAACGCGTGCAGGATGTCGGTCAGCAGCAGTTCCTGGTGCTGCTGCTCGTGGTGCAGGCCGAGGGTGACGATGGGCTCGACCGCCGCCAGCGCCGATTCGTCCGCCTGGTCGAACAGCGCCTCCATCGCCGCGTCGACGTGCGCGCGGTAGGCGTGCACCTGCGCCAGCGAAGGCCGCGTCAGCAGCCCGCGCTGCGGGCGCGGATGGCGCGGCCCGAGCGCCTCGTAGTAGGAGTTGAAGAGGTAGTGCAGGCGCCGGTCGAACACGCGGTAGCCGGGCGCGTGCCGCTCCAGCAGCACCGTCTCGAAGAACCAGGTGGTGTGCGCCAGGTGCCACTTGGCGGGGCTGGCGTCGGGCATCGACTGGATGCACTGGTCCTCGGGCGAGAGCGGCGCGGCCAGCGCCAGCGTGTGCGCCCGCACGGCGCGGAAGTGCGTGCGCAGCGCACAGCCGTCTGCGCCGGCGGCGCGCGGCGGCGCCGGGTGAGGTGGATGCATGGGTCTCCTTGCCTTCCTGCGTCTTGGTGCTTTTGTAGTGGTCGTGCAGGCGCCGGCGCGTAGGACGATGGCGCGGTGGGGGAAGGCAGTCTGCCGGCCGCCCGCGCCTGCCCTGCGCGGCGCCCCTTGCGTCCCCACTGCCAGCGCGGTTTTGGGCCGCGCCGGCTGCCCATAATCCACGCCATGACGCCCTCCGACGACGCCGCGGCCCCCTCCTCCCGACCCCGCGTGGTCATCATCGGCTGCGGCTTCGGCGGCCTGGAGGCGGCACGCGCCCTGCGCCACGCGCCGGTGGACGTGACGGTGATCGAGAAGACCAACCACCACCTCTTCCAGCCGCTGCTCTACCAGGTGGCGACGGCGGGGCTGGCGGCGCCCTCGATCGCAGCGCCGGCGCGGCTGCTGTTCCGCGCCCAGCCCAACGTGACCACGCTGCTCGGCGAGGTCACGGCCATCGACGCCGCGGCGCGCACCGTCCGACTGGCCGACGGCCACCTGCTGCCCTACGACCACCTGATCGTGGCGGCCGGCGCCACGCACAGCTATTTCGGCAACGACGCCTGGGCCGCCGATGCGCCCGGCCTGAAGACGCTGGCCGACGCCTTCGAGATCCGCCGCCGCGTGCTGCTCGCCTTCGAGCTGGCCGAGCTGGAAAGCGACCCGGTGCGCCGCCGCGCGCTGCTGACCTTCGTGGTGATCGGCGGCGGGCCGACCGGCGTGGAGATGGCCGGCACGCTGGCCGAGATCGCGCGCCACACCCTGGCCGGCGAGTTCCGCCGCATCGTGCCGGCCGAGGCCGAGGTGCTGCTGCTCGAAGGCGGCCCGCGCGTGCTGCAGGCCATGCCCGAGAAGCTGAGCCAGCGCGCCCGGGAGCAGTTGGAGCATCTGGGCGTGAAGGTGCGCGTCGACGCGATGGTGACGCGCATCGACGCCGACGGCCTGGAGCTCAAGGCTCCAGGCGGCGGCACCGAGCGCATCGCCAGCAAGTGCATCGTCTGGGCTGCCGGCGTGGCGGCCTCGCCGCTGGGCCGGCTGCTGGCGGCCGCCACGGGCGCCGAGTGCGACCGCGCCGGCCGCGTGAAGGTGGAGCCGGACCTGAGCCTGCCCGGCCACCCGGAGATCAGCGTGGTGGGCGACCTGGCCGCCGCGATGAGCCACGTGCCGGGCCAGCCGCCGCGGCCGGTGCCGGGCGTCTCGCCCGGCGCCAAGCAGATGGGCCGCGCCGCGGCGGCCAACCTGCTGGCGCGCCTCGCCGGCCGGCCGACCAGGCCCTTCCGCTACCAGGACTGGGGCAACCTCGCCACCATCGGCCGCAACTCGGCGGTGGTGGACCTGCCCACGCCTTTCGGGCCGCTGCGCTTCTCGGGCTACTTCGCCTGGCTGTTCTGGCTGTTCGTGCACGTGTATTTCCTGATCGGCTTCCGCAACCGGCTCATCGTGCTGATGGACTGGGCCAGCGCCTACTGGACCTTCCAGCGCTTCGCCCGGGTGGTGCCGGACGTGAAGGCACCCGAAGGGCCGGCCCCGCCGCGCTGAGGCCGCCGGCGCTGCGTCAGTGCGGCGCGCCGAGGGTGCGGGCGCGTCCCGCCAGCGCCCCGAAGACCGTCATCGCGCCGGCCAGCGCGACGCCCACGCCCAGCGGCGCGTCCCAGCCGCCCGACGACTCGCGCAGCATGCCGGCCAGCGCCGGCCCCGAAGCGGCCAGCAGGTAGCCCACGCACTGGGCCATGCCCGACAGCGCCGCCGCCTGGTGCGCGCTGCCGGAGCGCAGCCCCATGAACATCAGCGCCAGCAGCACGCCGCCGCCGGAGCCGATGCCCAGCGCGAAGGCCCAGAGCCAGGCCCAGCCCGGCGCGAGCAGCAGACCCAGCAGCGCCGCGGCCATCAGCAGGCCCATGCCGGCCGCCAGCAGGCGCTGGTCCTTCAGGCGGCCGACGACCGGCCCGAGCACCAGGCCCGGGAGCGCCGTGGCCAGCTGCATCACGCCATGCACCGAGCCGGCGTGGCCCGGCGCGAAGCCGGCCGCGGCCAGCATCGAGGGCAGCCAGCCCACCAGCACGTAGTACAGCAGCGAATTGGTGCCCATGAACAGCGTCACCTGCCAGGCCAGGGCGCTGCGCCAGACGCCGCCGCGCTGCGGCGCGGCCGCCGTGCCGGCGCCCGGCGGCGCGCGGCGCAGCCGCATGCCCCAGAAGGCCAGGGCCAGCAGCGGGAAGACGATGCCGGCGCCCAGCGCCGCGCGCCAGCCCAGCGCGTTCGCCATCGGAACGGCACTGCCGGAGGCCAGCGCGGCGACGCCGCCCATGGCGATCGCGCACAGGCCGGTCACGGCCGGCACCCGCGCGGGAAAGTCGCGCTTGACCAGGCCGGGCATCAGCACGTTGCCGACCGCGATGCCGGCGCCGATGACGGCCGTGCCCAGGTACAGGCATGCGGCCGATCCGCCCGAGCGCAGGGCGATGCCCGCCCCGACGAACAGCAGCGCGCCGAACAGCGACCGCTCCAGGCCGACGCGGCGCGCCAGCAGCGCGGCGAAGGGCGACAGCAGGCCGAAGGCCAGCAGCGGCAGCGTGGTCAGCAGGCCGGCCTGCGCGGGCGACAGGCCGAAGGCGGCACGGATCGTCTCCAGCACCGGCGCCACGCCGGTGATGGGCGCGCGGAGGTTGGCGGCGACCAGCAGCAGCCCGGCGACCAGCCAGAAGGACGACGGCGAAGCGGAGGAGGAAGACGGAGGGGCGGCGGCGATGGCCTGGCCGTTGGCGCGGGATCTCATGCGGCGTGCGGATGCGAGGAGGAAGCGGTGACGGCCTCCAAGGTACCGGCGCCGCCGCCGGTCGAATGCCGACGAAACGACAGGAAATCGCTGAAAACGGACAATTGCTGGCCATGCTGCTCGACCAGTCGCTGCGCCACTTCGACGAGGACAGGCTGCGCTCGCCCGCGGTGGCCGTGCGCGTCGAGGTGGAGACGCACCGCGCGGAAGTGCCGGTCCACCGGCATCGCCAGGGCCAGCTCGTGCTCACGCTGCAGGGCGGCGTGACCTGCGAGGTGGCGGACGCCCTCTGGGTGGTGCCGCCCGGCCGCGCGGTCTGGATTCCGGGCGCGGTGCCGCACAGCGTGCGCGCCACGCCCAACGCCAGGATGTGCTACCTCTTCGTGCAGCCGCCGGCCGCCGGGCTGCCGGTGCGCTGCTGCACGCTGTCGGTCTCGCCGCTGGTGCGCGAGCTGGTCCTCGACATGGCCGACCAGCCCGCCGCCTACGGCCCCGACAGCCCGCCCGGCCGCAAGGCCGCGGTGCTGCTGGAGGAACTGGCGCGCATGCCGGTGGAGCAACTGCATCTGCCGCTGCCCGAGGAGCCGCGCCTGCGCCGCATCGCGCGGGCGTTGGCCGACAACCCGGCCGACCGGCGCACGCTGGCCCAGTGGGGCGATCAGGTCGCCATGGGCGAGCGTTCGCTGGCCCGGCTGGTGCAGCGCGAGACGGGGCTGAGCTTCGGCCGCTGGCGCCAGCAGTTCCACCTGATCGTGGCCATGCGCCAGCTGTCCTCGGGGCATTCGGTCCAGCGCACGGCCGAGGCGCTGGGCTACGGCTCCGTCACCGCCTTCATCGCGATGTTCAGGAAGGCCGTGGGCGAATCGCCCGCCCGCTACTTCGCGGCCGCGGCGGGCGGCGGGCGCCGGCTCAGGCGGCCACCACCGCCGGCGGCTGCGCCCCCGCGATCTGCCGCAGCGCCCGCTCGAACATCTCCACCGGCTGCCCGCCGGAGATCAGGTGCTGCCGGTTGACGATGACGGCGGGCACGGAATGGATGCCGGCGCCGGTGTAGAGGCGCTCGCGCTCGCGCACCTCGGCGGCGAACTCGTCGCCCGCCAGGATCTCGCGCGCCCGCGCCTCGTCCAGCCCGGCCTCGCCGGCCAGGCGCACCAGCAATGGATGGTCGGCGGGGCTCTGCCCGTCGATGAAGTAGGCCTTGAAGAGCGACTTCTTCAGCGCGAGCTGCCGGTCCAGCCCCTCGTGCTCGGCCCAGTGCAGCAGGCGGTGCGCGTCGAAGGTGTTCCACACGCGCTTGCGCCTGTCCAGGTCGAAGGGGAAGCCGACCGATTCGCCGCGCTGGCGCAGCGCCTCGCCGTTGGCGCGCACCTGGGCCTCGCCGATGCCGTACTTGCGCATCAGGTGCTCGATCGAGTCCTCGCCCTCGGGCACCATGTCCGGGTTCAGCTCGAAGGGCTGGAAGCGCAGCTCGGCGCGGATGTCCGGCGCCACGCGCGCCAGCGCGCGCTCCAGCGAGGCCAGGCCGACGGCGCACCAGGGGCACGAGACGTCGGACACGAAGTCGATCTGCAGGGTCGTGGGCGTGTTCATCCCGCGCATTCTGTGCCCGCGGCCAAGACGCTGCGGTCGGCAGGTCTTTAGCGCATCCGCGCCGGGTACAGCCGCGGCAGCCAGCCGAAGGCGATCGCCATCAGCGCGGCGCCGGCCGCCACCATCGGCAGCACCATCGGCCAGGCGCCGTGCGGCATGCCGGGGCGCACGAAGGCGGCCGCGGTCTGGCCCACGCAGAAGGCGACCAGCATCATCCCGAAGCCCGACCACGACACGGCCCGCCCCGCCAGGTGCGGCAGGTCGCCCACCGCGCCGGCCTGGCCGCAAGGCTGGTGGATGCCGTGCCCCAGCACATAGACGGCATGCCCCGCCAGCAGCGGGACCGGCGAGGCCGGCGCGAGCGCGCAGCCCAGCGCCTGCACCAGCGCGCCCGCCAGGCTGAGCGAGGCGCCCAGCTGCACCGTGCGCACCGCGCCCCAGCGGCGCAGCAGCCGCCGGCACATCGTGGTGCTGGCGATGTAGACCAGCGAGCCGCCGGCCGGGATCCAGCCGTACACCGCCGGCGACAGGCCCAGCAGGTCGATGTAGACCATGGGCGACAGCAGCAGGAAGCAGAACAGCCCGCCGTAGGTGGCGGCCGCCACCGCGGCCCACGCGCGGAAGCTGCCGCTGGCGAACACCTGCCGGGCGCTGCCGCGCGCCACCGGCGTGGCGGGCTCGCCCGGCGCCACCGGGCGGTGCGTCTCGGCGAAGCCGCGCCAGCACAGCGCGAACAGCACGGCCGCGTAGGCGGCCATCGCCGCCAGCACCCAGCGCCAGCCGGCGCCCTGCACCAGCCAGGCGCCGACGATGGGCGCGGCGAGCCCCACCACGCCCAGGCCGGTCAGCCCGCGCGCCATGACGTGCGGCCCTTCGTGCGCCGGGTACAGGTCGCGCACCGCCGCCCGCGCGCACACCAGGATGGCCGCCATGGCGAAGCCCTGCAGCGCGCGCCCGGCGGCCAGCCAGGGCACGCTGGGCGCCAGCGCGCAACCCAGCGCCGCCAGCGCGTAGCAGCCCAGCCCGGCCAGCAGCACCGGCCGGCGGCCGAAGCGGTCGGCCCAGGGCCCGCACAGCAGCTGCGCGCAGCCGAAGGCGAGCACGAAGACGGTGAGGCTGGCGGTGGCCGAGCCCAGCGCGTGCGCGATCGCGGGCAGCGCCGGCAGGTAGCTGTCGGTGGCCACGGGCTGGGCCGCCAGCAGGAGCGGCAGCAGCAGGGTGAACGCGATGCCTTGCCGGCGCGGGGCGGCGCTCACTGGATGACCCTCCGTGCTTCGCACTGCGGGTGCGAGCGCCTTCGGAACGGCCGGGTGGCGCTCATGACGGGTCGTGCCCGAGCACGGCGCTGATGGCCCGCGCCTCGCGCCGCACGGCCTGCGCGACCGGCCCGTCCACCGAGGCGTCGAAGCCGCCGGTGGCGCCGAGCGCGGTGAGCACCGCGCAGACGCGCCCGGCGTGGTCGAACAGCGGCGCCGCCACGGCGCTGATGCCGCGCAGGTTGGTGTCGCGCACGGCGGCGCAGCCGGCCGCGTGCACCTCGCGCTGCAGCGTGCCGACCGGGTCGGCCGACGGCAGCAGGGCGCGCTGCTCGGGCGAGGCGGCGGCCAGCTCCTGCTCGGCCAGCGCCTGCACAGCGCGCTCGTCGAGGAAGCCGAGGAAGGCCCGCCCGGTGGCCGACCACAGCAGCGGCAGCACCGAGCCCACGCGCACGTTCACCGTCACCGGCAGCCCCGGCTCCTCGAAGCGCACGATGGTCGGCCCCTTGTTGCCCATCACGGCGATGAAGCAGGTGACCTCCAGCGACTCGCGCAGCCGCACCAGCGCCGGCTCGGCCACGCGGATCGGGTCGGCCTGGCGCATGGCGGCCATGCCGATGCGCAGGGCCTCCGGCCCCAGGAAGTACTGCTGCGAGCCGGCGTCCTGCGAAACCAGGCCCTCCTCGCTCAGGCTGGCCAGGTAGCGGTGCACCTTGGCCGGCGGCTCGCCCACCTGGGCGGACAGCGCGGTCAGGCTGGCCCGGCCGCCCAGGCGGGCCAGGCCCTTGAGCACGGCCATGCCGGTCTCGGCGGCCTGGACGCGCTGGCGGCGCTCGCGGGGGCGGGGAAGCGGTTCGGGGGAGGGGGAACGGGGCATGGATCGGGCAACAAACGACGCAGATTGTGTCCGGGTTAGCCCGGATCATCGGATTACGCAATGCGGATAACAATTACGCAATACATGAACACCCTTTGATGCCCCTCAAGGAGACACGATGAAGAAGCTGATCGCGGGCTGCCTGCTCGCCCTCCCCCTCGTCGCCGCGCCGCTGGCGGCCCAGGCCCAGAACTGGCCGTCCAAGCCGATGCGCTGGCTGGTGCCCTACCCGGCCGGCGGCGGCTCGGACTTCCTGGCCCGCACCATCGGCCAGCAGCTGTCCACGCAGATCGGCCAGCCGGTGGTGGTGGACAACAAGCCCGGCGGCAACACCGCCATCGCCGCCGCCGACGTGGCCCGCTCCGCGCCCGACGGCTACACCGTGCTGTCGGCCGACAACGGCACCCTGGTCTTCAACCCGGCGCTCTACAAGAGCCTGAGCTACAGCCCGACCAAGGACCTGGCGCCCGTGACGCTGATGGGCCGCTTCCCGATGATCCTGGTGGTCAGCCCGGGCGTGAAGGCCAAGGACGCGAAGGCGTTCATCGCCGAGGTCAAGGCCAACCCGGAAGGCATCAACTACGCCTCGGCCGGCGCCGGCAGTCCGCACCACCTGGCGATGGAACTGCTCAAGACCGAGGCCGGCCTGAAGATGACCCATGCGCCCTACCGCGGCGCCGCCCCGGCCCTGGCCGACGTGGCGGGCGGCCAGGTGCCGGCCATGATGGTCGACCTGGCGGCCGGCGCCGGCTTCATCAAGGGCGGCAAGGTGCGCCCGCTGGCCGTGGCCAACGCCAGGCGCCTGCCGCAGCTGCCCGACGTGCCGACCTTCGCCGAGCTGGGCTACAAGAACGTCGAGGCCGCCGCGCTGGTCGGCATGGTGGTGCCGGCCGCCACGCCGCCGGAGGTGGTCGCGGCGCTCAACAAGCAGGTGGTCGCCGCCATCAACGCGCCGGAGGTGCACAAGAAGCTGATCGACTTCGGCGTCGAGCCGGTGGGCGACACGCCGGCGCAGTTCGCCGAGCTGCTCAAGAGCGAGACCACGCGCTGGCACAAGCTGATCCGCGACCTGAACATCACGCTGGACTGAGCGTCCGCCCCCGCCGCCGGCCGGCGGCCGGCCCTGCCCCACCGGCAGGGCCTCTTGCCTTTTCCGGAGCCCCCATGAACACCGCCTCCACCGAAGCCCCCGCCGCCGCGGCGGGGGGCTGCCCCTTCGCCCACGGCGCCGGCGCGCCGCAGACGCCCACCGGCTGCCCCGTCAGCCACCAGGCCGCCGCCTTCGACCCCTTCAGCGACGGCTACCAGCAGGACCCGCCCGACTACGTGCGTTGGGCGCGCGAACAGGAGCCGGTGTTCTACAGCCCGCTGCTGGGCTACTGGGTGGTCACGCGCTTCGCGGACATCAAGGCGATCTTCCGCGACAACCTCACCTTCAGCCCCTCGATCGCGCTGGAGAAGATCACGCCCACCGGCCCCGAGGCCAACGCGGTGCTGGAAAGCTACGGCTTCGCCCTCAACCGCACGCTGGTCAACGAGGACGAGCCGGCCCACATGCCGCGCCGCCGCGCGCTGATGGAGCCCTTCACGCCCGAGCAGCTGCGGCACCACGAGCCGCTGGTGCGCCAGCTGGCGCGCGAGTACGTCGACCGCTTCATCGACGACGGCCGCGCCGACCTGGTGGACCAGATGCTGTGGGAGGTGCCGCTGACTGTCGCCCTGCACTTCCTCGGCGTGCCCGAGGAGGACATGGACACGCTGCGCCAGTACAGCATCGCCCACACCGTCAACACCTGGGGCCGGCCGAAGCCCGAGGAGCAGGTGGCCGTGGCGCATGCCGTCGGCAACTTCTGGCAGTACGCCGGCAAGGTGCTCGACAAGATGCGGCAGGACCCCGACGCGCCCGGCTGGATGCAGTACGGCATCCGCAGGCAGAAGCAGCTGCCCGAGGTGGTGACCGACTCCTACCTGCACTCGATGATGATGGCCGGCATCGTGGCCGCGCACGAGACCACGGCCAACGCCACCGCCAACGCGATGAAGCTGCTGCTGCAGCACCCCACCGCCTGGCGCGACCTGTGCGAGGACCCGGCGCTGATCCCCAACGCGGTCGAGGAATGCCTGCGCCACAACGGCTCGGTGGCCGCCTGGCGCCGGCTGGCGACCCAGGACACCACGGTCGGCGGCGTCGCCATCCCGGCCGGCAGCAAGCTGCTGATCGTCACCTCGTCGGCCAACCACGACGAGCGCCACTTCGCCGATGCCGACCTGTTCGACATCCGCCGCGACAACGCCAGCGACCACCTCACCTTCGGCTACGGCTCGCACCAGTGCATGGGCAAGAACCTGGCGCGCATGGAGATGCAGGTGTTCCTGGAGGAATTCACGCGCCGCCTGCCGCACATGAAGCTGGCGCCGCAGCAGTTCAGCTACGTGCCCAACACCTCCTTCCGCGGGCCCGAGCACCTGTGGGTGGAGTGGGACCCGGCCCGCAACCCCGAACGGCGCGATCCTTCGCTGCGCAGCCACGCCCGCGCTGCCGTGCGCATCGGCGAGCCTTCGGCGCACGCCATCACGCGGCCGATGGTGGTGCACGGCGTCACGCCCGTCGCGCAGGACATCGTCAAGCTGCGCCTGGCCACGCCCGACGGCCAGCCCGTGCCGCGCTGGGCGCCGGGCTCGCACATCGACATCGAGTGCGGCGACACGGGCCTGTCGCGCCAGTACTCGCTGTGCGGCGACCCGGCCGAGGCCTCGGTGCTGGAGATCGCGGTGCTGCGCGACCCGCAAAGCCGCGGCGGCTCGGACTGGGTGCACGCGAACGTGAAGGCCGGCGAGCGCCTGCGCATCCGCGGCCCGCGCAACCACTTCCGGCTCGACGAGGAGGCGCGCAGGATCGTCTTCATCGCCGGCGGCATCGGCATCACGCCCGTCATGGCGATGGCGCGCCGCGCCCGTGAGTTGGGCATCGACTACCAGCTGCACTACTGCGGCCGCAGCCGCGCCACGCTGGCCTTCGTGCCCGAGCTGCAGGCGCTGCACGGCGAGCGCCTGCACCTGCACGTGAGCGGCGAAGGCTCGCGGCTGGACCTGACTGCCCTGCTCGCCACGCCCGAGCCGGGCACCCAGGTCTACGCCTGCGGCCCGCTGCGCATGCTCGATGCGCTGGCCTCGGCCTGCGCCCACTGGCCCGAGGACGCGCTGCGCGTCGAGCATTTCGAGTCCACGCTCGGCACGCTGGACCCGTCGAAGGAGCATGCCTTCGAAGTCGAACTCAAGGACTCCGGCCTCACCGTGCCGGTGCGCGCCGACCAGACCCTGCTGGCCGCCCTGCGCGCCGCCAACATCGACGTGCAGAGCGACTGCGAGGAAGGCCTGTGCGGCTCCTGCGAGGTGCGCGTGCTGGCCGGCGACATCGACCACCGCGACATGGTGCTCACCCGCAGCGAGCGCGAGGCCGGGCAGCGGATGATGAGCTGCTGCTCGCGCGCCTGCGGGCAGAAGCTGGTGCTGGAGCTGTAGCGAAGGGGTCGGCCCCGCTGGACCGGAGGCGCCGTATGGCACCTCGAAGGCGCTCATCCGCCCAGGTCCGGCTTGCGAGGCTCGCTCAGTCCCTGGCCTTGACCTTGGGCTTGAAGATATGAAGGGTCTCGCCGCGCGCGAGCATCTCCACGAGCTGGGCGATCCGCCTCGCACGCGTCTCGGCTTTCACGGCCGTCTGGATGCGCCACAGCACCGCATAGCGATTGGCGGCGTTGATCGTCGAGAAGAACGCCTTCGCCATCGGGGCAGCGTCGAGCGCCGCGACCAGGTCTTCGGGCACCACGGACGTGCGCGCGCCGTCGTATGCCCGCGCCCATCGGCCATCGGCCCTGGCGGCCTCGACCTGCGCAAGGCCCGGCGCCTGCATGCGGCCCGCCTCGATGAGCGTCGCCACCTTGTCGACATTGACCCGTGACCACACGCTGCGGGCGCGCCTGGGCGTGAACCGCTGGAGGAAATACCGCTCGTCCAGCCCCTTCTTCTGGCCGTCGATCCAGCCCCAGCAGAGCGCGATCTCCACCGCTTCGAGGTAGGTGACGCTGGTCTCGCCGGCACCACGCCTGGCGATCTTGAGCCAGAGGCCCGGGCAGGTGGCGTGGTGCCGTTTCAACCAGGTTTCAAACGCCCTGGCGCTCCTGAACAAGGTCGGGTTATCGGCAGACGTGTCGATGGGCATGCGCGGCAAGTGTGGATGAAGGGACGCGATGTCCCCGCCTCATGCAGTTTTTCTCCCTCGTGCCGCCCGGATGGCCGCAAGCACCGCCGGGCCGACTTCGGCGGCCACGTTCCGGCCTGCGAATTCGGTCAGGGCCCGGCGCTGTACCGCCTCGGCCAGCCGGGAGACGAATGGCCGGCCTTCCGCGGCATGGGCCTGGACCTCGGTCGGCGTCAGGCGCACGACCATGTCGAAGCCGACCGCCGAATGGCTGGCGTTCACATCGAGCAGCAGGTCGTCGCCGTCCCGCAGCAGGAACCATCCATGAGGCTCGGCGTCGATGACTTCCATGAAGGAATCCCGTCCGGTGCCGGGAGTGGCGTTCGATGGTGACCCCTGGCCTCACGGCTTGCCCAGGAAACCCTCCACCGCGCTGGCCAGCGCCACCGGCGTCTCCTCCATGGCGTAGTGCCCGGCGTTGGCCATGACCTGCAGCGTGGCATTCGGGTAGTGCTGCAGCCAGGTGGCCTTGCAGGTCTCGGCGCCCAGGGCCGGGTCGTGCTCGCCGGCGATCACCAGCACCGGCAGCGCCTTGCCCTGGATGCGCTCGACGAAAGACGTCTTCGCCCACGCCGTCAGGTAGGCGGCGAAGGCCTCCTCGTCCGAGTGGGCGAGCGAGTTCTTCACCATCGCGTCCAGCCAGGTGCCCGTGAGGCGGTTGCCGGTGGTCAGGTCGATGATGGCGCGGCGCGCGCCCGGGTCCTTCGCCGCGCTGGAGAACAGCCCCCAGCCCTGCTCGTCGAAGGGGACGCCGCCGGCCGGCACGGGGCTGATGCCGACCAGCGCCTCCACGCGCTCCGGCGCGTCCGCCAGCACCTGCTGCGCCGCCATGCCGCCCATCGAGTGGCCGACCAGCGAGAAGCGCTGCCAGCCCAGGGCGTCGGCCACCGCCAGCGCGTCGCGGCCGATCTCCGCCATCGTGTACTCGCCGCCGCTGCCGCGCCGCCGGCCGTAGCCGCGGTAGTCCATGAAGGCATAGGTGAAGGCCTGGCCGTCCAGGCTCCGGACGAAGGGGCCCCAGTCGCCCGCATGGCCGAACCAGCCGTTCAGGCACAGCACCTTGCGCGGCCCCGATCCGACCGCCTGGAAGGTTTCGCTCGCTTGCATCGCTCTTGTCTCCTCGGTGTGCCGCCCGGCGCGGGCGGGTCGGCCGAGCGTAGCGCAGGGGCCGTGTCCGGCCGCCTTCTGCCGTGCGCCGGCAGCCGCTGGGGAAAACCCTGGCAACAGCGTATCGGCTCACCCCCTAAACTTTATTCAACTTGAATTAATTAATAGCTGCCGCATGCCGGCGGCCTGCCAGGAGACAGCGCCTTGAGACACCCCGGCCCCGGTCGCGGCACCAACTCGGTCAACCTGCGCCAGTACAACGAGCGCTCGCTGCTGCAGCGGCTGCGCCGTGCCGGCGAGGCGTCGAAGGCCGACCTGGCGCGCTGGGCGCAGCTGACCAACACAGCGGTGGGCAGCATCGTCCAGTCGCTGGAGGAAGCCGGCCTGATCGAGGCCGCCGGGCGCCGCCACGAGGGCCAGCGCGGCCAGCCGGCCGGCCTGTACCGCATCAACCCGCAGGGCGCCTATGGTGTCGGCGTGCGGCTGGACCGCACCAGCATCGAGACGGTGCTGATCGACCTGGGCGGCCGCATCCTGGCGCGCGAGGTGCATGACCTGGTGCTGCCCCACCCCGACGAGGCGCTGGCGCTGGTGCGCACCGACGTGGCGCGCGTGCTGTCCAGCCTCTCGTCCACCCAGCGCGGCCGCGTGGCGGGCGTGGGCCTGGCGCAGCCGTACAACCTGGGCAGCTGGCTGCGGCAGCTCGGCCTGGAGGCCGACTTCCGCGTGTGGGACGAGGTGGACTTCGGCGAGCGCCTGGCCGAGGCCGTGCAGCAGCCGGTGTTCAAGGAGAACGACGGCAACGCCGCCGCCATCGCCGAGCTGGTCTTCGGCGTGGGCCGGCAGGAGAACGACTTCCTCTACGTGTACGTCGGCGCCGCCCTGGGCGCCGGCGCGGTGCTGGGCGGCGAGAGCCTGCGCGGCCACACCGGCAACGCGGCCGACCTGGGCCTGATGCCGGTGCCGCCGAGCACCCTGCCCTCCGCGCCCGCATTGGGCGGCAAGTGGGACATCCTGCTCTCGCGCGCCTCGCTCAACGCGCTGGCGCGCCACCTGCGCTTCCACGGCGTGCAGGCCACCGGCAACCCGCAGCTCGAGGCCCTGGTGCAGGCCGGCCGCGCCGAGGTGCACGAGTGGCTGGACGACTGCGTCGACGCGCTGGTGCCCGCCGTGCGCGCCACGCTGGCGGTGCTGGACCTGCCGGCCGTGGTGATCGACTGCGACATCGACGCCGGCCTGATCGATGCCCTGATCGAGCGCACCGAGCGCGGCCTGCGCGAGATCGCGCCCGAGTCGCGCCAGGTGCCGCGCCTGCTCCGCGGCAGCTTCCGCGCCGACGCCGGCGCCATCGGCGCGGCCAGCCTGCCGATGTTCTTCAACTTCTCGCCGCGCGCCGACGTGCTGCGCGGCCATTCCACCGCGCGGGTGCCCGCGCATCCTTTCCGGGAGTTCACCGATGCCTGAGGCCTCCACCGCGCCGCTGCTCGAACTGCGCGGCATCTCCAAGACCTTCCCCGGCGTCAAGGCGCTGCAGGACGTGCGGCTGACGGCCCGCGCCGGCCAGGTGCATGCGCTGATGGGCGAGAACGGCGCGGGCAAGTCCACGCTGATGAAGATCCTCTCGGGCGCCTACCGGCCCGACCCCGGCGCCGAGATCCGCATCGGCGGCGAGCCGGCGCGCATCGAGGGGCCGATCGACGCCAAGAACCTCGGCGTCTCGGTGATCTACCAGGAGCTGAGCCTGGCGCCCAACCTCACGGTGGCCGAGAACATCTTCATGGGCCGCCCGATGAAGAAAGGCGCGGTGGTCGACCGCGCCGGCATGGCCGCCGCCTGCGCCGGCACGCTGGAGCGGCTGGGCGCCGACTTCGGCCCGGCCACGCCCGTCGCGCAGCTGTCGATCGCGCAGCGCCAGCTGGTGGAGATCGCCCGCGCGGTGCAGTTCGACTGCCGCATCCTGGTGATGGACGAGCCCACCACGCCGCTGTCGACGCACGAGACGGAGCGCCTGTTCGCGCTGATCCGCCGGCTGCGCGCCGAGGGCCTGGCGATCCTCTACATCAGCCACCGCATGGACGAGATCGACGAGCTGGCCGACGAGGTGACGGTGCTGCGCGACGGCACCTACGTCGGCACGCTCAGCCGCGCCGAGCTGTCGCGCGACCGGCTGGTGAAGATGATGGTCGGGCGCGACCTCTCGGGCTTCTACCGCAAGGAGCACCACGGCCAGCACACCGGCGAGGTGGCGCTGACGGTGCGCGACATCGCCGACGGCCGGCGCGTGCGCGGCTGCAGCTTCCAGCTGCATGCGGGCGAGGTGCTGGGCCTGGCGGGCCTGGTCGGCGCCGGCCGCACCGAGCTGGCGCGCCTGGTCTTCGGCGCCGACGAGCGCAGCGGCGGCGAGGTGCAACTCAACGGCAGCGGCCAGGTGCTGGACATCCGCCGGCCCGGCGACGCGATCCGCAACGGCATCCTCTACCTCACCGAGGACCGCAAGGGCAACGGCCTGTTCCTCGATCTTTCTGTGCGCGACAACATCAACGTGATGGTGAGCCCGCGCGACGCCAAGGCCGGCGGCGTGATGGACGGCCGGCGCGCGGCGCAGCGCGCGGCCGATGCGATCCGCCAGCTCTCCATCCGCGTCGCCTCGCCGCGCGTCAACGTCGGCTCGCTCTCGGGCGGCAACCAGCAGAAGGTGCTGCTGGCGCGCCTGCTGGAGCTGGGCCCGCGCGTGCTGATCCTGGACGAGCCCACGCGCGGCGTGGACATCGGCGCCAAGAGCGAGATCTACCGCCTGATCGACGAGCTGGCGCGGCGCGGCATGGCGGTGCTGGTGATCTCCAGCGAGCTGCCCGAGATCGTCGGCATCTGCGACCGCGTGGTGGTGATGCGCGAAGGCCGCCTGGTCGGCGAGGTGGGCGGCGGCAGCGCCCTGCCCATCACACAGGAAAACATCGTCGCCCTGGCCACCGGCGCCGCCGTGCAGGGCACCGCGCCCGCGCTGCACTGAACGAACACCCCACGCACAAGGAGACACCCATGAACGCCCCCGTCACCGCCGCCGTGCCCGCCACCGGCCCCGCGGCCAGCGCCCGCGGCAAGGAAATCCTGCGCGCCCTGGGCATGCTGCCCGTGCTGGTGCTGCTGTCCATCGGCTTCGGCCTGGCCACCGAGAACTTCGCCAGCCTGCAGAACCTGTCGATCATCGCGCAGCAGGCCTCCATCAACATCGTGCTGGCCGCGGGCATGACCTTTGTGATCCTCACGGCGGGCATCGACCTGTCGGTGGGCTCGATCCTCGCGGCCTCGGCGGTGGCGGCGATGCTGGTGTCCAACATCCCCGGGCTGGGCATGCTGGGCATCGCGGCGGGGCTCGGCTGCGGCCTGCTCTTCGGCCTCATCAACGGCGTGCTGATCGCCTTCGTCAAGCTGCCGCCCTTCATCGTCACGCTGGGCTCGCTCACCGCCGTGCGCGGCATCGCGCGGCTGATGGCCAACGACACCACGGTGTTCAACCCGCAGCTGCCCTTCGCCTTCATCGGCAACGGCGACCTGTTCGGCATCCCGTGGCTGGTGGTCATCGCCTTCGCGGTGGTCGCGCTGTCGTGGTTCATCCTGCGCCGCACGGTGCTGGGCCTGAACATCTACTCGGTGGGCGGCAACCCCGAGGCGGCGCGGCTGGCCGGCATCAAGGTGTGGGCGATCCTGCTGTTCGTCTACTGCGCCTCGGGCATGCTCTCGGGCCTGGGCGGCGTGATGGCCTCGGCGCGCCTGTACGCGGCCAACGGGCTGCAGCTGGGCTCCAGCTACGAGCTGGACGCCATCGCCGCCGTCATCCTGGGCGGCACCAGCTTCGTCGGCGGCACCGGCTCCATCCTCGGCACCCTGATCGGCGCGCTGATCATCGCGGTGCTGACCAACGGCCTGATCCTGATGGGCGTCTCCGACATCTGGCAGTACATCGTCAAGGGCCTGGTGATCATCGGCGCCGTCGCGCTCGACCGCTACCGCCGCAAGGACGCCGCGCGGACCTGACTTCCCTTCCATTCCCCCCCGCCTCACGCACACACCCAACCCCTCAAGGAGACCTTCCATGCGCAAACACCTCGTCGCCCTGGCCGTCGTGGCCGCTTCCGCCGCGCTGCCGCTCGCCGCGCAGGCCCAGCAGCAGATCAAGAGCGTGGGCATCACGCTCGGCTCGATGGGCAACCCCTTCTTCGTCTCGCTGGCCAAGGGCGCCGAGGCCAAGGTCAAGCAGCTCAACCCCAGTGCCAAGGTCACGGCGCTGTCGGCCGACTACGACCTGAACAAGCAGTTCTCGCAGATCGACGGCTTCATCGCCGCGGGCGTCAACCTGATCCTGGTGAACGCCGTGGACGCCAAGGCCATCGAGCCGGCGCTGATGAAGGCCAAGAAGGCCGGCATCGCCGTGGTGGGCGTGGACGTGGCGGCCAACGGCGCCGACGCCACGGTGCAGACCAACAACGTGCAGGCCGGCGAGATCGCCTGCCAGTACATCGTCGACAAGCTCGGCGGCAAGGGCAACGTCATCATCCAGAACGGCCCGCAGGTCTCGGCCGTGATCGACCGCGTGAACGGCTGCAAGGCGGTGCTGAAGAAGTCGCCCGACATCAAGATCCTGTCGGACGACCAGGACGCCAAGGGCTCGCGCGAGGGCGGCCTGAACGTGATGCAGAGCCACCTCACGCGCTTCCCGAAGATCGATGCGGTGTTCGCCATCAACGACCCGCAGGCCGTGGGCACCGACCTGGCGGCCAGGCAGCTCAACCGCAAGAACATCATCATCACCTCGGTCGACGGCGCACCCGACATCGAGACCGCGCTCAAGAGCGACACCCAGGTGCAGGCATCGGCCAGCCAGGACCCGTACATGATCGCCCAGAAGGCGGTCGAGATCGGCCAGGACGTGCTCAACGGCAAGAAGCCCGCGCAGCAGATGACCCTGCTGCCCTCCACGCTCGTCACCCGCGCGAACGTGAAGGACTACAAGGGCTGGTCGGCCCCGCGCTGAGCGCACCACCTCGAACGACGAAAGGACGCCCCATGTTCGTGGTCTGCGGCGAGGCCCTGATGGATGTCTACGTGCGCGACAGCACGCCGACCGGGCTGCTGCTCGACGCCCGCGTGGGCGGCTCGCCCTTCAACGTCGCCATCGGCCTGGCCCGGCTGGATCAGCCGGTGCAGTTCCTGGCCGGCCTGTCGATGGACGTGCCGGGCGAGCGGCTGATGCAGTCGCTGCGCGACGAGGGCGTGGGCACCGCGCTGGTGGTGCGCAGCGCCGCGCCGACGACGCTGAGCGTGGTCACCGTGGGCCACACCGGCGTGCCCAGCTATGCCTTCCACGGCCACGGCGCGGCCGACCGCGTGCTCGACGCGTCGGCGCTGCCCGCGCTGCCGGCCGAGGCGCGCGTGCTGCAGTTCGGCTCGTACACGACGGTGGTGGAGCCGGTCGGCAGCGCCCTGCGCGGCCTGGCGGCCCGCGAGCGCGACCGGCGCCTGGTGACCTACGACCCCAACGTGCGCCTGAACGTGGAGCCCGACATCGGCCGCTGGCGCGCCGTGGTGCAGGAGATGGCGGCGCTGGCCCACGTCGTGAAGGTGAGCGACGAGGACCTGGGCCTGCTCCACCCCGACGAATCGCCCGCCCAGGTGGCCGCGCGCTGGCTGGACGCGGGCGCGCGCCTGGTCGTCGTGACGCGCGGCGCGACCGGCAGCGAGGCCTGGAACCGCCGCGGCCACGCCACCGCGCAGTCGCTGCTGGTGGACGTGATCGACACCGTGGGCGCCGGCGACACCTTCCAGGCCGCGCTGCTGACCTGGCTGGCCGAGCACGACGCGCTGTCGGCCGACGGGCTGGACGCGCTGGACGTGCAGCAGATGGCGGCGCTGCTGCGCTTCGGCGCGCGCGCGGCCTCCATCACCTGCTCGCGCCGCGGGGCGGACATGCCGCGGCGGGACGAAGTGGCCTGAGGCGCGGGCCGCGGTGCCTCAATCGAGGGTGACGCCGGTGCGCCGGACGACGTCCTGCCACTGCGCCGATTCGCGCACCAGCTGCCGGGCGAAGTCGGCCGGCGTGTTGCCAACGGGCACGAAGCCCTGGTTCGCCATGAACTGCTGCATCGCGGGCTGCTGCAGCACCGTCCTGACCTCGCTGGCCAGCCGCTCGACGATGGCCGGGTCGGTGCCCTGCGGCGCGGCCAGGCCCCACCAGTTGCTCAGCACCACGTCGGGCATGCCGGCCTCGGCGGCGGTCGGCACGTCGGGCAGCGCCTTCAGGCGCTGCGGCGCGGCCACGGCCAGGGCGCGGATGCGGCCACCCGGCAGGTGCGCGCCCGCCACGCCGTAGCTGGTCAGGAACATCTGAACCTCGTTGCCCAGCAGGCCCGTCACGCCGGGCTGCGCGCCCTTGTACGGCACGTGCACCATGCGCGCGCCGATGCGCTCGGACAGCGCATGCGCCGACAGGTGCGGCGTGGTGCCCGCGCCCGGCGAGCCGTAGTTGAGCTGGACCGGATGCGCCTTCGCGTAGGCCGCGAACTCGCCGTAGCTGCGCGCCGGCACCGCGCTGCTGACGAAGAGCACGGACGGCGCCTCGACCACCTGGGTGACCGGCACCAGTGCCTTCAGCGGATCGAAGCCCAGGCTGCGGTAGAGGTGCTGGTTGATGACGAAGTTGTTGGTCGCGCCCATCAGCAGCGTCTGGCCGTCGGGCCTGGCGCGCACCACGTCCATGGTGCCGATGTTGCCGCCGGCGCCGGCCTTGTTGTCCACCACCAGCGGCTGGCCCAGCCGGGCCTGCAATGCGGGCGCCATCTGGCGCAGCACCAGGTCGCCCGCCGCGCCGGCGGGGTACGGGACGACGACGCGGATCGGCCCTTCGGGCCAGGCGGCGTGGGCCAGGCCGGCCGCGAGGGCGATGCAGGCCGGCAGGGCACGCCGGGCCAGGTGGCGGGACAGGGTTTGATGCATGGGACGGGCTCCTGGAGGCTCAGAACGCATGGCGGATGCCGAGGTCGTAGCCGCTGGCGCTGGCGTTGGACACGCCGGCGATCGGCGTCTGCGCATTGCCCACGCCGCCGGCCGCCAGCGCGGCGCCGTTGCGGTTGCGCACGCGCGCGGCGGTCGCGTACAGCGCGGTGCGCTTCGACAGGTGGTGCACGTAGCCGACCGCCAGTTTGGCGGACGCGGGCTGCTGCGGCAGCACGCCGGCCATGGCGGGCAGGCGCACCGCCAGGCGCGAGTACGAGGCCATGATCTGCCCCGTGCCCACCGGCACCACGGCGCCGAGCGACCAGCCGCGGTTCTCCGCCGTGTCCGACGCGCCGACGCGCAGCCGCCCGTTCGCCGGGTTCAGCAGGTCGGGCTGCTCGAAGCGCGTGCGCACCCGCGAGACCTGGCCCACCAGCTTGACCGCGCCGAAGTCGTAGGAGCCGCCCAGGCTGGCGGTGCGCACCCGGGCGTCGTAGGCCGCTGCCCACTGCGCGAAGCCGTAGGGCGGCGCCAGCGTGCCGGCGAGGTTGCCGAGCGTGCTGTCGGCCACGGCCAGCGCGACGTCCACCGGCCCCCGGGCATAGCCGAAGCGCGCGCCGACATAGCGGCCGCGCGTGCTGCCCGTGCCCGCCGGCAGGCCGGCCAGGGCCGGTGCGCTGCGGACGTTCTCGTGGAAGGCATACATGACCTGGCCATGGAAGCCACGCAGGTGCTTCGGCAGGAAGTAGCCGAGGCTGTTGCTGGCCCGCACCGCGTTGCCGTCGCCCGGCAGGAAGGGGCGGCCGGTCAGGTTCCTGCCGGCGGCCTGCAGCACCAGCGTCGCGCCCACGCTCTGCGGGCCGAAGACGGAGTACTGCAGGTCGTTCCAGTCGGTCGGCACCATGTCCCGGCCCAGGCGGATCTCGCCGAAGGGCCCCGACAGGCTGACGGTGGAACGGCGGCTGAAGTCGAGCGGGCGGGTCTGCGTGCTGCCGCTGTCGTTGCCCAGCGGCGATTCGAGCCAGAAGCCGGCGCTCAGGCCGCCGCCCAGGTCCTCGGTGCCGCGGAAGCCGAGGCGGCTGGCGTTGAGGGCGCCGTTGGCCAGCACGGTCTGGTGCCGGCCGGCCACGATGCCGTTCGGGCCGCTGCCGCGGCCCACGCCGTAGCGGCTGACGGAGGCATCGACGACCCCGAACAGCGTGACGGAAGACGACGGCGCCTGCTGCGCCGACGCGGGGCCGGCCAGTGCCAGCACGGCCAGGAGGAAGACGGGGGCGGATCGCTGCATCGCGGGGCTCCTGCTGCGGCGCGCGCTCAGAGGTCGATGCGCAGCAGGTCGGTGGCCAGCTGCAGCGGCCCCTGGTAGTGCTTGCGGATGTCGCGCACCACCTCGTCCATCAGGTGCGGGCCCATCTGCTCGACCGGGAAGTGGTGCGCCGCCACCCGCTTGATCAGCGCGCTGGTGCAGTCGAAGTGCCCGAAGTGCGTGGCGACGAGCTGCTTCGGTGCGGCCCTGGCGGCGATCAGCCCCAGCTCGGTCGGGCTGGTGTGCGAGAAGATGCCCACGCCCGATTTCTTGCGGTGCTCCAGGAAGGATTCGGGGAAGGTGCACTCGTGGATGAGCACGTCGGCGCCCTGCCCCAGCCGCACCATCGCGTCGCAGGGCGCGGTGTCGCCGCTGAAGGCCACCACCTTGCCCTCGGCCTCCAGCCGCACGCCGAAGCACTCGGAGATCTGCCGCGGGATGTGCTCCACCCAGTCGCAGCGGATCGTGACGTGCTCGTCCTGGTAGGCGATGCCGGGCTCGCACTCGATCACCTCGGGCCGCACGGCCACCAGGTTCTTTTGCCGGCGCGGGTAGTAGCTGCGCGACTCGAAGTCGGCCTTGAAGGCGCCACCCTCGAACAGGTTGCGGCAGAAGTGCCGCGTGCCCTTGGGGCCGATGACGATGGGCGCATCCTCACGGTCCCACATCCAGCCGGTGATCACGAACAGCGGGAAGTCGCAGATGTGGTCGTGGTGCAGGTGGGTGAGGAACACGGCCGTCACGTCCGCGGGGCTCACGTTGGCCCGCACCATGTTGCGGGTGATGCCCGCGCCGCAGTCGAACAGGTAGTGGCGGCCGTTGTCGAGCGTGACGAGGATGCCGGACTGGGCACGGTCGGGGTCGGCGAAGGCGGCGCCCGTGCCGAGCAGCGTGATGCGCATGGCTTGTCTCCAGGGATGTCGTGGTGCGCTGCAGTGTGTGCCGGAACAGCGATTCCTGAATAATGAAGAATTCGGCTCTTTTGCATACCGAATGGAATCATCCAGTTCCCCGTCAGGCGATGTCCCGCCGGCGCATCGGCTGCGCGCGCGGCTGCGCTTCCGTCACCTGGAGCTGCTGGTGGCCCTGGGCGAGCACGGCAGCCTGCACCAGGCCAGCCGCGCCCTGGCGATGACGCAGCCGGCCGCCAGCAAGCTGCTGCGGGAGATCGAGGCCCTGCTCGGCACCCACCTGTTCGAGCGCTCGCGCAGCGGCGCCGCGGCCACTGCCAGCGGCGCGGCGCTGATCGGCCGTGCGCGGCTGCTGCTGGGCCTGCTCGACGGCACGCGCGAGGAGATCGCCGCCATCGAGGGCGGCGCCGCGGGCCGCGTCCGGCTGGGCGTGGCCGCGGTCGCCGCACCGGTGCTGCTGCCCCGCGCCGCACGCCTGCTCGCGGCCGCGGCGCCGGGCGTCGTGCTCTCGGCGCGGGAGGGCGGCCCCGAGATGCTGGGAGAACTGCGTCGCGCCGACATCGATGGCGTCATCGGACGCATCGCCGACGGCGAGCAGGGCGACGACCTGGCGGTCGAGCGCCTCTACGACGAGCCCGCCGTTGCCGTGGTGCGGCCGGACCACCCGCTCAGGCCCCGCGGCCGGCAGGCGGCGCACTGGCGGCAGGCACTCGGGCACGAATGGGTGCTGCCGCCGCCCGACTCCCCCATGCTCAGGGCACTGCGCAGCTGGCTGGCGCACAACGACATGGCGATGCCGCGCAGCCGCTTCGAGTCGGTTTCGGTCCTGGCGAACATCGCCCTGGTCCGCGACTCCGACCTGCTGGCGCTGCTGCCCTCGCGCGTGGCACAGCACTATGCGGAACTGGGCCTGGTGCGCGTGCTGCCCATGGCGCTGCCGCTGACGCTGCCTTCCGTGGCGTTGATCCGCCGCCGCGGCGAAGTACCGACCCCGGCATTCGATGCCTTCCTCAAGGCGCTGCGCACCGCGGCCGGGCGCCTGCGCGTGCCGACCGCCGCCGCTTCATCCAGGCAGCGCCCGGCACGCCGCTGAAAAGCCGGCGTGTGCGCAGGCCGCGCGCGCCGCTCAGCCCGCCAGCAGTTGCCGCAGCACGAAGGGCAGGATGCCCCCGTGCTTGTAGTACTCCACCTCGATCGGCGTGTCGATGCGCAGGCGCACCGTCACCTCCTGGTGGCTGCCGTCGGCGCGGTGGATGACCAGCTTCACGTCGTCCATCTGCGCGCGCAGCTCGCCGTTGATGACGACGTCGATCTTCTCGTCGCCCGTCAGCCCCAGGCCCTGCCACGAGTCGGCGCCGCGGAACTGCAGCGGCAGCACGCCCATGCCGACCAGGTTGGCGCGGTGGATGCGCTCGAAGCTGCGCGCCACCACGGCCTTGATGCCCAGCAGCTGCGTGCCCTTGGCGGCCCAGTCGCGGCTGGAGCCGGTGCCGTACTCCTCGCCGGCGAAGATGATGGTCGGCACGCCCTGGTCGATGTACTTCATCGCCGCGTCGTAGATGAACATCTTCTCGTTGCCGGGCTGGAACAGCGTGACGCCGCCCTCCTCGCGCGAGCCGTCGGGGCCGGGCGGGATCATCAGGTTCTTGATGCGCACGTTGGCGAAGGTGCCGCGCATCATCACCTCGTGGTTGCCGCGGCGCGAGCCGTAGCTGTTGAAGTCGGCCTTGCCCACGCCGTGCGCCTTGAGCCACTGGCCGGCGGGCGAGCTCTCCTTGATGGAGCCGGCCGGCGAGATGTGGTCGGTGGTGATGGAGTCGCCGAACAGCGCCATGACGCGCGCGCCGGTGAAGCCCGGGCTGGCCGCGTGCGGCTGCATCTTGAAGCCGTCGAAGAAAGGCGGCTCGGCGATGTAGGTGGACGTGGGCCAGTTGTAAACGTCGCCCGTCACGCCCTTGATGCTGCTCCACAGCTTGCCGGGGTTGTCCTTGATCTGCCCGTAGTTCTGGCGGAAGGCCTTGGCGTTCATGGCGAAGCGCAGCAGCTCGTCGATCTCGCCCGCGCTGGGCCAGATGTCGCCCAGGTACACGTCCTTGCCGCCCGTGCCCTTGCCGACCGGCTGGGTCATCAGGTCGACCATCACGTTGCCGGCGATGGCGAAGGCCACCACCAGCGGCGGCGAGGCGAGGAAGTTGGCCTTCAGGTTGGGGTGGATGCGCGCCTCGAAGTTGCGGTTGCCCGAGAGCACGGCGGCGCAGACCAGGTCGTTGGAGGTGATGGCCTCGTTGATCTCCGGCGCCAGGTCGCCCGCGTTGCCGATGCAGGTGGTGCAGCCGTAGCCGGCCAGGTAGAAGCCCAGCTTCTCCAGGTAGGGCAGCAGCCCGGTCTTCTCGAGGTACTCGGTGACGATGCGCGAGCCGGGCGCCAGCGAGGTCTTGACGTGCGGCTTGACGGACAGGCCGGCCTCCACCGCCTTGCGGGCCAGCAGGCCGGCGGCCAGCAACACGCTGGGGTTGGAGGTGTTGGTGCACGAGGTGATGGCGGCGATCAGCACGTCGCCGTTGCCGATGGCGACGCCCGCCCCCGGCGCGGCGGGCGCCTTGGTGCTGACGCTGGCGGCAGCGGTGGTCGGCCGGTTGGCCACCATCTCCACCACGTCGCGCGGGGCGCCGGGCGCGGGCGGGCGCACCTCGTCGTGGCGGTCGTGGCCGTTGGGCTCGATCGGGAAGCGCAGCCGCAGCCGCTCGGCCGGCTGGTTGAAGCCGTTGGCCTCCACCGGCTTGCTGTACAGCTCGGTGAAGCGCGTGGCCAGGTCGCCGAGGTTGATGCGGTCCTGCGGGCGCTTGGGGCCGGCCAGGCTGGGCGTGACGGTGGAGAGGTCGAGCCGCACGATCTTGGTGTAGTTCAGCTCGCCCGGCGCCGGCATGCCGAACAGGCCCTGGGCCTTGTAGTAGGCCTCGAAGCGCTCGATCTCGGCCTCGGTGCGGCCGGTGCCGCGGAAGTAGGCGATGGTCTTCTCGTCCACCGGGAAGAAGCCCATGGTCGCGCCGTACTCGGGCGCCATGTTGCCGATGGTGGCGCGGTCGGGCACCGGGATGGAGGCGGCGCCGGGCCCGAAGAACTCGACGAACTTGCCCACCACCTTCTCGCCGCGCAGGATCTGCGTGACGTAGAGCACCAGGTCGGTGGCCGTCACGCCCTCGCGCAGCTGGCCGGTCAGCTCGAAGCCCACCACGTCGGGCGTGAGGAAGTACACCGGCTGGCCGAGCATGGCGGCCTCGGCCTCGATGCCGCCCACGCCCCAGCCCACCACGCCGACGCCGTTGATCATGGTGGTGTGGCTGTCGGTGCCCACCAGCGAGTCGGGGTACCAGGTCGGCACCTCGGCCTGGTCGTCGGCCGACTTGTAGACGCCGCGCGCCAGGTATTCGAGGTTGACCTGGTGCACGATGCCGAAGCCCGGCGGCGTGACGCCGAAGGTGTCGAAGGCCTGCATGCCCCACTTCATGAACTGGTAGCGCTCGTTGTTGCGCTGGAATTCCAGCTTCATGTTCAGGTCCAGCGCCTTGGGGGTGCCGTAGTGGTCGACCATGACCGAGTGGTCCACCACCAGATCCACCGGCACCAGCGGCTCCACCGTCTTGGGCGACTTGCCCAGCTTGTCGGCCACGCTGCGCATGGCGGCCAGGTCGGCCAGCAGCGGCACGCCGGTGAAGTCCTGCAGCACCACGCGGGTGACGACGAAGGGGATCTCGTCCACGCGCTCGGCGTTGGGCTGCCAGTTGGCCACCTGCTCGACGTGCTCGGCCGTCACCTTCTGGCCGTCGCAGTTGCGCAGCACCGACTCCAGCACGATGCGCACGGACACCGGCAGCTTCTCGATGTTGGGGTATTTCTTCGCCAGATCCTTGAGCGACCAGTACTTGCCGGCCTGGCCCGATGCGGTCTTGAAGGTCTTGTGGGCGGACGCAAACGCGTGGGCTTGAGCCATGGGGCGCTCCTTGCAGGGTTGTTCGTTCGTCGGGGATGTCCGTTCAAAGATAGCAGGCTTCGATGACGCACGTGGTAGGCGCGCCGCGCATCCGGCGCCCGCGAGTTGCTATTTTTTCGATAGCGGCGGCGCGGTGCTGCCGCGATGGATGACCTCGATCGGGAAGGACTGGAACAGCGCGTGCTCGCAGCCGTCGAGCCGGGCGATGAGCTGGGCCGCCGCCGCGTGGCCGATCTGCGTGATCGGCGTGCTGATGCTGGTCAGGCCGGGCGTCTGGGTGGCACCCAGGTCGGTGTTGTCCACGCCGGTGATGGAGATGTCCTCCGGGATGCGCACGCCGGCCTTGCGGCAGGCCATCATGGCGCCGACGGCGAAGACGTCGTTGGTGGCGACCACGGCGGTCGGCGGCTCGTCCAGGGCGAGCAGGCGCGCCATGCCCTCCTCGGCCGCCGCCAGCGAGATGGGGGCGTACTGCACGCAGCGCCCGTCCAGCGGCAGGCCGGCCTCGGCCAGCGCCTCGCGCACCCCGGCGCCGCGCGTGCGGGCCCGGTCGTTGCCCTCCACCGGCGCGCTCAGCAGGCCGATGCGCCGGTGCCCCAGCCCGATCAGGTGGCGGGTGATCTCGCGCGTGGCCGCCTGGTTGTCGAAGCCGATGCTGGGATGGCGCCGCGCCGGGTCGGTGCCCCAGGTCAGCACGTAGGGGCGGCCGTAGTCCTCCAGCAGGGCGAACAGGGCCGGGTCGTGGTCGATGCCGACGAACACGAAGGCGTCGACGCCGCGCTGCGCCAGCTGGGCGGCGATGCGCGCCTCCACGGCCAGGTCGTAGTGGTGCTCCGCCAGCACCAGCGCGTAGCCCTGCGCGTCCAGGCGCTGCTGCAGGGCGCTGGTGGTGCGGGCGTACAGCGCGTAGTCGAAGGACGGCACCACCGCGCCCACCATGCGGCTGCGCTGGCTGCGCAGCGAGCGCGCGGTGGCGTGCGGCACGTAGCGCAGCTTGTCGACCGCGTCCATCACGCGACGCAGGGTCTGCGGGTCGAGCTGCTCCGGGGTGTTCAGGGCGCGCGAGACGGTCGCCGTCGAGACGCCGGCCAGCTGCGCCACGTCCTTGGCGCCGGCCCGCGCGCGCGCCTCGCGCAGGACGGGGGCGGCAGGGGCGCGCGACGGGCTGGACATGGCCGGATTGTAGGGAGCGGCCGGCATGCAATCGATTTCCTCGCGATGCAGCGCCCTGGGGAAATCACCGACGATTTTCCAGAGACAGGACGCTTTTTCTGTCGCAACATCAAGTTCTGTAATCGATTACATGAACGTTGCGACGCCAACCGCAGGAGACCACGCCGTGAACGATCGCTCTCGCCCCCTTCCCCCCTCCTCCGACGCCCGCCGCCGCCTGCTGCAGCAGGGCGCCGCGCTGGGCGCGGTGGCCGCCGCGGCGCCCTGGCTGGCCCGCTCCGCCCACGCGCAGGAGGCCGACCTGGCCCCCTACCGCGCCGCGAAGATCAACTGGCGGCAGGCCGAGGGCGAATCCATCGCCGTGGCCGTCATCCCCGCCAGCTACTTCGACCACCTGGGCACCCTGCTGCCGCAGTTCGAGGCGCTGACGGGCATCAAGGTGCGCATCGAGAAGGTGCCGCCGGGCCAGATCCGCCAGAAGGCGACGCTGGACCTGTCCTCGCGCACCGGCACCTACGGCACCCACGCGGCCGACCCGATGTACTACCCGCTGTACGTCGCCAACAAGTGGGTCGACCCGCTGGACAAGTACCTCAACGACGCCAGCCTGACCGACCCGGCCTGGTTCCGCTACGACGACATCCTCAAGGCCTGGCGCGACGCCGATTCGATCGACGGCAAGCCCTACGGCATCCCCTACGACGGCGAGGTCACGGTGCAGGTCTACCGCAAGGACCTGTACGACGCCAAGGGCCTGAAGCCGGCCCGGACGCTGGACGAACTGGTGGCCAACGCCAAGGCGCTGAACGACCCCGGCAACCGCCTGTACGGCCTGGCGCTGCGGGGCTTCGCGGGCGCGGGGCAGAACATGTACATCTACCCCTCGCTGCTGCACGGCTTCGGCGGCGGCTGGTTCAAGGGCAAGGAGGTGGTGGTCAACTCGCCCGAGGCGGTGCAGGCGCTCGACTGGTACGTGGGCACGCTCAGCCAGTACGCGCCGCCGGCCGTGCGCAACTGGAACTGGCCCGACATCGCCGACGCCTTCTCGCAGGGCACGCTGGGCTGCTACATCGACGCCCATTCCTCCGCGGCCGTCATCACCAACCCCGAGAAGTCGAAGGTGGCCGGCAAGATCGGCTATGCGCGCTGGCCCCGGGGCCCCAAGGACAAGTGCGTCACCTCGATCTGGAACTGGGGCTTCCCCATCAACGCCGCGCTGCCGGACAAGGCCAAGAAGGCGACCTGGCTGTTCATCACCTGGGCCACCTCGGCCGAGACGCAGGCGCGCACCTCGTGGAAGTTCGCCGGCGCGGGCAAGCGCTCGGGCATCAACCGCCTGTCGCTGTGGAAGTCGTCCGAGTTCGCCGATGCGATGAAGGGCGCGGGCGACAACTTCATCCAGGCCGCGCTCGACTCGCTGGAGCAGGACACGGATGTCGAATGGCGCCCGCGCGTGCCGCAATGGCCCGCCATCGGCGAGGCGATGGCCACCGGCATCCAGGCCGCGCTGGTCGGCCAGAAGAAGCCCAAGGAAGCGCTGGACGAGGCCCAGGCGCGCATCGCGCAGATCATGAAGGGCTGACCGGATGGCCGCCGTGCTCCCGGGGCGTGCGCCGCCGCGCGCGCGCCGCGTCGCCACGCTCGCCGTGCAGGAGCGCCGCTTCGCGCTGGCGCTGCTGGCGCCGGCGCTGCTGGTGCTGCTGCTGGTGACCACCGTGCCGCTGGTCTACCTGGCGTGGAACAGCCTGAACCGCATCGACCTGGGCATGCCCTGGATGTCGGGCTTCGCCGGGCTGGACAACTACGCCAAGATGGGCGGCGACCCGCGCTTCTGGAATTCGCTGTGGCTCACGCTGGTCTACACCGCCAGCACGGTGGTGCTGCAGGTGCTGGTCGGCCTGGGCCTGGCGCTGCTGGTGCTGCAGATCCCGAAGGGCCAGGGCGTGCTGCGCGTGGGCGCCATCCTGCCGATCGTGCTGGCGCCGGTGGTGGTGGGCCTGTTCTGGCGCACGCTGGTGCTGGCGCCCGACGTGGGGCTGGTCGACGTGGTGACGCGAGCGCTCGGCCTGGGCAGCCACAACTGGCTGGGCGACCCGCAGCTGGCGCTGATCTCGGTGATCGCCATCCACACCTGGCAGTGGACGCCCTTCGCCTTCCTGGTGCTGCTGGCCACGCTCTCGACGCTGCCGGGCGACATCTACGAGGCCGCCCGGCTGGACCGCGCCGGCGCCTGGCAGCGCTTCCGCCACATCACGCTGCCGCTGATCCGCCCGGCGGTGGTGATGGTGGTGATCATGCGGACGATGACGGCGCTGTCGGCCTTCGCGGCCATCTTCGCGGCCACCGGCG
>Ga0222420_100079_pt1 | contig 215336 bp, 180 predicted proteins | sample 3A2ome_FD_182470 | JGI IMG/M metagenome (GOLD analysis project Ga0222420, IMG submission 182470) | Enriched microbial communities from leaf-cutter ant dump, University of Wisconsin, Madison, United States - 3A200A (version 2) | ecosystem: Environmental > Terrestrial > Nest > Insects nest > Nest... | reverse complement strand
CGCGCCTGCAAGTCGAGCATCCCGTCACCGAGATGGTGCTCGGCCTCGACCTCGTCGAATTGCAGCTGCGCGTCGCTGCCGGCGAGGCGCTGCCCGGCTCGCTGATCCGCAACAAGTCGATTCCGCAGAACGGCCACGCGATCGAGCTGCGCCTGTACGCCGAAGACCCAGATCAGGGTTTCCTGCCCGGCTCGGGCAGGCTCGAAACGCTGCGCCTGCCGGCGCCATCGCGGCACGTACGGATCGACTCCGGCGTCGTCGAAGGCGACACGGTGACGATCTTCTACGACCCGATGATCGCCAAGCTCATCGTCTGGGACGAAACGCGCGAGGCCGCGCTCGTGCGCATGCGCGAGGCGCTCGCCGCGTGCGCCGTGGTCGGGCCGAAGTCGAACGTCGAATTCCTCGAACGCCTCGTGCGCCACCCGGCCGTCGTCGGAGGCACAATCGATACCGGCTATCTCGACCGTCATCTCGACGAATTCGTCGGCGCAACCGATGGCGACGACCGTGCGCCGCTGCTCGCCGCGGCGACGGCGTGGCTGCTGCACGAGGAAGCGCAAGCGCCACGCGATGCAAGCACCTCGGATGATCCGCACTCGCCGTGGGCGCGCGCCGATGCGTGGCGCATCGCCCACGCCGGCAAGCGCATCGTCGCCTTGCTCGATCGCGGCGAACGTGTCGAGATCGCGGCGCATGGCGCGAATGGCGCCTATCGCATCGATGTCGGCACGTCCTCCACGAACGTGACTCATGCGCAGCTCGACAACGGCGCGCTCAATGCGGAAATCGACGGCGTCGCGCGGCGCTGGCAAGTCGCGCTCGACCGTGACGGCGTCACCGTCCACGACGGCGCCCGGCGCCACGTCTTCACGCATGCGCCCTCGTTCACGTGGGCGCAGGACGCGGGCGCGAGCGGCGACCGCGTCGTCGCGCCGATGCCGGGCCGCATCGTCGTGGTCAAGGCGAAAGCCGGCGACGAAGTGACCGAAGGCGAAGAGCTGCTCGTCATGGAAGCCATGAAGATGGAGCTGAGCCTGAAGGCGCCGCGCGCGGGCAAGATCGAGGCCGTGCAGGCCGCAGCCGGCGATTTCGTCGAGGCGGACGCGGTACTCGTGCGGCTCGCCGATGCTTGATCGCCGCGAATCCGGTCGCATCTGCCCATTGCGTACCGCAACGAGGAAAACGCCATGAGTGCCCTGCCCGCCAGCGTCCGCATCGTCGAAGTCGGCGCGCGCGACGGCCTGCAGAACGAGAAGACGATCGTCCCGGCCGCGACCAAGATCGCGCTGATCGACCGTCTGTCCGACACCGGCCTGCGCACGATCGAGGCGACCAGTTTCGTCAGCCCGAAATGGGTGCCGCAGCTCGCCGACGCGGCCGAAGTGTTTGCGGGCATCGCGAAGAAGCCTGGCGTGGCCTATCCGGTGCTCGTGCCGAACCTGCAAGGCTACGAACGCGCGATCGATGTCGGCGCGCGCGAGGTCGCGATCTTCACGGCCGCCTCGGAAGCGTTCAACCGCAAGAACATCAACGCCTCGATCGACGAATCGATCGAACGTTTCATGCCCGTGCTCGAGCGCGCGAAGGCCGATGGCATCAAGGTGCGCGGCTACGTCTCGACCGTGCTCGGCTGTCCGTACCAGGGCGAAGTGCCCGTCGCCGACGTCGTGCGCGTCGCATCGAGGCTGCACGAACTCGGCTGCTACGAGATCTCGCTCGGCGACACCATCGGCATCGGCACGCCGGGCAAGGCGCGCGCGATGCTGCGCGCGGTCGCGGCCGAAGTGCCGATGTCGGCGCTCGCCGTGCACTTCCACGACACGCGCGGCCAGGCGCTCGCCAACATCCTCGCCTGCCTCGAGGAAGGCGTCGCCGTCGTCGACAGCTCGGTGTCGGGCACGGGCGGCTGCCCGTACGCGAAGGGCGCGACCGGCAACGTCGCCACCGAAGACGTCGTCTACATGCTCGAGGGCATGGGCGTCGCGACCGGCATCGACTTGTCGAAACTCGTCGCGACGGGGCTTTGGCTCAGCGACCAACTCGGCCGGCAAACATCGAGCCGCGTCGCCCGCGCGAGCGCTGCGGCCTGAGCGAAGTCGCGTCGCTATACTCGCGCTTTTCCCGCGCCTCGCGCCGACCATGCCCGCCAAACTCGCTCCCGACCGCCATCGCGGACTCATCGTCGCCAGCGGCGCGCTGACGCCGCCGGAACGCGCCGCCGCCACGTTCGCGCGCGTGTTCGCGCTGCTCGCGCCGCAAGCGCGCGTCGTCGTCGTCGCGGCCGGTGACGGCGACGAACAGGACGCCGACATCGAACTGATGTTGCGCGAGGCCGGCGCGACCGACGTGCGCCGCACGCTTCTGCGCACGCGCGCCGACAGCGATCAGCGCGCCCTGCTCGACGCCGTCGACCATGCAGAACTCGTGCTGTTGCAGACCGACCAGCCGCTGCGCCTGTCGACGCTGATCGGCGGCACGCAGCTCGCGCGCGCGCTGCGCCGGCGCAACGCGGAAGGCATGGCCGTCGCCGGCTGCGGCGCGGCCGCGGCGCTGCTCTGCGAACACATGCTCGCGCACGGCGAAGCGGGCGCGACGCCGCGCCACGGCGGCGTGCAATTCGCGCCGGGGCTCGGCCTCACCAACCGCGTCGTCATCGACCAGGGCGGACATGCGAGCGACCGGCTCGGCCGCCTGCTCTCGGCGCTGGCGCTCAACCCGTTCGCGCTCGGCCTCGGCATCGACGCCGCGACCGCCGCGATCATCGGCCCCGACAACGTGCTCGAAGTCGTCGGCGTCGGCGGCGTCACCGTGCTCGATCCCTCCGAGATGGCCGAGTCGAACGTCGCCGACCTCGCACCCGGGACGCCGATCCGCATCACCAACCTGCGCCTGCACGCGCTCACCGGCGGCGCGCGCTACGACCTCGATTTCCGCCGGGGTTTGTGAAAGCGCCTTTCAAAATCCGGCCGTTCGCAATCAGACCGATCGAGCCGCGCGACGACGCGGCGATCGCTGCGGTCATCCGCACCGTCATGCCCGAGTTCGGTGCGGGCGGCGCGGGTTTCGCGATCCACGACGCCGAAGTCGGATCGATGAGCGCCGCGTACGCGCGACCGCGCTGTGCGTATCTCGTCGTCGAAGTCGACGGCGAGGTGCTCGGCGGCGGCGGCATCGCGCCGCTCGAAGGCGGCGACGCGGACATTTGCGAGCTGCGCAAGATGTATTTCCGACCCGCGTTGCGCGGGCTGGGCGCGGGTCGCGCGCTGATTGAGCGCTGCCTCGATGCGGCGCGCGCGGCGGATTTCTCGCGCTGTTATCTCGAAACCTTGACCGGCATGGATGCGGCGCAACGCCTGTACGCCGCCAACGGTTTCGAGCAGATTCCGGATGCGCTTGGCGCGACGGGACATTTCAGCTGCGACCGCTTCTACCTGCGCAACCTGTAGCCGCGCTGCCGGCGTGGTTGCGCCGGGCCGGCTGCTAGAATCCGCGCCCTCTCCTTCCAAGGGACATTCCGATGCAACTCGACCAGGTCAAGGCCGTCATCACCGGCGGCGTTTCCGGACTCGGCTACGCCGTCGCCGAACATCTCGTCGCGCGCGGCGCCAAGGTTGCGCTGCTCGACGTCAATGACGACAAGGGCGCCATCGCCGTCGCCGCGCTCGGCACGGACAAGGCGCGATATTTCCGCACCGATGTGACCGACGAGGCCGGCGTCGCCGCGAACGTCGCCGCCGCGCGCGACTTTCTCGGCGGACTCAATGCCGCGATCAATTGCGCCGGCATCCTCGGTGCCGGCCGCGTGCTGGGCAAGGAAGGCCCGATGCCGCTGAAGAATTTCGCGACGACGGTCATGGTCAACCTCGTCGGCAGCTTCAACGTCGCCAAGGCCGCCGCGTCGCTCATGCAGGGCAATGACGCGGGCGAGGATGGCGAACGCGGCGTCATCGTCAACACCGCTTCGGTCGCCGCCTACGAAGGCCAGATCGGCCAAGCCGCGTATTCCGCGTCGAAGGGTGGCGTGGTCGGCATGACGCTGCCGATGGCGCGCGAACTCGCGCGCTTCGGCATCCGCGTGAACACGATCGCGCCCGGCATCTTCTGGACGCCGATGGTCGACGGCATGCCCGACGACGTGCAGAAATCGCTGTCGGCCTCGATCCCGTTCCCGTCGCGCCTGGGCAAGCCGGAGGAATTCGCCGAACTCGTCGGCTTCATCCTCGGCCAGCGCTATCTCAACGGCGAGACGATCCGTCTCGATGGCGCGGTGCGGCTGGCGCCGAAGTGACCTGGCGCCAACCCGACTGATCGGCCGCTGCCACGACGGCGGCCGGCGCTTTCCCTGTCATGCATGCGCCGCTTCGAGCGCGGGATGCGCCTCGCGCGCACCGCCGCGCGCGACGAGCTTGCGCAGCGCGACGTAGAACACCGGCGTCAGGAACAGGCCGAACAACGTCACGCCGAGCATGCCGGCGAACACGGTGATGCCGGTCACGGAGCGCACTTCCGCACCCGCGCCGTGCGAGAACACCAGCGGCACGGTGCCGGCGATGAACGCGACCGAGGTCATCACGATCGGGCGCAGTCGCAGGCGGCAGGCTTCGAGCGCGGCCTCGACGATGCCGCGGCCCTGCATTTCCAGTTCGCGCGCGAACTCGACGATGAGGATCGCGTTCTTGCAGGCCAGGCCCATGAGCACGACGAGACCGACCTGCACGAACACGTTGTTGTCGCCGCCGGACAGCCACACGCCGAACAGCGCCGACATCAGCGTCATCGGCACGATGAGGATGACCGCGAGCGGCAGCGTCCAGCTCTCGTAGAGCGCGGCAAGCACGAGGAAGGCGAGCAGCAGCGACAACGGGAAGATCACCCTCGCGGCATCGCCCTGTGTCGCCTGCTGGTAGCTGAGATCGCTCCAGTCGATGCCCATGCCATTGGGCAGCACCTGGCCTGCGAGTGCGCCGACCTTGGCCATGACCTGCCCGGACGACAGCACGCGCGGATCGGAATCGCCGAGCAGGTCTGCCGCGGGATAACCGTTGAAGCGCAGCACCGGATCGGGGCCGTAAGTCTGGTTGATCTTCACCATGCTGCCGATCGGCACCATTTCGCCGCGGTCGTTGCGCGTGCGCAATTTGGCGATGTCTTCGACGCTGTCACGGAACGGCGCGTCGGCCTGCGCGATGACCTGCCAGGTGCGGCCGAACAGGTTGAAGTCGTTGACATACGCCGAGCCGAGATAGGTCTGCAACGTATTGAACAATTCGGTCAGCGGCACGCCTTGTGCCTTGGCTTTTACGCGATCGACCTCGGCGTCGAGTTGCGGCACGTTGGCCTGGTAGCTGGTGATCGGAAACGTCATGCCCGGCGTCTGCGCGGCAGCGCCCTGCAAGGTCTGCACGGCCGTCTGCAATGCGCCGTAGCCGAGCCCGGCGCGATCCTCGACGAACAGCGAATAGCCCGAACCGTTGCCCAGTCCCTGGATCGGCGGCGGCATCAGGGCGAAGGCGAAGCCCTCCTTGATGCCGATCTTCGCGTTGATCTCGTCGCTGATCTCCTTCGCGCTGCGATGACGCTCGCCGAAGGGCTTGAGCGGGAAGAATGCGACGCCGCTGTTCGGCGTGTTGGTGAACTGCAAGGGATTCAAGCCCGGGAACGCGACCTCGTGCGCGACGCCGTCGACCTTCATCGCGATGTCGGCGATCTTCTTGAGTGCCGCGTCGGTGCGCTCGATCGACGAGCCTTCCGGCATCTTCACGCCGGCGATGAGGTAGAGCTTGTCCTGCACCGGGATGAAACCGCCGGGCACGAGGTGGAACAGCGTGGCCGTCGCCGCGAGCAGCGCCGCATACACGGCAAAGACGAGCCCGCGCCGGCGCAGCACGCGCGAAACGCCACCCTGATAGCGCTCGGAACTGCGCTTGAAGAAGCGGTTGAACGGCCGGAACAGCCAGCCGAACGCGCGATCGATGCCGCGCGACAGCGCGTCCTTCGGCGCATCGTGGCCCTTGAGCAGCTTGGCCGCGAGCGCGGGCGACAACGTCAGTGAATTGATCGCCGAGATGACCGTGGAAATCGCGATGGTGACCGCGAACTGCTTGTAGAACTGCCCGGTCACGCCGGACAGGAACGCCATCGGCACGAACACCGCGCAGAGAACGAGCGCGATCGCGATGATCGGCCCGGAGACCTCCTTCATCGCCTGATGGGCGGCGGCGAGCGGCGTCAGGCCTTCCTCGATGTTGCGCTCGACATTCTCGACGACGACGATCGCGTCGTCGACGACGATGCCGATCGCGAGCACGAGACCGAACAGGCTCAGCGTGTTGATCGAGAAGCCGAGCAGGTACAGCACGCCGAACGTGCCGACCACCGACACCGGCACCGCGATCAGCGGAATGATCGACGCACGCCAGGTCTGCAAAAACAGGATCACGACCAGCACGACGAGCAGCGTCGCCTCAAGCAGCGTGTGCACGACGGCCTTGATCGAATCGCGCACGAAGATCGTCGTGTCGTAGATCGACTTGTATTCGACGCCAGGCGGAAAGCGCTTCGAGAGCTCGTCCATCTTCGAGATCACTGCGTCGCGGATCTGCAGCGCGTTCGCGCCGGGCGCCTGGAAGATGCCGATCGCGGCCGCGTTCTTGCCATCCAGGCGCGAACGCAAGGTGTAGTCTCCGGCCGCAAGTTCGATGCGCGCGACATCGGACAGGCGCACGACCTCGCCGTTCGTGCCGCTCTTGAGCACGATGTTGCCGAATTCCTCGGGCGTCGAAAGACGACCCTTGGCGTTGATCGGCAGCAGGAAATCGCTGCCGTTCGGCATCGGCTCGGCGCCGAGCTGGCCGGCCGAAACCTGTACGTTCTGCTCGCGCACGGCGTTGACCACATCGCTCGCGGTCATGCCGCGCGCGGCGATCCGGTCCGGGTCGAGCCACAGGCGCATCGCGTAGTCGCCGCCGCCGAACTGCTGCGCGTCGCCGACGCCGCGGATGCGCGCGAGTTCGTCCTTGACGTGCAGGCGCATGTAGTTGCGCAGATAGAGCGTGTCGTACTTGCCGTCGGTCGAGACGAGGTGCACGACCATGAGGAACACCGGCGACTGCTTCTGCACGGTCACGCCCTGGCGGCGCACGTCATCGGGCAGCCGCGCCTGCGCCTGGGCGACGCGGTTCTGCACGCGCACGGCCGCGTCGTCGGCGTCGACGCCGGGGCGGAACGTCACCGTCATCTGCAACACGCCGTCGGAACCGGCGACGGACTTGACGTACATCATGTCCTCGACGCCGTTGATCGCTTCCTCCAATGGCGTGGCGACGGTATCGGCAATGACCTTCGGATTCGCGCCGGGATAGACCGTGCGCACGACGACCGAAGGCGGCACGACTTCCGGGTATTCGCCGATCGGCAGCAACGGAATCGCGATCAGGCCGGCGGCGAAGATCACGATCGACAGCACGGCGGCGAAGATCGGGCGGTCGATGAAGAATCTGGAAAAGTCCATGAGAAGTCCTTTGCGGCGCGCGGGCCGCAATCGGTCGCGCTCCCGCGCGCGCGGGAGTCGCGGAAAAAACGGGTTGTCCCGGCGCAGCCGCCGGAGGCGTTACTGCATCGCCACCGGCTCGCCGTGCGCGGCGTCCATCGCGATCTCCTTCACCTGCACCGGCATGCCGGGCATGAAGATCTTCTGCACGCCCTGCACGACGACGCGGTCGTCGCGCTCGAGCCCGCTGCGCACCACGCGCAAGCCATCGACGACGCGGCCGGTGACGATGTCCTTGCGCTGCGCCTTGCCATCGGCGCCTACGACGTAGACGTACTTGCGATCCTGGTCGGTGAGCACGGCCTTGTCGTCGACGAGCAGCGCGTCGAACGCGGGCGCGCCTTCGAGCTGGACGCGGGCGAACAGGCCCGGCGTGAACACATGATCGGGGTTGGCGAGTACGGCGCGCGCGTGGAAGGTGCCGGTCGCGGCGTCGACCTGGTTATCGATGAAGTCGACCTTGCCGACGTGCGGATAATCGTCTTCGCCGGCGAGCGCGACGCGCACGGGATTGTGCAGTTCGGCGCGCTCGCCCTTGCGCGCGAGCGCCTGGTAGCGCAGCAGGCTCTGTTCGGCGCCTTCGAAATTGACGTAGACCGGGTCGATCGAGACCAGCGACGTCAGTACCGTCGAATCGGCCTGCGCCAGGTTGCCGACGGTGACCAGCGCGCGACCGGTGCGACCGGCGATCGGTGCGCGCACTTCGGTGAAGCGCAGGTCGAGTTCGGCATTGGCCACGGCGGCCTCGGCGGCACGCACCGCGGCTTCGGCTTGCGCCGAGGCGGCGTTGCGCGTGTCAGCGTCGTCGCGCGAGATCGCATGCGTCTTCAGCAATGCCTGCGCACGGCTGTCCTGGCTCTGCGCCAGGCGCGCCTCGCTGCGCGCTTTCGCGAGGTCGGCCTGCGCCTTGGCAAGGTCGGCGCGATAGCGTCGCTGGTCGATGACGAAGAGCAGGTCGCCCTTGCCGACGACCTGCCCTTCCGCGTAGGCGACACGCTCGACGTAGCCGCTCACGCGAGGCCGCAGCTCGACCGTTTCGACCGCGGCGACGCGGCCGTTGAAGTCGTCCCATTCGCGCACGCTGCGCGTGAGCACGCGTGCTACGCCGACCTCGGGAGCGGGCGGCGCCTGCTGGGCGCCAGCCTCGGCATGCCGGCCGCAGCCTCCCAATGCAAGCAGCGAGAGCGAAACGGCGACGGACAGCGTCGCGGCGGCACCGGCGCGCACGATCGCGCGCCTGGACAGATGGATATTCATTGCGGCACCTCGGCCAGTTCGAGAGACTCGATCCACGCGGCCCGATTCGGCGCGCGGCTTCGACGTCAATGGAATGGGGACCGCACGCGTCGGCGATTAGCCCTTGAATCCGGGAAGCATCGTCCCGATAGCGAAACCAATCCGGCCGACCCAACCCGTCATCCTGCTGCCCGCGAGTCCGCGAGCCGCCCGAACTTTTCCGATGGAGATGCCATGTCGCGCGACCTCAACGACACCCTGATCTTCGCCAAGGTCGTCGAACACGGCAGCTTCATCGCCGCGGCGCGATCGCTGCGCCTGCCCAAGACGACGGTGAGCCGCCGCGTGCAGGACCTCGAAGCGCGGCTCGGCGCGCAGCTTCTGCACCGCACGACGCGCAAGCTCGGCCTCACCGAGGCGGGCAGCGTCTATTTCGAACACAGCCAGCGCATTGCGCGCGAACTCGAGGAAGCCGAGCGCGCGGTCGGCCAGTTGCAGGGCGGCCCGCGCGGCTGGCTGCGCGTGACTGCGCCGTACTCGGTCGGCATCACCTGGATCGCGCCATTGCTCGGCGAATTTCACGCGCGCCACCCCGAGGTACGCATCGAAATGATGCTGACCAACGAGCCGCTCGACCTCGTCGCCAGGGAAATCGACGTCGCCCTGCGCATCGGCAACCTGCCCGACTCGAGCGTGCTCGTCGCGCGCCAGCTCGGCACCTTCCGCACCCAGGTCTACGCGAGTCCCGCCTACATCGAGCGCTACGGCGAACCGCAGCATCCGGACGAACTGGCCGCGCATCGCGCGCTGTCCTACGACAAGTTCCGCCGCAACGACGGCCACTACTGGCCGCTGCACGACGGCCGCGCGCCGCGCGACGTCCGCGTCGAGCCGATCCTCGTCGCCAACGACCCCGCCGCGTTGACCGGCGCCCTGCTCTGCGGCCAGGGCCTCATGCTCGCCACCGACCTGGCCATCAAGCGCCACGTCGAACTCGGCAGCGTGCGCCGCATCCTGCCCGGCTGGACGGGGCAGGAAGTGCCCTGCAACGCGGTCTTCCCGCGTGGGCGCACGCAGTCGCCCAAGGTACGCGCGTTCATCGATTTCCTCGTCGAGCGGCTTACGTTCGAATCCGACTGCATGCACGTGCTCTGCCCCGACGCGCGCGCCAAGGCGGCCAAGCGCGCGAAGGCCGCCCAGCCGGACGCACTCGCACGCGGCCTCGCCCGCGCCGCGGAATGGAACGCCGCCGAGATCGAGGCGGAGCAGGACGCCTGAGCGCGACAGCGAGCCCGCCGCTGCGAGACAATGCGCGTTTGGCCGGCGCGGAACCGCGCCGGCATTCCTTCACTCCAGTGCGGAACGAACATGCGCGCAGCAGAAATCAAGAAAGGCAACGTGGTCGAGCACGACGGCAAGGTCTGGCAGATCCGCGACATCGAACGCAGCTCGCCGCAGGGCCGCGGCGGCAACGTCAAGTTCCGCTTCATCATGTACAGCGTGCCGGGCGGCCAGAAGCTCGACGTGACGATGGGCGCCGAGGACGACCTCAAGGAAACCGAACTCGTGCGCCGCGCCGTCAACTATTCGTACAAGGACGGCGACGCGTTCGTGTTCATGGACAGCGAGGACTACACGCAATACACGCTCGACGCGAACGTCGTCGGCGACGGCGCAGGCTATCTCGCCGACGGCATCGAGGGCTGCTACGTGCAGCTCATCGATGATGCGCCGGTGGCGCTGCAGCTGCCGCAGAACGTCGTGCTCGAAGTCGTCGAAACCGCGCCGGAAATGAAGGGTGCGACTGCAACCAAACGTCCCAAGCCGGCCAAGCTCTCCACCGGCATCGAGATCCTGGTGCCGGAATACATTTCCAACGGCGAGAAGGTCAACGTCAACACGATGACGGGAGAATTCGCCGGCAGGGCCTGACGCGCCATGCGATGCACTCGGCATCGCGTGCGCAAGGCGCTGGCAGGACAAATCCGGGGCCAGCGCCTGCCGCCGTACGATAGTGTGAGCAGCCGAAAGCAGCCTTGTGGACAGGCTTACGGATAGGCCAGTGGCGGCGCTATGGTCGCCGGGAGGCCAATCGATGCCCGGGTTACCTCTCCAAGCTTCCAGCCGCACGCTGCATGGCCAACCCAGCCCGGCGTGACGTCCGTCGCGTTCGCGCAGCCAGACTCGTAGTCCTCGATGGAGTTCAGGAGGTTGCAGCTATCCTGGGCAGCGCCGTTCGCATTGACGGTGCTCTGATCGACCGCGAAGAGCTTGTCTCGCACCCGGGAATAGGCCGCGATCTTCTTCAGGGCGAACTTGGGCTTGTAGTTGAGGGGGTAGTTGCTCGCGGACGAGCCCGAGTTGAGGTAAGGCGTCCCGTTGCAGCTGGTTCCGGTGAAATAAAGCTGTCCCGGGGTGAGGGTCCCGTCGTAATTGATCCCGACGATGTACCCGGCGCTCGTCAGAACGACGAACGACGCGGCGGGAATATCGTCGATGTACAGGCCCAACTGGGTCCCGACGGACATGATCGTTCCGAGCACCTGTCCGCCGGCATCCTTGAGCATCATTCCGCCCGCGCTGCCTTGGGGTCCCGTGGGACCTGTCGGTCCGGCCGGCCCGGTGGATCCCGTAACGCCTGTCGCGCCGGTTTCACCTTGAGGCCCCGTTGGACCGGTCGGCCCCTGGGAACCGTCGGCTCCGGTCGCACCTTGCAAGCCGGTCGGGCCAGTCGGGCCGGTATTGCCTTGCGCGCCGGTAGACCCTTGCGGACCTGTCGCGCCGGTCGGGCCGACATCGCCTTGCGCTCCGACGGGACCTTGCGCACCCGTCGCGCCTGTACTGCCTTGTGCGCCGGTCGGTCCGGTGGGCCCGATGACGGCGCCGCTGGCGCAGGGTCCGACCAAGGCGGTGGCCGGGTCGTAGCACAACGGGCCGTTCTGCGCCGTCTGGCCGCCGACTTGTGGCAACTGGATGGTGCCGTCGGCATTCACTCGCAAGCCGTCGTGACCGGCGCCATCGCGCAGAACCACGGCGCCGCCGGTCGGTGGCGTGACAGTGACATCCTGCTGTGCAAGCGCAGCGGCGCTGCCGGCGAAAGCCAGCGTGATCGCGGCGGTGAGTGCCAAGGTACGTGGTCGGCAACGAAGCATGGTGATCCCCCTGATAAAGCGTGGCGGCATCAGGAAAATCCAGCCGCGCTTTCATCGATTGTCGTCCGTAGGCACCAAGGCCACAACCTCGGGGAGGGTTGTAGCCATTGCACATCGCATCTCGTTTGCGACGTGCACTTGCTACCCGAAACGAGTTGGTTGCGAGGCCGGGCTTTGCTTCCGGCTTTTCATCGTTCGATACTCTTGTCGTGATTCGGTATCGAATGGAGTCGAAGATGACTGCACGCAAAGTGTCATTGTTGAAGATCCCGGCACTCGCTGCGCTGATCTTCTTGAGCGGAACTGCATCCTCGCAAACCTGGACGGGCGGAACGCCCTACGGCGGCACGGTATCGGTACTGTTGCAATCGCAGGATGCTCAAACCCTGTTCGCCGGCACGAACGGCGGCTTGTTCCGCAGCGACGACGGCGGCCTGCATTGGTCGCGCAAGCTCGGCGGCACAATCGGCAGCGGTCCCGCGGAATTCGCCGCGCTCGCGCTGTCGGATTCGCATCCGAGACGACTCTGGATCGCCGATGCACGCGGACGGATCCATCGCAGCGACGATAACGGCGAAACGATCGCGGCGACGACGACGTTGCCGGTTGCGGGCGCCTACATCAAGCAATTGGTCGTCGCCCCCGACGCAAGCGAAGCACTGTACACGGTAACCTCGAACTCCGGACTCTGGTACAGCACCGACGCGGGCGCCACGTTTGCACGCGCCGATGAAGACGTCGATTTCGGTATCGCGAAACTGGTCGTTTCGTCGGATACGCCCTCGCAAATCATGGCGTTCTCTGCGCTTCCGACATTCCGTTCGCTGTACATCGGCAGTGCCAATGCCTGGTTCATGCTTCCCGAACTCCCTACTCATCCTGTGGCAGGTGCCTTCGCAGGCAACTACAACTTGTTCGTCGCCACGCAAGGCCCGGGCAGTTTCGGCGTTTGGCGCTCGCTTGGACTCGGCATGTGGAGGCCGCAACCGATCCAATGCTGGGCGCCCAACAGCCTGTTGATCGACATGGCCGGCGAAGACGTGCAGTGGCTGGGTTGCGGCGAGGGCCTCATCGGCACCACGCCAGCCCTCGCTCCGCCCATGGTCATCAACGGTGTCGACGCGCCGATCCGGCAATTACTGCGCGACCGAGCCGACCCCAATCGCCTGTGGGCTGCGACCGAACACGTCGGCGTCTTCACCAGCGCGGATGCGGGCCAGACGTGGATGGCGCGCAATGTCGGGTTGTCCGGAACGAGTTTCCGCTCCGTCGCGGTGCATCCATATTCTCATCGCCTTTATGCCGGCTACGTCGACGAATCCACAGTAACCACCAATCCGTCGGTAATGTTCAGCGACGACGATGGCTTGACTTGGACCAATTCCAATCTCGGCAACTTTGTCTGGCTTACGCGCGCCATCACGGTCGATCCAACAGTACAAGAGGTAGATGCGACGCCGGTATATGCCGGAGCCATCGGCGGTGCGGCATCGATCTACAAGAGCATGGACGGCGGGCGCACGTTCTCGGCGCTGAGCGGAGATTCCGGGGCAATCATCAATTCCGTACGCGACATTGTGCTCGATCCTCGTTCATGTGAAGCACCGCCAACGTCAGGTGCATGTACAAACGGGCCATTGCAAACGTTCTATGCAATCGCCAGCGGTGACGAGCAGTTGAACTGGCGCGTAATCCGCAGCAACGACGCCGGAGCCACGTTGCAGGATCGCAGCGCTGGTTTGCCGCAATTGCTGACCTATCCCGACAACGCCGGTTTTGAATACAACTACCCGATATCGATCGCGCTCGATCCGCTCGACACTCAGACGCTCTACGTCGGCACCTACTTGCAACAAAGAGTCAACGACGCTGGCACGGCACCTGCGCTGACAATCGCGAACGGCGTCTTCCGCAGCCGCGACGGCGGTGCAACATGGCAGGCCGTCAACACTGGATTGCCACGCAATGGCAATTCCGTCGACACGGGCATCGACATCTATGCGCTCGCGACCGATCCGAGCGTTTCCGGGCGCGTGTGGGCGGCTGGCTCGTTCGATGATGGTCGAGCCGGCAGCCGCGTCTTCCGTTCCGACGACGCGGGCGACCACTGGGTTGAACAAGCCGCATTCGCCGACTGCGACATCCGCAGCTTGCTCGCCGATCCGCAACGCGCCGGGACGATCCGCGCCAGCGGGACGTCGAAGGCGGAGCAAGGCACCGGCTGCGTCCTGCGCAGCCGCGACAGCGGAGTGAGCTGGACTCGCATCGACGCCGGCTTGCCGGCGACGCGCGTATCGGCAATGGCGACCATACCAGGCGCGCCGGACATGCTTCTCGTCGGCACCAACAGTGGCGTGTGGCACCTGCGCGATGCGCCGGACGCCATTTTCCACGACGGCTTCGACTGACGCCGCTTCACGCCTCCACGCCGCGCGCCAGCCACTTGCGCGCCATGCGCCGCAACGATTCGTCCGCGGCTTCGTCGCTCGCGATCGCGGCGATGTCGCGCCAAGCGAGCGCGAGCGATTCCTCGCCGACGACGAAATCCTCTTTGCCCGCCGCGCGCACGACGAAACGCACGTCGTAGTGCCAGTGTTCGGGCTCGTTGCCACGCGCGGGAATGCGATGGCGATCGAGGTCGAAGATGTCGGACTCGACGACGAGATCGTGCAGGCCCGATTCCTCCTCCGCCTCACGCAACGCGACGCGCGCGAGATCGGCGTCGCCGTCGGCGTGGCCGCCCAGTTGCAGCCAGCGGTCGAGTTTGCGGTGGTGCGTGAGCAGCACGCGCCGGCCATCCGCGCTGACGAGCCACGCACTGCCGGTGAGATGGCCGATCGCGAGCGTGCGTTCGGCCGCGTCCGCGTGCGCCTGTGCGAAGGCACGGAACAGCGCGACCACCGCCGCCTCCGCGGGATGCATCGCTTCATAACGATCGAACGCAAGCAGCCAGCGACGTTGGTCGTCGCCCAAGTTTTGCGGCACAGCAGCATTCTGGGGCATTGGCGGATCGCTTGCCGTTGTTGCGACGGGTCGCGTATTTTACGAACGGTTCGGAACACCTGAGGGACTTCCGGACATCACCCGCCGCGGCAACGGCTCATGCAGCCCGCCCCGTCCGATCCAAATCCCATACCGCATGATCCAAGGGGACGCGATGATTTTCTGGCGTGTCAAACCGCTCAACCAGATTCTCGAAACCGCAGAAAGGAAATCGCTCAAGCGACAACTCGGACCGATACAGCTGACCTTGCTCGGCATCGGCGCGGTGATCGGCACCGGCATCTTCGTGCTGACCGCGGAAGCCGCGCAGAAGGCCGGCCCGGCGATGATGCTTGCGTTCGTGATCGCGGCGGTCGTTTGCGGCCTCGCCGCACTCGCCTATGCGGAGCTCGCGGCGATGGTGCCGGTCTCCGGCTCGGCGTACACGTACACCTACGGCGTCATGGGCGAACTCGTCGCCTGGATCGTCGGCTGGGCGTTGGTGCTCGAATACGCAATCGGCGCGACCGCGGTCTGCGTCGGCTGGGCCGGCTACATGAACGGCCTGCTCATGCACAGCGACATGTTCGGACTGGTCGAGCCGGGTGCGCTCGCATTGCCGGAATTCCTGCGCACGGGCGCCTACTCGGGCGGCGGCTTCAATCTGCTCGCCTTCCTCATCGGCATTGCGGTGACCTGGCTTCTCGTCATCGGCACCTCGAAGAGCGCGCGCGTCAACTCCGTGCTCGTTGCGATCAAGATCATCGCGCTCACGGTCTTCATCGCCATCGCCGTACCGGCTGCGAGGAGCGGCAACCTCGAACCTTTCCTGCCCGGCGGCTGGGGCAGCCCGCTCGGCGGCGTCGGCGTGCTTGGCGCGGCGGCATCGATCTTTTTCGCCTACGTCGGCTTCGACGCGGTCTCGACCGCGGCCGAGGAAACCAAGAACCCAAACCGCAACATCCCGATCGGCCTGATCGCCTCGTTGGTGGTGTGTACCGCGTTCTACCTGCTCGTCGGCTACGGTGCGGCCGGTTCGATCGGCGCGCAGCCGATGCTCGGTGCCAACGGTCTGCCGCTCGATCCGGGCACGCCGGAAATGACGGCCGCGTGCCAGGGCTCGCAGGCGCTGGTGTGCAGCAACGAACCGCTGGCACATGTCCTGCGCGTGCTCGGCTTCGCCGAGATCGGCAACTGGATCGGTGTCGCAGCGATCGTCGCGTTGCCGTCGGTGATCCTCATGATGATGTTCGGCCAGACGCGCATTTTCTTCACGATGTCGCGCGACGGCCTGCTGCCGGATGTGCTGTCGAGCGTGCACGCGCGCTTCCACACGCCGCACGTCATCACCTATCTCACCGGCATCGTTGTCTCGATCTGCGCGGCGCTGTTCCCGGTCGGCAAGCTCGCCGATACGTCCAACGCAGGTACCCTGCTCGCGTTCGCGATGGTGTCGATCGGCGTGCTGGTGTTGCGCAAGCAGCAGCCGGAGCGTCCGCGCCCGTTCCGCACGCCGCTGGTGTGGGTCGTCTGCCCGCTGGCGATCGCCGGATGCCTGTTGCTGTTCCTCAACCTGAGCGTGGTGGCCAAAGTCGTGTTCTTCGTCTGGGCGGCCATTGGCCTGGTCGTGTACCGGCTCTACGGCTACCGCCGCAGCCAGCTCGCCGCGCAATCGGCCTGACGCGACCATCGCACCTCGAAGGCCGGCCTCGTCGCCGGCCTTCTTCCATCCGCTTCCGTCACCGGGAATCGCCATGCTCGACCAGCTCCTCGCCCGCAAGACCGACTTCGGCCCCTGCGACGACCTGCACGACGGCCCGTCACTCAAGCGCACGCTCGGGCCCTGGGGGCTGACCGCGCTCGGCATCGGCGCGGTGATCGGCGGCGGCATCTTCGTCATCACCGGCCAGGCCGCGGCGGAACATGCCGGGCCGGCGATCCTGCTCTCGTTCGTGATCGCGGCGATCTGCTGCTCGTTCACGGCGCTGTGCTACGCCGAATTCGCGACGCTGATCCCGATGTCGGGCAGTTCGTATTCGTATGCGTACGCGACGCTGGGTGAACTCGTCGCGTGGTTCATCGGCTGGAACATGGTGCTCGAATACGGCGTCTCGGCCTCGGCGGTCGCGGTGAGCTGGACGGGCTATTTCGTGAGCCTGCTCGACCACATCGGCATCCACCTGCCGACGGCACTGACGAGCGCGCCGCTTGGCTACCAGGACGGCCACCTCGTGCACACCGGCGCGTTGTTCAACCTGCCGGCGGTCGCGATCGTGCTCGCGCTGACCTGGCTTTGCTACATCGGCATCCGCGAGTCGAGCGGCGTGAACACGCTCATGGTGTTCCTGAAGGTTGGACTCATCGTCATCGTCATCGTCGCCGGCTGGAACTACGTCGATCCGCAACTGTGGCATCCGTTCATTCCGGAGAACCAGGCGCCGGAAAAATACGGCTGGTCGGGCATCATGCGCGCCGCGACGCTCGTGTTCTTCTCCTACATCGGCTTCGAGGCGACCTCGACCGCGGCGCAGGAAGCGAATAATCCGCAGCGCGACCTGCCGATCGGCACGATCGCCTCGCTGGCGATCTGCACCGTGCTCTACATCGCGATGGCGGCCGTGTTGACGGGCCTGTTGCCCTACGCGCAGCTCGGTACGGCCGAACCCGTCGTCACCGCGGTAAAGGCGCATCCCGAGTTGGGCTGGCTGCGCTGGCTCGTCGAGATCGGCGCGCTGATCGGCCTGTCGTCGGTGATCCTCGTCATGCTCATCGCGCAGCCGCGCATCTTCATGATCATGGGCCGCGACGGCCTGCTGCCGCCGGTGTTCGCGAAGATCCATCCTAAGTACCGCACGCCGCACATCAACACGCTGATCACCGGCGCCGGCATCGCCCTGCTCGCTGCAGTGTTTCCGCTTGACGTGCTCGGCGACCTCGTCTCGATGGGCACGCTGATCGCGTTCGTCGCGGTCTGCCTGGGCGTGATGATCCTGCGCAAGACGCGCCCGGAACTGCCGCGCACGTTCCGCGTGCCGCTCGCGCCGCTCACCTGCACGCTCGGCGTGCTCAGCTGCCTGCTGCTGCTCTACTTCGAGAACTGGTACCAGTGGCTGCTGCTCGGCATCTGGACGGTGCTCGGCTTCGTCATCTATTTCGGCTACGGATACCGACGCAGCAAGTTGCGCCGCGGCTGAGCAACCGGACGTTCGCGTGCCACCCCGCGTGCGCGCGCCGCTGGCGATCGCCCCAGCCGTAGCCTGCGGCTTCCCGCTGCGTTTCGTCGTCGGACTGGAGCCGGCTTGGTGGATCGCGCCGACACCGGGAATTTCGCGTTGAACGATCGTTGTTTTGTCATCGGAGCGTAACAGCGGCTGGCGAGACTGCGCGCCAGGTTTTTCCCGCTCCGAGGATCTTCGATGAAACTGCGACATGCGATTGCCGCCGCGTTGTTCTGCGGATTCGGCACTCACGCAATGGCCTACGACCTGCTCAACGACTGGCCGACCAAGATCAAGACCGACGCCGGCTACGAGTTCGGCTTCAAGGGCCTGTACCAGTACCAGCTCGAAAACTACTCGGGCGACGTCAGCAACCCGGCGACCGGCACGGAAATCCTGCCGGACATGAACGCGTGGCGCCGCAAGGAATTCAACTTCTACGGCAAGGCGCCGTGGGGCCTGGATTTCAACATCGGCTACGACTTCACCGTGCGCGATGGCGCGCACACCACCGGTTGGATCGACAACTTCATTCGTTACAGCAACAAGCAGTACGGCGACTTCCGCCTCGGCCAGTTCAAGACGCCGGTAGGCTGGGAAGAAACGGCCAGCTCCAGCGCGACGACGTTCCTCGAACGCGCGCTGCCGGTGCAGGCCGCCAACATGGGCCGCCGCATCGGCGTCGACTGGACCTACACCGGCATCCCGAACTGGCTGCTCTACCTCGCCTACTTCAACGGCGGCGACCTCAACGGCGACAACGATGGCAAGGGCCCGGCCGCGCGCGTCGTGTGGAACCCCTTCAACCGCCAGCCCGGCGCCGGCTCGCGCGAACAGAGCAACGTCCTGCACCTGGGCATCGCCGCGTCGCGTGAAGATCGCGATGCGACCACCGACGGCCGTGGCGTCGTCTCCAACCCAGCCGCACGCTTCCGCGCGCGTCCGGAATCGGGCATGACCAGCACGCGCCTGATCGATACCGGCAACCTCGCATTCCCCGGCGACATCGATCGCCTCGGCCTGGAAGCGGCGTGGATCCACGGCCCGCTGCTCGTGCAGGGCGAATACCTGCGCTTCAGCGCCAGCCCGGCCGGCAAACCGGACTACACCGGCGACGGCTACTACGTACAGGGTTCGTGGGTGCTGACCGGCGAAAGTCGTCCGTACAGCAAGGGCAGCATCGGCAACGTGCGCCCGCTCAACGATTTCGGCGCGTTCGAAGTCGCGCTGCGCTACAGCTCGCTCGACCTCAACGATGGCCAGGTCTACGGCGGCAAGCAAAGCGATTGGACCGTCGGCGCGAACTGGTATCTCGGCCAGCACCTCAAGTTCCAGGCGAACTACGTCTGGGCGAAGAGCATCAAGCGTTACGGCGCGCCGATCAATGGCGAAGCCGATGTCGATCCGCGCGTGTTCGAGCTGCGCGCGCAGATCCATTTCTGATTTCTCTCCCGTCAGTGGGACACTCTCCCCGGGGCGCGCAAGCGCCCCATTTTTTTGCGCCCGCTCGAGATCGCTACGGCGGCGCGCCCGGTGCACGCCACGTGGACAATGTTCGGCTGATCCGCCAGCGGCCATCCATGACCACATGTTTCAGGAACGGCACGCTGCGTCGAAATGCCGCGAAATACCGATGCCTTCCAACACCCGACGCGATGGCTCAGCGGCCCCGCTCGAAGACGTCGGCGAGCGCGTACCGGCCGGGCGGCCGCCCTGCTATCCAGCCTGCGGCGGCGACGGCGCCCCGCGCGAAGATCATGCGATCGACCGCGCGATGCGCGATCTCGATGCGCTCGCCCGCCGTCGCGAGAAGCACCGCGTGCTCGCCGACGATGTCCGCGGCGCGCACGACGGCGAAACCGATGTCGCCATTCCGCCGCGGTTCGTCGGCGTAGGCAAAGCGGGCCACGTCGTCGAACACCTGCCCGCGCGCCGCAGCCACCTCGCGGCCGAGCGCGAGTGCGGTGCCCGAAGGCGCATCGCGCTTGCATTCGTGATGTGCCTCGACGATCTCGCAATCCCAGTCGGGCAAGGCCTTCGCGGCGGCGGCGACGAGCCTGGAAAGCAATGCGACGCCGAGGCTGAAGTTCGCGCTCCACAGCGTCGGGATCGATTCGGCGGCGCGGTCGAGCGCGGCGAATTGCGTCGACGAAAGCCCTGTACTGCCGCTGACGAACGCGCAGCCACGCTCGAGCGCCAGCGTAAGCGCGCCATCGAAGCCGGCGGCGCCGCTGAAGTCGACCAGCACCGAAACCGAGGCATGATCCGGCAGGACCGACCGATAGTGGATGCCTGCGGGCATTCCGTCGCCGACGACGGCCTGTCCTTCAACCGCCGCGCGACCGCGCACCAGTGCGGCCGCGACGCGCACGTCGTCGCGCCCGGCGAGCGCACGCAACACGCCCTGCCCCATACGGCCGCTGGCGCCGAAAACGGCGATGGACACGGGATCACTCATCGAAACGCTCCGCGCTGGTCTGTGCCTAGCGTAGCGCATGCATGGCGGCGCGCAGTGGTCTGGCAGTCGTCTGCGCAACCATCGCAGGGCGACGCCCGATCGCCGGCATCGCGGGATGTTGTCCTCAGGCGGTCACGCGTCCCCAGAAGCGCTTGACGCCATCGAGCCAGCTGCTGCTGCGCGGCGAATGCGCGGCCGCGTTGTCGCCGCCGAAGGTCGCCTCGAAGTTCTGCAACAGCTCGCGCTGCTCGGCGGTCAGGCGCACGGGCGTTTCGATGACGACGCGGCAGATGAGGTCGCCGGCGCGGCCGCTGCGCACGGACTTGACGCCCTTGCCGCGCAGGCGGAACAGCTTGCCCGTCTGCGTCTCGGCAGGCACCTTGATTTCGGCTTCGTCTTCGAGCGTGGGCACGGTGATGTCGGCGCCAAGGGCTGCCTGGCCGAAGCGCAGCGGGATTTCGCAATGCAGGTCGTCGCCGTCTCGCTGGAAGATCGCGTGTTCGCGCACGCGGACTTCGACGTAGAGGTCGCCCGGTTCGGCGCCGGCCGGCCCGGCCTCGCCCTGGCCGACGAGACGGATGCGGTCGCCGTTGTCGACGCCCGCGGGGATTTTCACCGACAGCGTGCGTTCGTCGCGCACGCGACCTTCGCCATCGCAGGTCTTGCAGGGATTCTTGATGACCTTGCCGGCACCGCCGCAATGCGGGCAGGCCTGCTGGATCGAGAAGATGCCGTTCTGCATGCGCACGCGGCCGTGGCCCTTGCAGGTCGCGCAGGTCGAGGTTTTGCCGTCGGCGGAACCGGCGCCGTGGCACGAGACGCATTCGACGAGCGTGGGCACTTCGATCTGCTTCTCGATGCCGAACACGGCTTCCTCGAGATCGAGTTCGAGCAGGTAACGCAGGTCCGAGCCGCGTCGCGCGCGCCCGCGCCCGCCACCGCCCATGCCGAAGATGTCGGAAAAGATGTCGCCGAAGATGTCGCCGACGTCACCCTGGAAACCGCCGCGCGCGCCGCCGCCCATGCCGTGTTCGAACGCGGCGTGGCCGTGCTGGTCGTAGGCCGCGCGCTTTTGCGGGTCGGACAGGACTTCGTAGGCCTCCTTGGCCTCCTTGAAGCGCTCCTGCGCATGCGGATCGTCCGGGCAGCGATCGGGGTGGTATTTCATCGCCAGCCGCCGGAACGACTTCTTGAGCACCTCGCCGTCGGCGCTGCGCTCGACGCCGAGCACTTCGTAGTAGCAAACCTTCTTCATTGACCTGCCAAACCCTTTTCGATGCGGCGATCCGGGATGAACCAGAGCAGCGCGACGGTCGCATAGACGATGCACGACAGGATGGGTGCGAAAAGCGCCAACCCAATGCCCGCCGCGTACATCAGCGGCGAAATCTTCTGTTTCCAGTCACCGCGCGCGCCGGTCGCGCGCGCGAGCACGCTCGCACGGCCGCCATTGCAGCGCACCAGCGCACGGCTGAGCGGGATCCACGACAACGCCGCCATCAGCAGCACGAAACCGTACAGCGCGGTCGGCGCCGCGGCCGGGACCGGCCCGCCCTCGCTGAGCCACGCCGTCGTGAACGGGAACAACGACAGCCAAAACAGGAAATGCAGGTTCGCCCACATGACGCCGCCGTTGACGTGCTCGACGGCGTGCAGCATGTGATGGTGGTTGTTCCAGTAGATGCCGACGTAGATGAAGCTCAGCACATAGGCGACGAACATATGCCAGTTCGTCGCGAGCGCGTGCCATGTCGCCTCATGCGGCGGCTTCAACTCAAGCACCATGATCGTGATGATCACGGCGATCACGCCGTCGGAAAACGCCTCGACCCGATTCTTTTCCATCGTTCCCCGCCTCCCCCGAGGCTGCGCGCGGCGTCAATCGCCGCGCAAAAAAAGCGCCGCATCCCGATGGGGAATGCGGCGCTGCCTGTTTGCCTTACTTCTTCTCGTCGTCCTTGACCTCGGTGAACTCGGCATCGACGACGTCGTCGTTGGTCGAGCCGCCCGCGTGCGCCTGCGCGCCTGCGTCGCCGCCCGGCGCGCCGCCGCCCTGCGCCGCGGCGAACAGCGCCTGCGCGGCCTGCTCGAGCGCGGTCGTGCGCGATTCGATCTGCGCCTTGTCCTCGCCCCTGGCGACCTTTTCCAGATCCGACAGCGCTTCCTCGATGCGGCCGATATCGCCGGGCACCTTGCCGCCGTGTTCCTTGATCGCCTCACGCGTGGCCGCGATCAGCTGGTCAGCCTTGTTGCGCACGCCGACAAGCTCGTGGAAGCGCTTGTCGTCTTCCTTGTTCGCTTCGGCGTCGCGCACCATGCGCTGGATTTCTTCCTCGGACAGGCCCGAGCTGCCCTTGATCTCGATGCGCTGTTCCTTGCCGGTGTTCTTGTCCTTGGCGGTGACGTGCAGGATGCCGTTGGCGTCGATGTCGAAGCTGACCTCGATCTGCGGCATGCCGCGCGGCGCCGGCTGGATGCCCTGCAGGTCGAACTTGCCGAGCGACTTGTTGTAGCGCGCCTGCTCGCGTTCGCCCTGCAGCACGTGCACGGTGACCGCGTTCTGGTTGTCCTCGGCGGTCGAGAAGGTCTGCGACGCCTTGGTCGGGATCGTCGTGTTCTTCTCGATGAGCTTGGTCATCACGCCGCCGAGCGTCTCGATGCCGAGCGACAGCGGCGTCACGTCGAGCAGCAGCACGTCCTTGACCGAGCCCGACAGCACGCCGCCCTGGATCGCCGCGCCGAGCGCGACGGCTTCATCCGGGTTGACGTCCTTGCGCGGCTCCTTGCCGAAGAAATCCTTCACCGCGTCCTGCACCTTGGGCATGCGCGTCTGGCCGCCGACGAGGATCACGTCGGCGATGTCGGACACCTTGAGGCCCGCGTCGTTGAGCGCGGTGCGGCACGGCGCGATCGTCTTTTCGACGAGGTCACCGACCAGCGCTTCGAGCTTGGCGCGCGTGAGCTTGATGTTGAGGTGCTTCGGGCCGGACGCATCCGCCGTGACGTACGGCAGGTTCACTTCGGTCTGGTGCGCGGACGACAGCTCGATCTTGGCGCGCTCGGCGGCGTCCTTGAGGCGCTGCAGCGCGAGCGGATCGTTCTTGAGGTCGATGCCCTGGTCCTTCTTGAACTCCTCGACGAGGTAGTCGATGACGCGCTTGTCGAAATCCTCGCCGCCGAGGAAGGTGTCGCCGTTGGTTGCGAGCACTTCGAACTGCTTCTCGCCGTCGACTTCGGCGATCTCGATGATCGAGATGTCGAACGTGCCGCCGCCGAGGTCGTAGACCGCGATCTTGCGGTCGCCGCCCTTCTTCTCGAGACCGTAGGCGAGCGCGGCCGCGGTCGGCTCGTTGATGATGCGCTTGACTTCCAGGCCCGCGATGCGGCCGGCGTCCTTGGTCGCCTGGCGCTGCGAATCATTGAAGTATGCGGGCACGGTGATGACGGCTTCGGTCACCGGCTCGCCGAGGAAGTCCTCGGCCGTCTTCTTCATCTTCATGAGCACCTTGGCCGAGATTTCCTGCGGCGGCATCTTCTTGCCGTCGGAGGTCTCGACCCACGCATCGCCGTTGTCGTGCGCGATGATCTTGTAGGGCACCATGTTGATGTCCTTCTGCACCTCGGCGTCGGCGAACTTGCGGCCGATGAGGCGCTTCACCGCGTAGAAGGTGTTCTTCGGATTGGTCACGGCCTGGCGCTTGGCGGTCGCGCCGACAATGACTTCGTTGTCCTTGAAGGCGACGATCGACGGCGTCGTGCGGTCACCTTCGGAGTTCTCGATGACGCGCGCCGAGGTGCCTTCCATGACCGCGACGCACGAATTCGTCGTGCCGAGGTCGATACCGATGATTTTTCCCATTGCATTCTCTCCCGCGAATTTGAATTCGATGCGGCCCTGCGCCGCGCTGTACCGAAAATATGGGATCGCCGCGCGGTTTCAAGCCATGCGCAGGCGATCCGACGGCCTTATTTCGACACCGAAACCAGCGCCGGCCGCAGCAGGCGATCGTTGAGCACGTAGCCCTTCTGCATGACCGCGACGACCTTGCCGGAGCCTTGCCCGCTGTCGTCGATCATCGCCATCGCCTGGTGCCGATCGGGGTCAAATGCCTCGCCGATGGCGCCGACCGCCTTGAGCCCGTTCGCCTCGGCGACGCGGACGAGTTCGCGCAGCGTCAGCTCCACGCCATCGCGCAGCGCGGACGCATCGCCGCCGGAAGCGGCCAGGCCGCGCTCGAGGTTGTCGAGCACGGGCAACAGGTCGGCGAGCAATTTCTCGTTGGCGAACTTGCGCGCCTGCTCCAAGTCGCGTTGCAGGCGCTTGCGCTGGTTCTCCAGCTCGGCGCGTTCGCGCAGCACCGTCTCGCGCATCTCGGCGAGCTTGCCTTCGGCCTCGCCGAGCTGGCGCGTGAGCGCCTCGATGCCCTGCTCGACTGCGTCGGCGTTGTCGGGCGACGCCGCGCCCGTCGGGTTGGTGTTTTCCATCCATTCCTCCATTCAATCCGCATCGCGCATCGGCGGGCGCCGATGGCGACAAGCAATCACGGCCGGCAATGACGCGCCTGGCGCCCGGAATTCCCGCAAGCCCGCCAAATGCGGCCAGTCCCCGCCCGCTTCAAGCGCGACAACCGCCGCGCAGGGAACGCCCGTTCCGGCAAACCGCCGAATTTACCCGATCCGCGGTGCCCGCTGCCGCTCAGGCGCGCCGCAGCGCATGGGAAATGATCTGCGCGGTCGCCTGCACGACCGGGATCACGCGCTCGTAGGCCATGCGCGTCGGGCCGATGACGCCGAGCACACCGAGCACGCGGTTGTCCACGCCGTACGGCGCGGTGACGAGGCTGTAGCTGTCGAGCGCGGCGAAACCCGATTCCTCGCCGATGAACAGGCGCACGCCGTCGGCGCGCGCGCAGCGTTCGAGCAGTTGCAGCAGGTCGCGCTTGCGCTGGAACGCCTCGAAGAGTTCGCGCAGGCGGTCGACGTCGGCGCCGTCCTGGCGCCCCATGAGGTTGGTCTGGCCGGCGACGAACATGTCGTTGCCGTCGCCCTCGAAGGCCTTCTCGGCGACCTCGACCACGGCCGAGAGCAGCGTGTTGAGGCGCGCGCCCTCGTCCTGCATTTCGCGCAGCAGGCGCGCGCGGATGTCGTCGATGCGCATGCCGGAGAAATGGGTATTGAGGAAATTGGCGACCTGCTCGAGTTCGCCCGGCGCGTATGGCCGCTGCGGCGCGATCACGCGGTTCTGCACCTGGCCATCGGTGAAGACGAGAATGACCAGCACCCGACCGCCATCCAGCGGCACGAAGTCGATCTGCCGGAACGGGAATTCCTCGCGCCTCGGCACGCTGACCACGCCGACGAAATGCGTCATCTGCGACAACAGCGCGCTGGCGCTGCCGAGCAGGTCGGGCGTGGCCGCCGCGGTCGGCAATTCGCGGCGCAGCTGCGCGAACTCCGCCTCGCCGAGCGGCCGCATCTCCAGCAGGCTGTCGACGAACACGCGATAGCCCTGCGCGGTCGGCACGCGCCCCGCCGAAGTGTGCGGCGCGGCGACGAGGCCGAATTCCTCGAGGTCGGACATGATGTTGCGGATCGTCGCCGGACTCACGTCGAGCCCCGACGACTTGGCCAACGTGCGCGAGCCGACCGGCTGGCCTTCCATGATGTACTGCGCGATCAGCGAGCGCAGCAGGTGGCGCGCGCGGGCGTCGAGTTGTCGGGATGCGGCGTTCATGGACCTCCGTCGCGCCCGGCGGGTGCGAATGCGCGGCCGGCGTCGCCGCAACAATAAGTCCGCCGTGCGCCGATTTCCATGTCGCGCTTCGGCTTGGCCGGCAACCGACGCGCGTGCTAGCGTTCGGCGCCTCTGGATGAACCGCCGCGGCGATGCTGAGCAGTCTTTACGTCAAGGATTTCGCGATCGTCGGCGAAGCCGAAGTCGCCTTCGGGCCGGGCCTGACCGTCGTCACCGGCGAAACCGGCGCCGGCAAGTCGCTGCTCGTCGATGCGCTGCTGCTGCTCGCCGGCGCGCGTGGCGACGCGGCGATGGTGCGCCACGGCTGCGAACGCGCGGAATTGTCCGCCGCGTTCGACCTGTCCGATCGCGCCGACCTGCGCGACTGGCTCGCCGCCGAAGACCTCGACGAGGACGGCGCCTGCCAGCTGCGCCGCGTGATCCGCAGCGAAGGCAGCTCGCGCGCATGGATCAACGGCCGCCCGGTCACGCTCGGCCAGCTCAAGGCGCTCGCCGAAGGCCTCATCGAAATCCACGGCCAGCACGAGCACCAGGCCTTGCTCGATCGCGGCCAGCAGCTCGTTTTGCTCGACGGCTTCGGCAGCCATGAGGCGGCCATCGCCGACGTCGCGCGCCTCGCCCGCGCCTGGCGCGAGGCCGGCGCACGCATCGCCGAACTCTCGCGCGGCGCGGATCACGCCGAGCGCGTCGAATGGCTCACGCATCAGGTCGATGAACTCGACCGCCATGCGCTCGCGCCCGACGACCTCGCCGCGCTCGAGGACACGCACAAGCGCCTCGCCAATTCCGGCCAGCTGCTGCAGGGCTGCCAGGCACTCGCCGAACGCCTCGATGGCGACGACGAATTCGCGCTGCTGCGCCTCGTCGCGCGCGCGCAGGGCGACATCGCGCACCTCGCCACGCTCGATGCGCGCCTCGCGCCGCTCGCCGAACTCGTCGATGCGGCGCAGATCCAGCTCAGCGAAGCGAGCGACACGCTGTCGCGCTACCAGTCCGCGCTCGACCTCGATCCGCAGCGTCTGGCCGACGCCGAAGCGCTACTCGGAAAACTGCACGAACTCGCGCGCAAGCACCGCGTACGCATGCCCGAGCTCGCCGCGCACGCGCAGTCGCTGCGCGAGGAACTCGAAATGCTGCGCGGCGCGGGCGCAAGCATCGCCGCGTTGCAGGCCGAACAGCAGCGCCTCGCCAGCGACTACGCAAAAGCCGCGAAAGCATTGAGCGCGAAGCGCGCATCGACAGCGAAAACGCTCGGCACGTCGGTCAGCGCGCTGATGGCCGAACTCGGCATGGCCGGCGGACGCTTCGAGGTGCAACTGGAGCCGATCGCCGGCGACGAACCCGATCCGCTCGGCGCCGAACGCTGCGAATTCCTCGTCAGCGCCAACGCCGGACAACCGCCACGCGCGCTGCGCAAGGTCGCCTCCGGCGGCGAACTCGCACGCATCAGCCTGGCGATTGAAGTCGCCGCGCTTGGCAGCGATGCGGTCGGCACGATGGTCTTCGACGAAGTCGACGCCGGCATCGGCGGCGCGGTCGCCGAGATCGTCGGCCAGAAGTTGCGCGCGCTCGGATCGCAGCGACAAGTGTTGTGCGTGACGCACCTGCCGCAGGTCGCCGCGCAGGGCCACGCGCACCTGCGTGTCGCCAAGGCCAGCGACGGCGCGACGACGCACACGCGCATCGACGCCCTCGACGCCGCCGCGCGCGAAGACGAAATCGCCCGTATGCTCGGCGGCATCGAGATCACGCGCGAAACGCGCGCGCATGCGAGGCAGATGCTGGCTGCTGCCGCCAAGCGCTGACTTCCATTTCCGTCATTCCGGCGAGACGCTTTTCAACAGCCGAATGGCTGGTCAAGCCGGAAGCCAACCCCAAAGAAACCCTGAAGAATCCCCATCGCGGCTGAAGCCGCTCCTACAAGACCAATGCGCTGTAGGAGCGGCTTCAGTCGCGATGCTCTTCGTTCAGAACATCCCAAATCCCAACATCGTGCCGCGCGATATCCCGCGCATTCGGCTATTCGCCAATGTGGTTTGCCGGGGATTGGGCAGAATCGTCGGATTGCCGATCCGAATGATTGTTGGGGTTCGTTTCGCTCACCCAACCTACGCGCTACGCGCTCACGGCGAAAATCCGCTTACTGCGAATGGAAAAAAGACGAGCGTGCATGCCTTGGGAAACCTGCGCCCCAGCAACACGCCAGCAATCACTCCCACGATGGCCCATACGCCCAACTCCGGCAGCGTACATGGGCCATCCGAAATTCGTCCCAACACGCCGATCCAGAATCCGCCAAACGCTGCGCAAATCGCACCGAGTCGGCGGTCGATGCCACCAAGCGCTGAATCGCTCACGGAAGGATTTCAAAATTGCCATGTGCTGTCTCGTCTGGCCAGACGCGATCGAAGCCTATCGCCTCACGGCCAGAACGGCCAATGCAGCCACCAGTAACTGCTGACCGAATCCGGCATGGGCTTGACGAGGTCATCGACGACACCACGCCAGCCGGAACGGCGCGGCGCAGTCGCAAGAAACATTCGGTTCAATTCAGCCTGCCTGCGCTCGCGCAGTTCGATGTCCGCATCGGACAGCAGCAGTTCTGCCGGGAGCCCTGCTCCGCAACCCTCGCAGCGCGAATAGCGCCGATTGAAGACACGAAATCCGCAAGCCGGGCAGCGGAACTCGATCACGTCATTTCTTCTTCGCCGGCCGCACATACAACACGAGGCTGTGATCTTCGATGACGTAGCCGTATTTCGCCGCGATCTCGTGCTGCAAGCGCTCGATCTCCTCGCTGGAGAACTCGATGACCTTGCCGGATTCGACGTCGACCATGTGGTCGTGATGCTTGCCGCGGTCGAGTTCGTAGACGGCCTGGCCGCCTTCGAAGTTGTGCTTGAGCACGATGCCGGCCGCCTCGAACTGGGTCAGCACGCGGTAGACGGTGGCAAGGCCGATATCGTCTTCGTGTTCCAGCAACTGGCGGTAGATGTCCTCGGCCGTGAAGTGCTTGCCTTCACGGTTGTCGAGGATTTCGAGGATGCGCATGCGTGGATGCGTGACCTTGAGCCCGGCCTTGCGCAATTCGTTGGATTCCATCGTTTTTCCTCCCGCTGTGGCGTAGCTGTCGTTGGCGGGGCCGAAGCCTTGCTGTTCAGTGCTCTAGTGTATCATCGGGCTCTTTCGACACTCCGGAATCGCCACGCATGCGTCTTCGCTGGATCGCCCTTCTCGCGCTCGCCCCGCTCGCCGGTTGCGGCCTCATCTACAAGGTGGACGCGCAGCAGGGCAACCTGTTCGACAAGGCCACGGTAGACGCGCTCAAGCCCGGCATGAGCAAGCGCCAGGTGCTGCTCGTCATGGGTTCGCCGTCGGTGGTCAGCCCGTTTGACCAGAACCGTTGGGACTACGTGTCCACGATGCGCCGCGGCCGCGGCAAGATGGAGCGCAAGGACCTGACGCTCTACTTCGACAAGAGCGATGTGCTGGCGAAGATCGACGGCGACTATTTTCCGGAAAACCCGGAGCAGCTCGTCAAGGACGCCCGCAAGTACAAGCGCCAATACCCCGATGAGAAAGGCGCTGACGAAGACAAGAAAAAGAAGAGGCGCGGCGGCGGCGGCGACCAGGGCTGACGCTGCTCAGCGACGCTGCGCGCGCAGGCGGCGCGCTTCCTTCGGATCGACCTTGAGTGGGCGATGGATTTCCACTCGGTCGCCCTCGTGCACGGGCGCATCGCGTGCGACGGGTTTCGACCACAGGCCGACCGACAGTGCGCTCGTGTCGATGCCGTATTCGCGCTCCACGCCCGAGGCCGCGATCACCTGCGCGACCGTGCTGCCTGCCGGCACGCGCAATGCGCGCAGGAACTGGCGCCGAGGCTCAGCGTAGGCGACTTCGACGAGCACGGTGTCCGCGTCAGCCATGGAGTTTGGCCGCGGCGGCGCAGAAATCGTCGACCATGCGCGAGGCAAGCCCCTGGAAGCCGAGCCGCAGCGCGGGGCCCATGAGTTTGCCGGCATAGTCGAAATCGAGCGCAAGCGCGATCTTGCAGCCGTCCTCGCCGAGTGCGTCGAATGTCCATTCGCCGTCCAGCGCGCGCAGCGGCCCATCGACGAGTTGCATGCTCAGGTGCCGCGGGCGTTCGAACGTGTTGCGTGTCGTGAAGCTTTGAGTGAAGCCCGCGAAACGCAGGTCGAGCCGCGCGGTCAACGCGCCGTCCTCGCGTGAAAGCACGCGAGCCGCGGCGCACCACGGGAAGCGCGTCGGGTATGCTTCCACGTCGTTGACCAGATCGAACATGCGTTCCGGCGTTTGTCTCACGATGGCCTGGCGGCGAATCTGGATCATTCAATAAACCTTGCAAAACCCATGGCGAAACAGAAGACCAAGGACAAGCCCGGCAGCGCGACGATCGCGCTCAACAAGCGCGCGCGCCACGAATACCACATCGACCAGCACTTCGAGGCCGGTATTTCGCTGCAGGGCTGGGAAGTGAAAAGCCTTCGTGCCGGACGCATCAATCTCGGCGATGCCTACGCGATCGTCAAGGGCGGGGAGATCTTCCTGTTCGGCGCGTCGATCGTGCCGCTGATCTCCGCGTCCACGCACGTCGTCGCCGACGATCGCCGCACGCGCAAGCTGCTGCTGCATCGCGAGGAAATCGACAAGCTGATCGGCGCGATCGAACGCAAGGGCTACACGCTGATCCCGCTCGCGCTGTACTGGAAGAGCAACCGCGTCAAGCTCGACCTCGGCATCGCGCGCGGCAAGCAGGAGCACGACAAGCGCGACACGGAGAAGGAACGCGACTGGAACCGCGAGAAGCAGCGCGTCATGCGTGCGAAGAACCGCGAGGCGTGACTTTTGCGGTCATCCTCGATCGCGAAGATCGGAAAGCGGCCATTCCCGAGCTGCACTGCCCGGTGGTTTTTGTGCTCCTCCATGCGCACAAAGAACAAAGCGGCCATCGCTGGTCGCACTTCTCACAAGAGCTGCCTTGATTTCCGCGCGCGGCGCCGCCACCATGTTCATTCCCCGGGGGCGACATGGTTTCGACGGGGGACGCGAAGTAGTCTGGAGCATGCCGAGGGCGTCATCTTCCTCGTTAATCCGATGGCAAAAACTTAGACGCGAACGACGACGTCTACGCTCTGGCCGCTTAAGGCCTAGCCCCGAACCTCCTTGTGCCCGTGCTCGGAGATGTAGGGTCACTATCACGGGATCGTCCGCGCCGGCGCCTTTCGGTTGCGGATCAGATCCAAGAGGCTGGTTCGGCGGTGTGCTTCGCACGTTGTGTTGCCGTCGGACGAGATCAAACAGCGTGACAAGCATGTAGCGCCGGGCACGGAGTGCCTTCGGACGCGGGTTCGATTCCCGCCGCCTCCACCAATGCAAAAGGCCGCCGAAAGGCGGCCTTTTTTGCGTGCCGCCGATACTCAGCGCGGCGGGTCGAATCCGTCCTGGAACACGAGGTTTTCCTGGACGACGAGACCGCCGTCGCCGACGGCGATCGTGGCAGCAGGCTGCACGGACAACGCATTGAGCGAACGCCCATCGTCGTCACGGAAGACTTCGCGCCAGTGCGTTCCGGAATCCGTGGACAACAGGATCCGGCCGTCGGTCGTCGCCGCGTAGTAGCGGTCCGGCGCGCGGAAACGCAGGTCGTGCAGATAGGTGTCGCGCGGAAAATCGCCTTCGACAGCGGCGAAAGTCGCAGCGCCGTCCTCGGTGCGGTAGAGCTTGCCTTCGTATGTAGCGACGAGTCCGCGTTCGGCGCTTTCGAAATCGCCGGCATCGATCTTCCTGATGGGCACCACCGCCGTCGTCCAGTTTTCGCCGCCATCTTCGGTCCTGGCGACGTGCGCGGCCGAGCCGGCGTCGTTGAGCGAACCGCCAAGCGCATAGCCGACCATCGGCGAAACGAAACGCAACCGGTAGAACGAAAGCGGCGCCTCGCTGCGCTCCAGCTTGCGCGACCAATGCAGGCCGTCGTCGTCGCTGGCCCATATTTCGCCGCTGCGGATCATGAAAACGCGCGTGCCGACGCTCTGGAAATCGGCGATGCCCAGGCCCTCCGGCACGTCGTCGACGCGCGTCCAGGTGCGTCCGGCGTCCGTGCTGCGCAATACGCTGTGGCGCGCGACGAGCGCCGTGCCCGAGGGCAGCATGCAGACCGCGCTGGCGCTTTCCGAACCGAAATTCGTTCCGGCAAACCAGCTCAGGCCACCGTCGAGGGTGAATCCATTGACGCCCGATGCGCCACCAACGGCGCCACGATCAGCGTCGGCGAAGTCGACGTCGGTGAATGTGGTATCGGTGAAGGAGCGCACGCGAATCCAATCCTGGGCGGAAACGGGCGCGACAACCGGAAGGGCGAGGAAAACGGCAACGACGGAGCGGACGAGCATCGAATGAGCCTTCGCACGAGGAAGAGGGTCTTCCGTCAATACGAAGGCGGATCGCATTTCCTATCAGCGCTGCCGAGCGGGCGCGCGCCCGACCCTGCCGGCAGCGCGCGGAAACGGCCGGCTCAGGCGAACGGATCGCGCAACACGATGTTGGCGTCGCGGTCCGGGCCGGTGGAGACGATCGCGAGCGGGCAGCCGGCGAGTTCCTCGAGCGCACGCAGGTACGCGCGCGCGGCGGGTGGCAGCTTGTCCCACTCGGTGATGCCGTGGGTGGATTCGCTCCAGCCCGGAAATTCGAGATAGACGGGCGTGCACTCTTCCCAGCCGGCGGCGTCGAGCGGCGCGTATTCGGTGCGCTTGCCGCGGTATTCGTAGGCGATGCAGACCTTGAGCTTGTCCATGCCGTCGAGGATGTCGAGCTTGGTGATGCACAGGCCCGAGATGCCGTTGATCGCGACCGCGCGCTTGAGCGCGACGATGTCCATCCAGCCGCAGCGGCGTGGACGGCCCGTCGATGCGCCGTATTCCTGGCCACGGTCGCGAATGCCCTGCCCGACTTCGTCGTCGAGTTCGGTCGGGAAAGGGCCGCCGCCGACGCGCGTCGCGTAGGCCTTGGCGATGCCGAGCACGTAGTCGATCGCGTCGGCGCCGACGCCGGCTCCCGCGAGCGCGCCGCCGACCGTCGTGTTCGACGAGGTCACGTACGGATAAGTGCCGTGGTCGATGTCGAGCAGAGCGCCCTGCGCGCCTTCGTACAGTACGCGTTTGCCCTGCTTGCGCAGCTCGTGGAGGATGCCCGCGACGTCCGACTTCATCGGCTGCACGTATTCGCCGAAGGCGAGTGCCTCGTCGTAGGTCTTCTGGAAATCGACCGCTTCGGCGCCGAGGTATTTCGTCAGCACGAAGTTGTGATAGTCGAGCGCGGTGCGCAGCAGCTCGCCGAGTTGCTGCGGGTAATGCAGGTCGGCGACGCGGATGCCGCGGCGCGCGACCTTGTCCTCGTAGGCCGGACCGATGCCGCGCCCGGTCGTGCCGATCGCCTTGCCGCCCGCGGCCTTCTCGCGCGCCTGATCGAGCGCGATGTGGTACGGCATGATCAGCGGCGTCGCCGGGGAAATTTTCAGGCGCGAACGCACTTCGACGCCGCCGGCTTCGAGTTCCTCGATTTCCGTGCGCAGCGCCGCCGGCGAGAGCACGACGCCGTTGCCGATCAGGCACAGCGCGTCGTCGCGCAGGATGCCGGACGGAATCAGGTGCAGCACGGTCTTCTTGCCGTGGATGACGAGCGTGTGGCCGGCGTTGTGGCCGCCCTGGAAACGCACGACCGCGCCGATGTCCTGGGTGAGCAGGTCGACGATCTTGCCCTTGCCTTCGTCGCCCCATTGGGCGCCGAGCACCACCACTGATTGACCCATGATTCGCGCCTTTTTTGAAAGCCCGGCCACGGATGGCCGCACTCTTGCGGAGGGATCCGCGCAAAGTAAAAGCCGGTGAGGCGAGGCCCCAACCGGCTTTTATGCATTATCCGGGTTTTCGGCGGCGCGGGCCACCGTCACGGACTATTTGCCGCTCTCCTGCAGGTAGCGCAGGAACTCGGACTTCGGATCGAGCACGAACAGGCCGTTGTCCTGCGCAAACACGTCGCGATAGGCCTCCATGCTGCGGTAGAACGCATAGAACTCCGGATTGCGTCCGTAGGCGGCCGCGTAGATCTGCGAGGCCGCGGCGTCGCCCTCGCCGCGCGTCTTTTCGGCGTCGCGGTAGGCCTCGGCCTTGAGCACCTGCACCTGGCGTTGCGCGTCGGCGCGGATAGTGCGCGCGGATTCCTCGCCTTCGGCGCGCAGCTGCGAGGCGACCTTCTTGCGCTCGGCCTTCATGCGCTCGTACACGGAGCCGATCACGGTGCCGTCCTCGGGCAGGTCGATGCGCTTGATGCGCAGGTCGACGATCTCGATGCCGAGGTCCTGCATCGCCTTGTTCGTTTCGGCAACGAGGTCCTTGGTCAGGTCGGCGCGACCGCCGGCGACGAGTTCCTGCAGCGTGCGCGCATTGACCGCGCGGCGCAGGCCTTCCTTCACCTTCGGCGCGATGCGGTCCTGCGCCTGTTTCTCGTCGCCGGCGACGGCGACGTAGTAGCGCGCCGCATCGGAAATGCGCCATTTCACGAAGAAGTCGATGCTGACGTCCTTCTTCTCGGCGGTCAGCGAACGCTCCGGCTGCGAATCGAACGACAGCAGGCGCTTGTCGAAACGCTGCACCTGCTGCACGAACGGGATGCGGAAATGCAGGCCCGGCCCGATGCCCGTGCCGACGATGCGGCCGAACTGGAGCAGGATCGCCGTCTGCGATTCGTTGACGACGTATGCGGAATTGACGCCGACGAGCAGCGCAATCGCGGCGATGGCGAGCGGAAACGGACGCATCAGTTGCCTGCCTTGCCGGATTCCGGCGTGACCACGGTGGTGCCCAGCGTCGTCGCGCCGGCGGGCGGAGCGGAGAGCGGCGGCGGCAGGTTGATGAGGTTCTTGCCGTTGCTGCCGTCGATGACCTTCGGCGTCTGCCTGAGTACGCCTTCCATCGTTTCGATGTAGAGACGCTTGCGCGTGATTTCGGGCGCGGCGCGGTATTGCGCCTCGACGAGGTTGAAACGCTGCGCATCGCCTTCGGCACGCGCGACGCGTTCGCTCTTGTAGCCTTCGGCGCCGGCGCGGATCTCGGCGGCCGTGCCGCGCGCTTCCGGCACGATGCGGCTCGCATCGGCGCGTGCGTCTTCCTCGAGACGCGACTTGTCCTGCAAGGCCTTGCTGGCGTCGTCGAACGCGTCCTTGACCTCGGCCGGCGGGCGCACGTTCTGGATGTTGAGGTCGAGCAGGACGAGGCCGGTCTGGTATTGCTCCAGTGTCTTCTGCAGCACGTCCTTGGCCTTGGCGACGAGTTCGCCGCGCTGGCCGGACAGGATCGTGTCCATGTCGCTGTTGCCGACGACCGAACGCACGGCGCTCTCGGCGGCCTGACCGAGCGTTTCGTTCGGATCCTTCACGTCGAACAGGAACTTGGTGGCATCGCCGATGCGGTACTGCGCGTAGAAATCGACGAGGACGATGTTCTCGTCCTTGGTCAGCATGCGCACCTGGTCGCTGGTCTGCAGCGTCTTGCCGGTATTGACGGCAATCACCGTCTCGATGGGTCGGGGAAACTTGAAGCCCAGACCTGGCTGCGCGAGGCGCGCGACGCGGCCAAAGCGCAGCACGACGCCGGTTTCGCCCGCATTGATGCGCATGACGCTGTCGAAGGCGACCCATGCAAGCAGGATACCGAGCACGGCGATGCCGACGCCGCCACCGCCACTTCCGAAAATGCGGCCGAAGCCGTCGCGCAACTTGCGCAGCCAGGCGTCGAAGTCGGGCGAAGGGCCATTGCCACCGCCGTTGTCCTTCCAGGGATCGCGCTGTTTGCCGCTGCCGGGTTCATTCCAAGCCATCGTCTCGCCTTGTCGCGCGGAAGCGGGGGACGCGTCGCCGCGATCCGCTCAAGTGTCGTGTTTGTTGTTCGCCCGGACAGCCGCGGCCGTGGAAGCACACGAAAAACGCCGTCAAAGCGCCGGTTCCAGAGGATTGTAGGTAGGCCCTTCCAGTGCGGCAAGCAAGCGCTCGCGCAACCATTCGCCATCGCCACCAGGCATGCCGAACAAGGGCTCGACGAGTGCGCGTGGCGCATCGATGCGCACGCGCCAGCCGGCTTCGTCGGTGCTCTCGCCCGCGACCAGCCCTTGCGCATGCAGGCGCGCGCGCAGGCGGCCGGCTTCGGGCGGCAGCAGCAGGTCGGCGCGGACGCGCTGCGCGCCGAGCCGTTCGCCGATCGCCTTGCGCAGACCATCGAGGCCGGCGCCGGTCAGCGCGGACACCCAGGCGCGCGGCAGTTCGCCACCGTCAAGATGATCAAGCCGGTAAGCCGTCTCCGACGAAGCGGCTGTGAGTTGAGAAGTGCGGCCATGAATGGCCGCTTTTTGACTCTCGCCGGCAAGGACGCCGGCTTGAGCCACTGAAATGCGGCCATGGATGGCTGCGTTTTGATTCTCGCCGGCCGGGACGCCGGCTGAAATAACTGAAGTATGTCCAAGGATGCCCGCTTCCTGATCTTCGCCGGAAGGGACGCCGGCATCAGCAACGAACCGCCCATCCAGACTCGTATTCGCCGAAGCTGCGGCCTCCAGCACATCGATCTTGTTGTAGACGATCACCTGCGGCAGCTCGCCCGCACCGATCTCCGCGAGCACGCGTTCGACGTCGGCGATGCGTTCGTCGCGCTCGGGATCGGAGGCGTCGACGACGTGCAGCAGCAGGTCGGCGTCGCGCGCTTCGGCCAGTGTTGAGCGGAACGCAGCGACGAGGTCGTGCGGCAGGTCGCGGATGAAACCAACCGTGTCGGCGAGCAGGATCGGCCCGCAGTCGAGGCCGTCGATGCGGCGCAAGGTCGGGTCGAGCGTCGCGAACAGCTGGTCGGCGGCATAGACCTGCGAGCCGGTCAGCGTGTTGAACAGCGTCGACTTGCCCGCGTTGGTGTAGCCGACGAGCGCGACGACGGGCAACGCGTTGCGCTGGCGCGAGCGGCGCGCGGTCGCGCGCTGCGTCTCGACCTTGTCCATGCGTTTCTGCAGTTGCTTGACGCGCTCGCCGAGCAGGCGGCGGTCGAGTTCGAGCTGGGTTTCACCCGGGCCGCGCAGGCCGATCGCGCCGCCGCGCTGGCGTTCCAGGTGCGTCCAGCCGCGCACGAGGCGCGTGGACATGTGCTTGAGCTGGGCGAGTTCGACCTGCAGCTTGCCCTCGTGCGACCGCGCGCGCTGCGCGAAGATGTCGAGGATCAAGCCGGTGCGGTCGACGACGCGGCACTCGGTGAGCTTCTCGAGGTTGCGCTCCTGCACCGGCGAGAGCGCGTGGTTGACGAGGATCAGGTCGGCGTCGAGCGCGCGACGCTGCTCGGCCAGTTCCTCGGCCTTGCCGGTGCCCACGAAGTAGCGCGGATTGGCGCGTTCGACGCGCGCGGTCAGGTTGCCGACGACGCTTGCGCCGGCCGAGCGCGCGAGTTCGGCGAACTCGGACAGCGCCTGCGGATCGGTTTGTCCCGGCGCCTGCGGTTGCAGCAGCAGCGCGCGCTCGCCTTTTCTGGATCGCTCGAACAGCGGACTTCACCCAACGGGAAACGAACGAGGGGTATGCGGACGGCGCGCGGCCATTTCAAGCGCGCGCCGAAGCAGACGCCTCGCTCAGGTACCGGCCTCTTCGGCCGGCTCGGCCGGTCCGACGTGCGCGACATGCCCGTCGGGCCCGTTCACGCGTACGTTGCGCGAGGGCACGATGGTCGAGATCGCGTGCTTGTAGACCATCTGGCTCACGGTGTTGCGCAGCAGGACCACGAATTGGTCGAACGATTCGACCGTACCTTGCAGCTTGATGCCGTTGACAAGGTAGATCGACACCGGCACGCGCTCGCGACGCAGCGCGTTCAGGAACGGATCCTGCAACGATTGCCCCTTGGACATGAGTCTTCTTCTCCTGCTGGAAATCGGCAGAACCGGAGAAATCGCGTGCGCCAGCTCCCCGCCACGCCCGGTTCAAAACCCTGAACGCCATCTTAAGGCTTTGTTCGCACAAAAAGAATGACGGCGAGCCAAGTTCGCCGATTCGGTCACGCCGATGAGCCCAGGAAAGCCGCGACCACCTGCGCTGCGCGCGCATCCAGCGTGCCCGAATCGGGATCGAAGGCGAGCGCATCGACTTCGCTGCGCAACCAGGTGATCTGGCGCTTGGCGAGCTGGCGCGTGGCGAAGATCGCGCGGTCCCGGAATTCCGCAAGGCCATATTCGCCGTCGAGCCACGGCCAGGCCTGCCGGTAGCCGACCGCGCGCATCGCCGGCAGGTCCGGGTGCCAGCCGTCGATCGCGCGCAGGCGCCGCGCCTCGTCGGCGAAACCATCGGCGAGCATGGCGTCGAAACGTCGCGCGATGCGCTCGTGCAGCGGTGCGCGCCCGTCGGGCAGGAGCGCGAGCCTGAGAATACGAAACGGAGGACGGGCGACGCCGCCATCCTCGAACAGTTCCGTCGGCGCGCGCCCGGTCAGTTCGACGATCTCGAGCGCGCGCTGGATGCGCTGGGCATCGTTGTGGCCGATGCGTGCCGCAGCCCGGGGATCGCGCGCGGCCAGGCGCGCGTGGAGCGCAGGCCACCCCGTGCTCGCGGCTTCGGCGGCCAGGCGCTCGCGCACCGCGGCGTCCGCGTCGGGCAGCGGCGAGAGGCCGAGCGCGAGTGCGCGGAAATACAGCCCGGTGCCGCCGACGAGCAGCGGCACGCGGCCTGCAGCTGCGATCCCGTGCATCGCGTCGAGCGCATCGTCGCGGAAATCAGCGGCCGAATACGGCTGCGTCGGCGCGCGGATGTCGATGAGCCGGTGCGGATATTTCGCCAGCGTCGCCGCATCGGGCTTGGCCGCGCCGATGTCGAGGCCGCGATAGACGAGCGCGGAGTCGACGCTGACGAGTTCGACGTCGAAACGCTCGGCCACGCGGCAGGCGAGCGCGGTCTTGCCGCTCGCGGTCGGCCCCATCAGGAAAATCGCCGGTGGACGTCGATCCGCGCCGCGCATCGCCGCATTGCAGCGGCACGCAGCCGCGTGGTCAAGCGCGCTCAGGCGACGATGTCCGGTCCCTGGTGCGAGCGTCGTCGCGGCATCAGCGACACGTCGAGCAGCTTCTCGATGCGCGAGAACAGCTCGGCGCGGGAAAACGGCTTCTTCATGAAGTCATCGGCGCCGATGCGCTGCGCGTAGAACTGCTCGGTGGCCTGCTCGTTGCCGCTCATCATGATCACCGGCACCTCGCGCGTGCGCTCGTCGCGCCGCAACTGGCGCAGCGCGGCGAAGCCGTTGATGCCGGGCAGGATGATGTCGAGGAAGATCAGGTCGGGCGGATCGGCGGTAGCCTGCTCGACGCCCTTCTCGCCATCGAGCGCCTCGCTGACCTCGTAACCGTTCTGTTCGAGCATGCGGCGCAACGTCGCGACCACCGTTGTGGAATCGTCGACGATGAGCACGCGCATGCCGCTGCACGCATTGACGCGCTGCTGCCGGCGCGCGCCTCCCTTGTTGCGGGTCATGCCCAGCGCCCGCTTGATGAAATCGAACATCCCGTTTCCCCCCGGCCCTTCCCCGGCCAGGGGCTAGTTTCCAGCGGAAAACAAGCGGGTACAAGCGTTGCGTTCGTGAATTTCCGTGGGGCGTGCGCGCCCGGTGGTGTCGCCGACGCGCGCATGGCGCGACGTATACTTCATCTTTTCACCGCAAAGTGATCGCCATGTCGCAGATGATGAAAGCCCTGGTCAAGCGCGAAGCCACGCGCGGCATCTGGATGGAGGAAGTGCCGATACCCGAGATCGGCCCCAATGACGTTCTCGTCAAACTCGAAAAAACGGCGATCTGCGGCACCGACCTGCACATCTACAAATGGGACGAGTGGTCGCAGCGCGTGATCAAGCCGGGCCTGGTCATCGGGCATGAATTCGTCGGCCGCATCGTCGACATGGGCGCCGGCGTGCGCGGCTACGAACTCGGCCAGCGCGTCTCGGCGGAGGGCCATATCGTCTGCGGCGTGTGCCGCAACTGCCGTGCCGGCAAGCAGCACCTGTGCCCGAACACCGTCGGCATCGGCGTCAACCGCAACGGCGCGTTCGCCGAATACGTCGCCGTGCCCGCCTCGAACCTGTGGCCGATCCCGGACCAGATCCCGAGCGAACTCGCCGCGTTCTTCGATCCGTATGGCAACGCCGCGCACTGCGCGCTCGAATTCGACGTGATCGGCGAGGACGTGCTCATCACCGGCGCCGGCCCGATCGGCATCATCGCCGCGGGCATCTGCAAGCATGTCGGCGCGCGCAACGTCGTCGTCACCGACGTCAACGACTATCGCCTCAAGCTCGCCGCCGACATGGGCGCCACGCGCGTGGTCAACGTCTCCAAGCAGTCGCTGAAGGAAGTCGTCAAGGACCTGCACATGGAAGGCTTCGACGTCGCGCTGGAAATGAGCGGCAACCCGCGCGCGTTCTCCGACATGCTCGACGTGATGTACCACGGCGGCAAGGTCGCGCTGCTCGGCATCCTGCCCAGCGGCGCCGGCATCGACTGGGACAAGGTCATCTTCAAGGGCCTCACGCTGCACGGCATCTATGGCCGTCGCATGTACGAGACCTGGTACAAGATGACGCAGATGGTTCTCAGCGGGTTCCCCCTGCAGAAGGTACTCACGCACCAGATCCATATCGACGATTTCCAGAAAGGTTTCGACCTCATGGACTCAGGCAACTGCGGCAAGGTCGTGTGCTCGTGGAATTGAGCCGCATCGACGCCGCCATGCATGGCGCCCGCAGAGCACGGGGTTGACGCCATGCGTGGCATGACGAACCGGGTCAGCGAGATGGTCGAGTCGGCAATCGACGCGCTGCCGCGCGGGCCGATCCTCGTCGCCTACAGCGGCGGGCTCGATTCGACCGTATTGCTGCACGCTTTGGCAGCGAACGACGCGGCGCGCGCCCGCGGCCTGCGCGCGGTGCACATCGATCACGGCATCAGCGACAGCAGCGCGGCATGGGCGCGTCATTGCGAGGTGTTCGCCACTTCGCTCGGCGTCGAGTTTCTGGCGCGCCGCGTCGACGTCACCCGCCAGGCCGACCTCGGGCTCGAAGCCAGCGCACGCCATGCGCGGTACGCGGCCATCGAAACACTGATCTCGCCCGGCGAGATCGTCGCCCTCGCCCACCATCGCGACGACCAGACCGAAACCGTGCTGCTCAAGCTGCTGCGCGGCGCCGGGCCGGAGGGTCTTGGCGCGATGCGGCCGATGCGCCGCCTCGGCGTCGGCCACGCGTGGCGGCCGCTGCTCGGCCTGCCGCGCGCCGCCTTGCGTGAATACGCCGGCGCGCAGGGGCTGAACTGGATTGGCGATCCGAGCAACGAAGATCCCGGCATCGACCGCAACTACCTGCGCCTCCAGGTCCTGCCGCGCATCGTCGCGCGCTGGCCGGAGGCCGCGGGCAGCATTGCGCAGAGCGCCGCATGGGCACGCAGCGCCGCCGAATTCATCGATGGCGAGGCGCGCCGCGCACTCGCGCGCGTGCAGGGGCTCGACCCTGCGACGCTGCATTTCCGCGACTGGCTCGACTTGCCCGAAGCGCTGCGCGACCCGGTCCTGCGCCAATGGCTGCGCGGCCTTGGCCTCGCGGAGCCGACGCACTTCCAGGCGACCGAACTGGTGCGCCAGATCAACGAGGCCGCCGAGGACCGCCAGCCTTGCGTGCGCTGGCCCGGCGTCGAAGTGCGCCGCTATCGCGACCTGCTCTATGCGATGCGCCCACTGCAGTTTCCGCCGCTGGACTGGAACGCACCATTCGACGGCAGCGAACTCAGGCTGCCGCTCGACCTCGGCACGTTGCGCCTGTCCGGCGCGAGCGCCGACGCGCGCCTCGCCCAACCGTTGCAGGTGCGCTTTCGTCGCGGCGGCGAGAACCTTCGCCTCGCAGGCCATGGCCCGACCCGCGAACTGCGCGACCTGCTGCAGGAATCGGGCGTGCCGCCATGGCAACGCGCGCGGCTGCCGTTGCTGTTCGACGCGGACGAGCGCCTGGTCGCCATCGCCGACCTTTTTATCGGCGACGCCGCCGCCGCGCTGCTCGCGCCACTCGACGCCGGCATCGAATGGATCGATCCCACGCGCCGGCAGCCGACGCCGCCGGCACGTTCGATTGATCTTGCCGGACCGCTGCGCTAGCGTTCGCGCCCATGCCGAAGAAGCCTGCCCAAGCCGAAGCCGCGCCCTCGTTCGAGCACTCGCTGGACGAACTCGAACAGCTCGTCGTCCGCATGGAGCAAGGCGACCTCAGCCTCGATGATTCGCTGCAGTCGTTCGAGCGCGGCATCGCGCTGTATCGCGAGTGCCAGGGCGCGCTCGACCGCGCCAAGCTGCGCGTGAATCTGCTGCTCGATCCGGCGGCGCCGGAGTCGGCGCAGCCGTTCGAGGGGGATTTGCGCGATCCGCCGTGATTCTTCGTTGTTTCTCCGCGCAAGTGCGCGGCGCCTTGGCCCTCCTCTCAAAGGGAGGTTGGGCGGGGGATGGTGTTCGCTGCACGGCGTGTACGAAAACCGACTCGCATCCATGCGGGCTCGTCCCGCTTCCCTGCGGGCCGGTTTCTTTCTCTTGCCTGGCCAAGAGAAAGAAGCCAAAGAGAAGGGCACCCCGACGGCGCCGCCCACAGGGCAGGTTGCGTGAAGGACGGCCGGAGTTCGCCGACAGCGCATCCGTGCGCTGACGGCGAACGCGCGCGCATCGTGCGCGCGCCCCTGCGGGCCTTCTCGTCCGCCGTTCACCGGCGCTGACGGGGGACCGCTGGAAAGCGGCGCGCTCCTGCGCGCAGAGCCGAAAGAGCGGAAGCGGTAATCGTGATCACGAAGGCGTTTTGATCTTGAACGAACTGACCCCCGAATTGCTGGCGCTTTCAACGCGCGCCGACGAGTCCCTCGCAAGCGCGTTGCCCGACGAGTCGCAACCGCCGGTCGAGCTGCATCGCGCGATGCGCTACGCCGTGCTCGGTGGCGGCAAGCGCTTGCGACCGCTGCTCGTCTATGCGACCGGGCTCGCCTTCGGCGCATCGCTTGACCGGCTCGATTCGAGCGCGGCGGCGGTCGAGATCATCCACGCGTATTCGCTCGTCCATGACGACTTGCCGGCGATGGACGACGACGACCTGCGCCGCGGCCGGCCGACCTGCCACGTCGTCTTCGGCGAGGCGATGGCAATCCTCGCCGGCGACGCGCTGCAGGCACTCGCGTTCGAGGTGCTCGCCAACGACGCGGCGTTGTCCGTCGACGCGCCGACCCACCTGGACATGCTGCGCACGCTCGCCGTGGCCTGCGGTTCGCACGGCATGGCCGGCGGCCAGGCTTTCGATCTCGCCGCGGTCGGCGAGCGCCTGTCGCCGGCCGAACTCGAGCGCATGCACGTGCACAAGACCGGCGCGCTGATCCGTGCCTCGGTGCGCCTCGGTGCGCTCGCCGCCGGGTGCCGCGACAAGGAAACCCTGGCTGCGCTGGAAAGCTACGGTCACTCGATCGGACTCGCCTTCCAGGTCCGCGACGACCTGCTCGACATCGAGGCCGGAACCGCCCAGCTCGGCAAGACCGCGGGCAAGGACGTTGCCGCGAACAAGCCGACGTATCCGGCGATCCTCGGCGTCGAGGCGTCGCGCGCGGAACTGGCCGCACTCACTGATCGCGCGCTGGCTGCGATCGCACCGCTCGGCGCGCGCGCGGACAAGCTCGGCGAACTCGCGCGCTTCGTCGCCGAACGCGGCAGTTGATTTCACACGGGTAGATTCCGCCGCCAATCGGAGCGGCGCACATGCGAGGCGGATCCGCCGCTGCGGTGTGGGCATCTCGGCCGGCGCTGCGGTTCGCCGGCCGACCTTCGGCCGTCCGGCCTACTTGACCAGTCGCAACGCGAACGGATAGCGGTAGGCGACGCCTTCGTTGGCCTTGACCGCGGCGATGATCGTGAACACCAGCCACGCCACGCCGACGATCAACGCCGCCGGGATGGTCAGCAGCGCGCCGATGAACAACGTTCCAATCGTGAGCACGAGCAGGACCAGGCCGATGATCGCGAACGTGATGTTGAAGTTGAGCGCTTCCCTGGCCTGGTCGTTCACGAACGGCATCGTGTCCTTCTTGACCAGCCAGATGACCAGCGGACCGATGAAGCAACCCCAGCCGAACATGTGGCCGGTCAGGATCGCGCCGGCCAGCGCGGACAGGTGCGCGAACATCGCCCACTGCCGCTCCTCGGCGCTCGGCGGCGTGCCGGATTCCGGCGGCGGCGGCGGTGTGGTCAGGTTCTCGATGTCGCTCATGGCCAATCTCCGTGGGTGACTACGTTTGCATGTTGCGCCGCTGTACGGCGCCGTCAATGGCCACAGGTCATGGACTCACTCGCCGGCGACGGTCATCTTTTCGAGCAAAATCGAGCCGGTGAGGATGTGCGAGCGTGGATCGACGTCGCGGCCGACCGCTACGATGTTCGCGTACATCTCGCGCAGGTTGCCGGCGATCGTGATTTCCTCGACGGGAAACGCGATTTCGCCGTTCTCGACCCAGAAACCACTTGCGCCGCGCGAATAGTCGCCTGTGATCAGTGACACACCTTGCCCCATGAGCTCGGTGACGAGCAGACCGGTGCCCATGCGCCTGAGCATCGCGGCGAAGTCGTCGGCTCCGGTCGCGACGAGGATGTTCTGCACGCCGCCCGCATTGCCCGTCGACTGCAGGCCGAGCTTGCGCGCCGAATAGCTGCCGAGGATGTATCGCGCGAGCACGCCATCCTTGACCAGGTCCGAATCGCGCGTGGCGACGCCTTCCGCGTCGAACGCAGTCGAACCATGCCCGCGCGGGATGTGCGGCCGTTCGACGATCTGCATCCACGACGGGAACACGTCCTTGCCGACGTGGTCGACGAGGAAACTCGCGCGCCGATACAGCGTGCCGCCGCTGACCGCGGAGAGGAAGTGCCCGATCAGGCCGCGCGCGACTTCCGGCGCGAACAGCACCGGACAGGTGCGCGTCGACAGGCGCCGCGCGCCGAGCCGCGCGACGGTGCGCTGCGCGGCCTGGCGGCCGATCGACCCGGCGCTCGCGAAATCGGACGCGCGGCGCACGGTATCGTAGGCATAGTCGCGCTGCATGCCGGCGTCGTCTTCGGCGATCAGCGCGACCGACAGCGAATGATGCGTGCCGCGTTCGGTGCCGATGAAGCCGTTCGAGTTCGCATATGCCGTCATGCCGGCGCCGACCTGTACCGCCGCGCCGTCGGTGTTGTTGATGCGCGCATCGAAGCCGCGCCCGGCCTCCTCGATCTCGACGCCGAGCCGGATCGCTTCCTCCGGCGTGATGTCCCACGGATGCCAGAGGTCGAGATCGGGAATCGTCTTTGCGAGCAGGGCGGGATCGGCGAGACCATTGGCCGGATCGGCCTCGGTGTAGCGCGCGATCGCGCAGGCGTGCTCGACGGTCTGCTCGATCGACTTCGGATCGAGATCCGCAGTCGTCGCCGAACCCTTGCGCTGGCCGAAATACACCGTCACAGAGACGCCGCGGTCGCGCGTGCGCTCGACAGTCTCGACCTCGCCCAGGCGCACGCCGACCGACAGGCCGAGGTCGATGCTCGCCGCGACATCCGACGCGCTCGCGCCCTTCGCGCGCGCGAGCGAAACCACGTCCTGCGCGATCTGCGCGAGGCGGTCGAGGTCGGCCGAACTGGTATCTTTGTCGATGACGATCGAATTCACTGCTTGTTCCCGGAAAAGCCCATGCACGAAATGGATTCAAACGACGCGGATGCCGAATTTTCCGGCCCGAGCCGCAGCCAGCAGCGCCGCGACGCGCTCGACGTGCTCAAACTCGCCGAAACACTGGCGAACCTGAGCGAAGCGCAACTCGCGCGGGTGCCGCTCGACGACGAGTTGCGCGAGGAAGTACGACGCACGCGCGCGGTGACTTCGCACATCGCGCGCAAACGCCAGAACCAGTTCCTCGCCAAGCAGATGCGCAACCTCGACGAGGACGCGCTCGCCGCGATCCGCGCCGCGCTCGCCGAAGACCGCGACAGCGCGCACCGCGTGGCCGCCGCCCTGCACCACCTCGAACGCTGGCGCGAACGCCTGCTCGAGGAAGGCGACGAAGCGCTCGGCGAGTTCATCGCCGAATTCCCGCAAGCCGACCGCCAGCAACTGCGCCAGCTCGTGCGCAACACGCTCGCCGAGCGCGCGAAGAACAAGCCGCCGCATGCGTATCGCGAGTTGTTCCGCGCGCTGCGCGACGTTGCATCGACGCCAGCGGACGACGCCTGACCTGCGAACGCGGCGCAATCACGCTGCCGTTCCGCCAACCGTCATGCTGTCGATGCGCAGCGTCGGCTGGCCGACGCCGACCGGCACGCTCTGGCCGTCCTTGCCGCACACGCCGACGCCTTCGTCGAGCTTGAGGTCGTTGCCGATCATCGACACGCGCTTGAGCACGTCTGCGCCGGAGCCGATCAGCGTCGCACCCTTGACCGGGCGCGTGACCTTGCCGTTCTCGATGAGATAGGCCTCGCTCGCCGAGAAGGTGAACTTGCCGTTGGTGATGTCGACCTGGCCGCCGCCGAAATTGACGGCGTACAGGCCCTTTTCGACCGAGGCGATGATCTCGCCGGGATCGCGCGTGCCGGGCAGCATGTAGGTGTTGGTCATGCGCGGCATCGGCAGGTGCGCGAACGATTCGCGGCGGCCGTTGCCGGTGGATTTCTGGCCCATCAGGCGCGCGTTGAGCTTGTCCTGCATGGTTCCCTTCATGACGCCGTTCTCGACGAGCACGGTGCATTGCGTCGGCGTGCCTTCGTCGTCCATCGACAGCGAACCACGGCGGCCGGCGAGCGTCCCGTCGTCGACGACGGTGACGCCGTCGGCAGCGACTTTCTCGCCGAGCATGCCGGCGAAGGCGGACGTTTCCTTGCGGTTGAAGTCGCCCTCGAAACCATGGCCGATCGCCTCGTGCAGCAGCACGCCGGGCCAGCCGGGACCGAGCACGACGGTCATGTTGCCGGCCGGCGCGGGCGCCGCTTCCAGATTGACGAGCGCGGCGCGCACCGCCTCGCGCGCGAATGCATGCGCGCGACCGTTGGCGAGCAGTTCGTCGAAACCGTAGCGGCCACCGCCGCCGGAACTGCCGCTTTCGCGGCGGCCATTGGCCTCCGCGATCACCTGTACGTTCATGCGCACGAGCGGGCGCACGTCGGCGGCGAGCGTGCCGTCGGAATGCGCGACGAGCACCGTGTCGAGCGTCGCGGCGAGGCTGACCATGACCTGCTTCACGCGCGGATCGGCGGCGCGGCAGGCGGCGTCGACTTCGCGCAGCACTTCGATCTTCTTCTCGTTGGACAGCGTGTCGATCGGATCGATCGGCGCATACAGCGCGCGCGCCGTCGCGATCGCGAGCGGCCGGCCGACGCCGTTCGCGCCCGCGCGGGCGATCGCGCGCGCCGAGCCTGCCGCCTCGAGCAGCGCCGGCAGCACGATTTCATCGGAATAGGCAAAGCCCGCCTTCTCGCCCGACAGCGCGCGCACGCCGACGCCCTGTTCGATCGAGTGCGAACCGTCCTTGACGATGCCGTCCTCGAGCGACCACGACTCGCTGCGCGAATGCTGGAAGAACAGGTCGGCGGCGTCGATCGACGGCCCCATGAGCCGCTCGAATACGCCGTCGAGATCGCCGGTGGCAAGACCCGCGGGCTGGAGCAACTGGCGTTCGGCGGTCTGGATGAGGTCGGTCATGGAAATAGAGGGGTAGAAGTTCCAGGGGGAAACGGCAGATCGAAAGCTGCGCGACGATGTCGGCAAAATTCCGAGGTTTTCCGCAGGCCATGGTCGGCCTGCCCGCGATCAAGCACGCAAGTGATTGATCGGCGGAAGCGAGTTCGAATTCAGTTCGGACTCGCCGACTCGAAAAACAGCCTGGATGGCTGTTTTTCGAGATCCAGACATAGGGCCGCGCATGCTCGGACACAACCACGCGCTTTGCAAATGCGCCCCGCGTCAGGACTTTTCCGGCGGCGGCGCGGCAGGTTTCGGCTCGTTCGCGGGCGCTTGCTTGCCCGCGCGCGATCGCGCGATCGTCGTGAAGACGGGTTTTTCCCAGGTGCCGGTCACCGAATACCGGCGCGCCACGGCCTTGCCGAGCGGCTTCTTGAAGAGGCCCTGCACCACGAGTCCCGCCGCCGCGCCGACCGGGCCGCCGGCGATCGCGCCGACGATCGGCAGCGTCGCGCCCGCGCGCGGCTCGACGTCGAGGCGCTGGTCGTAATCCTTCGCGCGCAGGCCGGTGCGGCCGGTGACGATGATTTCAGCGGCCGGGCTGTCGATGCGCAGGCCGTCGGTGAACGCATTGCCGTCTTCGAGGCGGAACTTGCCCTTGATCGAGTTGAAGCCGAGTCCGCTCTGGAAGAAATCGCTGAAATCCAGGCTCAGGCGGCGCGGGATTTCGGTGATCGAGAGCAGGCCGAAGATGCGCCCCGCACCCGGATGCGCGTCGGGAATGCGCCCTTCGGCGATGTCGATGTCGAGACTGCCGTCCAGGTTCGCCAGCGCGAATGCGGACGGCGGCCCTGGCCAGCTCGCGTCGATGCTCGCCTGCGTCTCGCCGCCGTCGATCAGGCCGGGAAAGCCGAGCGCGTCCATCATCCGGCCCAGGCTCTGCGCCTTGAGCGAAATCGCCATCTTCGAGCGGTTCGACGCGGCCGTGCCGGTCCATTCGCCTTTCGCGGTCATGGTCACGTTCGGCGAATGCGTTTCCATCGAATCCACCGTCATGCCGTTCGCGGCCGGGCGGCTTTCGAACTTCGCCGAACCGAAACTCGCCGTGCCGAGCTGAAAGTCGTCGACCGCAAGATGGATCGGCGGCAGCGAAGCGGGCGCAATGTCGGACAGCGCGCTCGCATCCGCCGCGCCGGGCGGCGCTTCGGGCCAGTGCACGCGTTCGAACTTCGCGGCGATGCCGCGCGCGGAATCGGCGCGCGGGATCTCGATCTGCCCGGCGATCGCCGTGCTGTCGATGCCGACGCGCGTCGTCGCCGGCAGGTTGTCGATGGACACGTGCACGTTGTCGAAATGGCGCCCGCCGAGCAGAACGTCATCGCCGCGCACATCGATCGAGCGCACGAGCGTGCCCGACCCCGGCGGACCGCCGAGCATGAAATTCAGCCATGTGCCCGCGTCGAGATGCGCTGCGCGGCCCTCGACGACGATGTCCGCCGCCGGCGGATCGCCCGCGTCGTCCGCGCCGAAGCGCAGGCGCATGCCGAACGCCTTGTCCGGCGCGGGCAACTGCGCGGCGACGGCGAGCACGTCGGCGAGCCGTACGCGCACGCGTTGGCCCGCGTAAGGCAGGTCGAGCGCGACGTGCAGCGGCCAGTTCGCGGCCGCGGGTTTCTCCAGCGGCACCGGCAGGTCGATCGCGGTGCCGACGAGGTCGCTGTCGAGCGCGAGGCGCGCGGGTGCAACGCCGTCCCTGGGTTCGTCGACGGAAACGTTCGCGGTCCACGCCGACTCGCCCTGCATGTGCGCGACGACCGGCGCCAGCACGGGCACGTCGGCGAACACGAAATCGGGGGGATAGACGCCTTCGAGTTTCGCCTCGAACACATGCGCGGGATCGCCCGCGAACGCACCGATGCCGACCGACAGTTTCGCCTTGCGGCCGCGATAGGTCGTGTCGAGCGCGTCGGCGGCGAAGCCCTTGGCGCTGAAACGCAGCTTGCCACTGACGTCGCTGAAATGCTGGTCGTAGCGCAATTGTTCGAGCTTGCTCGCCTGCAGTTCGCCGCTGCCGTCGAGCGTGAGCGCCTCGACCTGCTTGATCGGCAGCGTCATCTTGAAGCCGACGCTGGCCTTGCCCTCGACGGCGAGATCCTTGAGCGGATCCGCATAGCGCTTGCCGACCGGCGTCGCGCGCAGGAACGTGAGCAGGCTCGACGCGCTGCCCCCGCCCTTCACGTCGAGATCGAGCACGAGCGGGCCGAAGTCGGGAATCGTCGCGCTCGCCGACTGCACGCTGTTGCCCATCGATGTCGCCGAGGTCGCGTCGACGCTCATGCCGTCATTGATGAAGGTCGCCACCGCGCGGATGTTTTCCGCGCGCGGCCATTGCGGGTGGTAGTCGAGTACGGCGCCGTCGACTTCGCCGCGCGCGACGAAATAGCCGGCGTGGTTGTGGAACGGCCAGTCGGCGAGATCGCCGCGGATCGCGACGCGGCCATCGACGAGTTGCCCCGCGACGAGCGCACGATCAAGCCACGCCACGGCCGAAGGCGGCATCACGTTGACCGGCCAGAACAGCTTGGCGGCAGGCACTTCGCCGTGACTGGTCGCGGCATACAGGTCGAGGAACGGACGATGGCCGGACGCGAGTTCGACGCCGCCGCGCAGTTCGCCGCCGTAACCTTCGCCATCGAACAGCAGGCGATCGGTTTCGATGCGCCACGGACCGTCTTCGGTACGGCGCACCACGACATCGCCGCCCAACCTGGACAACGCGAACGGCCGACGGAACACCTTGGGCATGGCGACGTGCATTGCCTGCGCGGGCAGTTGCAGCAGCGTCGACTGTGCGTCGCCGATCGCGTCGAGGTCGAGATGTTCGATGCCGGGCGCGAAGCCGGCGTCGTCCGCTTCGCCGTCGCGCAGCGACGCGCGCAGGTCGTAGTCGTCGGCGTTGCTCCAGCGCAGAGCGACGTCGTCGAGCATGCCGCGCGGATGTGCGAGGTAGAGCCAGTGGCGCAGGCCATCGGGCGCACCCGGCATGAGCATCGCCAGCGCACCGACGGGTTCGAGCGCGAGTTTCCGCGCGGCGGCGTTCCACTGCGGCGCGTCGCCGCCGCCTTCGCGGCGCAGCCGCAGGCGCGCGGGCTCGGGTTTCGCATCGGCGACGCCGGCCGTGAAATCGGCGACGTCGAGCGTCCAGCCGGCATCGTCGCGCAGCCAGCGGGCGGCGAAGGCGAGACGCTCGAACGCGGCGCGCGGCTCGATGGACAGTTTCGACGCAAGGTCGAGCGGCTTCGCCGCCGCGAACGCCACATTGCGCAGGTCGACGCGCGCACGCACGTCGTCGACGACGCCCGCGTGCACCTGCAGCCAGAACTGCGCGAGGCCGCGGCCGTCGTGCAGGCGCAAGCCACCGGGCGCCTGCGCGGCGAGCGCGCCGGCGAGGTCGACGTCCTTGCTGCCGATGTAGACCGTGCCCGAGCGCGTGGCGGGAGTGATTTCGGCGACGACGTCGAGCAGTGCCGTATCGGCCGCGCCCGGCGCGACGCGCGCGAGCACACGCGTGAGCTCGCCGCGATTGAGCAGGCGCAGGACGGGCACGGCGAGATCGACGTGGAGGTCGCGCTGCGCGTCGTCGATGCGCAGGCGTGCATGCGTGAGTTCGAGCGCACCGAGCAGGCCCATCGACGGCGGTTCGTGTGCCTGCGAGGGTTCGCCGAATTCCAGGCCATGCAGCTTCCATTCGCCGTCTTCCTTGGCGAGGCGCAGGTCGAGCCCGTCGATGCGGAATTCGGTGAACGAGCGACCGCGGCGCAGCGGCGCGAGCAGGTCGAAGGCGAGTTGCGCGCGCGGGATCGTCAGGATCGATTGCGAGGCGTCCGCGCCGCCGATGCGCACGTCGTCGAGCGTGAGCACCGGACCGCCGCCTTGCCAGTTGCCATCCAGGTGTCCGATCGCGACCGGACGGCCGAGGCGTTCGCCGAGCCAGCGCGCGACGCTTTGCGGATGGCCGGCCAGCCACGGCATGGCCAGATGCGTCAGCCCGGCGAGCACGCCGAGCAGGATCACGCACGCCGCCGCGGCGCCGAGCAGCGCGAAGCGCAAGCGGCGCAGGCGCGCGCGCCACACCGGATTCACGACGCCTCCGGCCTCGCCGAACGCTTACAGCAGCACGACATCGTACTGCTCCTGGGAATAGTGCTCCTCGGACTGGAAACGGATCGTCTTGCCGATGAATTCCTCGAGTTCGGCGACCGCGGCCGAGTCCTCCTCGAGGATGCGGTTGACGACCTTCGGCGCGGCGAGCACGAGCAGCTTGTTGGCTTCGAACTGGCGCACGGCGCGCGTGATTTCTCGGAAGATTTCGTAGGTGACCGTCTCGGCCGTCTTCATGCTGCCGCGGCCGGCGCAGGCCGGGCACGGTTCGCAGAGCTGGCGTTCGAGGCTTTCGGTAGTGCGCTTGCGCGTCATCTCGACCAGGCCAAGCGGCGACATGTCGTAGACGGTCGCCTTGGCGTGGTCGCGCGCCATCGACTTCTGCAACTGGCGCAGCACCTGGCGCTGATGCTCCTCGTCGGTCATGTCGATGAAGTCGATGATGATGATGCCGCCGAGGTTGCGCAGGCGCAGCTGGCGCGCGGCCGCCTGAGCGGCTTCGAGGTTGGTGCGGAATACCGTTTCCTCGAGGTTGCGCGTGCCGAGGAAGCCGCCCGTATTGACGTCGATCGTCGTCATCGCCTCGGTCTGGTCGATGATCAGGTAGCCGCCGGACTTGAGCGGCACGTTCTTCTTGAGCGCGTTCTGGATTTCGTCCTCGACGCCGTAGAGGTCGAAGATCGGGCGCTCGCCGGGGTAATGCTCCACCCGTTCGGCCAACTCCGGCATGAACTGCGCAACGAAATGCTGCGCGCGTTCGAACGTTTCGCGCGAGTCGATGCGCACCTTCTCCACGCTCGGGCGCATGAGGTCGCGCAGCGCGCGCAAGGGCAGGCTCAGGTCTTCGTACACGCGCTCGCCGACGCGGGCGTGCGCGATGTTCTCCTGGACCGCGCCCCACAGCTTGCCCAGATAGCCGATGTCCTCCGCCAGCGCCTCGCGCGTGGTGCCTTCCGCATTCGTGCGCACGATGTAGCCGAGCCGCGTTTCGCCGAGGAGTTCCGCGAGCAGTTCCTTGAGGCGAGCGCGCTCGGCGTCGTCCTCGATGCGCACCGACACGCCGAGCGCCTTGCTGTAAGGCAGCAGCACGAGATAGCGCGACGGGATCGACAGGTGCGTGGTCAGTCGCGCGCCCTTGCTACCGATCGGATCCTTGACGACCTGGACGATGATTTCCTGCCCGTCGCGCACGAGCTCGTTGATGGGCGGCATCGGGATGGCCGAGGCCTCGCCATTCTCGTCGACCGCGATCTGCGGCCGAACAATATCCGATGCGTGCAGGAAGGCGGCACGTTCGAGGCCGATCTCGACAAATGCGGCCTGCATGCCGGGCATGACCCGGCTGACCTTGCCCTTGTGGATGTTGCCGACATAGCCGCGCCGGCTGGCGCGTTCGACATGGACTTCCTGCAGCATGCCGTTTTCGACCACCGCGACGCGTGTTTCCCGGGGCGTCACGTTGATCAGGATTTCTTCGGACATGTGAAGGACTTGGCGCAGGACTCGAAAGCGGTTTATAGCTTTCCCGGCGCGTTCTTGTCGAATGTAAAAACGTCACGGCGACCGGCTGGCCGCCGGCGGCGAAGCCTCGGGCAGGCGCGCTGCGCCTGCGGCGAAAGGACGACGCCACGGCCGCCGTTCGCCGGCGCCGGCTCATGGGCCGTGCGCGCAGGACCCATCGTCAATGCACGAGCGGGTAGGTCTTCTCGCCCGCCTCGACGCGCACCGGCAGGCGGTTGCCGGCCGGCGCCGTCGGGCAGACGACGTGGCCGTTGAGGGCGCACGGCGGGTTCTGGGCGCGGTTGAAATCGAGCACGACGCGGCCGTCCTTCGGCGCCGACGTGTAGAGGAAACGCGCGCCGCCGTAGGTTTCCTTGCCGCTGGTGCGATCGGCGATGATGAAGAAGAGATCGGTTTCGCCTTCCTCGATGATCGGCTTGAGCGTGAAGTGCTGGCCGTTGCGCTCGAAGCTCGCCTCGCCCGGAATCTCGGCCGCTTCGGTCGTGCCGTTGGAGGTGACGAGGTCGGTCTTGACGGGTTGCGGGTACGCCGTCCAAGTCGCCTCGATGCGCCACGACGGGTCGACCGGGAAATGCGGCACGCCGTTGAATGCCGCGAGCGCGGGCGATTCGGGATCGCGGAAGCGCCAGCCGTAGACGTCGCCGGTCCTGACGACGTAGAAGCGCTGCTTGCCCGCGTGGATCGCGGTGGGGCCGCCCTTGTCGAGCTGGGAGAGCAGCGGCGCGGAGTCGAATGGCTTGCCGTCGATCGTCACGCCGCTGCCCGGTTCCGCGTCGAAACGCAGGCTGTTTCCGGACAGCCGCAGCGTGCCCCACTTCGCCGGCCCTTTCGGCACGACGATCGCGTTGCCGGGCGCGCTGCCGACGCTCGAATCGCCTTCCGACACCTGGCCCGATCCGGTGAAGCTGAGCCAGCCATCCGGGTTGCGCAGCCGCTCCGCACGTTCGCTGCGCCATTGCTCGACCGAGGCCAGATACGCCGCGTCCGCGCCGGCCGCGGGTGCGGCGTCCTTGCGCGGGGCTTCGTGCCCGGTGGAACACGCCGCAAGCGCGGCGACGACAAGGGACAGTGCGATGCGCTTCATGGGGAAAACCGCCGTGCCAGGGACATTCGCCCTATCGTGACGCGTCCGGCAGCGGAAGTGAAATGCCGCGCCGCCGTGTCGACACGCCTCAGACGATGCCGAACGAGGCGAGCAGGCGTGCCGTTTCCCGCAGCGGTAGCCCCATGACCGAGGAATGGCTGCCGTCGATGCGCGGGATGAAGGCCGCCGCCCTGCCCTGGATTGCGTAGGCGCCGGCCTTGCCGAACGCTTCGCCCGTGGCGACGTAGGCGGCGATGCGTGCCTCGTCAAGCGGATCGAAGTCGACCGTCGTCGTCTGCACTACGCCCTCCTCGCGCGCCGCGTCGACCAGCCAGACGGCCGAGATCACCCGGTGCGCGCGGCCGGACAGGCGGCGCAGCATTGCCGCCGCGTCGGCGGCGTCGTCCGGCTTGCCGAACACCTCGTCGCCGAGCACGACTTCGGTATCCGCGCCAAGCACGACCGCGCCCTCGACAGCGGCGACCTGGAGCAAGCCCGCGCCGGCCTTCTCGCGCGCAACGCGACTGACGTAGTCGGCCGGCGGCTCGCCGGGCGCGTGCACTTCGGGGATGTCGAGATCGAGGATTTCGAACGAAACGCCGAGCTGGTCAAGCAGTTCGCGTCGCCGCGGGCTTTTCGAAGCGAGGAACAGGCGGGGTTTCATGCGGAGACGGGACCGGGGCGCACAGGCGCGAAGCGCTGCACGATAGCGCGCCCGGGGCGCACCTGCATGGCGCGGTCAGCGATCGAGCGGCTCGGCGCAGGCGTCGTTCCGGAACGGCTCTTCGGCCCGCAGACTCTGCAAGGCCTCGCGCTGCATGCGCTCGAGCGTCTTGATGAAATCCGGCGAACGCGTGTCGAGTCGATCGAGACCGAGATTCTTGAGGATGTCGTAGCTCATTGCCGCGATATGCCGTGAAATTTATCTTGGTATACATAAAGCAATCAGCATGCCAAGCGCGCAGTACGCGCCGACGCGACGACCGCTGACATCCCCTGCCCGAATCTGACATGCCGCGGACGGCCGCCGTCAGTTTGCGCGCCTGCGAAAGCCTCGCGAAAGACGCGCCGACCATGCTTCGAGTCGGACAATTCCGCATGCGTCGCTGCGACGCCTTCCCGATTCATGATCAAGCCTTCCGAATTCCACCTGCCTGGCGGCCGCGCCGGCGTCCTGCTCATCCATGGCCTGACCGGCACGCCGACCGAGATGCGCTACGTAGGCAACTGCCTGCAGCGCGCCGGCTTCAGCGTGCTCGGCGTGCAACTGGCCGGGCATTGCGGCGACGCCGACGACCTGCTCGCGACGAACTGGCGCGACTGGGCCGCGAGCGTGTCGGAAGCAGCCGATCGCCTGCGCGAGGACGTCGACCACCTGTTCGTCGCGGGGCTGTCGATGGGCGCGGTGCTTGCGCTCAAGCTCGCCATCGACCGCCCTGCGCAGGTCGACGGACTCGGCCTGTACGGCACCACGTTCTTCCACGACGGCTGGGCGACGCCGGCGATCGGCCGCCTCGCCTTCCTGCTGCCGCTGCTGACATCGCTCGGCATCGGCCGCAGGCAGATGTCGGAAGAAGTCGAACCCTACGGCATCAAGGACGAGCGCATCCGCGAGCGCGTGGTCGGCGCGATGCTGGCCGGGGACAGCCAGGCAGCGGGACTGACCGGATTCCCGTGGCCTTCGCTCGCGCAGTTCCAGCGCCTGTCCTCGCACGTGCGCCATCGACTCGGCCGCGTGCGTGCGCCCTGCTTCGTCGCACATTCGTCCAACGACGACATCGCCAGCCTGCGCAACGTGCAGGTCGTCGAGCGCGGCGTGCGCGCGCCGGTGCGCAAGCTGCTGCTCGACGACAGCTACCATCTCGTCACGATCGACCGCGAACGCGCCAAAGTCATCGACGGCACGATCGGTTTCTTCCGCGAGATCGTCGCGCAGCGCGAGGCGGCGTGGTCGCGACACGCGCCACTCGCCGTCGCCAAGTGACGGCAGGTGCTCTGCGCGCGCCCGCCGCCGCGCTCTCCAACCTGCTCGAACCGCGCGCGCTCGTCGAAAGCTTCCTCGCGCATCCACCGGATGATTTTTCCGCGCTCCTCATGCGCTCGGGCACGCCCGCGTTCGTCGCCCGTTTCGACCTGCTCACGACGGCCGATGCGCCGCTGCGCAAGCGCGTCGCCGCGCTGCCGCTGTATCGCTGGTGGAGCCGGATGCTGCGGCCGCGTACCTGTTTCATCGGCACCACGGTGTCGGAATATGCGCTGTTTCCCGCGCAGGCCGATGCCGACGCGCTCGTGCGCGAATGGCTCGCCGACCACGCCGGCCAGCCGTTCCTCATCGCCAAGGACATCCCGCAGGACTCGCCCCTGCTCGACGCTGCGAGCAATGCGCAGGCGCAGGCCATCGCCGAGGCAGCGACGCGCGCCGGTTTCGTGCTGCTCGAAGGCCAGGCGCTGGCCTGGGTGCCGATCGACTTCGACTCGACCGACGAATACCTGTCGCGGCTGTCGTCCTCGCGCCGCAAGGACATCCGCCGCAAGCTGCGCGCGCGCGACGCGCTGGACATCGAGGAAATCGCCACCGGCGATGCGTTCTTCGCCGACGCCGCGAACCGCGAGATTTTTTACGCGCTCTATCTGGAGGTCTTCGCGCAGAGCGAAATCCATTTCGACCGACTCGGCCGTGCCTTCTTCGATGCCGTGCTGCAGGACGCATCGAGCGGCGGCATCGTCTTCGTCTACCGCCGCGATGGAAGGCTTGTCGGCTGGAACCTGTGTTTCGTGCAGGGCGAAGCACTCGTGGACAAGTACGTCGGCTTCCGCTATCCCGATGCGCGCGAGAGCAATCTCTACTTCGTGAGCTGGATGCACAATCTCGACTTCGCGCGGCGCCGCGGGCTGCGGCGCTACATCGCCGGCTGGACCGATCCGGAAATCAAGTCCTACCTCGGCGCGCGCTTCACCTTCACGCGTCACGCCGTGCGGCCACGCAGCCGCGTGCTGCGCTTCGCGCTGCGCAGGCTGTCGCGGCATTTCGAGAGCGACCGCGCCTGGGCGGACGCGCAGGACAACCATGATGCGCCAACCGCTCGTCCTTGATTTCGACCGCTCGGTCGGCACGCTGCCCGGCGAGACGCGGCTCGACCTCGGCGACTGGCAGGAGCGCATCCGCTTCGGCTGCACGTTGCGCACTTTCCGCGCGTTCCTCGCCGCGCTCGCGCCACAAATCCCGCGCGAACACGGCACGGTCTTCTTCGGCAGCGGCGACTATCACCACCTGTCGTGGCCGATGATCGAACGCCTCGCCGCGCGCGGTCCGTTCGAGGTCGTCGTCTTCGACAATCATCCGGACAACATGCGTTTTCCCTGGGGCATCCATTGCGGGTCGTGGGTACGCCGCGTCGCGCTGTTGCCCTTCGTCTCGCGCGTGCGCGTGCTCGGCATCAGTTCCGGCGACGTCGGCGCTGCGCATGCGTGGGAGAACTACTGGACGCCGCTTCGTCGCGGAAAACTCGAATACTGGACGGTCGGCGTCGATACCGGCTGGTCGCGCAAGGCCGGACTTGCCGCCGTATTCCGCAATTTCGATACGCCATCCGCGCTCATCGACCGCTTCGCCGAGGAACAGCGCGGCGCGACGACGCCCGTCTACCTCACCATCGACAAGGACGCGCTCAGCCCCGAAGTCGCGCACACGAACTGGGATCAAGGCCGGCTTCTCGAAGCCGATCTCGTGCGCGGCATCGACGCGCTCGCCGGTCGTGTCGTCGGCAGCGACATCAACGGCGACGTCTCCGCCTATCGCTACGCGACGTGGTGGAAACGCAAGCTCAGCGCGCTCGACGAGCAACCCGAGATCGACGCCGCGCAACTCGCGCAATGGCAGGCGCAGCAGCACGCGCTCAACCTGCGCCTGCTCGAACGCATCGAAGCGGCGACGCGCGACTGAAACGACGATTGTCCGGCCATCGAGCGGCATTCGCACGAATGCGCGGCTCCGTCGCCGCGCTTCAACCTGCGTCGAGCACCGCGCAGATCGACTCGAATGTCGCCTCGCCGAGCCACGGGCTGTTGCTGATCGTGAGCATCGTCGCCGCGAACGCGCGCGCGTTCGGCACGTCGCCGCCGTCATCGGCGAACTTGCCGACGATCGGTTGCAGGTAGGCGTAGTCGGGCAAAGCGTGGATGAACAGGCGGCTGACGCCGACGCCCGCCGCCCACAATTCGCGCAGCGCGGCGTCGCGCGTCGCCTCGTCGCGCAGGCGCAGCATGAAAAACGGCCAGACGCCTTGCGCGCCCACCGGATCGTCGACGATTTCGATGCCGGGAATCCGCGCGAGCCGCGCCTTGCGCCGCTGCGCTTGCGCCGTGCATGTGGCGAGAAAATCGGACAGCCGCGCGAACGCGCGCGCGCCGACGCCTTGCCGCCAGCGTCCGAGTGTGTGCAGCGGAATATCCGCGGAGAAATCGTCGCCGACCGCGGCGATCGGATCGCCTTCGCGCAGCGCTTGGCGCAGCGGCATGCCGTAGGCAAGCCCGAGTAACAATGGTCGATAGGCGACGTGGTAGGCGAAGAGTTGCAGCAAACGCTTGAGTTCCAAATCGAAGCGGAACGGCGCGACCTCTCGCGCAACGCGCGCGAAGGCCTCGCGCAGACGCTCGTCGCGCGCGACGAGCAGGCCGCCTTCGAACGTGGTCAGGCCCTTGCCGACGGCAAGGCTGAAAAAGCCCGCATCGCCGTCGAGGCCGACGCTTCGGCCCTCGACGCGCGCGCCGAGCGCCTGCGCCGCGTCCTCGATGACGAACGCGCCGACGTTCGCGGCGATCGCCTTGGCCGTCGCGATGTCGGCAACACGGCCACCCAGATGCGTCGGCACCACCGCGAGCGTGTCGCGATCACATGCGCGCGCGAGCTGCGTCGCATCGAAATCGATCGAGCCCGGCGCGAGATCGCACAGGCGCAGTTCGAGCCCGCAATGCGCGACCGCGAGCGCGACGAGCGGACACGTGTACGCGGGAACGATGACCGCGCGGCGGCCGCTGAGTCGATGCATCGCGGTCAACGCAATGACCAGGCTCGCCGTGCCCGAGCATTCGAGCTGTACCTCGTCGACGCCGATGAAACCGGCGGCGGCGCGCGCAAGATCGCCGGCGCCGGAGGGCAGCAGGTCGCGCCAGCGCGGCGGCAGGCCCGCGGTCGGCGGCACCTCGCTAAACGGGCGGTTTCTCGGCATCGGTTTCGCTGATCGCAAGGCAGACGATGCCGGCGATGATGAGCGCGCTGCCGACGAGCTGCGGCACGCCGACATGCTCGCCGAAGATCGCCACCGACAGCGCCAGCACGCTGATGACCTCGAGGTGCGAAGCCGCGAACGCGGGACCGATCGGCGCGTGTTCGAGCAGCGTCATCCAGGTCACGAACGCGCCGATGTAGCAGGCGATCGCGCAATAGACCCACGGCGACGACAGCACGCGCACGATCCACGCCGAATCCATTTCCGGCGGCAGCGCGGCGTTCGCGGTGAGCTTGAAGCAGACCTGCGCGAAAGTGTCGAAGGCGACGAGGACGAGGAAACCGATCAGGTAGAAGCGGCGCACGGTCAGCCTCCGATCCCGACCACGGCGACGCCCGCGGCGACGAGCAGGATGCCCGCCGTGCGCAGAGGCGAGAACTTCTCCGCGAACAGGATGCGCCCGGCGATCATCACCGCGACGATGTTGATCGAACCGAGCAGCACGCCTTCCGACAGCGGCACCAGCGACAGGAACGCGAGCCAGACGAGGAATTCCGCGACGTAGCAGCCGATGCCGAGCCATATCCAAGGCCGCCGCGCCATCGCCTTCCACCGCGCGAGGCCTTCGCCGAGATCGCCGACCGCCGCAGCCTTGAAGGAAAGCTGCCCGAAAGTGTCGAGCACTATGTTGGCGAGCCAGAGCAGGACGACGGTGGTGGACATGGAATCGCGGCGGCGTGAAGGTGCGCCAGTATGCCCGCCGCGCGCGGCGCAGGGAACGCACGGCGCCGGCGACCGACCGCGGGAAATCCCTCGCGCGGCTTGAACATCGTCCCATGGACGGCGATCATTCGAAATCCACCAGCAGCCAGCGCTGCCTCTTTCCTTTCCGGAGATTTCTCGATGAGCAGCGTCCAGGACACCGTGTTCGACATCATCGCCAAGGAGTCGGGCATCGACCGCGCGAAAATCACGCCGGAAGCCACGCTCAAGGATCTTGAAGTCCAGTCGCTCGACGCCGTGCAGATCATTTTCGAGATCGAGGACCACTTCAAGATCACGATGCCCGACCGTGATCCGAACTTCGATACCGAATCGGTGAAGGGCCTCGTCGAATCGGTCGAGAAACTCGTCGCGGCCAAAGACGCGCCGCAGGCCTGACGCAGGCTCCATCGCCATGCACCGCGTCGTCATCACCGGCATGGGCGCGGTCACGCCGCTCGGCCTTACCGCCGCCAATACCTGGGCCGCGATGCGCGAGGGCCGCGTCGCCATCGGTCCGATCGAAAGCCTGCCGCGCGCCGACCTGCGCTATGGCATCGCCGCGGAAATCCGCGGCTTCGATCCGCTCGCGCATTTCGACGAAAAGAAACTCGTCCAGTTCGACCGTTTCACGCAATTCGCGCTCGTCGCCGCGCGCGAGGCGATCGCGCAGTCGGGCATCGACTTCAGCGCCGACGGCCTCGGCGAGAACACCGCAGTCGTCGTCGGCACCGGCGTCGGCGGCGAGCAAACCCACGACGAAGCCTCGCGCCGGCTCTACGCCGACAACAATCCGCGCCTGCACCCGCTGACGATCGTGCGCCTCATGGCCAACGCGCCGTCGAGCCAGATTTGCATCGAGAACGGCCTGCACGGTCCCGCGTTCGCGACATCGAGCGCCTGCGCCTCGGCCAACCATGCGCTGGCGCAGGCATTCGCGCTCGTGCGCAGCGGCGCGGCGAGCGCGGCCGTCGTCGGCGGCAGCGAAGCCTGCCTGACCCTGGGCACGGTGCGCGCGTGGGAAGCGATGCGCGTAATGGCCGACGACACCTGCCGCCCGTTCTGCAAGCAGCGCCGCGGCATGGTGCTCGGTGAAGGTGCGGCCATGTTCGTGCTCGAGACGCTGGAAAACGCACAACGACGCGGCGCAACGATCCTCGCCGAATTCGCGGGCGCCGGCATGTCGGCGGACGCGGGCGACATCGTGTTCCCGTCCGAAACCGGCGCCGCGAATGCCATCAGCCGCGCGCTCGCCGACGCGAATCTCGATGCAGCCGACGTCGACTACATCAACGCGCACGGCACCGGCACGCCCGGCAACGACCCCACGGAGACGAAGGCGATCCGCCGCGTCTTCGGCGCCCGCGCCGACGCGCTGGCGGTGTCTTCGACGAAGTCGATGCACGCGCACGCGCTCGGCGCGGCCGGTGCGATCGAGCTCGTCGCGACCATCGGGAGCTTGCGCGACGGCATCGCGCCACCGACGATGAATTTCATCGATGCCGATCCGCAATGCGACCTCGACTACGTCCCGAATGCCGCGCGCGAAATGCCGATCCGCGCCGCGCTGTCGAACTCGTTCGCGTTCGGCGGCCTCAACGCAGTGGTCGCGCTGCGCCGCTTCGACTGAAGTCCATTTCTGCACTGAAACCAGGGGAAACACCATGAATGCCATTCGTCCGCTGTGCGCAGCCGCCATCGCCGCGCTGGTTGGCCTTGCCTCGCCCGTGGCGCGGGCCGACGACAGCGCGCAGGCGCTCGATCGGGTCAGCATCTGGCTCGGCGGCTACTACCCGGACACCACGTTCGACATCCGCGCACAGGCGAATGCGCAGCCGGAGCTCGACGGTCGGCTCCGCATCGATGCCGGCCGCGAAACCGTGGGCCGCGCACGGCTGGATTTCCTCGTCTTCGACAGCCAGGGTTTCACGCTCGACTACTACACGCTGGACCGCACGCGCAGCGAGCACCTCGCGCGGCGCTTCGATTACGACGGCACGCCGTTCCAGGTGGACACAGACCTGGAAGCGGAAGTGAAATTCAGCGCCGGCAGCGCGGCCTGGCACTGGTGGTTCGGCAGCGATACCGACGTGTTTGGCGTCGGGCTTGGCGCCGCGTACTACAAGGTCGAGCTCGGACTCGACGGCAGTGCCGACGTGAACGGTCAAAGCGCGGCGGCAAGCGCGCACTGGCGCGACGACGCGGTCGCGCCGTTGCTCACGCTCGGTCTCAAGCACGCGTTTTCGGATTCGTTGCGCGTCTATGCGACCGCTTCGGGCGTGCGCAAGAATGGTGGCGTACTCGCCGGCCACATCGTCGACGGACGCGTCGGCGTGGAGTGGTTCCCGTGGCACAACGTCGGCCTCGGCGCGGAGTACGGCCGCACGCGCATCGACCTCAAGCGCGACGCCGAGCGCTACAACGCGCGGCTCGACATCGATCTCGAGGGCCCCTCGCTGTTCGCACGTCTGCGCTTCTGACCAGCCGGGCACAATGTGCGGTATCCCCGATCGCTGCAGAAATTCACTTTCCCGGGAGAACCCATGACGTCCGCATGCAAGATCCTGCTCGGCGCGCTGCTCGCCGGCCTGCCCGCCGCCGTCGCCCTCGCGTCGGACGCCGATCGCCCGCTCAACGAGAACTACAAGGCGCTCATGAGCCGCCTCGACGGCGGCAATCGCGATCGCCTGCGCGACGCGCAGCGCGCCTGGCTCGCGTTTCGCGACAAGGAGTGCGCATTCAAGGCGCAGGGGCATGAAGACGCCGCGCTCGCGAAATCCGCCCATGCGTCCTGCATCGAGAAACTGACGGCGCAGCGCGCGGAGCAACTCAAGCGTGAACTGGATTGCGACGCGGAAGATGTCAGCTGCGTGCCGCGCAAGCCGGCCGCCGCAGCCGCTGTTGCATCTGAAAAGGGCTGCGCCGCCGAGGTCGGCGCAACCAAGGCGGAACAATACGTCGCACAGTGCCAGCAGGTCTCGCCGGCAACGCACCCACCCTGCAATGTCGCCAACACCTGTGCGCTCATGGTCGACGAGATCAGGCGCAGCTGCGCGATGTTCGACAAGGACGCGCCCGCGTTCTGCGCGGACTATCGCTGAGCGAGGACCGTCGCGCCGCGGAACCCGGCTCCAAGGGCTTGGGCCGGCCGCAGGACGTATGAAAAGGCATGCTGCCGCCATGGCCCAAGCGCGGCCCGGGCCTTAAACTCGGCGTTTTCGGCCGACTCCTTCCATGCCTGCGCTGAGCCACCTGCAACGCCTCGAAGCCGAGAGCATCGACATCCTGCGCGAGGCGGTCGCCGAGTGCGAGCGCCCGGTCATGCTCTATTCGATCGGCAAGGACAGCTCGGTACTGCTGCACCTCGCGCGCAAGGCGTTCTTCCCGGCGCGGCCGCCGTTCCCGCTGCTGCACGTCGACACGACGTGGAAATTTCGCGAGATGTACGAGTTGCGCGACCGCATCGCGCGCGAATCGGGTTTCGAACTCGTCGTGTTCCGCAATCCGGAGGCCGAACGGCTCGGCATCAATCCGTTCGAGCACGGCTCCGCGCTGCACACCGACCTGTGGAAGACGCAAGGCCTCAAGCTCGCGCTCGACCAGTTCCGTTTCGACCTCGCCTTCGGCGGCGCGCGCCGTGACGAGGAAAAGTCGCGCGCCAAGGAGCGCGTATTCTCGTTCCGCAACGCGCAGCACCACTGGGATCCAAAGCAGCAGCGGCCCGAACTGTGGCGCCTGTACAACGCGCGCAAGCATGCCGGCGAAAGCATCCGCGTTTTCCCGCTGTCGAACTGGACCGAACTCGATGTCTGGCAATACATCCGCGCCGAGAACATTGTGGTCGTGCCGCTCTATTTCGCCGCCGAGCGCCGCGTCGTCGAACGCGACGGAGCGCTGATCATGCTCGACGACGAACGCCTGCCATTGCGCGAAGGCGAGAAACCGCAGCTGCGCCGCGTGCGCTTCCGCACGCTCGGTTGCTGGCCGCTGACCGGCGCGATCGAATCCGACGCCGACACGCTCGATGCGGTCATCGCCGAGATGGAAACCGCGCGCACCAGCGAGCGCCAAGGCCGCGTCATCGACCGCGACGGCGGCGCCTCGATGGAACGCAAGAAAGCGGAAGGCTACTTCTGATGACGCGCGCAACGAACCCCGCGCCGCCACGCGTCAAGGACCTGCTGCGCTTCATCACCTGCGGCAGCGTCGACGACGGCAAGAGCACGCTGATCGGCCGCCTGCTGCATGCCGCGCAGGCGCTGCCCGACGACCAGCTCGCCGCGCTCGCCGACGACTCGCGCCGCTTCGGCACGCAGGGCGACGATCTCGATTTCGCGCTGCTCGTCGACGGCCTTTCCGCCGAGCGCGAACAGGGCATCACGATCGACGTCGCCTACCGCTTCTTCGCGACGGCGCGGCGCAAGTTCATCGTCGCCGACACGCCCGGCCACGAGCAGTACACGCGCAACATGGTCACCGGCGCGTCGACCGCGGATCTCGCCGTGATCCTCGTCGACGCACGCAAGGGCGTGCTCACGCAGACGCGGCGCCACAGTCACATCGTCTCCCTGCTCGGCATCCGCGATGTCGTGCTCGCGGTGAACAAGCTTGATCTCGTCGGCTGGTCGCGCGACGTCTTCGACGGGATCGAACGCGACTATCGCGAGTTCGCACGGCATCTGGAATTCGAGCGCATCGTCGCGATCCCGCTGTCCGCGCTGCGCGGCGACAACATCGGCGAGCGCAGTGCGCACGCGCCCTGGTACGAAGGTCCGACGCTGCTCGATCATCTGGAAACCGTCGATGCATCGGGCAATCGCAGCGACGGCGCGCTGCGCATGCCCGTGCAGTGGGTGTGCCGGCCCGACCTCGATTTCCGCGGCTATGCCGGACGCATCCTCGGCGGCCGCGTGCGCGCGGGCGATGTCGTGCGCGTGGTGCCGTCCGGGAAGCAGGCGCGCGTCGCGCGCGTGGTCGGCTTCGACGGCGACCGCGCGCAAGCCGTGCGCGGCGAATCGACCATGCTCGCGCTCGACGGCGAGATCGACATCAGCCGCGGCGACGTGGTCTGCGCCGCCGACGATCCGGCCGGCGTCGCCGACCAGTTCGAGACGACGCTGATCTGGATGGACGACGCGCCGATGCTGCCTGGACGGCCGTATCTGGTGAAGCTCGGTGCGAGCACGGTTGGCGCCTCGTTCGGGCCGCCGAAGTACGCGATCGACGTCGACAGCTTCGACCACCTCGCCGCGAAGACGCTCGAACTCAACGGCATCGGCGTCGTCAATGTTTCGCTCGATCGCGCGGTGCCGTTCGACGCCTACGCGGACAACCGCGACATGGGCGGCTTCATCGTCGTGGACCGCTACAGCAACCGCACCGTCGGCGCCGGACTCATCCATTTCGCGCTGCGCCGTTCGCAGAACATCCACTGGCAGGCGCTCGACGTCGACAAGCAGGCGCGCATGCGCCAGAACGGGCACAAGCCTTGCGTGCTCTGGTTCACCGGCCTGTCCGGCAGCGGCAAGTCGACGATCGCCAACATCGTCGAGCGCGAGCTGCATGCGCGCGGCGTGCGCACCTACCTGCTCGACGGCGACAACGTGCGTCACGGCCTGAGCAAGGACCTCGGCTTCACCGATGCCGACCGCGTCGAGAACATCCGCCGCGTCGGCGAAGTCGCGCGGCTCATGGTCGATGCCGGCCTCGTCGTGCTCACCGCGTTCATCTCTCCGTTCCGCTCCGAACGTGCGCTCGCGCGCAGCATGGTCGCGGACGGCGAGTTCGTCGAGATCTTCGTCGACACGCCGCTCGCGGTCGTCGAGGCGCGCGATCCGAAGGGACTCTATCGAAAGGCGCGGCGCGGCGAGCTCAAGAACTTCACCGGCATCGATTCGCCTTACGAAGTGCCGGAAACGCCAGAACTGCGCGTCGACACGCAGGCGCACACGCCCGAACAGGCAGCGGCGGCGCTCGTCGATGCGCTCGTCGCGCGCGGCCTCGTGCCCGCGCAGGCTTAGGAGCGAGCGCATGGATGCGGGCAATGCTCACTTCTTCGGCGAAGGGCGCTTCGACGCTTCGTCGCTTTCCGCAAGCGTGTAGTCGAGGTCGTATTCGTGACGACCGTCGACGACGGTGATGCGCATCGCGCCTTCGATGCCGGCGAGCGCGCCGCTGCCCGAGCCGGGCACGACGGCCACGGTCCATTCCTTCGATTCGCCGTCGAGCAGCAGCGCGCGATGCACGAGCGCGAAACCGCCGGTGCGTCCTTCGAGCGTGCCGGAAAACGATTCGAGCGCGACGTAGGCGCCGTTCTTCTGCGTCGCGTCGCGCGTGGCGAGCATTTCTCCCCGGCTGACGCCATCGAGCGCGCCGTGGAAGCGCTTGTCGAGCGACAGACGCATGAGGCCCGAGATACGGGCAGGTTCGTTGTCCGGCGTTTGCGGCACGATTTTGACGTCGAACTGGCCGTGTGCGTGCATGCGTATGCTCCCTTGACGTAACGATGGCGAGGCGGCATCGACTGGACGGGATACCGTCGCCGAAACCGCAATGGCGAATGCGAGAATGATCCGTGCGTTCATGGACAGCGTCTCCTGATCGGAGCCGATTGCAGCATGGCCGATAGTTCGATGCATTGGAAAAACGCGACAAGCCGGCGCGAGGCCGTTCGATGATGCGTGAAGTCGGCCCCGCACGCGGCGTGCTCGCGCCGGCCACCGGCGTCGGCGCGTTCCAACATGCGCGCCTCGCGCCTTCGTCCGGTCTCGAAGACATCGTGCAGCACTACTGGAGTGTGCGCTGGGATCTGCGCGGCCACGCGCCGCAGCGACGCGAGACGTTGCCGCATCCGAATGTGCACCTCGTCATCGAGCGCGGCCGGAGCGCAGTCTGGGGCGTGCATACGCGCCGCTTCGAGACGACGCTCGCGGGATGCGGCGAGGTGTTCGGAGTCAAGTTCCGCGTCGGCGGCTTCCGCGTCTTGTTCGGTGCGCCTGTCTCGCGGCTGCGCGACCGCTCGCTGGCACTGGGCGAGGCTTTCGGCGCCGACGGCGCGCGCGTCGAGGAAGAAGTGCTTTCGGCCGACACCGATACGCGGCGGATCGAGGTCCTCGAAAGACTTCTGCACCGGCATGCCTCGATGCCCGGCGACGATGCCAGGCTTGCCGCGTCGATCGTCGACGCGATCGCCGCCGATCCCTCGATCGTCCGCGTCGAGGACGTGCTCGCGCGCTGGCCGATGCACCGGCGCGCGCTGCAGCGTCTGTTCAACGATCAGGTCGGCGTCGGGCCGAAATGGGGCATCCAGCGCTTCCGGCTCCACGAAGCGCTCGAGCGCATCGCAACTGCGCGGGAGATGGACTGGACCGGCCTCGCCCACGAGCTGGGCTATTTCGACCAGGCGCACTTCATCCGCGACTTCAAGGCGATGGTCGGCGAGGTGCCGACGGACTATTTGCGCCGCGATCGCCTGCCTTGACGCGCGTGTTTCTCGCGCTTGGGTCGGCCCCGATTCCCCTTTGCATCACCGCACCTTGCGACTCCGACAGAAAGGCCTCCTTGCGGAGGCCTTCTGCAGGCGAAGACCGCGCCGGTCAGTGTCCGGAGCGTTGCCTCGCGACCGACAGCGATGCCGGATCGATCGCCGGCCGTGCAGCCGCGGTCGCAGGACGATCGGCGAGGCTCGTCATGTCGATCGACACGTCGTCGAACAGGACCGCGCCGTCGGTGCTGCCGGCCGCATAGCTGAAGCTGAACTTGAGCGTATGCGTCTGGCCATCGGCGTAGCTGCTGACGTCGATCGATTGCGGCACGTATTCCGCGTCGGTGTCGAAAGACGTGCTGAAGTCGATGGTCTGGAGCACGGTGTCGTCCATCGTGATCGTCACCACGCCGTTGTCCGGCAGCATCGCGATGTAGCGCCAGAAATTGAGGTAGGCGGGACCAACACTGCGCATGACCACGTCCTGCGAGAAGTACTGATCTTCCGCCATGCCGTCGCCCCAGCCGCCGAACTCGGCGTAGTACTGCCCACCGTGCGCGCCGCCGTAGTTGTAGAACACGCTGACACCGGCATCGGGATGGGTATTGCCCGATTCCCAGTTCGCATTGGGGCCGCCCGCGCCGAGACTCGCCTCGAAGCCGGGATCGATCACCGGCGCCGGGCCGTCGAAGCCGCTGGCGAAGATCGAATCCGTCAGCGTATCCAGCCCGGTGACGACGTACGACTGCTGACCGTTGGGACTGGCGATCGTCCAGCCCGCGGTCATCTTGCCGTCGCCCGAAAGCGCGGTCTGACCGCCCTGGAAGCCCCAGTCCGACGGATATTCGATCGCGCGCGCATCCATGTAGTCGGTGAGGAACTGCGAACCGTACTGCTCGGTCCAGATGTAGGCGGCGCGTGCGGGAAAGTCGAAGAAGCCCGACGCACCGACGACGGTCTTGCCATCGTCGCTGACGCCGAAGGCGAACGGAATGTCCGGGATCGCGCTGAGTTCGCCGGTGTCCACATCGTAGCGCCACGCGGCCGAGGAGCCGTCGTTGGTCGGGTACTGGTTGCCGACGACCCACTTGCCATTGCCACTGACCGCCGAAGCCTCGCCCACGCTGTATCCGGCGCCGTCGATCGTCACGACGGGGTAGACCGGAACGAGATCCTTCCAGACCACGCCCCTGCGGAAGCCGGTTTCGGGATCATCGTTCCAGCCGGCGATGACGGTGCCGTCGGCGCTGATCGAGTTGCCGCGCGAAGCCGTGTCCGAGTCGTTGACCGGCAGCACTTCGACGCTCTGCGTGGCGGCGTTGTAGTAGTAGGCGCGTGACACGCTCCAGTCATCGCTCCACGTCAGGCCGACTGCGGAGCCGTCGTCCGACACGTCGTACGCCTCGGCGTTCTGCGTGTCGGCCGGCAGCGGCAGGAGCGTGGGCTGCGTCGCGCCGACCGGAACCAGGGCCGGGAGCTCGTGGCCACCGTTGTCGACGTCGCCATCGGGAGCGGCGCCGGCGACCGTGCCGGCATTGTTGATGCCGTTGAGCACGTACATGCCCTGGATCATCTCTTCCATGCCCGTGGCGCGCGACCAGCGCGTGCCGCCGGCGGCGAATATGCTCGTCACCAGATAGTCGCCGTTCTCGGAGAACTTCGTCGCTTGGGCTAACGGCGTATCCAGCGGAATGAACTGGCCATCCGCCTGGGCGGTGCCGCAGGCCACGGCGGCGAGCACCGCGGCAAACAGGGTTGAACGCATGGGGTTTCCTCGATGTCAGGGACGGAAGCTCGGATGGACCGCCAGCGGCCGCCGGCCGGTGGCCCGCGGGCACACCCGGATCGGACCGGATCGCCGAACCCGGAAACCGTATCCCCCGCCTGCACGAGGCGGACTCCGTGGACATTCGCGGAGCATTCGCGGAGCGTTTGTTCGGCATTCCCGCGTGGTTTGGCGGCGCCGCCGCCTTCTTTCTCGCCTCAGCCGGACCAGCCGACTCGGTTAAACTCGACGGATGCTCAAGATCGATACCCACGCCCACGTCCTGCCGTCCGAGTGGCCGGATCTGGCCACGAAATACGGCGACGACCGCTTCCCGGTCATGGTCCGCACCGAGGGCCGGCACCGCATCTACAAGGACGGCAAGTTCTTCCGCGAGGTGTGGGCGAACGCGTTCGATCCCGAGGTGCGCGTCGCCGACTACGCCAAGTTCGGCGTCGACGTGCAGGTCATCTCGACCGTGCCCGTGCTGTTCTCGTACTGGGCCAAGCCGAACCAGGCACTCGAACTGCACAAGTTCCTCAACGAGCACACCGCCGACATCTGCCGGCGATACCCGCGCCACTACGCGGGCATCGGCACCGTGCCGCTGCAATCGCCGACGCTGGCGATCCAGGAGATGGAGCGCTGCGTCGATCAGCTCGGCCTGCAGGGCGTGCAGATCGGCTCGCATTGCGAAAACTGGAACCTCGACGCGCCGGAACTGTTCCCGTTCTTCCAGGCCGCTGCCGAGCTCGGCGCGGCGATCCTCGTCCATCCCTGGGACATGATGGGCGCGTCGTCGATGCCGAAATACTGGCTGCCGTGGCTGGTCGGAATGCCCGCCGAACAGGCGCGCGCGGTGTGCTGCCTCATTTTCGGCGGCGTGCTCGAGCGCCTGCCGAACCTGCGCGTCTGCTTCGCCCACGGCGGCGGCGCGTTCCCGTACACGATCGGCCGCATCGAGCACGGTTTCCGCATGCGTCCCGACCTCGTCGCCACCGACAACGCGCGCAATCCGCGCGAGTACCTCGGCCGTATCTGGTTTGACTCGTGCGTGCACGACAACGCCGCGCTGCGCTACCTTCTCGACGTCGCCGGCACCGACAAGGTCATGCTCGGCACCGACTATCCGTTCCCGCTCGGCGAGCAGGAGCCGGGCGCCGCGATTGCCGCGCTCGGCCTGCCCGCGAGCGACCAGTCGCGCCTCTTCCACCGCACCGCGCTGGAATGGCTCGGCCTGCCCCATTCCCGCTTTGCCGACGACACGGAGTGAACCTGTGAAGACATCACGACTCGCCTGCGCCGCCCTCGCCGCCTCCGCCACGGTCGCTTTCGCACAGAACGCGTCCGACTACGCACTCAACGACGGCGCCGTGCATTTCCACGTGCCCGCATCGTGGAGCGCGGTCATGGAAAAGAAGGAAGGCAATCCGCAGGCCGTCGCATTCCAGGCGCCCGATCCGAGCGCGCAGGGCAGCGAGGACAGCGCGACCGTCACCGTGAAGACGCGCCAGCTCGCCGATCCTTCGGCATTCGCCGCGACCGTGCAGGAGGAATTCGAGCGCGCCAAGGTGCAGCCGGGTTTCGAAATCGATTCGGCGAACAAGGATGCGTCGGTCAAGCAGTATTTCGTCACGCGCGGCAAGACGCGTTACCTCGTCCGCGACGGCGCGCGCCTTGCCGGCAACGTCGCCGTCGAAGTGCGCTGCCAGCGCCCGCTGCTCGCCGCGACGCCGGCGGCGTGGAACACGCAGTTCGACCGCGACTGCGACGCCGTCGTCGCCTCGCTCGGACCGTGAGCATGGCCCTGGACATTGCCCGCGCCGAAGCCGACGCGCTCGCACGCGATGCCGCCGATCCGCTCGCGCCGCTGCGCGGCGAGTTCCTGATTCCGCGCCACGACGACGGCAGCGAGCAGATCTACTTCTGCGGCAATTCCCTCGGCCTGCAGCCGCGTGCGACGCGCGAGGCCCTGCTTGCCGAACTCGACGACTGGCGCGACCTTGCCGTCGAGGCGCACTTCCGCGGTCGCCATCCGTGGATGCCCTACCACGAGTTCGTGCGCGAGGATCTCGCCACATTGGTCGGCGCGCTGCCGCACGAAGTCGTTGCGATGAACTCGCTGACCGTCAACCTGCACCTGATGATGGTCAGCTTCTACCGGCCAACGCCGGAGCGCAACGCGATCCTCATCGAACGCGGCGCGTTCCCGTCCGACCACCACGCGGTCGAATCGCAGATCCGCTTCCACGGCTTCGATCCGGCCGACGCGCTCATCGAGATCGATGCCGACGAGCCGAACGGCACGATTTCTCCGGACGCGATCGCACGCGCGATCGACGTGCACGGTTCGCGCGTCGCGCTCGTGCTGCTGCCGGGCGTGCAATATCGGACCGGCGAGGTTTTCGATCTTGCTGTCATCACGCGCGCGGCGCATGCGAAAGGCTGCGCCGTCGGCTTCGATCTCGCCCACGCCGCCGGCAACCTGCCGCTCGCGCTGCACGACAGCGGCTGCGACTTCGCGGTCTGGTGCAGCTACAAGTACCTCAATTCCGGCCCTGGCGCGGTCGCCGGCTGCTTCGTCCACGAGCGCCATGCGCGGGAAACCCTGCCGCGTTTCGCTGGCTGGTGGGGCCACGACCAGGCGACGCGCTTCCGCATGGCGCCCGAATTCGTCGCCACGCCCGGCGCGGACGGCTGGCAATTGTCCAATCCGCCGATCCTCGCGCTCGCGCCATTGCGCGTGTCGCTGTCGATCTTCCGCCGCGCGACGATGGCCGGATTGCGCGCGAAATCGCAGACGCTGACCGCCTATTTCGACGCGCTGGTGCGCGAACATCTCGACGACGTGCTGCACGTCGTCACGCCAAACGATCCAGCGCGGCGCGGCTGCCAGCTTTCGCTGCGCGTGAAAGGCCCGCGCGAAGCCGGTCGTTCGCTGTTCGACTTTCTCGCCATGCGCGGCATCGTCACCGACTGGCGCGAGCCCGACGTGATCCGCGCCGCACCGACGCCACTCTACAACCGCCACGTCGACTGTTTGCGCTTCGTCCTCGCCGTGCGCGAATGGGCCGGCGCGCGCGATTGATGCGCTGCGCGAAGAAGGTGTCGGCCAGGCGCCGCAAACTCCTGTAAAGACGCGCGTGACTACGGTTCGGTTCAGCGATTCCCGACTAGCGTCCGTCGCGTGGCGCTCATCGGGAGCGCCGACTGGAGGACAGCATGTCGATGCACAAGAACCTTGCGTTGATGGTTGCACTGGGGATTGCCGGTGCCGCCTCCTTCCACGCCGCGCCCGCGCAAGCACGCGTGCATGTGGGCATCTACGCCAACATTGCACCGCCGCCGCTGCGTGCCGAAGCGGTTCCTTCACCACGCCGCGGCTACGTCTGGGTTCCCGGCGCATGGGCCTGGGGCCACAGCCGCTACAACTGGCAGCGCGGCCATTGGGTGCGCGCGCGGCACGGCTACCACTACACGCCTTCGCGCTGGGAGCGCGACGGCAATCGCTGGCGCTACCACGACGGACGTTGGGATCGCTGATTCGCGCTTTCCTTGAACGAAAAAGCCCGCGGCAACGCGGGCTTTTTTCTGGAATCACGGCGCTGATGCGACCGGCGCTTCGTCCTGTTCGTCAGGCGCCTGGACGACGTAACCACGCTCGCGCAATGCAGCAAGGTAGTTGTCGCGGCCAATCACGGCGTCCAGCGGCAACACCGCGAAACTGCTGGCGTTGTCCACCAGCGCCTTCGTTGCCGCATCAAGCCACGCCTGCCTGACCCGCGCATCGAGATCGCCAGCCTCGCGCAACACGCCTGCGCGCTGGATCGCCTGCGTGCAGGCGACGAACTGGTTGGTGTACGGCAACGCGCGCAGCGCCTCGAGATCGCCGGTCGCCCATGCATTGGCGCGCTGCTTCATCGTGCCGAGATCGGTTTCGATGCGATCGAGCGTCTTCGCGAAACACTCGATGTCTTCGAGTTGGGATTTCTTGAAGTCCTTGATCGCCTCGCGCGGTTTGTCGAGGTCGACGACGACCTGGATCAGCGTCGGCTTGATCTTCGCGCGCCTGGCGAATGCCTCAACCTTGTCGTTGATCGCGCCGGCACCGACGGTCATGCCGTTCTTGCGGATCGCCGTCTTGTACAGTTCCATCGCCGCGAACAGCGGTCGCCATTTCTCGACCTTGTCGCCACGACCGATGTAACGCTCCTTGAGGGGCGTCCAGCGCGCGTAGAGATCGGCGGGCACGACTTCATCGAGCTTTTTTCCGTCCGGATTCTTGCGCACGCCGATCAGCGAGGGCATCAACGCGAGCCGGCCGAAAAAGCCGATATCCGCCTTCAGGCCGACCTCGGGCGCTTCGAGCACGGCCTGCGCTTGCGCGATGCGTTCGCCGACCTCGTCGGCACGCCATTGCATCTTCTCGGGCAAGGGCGACAGCGTGCCGAGCACCCACAATACGTGGCCGCCGTTGCTCACCTTCCACAAACCGGGTCCGGGCTGCACGCCCGTGACGACGATCGTTTCCATCGACACGGCGTCCGCCGCTGCATTCGCGGCCGGCGGCTCGTCGATCGCCCAAACCGCCGTGGACACACACAGCAAAGCCGCAAGAAACGCTCTACGCACGCACCGCCCCTTCATGGATGATTTCGCGTGCGGATTCTTGGGCATGCGCGGCGCGGGCGTATCAGGTTTCCGTTAACCGGGACGCCGCGCGGCGCATCGACCACGAACACTGACTTCCGGCCCTGCCCAGCCCACCGACCTGCGGCTTACGCTCGCTTCGATCCAGGGGTTTCCATGCAGCCGCCTTCCTCCACCGACCTCGCCAACGCGCCGCTGTTCAGCCGAATGCTCGCGGTGCGGGGCGAGGAACGCATGCTCGTCGTACTCGCCGCGGCGAGCTTCTTCTTCGTCTTCGCGGGCTACTACGTGCTGCGCCCGATCCGCGACGAAATCGGCGCGCTCGGCGGCGGCGAACGCCTGCCTTGGCTTTTCCTCGGCACGCTCGGCGCAACGCTCGCATTGACGCCGTTGTTCGGCGCGCTGGTCGCCAGGCTGCCGCGCGCTCGCGTCATTACCTGGTCGTACCGCATCCTCGCTGCCTGCCTGTGGGCGTTCTTCGTGTTGTTCCGCGATCCAGCAGCGGCACCGGCGTGGACGGCGCCCGTGTTCTTCGTCTGGGTCAGCGTGTTCAACCTGTTCGCGGTGTCGCTGTCGTGGAGCGTGATGACCGACGCGTTCCGCGGCGAGCAGGCGCGGCGCCTGTTCGGGATGATCGCCGCCGGCGGCACGCTCGGCGGCCTCGCCGGCGGCCTGATCACCGGCTGGCTTGCGCCACGCATCGGCGCGGCGCCGCTGCTGCTCGTTTCGGCGATCTTCCTCGAAGGCGCGCTGCGTTGCCTGCGCACGCTTGGCGCGCGCACGGCGGCAACGGCGGGCGACCAGCAGGCACACGTCGCGCAGGCTTCCGTCGGCGGCAGCGCGTTGGCCGGACTCGCGCACGTCGTGCGTTCGCCGTATCTCGCCGGCATCGCCGGCTTCATCGCGCTGTTCACGATCGGCTCGACCTTCCTCTACTACCTGCAGGCGCAGATCGTCGCCGCGACCTTCCTCGATCGCGCCGCGCGCATCGTCTGGTTCGCGAACGTCGACGCGACGGTCAACGCGGCGACGCTGCTGCTCCAGTTGTTCGTGACCGGCCGCCTGTTCGTGCGCATCGGCACGACGGCGATGCTGTGCATCGTGCCGCTCGTCTCGGTCGCGGGATTCGCCGCACTTGCCGCGGCGCCAGTCGCCGGCGTGCTCGTCCTGTTCCAGATCGCGCGGCGCACATTCGATTTCGCACTGATGCGCCCCGCGCGCGAGTCGCTGTATGTACCGCTGCCGCGCGAGGACAAGTACAAGACGAAGAACGTGATCGACACCTTCGTCTATCGCGGCGGCGACCAGTTGGGAATCTGGGCGCAGGGTGGACTGGTCGCGCTCGGTCTCGCGCCGCCTGCCATCGCGCTCGTCGCCCTGTCGCTGGCCGCCGCGTGGCTCGTGCTTGCCGCAGGGCTCGGCCGCGCCCATGCTCGCCTGCAGGCGCAGGCGCATTCCACCGTTGCATCCGATTGACTGCCGGGAGAAACGCAATGCCTTTGAATCGTCGTGATTGGCTCAAGCTCAGCCTGCTCGCGGGCGCCGCCGGCAGCGTGCTGCGCTCGCCGCTGGCGCGCGCCATCGAAACGCAGGCGCCTGCGCGGCCGCTGCGCATCCTCATCCTCGGCGGCACCGGCTTCACCGGTCCGCACCAGGTGCGTTACGCGCTTGCGCGCGGGCACAAGGTCACGCTGTTCAATCGTGGCAAGCAGCCGCAGGAATGGGCCGGCCAAGTCGAGGAACTCCTCGGCGACCGCAACAACGGCGACCTCAAGGCGCTCGCCGGCCGTGAGTGGGATGTGTGCATCGACAACCCGACCACGTTGCCGTTCTGGGTCCGCGACGCCGGCCGCGCGCTGCACGGCCGCGTCGGCCAGTACATCTTCATCTCGACGATTTCCGTCTATGCCGACGGTTCGGCCGCGGGCGCCGACGAGAACGCGCCGCTCGTGCCTTACGCCGGCAAGAACGCCTACAAGGAAACGCTCGACACGCTGAAAGCCGACATGCGCCTGTACGGCCCGCTCAAGGCGCTGTCGGAGAAGGAAGCCGCTAAACAGTTTCCCGGCAAGACCACGATCATCCGCCCGGGCCTCATCGTCGGCCCCGGCGACAAGAGCGACCGCTTCACCTACTGGCCCGTGCGCGTCGCGCGCGGCGGCGACGTGCTCGCGCCCGGCGACGGCGAGGATCCGGTGCAGTTCATCGACGCGCGCGATCTTGCCGAGTGGACGATCCGCATGGCCGAGCAGCGCGCGTTCGGCACGTTCAACGCGACCGGCCCGGATTTCCAGTTGTCGATGGCGGCGATGCTGCACGGCATCCGCGCCAGCGGGACCGCGGCTGCGCGCTTCGTGTGGGCGCCGGACGATTTCCTCGACAAGAACAAGGTGTCGCCGTGGAGCGACATGCCGGTGTGGATTCCGCGCCACGGCGATGCCGCTTTCGCCACGCGCAGCATCGCGCGCGCGCAGGCCGCCGGCTTGACGTTCCGTCCGCTGGCGACGACGGCCGCCGACACGCTGGCCTGGTTCAAGACGCTGCCGGCCGAACGCCAGGCCAAGCTCGGCGCCGGCATCAGCGCCGAACGCGAAAGCGAACTGCTGGCGCTGCTGAAGAAGGATTCGTCGAAGGCGTGACGCCGCGGCGGCGACCGCGCGAGCGCGCAGGACTCGCGAATCGGAAAACGAAAAGCCGGCGTCATCGCGCCGGCTTTTCGTTTCTGCAAGCGGCGGTTCGCCGGCAAAGCCGCCCGCCCGCCGCGGTATGCGCCGCTCAGGCCGCGCGCGCGAGTTCCGCCGCGACCTGCCTTGCCGCTTCGAGCGTCCTTGCGACGTCCTCGTGCGTGTGCGCGGTCGAGACGAACAGGTTTTCGTACGCACCCGGATGGAACAGCACGCCGCGCGCGAGCATGCCGCGCCACCACACGTCGAAGATCTTCTGGTCGGCGTGGCGCTCGGCATCGCGGTAGTTGCGGATCGCGTCCTTCGCGAACCAGACCTGCATCAGCGGGCCGATGCCGACGACATGGGCCGGCAGGCCGGCGTCCTCGAGCACCTTCTCCAGGCCATGGCGCAGCGCGTCGGAAACCTCGTCGAGCTTTTCGTACAGGCCCGGCGTGCGCAGTTCGTCGAGCGCCGCGTTTGCCGCCGCGATCGCGATGCCGTTCGCGCTGTAGGTGCCGGCCATCGACACCGTGCCGTTGGCGACGAGCGCCATGATGTCGGCGCGCCCGCCCATCGCCGCGACCGGGAAACCGCCGCCGATACCCTTGGCGAACACGGACAGGTCCGGCTTGATGCCGAGCCGCCCCTGCGCGCCGGCGAGGCCTAGGCGGAAACCGGTGATGACCTCGTCGAAGATCAGCACGATGCCGTGCTTCGCGGTGAGCTCGCGCATCGCTTCGAGATAACCCGGCTGCGGCAGGATGCAGCCGGTGTTGCACATGACCGGCTCGGTCAGCACGGCGGCGATGTTATCGCCTTCGCGCTTGATCGCATCTTCCAGCGCCTGCGCATCGTTCCACGGCAGGATGATGAGGTTTTCTTCCACGCCCCTGGGCATGCCCGGGCCCTGCGCGACCGCGATCGGGCGCTCGTCCGGGCCGGCCTTGGCGATGTTCGGATGCTTGCTCCAGTACACGCCATCGGAGAAGCCGTGGTACATGCCCTCGAAGCGGACGATCTTGTTGCGCCTGGTGAACGCACGCGCGAGTCGCGTCGCGTAGAGCACGGCCTCGGTGCCGGTGTTGCACAGGCGCACCCTGTCCACGCTCGGGATCGCATCGACGATTTTCTGCGCGAGGCGCGCCTCGTCCTCGGTCGGCAGCGCGAACACCGTGCCGCGGTTCTGGATGAAGTCCACGACTGCCTGCGTCACGCGCTTCGGTCGATGGCCGAAGATCATCGGCCCCAGGCCGAGCAGGTAGTCGATGTACTCGTTGCCGTCGACGTCGGTCAGATGCGAGCCCTCGCCCTTGTCGACGAACAGCGGATACGGATTCCAGCCCGACCACGTCGCGCGCGCGGTGCTGTTGACGCCGCCGGGAATGAGCTTGCACGCGGCGCCGAACAGTTCGCCGCTGCGCTGCGTGTCGAGGCCGGCGACGAGGGAGGTCTGCGAATGATCGGTGTTCAAGGATGCGACTCCGGAAGTGGATCGACCGCGCGCGACGGGCGGATCGGAAGATTCGAAAAAGGAAAACGCCGACGCTTGCGGCGCCGGCGTCGAAAGCGGTTTCGGGTCAGGCGGCCTGCAAGGCGGGCGTCGATGCAGCATGGCCGTGCGCGGCGAGTTCGCCCGCAAGCAGCGTCGGCAGCAGGTCGAGCGCGTCGGCGAAGCTCGCGATCGGCACGTATGGAATGCCCGCGGCGCGGCAATGCTCGATGAGGCGATGCTTGGCGAAGACGAGGTCGGCTTCGCCGGAGACGCAGAAATCCGACGCGCCGTCGCCGATGACGAGCACGCGGCGGCGGTCGGCGTGCGCACTCCCCGCGCTTGCGCACTTGCAGTTGCCGCTGCGGCAGTCGGGGCTGCTGTAGGGAAATTCGAGGCGCCAGCCGCGTTCGCCTTCGGCAACCAAGCGATTGGCGACGACCGGCAGGTCGGCAAGGCCATGGTTGGCGAGGATGCGGCGGATCGAGTAGTCGAGGCCGTCGCTGAGCACGGTCAGCGGCACGCCGGCCTCGCGCACGGCGGCGGCGAAGACCGGGAACGCGCGGTCGATCGCCATCTCGTCGAGGTGCGCGTCGAGTTCGTCGCGGCTGGCGTCGAGCAGCGCGATCTGCCGCGCCATGCACTCACGCGAGCCGATCTCGCCGCGCTTCCACGCCTGTTCGATGTCTTCCCAGCCCGGCCGCGCGAAGCGCACGAGCAAGGCATCGGTGATGTCCTCGACGGAAATGGTGCCGTCGAAATCGCAAAGTATGGTCCAGTGGGACACGCGGTCTTTCCTGCGATCCGACGGGATCGCCACGCTTCGCAGCCTAGGGCGGGCGTCTTTCGCGAGGGTTTCGGGGCCCCGATTGCGCCGCGCAAGCCCGAATGTCGCGAAACCCCGCCGCGCGTCAGGGCTTCTTGAAGCGCACCAGCACGCGCTGGCCGATGCGGAAATCGCCGCCGGACAGGCGCAGCACGCAGTCGACGTCGTGGACGCCGGCACGCTCGATCGGGTCGTCGGTGAGGCGGCTCGGGCCAAACACGTCGCCGACGCGCAGTACCTCCGCTTGCACCGCCGCGCCGGCGCCGGATTCGCGCACGACTTCGGCCTGCATGCCCGGCTTGACGAGGTCGACGTAGCTCTCGTTGAGTTCCGCGCGGACGATGCGCGGACGATCCGGCAGCAGCTCCAACAAGGCCGTCGCCGCCTGTGCGGAAACGACATCGCCGACGTGCGCCGAACGGCGCACGATGCGGCCCGCGACCGGCGCGTGCAAGCTCAGCGCGTCGAGTTCGGCCTGCGCCTGCTCGACGTGCTCGCGCGCGACCGCGATCGCGGCGTCGCCGGCGCCGATCTCGGACTTGAGCACGGCGAGGCTCGTCGTCGCCTCGTCGGCCGACTGCCCGCTCGCCGCGCCCGCGGCAGCGGCTTCGCCGGCGCGTTGCGCAAGCCGCGCGGCGGGCGCGAGCCTGGCCTTGAGTACCTCGGCCTGCGCCTTCGCCTGCACCAGGCTGGCCTGCGCGATCGACAGCGCGATGCGTGCCTGGCGCGCGTCGAGCGTGGCGAGCACGTCGCCCTGTCTTACGGTGTCGCCGTCCTCGACGCGAACGGAATCGAGGCGGCCATCGCGCGAGGCGGAGATCGCGACGAGACCGCCCTCGACGTCGACCTGGCCGCGCGCCATCGCCAGCCATGCGGAAGCCGGCGCGTCCTTCGCGGCGGGCGCATGCTCCTCTTTCGTGCAGGCGCCCAGCGCTGCGACGAGGAGCGCACCAACGACGGCAGGCAGCAGGAAACGGGCGCGCACTGCGCTCATTGCGGAATGTCCTCGGGAATGGCGGCCGGCACGCGGCGGTCGGAGAGTATCTTGCCATCCTCCATCGCCAGAACGCGATCCGCGTGCGAGATCAGGCGCGGATCGTGGCTCACGCAGAGCACGGTCGCGCCGTGCGTCCGCGCGATGCGATGCAGCGTGTCGATGACGATCTGGCCGTTCGCCGCGTCGAGCGCGCTGGTCGGCTCGTCGGCGAACAGCAATTGCGGTTCCTTGGCGAGCGCGCGCGCGATCGCCACGCGCTGCTTCTCGCCGCCGGACAGTTCCGCGGGCTTGAGGTGCATGCGGCTGGCGAGGCCGACCTCGTCGAGCACGAGCTGCGCACGGCGTCGCGCGCTTGCGCTGTCGAAGCCCAGATGATCGAGCGGCAGCATGACCTGCTCGACGGCGGTCAGCGCGGGAAACAGGTTGAAGCCCTGGAACACGAAACCCGTGTGCTGCAGGCGGAAGCGTTCGAGCGCGGCGGGGCGCAGTCGCGCGAGATCCTCGCCGAGCGCATGGACATGGCCCGAATCGGTGCCGAGCAAGCCGGACAGGATCGCCAGCAGCGTGCTCTTGCCGCAGCCGGACGGCCCGGAGACGAGGCTCAGTTCCGCCGGGAAGATGTCGATCGACAGGTCGCGCAGCACGTCCGTGCGCACCTTGCCGGTGACGAAGGCCTTGCTGATCGACTGCGCGGAAAGCGTGGCGTTCATCGCAGGAGCGACGCCGGATCGGCATGGCGCAGCGTGCGCAGCGCGGCCAGCCCGGACAGCAGCGCGATGCCCATGACCAGCACCGCGCAGACGAGCACGACGAGCGGACTGAGCTGCGCGGGCACGTCTCGCCGCTGCGCGAACGCGACCACGAGCACGGTGACGAGACCGCCGGCGACGATGCCGAACGCGCCGACCCACGCCGCCTGTTCGAGTACGACACGGCGCAGCGCGCGCACGCCGACGCCGAGCGCATGCAGCGTCGCATATTCGCGGATCGATCCGGCGACCGCGCCCATCAGCGTCTGGCTGGTGATCACCGCGCCGACCAAAACGACGACGACGGCGAGGAACAGCACGCCCAGTCCCGCGCCGGTTTCGAACATCCAGTACGACACCGCGCGCCGCGCGAACGCATCGCGCGTCCACGCCTGGAAACGGCCGGACTTTCCCGCCGCGTCGAGCCGTTCGCGCACCGCGCGCGCCTGCGCCGGATCGCGCAACTGGACCACGTAGTACGCAACCTGCCCCGCGTGCTCGCCGTTGTCCAGGCGCCGCGCAGTGTCGAGAGAAGTCAGGATGTTGACGCCGCCGAGCGCGCGCAGGCCGCTGCCGACGCCGACGATGCGCACGCGATGGCCGTTGAGCACGGCCTGGCCGCCAACGGCCAGACCGAGCTTGGACAGGTCCGCGCGATCGACGATGACGCTGTCCGGCTCGTCGAGCCGCGCGCGCAGGTCCGGCGCAAGCACATCGGCGAACATCAGCGCATCCGGACGCGTGTCGATGCCGGAAATGAACACCGACACGCCGCCCTTCTCCACCGGGCCGCGCCAGTCGCCGTCGATCCAGTTGAACGGCTCGACGCGTTCGACGGCCGGATCCATGAGCGCGGCGATCTTCGCTTGCTCCGAAATCGGCCGGCCGAGTTCGATGCTCTGCGTGCCAGGGAAGCCGAGCCAGAGGTCGCCGCCGGATTTGTCGACGTACACCGCCGCGCTGCCGAAGATGCCGAGCACGAGCGCAGCCTGCACGAGCAGCAGCAGGCCCGAGAACGCAACCGCGAGTGCCGACGGCAGGAAACGCCGCCATTCGTGCAGCAGCGTCTTGCGCGCCAGCGGCACCATCAGCGCATGACTCCGGACGCGGATTGGCTTGCCCGCGATTCCGACGATCCGCCCGCGTCCGCCGGCGGCAGCGGCGCGCCGCCGAGCGCCTTGTACAAGGCGACGAAGGCGAGGCCGCGTTCCTGCTGCGCGGCAAGCGTTTCGAGTTTCGCCTGCGCGAGCGCGGCGTCGGCATCCAGGCGGTCGAAGCCGTCGGCGAAACCCAGACGCTGGCGCGTCGCCACGGCCTGCGCCTCGCGCTCGAGCGGATCGAGCGCCTGCGCCAGCGCGACCTCGCGCCGCCGTTGTTCCTCGAGCGCGGCGAGCGCGGTTTCGGCCTCGGCAATGCCGTCGACGACGGCTTGCCGGTAGGCGAAGACACTCGCCGACAGTTGCGCATCGCGCGCGTCGACGGCGGCCTGGCGGATGCCCCAGTCGAGCAGCGGAATCTCGATCGCCGGGCCGAAGGTGACGATGCCGTCGGCGTTGGACAGGCGCGTGTGGCCGATCACGCGCGCCGCATAGGTGAGTGCGCCGCCAAGGCCGAGTCGTGGCAGGCGGTCGGCGCGTGCGATGCCGAGTTCGCCGGCCGATTTGAGCACGTCGGCTTCGGCGCGGCGGACGTCCGGTCGCGTGCGCACGAGGTCGGCCGGCGCGCTGGCGATGCCGGCGTCGCCGAGCTGCGGCAGCGCGCCCTCGCCGAGCAGCGCGTCGTCCGGTTCGGCGCGTCCGAGCAAGGCGGCGAGCTGGTGACGGCAACGCGCGATCGTCGCGCGCGGTTCAGCCAGAGCGGCCTGCGCGGCGGCGACTTGCGCCTGCGCGCGCACGTGCTCGCCCGGCGCCGCCATGCGCAGGCGCACGCGCGTGGCGAGAAGATCGGTGCGGCGCTGCGCATCGTTCGCGACACCGTCGAGCAGGGCCAGCCGCTGCTGCGCGCCACGCAGCTCGAGGTAGGTTTTCACCGTTTCCGCAACGACGCTGACGCGCGCCGACTGTGCGTCGGCCTGCGCGGCATCGAGGTTGCCCATGGCAATGCGTCGCTCGTTGACGCTGCGCCCGAACCAGCCGAATTCCCATTTCGCGTCGAAGCCGAACTGGAAATAGCTCGCGCTGCTGTCCGGCGTCGGCTCGGCGTAGGTGTGGAAATTGACCTGCGGCAGATGCGACCGTTCGCTCGCGCCGGCAAGGCTGCGCGCAGCTTCCACGCGGGCGATGGATTGGGCGAGGTTGAGGTTGTCGGCGAGCGCGGCATCGACGACGCGATCGAGCGCGGGATCATGGAACGCCTTCCACCACGAACGCAGGTCCGGCGCGGGCGCGGCGTTGGCCTGTTCCCAGCGCGCGGGCGTCTCGTCCGGCAGGGGCGGCACCGGCAACGCCGCGCAGCCCGCGAGAATCGTGGCGACCGCAACCGCTGCCGCCCGCGCGGCAATGCGGCACGGCCGCAGGTGCGCGGAAGGACTGGAAGCGGAGATCGGCATGCGCAAGAAGATCGGGACGAAAGCGCGGAAACCGCTAGTTTAGCGGCAGCGGGCAGCCTCTTGTGGATCCGCCTGGCGAACGACGGTCGCGGCGGGCGCGTCCGACCTACGCTTCCGGCGCACCGGCGCGCAGCGCGCCGAGGAAATCCTCGCCATAGCGCTCGAGCTTGCGCTCGCCGACGCCGCCGATGGCGCCGAGCGCGCGCAGCGTCTGTGGTCGTTCGCGCAGCATCGCGAGCAAAGTCGCATCGTGGAAGATCACGTACGCCGGCACGCCCTGCTCTTTCGCGAGGCGCGCACGCAAGCCGCGCAGCACATCCCACAGCGGCGCCTCGCCGGGCGCGATGTCGAGGCTCGCGCGCGTGCGTTCGCCGCGGGCCTGCTGGCGCGACGCCCGGCGCGCGATGCGATCCGCCTGGCGGCGCAGGTGCACGGGCTGCTCGCCCTTGAGCACGGCGCGGCTCGCCGCGGTCAGATGCAGCGTGCCGAAGCCTTCCTCGTCGGGCACGAGCAAACCCATCGCCACGAGTTGGCGGAACACGCCGCGCCATTGCGTCTTGTCGAGGTCGGCGCCGGCGCCGAACACGCCGAGCTCGTCGTGGCGGAGTTGGCGGATGCGCTCGTCGGCTTCGCCGCGCAGCACCTGCGTCAGATGGCCGACGCCGAAACGCTGGCCGGTGCGGTAGACGCACGACAGCGCCTTCTGCGCGACGACCGTGGCATCCCAGGTCTGCGGCGGATCGAGGCAGTTGTCGCAATTGCCGCAGGGCCGCGCAAGTTCCTCGCCGAAGTACACGAGCAGGCGCTGGCGACGGCACGCGGTCGTCTCCGCGTAGCCGAGCAGCGCATCGAGCTTGGCGCGTTCCACGCGCTTTCGTTCCTCGCCGGCTTCCGACTGCGCGATGAACTGCATGAGCGTGACGACGTCGCCAAGTCCATAGCAAAGCCACGCGTCCGAAGGCAGTCCGTCGCGGCCGGCGCGGCCGGTTTCCTGGTAATAGCCCTCGATGCTCTTCGGCAGGTCCAGGTGCGCGACGAAGCGCACGTCCGGCTTGTCGATGCCCATGCCGAAGGCGATCGTCGCGACCATGACCACGCCTTCCGTGCGCAGGAAGCGCTGCTGGTTCGATGCGCGCAAGGACGCGTCCATGCCGGCGTGGTATGGCATCGCATCGATGCCCTCGCCCGCCAGCCACTGCGCCGTGTCCTCGACCTTGCGCCGCGACAGGCAATAGACGATGCCCGATTCGCCGCGATGCGCGGCGAGGAAATCCTTGAGCTGACGGCGCGCGTCGTCCTTTTCGACGACGCAGTAGCGGATATTCGGCCGGTCGAAGCTCGACACGAACTGGCGCGCGTCCTCGAGCGCGAGGCGCTCGACGATCTCGCGCCGTGTCGGCGCGTCTGCGGTCGCGGTCAGCGCGATGCGCGGGATGTCCGGAAAGCGTTCGTGCAGGAGCGTGAGCTGGCGGTATTCCGGGCGGAAATCGTGACCCCATTGCGAGACGCAATGCGCCTCGTCGATCGCGAACAAGGCGACGTGCGAACGCGCGACGAGATCGAGGCAGCGTTCGGTGAGCAGGCGTTCCGGCGCCACGTAGAGCAGTTTCAGGTCGCCGCGCGAGAAGCGCTGTTCGACCTCGCGCTGCGCAGCCGCATCGAGGCTGGAATTGAGGAACGCCGCCTCGACGCCGAGCTGGCGCAGCGCATCGACCTGATCCTGCATGAGCGCGATCAGCGGCGAGACGACGACCGCGCAGCCTTCGCGCAGCAACGCGGGAATCTGGTAGCACAGCGACTTGCCGCCGCCGGTCGGCATCAGCACGAGCGCGTCGCCGCCGCCGGCGACGTGCTCGACGATCGCCTGCTGCTCGCCGCGGAAGGCGGCATACCCGAAAACGGAATGGAGGATCGACAAGGCGGGCGACGGCATCGCACGAATTTTAGCAAACGCATTTCGCGAACGCGCCTGCGCGCGCCGAGCGCAAGGCTCCGTCCGGGCGCCCATGCCTATGCGCAGCGCCCGCGTTTGGGTACGCTTGAGGCTTCTTTCAAACGAGCGTTCGAGGTTGCCATGCGGCTGCGCCGACTCGTCCTTTGCGTGGTTTTCACCGTCCTGCTCTCGGCCTGCGGCAGCGGCCCGACGCGCAAGGTGCATCCATCGACGGCAAGCATCCAGCAAATCGTGTTGCAGCCGGACGGCCATTGGCGCATCACGCTGCGCCTGCAGAACTACAGCACGTTCGCGATGCACTACGCCGGCTTCGATGCGAACCTCGCGATCGGCGGTGCGGACGCGGGACAGATCAAGTTCGTCCCCGACATCGACATCGTCGCCAGCAACAGCGACGTCGTGGAAACCTCGTTTGCACCAGCGGCCGGGATCAAGCTCGGTGGCGACATCGCCTATACGCTCAAGGGCACGATCCGCACGAGCGATCCCGACAAGGACTTCGAGTTCAGCACGTCGAGCCATCTGTCGCCCGCGCCAGGGCTCGCTGGCACCTGGCGCTGACGCGTCGAAATCTTCCAAACCCGACTCCCTCGGCACCGCCGCGGCGGTGCTTCGCGCAGGAATCCGCCATGAACCGCTACGCCGCTCCCCTCGCCGACCTGCGCTTCGCGCTCCACGACGTTCTTGCCGTTGATGGGCTTTATGCGCGTCTGCCTGGCTGCGAAGCCGCGACTGGCGAGGTCATCGATGCCGTGCTCGAGGAGGCCGCGAAATTCGCCGAGCAGGTGCTTGCGCCACTCAACCAGAGCGGCGACGCCGAAGGTTGCACGTTCGACTCGGCAACGCAGAGCGTGCGCACGCCGAAAGGTTTCAAGGAAGCGTTCGCGCGTTACGTCGAAGGCGGCTGGATCGGCCTCACCGCCGACGAACAGTTCGGCGGCCAGGGTTTGCCGGAAACGCTCGGCGCCGCACTCAAGGAAATGATCGACGCGGCGAACCTGTCATGGGGCAACTACCCGATGCTCTCGCATGGCGCCGCGTCCGCGCTCGAACACCACGGCCAGGACTGGCAACGCGAGGTGTTCCTCAAGCCGCTCGTCTCCGGCCAGTGGACCGGCACGATGTGCCTGACCGAACCGCATTGCGGCACCGATCTCGGCCTGCTCAAGACGCGCGCCGAACCCAACGCCGACGGCAGTTACGCCGTCAGCGGCACGAAGATCTTCATCACCGCCGGCGAACACGATTTCGTCGACAACATCCTGCACCTCGTGCTCGCACGCCTGCCGGACGCGCCCGCGGGCGTGAAGGGCATCTCGCTGTTCCTCGTGCCGAAGTTCAAGGTCGGCAAGGATGGCAAGGCCGGCGAACGCAACGCGCTCGCCTGCGGTTCGATCGAGCACAAGATGGGCATCCACGGCTCGGTCACCTGCGTGATGAACTTCGACGGCGCACAGGGCTGGCTCATCGGCGAGCCGAACAAGGGCCTCGCTGCGATGTTCACGATGATGAACACCGCGCGCCTAGCCGTCGGCGTGCAAGGTCTCGGACTTGTCGAGCGCGCGTACCAGAATGCGCTCGCCTATTCGCGCGAACGCCTGCAGATGCGATCGCTGTCCGGCGCGAAATTCCCCGACAAGCCGGCCGATCCGATCCTCGTGCATCCCGACGTGCGCCGCATGTTGCTTACGCAGAAGGCCTTCGCCGAAGGCGGCCGTCTGCTCGGCCTGTACGCGTACGTGCACGAGGACATCCGCAAGCATTCGACCGACGCCGCCGAACGCGAACGCGCCGAGGCACTCGTCTCGTTCCTCACGCCGATCGTCAAGGGTCTGCTCACCGAAGCCGGCATTGAATGCACGTACCACGCGATCCAGATTTTCGGCGGCCACGGCTTCATCGTCGAGAACGGCATGGAGCAGTACGCGCGCGACGCGCGCATCACCACGCTCTACGAAGGCACCACACAGATTCAGGCCAACGATTTGCTCGGCCGCAAGATCCTGCAGCTCAAGGGCGCGGGCCTGAAGCATTTCCTCGCCGAGATCGGCGCGTTCTGCGCGCAGCATGCGGGTGACGCGAACCTCGCCGAATTCGTGGGCCCGCTCGGCGCCGCCGCGCAGGAATGGGGCGCACTCACGCAGGATCTCGGCGCACGCGCCGCCGAGAACCTCGAGGAAATGGGCGCCGCCGCGTACGACTACCTCTTCTACAGTGGCTACGTGGCGCTGGCCTATTTCTGGGCGCGCGCAGTCGCGGCCGCGGACGCATCCACACAATCGACCGACTTCAAGCAGGCCAAGCGCCTCACCGCACGCTTCTACTTCGCACGCATCCTGCCGCGCACGCAGGCGCACCTCGCCGCGATCCGCAGTGGCGCGGCGACGCTGATGGAAATGAGCGACGTGCAGTTTGGTTGAGAGCCGATGCCATCCGAATCGCTCGTTCATGCGGCGGCGAACAGACGTCGAACAAACCTTCAATGGTATAACGCGAACCATCCAAAGCTAAGGAAAGCCCATCGTGAAGAATTCGAATCCTTTTGAAGGCCTGTCGTCGCCGATCATCTGCGGACTATTCGTTTTTCTGACGCACGTCGTCCACGCAGCCGCGCCTGTCATCGATAGCGCCAGTCCAAGCACCTACCTGTCAACCAGCTCCAATACCAACGTTACCCTGACTGGTAGCGGATTCGCCGTTCCGGTATTCAGATCGTTCCTGCAAATGACGCGCGGAAGCGGCCATTCCTGTGCTATCGATGCTGTCGATCATCAAGCGTATTGCTGGGGCGCCAACGGCTACGGCCAACTTGGCAATGGTCACTTCGAAGCGAGCCGCGTTCCGATCGCTGTGGATACCTCCGGCGCTCTTGCTGGCAAGACCATCAAGCACATCTCGGCCAGCAGCAATCAAACCTGCGTCGTCGCTTCCGACAACCGCGCGTATTGCTGGGGCAACAACGATTACGGCCAGCTCGGCAACGAGGCCGCCAACGACGGCAGCGCCGTCCCAATTGCCGTGGACACCTCGGGCGTGCTGGCAGGCAAGCTCATCTTGCAGGTTGAAGCAGGCGCAGTTCACACGTGCGCGCTCACCGCCGATGGCCGCGTGTATTGCTGGGGTTCGAATGATTGGCACCAACTCGGCAATGGGTCGGACGACGACAGCTCGAAACCTGTCGCCGTAGACATGTCTGGCGTCCTTTCCGGTAAAACCATCAAGCAAATCACAACGCGCGGCAGCCATACATGCGCGATTGCATCCAACGATCAGGCTTATTGCTGGGGCGATTCAATACCCGGCAATGGCACTTGGACCATAAATCGAGTCCCCGTCGCGGTCGACACCTCTGGCGTTCTCGCCGGAAAAACGATCCGGCAGATCAGCGCGGGAAACACCCACACCTGCGCAATTGCCTCGGATGCCCGAGCTTATTGTTGGGGCTTCAACGACAATGGGCAGCTCGGAAACGGCTCCATCGAGAGTCCCGGCGCATGCGCCGGCCAGGCATGCTCGCTCGTTCCAGTTGCGGTCGATACGTCAGGCGTGCTCGCCGGAAAAACCCTTCGGCGGATCGCAACCGGCAGCAACCACACCTGCGCCATCGCTTCCGACGACAAGGCATATTGCTGGGGCGACAATATTTCTGCCGAGTTGGGCGCCGCGATAACGGATCCCTGCGGCAACTATAGTAATCCCTGCTCCGCCGTTCCGGTCGCCGTAGACACCTCCGGCGTGCTCGGCGGAAAGTCTATTCAGAAAGTTGCCACAGGCGGCGGTCAGTCCTGCGTGATCGATACCGGCCGCCAAGCCTACTGCTGGGGCAGCGGCTGGCTCGGTGACGGCTCGCTCACGACGAGCCCCGCACCGGCCATCGTTATCAGCTGGTTGCCCGCGACAGCAACGATAGCAGGCGTGCCTGCAAGCAACGTCGTCGTCTGGACCGACGATACACTGACCTTCACCGCATCTCCACAACCTGCGGGGGCGTACCCTTTGGAGGTCACTGTCGATTCTGTGACGACTTCACTACCTCTTACGCTGACGTACGGCTCAGCCGCCCCTTTGGGCATCGCCTATGTCAGCCCGAACGACAATCTGGTAGGTCAAGAAACCATCACCGCGAAGGGTGGCGGGTTTCTGCGGGAAGGAACGACGTCGTTCACACAGATCGCGAGCGGCTACGATCACACGTGCGCCATTGCATCCACCGATCACCAGGCGTACTGCTGGGGCAACAACGCCTCCGGCCAGCTCGGCAACGGCTCGCTCGCCAACGAGCCGATTGCCGTCGATACGTCGGGTGTGCTCTCCGACAAAACCATCCGACAACTCGCTGCTGGCTCGTCGCACAGTTGCGCCATTGCGTCCGATGGCAGGGCGTACTGCTGGGGTCAAAACGCCGCCGGCCAACTCGGCAACGGGTCGTTCATCGACAGCGCCATCCCTGTTGCGGTGGATATCACCGGTGCACTTGCCGGAAAGACCATCCTGCAAATTACCGCCGGTGAATACGAAACTTGCGTCATTGCTTCCGACGATCGCGCGTATTGCTGGGGCCAAAATGGACGCGGCCAACTCGGCGACGGTTCCTTTTCCAGCAGCCCGATTCCCGTCGCCGTAGATACCTCCGGTGCGCTCGCCGGCTTGAGCATACAGTCCATCGGCACGGGCGGCCGTCATAGCTGCGCCGTCGCCTCCAACGGCCACGCTTACTGCTGGGGTTCGAACGTCTACGGCCAACTCGGTGCCGCCAGTTCCGATTATTGCTACGCGACACCGTGTTCAATGACACCCATCGCCGTGAATACCTCGGGCGCACTCGCCGGGAAAACCATCCAGCAAATCGCCACAGGGCTTTTTCACACCTGCGCCATCGCCTCCGACAGTCGCGCATATTGCTGGGGTGGGAACGCGAATGGCCCACTGGGCAATAATTCCGACGCCGACAGCTACGTCCCTGTGGCCGTCGACACTTCGGGAGCACTCGCTGGCAAAATCATCCGACAGATCGCAACGGGCTTGTCTCACACCTGCGCCGTCGCCACCGATGGCCGAGAATACTGCTGGGGTCTCAATTTATATGGGCAGCTCGGGGGTGGGCATCCGGGCTATTACCGATATCCTGTCGCTACCGACATCTCCAGTGCGCTCGCCGGAAAAACCATCACGCAAACCACCGCAGGCGGCGAACATACTTGCGCCGTGACCTCTGGCGATGAGGTGTACTGCTGGGGCAACAATGACAAGGGCCAGCTTGGCCGTAACACCAGCATCGCTCCCGGTCACTGTTACGGTTACGGATCGCAGTGCTCCGACGTACCCATCGGCGTCGTCAACGGCCTGCTTCCAACCGTGACTGTCGGTGGCGTGCCCGCAAGCAACGTGACGGTGGTCGACGACACCACACTAACGTTCACTACACCGTGGATGTTGAATGGTACGTACGATCTGACTGTCGATTACGGCACAGACATTACGAATCTGTCGGACGCTTTAAACTATTTCGTCGTCGACCCGATCTTCAAAAGCGGCTTCGAGCAGCTCTGAATTTTCCGCCCGTTTCGACACCATTGGCGAGAGCAGTCTCGACGGCCAGCCAAGGCCTTGCACGGCCATCGGGGCGCGTTGCGTGCTCATCAGTGTCGCGAGCCGTCACCTCGCGCAAACGCATGCGACGAGCGTCCGCCTGAATGCGCGCAGTCATGGATTTGTTCTATGCTGCGCGCGGCCCGGGAACGGGCGAGCCACCGGGTTCGGTTTCTGGAACGGAGGTTACATGCTTGCGGAAGTCCGGCGTTTCGGAGACATCCACGGCACGCGCATGCTGTCGCTGGACGCCAGCGGGCGCATCCTCGACTGGATGAGCTGGCAGGACGCGGCCTGCCTCTACGTACGCGGCGCGGTCGCATGGACGCTCGGCGAACCCTGCCTGACCCTCCACGGCGGCTACAACCAGCGCAGCGGCCTGCGCAGCAGCCTCGCCCTGCACCCGATCATCGCCAGTACCGGCCACGCGCGCGCACGGGCCACCGATCCGGCGCCGGCGCTCACGAACACCGCCCTGTTCGCGCGCGATCGCATGCTCTGCCTGTATTGCGGTCACCATTTCAGTCGCGGCGAACTCACGCGCGACCACGTGATGCCGGTTTCGAAAGGTGGCCGCGACATCTGGGTCAACGTCGTCACCGCATGCTGGTCGTGCAACGTCAGGAAGGGCAATCGCACGCCGCAGCAGGCCGGCATGCCGCTGCTCGCGATTCCGTACCGGCCGAGCTGGGTCGAGCACCTGATCCTGTCCAACCGCAACATCCTCGCCGACCAGATGGAATTCCTGGTCAACCACCTGCCACGTGACCGTCGCCCGGCCTGATCCAGCGCCGGCACCGACCGGTACGCTGGCCTTCGCGCAACTTCGACTGATCGCGCAAGCGTTGCGTCATCCGTGCGCGATCCTGCTGTTCGTCCAGCTCGCCGGCCTGCTGCTCTATCCGTTCCTCGAAAACCGCGTCGGCGGCAACGCGCTGGTCGGTGCGTTCGGCATCCTCGTGCTGGCGCTCTCGGTGCGCATGGTGCGGCGCGCGTCGGGGCGCTGGTGGTTCGCGAGCGCGGTCGCGCTGCTTGCGCTCGCGCTCGGTGCGCTCGCCGAATTCGCCGGATTCCGCTTTCTGATGCCGTGGTCGGCGGGGTGCGAGGCGTTCTTCTACTTCTACGCCGCCTACGTGCTGGTCGGCTACATGCTCGCGGACCGCCGTGCGACGACGGACGAACTGTATGCCGCGGGCGCGACATTCACCCTGATCGCCTGGGCATTCGCCTACCTGTTCGTGATCTGCCAGTACGTGCAGCCGCACAGCTTCGGCGCCGCGGCGAACGCGGATGCGCCGCGGACCTGGACGGAACTGCTGTTCCTCAGCTTCGTGCTGCTGTCGAGCACGGGCATTGGCGACGTCACGCCGCTGGTACCGTTCGCGCGCGCGCTGGCCTGCCTGGAAATCTTCACCGGCGTCATGTACCTGGCTCTGATCGTGTCGCGACTGATCGGGCTCACGCTGCTCGAACGCGACCGCTGACCCGAGTCCCGCACCAATGAACCAGGAAGAAGACCCTCGCCCGCCCCGCGTCGAAGCGGCGGCGACCACCGACGCATTGCCGCTGGCGCCTTCGATGGGTGCGACGCTCGAAGCCGCGCGCGTGCCGCGCCGTTCGACGCTCGTTGACCGGCGCGTGGTGCTGACCGCGACCGTCGCCGTCGTCATCGCGATTGCCGCGGCGTTGATCGCGCAACTGCTGACGGCGCTGATCGGCCTCGTCACCAACCTCGCCTTCCACGGCCGCTGGTCGACGGAATTTTCATCTCCCGCAGGCAACCACCTCGGCGCCTGGGTGATCGTCGTGCCCGTGATCGGCGGACTCATCGTCGGCGCGATGGCACGCTGGGGCTCGCGCGCGATTCGCGGCCACGGCATCCCCGAAGCCATGGAGCAAGTGCTGCTCAACCAGTCGCGCATCGCGCCGCGCATCACCTTTCTCAAGCCGCTGTCGTCGGCGGTCGCGATCGGTACCGGCGGTCCCTTCGGCGCGGAAGGCCCGATCATCGCGACCGGCGGCGCGCTCGGCTCGTTCGTCGGCCAGGTGCTGCGCGTGACCGCGCAGGAACGCAAGGCGCTGCTCGCCGCCGGCGCCGCGGCGGGCATGGCCGCGGTGTTCGGCTCGCCGATATCCGCGGTGATCCTCGCCGTCGAACTGCTCTTGTTCGAAATGCGTGCGCGTTCGCTGATCCCGGTCGCGCTCGCCGCCGTCGCCGCGACCGCGGTGCGCGACGCCATGGTCGGCACCGATGCCGTGTTCGCGATGCCGCACCTCGCCACGCCCGGCGCGGCGGCGCTCGTGCTCTATGTCGCGCTCGGCGCGCTGCTCGGCATCATCGCGGTCGGCACGACACGCATCGTGTACGCGATCGAGGACGCGTTCGAGAAATTGCCGATCCACTGGATGTGGTGGCCGGCGCTCGGCGGCATCGTCGTCGGCGTGGTCGGCTATTTCGCTCCGGCGACGCTCGGCGTCGGCTACACCAACATCGAGGCGATCGTCGGCGGCCACCTCGGTGCGACGGCGCTGCTGGTGCTCTGCGTGACGAAGTTCGCGTCGTGGTCGATCGCGCTCGGCAGCGGCACCTCGGGCGGCACGCTGGCGCCGCTGTTCACGATCGGCGGTGCGCTCGGCGGCGCTTGCGGCTACGCGCTCGCGGCGGCGTTTCCGCAGCTCGGCATAGATCCGCGCATGGCCGCGCTGGTCGGCATGGCGGCGATCTTCGCCGGCGCCTCGCGCGCGCTGCTCGCCTCGGTCGTGTTCGCCTTCGAGACGACCCTGCAACCGGCCGGGCTGCTGCCGCTGCTCGGCGGCTGCACCGCCGCGTACCTGATTTCCGCGCTGCTCATGCGCAACACGATCATGACCGAGAAGATCGCGCGGCGCGGCGTGCGCGTGCCCAGCGAATATGCGGCCGACTACCTCGACCACGTGCTCGTGCGCGACCATGCCGCGCGCGATGTCGTCACGCTGACCACGTCCGACGATCTCGGCGAAGTGCGGCGCTGGCTTGCGTCCGACGATCCGCAGGCGCGCTTTCTCGGCTATCCCGTGCTCGATCCCGCCGGCCGGGTGCGCGGCCTGCTCACGCGCACGCAACTGCTCGACCGCGGCAGCGCAACGGCGCGCAACGTCGGCGACCTTGTCAAGCATGCACCGGTCGTCGTCCACGAGGAACATTCGCTGCGCGAAGCGACCGACCACATGGTCGAACACGGCGTCGGCAGCGTGCTCGTCGTCGCTCGCGACGATCCCGGTCGGCTGCTCGGCCTGCTTACGCGCGGCGACGTCGTCACCGCGCATTCGCGCCGCCTGAGCGAAACGCGCGACGCGGATCGGCAGATCCGCATCCGCCAGGCGATCCGGCAGCGGCTGCGCAAATGAGCGCAGCCGAGCCACGTCATCGCAGCGCGGCAGCCAGACTGCCCGCGTAAAGCCCTGATTGGACACGGGCAAGCCACCCGATGGCTTGCCCGCCGCTCCGCCGCGGCCGACAATACGAGGTCGTATTCTCCGCCGTCCGAAAAATGATCGACCCCTCGCGCTATCCGCGCCTTTCCCGCATCGATTCGCCTGCCGACCTGCGCCGCCTGCCCGAGTCCGAACTCGGCGAAGTCGCGCGCGAGCTGCGCGAATACCTGATCGAATCGGTGGCAACCTCGGGCGGCCATTTCGGCGCGAACCTCGGCGTAATCGAACTCACCGTCGCGCTGCACTGGCTCTACGACACGCCGACCGACCGCCTCGTCTGGGACGTCGGCCACCAGGGCTATCCGCACAAGATCCTCACCGGCCGCCGCGACCGCATCACCACGGTCAAGAAGAAGGACGGCGTCGCGCCGTTCCCCAAGCGCGACGAGAGCGAGTACGACACCTTTGGCGTCGGCCACTCGTCGACCTCGATCTCGGCCGCGCTCGGCATGGCGATCGCCGCGCAGCGCAAGGGTGACCACCGCAAGGTCGTCGCCGTGATCGGCGACGGCGCAATTACCGCGGGCATGGCCTTCGAGGCGCTCAACCACGGCGGCGATGTCGAGCCGGACATTCTGGTCATCCTCAACGACAACCAGATGTCGATCAGCGAGAACGTCGGCGCGCTGACCAAGATGCTCGCGCGTCTCATGGCCAGCCGCACGCTCAACAAGATCCGCGAGCGCGGCAAGAAGATGATGAAGCGCGACGGCCTGCTCTGGCGCGCGGTCAAGCGCTGGGAAGAACACGCCAAGGGCATGTTCGTGCCGTCGACGCTGTTCGAGGAACTCGGCTTCCACTACACGGGCCCGATCGACGGCCACGACATCCCGCAGCTGGTTTCGACGCTGCGCACGCTCAAGGAACTCAAGGGCCCGCAGCTGCTGCACGTCGTCACGACAAAGGGCAAGGGCTACGGCCGCGCCGAGGCCGCGCAGATCGAATACCACGCGGTCGGCCCATTCGATCCGCAGGCTGGCCTCGTCAAGAAAGCCGCGCCGTCCAAGCCGACCTACACGGAAATCTTCGGCGACTGGCTCTGCGACATGGCTGCGGCCGATGCGCGCCTGTACGGCATCACGCCGGCGATGCGCGAAGGCTCGGGCCTCGTGCGCTTCTCGCAGGAATTCCCGCAGCGCTATTTCGACGTCGCCATCGCCGAACAGCATGCGGTCACGCTCGCCGCGGGCATGGCCTGCGAAGGCGCAAAGCCCGTCGTCGCGATCTACTCGACGTTCCTGCAACGCGCCTACGACCAGCTCATCCACGACGTCGCGCTGCAGGATCTCGACGTGCTGTTCGCGATCGACCGCGCCGGCGTCGTCGGGCCGGACGGCGCGACGCATGCGGGCAGTTTCGACTTGTCCTACCTGCGCTGCATCCCGAACATGGTCGTGATGGCGCCGTCCGACGAGGACGAGTGCCGAAAGATGCTGACCACCGGCTTCCTGCACGACGGCCCGGCCGCGGTGCGCTATCCGCGCGGCAGCGGCACCGGCGTCGCCGTGGCGAAGGAATTGACGACCCTGCCGATCGGCAAGGCGAACCTGCGCCGGCGCGGACACGGCATCGCCCTGCTCGCCTTCGGCGCGATGGTCGCGCCCGCGGCGAAGGCCGCCGACGCGCTCGATGCGACGCTCGTCGACATGCGCTTCGTCAAGCCGCTCGATGAAGCCTTGCTGCGCGAACTCGCGAGCTCGCACGCCGCATTCGTGACGATCGAGGACAACGCGATCATGGGCGGCGCCGGCAGCGCGGTCGCCGAATTCCTGCACGCGCAAGGCCTCGCCGCGCCGCTGCTGCAACTCGGCCTCACCGACACCTTCCTCGAACACGCCAGCCGCGAGGAATTGCTCGCCCACGAAGGGCTCGACGCGCCCGGCATCGAAGCGGCCGTGCGCCAGCGCTTCGGCGACCTGCTCGTCGCACCCGTGCTGCGCAGCGCGGTTTAGGCCTCAAGCCTCGGCGAATCCGTCGGGAATGCCCTTGGTCGCCACCGCGACCGCATCGTGCGGGTGCAGGCTTTCGTGGTGCGCGGCGCGGATGTGGAAATCGGCGATGCGCGCGTCGGCGTCGAGCGCGCGGCGCATGCGGCGCGCGGCGTCCTCGCAGAACATGAGGTTCTGGCCGTTGGCGAGCGCGAAGGCCTGTTCGTCCTCGCGCTTGACCGCGGTCTGCACCGGCGTCTGCAAGGCGTGTTCGACCGCGTCGATCCACGCTTCGATCGCGAACGTGGCGCCATCGGCGAGACGCAGGCGCACGCTGGCCGTGCTGCGCTGGCTGTGCGGCGTGGCGACGATGCCGTCGCTGCTGCCGAGCCAGGCGATGATGTCGCCGCGATCGAGCGTCGCACCGGCCGGGAAATCCGTCGAGAACCGTTCCTGGATGAGCTGGCGCGCGAGCGCGGCCGACGCGGGACACGTGCTCGAATACTGCACGTCGAACGCGACTTCCGCCTCGAAACGTTCGCGCGTCATGCGCGCGGCGATCTCGACCGCATAGGCGCGCCATCCCGTGTGTGCGCTGGCCAGCGCGGCACGGCGCACGAGGTGGTCGAAGCGGATGCATACTTTCGCACGCGTCGACAGATCCGCGTGTGATTCGAGGAAATCGCGCAGCAGGCGACGCAGGCTCGCCGGCGACACCGGTTCCGCCGAGAGATGTCGATCCAGGTGCACGTAGAGCCGCGACATGTGGATGCCGCGCGCCTGCGCATCGGCGAGGTCGACGAAGGCGTCCACGCGCGCACTCGCGCGTTGCGCATAGCCGTCGTCGCCGGCAATGAGCACGGGCATCTCGATCGCCTGCATGCCGACGGCGTCGAGCGGGCCGGCGCGATCGGCGTGGAGTTCCAGCGCGACGTCGGGCAGCGCGCGCGGCGAGGATTGGGATGGGGACATGGTTTGCGATGGGTGGAAGTGGGATACAAAGCGCCCGGGCGGGACCGTGGCGCATTTCAAGTCAGCTTGGGGAGGCGACCTGCGCTTTCAAGCGCGCACCGCTGCATGAAGGCAGGCGCACGGCACCCCCCAAGGCCGCGACCCTCACGCGCCACGCGCGCGCCACGCGGCAAACGAAGTACGCAACGGAATGCGCGCGAGCAGCGGCGGCAATGCGACCAGGGGATCGTCGGCGCGCGCGGCCTTGGCGAGGCGCCAGCGATCGGCGACCCGCGTTGCGGCGACCGGCGCGCCGACGCGCGCGGCGCCGATCGCGGTGCTCGCGTTGCGCAGGACGTCGAGCCATTCGCGCAATGCGGCCGTCTGCGCCGCCGATGGCTGCGCGAGTTCGCTGCGCGCTAGGCGATGCCGCGCGAGCAGGTCCAGCGGCAACGGCAGGCGGCCGTCACGCAACGCATCCGCCAACGCCGCCGTCTCGCGTACGGCACGCGCGAGCGAGCGAGCGCGCGCGAGCGCCACGGCGTCGATCGGTGCGAACAGCTGCGACTCGACCTGCGCAAGCGGCTCGTGCAGCACTTCGTAAGCGGCGAGCAGCGCATCCGCATTCGCCGCGGGCTCCGCGTCGCGTTGCGCGAGGGCGCCACCGACCGCGGCGTACCACGTCGCCAGCGGCACCTGCGGAAACGACGCGAGCTGCGCGATCGCCTGCGTCAGCGGATGGCGTGCTTCGCCCTTTGCGGCGCGTGCGAATTCCTCGGCCCACCATTGCAGCTTGAGCGTCGCCGGCTCCGCATCGCGGATGCCGAACGCGGCATGTTCGAGTTCGTGGACGAGACAGACGAAGGCGCCGTGCGCCGCGCGCGTCGCCGGCGCGACGAACGACAGCGCAACGCCGAGCTCGGGCACGGCCTGCGTCCACTTCGCCTCGAAGCTCGCGAGCGGCGCATTCGCCTCGACGTCGCTCACGCGCCGAGCCCGAGTGCGGCGACGAGGTCGCGCGGCGTCGCGACGATGCCGTCGGCGTTCCACGCCTGCGAATCGCCGTCGAGATAGCCCCAACCGGCGACGAGCGTCGCGCTGCCCGCTGCGCGGCCGGCTTCGACGTCGCGGCGGTCGTCGCCGATCATCACCGATTGCGCGGGCGCGACGCCGAGCGCGGCGCAGGCGTGCAGCACGGGCGCGGGATCGGGCTTGCGCAGCGGCAAGGTGTCGCCGGCGACGAGCACGCGGCTGCCGGCGAAGAAGTCCATGCGTTCGAGCAGCGGCTGCGCGAGCCAGCCCGGCTTGTTGGTGACGATGCCCCACGGCACGCCGCGCGTTTCGAGCAGGTCGAGCACGTCGCGCATGCCGTCGTAGAGACGCGTGTGCACGGTCATCGCCACCGAGTAGATGTCGAGGAAACGCGGCAGCCACTGGTCGATCATCGTCTCGTCCGCGCCGGGCAGGCCCTTGCGCAGCATCGCGCGGCCGCCGGTGGAGACGACGCGGCGCACCGCTTCGTCGTCGGGTGCAGGCGCGCCGAGTTCGACGCATAGCGCGCGGATTGCGGCGACGAGATCGGGCGCGGAATCGATCAGCGTGCCGTCGAGGTCGAACAGCACGGCCTGCGGCGGCGACGGCAGGCTCATGCGGGTTTCGAGGCGCAGACGAGGTAGTTCACGGCGACGTTTTCGGTCAGCCAGGCATTGCGCGTGAGCGGGTTGTAGGCGATGCCGCGCACGTCGTCGACAACGAGCCCGGCCGCGCGCAGGTCGGACGCGAGTTCGCTCGGCTTGATGAACTGCTCGTAGTGATGCGTGCCGCGCGGCAGCAGGCGCAGCACGTGTTCCGCACCGAGGATCGCCGCCCCGAACGCGAGCGGCGTGCGGTTGAGCGTCGACAGGAACAGCTTGCCGCCCGGTTTGAGCAGCGTCGCGCAGGCGCGGATCACGCTCGCCGGCGCGGGCACGTGTTCGAGCATTTCCATGCAGGTGACAATGTCGAATGCGCCGGGCATCTCCCCGGCCAATGTTTCGACGGCCACCTCGCGATAGTCGACCGCAAGACCGCTCTCGTGCAGGTGCAGGCGAGCGACGTCGAGTACGGCCGGCGCAAGATCGATCGCGGTTACTTGCGCGCCCGCGCGCGCGAGCGCCTCGCTGAGCAGGCCGCCGCCGCAGCCGACGTCGAGCGCACGCGCACCCTTCAACGCCGCGCGTTCGGCGACGTAGCCGAGGCGCACGGGATTGAGGTCGTGCAGCGGACGCGATTCGCCGTCCGCGTCCCACCAGCTGGCGGCGAGGCGGTCGAACTTGGCGGTTTCGGAGCGGTCGACGTTGACGGAGTTCATGGTCCTGTCCTGCTTCTTCGCCGCTGCGCAGCGGCTGAAACGACATTTGAAAGGTTCAACTCCCGAGCCGCTCGCGCCAGCGCCGCGCCTTCTCGAGCACTTCGGCGATATCCAGATCGGCCAGCACGCGCTCGCGCAGCTTGCGCACGCCGGCGATCCAGACGTCGCTGACCTGGTGGCGACTGGCGGCGTAGACGATCTGCGAGACGGCATCGTAGAGCGGCTGCGTTTCGAGGTCGCTAAGGCGGATCGCGGCGAGGTCGGCCTGCTTGCCGGCTTCGATGCTGCCGATCTTCTCTTCCCAGCCGAGCGCCTTCGCGCCGCCGAGCGTGGCCGCGCGCAGCGTGCCCACGGCGTCCATCGCGCTGGCGTCGCCCGCGACGGCCTTGGCGACGAGGGCGGCGCTGCGCATCTCTCCGATCATGTCGAGGTCGTTGTTGCTCGCCGCGCCGTCGGTGCCGATGGCGAGGTTGACGCCGGCGCGGCGCAGCTTTTCCGCCGGACAGAAGCCGGAGGCCAGCTTGAGGTTGGATTCGACGCAATGCGCAATCGACACGCCCGCTTCCGCGCAGGCGGCGATTTCCGCATCGGTCAATTGCGTCATGTGCACGGCAATCAGGTGGTCGTTGACGAGGCCGAGCGACTGCATGCGCGCGAACGGCCGCGCGCCATGTTCGCGCTTGGATTCCTCGACCTCGTGCGCGGTTTCGTGCAGGTGCAGGTGCACGGGCAGGTCGAGCTGGTCGGAGAGCACGCGGATGCGCTCGAAGGTTTCGTCGGCGACGGTGTACGGCGCGTGCGGCGCCAGGCTCGTGCCGAGCAGCGCTTCGCCACGGAATTCGTCGTGGACGGCGAGGCCCTTGTCGAAATACTCGTCGCGGCTGGCCGCCCACGCGGTCGGAAATTCGATGAACGGCAGGCCGACCATCGCGCGGAAGCCGAGCCGGCGATAGGTCGCGGCCTGCACGTCGGGGAAGAAGTAGTTCTCGTTGCAGCAGGTGGTGCCGCCGCGAAGCATCTCGGCGACGGCCAGTTCGATGCCGTCGCGCACGAACTCCGGCCCGATCGCCTTCGCCTCGGCGGGCCAGATGTGCTGTTGCAGCCAGGTCATGAGCGGCAGATCGTCGGCAAGCCCGCGCATGAGCGTCATCGGGTTGTGCGTGTGCGCGTTGACGAGGCCCGGAATCAGCGCGTGCTCGCCCAGTTCCACGCGCTCGCGCGGCGCATAGCGCGCGTGGGCGTCGGCGACGGGCAGAACGGCGAGGATGCGGTCGCCTTGGACCGCGACGGCGTGATCCTCGAGGACGACGCCGTGCGGCTCGACGGGAACGAGCCAGCGCGGTTCGATGAGGAGGTCGATGGATTGCGGCGATTCGGCCATGGACTCGTCATTCCGGCAGAGGCCGGAATTCATGGTCGCTCCGGCAGATCAACGCATTCGACGGATCGCAAACTTCCCGGCGCGACCCGCGATTCTTTGGGTCGGAAACCGCCGGGACGATGCATTGCGGCCCGCGCGGACGCGGGCCGGATCGTCACTTCACGCGCGACATGTACTCGCCGGTACGCGTGTCGACCTTGATCTTCTCGCCCTGCGCGACGAACAGCGGCACGCGCACGACGGCGCCGGTCTCGAGCTTGGCCGGCTTGCCGCCGCCGCCCGAGGTGTCGCCGCGAACGCCCGGATCGGTTTCGGTGATCTCGAGTTCGACGAAGATCGGCGGCGTCACCGTCAACGGCGCGCCGTTCCACAGCGTCATGATGCAGACCTCGTTGCCCTTGAGCCACTTGGCCGCGTCGGCCATCGCGTTCTCGTCGGCGGCGATCTGCTCGTGCGAGGTCGGATCCATGAAGTGCCAGAACTCGCCGTCGGAGTAGAGGAACTCCATGTCGGTGTCCATGACGTCGGCGGCGTCGACGGAGTCGGTCGACTTCATCGTCATTTCCTGCGTGCGGCCGTTCTTGAGGTTGCGGAACTTGACGCGCGTGAAGGCCTGGCCCTTGCCGGGCTTGACGTACTCGGTGTCGACGATCGTGCACGGATAACCGTCCACGATGATCTTCTGGCCGTTCTTGACGTCGTTCATGCCATAGCTGGCCATGGGGGCTCCTGATTGGGTCGGGCCGCCGCAGCGGCTAGAATGGATGGCTGGAAATCCGAGCCGCCCATGATACCTGCAATGCCGCTGCCCGCGCAGCCACGCCGCTGGCAAGCGCTGTGGCGCGAGGCGATCGCCGACCCGCACGAACTGCTCGCCCTGCTCGGCCTGTCCGGACACGCGGAGCGATTGCTGCCGCCCTCCGATACCGGCTTTCCATTGCGGGTGCCGCGCGGCTTCGCAGCGAGAATGCGTCACGGCGATCCGGCCGACCCGCTGCTGCTGCAGGTCCTTCCCCAAGCCGTGGAACTGGGCGAAGTACCCGGCTTCACGCGCGATGCCGTCGGCGATCTTGCCGCGCGCTCCGCCGGCGGCGTGCTGCACAAGTACGAGGGCCGCGCACTGCTGATCGCGACGGGCTCGTGCGCCGTGCATTGCCGCTACTGTTTCCGCCGGCATTTCCCGTACGCCGAGGAAACCGCCGCGGCGAACCGCTGGCGCGAGGCGATCGAGCACCTGCGCAGCGATGCGTCGATCGACGAGGTCATCCTTTCCGGCGGCGATCCGCTGTCGCTGGCCACGCCCAAGCTCGCCGAGCTGACCGATGCGCTGGCGACGATCCCGCACGTCCGCCGCCTGCGCATCCACACGCGACTGCCGATCGTGCTGCCCGAGCGCGTCGATGACGAATTCCTGCATTGGCTCGCCGGCCTGCCGTTCCAGCGTGTCGTCGTGCTGCATGCGAACCACGCCAACGAGATCGACGCGACGGTCGACGCCGCCTGCGCGCGCCTGCGCGAAGCCGGCGCCACGCTGCTCAACCAGTCCGTGCTGCTCGCCGGCGTCAACGACGACGCGGGCGCGCTCGCGGCGCTGTCCGAACGCCTGTTCGCGGCCGGCGTGCTGCCCTACTACCTGCACCTGCTCGACCGCGTACAGGGCGCGGCGCATTTCGACGTCGCTCCGTCACACGCCCGCCGCATCATGGATGCGCTGCGCATCTGCCTGCCCGGCTATCTCGTACCGCGCCTCGTGCGCGAGGTGGCCGGCGCGCCGTCGAAAGTCCCGGCCGAACTCGACGTGCCGATGGCGTTGCAGGGTGGAATCGAGTAAATATCCACCATCCGCCGCCGGATCGTGCTCGCACACGACCGGCATCGCCGTACACGGAAGACGGCAGCGCGGCCTGCGTGTGTCCGCACCCCATACGGCGGTGCGAGGCGCATTCCCGACCTGACGCGGAAGCCATGACCCGATCCGACGCCCTCATCAAACTCCTCCTCATCGACGACTCGATCGAGAGCGCGGAGCAGATCATCAGCATCCTGCGCAACGGCGGCATCGCCGTGCGCCCCACGCGCGCCGTCAACGACGCCGAGCTTGAAGAAGCGCTCGCGACGCAGCCGCCCGACATCATCGTCGTCTCGCTCGACGGCAGCCAGCTGGACATGTCCCACATCCATGAAGCCGCCGGCCGCACCGGCCGCGACGTCGCCATCATCGCGACCGGCAACAAGCTAGCCGACGACGCCATCGTGAAGGCGTTCCAGGACGGAGCGCGCGCAGCGATGCTGCGCAGTTCGCATGAACACGTGCAGATGATCGTGCGTCGCGAATTCGAGGCGCTGACCATGCGCCGCAGCGTGCGCCGTCTGGAGGCCGCGCTGCGCGAATCCGAACGCCGCTGCGACGCGCTGCTCGATTCCTCGCGCGACCCGATCGCCTTCGTCCACGAAGGCATGCACGTGCGCGCCAACAAGGCCTATCTCGACATGTTCGGCTACGACACCTTCGAGGACATCGAAGGCATGTCGATCCTCGACATGATCGCCTCCCGCGACGCCGACGACTTCAAGGCCCTGCTCAAGCGCCTGTCCAAGGGCGAGAAGCCGCCGCAGCGCCTCAACCTGCAGGCACAGCGCGCCGACGGTTCCACGTTCGACGCCGCGATGGAATTCGCCGAGGCGAGTTTCGAGGGCGAGCCCTGCCAGCAGATCACCTTCCGCCTGCAGGCGGCCGATCCGGACCTGCACGAAAAGCTCGACGAACTGCGCTCCAAGGACCTCGTCACCGACCTGTTCAACCGCACGCACATGCTGGCGCAGCTCGATGACGCCTGCGCGCGCGCCGCCAACGGCACCGCCGACCAGGCCTTGCTGCTCATCGAACCCGACAATTTCCGGGCCGTGCTCGATGCCATCGGCATCGGCGGCGCCGACGTGCTGCTCGGCGACATCGCGAACCTGCTGCGCACGACCCTGCAGGAGGGCGACGTCGCCGGCCGCGTGGGCGAGTACCTGTTCGGCATCCTGCTCGCCAAACGCGACGCGGAGGCCACCACGAAGTTCACGCAAGGCCTGCGCAGCGCCTTTGCCGACCACATCTTCGAGATCGGCAAGCAATCGATCAGCCTGACCGCGAGCATCGGCGGCGTGCTCATCGGCGAGAAGAACGCGAACGCGAACGGCCTCATGAGCGACGCCGCGACGGCGCTGCGCCAGGCGCAGACCGATGGCGGCAACCGCATCTCGATCCACGACCCGTCCGCGCAGGACAAGGCCGCCGCCGAAAGCGCGCAGCAATGGCTCAAGTCGATCGACCATGCGCTCGCCAATGACGGCTTCGTGCTCTACAACCAGCCGATCATCAGCCTGCACGGCGCCGAGGGCGATTTCTACGAGATCCTGCTGCGCATGGGCGGCCCGAACGGCGAGATCCTGCCCGGCCATTTCCTGCCGATCGCCGAGCGCAACGGCCGCATGCCCGCGATCGACCGCTGGGTCATCGCCAAGGCGATCCGCGCGATCGCCGAGCGCGAACGCGCCGGCCATCGCACGACGTTCTTCATCAAGCTCACGCCGCAGTCGCTCGAGGACCTCACGCTCGTGCCGTGGATCGCGCAGCAGCTCAAGGCGGAGCGCCAGCGTGGCGATTCGCTCGTCTTCGAGATGCCGGAAAGCAAGGTCGTGACCAGCCTCAAGCAGGTGCGCACCTTCGCCAAGGCGCTCGAGCAGATCCATTGCCAGTTCGCGCTGGAGCAGTTCGGCGCCGGGCTCAATTCGTTCCAGTTGCTCAAGCACGTGCCGGCGCACTACCTCAAGATCGACCGTCACTACATGGCCGACCTGCCGCGGCAGAAGGAAAACCAGGACAAGGTCAAGGACATCTGCAACCAGGCGCATCAGGCCGGCAAGCTCACCGTCGCCGAATTCGTCGAGGATGCGGCGAGCATGTCGATCCTGTTCGGCTGCGGCGTCAACTTCGTGCAGGGCAACTTCCTGCAGGAGCCGGAGAAGGTGCTCAGCTACGCGGCGTGAGACATCCACCGCCGGAAAGCAGAAAGGGCGCGGAATTCCGCGCCCTTTTTCGTTGGCCGAAAGCGCGCTGCCTCAAGCCGCGCGCAATGCGGCGATGCGCTCCTCGAGCGGCGGATGGCTCATGAACAGCCGCGCGATGCCCTTCTCGCCGGAAATGCCGAATGCGACGAGGGACTTGGGCAACGTGTCCTCGCCGTGGTTGCCGGCGAGCCTTTGCAACGCCGAGATCATCGCGTCGCGTCCGGCCAGGCGCGCACCGCCCGCATCCGCGCGGAACTCGCGCCAGCGCGAGAACGCCATGACGATGAGCGAGGCGAGCAGGCCTAGCACGACCTGCAGCACCATGACGATCGCGAAATAGGCGAAACCGCCGCCCCCGCTGTCGCGGTTGCCGGCCAACGCACGGTCGACGAGCGTGCCGATGACGCGCGCAAGGAAGATCACGAAGGTATTCAGCACACCCTGCAGCAGCGCCATCGTCACCATGTCGCCATTGGCGACGTGACTGATCTCGTGGCCGAGCACGGCGTCGACCTGGTCGCGGTCCATGCTCTGCAACAGGCCCGTGCTGACCGCGACGAGCGAGCTGTTCTTCGTCATGCCGGTCGCGAACGCGTTCATTTCCGGACCGTCGTAGATGGCGACTTCCGGCATGCCGATGCCGGCCTTCTCGGCATGCTGGCGCACCGTGTCGACAAGCCACTGCTCGCTCGCGTTGCGCGGCTGCGTGATCACCTGCGCGCCGGTCGACATCTTGGCCATCCACTTCGACATCGCCAGCGAAATGAACGAGCCGCCCATGCCCATGACCGCGGCCAAGACCAGCAGCGCCTGCAGGTTGAGGCCACCGCGGCGATACGCGTAGACGTCGAGGCCGGTCAGCTTGACGACGATCGCCAGCAGCGCCATCACGGCGAGGTTGGTCATCAGGAACAGTACGATACGCAGCATGTGGAACCCCGGTGTCTGGTTTCGTTGCGAAAAGCGATCCTACGCGCTTCGGGCGCGCTTGCATCGCAGATGGGGACGCCCGCGCGCTTCCAAAAGCTTCGATGCCGTCGTCGCCTGGGCCGGCAGTGCCGCGAGGCATTCCCGGTGACGGCCACCTACCGCGGCCGTTTCGCGCCGTCGCCGACGGGACGCCTGCATTTCGGATCGCTCGTCGCCGCGCTCGGCAGTTGGCTGTTCGCGCGCGCAGCAGGCGGACGTTGGCTCGTGCGCATCGAGGATCTCGACCGCGAGCGCGAAGTTGCCGGTGCCGCGCGCGACATCCTCATCACGCTCGAAGCGTTCGGCATGACCTCCGACGAGCCCGTGCTCGTGCAGGGCGGGCGGACCACGCTGTATGCGGACGCCTTGCGCCAGCTCGAAGCGGACGGACACGTATACCGGTGCTGGTGCAGCCGCGCCGACCTCGAACGCTTCGGTGGCCTGCATCCCGCGCGATGCGTCGCGCCGCCGGCATCGCGTCCGCCCGCATGGCGGCTGCGCGTCGGCACCGAAGCCATCGCCTTCGACGACGCCCTGTGCGGGCGCGTCGAACAGGACCTTGCCGCGGAAGTCGGCGACTTCGTCGTCTGGCGCGCCGATGGCGCCTGCGCCTACCAGCTCGCGGTCGTCGTCGACGATGCCGCGCAGGGCATCAGCGACATCGTGCGCGGCGCCGACCTGCTCGATTCGACGCCGCGCCAGATCCTGCTGCAACGCCTGCTCGGCCTGCCGCAACCGCGTTATGCGCACCTGCCGCTCGCGCTCGACGCGCACGGACGCAAGCTCAGCAAGCAAGATGCCGCGCACCCGGTCGATGCGGGCGATCCCCTGCCCGCGCTGCGTGCGGCGCTGGCGTTCCTCGGCCAGTCCGCGCGTGCGGAAACCGCACCGGAACCGCTGCTGCGCGAGGCCGTGCGTGCATTCGACCCGTCGCGCATCGCGCGCAGCGCGTTGCCGATTGCGGCAGCGCGTAATGCAACGCTACGGTGATTCGGCACAATCGTCGGGTCGGCGCCAGCGGGCGCCGCGCAAACTTCAACAGGAGTCAGTCATGACGGCACGCGTCGCCCTCGTTACGGGTGGTACCGGCGGCATCGGAACCGCGATCTGCAGGCATCTCGCCTCGCTCGGCCATAAGGTCGCCACGAACTATCGCGACGAAGCCAAGGCCAAGGCCTGGCAGGACGCACAGAAAAAGGCGGGGTTCGATTTCGCGATCGCCAAGGGCGACGTTGCCGACGCAGCGACGGCCGAAGCGATGATCGGCGACGTCCAAAAGCAGCTCGGCCCCGTCGAGATCCTCATCAACAACGCCGGCATCACGCGCGACACGACGTTCCACAAGATGAGCGCGACGCAGTGGCAGGACGTCATCGCGACGAATCTCGGCTCGTGCTTCAACGTGACGCGCCCGGTCATCGACGGCATGCGGGAGCGCAAGTGGGGCCGCATCGTGCAGATCAGCTCGATCAACGGCCAGAAGGGCCAGTACGGCCAGGCAAACTACGCCGCCGCGAAGGCCGGCATGCACGGCTTCACGATCTCCCTTGCGCAGGAAAACGCAAAATTCGGCATCACCGTGAACACGGTTTCGCCCGGCTACGTCGGTACCGACATGGTCATGGCCGTGCCGGAAGAGGTGCGCAACAAGATCGTGGCGCAGATTCCGGTCGGGCGTCTGGGCGACCCGGACGAAATCGCATTCGCCGTCGGTTTCTTCGCCGACGACCGCGCGCGCTGGATCACCGGCGCGAACCTGGCCATCAACGGTGGCCAGTACATGGGTTGGTGATGCGCGTGCTTGTCCGACGCCCTCCGGCGTCGGACACGCGCATCACCAGGGAGGCATGGATGCCGAGCGGCTAGCGACGCACGGATGCATGCTTGGCTCGGTCATAGCGTATGCGTTTATCCGGCGGCCTTCCGGCGCCGGATGCATGCGCTACCCGATGAGGCAGGATGCCGAACGGGCCGCGCCACAGGACGCTTGCCTGGCTCAATTCACGGGCGCCGCGTTTAGCCACTGCACTCGGACAGGCGCACGAATCCCTGCTCGGCTTGGTTCGGCTTGCTCCCGGCCAGCCCGAACGAATCGCAAGCACACCCCTGGGAATGTCCGACAACCCGCATTTGCTGCGCAGCACCCTCAAACTGGTGCGCCGCATCACATTCTGCTAGCGTGACGGCATGACTACGCCCACGCCCCGCATCATCAAGAAATATCCCAACCGTCGCCTCTACGACACCGAGATCTCCAGCTACATCACACTGGAAGAAATCCGGCAGCTCGTCCTCGACAACGAGGAGTTCGAGGTGCGCGACGCCAAGACCGGCGAGAACCTGACGCGTTCGGTGCTGCTGCAGATCATCGCCGAGTACGAGGATCGCGGGCAGCCGATGTTCACGAGCAAGCTGCTCTCGCAGATCATCCGCTTCTACGGCGACTCCCTGCAGGGCTTCATGGGCGGCTATCTGGAACGCAGCCTGCAGGTCTTCCTCGATCAGCAGCAGCAGTTCCGCAGCCAGCTCAACAACATGCTTGGCCAAGGCCCGTGGTCGATGCTCAACGACCTCACCGAGCGCAACATGGACGCGTGGAAGTCGTTGCAGCAGGGTTTCCTCACCGCCGCCGCGAACAGCATGCGCAACGGCGTGCCGCCGGGCGCCGACAAGCCCAAGAAAGACCAGAAATCCTGAAACGCGGATGCTTCCGCGTCGCGGCGCGCGCACGTCGCCGCGCGCATGGCGCTGCCTGACGATCCGGGGGAACCTCAATGAATCATCGCGTCGCCGTCGTGACCGGCGGTATTGGCGGACTCGGCACCGAAATCTGCAAGGAACTCGCGCGCGCGGGCCGCAAGGTCGTCGCCGCCGATCTGGCCGCACGCACCGAACGCGTCGACCAGTTCCGCGCTGAAGTCGCCTCCTTCGGCGATGCCATCGCCTTCGAACCGCTCAACGTCATCGATCGCAACGACTGCGCGAGCCTCGTCGAGCGCGTGGGCGCGTGCCATGGCGCGGTGTCGGTGCTCGTCAACGCGGCCGGCATCACGCGCGACACCAGCCTGCGCAAGATGGACGCAGCGCAATGGGACGACGTCATCGCGGTCAACCTCGGCGGCGTGTTCAACCTGTGCCGCCTTGTCGTCGACGGCATGACGGCGCAAGGCTTCGGCCGCATCGTCAACATCTCGTCGGTGAACGGCCAGACCGGCCAGTTCGGCCAGACCAACTACTCGGCCGCGAAAGCCGGCATGCATGGCTTCACGATGGCGCTCGCGCGCGAAGTGGCGCGCAAGGGCGTCACCGTCAACAGCATTTCGCCGGGCTACTGCGACACGCCGATGGTGCGCGCCGTGCCCGACGACATCCGCCAGCAGATCATCGCCTCGATCCCGGTGGGACGCCTTGGCGAGCCGCGCGAAATCGCGCGCACCGTCGCCTTCCTCACCGACGACGACGCCGGCTACATCACCGGCGCGAACATCCCGGTGAACGGTGGCTATTTCATGAGTTTCTGAGGCGCCGCACAGCCTCGGGCACGTCAGTAGTCGAAGCCGTCGATGTAGATGAAGTCCTCGGGCGTGCGCACGCAATTGTAGGTCACCGTCATCGGATCGCCGGCTTCGACCACGTCGAAGTCGGTCGGGCGGATACCGAACAACGAATGCGAATCGATGCCGATGTCGGCATCGTCCCACTTGTGCGTGGTGAATGCATCGGCTTCCGCGGTGAGCGGGATGCCGCCGCCGTCGGACAGGAACATGCCGTATTTCTGCAATGTGCGCAGGAGCACGCGCACCGATTCATTGCTGCTGAAACCGTTCACGTCGAACGATTGCTTGAGCTTGAGGCGCGAACCGTAGGGCACTGCGTTCGCATTCGTGTCCGACGTCGCGATGGTGCCGTGCGAAGCCGGGTGCACGTACTTGTCATTCATCATGCGGTTGTTGCCGAGGATGAAGCGGATCGCATGACCGAGATCGCCATGCACCTGCGCCGCCGCCCACACTTCATCCGCGTTGAACAACAGCGGCGCGATCGGAAATCCCGCGCCGTCGGCGCTCGTGCAATGTTCGCCGCGGCCGTAGCGCGGATAGACCTTGGTCAGATCCCAGCGAAGGCCGCAGATCGCATGGATGCCGCCCGCGTTGGCGGAATTGGTCGCGTAAGCCTCGTGCAGGACCATGCTGGCGTCGTTCACGACGAGCAGGTGGCAGTCGTCTTCGTCCGCATGGCAAGCGTAGGAAGGTGGATCGGTGCCTTCGATGCCACCCAGCGACGGCAGCGGGAACGGCGTACCCGGATCGTCGCAGTCTCCGAAGTAGTAGTCATCGGTGCTCGGCCACGCGACGATCGGGGGCGTCGGCGTCGACGCATTCGCATGCATCACGTAGAACGAGAAATCGATCTGGAAATCGAAGTCGCGCGTGTCACCCCAACCATGGCTCGAGAAACCGGCGAGGTGCGTCATCATCGCCGCCGAATTCGCGCGCAGCGGCGCGTGGCTCACGTCGACGTTCCAGATCGCATTGGGCTGCGTGAACTTCGGCAACGGCACGGCGGCGCAGACGGCAGGCAGGAGCAGACCGGAAAGCAGCAGCTTGCGCATCTCAAATCCCTCGTGGCGAGGGCTGCATCGTGGCGCACACCCGTGCGCGAAACCGCGTAGCGCGTCGCAACGCTACCAGACGAGGTCGGCCGGCACGTCGTCGTCGGCCGCCGCATGCGGATCGCACAGCAGCACGAGCGATTCCGGGTCGATCGCCTGCGCGGCAAGCGCGACCTCGCGCGTGACCAGAAGATAGCGTCCCGCCAGTTGCGCGACCGCGAGCTCGCCCCCGTTGAGGCGCGGCAGCTGATCGCCCGTGACGTAGATGCGGCGGATCTTGTTGTGGTGCGGAAAATGGCGCGGGATGTCGGCATCGGCGGCGTTCTGGCCGGCGCCATTGAGCAACGTGGCCAGCTTGTTGCGGCGTTCGCGCTTCTCTTTCGCGCGCTGCTCGGCCTCGCGCTGCTCGCGCGCCTTGGCGTCGCGTTCCTGCTGGCCGCGGATCGCGTAGGCCTTGGCGAGGTCGATGTCGCCCTTCTCGCGCGGCGCAGGCGGTTTGCCCTCCCCGTGCGGCTTGCCGTGCTTCTTTTGAGGTTGCGGCTTGCCGGATTGCGGTTTGCCGGGCCGCGGCTTCGCCTCGGCCTTGGGCGCCGGCTTGAAACCGGCCTTGAGCAATTGATCGCGCAGGGAATCGGACATGGCACGAAACTCGAAACGAAATGCAAAGTTACGGAATCGCAGGCGGAAAGATCAACCAGCAGCCATCCCGGTTTTCAACGGAAATGGCAACCCACTCCACGAAGCCTGCTTTCATTGAAAAGTGCGGCCATGGATGGCCGCTTCTGGACTTTCCGAAGAGACCGAACCCAATCCTGTCGCGTCCTTCCCGAAACAGCGATCAAGGACGATCGCACAAGTAACGACACGATCGCACTAGTAATGCGGCGGCGGCGGTTCGTCCTGGGCCGCCTGCCCCAGCGACCCGCGCACCGATTGCAACTCGATGCGCAGCGCATCGATCGAATTGCGCAGCGCGAGGATGTAGCGGTCGTGCGTGGCGACGGCGTCGCTGACCGTGCTCAACGTGTCGTCGATGAACGACAGGCGCACCTCGAGTTCGGTCAGGCGCTGTTCGAGCGTCGCAGTCATCGCGTTCAACCGCCGAGTTTTTCGATGAGGTGGCGACCATGGCGCGCGCCAATCGCGCCGCGTGCTTCGCGCTGCGCGAGCGCGAGGTCGGCCGCAGCCATTTCGCGCACGAGTTCGGCGAAGCTCGTCTTCGGCGTCCAGCCGAGTTTTTCGCGTGCAAAGGTCGGATCGCCGAGCAGCGTTTCGACTTCCGCCGGGCGGTAGTACTGCGGATGGATGCGCACGACGACGTCGCCGACTTTCAGCTTGAGCGCATCGCCGCGCACCGAGGCGACGACGGCATGTTCGTCTGCGCCGGTGCCGCGGAATTCGAGTTCGACGCCCATCTCGCGCGCGGCGAGCACGACGAATTCGCGCACCGAATGCTGGATGCCGGTCGCGATCACGTAGTCGGTCGGCGCGTCCTGCTGCAGGATCAGCCATTGCGCTTCGACGAAGTCGCGCGCGTGGCCCCAGTCGCGCTTCGCGTCGAGGTTGCCCAAGTACAGGCAATGCTGCAGGCCGCAGGCGACGCGGGCGAGGCCGCGCGTGATCTTGCGCGTGACGAAGGTTTCGCCGCGGATCGGCGACTCGTGGTTGAACAGGATGCCGTTGCAACCGTAGATGCCGTAGGCCTCGCGGTAATTGACCGTGATCCAGTACGCGTAGAGCTTGGCGACGCCGTACGGCGAGCGCGGATGGAACGGCGTCGTCTCGCGCTGCGGCGTCTCGCGCACGAGGCCGTACAGTTCCGAGGTCGAGGCCTGATAGAAGCGGCAGCGGTCGCCCATGCCGAGGCTGCGCATCGCTTCAAGCACGCGCAGCGTGCCGATGCCGTCGGCATTGGCCGTGTATTCGGGTTCCTCGAACGACACCGCGACGTGGCTTTGCGCGGCGAGGTTGTAGATCTCGTCCGGCTTCACCTGCTGCACGACGCGCAGGATGCTCAGCGAATCGGTGAGGTCGCCGTAGTGCAGGTGCACGCCCGGCTGCGTGTCGTCGAGCTCGTGGTGCAGATGGTCGATGCGTTCGCTGTTGAACGACGAGGCGCGCCGGCGCAAGCCGTGGACCTCATAGCCCTTGGCCAGCAGCAGTTCGGCGAGATAGGCGCCATCCTGCCCGGTCACGCCCGTGATGAGAGCCCGCTTTTGTTCCATCGTCTGCGTACTTTTCCGCGAAAACGCGCGATGTTAGCGGGCCATGGCGGGGAATGACAGCAGGCGTCAGCCCCTGGGCGGCGCATTCGAGCTGCGGCCGCGCCCAATGCCGTAGTAGGCGATGCCGGCTGCCTCGACCGCCGCCGGATCGAAGATATTGCGACCGTCGAACACGACTGGCGTGCGCAGCGCCCCGCGGATGCGCTCGAAGTCCGGACTGCGAAATGCCTTCCATTCGGTGACGATGACGAGTGCGTCGGCGCCGTCCAGCGCGGCATAGGGCTGATCGCAAAGGACAAGGCCGGCGTGCTCGCCGTAGAGTCGGCGCGTCTCCTCGAGCGCCTCCGGATCATAAGCGCGCACCACGGCACCGCCCCGCCACAGCGCCTCGAGCAGCACGCGGCTCGGTGCCTCGCGCATGTCGTCGGTATTCGGCTTGAAGGCAAGGCCCCAGAGCGCGATCGTCTTGCCCTCGAGCGCGCCTTCGAAATGGCGCTCGAGCAGCGCGTACAACTTGCCCTTCTGCGTCGCATTGACCGCTTCGACCGCGCCGAGCAGCCGGGCGTCGTAGCCATGCGCTCGCGCCGTGTGTTCGAGTGCCTTGACGTCCTTCGGGAAGCACGAGCCACCATAGCCCGCACCCGGGTATATGAAGTGGTAACCGATGCGCGGATCGGAGCCGATGCCGCGGCGCACGTGCTCGATGTCGGCGCCGACCTGTTCGGCAATGTTGGCGATCTCGTTCATGAAGCTGATCTTGGTCGCCAGCATCGCGTTCGCGGCGTACTTGGTCAGCTCGGCCGAACGCACGTCCATGAGCACGATGCGCTCGTGGTTGCGGTTGAATGGTGCGTAGAGCGTGCGCAGCAGGTCGACGGCCCGCGCGTTGTCGGCGCCGATGACGATGCGGTCCGGGCGCAGGCAGTCCTGCACGGCGTCGCCTTCCTTGAGGAATTCCGGATTGGAGACGACGTCGAAATCGACCTTTGCACCGCGCGCCGCGAGCTCGTTCGCAATGGTCTTGCGCACCGCATCGGCGGTGCCGACCGGCACGGTCGACTTGTTGACGACAACCACGGCATGGTCGAGCGATTTTCCAATCGTGCGCGCGACCGCGAGCACGTGCGAGAGGTCGGCGCTGCCATCCTCGTCCGGCGGCGTGCCGACCGCGATGAAGATGACCTGCGCATGCGCGATCGCCGCCGCGGCGTCCGTCGTGAAGCGCAACTGGCCGCTGGCGTGGTTGGTGCGCACGAGCGGCTCGAGACCGGGTTCGTAGATCGGGATTTCACCGCGTTCCAGGCGCGCGATCTTGGCCGCGTCGACGTCGACGCAGACGACATGATTGCCGACTTCGGCGAGGCAGGTGCCGGTAACCAGGCCCACGTAACCGGTTCCGAAAATCGTCACGCGCATGAACGGAAATCCTGTCGAGAAAGCGGAAATTCTAGCGTGCGGCACGCGTTGACCACGGCACACCGCCGAAAAATCGCCGGGAGCGATTTTATTGAAGGCGCCAGCAACGGCCGGAGGGGATCGCCAAACAGGGGGGATCAACAAAAGGAAAGGCGCGCCGGAATCGACGCGCCTTTCGCAAAACGACCGGTTTTCCGTCGCTTACTTCTTCACCGGCTCCGCAGCCGGCTTGGCGGCGGGCTTGACGACCGGCTTGGCGCCGGCGGCCGGAGTTGCCGCCGCGGGCTTGTCGGCAGGCTTCTCGATGTCGAGCAGTTCGACTTCGAAGACCAGCGTTGCATTCGGGCCGATCTGGCCGGGTCCGTTCTCGCCGTAAGCCAGGTCGGATGGCACGAACAGCTTGTACTTGGAACCGACCGGCATCAGCTGCAGGCCTTCGCTCCAACCCTTGATCACGCCATTGAGCGGGAACGTGGCCGGCTGGCCGCGATCATAGGAACTGTCGAACTTCTCGCCGTCGATCTTGGTGCCGAGATAGTTGACCTTGACCGTATCGGTGGCCTTCGGCTTCGCGCCCTTGCCTTCCTTCTCGACGAGGTACTGCAGGCCCGAGGCGGTCGTCTTCACGCCCGGCTTGGACTTGTTGGCGGCCAGGAAATCCGCGCCGGCCTTCTTGTTCTTGTCGGCGGCGGCCTTCTGCTCGGCGACGCGCTTGGCCTGGAGCTGCTTCATGAACTCCTGCTTCACCTGCTGCGCTTCTTCCTGCGTCAGCGCAGTCTTCTCGCCCTTGATGGTGGCTTCGAGCGCCTGCTCCAGCGTCTTGATGTCGATCTCGTCCTTGATCTGGCCAAGGCCGCGGCCGATGTCCATGCCGACCATCGTGCTGATGCTGTTCTTGTCGACCTTGACCGCGGGCGCCGCAGGCTTGGCCGTCGGAGCAGCACCGGCAGCCGCCGGTTTGTCGTCGGCAATGGCGCCGATGGCGAAACTGGCCGCCAGCGCGGCAACGAGGGTCTTCTGCACGAAACGCGTCATGTTTGCTCCTGAGGTTTGGGTTCCAAGCCGCTGCCCGGATGGCATCGCGCTGGAATGGCGGCCGCTTGCGCGGGACCGCGTATTGTGAACATGGCTTCCGGCGTTGGCAACGACGGAAGATCCCCTGCCCCGGCGGACTTGTCGCGCGCTTCGCCCCCAGTTGCCAAGACGCGCGACCGCTGCAACGGCGCGATGTCCTGTGACAACGCAAAGCGGCACAGGTTTCCGATCCAGCGCATCCGGAACTATTCCGTTCAGCCAGCGGCATTGAAGCGCTGGACCCGGAACACCCGGCGCACGGATAGAGCGCGCGCGCCAATGCGGCCGAGACCATGTCTTTCGGCACCGTGCCTTCAGTCATGCACTTCTTCGCTTGACGTTGGCATTTTTAGTGTTATAGTTAACTACAACACTACTTCATAGAGCGCCGATGGAGACTGCCATGCCCACGACGAACCGCTACTACGACACATTCAATACCGCAGCACGGCTGCCCGCGCGCGTCCTGCGCAATTTTTCCCTCGCCGTGGCCGTGGCCGGCACGCTCGCCACCCTCGCAGCCCTGGTGCCGTCGCCGTTCGCGAACGCCGCCATCGTCGCCACGCCGATCCTGGAGCACACCGTGACGCTGCCGATCGTCGTCGTGCGTCCCGAGCCGATAACGCTCGCGACGGTCACCGTGCGTGGCAGCGATGCCCTGCATGACGGCCGCGAAGAAAACCCGTCGATGCTCGCACGCGTCCATGCGACGGGCCTGCGCGCGGTCGGCACGCTCGCGCACCGCGGCGCGTCCGGGTCCGGGTCCGGAATGGCGATGCCCTACTATTCCTTCGCCAAGCCGATGCGCGTTTCCAACGAGGAATGATCGCGATGAGCATCACCTGGAACGACTCGACGCCGATCTACCGCCAGCTGCGCGACCGCGTGGTTGGGATGATCCTCGACGGCGTCCTCAAGCCCGGTGATCCGCTGCCCTCGGTGCGCCAGGTCGCAGGGGATTTCCAGATCAACCCGATCACCGTGTCGAAGGCTTATCAGGAGCTCGTCGACGAGAATCTCGTGGAAAAACGCAGGGGGCTTGGCATGTACGTCACCGAAGGCGCGCCGGAGGCGCTGCTCAAATCCGAACGCGAACGCTTCCTGCGCGAGGAATGGCCCGCGCTGCGCGAGCGGCTCGGCCGGCTCGGCCTCGATCTCGGCAAGTTGATGGCGGACGCCGCCAGGGAAGGCGGCCGATGAACGCGCTCGTCCAGGCACGCCACCTCACCAAGACTTACGGCGCGACCAAGGCGCTCGACGATGTCGGCTTCGACATCGAATCCGGGCGCATCGTCGGCCTGATCGGCCCGAACGGCGCCGGCAAGACCACCGCGCTCAAGGCGATCCTCGGCCTCACCGATTTCGACGGCGAGCTCAGCGTCAACGGCGTGGATCCGCGCAAGGACCGCACGAAACTCATGGAAGACGTCTGCTTCATCGCTGACGTCGCCGTGCTGCCGCGCTGGCTGCGCGTGCGCGAGGCGATCGAGTTCGTCGGCGGCGTGCACCCGCGCTTTTCGCGCGAGAAGTGCGACGCCTTCCTCGCCCGCACCAAGATCACGCCAGGCATGCGCGTGCGTGAACTGTCCAAGGGCATGATCGTCCAGCTGCATCTCGCGCTGGTCATGGCCATCGACGCAAAGCTCCTCGTGCTCGACGAGCCGACGCTCGGCCTCGACATCCTCTATCGCAAGTCGTTCTACGAGACCCTGCTCGGCGACTACTTCGACGAGAACAAGACGATCATCGTCACCACGCACCAGATCGAGGAGATCGAACACATCCTCACCGACCTCATGTTCATCCAGGGCGGCAGGATCGTGCTGTCCTCGACGATGGATGCGATCGGCGAGCGCTACGTCGAGGTCATGGTCAATCCCGAACACGCGGCCGCGGCGCGCGCGCTCGGCCCGCTCAACGAGCGCCAGATCTTCGGCAAATCGATCTTCCTGTACGACGGCGTCGACAAGGCGCGCCTGGCCCAGCTCGGCGAACTGCACAAGCCGAGCGTCGCCGACCTGTTCGTCGCCACGATGAAGGGAACCTACGCATGAACAAGCTGCCCATCCTGCTCAAGCGCGAATACTGGGAACACCGCGGCGGCTTTTTGTGGACGCCGGTTTGGATGACGGTTTCCGTCCTCGTGCTCACCGTGCTCGGCATGATCAGCGCGGAAATCTTCCGCCAGCGCGCCGGGGCGCACTTCAATTTCTCGCTGGACAGCGTGCGCGACAGCATCAGCACGAAGCAGTACGCCGACGCCGGCTACGCTTTCGACGTCGCCCAGTTCATGTTCGGCGCGCTGCCGTGCATCGCATTGTTCTTCGTACTGTTCTTCTACCTGCTCGGCGCGCTCTACGACGACCGCCGCGACCGCAGCGTGCTGTTCTGGAAATCTTTGCCGGTCTCGGACACGGCGACGGTCGCCTCGAAGGTACTGTCGGCGATGTTCGTTGCCCCGTTGATCGCGCTCGCGGTGTCGACGCTCGCCTACCTCGCCTTCGTGCTCATCGTCTCGGTGTGGCTCGGCCTGCACGGCGTCAACGTGTTCCCGGCACTGGCCGCCTCGCATCCGCTGCGCACGCTGTGGCGCATGGCCCTGACGATTCCGGTAGATGCACTGTGGGCGCTTCCGGCGATCGGCTGGCTCCTGTTCTGGTCGGCCTGGGCGCGTGCCAAGCCGTTCCTGTGGGCAGTCATGCTGCCGATCCTCGCTGTCTTCGCAAACTGGTGGATCGGCATGCTGGGCGGTCCGCACTTCACCGGCACGATGGATTTCGCCCGCATCCTCGGTCGCCTGCTGCTCAGCGTCTTTCCGGGCAGCTGGATGAGCTCAGGCCTGGCCGGCGGCATACGGGAGTGGATGCCGCATCCGGGCGTGGAAACGGGCAGCGGACTGCTGAACCCGGATCGCCTGTTCGCGGTGCTTGGCTCGGCGAACCTGTGGATCGGCGTCGCCGCCGGCCTCGCCTTCATTGCCGCCGCGATCTGGCTGCGCGGCCGGCGCATCGAGACCTCGGTCTGAAGCCTCCTCTTTCACCTCCTCTTTCGCATAGGGAAAACGCCATGAATCCTGTCTTCCGCTGCGCCGCACTGGCGGCACTCCTCCCAGCGCTCGCCTTCGGCCACGACCACGCGCGCCTGGGCCATTTCGACGTCATCGATGACAGCCGGATCTTGCTGCATTCGAGCGATGGCATCGAAGGGACGCTGCTTCCCGACGGGCAATTCCTCGTCGGCGGCGATGCCGTCGCGCTCACGCCGGCCCAGCAAGCACTGCTCAAGGACTACCAAGCCGGCGTGCGCGTGCTGGCGCGCGATGCGGCAGCCACCGCCAAAGCCGGCGCAGCCACGGCGACGGCGGCGCTGGTTGCGGTCGCCAGCAGCTTCGCCGGCGGCGATTCGAGCAAGGCCGAAGCGAGGATTGACGCGCCTGCCGCGCGTACGCAAGCCGCCGCGATGCAGGTCTGCACCGACCTCGCGAGCCTGCACGACCAGCAGCAGGTCATTGCCGCGCAGCTTCCCGCATTCCGCCCGTACGCGAAAATCGAGATGGACGACGTCCGCGGCTGCGCGGAGCAGTCCTGACATCCGCGAGGGTTAGCGCAACAAGAAAAAGGCCGCTTTCGCGGCCTTTTTCTTTGCTTGCCGACGAATGCTCCGGCCTCAGCGAATCGTGTCGCGCGTGACCTTGTAGCGGTTCGCCGCATCACGCACGATACCGGCCTGCTGCAGGTCGATCGAACCGACGAGCCAGTAACGCGTCAGGTTGAAGCCGTCACGACGCGCGACCGCGATGGTCTTGCCGTCGACATACAGCACGTCGCCGCTGCGCAGGTCGGCCGGATGCAGCACGTCGCTGAAGCCCTGGCCGTTGTTGAGGCTCTTCTCGAACGACGCGCGCGCCGGGGATCCCGCGGCCGGAATCTGCGCCTCGATGCGGTTTTCACCCATGAACTCCCTGCGCAACTCTCCTTCGCCGCGGATTTCCGACAGCACCTGATAGCGGTTCGGCGCGGTCTCCTTCAGTTCGGTACGACGCAGGTCCAGCGCGCCGTCGAGCCAGTACATGACCGGCTTGCCTGCTTCGCGGCGGATGACGGCAACCTCGTCGCCGTCGACGTACAAGGTATCGCCGCCCTGCAACCGGGCAACCGCCAGCGAACCCGCTGCGGCACGGCCATCGTTGAGGGCCTTCTCCAAGCGGGAACGTGTATCCGATTCGACCGGCGTGATCGCGGGTGCCGTGGTCTTCGCTCCCGTCTTCCCGGCCGGCAAGGCGACCAGCGGTTTGGCCGGAGCAGCGGCAGCGGCCCGCGCGCTCTCCGCGCGAGCCCTTTCCGCTGCGGCGCGTTCCGCTTCGGCATGCGCCTTGGCCGCGGCTGCTTCCGCGCTTGCCTTCTCGGCAGCGGCCTTGGCGGTTTCGGCTTCGGCCTTGGCTTTCTCGGCTTCCGCCTTCGCGGTTTCCGCCTCTGCCTTGGCGGCTTCGGTTTCAGCCCGCGCCTTTTCGACCTCGGCGCGACTGCGCTGCGCTTCCATGCGCGAGCGATCCGGCTCCGCGACGGTCGCGGCGGCAGCCTTGTCCTCGACGCGAACGAGCACGGTTTCGTAGAAGCCGTCGCGGAGCACGAGAGTGGCCTTGCCACCGGCGCGGACCTTGGCGGCGATCTTCGTGTGCCATTCCTTGGGCGCGGTAATGACCAGGCGTGAGCCCGAAGCCGCAGCCTTGCGGCCGAGCGAGGCCAGCGCCGCATCGGCCTTGCCGCTTTGGAAGTTGGCTCCGCTGATGTCGGTGTTTTCCTGCGCCGAGGCGGAAGTGGCGACCAGCGCGGCCGCGAGAACGAGTTTCTTCAACATGACGACAATACCTTCCAGTAGATCTTTCGAGATGCGGACGCCCGCCACGCACGCCGCTTTCGCCGGCCGTGACGCGTCGCTTCAACAGTCGCGCTGCGGGGCGCGGGCGCGCCGGGCTGCATGCGGAAAAGGACAATCGCCAATCATCTCAATGGCGATGCCTTCCACATGTGCCGCCGGTCACGTCATGTGCGGCAGATCACATTTTGCCGGCGATTATCCGCCCGCCGAACCGCCGTGGATGCCGCCCTTGGCCAACGCGGCGGGATCGAGCAGTTTTTGCAACTGCGCGCGCGACAGGCCGGTCGTCTCGAGCGCCACGTCGAGGATCGGCCGGCCTTCCTTGTAGGCCTTCTTCGCGGTCGCGGCGCCCTTGTCGTAGCCGATGACCGCATTGAGCGCGGTGACGAGGATTGGGTTCCTGTCGAGCGCTTCCTTGATCTTGTCCTCGCGCACCTTGAAGCCGGCGATGGCCTTGTCGGCGAGCAGGCGCGAGGCGTTGGCGAGCAGTTCGATCGACTGCAGGAGGTTCAGCGCGATCACCGGCAGCATGACGTTGAGCTGGAAATTGCCGCTCTGCCCCGCGATCGTGATCGTCGCATCGTTGCCGATGACCTGCGCGCAGACCATTGCCATCGCTTCCGGAATGACCGGATTGACCTTGCCCGGCATGATCGAGGAACCCGGCTGCAGCGCCGGCAGCTCGATCTCTCCCAGACCCGCGAGCGGACCGGAATTCATCCAGCGCAGGTCGTTGGAAACCTTGGTCAGCGTGACCGCGAGCGTCTTCAGCTGCCCGGACAGTTCCACCGCCGCGTCCTGCGAGCTGATGCCTTCGAAATAGTCGTCCGCCGATTCGAACCTGACGCCGGTCATCTTCGTCAGCTCCGCGCAGATCGCCGGACCGAGCCTGGCGTCGGCATTGATGCCGGTGCCGACCGCGGTGCCGCCCTGCGGCAGCTTGCGCACGCGCGCCAGCGCCGATTCGAGGCGCGCGATGTTCGAGCGGATCTGCGCCGACCAGCCGCCCAATTCCTGCCCGAACGTCACCGGCATCGCGTCCATGAGATGCGTGCGGCCGGTCTTGGCGACCTTCTTCAGTTCCTTCGCGCGGGCGTCGACGGTCTTCTTCAGGTGCGCGAGCGCGGGCAGCAGCTTCTCGCTGACGGTGAGCGCGGCGCTGAGCTGGATCGCGGTCGGGATCACGTCGTTGGACGACTGGCCGTTGTTGACGTCGTCGTTCGGATGCACTTTCGTGCCTGCCGCCGCGCACAGGTGCGCGATGACCTCGTTCGCATTCATGTTGCTCGACGTGCCCGAGCCGGTCTGGAACACGTCGATCGGGAACTGTGCGTCGAACTCACCCTTGGCGACGCGCTCGGCGGCCTTGCGGATCGCCTTCGCGGAATTCTTCCTGAGGTGGCCGAGATCGGCATTGGCCTGCGCCGCGGCCGACTTGATCAGGCCGAGCGCGCGGATGAACTCGCGCGGCATGGTCAGGCCGGAAATCGGGAAGTTGTCGACTGCGCGCTGCGTCTGCGCGCCGTACAGCGCATCGGCCGGGACCTTGAGTTCGCCCATGCTGTCGCGTTCGATCCGGTATTGACTCATGACCTGCCCTTGCTCGGAAAAATGGAAAGCCCGGAATTATAGCGGCTCTGGATGACGACGCCGGCAGTTCCGGGGCTGTCGAATGCTAGAATCCACGGCCCTTCGCTGCCTTCGCGGCAATGCTTTCCAACCTTGCCTACGTCGCCGCGGCGCTGCTGCTGGTCCTGCTCAACGGCTTCTTCGTCGCGGCCGAATTCGCCCTCGTCAAGCTGCGCCATACCCAGGCCGCGACACTGGCCGCATCGCACGGCTGGCGGGGGCGCCTGCTCGAGCGCGTGCATGGCCGTCTGGACGCCTATCTGTCCGCCTGCCAGCTCGGCATCACGCTGGCCTCGCTCGCGCTCGGCTGGATCGGCGAACCCGCCTTCGCCCATCTCATCGAACCGCTCTGCCTGCGCCTGGGCATCGGCATGGAAGCGACGCAGGCCATTGCGCTGGCAATGGCATTCACGCTGATTTCCTACCTGCACATCGTCCTCGGCGAGCTCGCGCCGAAATCGCTGGCGATCCGCAAACCCGCGCCGATGTCGCTGTGGACGGCGACGCCGCTGTACGCGTTTTACTGGCTCATGTACCCGGCGATCTGGCTGCTCAACACGAGCGCGAACGCGATCCTGCGCCTGTTCGGCCTCGGCGCCGCCGGCCACGGCGAGGAAGCGCACTACACGCGCGAGGAGCTCAAGCTCATCGTCCACGCCAAGCGCGCCAGCCGCAGCGGCGAGGAATACTCGATGATGCAGCACGCGCTCGACCTGCCCGAGCTCGTCGTCGGCGACGTGCTGCGCACGCGCGACCAGCTCGCCTTCCTGCGCGATGGCATGGATCTGGCCGCCGTCCTTGCGGAATTCGGCGGCACGCGCTACAGCCGCTATCCGTGGTTCGGCGTGGACGGCGAAGTCCGCGGCGTGCTGCACATGAAGGACGTGCTGCGCGCAATGGCGCAGGGCGAGGACACGTCCGATCCGTCGCGATTCCTGCGCGCGCCGATCCTGCTGCCGCTCGCCACGCCGCTGCTCGACGTGCTCAAGCGCTTCCGCGCCGGCGACACGCATCTCGCCCTTGGCGTCGAGGAATCCGGTCGCGTCGCCGGCTTCTTCACGCTCGAGGACGTGCTCGAAGTGCTCGTCGGCGACATCGAGGACGAAGTCGCGCACGGCCGCGGCCCCAGCCCGCGCAAGCCGGGCGCGGACTTCACGATCACCGGCGGCACGCCGATCTACCGCCTCGAGCGCATGCTCGACCGCGACATCGCCGCGCCCGCCGACGTGAACTCGGTCGGCGGCCTCATCGTCGAACGCCTGCAGCGCCTGCCCGACGAAGGCGAAACGCTGTCTTTTGACGGCTTCGACCTCACCGTGCGCGCAATGCAGGGCCCGCGCATCCAGACCCTTCTCGTCCATCCGCACCACGCATGAACCAGGAAACCCCATGAGCGCCAGCCTGACCGCCCTCTCCCCGCTGGACGGCCGCTACGCCGCGAAAACCGCTGCGCTGCGCCCGATCTTCAGCGAATTCGGCCTCATGCAGCGCCGCGTGCTCGTCGAGGTGCACTGGCTGCTCGCGCTCGCCGACGAGCCGAAGATCGCCGAAGTCGCGCCCTTGTCCACGGCCGCGCGCGGCACGCTGCTCGCGATCGCGAACGATTTTTCGGAAAGCGACGGCGAACGCATCAAGACGATCGAGCGCACCACCAACCACGACGTGAAAGCCGTCGAATACTTCATCAAGGAAAAGACCGCCGCGCACGCCGAACTCGGCGCGGCGAAGGAATTCATCCACTTCGCCTGCACCAGCGAGGACATCAACAACCTCGCCTACGCGCTCATGCTGCGCGATGCGCGCGATGGCGTGCTGCTGCCTGCGCTCGATGACGTGGCTTCCAGGCTGCGCTCGCTCGCGCACGGGCACGCCGCGCTGCCGATGCTCTCGCGCACGCATGGCCAGACCGCATCGCCGACCACGCTCGGCAAGGAACTCGCCAACGTCGTCGCGCGGCTCGACCGCCAGCGCAGGCAGATCGCCGCCGTCGAACTGACCGGCAAGATCAACGGCGCGGTCGGCAACTACAACGCGCACGTCGTCGCCTATCCCGAAGTCGACTGGCCCGCGTTCTCGAAGCGCTTCGTCGAATCGCTCGGCCTTGCCTGGAATGCATACACGACGCAGATCGAACCGCACGACGGCATCGCCGAGATCGGCGACGCCACGCGGCGCGCGAACACGATCCTCGTCGACTTCGCGCGCGACGTGTGGGGCTACATCTCGCTCGGCTACTTCCGCCAGACGCTCAAGGCCGGCGAAGTCGGTTCGTCGACGATGCCGCACAAGGTCAACCCGATCGACTTCGAGAACGCGGAAGGCAATTTCGGCATCGCCAATGCGCTGTTCGAGCATTTCAGCGCGAAGCTGCCGATCAGCCGCTGGCAGCGCGACCTCACCGACTCGACCGTGCTGCGCGCGATCGGCACCGCGTTCGGCCACACGCAGATCGCGCTCGACGCGCTCGCACGGGGGCTGGGCAAGCTCAGCGCGAACCCCGACCGTCTCGCGGCGGACCTCGACGCAAGCTGGGAAGTCCTCGCCGAAGCCGTGCAGACCGTCATGCGCCGCCACGGCCTGCCCGAACCGTACGAACAGCTCAAGGCGCTCACGCGCGGACAGGGCATCACCCGTGAGGCGCTGCGCGAATTCGTCGGAAAACTCGATCTGCCGGACGCTGCGAAGCAGCGCCTGCTCGCGTTGACGCCGGGCAGCTACACGGGACTTGCGGACGTGCTGGCGAACGCGATCTGAAGCGACCGATGGCCACCTCCACGCCGCCCATCGAAGTCCGTGCGCGCGCCGGCCAGCCGCTCGGCATGCCGTCCGCGCATTTCCTGCGCGACTATTGGCAGAAACGTCCGCTGCTGGTCCGCGGCGCATTCGCGGATTTCCGCAACCCCGTCGCGCCGGACGACCTGGCCGGGCTCGCCTGCGAGGAACTCGCGCTGTCGCGCATTGCGATCCACGAGCCGAAACGCGATCGCTGGACGCTGCGCACGGGCCCGTTCGCGGAAGGCGATTTCGCAACCTTGCCGAAGACGCACTGGACGCTGCTCGTGCAGGACGTCGACAAGTGGGACGCCGACGTCGCCGCGTTGCTCGCGCATTTCCGTTTCCTGCCGAGCTGGCGCGTCGACGACGTGATGATTTCCTACGCCGAAGACGGCGGCTCGGTCGGTGCGCACGTCGATCAATATGACGTGTTCCTGCTGCAAGGCCTAGGCCGGCGCCGCTGGCAAATCGACGACCGCGCGGATGCGCCGAAGGCGTTCCGCGATGACGCGGAATTGAAATTGCTCAGAGCATTCTCGCCGACGCACGAATGGACGCTCGAACCCGGCGACATGCTCTACCTGCCGCCCGGCGTGCCGCACCACGGCGTCGCGGTCGGGGCGTGCATGACGTATTCGATCGGCATGCGTGCGCCGTCGCAGGCGGAACTGCTCGTCGACCTGGCCGAGACATTGGCCGAAACCCTGCCCGAGGAACTGCGCCTGTCCGACGCGGACCTCGCGCCCGCGAAGGGCGACGGCGAGATCGACGAAGCGGCCATCGCGCGCGTGATGCGGGCGTTGCCGTGGTTGCGGTTCGACGCGTTGGAAAGCAAAGGCGAGAAGCGCGAACGGAGCCACCACGGCGGTTCAGGAGAGGTTTCCTCGTCAATGCTTCGTACGTGGTTCGGCCGCTTCATCACGCGGTACCGCTCGGCGCAGTTCGCCGCGCCGCCGCCGCGCGTGCCGTCCGAAGCGGCGTTCGCACAGGCGCGCGAGCGCGGCGACCGCGTGCGGCGCAACCCGTGGTCGCGCGCGGCGTGGCTGCGCGAAGGCCGCGGCGCGACGCTGTTCGTCGCCGGCGACGCACACGCCTGCTCGCTCGCATTGGCGACGCTCGTCGGCACGCACGACGAAATCGCGCTCGCCAACGTGCGCGACGCGCGCGACCTCGCCGTGCTGCGCCAGCTCGTCGCGGCCGGGCATTTCACGGTGTTGCGCACGAGGAAGGCATGATCCGCGACGATTTCCGCGTCGAATCGGCGAACTGGGCCGGCGACGGCGACACGCTGCGCGCGATCCGCGAACAGGTCTTCGTTGTCGAACAGCGCGTCCCGGTCGAGGAGGAAGTCGATGCACTCGATCCGATCTCGCGCCACGTCGTCGCGCGCGACACAGACGGCAACGCGATCGCCACGGCGCGGCTCACGCCCAAGCACACGATCGGCCGCATGGCCGTGCTGGGCGAATGGCGCGGCAAGGGCGTCGGTGAGGCGCTGCTGCGCACGCTCGTCGAACAGGCGCGCATGCTCGGTTGGCCCGAAGTCACGCTGGACGCGCAGACGCATGCGATCGCGTTCTACGAAAGAGCCGGCTTCATCGTCGAAGGGCCCGAGTTCCTCGACTGCGACATCCCGCATCGTGTGATGCGCCTGGCGCTGAGGTCGCTGCCAGCGCCGCCTGCACAACCATTGCCAGAACAACCCGAACAAAGCGCGCTGCAAGCCGGTGACCGCGCGGAAGCGCTCGCCGCGACGCTCGCCCTGCTCGCCCATGCGCGCCACGCGATCGCGCTGCAGACGCGCGATCTCGACGCCGGCCTGCTCGACGCGCCCGCCGTCGTCGAGGCGGTCAAGCGCATTGCGTTGTCGGGTCGCCGTGCGCGCGTGCGCATCCTCGTGCAGGAGCCGCGCAAGGCGATCGCCGACGGCCACGCGCTGATCCGCCTCGCGCAACAGTTGCCGAGCGCGATCGCGCTGCGCGTGCCGGTCGAGGAGCGCGACCTCGGCGAGCCGTCGGCGTTCCTCGTCGACGATCGCGGCGGCTATTTCCTGCGTCCGCTGTCGAGCCGCATGGAAGGCGAAGGCAGCACGTTCGCGCCGGGCCGGCACAGGCAGCTCGTCGCCGCGTTCGATGAAATCTGGGAGCGTTCCCTGCCGAGCGCCGAGTTGCGCGTGCTCGCGATCTGAGCGCTGCGCTTGCGATCTGAACCATCGGCCACATGATGGTTGTGCGACCGCAACAGCGCGCTGTCGAGACGTTATAATCCCGTTGTTGACCCGCCCGCGATCCGCGCGGTGGCGGCAATCGGTTCGAGGCGCGCACCCGGGCGCGCTTTTTCGTCTGCAAGAAAGGCAGCCAGCGTGAGCGCAAACCCCACCCCGCAGAACCTGTTCGAGCGATTCCAGTCCACCTCGGCGATTTCGGGCGGCAATGCCGCCTACATCGACGATCTCTACGAACAATGGCTGGCCGATCCGGACTCGGTCGAACCCGTCTGGCGCGACTACTTCAACCAGATGCAGGCGCGCGGCAGCCGCGACGCTTCGCACGTGGCGGCGATCGCGCGCATCGAGGCCGCGCAACGCCAGCCGCGCGGCGTCTCACTCGCACCGGTCGCCGACAGCGGCCTTTCGCAGAAGCAGGCTGCCGTGCTCAAGCTCGTCACGGCTTACCGCTCGCGCGGCCACCTGGCGGCCCGGCTCGATCCGCTGGACATGGAACACGCCTTCCCCTCGTCCGATCTCCAGGCGATCGGCCTGCTGCCGCGTCCGGACGCGCCGGACCTGCAGCCGGAATTCCATGGCCTGTCCAACGCCGATCTCGACACCGAATTCAACACCGGCTCGCTGGCCGGACCGCAGAAGCTCAAGCTGCGCGACCTCGTCGGCCTGTTGCAGAAGACCTATGCCGGCAGCATCGGCGCCGAGTTCATGCACATCTCCGACGTGCAGCAGCGCCAATGGGTGCACGAACAGCTCGAGCGCGCCGGCGGCAACTACGGCCTCAGCGCGGACGACAAGAAGCGCGTGCTCGAAAAACTCGTCCAGGCCGACGGCCTGGAGCGCTACCTGCACACCAAGTACGTCGGCCAGAAGCGCTTCTCGCTCGAAGGCGGCGACAGCCTGATCCCGATGCTCGACGAACTCGTGCGCCGCGGCGGCGCCGACGGCATGCGCGACATGATCGTCGGCATGGCGCATCGCGGCCGCCTCAACGTGCTCGTCAACGTGCTCGGCAAGTCGCCGGAAAAACTCTTCGCCGAGTTCGACGGCAAGTTCGACCATCCGGACGATCCCGCGCACTCGGGCGACGTCAAGTACCACATGGGCTTCTCCGCCAACGTGAAGACGCCGGGCCGCACCGTGCACCTTGCGCTCGCGTTCAACCCCTCGCACCTGGAAATCGTCAATCCGGTCGTCTGCGGCTCGGTGCGCGCGCGCCAGACGCACCGCCACGACGAGCAGCGCGAGCAGGTCGTGCCGATCCTCATCCACGGCGACGCCGCCTTCGCGGGCCAGGGCGTCAACATGGAACTGCTCAACATGTCGCAGGCGCGCGGTTTCTGCGTCGGCGGATCGATCCACATCGTCATCAACAACCAGGTCGGCTTCACGACCTCGAACCCGCACGACGCGCGTTCGACGCTGTACTGCACCGACGTCGCCAAGATGGTCAACGCGCCGGTGTTCCACGTGAACGGCGACGACCCTGAAGCGGTGCTGTTCGTCACGCGCCTCGCCTTCGACTTCCGCCAGAAGTTCAAGCGCGACGTCGTCATCGACCTCGTCTGCTACCGCCGCCACGGCCACAACGAAGCCGACGAACCGTCCGCGACGCAGCCGCTCATGTACCAGATCATCCGCGCGCGTCCGACCGAGCGCGAGCTGTACGCGAAAAAACTCGTCGCCGAAGGCGTGATCGCCGACGGCGACCTGCAGACGTTGATGGACGCGTATCGCGCCAGGCTCGAAGCCGGCAAGCCGATCGCCGACCTCGATCCGGATTTCAAGGACGACTTCGCGGTCGACTGGACGCGCCACATCGGCGCGCTGTTGCAGCAACCGGTCGTCACCGGCGTGCCGAAGGACGTGCTGGCCACGCTCAACCAGAAGATCCTCACGTTGCCGACCGGCGTAGTGCTGCATCCGCGCGTCGCGAAGATCTACGAAGACCGCCGCAAGATGGCGGCGGGCGAGCAGTCGATGGACTGGGGCTTCGCCGAGAACCTCGCCTACGCCTCGCTGATCGCCGACGACTGCAACCTGCGCCTCGTCGGCCAGGATTCCGGCCGCGGCACGTTTTTCCATCGCCACGCGGTCCTGCACGACCAGAACAGCGGCGGCGACTACGTGCCGCTCGAGCACGTGCGCGACGGCGCCAACGTGACCATCATCGACTCGCTGCTCAGCGAGGAAGCGGTGATGGCCTACGAATACGGCTATTCGACGTCCGAGCCGAACACGCTCGTGCTGTGGGAAGGCCAGTTCGGCGACTTCGCCAACGGCGCGCAGGTCGTCGTCGACCAGTTCATTTCCTCGGGCGAGGCGAAGTGGGATCGCCTGTCCGGCCTCGTCCTGCTGCTGCCGCACGGCTACGAAGGCCAGGGTCCGGAGCATTCCTCCGCGCGCCTGGAGCGCTACCTGCAGTTGTGCGCGCTCGACAACATGCAGGTCTGCGTGCCGACCACGCCGGCGCAGATGTTCCACCTGCTGCGCCGCCAGATGCTGCGCGACTGCCGCAAGCCGCTGGTGGTGATGACGCCGAAGTCGCTGCTGCGCCACAAGCTCGCGGTGTCCACGCTCGACGAACTCGCCAACGGCGGCTTCCAGCTCATGATCCCGGACAGCACGGCCAAGGGCGGCAGGAAGGTCGCGCGCGTCGTGCTGTGCTCGGGCAAGGTCTACTACGACCTCGTCGAGGAAGCGGCCAAGCGCGGCATCGGCGATGTCGCGATCATCCGCGTCGAGCAGCTCTACCCGTTCCCGCGCGCCGAGGTCGCCGCCGAACTGCGCAAGTTCGCCGCGCTCAAGGACGTCGTCTGGTGCCAGGAAGAACCGATGAACCAGGGCGCCTGGTACCAGATCCGCCATCATCTGCAGGCGGTCACACCCGCGGGCACGACGCTCGCCTACGCGGGTCGCGCGCGCTCGCCCGCGCCCGCGTGCGGGCACCTGGCGACGCATCTCGTCGAGCAGGCCGCGCTCGTCGAGCAGGCGCTGGTCGGGCCGACCGGCAACGACAACGTTTCCGAATAACCGCATCAATCCCCTTCCCCGCGGGAAGGGTCCAGAAAATCCGAAGGACATCCACGCCATGTCGATTGAAGTCAAGGTTCCCGTTCTCCCCGAGTCCGTCTCCGACGCCACGATCGCGACCTGGCACAAGAAGCCGGGCGATGCGGTCAAGCGTGACGAGAATCTCGTCGACCTCGAAACCGACAAGGTCGTGCTCGAGGTGCCGGCGCCTGCCGACGGCGTGCTCAAGGAAATCAAGTTCGACACCGGCGCGACGGTGACGAGCCAGCAGGTGCTGGCGATCCTTGAGGAAGGCGCTGCAGCCGCGGCCCCGGCTGCAAAGGCGGAAGCGCCCAAGGCCGAAGCCGCCAAGCCCGCTGCCGCACCGGCCGCGCCCGCCGCGGCGTCGAAGTCCGCAGACCTGTCGCCCGCGGGCCAGCGCGTCGCGACCGAGAACAAGATCGACCCGTCGCAGGTCGCCGGCACCGGCCGCGACAATCGCGTGACCAAGGAAGACCTCGTCAACTTCATGCGCTCGGGTTCGCCCGCGGCGACGCCTGCGCCGGCCGCGGCCAAGCCGACGCCGGGTTCGCGTCCGGAAGAACGCGTGGCGATGACGCGCATGCGTTCGAAGATTGCCGAGCGCCTCATGCAGTCGAAGAACTCGATCGCGATGCTGACCTCGTTCAACGAGATCAACCTGTCCAAGGTCGCCGCGATGCGCAAGGAACTCGGCGAGCAGTTCGAGAAGGCCAACGGCATCAAGCTCGGCTTCATGAGCTTCTTCGTCAAGGCCGCGTGCGAGGCGCTCAAGCGCCATCCGATCGTCAACAGTTCGGTCGACGGCAACGACATCATCTACCACGGCTACCAGGACATCTCGGTTGCCGTGTCGACCGACAAGGGCCTGGTCACGCCGGTGCTGCGCGACGCGCAGAACATGGGCTTCGCCGACATCGAAAAGGCGATCTCGACCTACGCGAAGAAGGCGCGCGAGGGCGGCCTCACGCTCGACGACCTGCAGGGTGGCACGTTCACGATCACCAACGGCGGCACGTTCGGTTCGCTGTTCTCCACGCCGATCGTCAACCCGCCGCAGAGCGCGATCCTGGGCATGCACACGATCAAGGAACGCGCCGTCGTCGAGAATGGCCAGGTCGTCGCCGCGCCGATGATGTACGTCGCGATCAGCTACGACCACCGCATCATCGATGGCAAGGACGCAGTGCTGTTCCTCGTCGACATCAAGAACCAGCTCGAGAATCCGCAGCGCATGCTGCTGGGCATGTGATTGCTTGAGTCCCTCTCCCACCGGGAGAGGGACTGGAGTGAGGGTTCGGTTCTATACCGAACTTCACTCGATCGCCGAACCCTCATCCGGCGCTGCGCGCCACCCTCCGATCTCTGGAGATCGATCGTCGATCCCGGCGGGAGAAGGGAAAAGCCAAGGACCCTTACCATGAGCGAACAGAACTTCGACGTCATCGTCATCGGCGGCGGCCCCGCCGGCTATCACGCCGCGATCCGCGCCGCGCAGCTCGGCCTCAAGACAGCGTGCGTCGACGCCTGGGCCGGCGCGGACGGCAAGGCCGCGCTCGGTGGCACCTGCCTCAACGTGGGCTGCATCCCGTCGAAGGCGCTGCTCGACTCAAGCAAGCAGTTCTGGAACCTCACCCAGCATTTCGGCGTGCATGGCATCACCGCCAAGGACGCCTCGATCGACGTCAAGACGATGGTCGGCCGCAAGGACAAGATCGTCAAACAGTTCACCGGCGGCGTCGCCATGCTGTTCAAGGGCAACAAGATCGCCTCGTTCCTCGGCAAGGCCAAGCTGCTCAAGGACCGTCAGGTCGAAATCACCGCGCCCGACGGCGCCAGGCAGACGATCGGCGGCACCAACGTCATCATCGCCACGGGTTCGGCGCCGATCGAACTGCCGTTCGCCAAGTTCGACGGCAAGACCATCGTCGACAACGCCGGCGCGCTCGCCTTCGACGCCGTGCCCAAGCGCCTCGGCGTGATCGGCGCGGGCGTCATCGGCCTCGAACTGGGCAGCGTGTGGAAGCGCCTCGGCAGCGACGTGACGATCATCGAGGCGATGCCCGATTTCCTCGGCGCCGCCGACGCCGAAGTCGCCAAGGCCGCGCTCAAGGAACTCACCAAGCAGGGCCTCAAGATCGAGCTCGGCGCCAAGCTGCAGAAGGCCGAGGTCAAGGGCAATGAAGTCCAGCTCACCTACGCCGGCAAGGACGGCGACAAGCAGCTCGTCGTCGACAAGCTGCTCGTCGCGGTCGGTCGCCGTGCGTTCACCGACGGCCTGCTTGGCGACGGCACTGGCGTCAAGCTCGACGAGCGCGGCCGCGTCGTCGTCGACGACCACTGCTGGACCGGCGTCGACGGCGTGTGGGCGGTCGGAGACTGCGTGCGCGGCCCGATGCTCGCGCACAAGGGTTTCGAGGAAGGCATCGCCGTCGCCGAACTCATCGCCGGCAAGGCCGGCCACGTCGATTACGACACGATCCCGTGGGTCATCTACACCGAGCCGGAAATCGCCTGGGTCGGCAAGACCGAACAGCAGTGCAAGGCCGAGAACATCCCGTACAAGACCGGCAGCTTCCCGTTCGCCGCGATCGGCCGGGCCGTCGCCATGAACGAACCGGCGGGCTTCGTGAAGATGATCGCGCACGCGGAAACCGACCGCATCCTCGGCGTCCACCTCGTCGGCGCGGAAGTCTCCGAACTCGTCGCCGAATGCGTCGTCGCGATGGCGTTCAAGGGTTCGTCCGAAGACCTCGCGCGCATCATCCACGCGCACCCGACGCTGTCGGAGGCCGTGCATGAAGCCGCGCTCGCGGTCGACAAGCGCGCGATCCACAAGATGAACTGAGTGCCCGGCTCCAGACCTGCCCTCCATGCGCATCTGGAGCCTGCATCCGAAATATCTCGACGCACGCGGCATCGTCGCGCTGTGGCGCGAGACGCTCCTCGCGCAGGCGGTGCTGCTCGGCAAGACCAAGGGCTATATGCATCATCCGCAGCTCGACCGTTTCCGCGCGAGCGCGCGGCCGGTCGAGTGCGTCGCGACCTACCTCGCCGCAGTCGCGCACGAAGCCAAGGAGCGCGGCTACGCGTTCGACATCGGCAAGATTCATTCCGGGCGAACGCGCGGCAAGATCAAAGTCACCAACGGACAACTGCGCCACGAATGGGCGCACCTGATGGCCAAGCTCGCGGTGCGCGACCCGGCCCGCGCGGATGCGTTGCGATCCGTGCGCGAGCCCGAAACGCATCCGCTGTTCGCGATCGTGCCCGGCGACGTGGAGAATTGGGAAAAAACCGGCGGCACCACGGGAAAATGACATGAGCACGCAAACCTTCCAGGCCTTCCGCATTCACAACGACAACGGCGCGCATCGCGCGGGCGTCGAGGAAATGCGCATCGACGATCTCTCGCCCGGCGAAGTGCTGGTCAAGGTCGCCTACTCGTCGATCAACTACAAGGACGCGCTCGCCGGCACGGGCAAGGGCAAGATCCTGCGCCAGTACCCGCTCAACGGCGGCATCGACGTCGCCGGCTACGTGGCGGCATCCACCGATCCGGCGTTCAAGGAAGGCGACGAGGTGCTCTGCACCGGTTGCGGCCTGTCGGAAACGCGCGACGGCGGCTTTGCGCAATACGCGCGGCTCGAATCGAAGTGGACGATCCCGTTGCCGACGGGCCTCGGCTTGCGCGAATCGATGCAGCTCGGCACCGCCGGCTTCACCGCCGCGCTCGCGTTATGGCAGATGGAGCGCAATGGCCAGACGCCGGAGATGGGCCCGATCGTCGTCACCGGCGCGACCGGCGGCGTCGGCTCGCTCGCCATCGACATCCTCACGCGCGCCGGTTTCGAGGCGCACGCGATCACCGGCAAGGTCGAGCAGTTCGACTACCTGATCGGCCTCGGCGCCAAGCAGTGCGTCGCGCGCGAAGGCCTGTACTGGGGCCAGCGGCCGATGGAAACCGCGCGCTGGGCCGGCGCCATCGACAACGTCGGCGGCGACACGCTGGCCGGACTCACGCGCGTCATCAAGCCCTACGGCAACATCGCGACCTGCGGCAACGCGGCAAGCATCGAGTTGGCGACGACGGTGATGCCGTTCATCATCCGCGGGCTGTCCGTGCTCGGCGTCGCCTCGGCGGGCACCGCGCGCACGATCCGCGACCGGATCTGGGAACGCCTCGCCGGCGCATGGAAACCGGCGCACCTGCAAACGATCGCGCAGCGTGAAGTCGATCTCGCCGCCCTGCCCGCCGCATTTGCGACACTGATCGACGGCCGCTCGCTCGGCCGGACGGTCGTGCGCGTCGCCTGAACGGGCTTGGCGGCAACCGGAAACCGTGTCTAGAATGGCTCCTTCCACAGGGGAAACGCAGCACCTATGTCCAGAGTACTCATCATCGACGATTCGCCCTCGCAGCTTGTCGGCATGAAGCGCGCGGTCGAGAAGCTCGGCCACGAAGTCGTCACCGCCGAAGACGGCGCGGCCGGCGTGGAAGCCGCCAAGCGCGAGCTGCCCGACCTCATCCTCATGGACGTGGTCATGCCGAACCTCAACGGTTTCCAGGCAACGCGCACGATCTCCAAGGACCCCAAGACCAGCCACATCCCGATCGTGCTGGTCACGACCAAGGATCAGGACACCGATCGCGTCTGGGGCATGCGCCAGGGCGCCAAGGCCTATGTGACCAAGCCGATCGACGACGCCGAACTGACGCGCGTCATCAAGGAATACCTGCCCGGCTGATTCGGCACCTTTGCGATCGTCCCTGATCGCCGCTTCGACAGCGGCGATTGGGTGCGCCAAGGATCGGATTTCGGCAAGTTCACAGCGGCCATCCCTGGCCGCACTTTTCACGAAAAGCCGGAATCACGCGCGCGGGTCGTAACCGGCAAACACCTTCGCCAACGCCTCGTAACCTTCGCGCTGCGCCGCTGTTTCCGCCTTCGGCGCGTGCACGGCAAGCGTGACGATCTGGTCGCCCGCCGTCCTGCCCGGCCAGCCGCGGCCGCGCAGGCGCATCTTGCTGCCGCTGTCCGACCCAGCAGGCACGCGCAGTTCGACGTTGCCGCCGAGCGTCGCCACGGTCACCGTCGCGCCGAGCGCGGCTTCCCACGGCGACACCGCGAGCGTGCTAAGCACATTGCGGCCATCCAGCGAGAAGCGCGCGTCCTCGCGCACGCCGACCTCGAGGATGAGATCGCCGGCCGGACCACCGTGCACACCCGCGCCGCCCTGTCCGCCGAGCCGAATCTGCTGCCCCGGCAGGATGCCCGCCGGAATCTTCACCTCGAGCGTGCGCTGGCGCTGGCCGTCGTCGAGGCTGATGCGCTCGCTGCCGCCGCGATAGGCCGTCGCCATGTCGATCGCGACCTGTGCGTGCACGTCGCGTCCGCGTCGCGGACCGGCGCGGCGTTGCTGCGCGCCGCCCGCGCCGCGACCGAACAGCGATTCGAAGAAGTCACTAAAATCCGCGTCGCCGTCACCGGCATCCTGCGCGTGATGCCAGTTCGGCGGTGGCCCGCGGAACTCGTCGCCGCTGCGATAACCGCCGGCTCGCAGCTGGTCGTAAGCGCGGCGGCGCTCCGGTTCGCGCAACGCCTCGTAGGCTTCGTTGACTGCCTTGAACTTGTCTTCCGCGCCGCTCTCCTTGCTGACGTCGGGATGGAATTTGCGCGCCAGGCGCCGGTATGCGGCCTTGATTTCGGCATCGGTCGCATCGGCCTTCACGCCAAGCGTGTCGTAGTAGTCCTTGAACTCCATAGGGCCTCACTGTTGCGATCGTCCCTGATCGCTGCGTCGTGCAACGAAAATAGCCACCGGCAGAACGGCGACTTCGGGCAACTCCACCAGCGGCCATCCGTGGCCGCACTTTTCATTGGGTCGTGCGATCGTCCCTGATCGCCGAGTCAGAGCGAACGATGCACTCTTGCGAGGCAACCCGTTCGATCAACTCCACCAGCGGCCATCCGTGGCCGCACTTTTCATTGGGTCGTGCGATCGTCCCTGATCGCCGAGTCAGAGCGAACGATGCACTCTTGCGAGGCAAACCGTTCGATCAGCTCCACCAGCGGCCATCCGTGGCCGCACTTTTCATCAGGAGCAAAAAATCCTGCAACGACCAAGCCCGCGGCACTGCTGCCGCGGGCTTGGCGTTTTCGTGCGTTACGCCGGCCGGACGCCAGCGTACCAAAGTGCTGCGTCAGGCGTTGATCGCGATGCGGCGCGGCGCGCTTTGCGCCTTCTTCGGAATCACGATTTCGAGTACGCCATTGCTGCCGTTGGCGACGATGCCGTCCGCGTCGGCGCTGTCGGGCAGCACGAAGCGGCGATCGAACGCGCCGTGGCGACGCTCGCCGCGCGCGAGCCTGGCGCCTTCGGGCAGCGCGTCCGCCTTGCGCTCGCCCTTGAGCGTGAGCACGTTCTTCTCCATCTGCACGTCGATCGACGCCGGATCGACGCCCGGCAGGTCGGCGCTGATCACGAAGCGCCCGGTTTCCTCGCGCACGTCCACGCGAGGCGTCCACGACGGCGCCCCTTCATTGGCTGCGCTTTCGCCAGTGGCATTGTCGAGGTAACGACCGCACGCCTGGCGAGCCGCCGGCGTGGCCTGCACGTACCAGGGACGATATTGGGTCACGAACATGTTCTGTACTCCGCATTCGAATGCAGCGCGACGCGCCGCGATGGCGCAAAGATGCGTTCGCGCCGAAGCGTTTCAAGTGGCGCGCGCCGTATGATGCGAAATCCCGTCCACGGAAAAGCCCCATGACCATCCTGATCGGCCAGCACCTGCCCGAAGCCACGCTCACCGTCATCGGCGATGCGCCACGCCCGGCATCGACGAGCGAGATCTTCGGCGGCCGCAAGATCGTGCTGTTCTGCGTGCCCGGCGCGTTCACGCCGACCTGCTCGGAAAAGCATCTGCCGGGATACGTGGAACATTTCGCGGAATTTCGCGATCGCGGCATCGACGTCGCCTGCCTCGCCGTCAACGACGCGTTCGTCCTCAAGGCTTGGGCGCAGGCGCAGCACGTGCCCGAAAGCCTGCTCATGCTTGCCGATGGCAACGCCGACTTCGTGCGCGCGCTCGGCCTGGAAATGGACGCGACGAAATACGGCATGGGCGTGCGCGGCAAGCGCTTCGCGCTGTACGCCGACGATGGCGTCGTGAAAACGCTCGCCGTCGAAGCGCCCGGCGAATTCCGCGTCAGCAGCGCCGAATCGATGCTGGCTGCGATCTGACGAAAAGGATTCGATCCCCAAGAAAAGTGCGGGCCACTCTGCCCGCACTTTTCAGACTACTCGGACTGCGTCTCGACAGGGCCCGCGGCCTCGTCATCCTCGTCACCGCCGAGCGCCTCGACCTTGACCACGCCGACCAGCGATTCGTCAGCGGGCAGGCGGATCAGCGTGACGCCCTGCGTGTTGCGGCCGACGCGCGCGATCTCGCTCGCGCGCGTGCGCACGAGCGTGCCCTGGTTGGAGATGAGCATGACCTCGTGCGCATCGTCGAGCAGCACGGCGCCGACGAGATTGCCGTTGCGTTCCGAGCACTGGATGCCGATGACGCCGCGAATGCCGCGACCCTTGCGCGGATACTTGGTCAGCGGCGTGCGCTTGCCGTAGCCGCGCTCGGTCGCGGTGAGCACGCATGCTTCCGACGCGTTGGCGTCTTCGGCGAGCGCATCGCCTTCGGGCAAGTCGCTGGCGTCATCGTCGTCGCCGTCCTGTTCGGCCGCGTGTTCGACGACAAGCAGCGACACGACCTGCGCATCGTCGGCGAGGCGGATGCCGCGCACGCCGCCCGCAGTGCGGCCCATCGCGCGCACTTCGTCTTCGGCGAAGCGCACGGTGCGGCCGTTCGAGGCGAACAACATGATGTCGCGACTGCCGTCGGTGAGTTCGACATCGACGAGCGCGTCGTCCTCGTCGAGGCCGATCGCGATCTTGCCCTTCTGCAGCTGGAACGCGAATTCGGTGAGCGGCGTCTTCTTGACCGTGCCTTTGCGCGTGGCGAAGAACACGAAATGATTGTCGTCGTACTCGCGCACGGGCAGCACCGCCTGCACCTTTTCGCCATCGAGCAGCGGCAGCAGGTTGACGATCGGCTTGCCGCGCGTGTTCGGGCCTGCGTCGGGCAGCTTGAACACCTTGAGCCAGTAGACGCGCCCCGCGCTCGTGAACACGAGCAGCGTATCGTGCGTGTTGGCGATCCACAGGCGGTCGACGAAATCCTCTTCCTTCATGTTCGTCGCCGAACGACCCTTGCCGCCGCGGCGCTGCGCGCGATACAGGCTGACCGGCTGGCGTTTTGCGTAACCCGTGTGCGAGAGCGTGACGACGACGTCCTCGGGCTCGATAAGGTCGAGGATGTCGAGGTCTTCCTGGCTGGCCTGGATGACCGTGCGGCGCGCGTCGCCGTACTGCTCCTTCAGCGCGACGAGTTCGTCGCGGATGAGCTTGAGCAGCACGTCCGGGTTTTCGAGGATCTCGATGAGGCCGGCGATTGTCGCGAGCAGTTCGCGGTATTCGTCGCTGAGCTTTTCCTGCTCGAGGCCGGTGAGGCGGGACAGGCGCATCTCGAGGATCTGGGTGGCCTGAATCTCCGAAAGCTGATAGCCGTCGGGCTTGAGTCCGACCAGCGGATCGAGGTCTTCCGGCCGCGACGCGTCGGCGCCTGCGGCCGCGAGCAGTGCGCCGACCATGCCCGGCTCCCAGCACCGCGCGAGCATGCGTTCCTTCGCCACGTCCGGCGACGGCGAGGTCTTGATGAGTTCGACCATCGCGTCGATGTTGGCGAGCGCGACCGTCAGCCCTTCGACAATGTGCGCGCGCGAACGCGCCTTGCGCAGGTCGAAGATCGTGCGCCGCGTGACGACTTCGCGGCGATGGCGGATGAACGCGTCGAGGATTTCGCGCAGGGACAGCGTGCGCGGCTGGCCGTCGACGAGCGCGACCATGTTGATGCCGAACGTGACCTGCAGCTGCGTCTGCTGATACAGGTTGTTGAGCAGGACGTCGGCCATCGTGTCCTTGCGCACGTCGATGACGACGCGCATGCCGTCCTTGTCCGACTCGTCGCGCAGTTCGGAGATGCCTTCGATCTTCTTTTCCTTGACCAGCTCGGCGATCTTCTCGATGAGGCGCGCCTTGTTGACTTGGTACGGGATCTCGGTGACGACGATCGATTCGCGGCCGTTATCATGCGTCTCGATGTCGGCCTTGGCGCGCAGCAGGATGCGGCCGCGGCCGGTCCTGTAGGCCTCGACGATGCCGGCGGCGCCGTTGATGATGCCTGCGGTCGGGAAATCCGGGCCCGGGATCAGTTGCAGCAGTTCGTCGAAACCCAGTTCCGGATCGTCGATGAGCGCGATGCACGCGGCGAGCACTTCGGACAGGTTGTGCGGCGGCACGTTGGTCGCCATGCCGACCGCGATGCCGGCCGAGCCGTTGACGAGCAGGGTCGGCACGCGCGTCGGCAGCACCGACGGCTCGAGCTCCTTCTCGTCGTAGTTCGGCACGAAATCGACGGTTTCCTTGTCGAGGTCGGCGAGCAGTTCCGAGGACAGGCGGTCGAGACGGCATTCGGTGTAGCGCATCGCCGCGGCGTTGTCGCCGTCGACCGAGCCGAAGTTGCCCTGCCCGTCGATGAGCGGATAGCGCAGCGAGAAATCCTGCGCCATGCGCACCAGCGCGTCGTAGACCGCGGTGTCGCCGTGCGGATGGAATTTGCCGATGACGTCGCCGACCACGCGCGCGCACTTCACGTACGGGCGGTTCCAGACGTTGTTGAGCTCCTGCATCGCGTAGAGCACGCGGCGATGCACGGGCTTGAGGCCGTCGCGCACGTCGGGCAGCGCGCGCCCGACGATGACGCTCATCGCGTAGTCGAGGTAGCTCTTGCGAACCTCGTCCTCGATGTTGACGCGAATGATCTCTCTGGCCGTCTCAGCCATCAGGCAACCTCATGTCCATGGTGGTGCGCGCCGCGCCGGAAAACCGCTCGCGGCGCATGGCCATCGAGGCTTTCGGATCAGGACTGGCGGGCTGCCGGAAGCAGGCCACCGACGCGCTGAAAATCAACGGGAAATTCTACCATACGCAGCTTGCCCGGGCGGCGTTTTTCAAGGTTTTTCAGCGTCATCGGCGGCGTTCGTCGATGTCGCGGCGGAGGCGCGGAAAATCCAGTATTTCGAGCTCAGGAAATTGACGATCGCGCCGGCCACCGAACCCGCGGCAACGCCGATCGCCGGCCACTCGCGCACGAGCGGGAACGCCGCCACGCACAGCGCATAGGCGCCGTAGTTGAGCGCGAAGCCGCATGCCATCGCGACAAGGTAGCGCACGAGCTGGCGTCGCTTGCTGCCCCCGCCATGGCCGGCAAACGTGTAGCGGCGGTTGAACGCCCAGGTCGTCGTCGCCGCGGCGAGGAACGAGAACAGCCGCGCGAGGTACGGATTCATCGCCAGTTCGCGCACGAGGAACTGCACGATGCCCGCGTCGACGACGAAGCCGAGCAGGCCGCTCACGGCGAACAGCAGGAGTTGGCGGCGCAGCGTCATGTCCGCGGATCAGCGCGTGCCGAACAACGCGGCCATGCGCGCGGCGTCGGGCTTCTCGACCACACCGCATTCGGTGACGATCGCGTCGATGAGTGCATGCGGCGTCACGTCGAACACCGGATTCCATGCCGGTGCGCCCTCGACGACGGTGCGCGTGCCGGCGTGACCGAGCAGTTCGTCCGCGTTGCGCAATTCGATCTCGATGTCGTCTCCGCCCGCGGTCGCCATGTCGACCGTCGACGACGGTGCGACAACCATGAACTTCACGCCGTGATGGCGCGCGGCGATGGCGAGCTGGTAGGTGCCGATCTTGTTCGCGGTGTCGCCGTTCGCGGCGATGCGGTCGGCGCCAACGACGACCCATTGCACTTCGCCGGTTTTCATCAGGTGCGAGGCGGCGGAATCGGCGATCAGCGTCGCCGCGATGCCGTCGCGCAACAGTTCCCACATCGTCAGCCGCGCGCCCTGCAGCCACGGCCGCGTCTCCCCCGCGTACACGCGTGCGATGCGACCATCGGCGACGCCGGCGCGGATCACGCCGAGCGCGGTGCCGAAGCCCGCCGTCGCCAGCGAACCGGTATTGCAGTGCGTGAGCACGCCGCTGCCGCGTTCGATGAGCGCCGCGCCGAGTTCGCCCATGTGGCGGTTCGCGGCGAGGTCTTCGTCCTGAATCGCCTGCGCCTCGCGGGCGAGCCGATCCACGATGTCCGCCTGTTCCTCGCGCGCGAGCGCGGCGGCGTCGGCACCGGCGTCGATCGCACGCTTCATGCGATCGAGCGCCCACATCAGGTTGACCGCGGTCGGACGCGCCGCGCGCAAGGTCGCCAGCGCGATCGGCAATGACGCGGGATCGCGCTGCGCCGCGAGCACGACGCCCCAGGCCGCGGCGATGCCGATCGCCGGCGCGCCGCGCACGACGAGGTCGCGGATCGCCGCCGCCACTTGGTCCGCATCCGTGCAATCGACGTAGCGCTCCTGCGCGGGCAGCAGGCGCTGGTCGAGCAGGCGCAGGCGATCGCCCTGCCAGAGCACGGCGCGCACGGAATCGTGGGAGGACATCGAGGAAGAAGACATCGGACGACGGGTTCGGGAGAAACCGTGGATTATGCCGTGCTTTCGGGCGCGGGCACGGCGGCTATGGCTTGACCGCGATGCGCCCGTCGGCGACTTCGGCGCTCACATCGTCGAAACGCCCGTTTTGCCAGCGCAGGAAGCGCGCCGTGGCCATCGTTTGCGCATCGAGCGCGGACGGCGCCGTGACGAAGGCGATCGTCAATGCGCCGACGCGGAGCCATGGCACGCTCTTTCCGCCCGCTTCGAGCGGCATCCACGGGGCTGCTTCCGCAGGCTTCGCTGTCGCCGATTGCAGATGGAAATACGTCGGCGTGTCGGCGTGGATCCAGCAATGCGCCACATCGCCGCGTTCGTCGAGCGCTTTCACGATCGAATCCATCGACACGAAACCGCCCCACTCCGGCGCCTGCTCGACACCGAGGAAAAATATCCGGCATGGGTCATCGACGCGCGGCAAGGCATCGACGGCGTGCACGGCGGCGCGCGCGACGTCCGAAATCTGCACGGAACGCTGCGCGAATTCACGCGCGGCCGAATGCGAAACACTGCCAAAGGCGACGAGCGCGAGCGCCACGCAGACGCACGCGATGTCGCGCGCAACGCCGCGCAACGACGCCAGCAGCACGCCAAGCAGCAGCGCGGCGCCCGCAATGCCGAGGTAGTAGAGCCGTGCCTGCATCGCTGCCTCGACCGCCGAAAAATCGGCGCGCAACGGGGCCGCGTTGAGCATCGCAACCGGCGCCTGCAGCAGCGCCGGCAAGAGCAGCAGACACAGGCCGCAAAGGACGAGGTCGGCGCGCGACGATCGTGCCTGCGCGGCGCGGGCCGATGCGTTCACATCGAAAATCGCGCGATGGCGCCGGCGCGACAAACCGAGCGCGACGGCGCTGCCGAACGCAGCCAATCCAAGCAGCGCGCGCTGCCACGTTGCGAGCAAGGCGAAGTACGAAAAATAGCCGCCCACGTCGCGCAACCACGTCCGCAAGCCGGCGCCAAGCGCTTGAGCCAGCGACGCGCCGCCGAGGATGCCGCTCGTCGCCGTGCCCAGTACGGCCGTGCGCCAGACGAGGAACAGCGCCGCGCACGCGAGTGCATACGCGCAGGCATGCAGCGCGCGCCTGCGTTCGCGAGGCTCGTGCCAGGCCCAGCGCAGCCAGACGAGGATCATAGCCGCCGGCGCGACGAGGCCGATTTCCTTCGACGCCATCGCCGCGAATGCCGCAAGCAGCGCTGCACCGAGCGCGAGCGTCGATGGCCGCGTGCGGTATGCGAGCGCGCCGTGGAGCGCGAGCAGCACGAACAGCGTCGCCAGCACGTCGAAGCGCGCCGACCACCATTGCGCCGTGCCGGATGCCGCCGGATGCAGCGCGAACGCGAGCGCGGCGAGCAGCGCGACGAACGACGTCGCACCCGCGCGCCGCAACATGCCGAACAACGCCAGCGCGACACCCGCGTGCAGCGCGAGATCGCAGATGGCATGCGGCGCGTACGCCGTGCCGAACAGGCGCGTGTCGAGCCACATCGAAGCGAAGCCGAGCGGCCGGAACACCGAACCCGGCACCGGGAAATGATCGTGCGCGAACAACGGCCACGGCGAGCCGATCATGCGCGCGAGCGCAAGCTGGAAATAGTCGTCGCGACCCCAGAAACCGTGCACGCCGGGCCAGCCGGCGAGGAAGACGATGACGACGAGCAGGCCGGCAGCGCCCCACGCGGCAGAGCGCGATCCGGGTACCGGCGATGTGCCGCGCAGGTTCATGCGCCAGTCGCGCGCAACGCGTCAGATCAGCTTGATCTCGCGCAGGCGTTCCTGCAGGTAGTCGTGCGCGCTGATCGGCTGCGGGTAGCGGTTCGGGTTGTCGGTGCTGATGCACGAAGGCAGCGCGTCGATCATGTAGTCCGGGTTCGGATGCAGGAAGAACGGCACCGAATAGCGAGGCTGACGTGCCGCCTCGCCGGGCGGATTGGTGACGCGGTGCGTCGTCGACGGATAGACGTGATTGGTCAGGCGCTGCAGCATGTCGCCGATGTTGACGACGATGGTGTCGGCGTCGGCCGTGAACGGGACCCACTCGCCCTTGCGCGACAACACTTCGAGGCCTTGCGCGCTCGCGCCAACGAGCAGCGTGATGAGGTTGATGTCCTCGTGCGCGCCGGCGCGCACGTTGGGCACGTCGGGCGTGGTGATCGGCGGGTAGTGGATCGGGCGCAGGATCGAATTGCCGAAATTCGTCTTGTCGTCGAAATAGTTTTCCGGCAGATCGATGTGCAGCGCGAGCGCACTGAGCACGCGCGAACCGAGCGCGTCGAGCGCCTCGAACAACCCGTAGCCGTATTCGCGGAAGCCCGGCACTTCGCTCGGCCACAGGTTCGGCGCCATGACATCGGCATACTCCGAATCGCGCGGTATCTCGCGGCCGATGTGCCAGAACTCCTTGAGGTCGGGATACTTCGAATCCTTCGCCGTCTCGACGGCGAACGCCGTATAGCCGCGCGCGCCACCGCCGCCCTTGACCTGGTATTGCATCTTCACGTCGGTCGGCAGCGCGAAGAACGCCTTGAACACGTCATAGGCACCGTCGATCGCGTCCTGCGCAATGCCGTGGTTGCGGATGCCGGCGAAGCCCCACTCGCGATACGCGGCGCCGAGTTCGGCGACGAAGGCTTTCCGGTCGCTGTCGTAGCGGCGGATGTCGAGGGTCGGGATGCGTGAAGTCATGGTTGGCTCCGGAACGGCGTCAATCGCGCAAGCGGGAATCCATAGCGAGGGCGTCAGGCGGACCGATCGAGCTCCGGCCGCCCGTGCGCACTGCGGTGGAAATCAAGGCAACCTGGCTGCTGCCGATCTTACGACCTCGGCGAGCTCGCTGGCGAGGCGGCGCACGCGTTCGGCGTCGCCCGCCTCGACGGTGACGCGCACCAGCGGTTCGGTGCCGGAGGGCCGCAGCACGACGCGCCCCTGCCCTTCGAGTTCGGCGCGAATGCGCCCGAATGTCGCTTGCACGTCGGCGTCGGCGACGATCGCCGCGGCGTCGCCGCCGATGCGGATGTTCTCGGTGCGCTGCGCGACCTTGGCGCAGCCGGCGACGGCTTCGTCGAGACTGCGGCCATTGCGACGCAGCGCGTCGAGCACCTGCAATGCGGCAACGATGGCGTCGCCGCTCGTCGTGCGGTCGAGCGTGAGAATGTGGCCGGAGGTTTCGCCGCCGAGAATGCCGCCGTGCGCCTTGAGCTGCTGCAGCACGTAGCGGTCGCCGACGTTCGCGCGCATGAACGGCACGCCGAGTTCGCGCATCGCGCGTTCGAGACCGTAGTTGCTCATCAGGGTGCCGACCAGCGGCCCGCCCAGGCGACCACTCACGTGCCAGTCGGCGGCAAGCGCGTAGAGCAACTGGTCGCCGTCGACGAGCGCACCGTGGCGGTCGACCATCTGCACGCGGTCGCCGTCGCCGTCGAAGGCGATGCCGAGGTCCGCGCCGCGTTCGACGACGGCGCGCATCAGCGCCTGCGGGTGCGTCGACCCGACCTCGCGGTTGATGTTGAGCCCGTCCGGCTGCACGCCGATCGCATGGACCTGCGCGCCGAGCTCGGAAAACACGGTCGGCGCGACCTGGTAAGTCGCGCCGTGCGCGCAGTCGAGCACGATCGACAGGCCACGCAGGTTGAGCGAGGCAGGCACCGTCGACTTGCAGAATTCCACGTAGCGCACGACCGCATCGCGCACGCGCACGACCTTGCCGATCGCTTCCGAGGCGACCGTGGTGAACGGCGCTTCCAGTTCGGCTTCGATCGCGGCTTCCAGCGCGTCGTCGAGCTTCTCGCCTTCGCCGGAGAAGAACTTGATGCCGTTGTCGTGGTGGCTGTTGTGCGAAGCGCTGATGACGATGCCGGCGCTCGCGCGCAACGAGCGCGTGAAATAGGCGACGGCCGGCGTCGGCATCGGTCCGAGCAGGCTCACGCCCGCGCCGGCGGCGACGAGCCCGGCTTCGAGCGCCGACTCGAACATGTAGCCGGACACGCGCGTGTCCTTGCCGATGACGACGTTGGTCACAGCGCCGCGCGCGGCGAGCACGCTGCCGACGGCGCGGCCGAGGCGCAGCATGAATTCCGCGGTGATTGGCCACTCGCCGACGCGGCCGCGGATGCCATCGGTGCCGAAGTAGCGTCTGGCGGTCACGGACGTGCGATTCGCGCAGCGGGAATCGAGCCCGCCGCCATCAATCGCCCATCTGCTTCTGGCGATGCTCCCAACGCTCCTGCGCGTCGAGGGACAACGTCGCGATCGGACGCGCCTCGAGGCGGTCGATGCCGATTTCCTCGTCGGTCTCCTCGCAGAAACCGTAGCGGCCTTCCTCGATGCGCTTGATCGCCTTGTCGATCTTGGCGATGAGCTTGCGGTAGCGGTCGCGCGTTCGCAGTTCGAGCGAGTTCTCGGTCTCGCGCGTGGCGCGCTCGGCCTCGTCGCCAACGTCGCGCACTTCATCGCGCAGGCTCTCGATGGTCTGGCGGCTTTCCTCGACGAGTTCCTCGCGCCACTTCGAGAGCTTGTCGCGGAAATACTGGAGCTGCGGCGGCCCCATGTATTCTTCCTTCGCGCTCGGCTTGTAGCCCTTGGGCAGCGGAATGGTCACGGTGGCCGGCAGCGCGTAGCGGCCGTCCTGCATGGTGACGCCGTTGTCGGCATCTGCGGGCTTCTTCACGGCTCGCGCCGTGTTTCCTTCAATAGATGATGTATTCGATCTCACGGAAGACTTGCTCGGCATCGCGGGTGAGGCGACGACCTTCTTTGATGGAGTGGATGCGGGTGCCGGCTTGGACGCGGGCTTTTTTGCCGCGACCGGCTTCTTCGCCGGCGCCGCGACCTTCTTGACGACTTTCGCGGGCGCCTTCTTGGCGACGGGCTTCTTCGCGACCGGTTTTTTGGCCGCGACTTTCTTCGCAGCCGGCTTGACGACCTTCTTCACCGCTGCGGTCTTCGCTTTCGCGACGACGGGTTTCTTCTTCGCGGCCGGCTTTTTCGCCACGACGGATTTCGCGGCCTTTGCTGCCTTGCGCGGCGCGGGCGCTTTCGCCTTGCCTTTCGCCTTGCTGTTCGCCATGTCTTCGATCGTCTTGTGACTCAAGCGGTCGCGTGTTATAGCCTAAGTGCCGACCCCCGGCAACCGCCGAAATCGCGCGATCCGCGCGGTTCAGGCTCGCCTTCCGGAAACCGCCTGCGACGGCGCGATGCCACGACTGTCCCTCTTACTGTTGCGCGGCTACAAGCGCATGATCAGCCCGCTGCTCGGCGCGCGCTGCCGCTTCCATCCGAGTTGTTCGGATTTCACGCGCATCGCCATCGCGCGCTTCGGTCTGCTGCGCGGGTTGTGGCTCGGCACCTGGCGCATCGCGCGCTGCAATCCATTGTGCGAAGGCGGCTGCGATCCGGTACCGTCGTCATTCCGACTCTTCCCCGTGCGCTGCAAGGCGCCGTACGAGGTTCCCCATGACTGACGCCAATACCCGCTGGCTCATCACCAACGCCGAACTCGTCAGCGACGGTAGACGTTTCCATGCCGACCTGCGCGTGAAGGACGGTCGCATCGAGCAGATCGGCGGCAACCTCGCCGTGCAGCCGGGCGAGCGCGTGCTCGACGCGAACGGCCGCTGGCTGCTGCCCGGCATGATCGACGACCAGGTGCATTTCCGCGAACCAGGCCTGACGCACAAGGCCGACATCGAGAACGAATCGCGCGCCTGCGCCGCGGGCGGCATCACCAGCTTCATGGAAATGCCGAATACCAGACCGCCTGCCACGAATCGTGCCGCGCTCGAAGGCAAGTACGCACGCGCGGCCGAAGTCTCGCGCGTCAACTACGCGTTCTATCTGGGCGCGACCAACGACAACCTCGCCGACATCCAGACGCTCGACCCGAAAGCCGCACCCGGCATCAAGGTGTTCATGGGCGCGTCGACCGGCAACATGCTCGTCGACGACCCGGCAACGCTCGACGCGATCTTCCGCGACACGCCGGTGCCGATCATCACGCACTGCGAGGACACGCCGACTATCCTCGCCAACGAAGCCGCCGCGCGCGAGCGCTGGGGCGAGGACATTCCGGTCGGCCAGCATCCCCTGATCCGCTCGCGCGAAGCGTGCATCAAGTCGACGCGGCTCGCGATCTCGCTGGCAAAAAAGCACGGCACGCGCCTGCACTTGCTGCACATCTCCACGGCAGACGAGTGTGCGTTGTTCGAACCTGGCCCGATCGCCGGCAAGCGCATCACCGCGGAAACCTGCGTGCACTTCCTGCATTTCTGCAGCGATGACTACGCGCGGCTCGGCGCGCTGATCAAGTGCAATCCGGCGATCAAGGACGCGCACGATCGCGAGACGATCACGCGCGCGCTCGCCGAATCGCGCATCGACGTGCTCGCCACCGATCACGCCCCGCACCTCGCCACCGAGAAGTCGGCGCAGTACGCGAAGTCACCGTCGGGCCTGCCGCTCGTGCAGTACGCGTTGCAATGCGCACTCGAACGCGTGTTCGACGGCGCACTCACGCTCGAACGCGTCGTCGAGGCGGTCGCGCATGCGCCGGCGACGCTGTTCAACGTGCACGAACGCGGCTGGCTGCGCGAAGGCTTCCATGCCGACCTCGTGCTCGTCGATCCGCACAAGCCGCACGCCGTGACTGCGCGCGACGTGCTGTCGAAATGCGGCTGGACGCCGTTTGAAGGCACGACGTTCCGATCGAGCATCGCCGCGACGTTCGTCAATGGCCGCCTCGTCTGGGATGGCGTGCGCATCGATGACGGCGTACGGGGCGAGCGTCTCGAGTTTTCGCGGTGAGCATCCTCCGCATGGCTGCGAAGCTGGCTTCGGCCACGGCGCTGCTCTGCGTCTCGGCAGCCGTTGCATCGGCCGACGGCGCCATCGCAGGCGGGTTTCCGGCGAGCATTCCACAAGGTTCGCTGATCCGCGCCCACGTCGATCCGCACGCGAAGGTGCGTTTCGCGGGCCGCGATGTGCGCGTCGGCCCGCGCGGCGAGATCGCGCTCGGCATCGGCCGCGACGAGAACGGCCCGGTCGCGGTCGATGTCACCGAGCCAGGCGGCAAGCGCGAACACATCGTCATCGAAGTCGCGCCACGCGACTTTCCGGTCGAACGCATCGTCGGCGTGCCGCCGAAAACCGTCGAACCGCCGCCCGAAATCGCCGCGCGCATCCAGCGCGAGCAGGCACGCGTGGTCGCCGTGCGCAAACGCGACGATGCGCGCGTGGACTTCGACGAAACCTTCCAGTGGCCGGTGACCGGACGCATCAGCGGCCGCTTCGGCAACCAGCGCGTCTACGTCGTCAATGGCAAGGACGTGCCGAAGTCGCCGCATTCGGGCATGGACATCGCCGTGCCCGCCGGCACGCCCGTGCATGCGCCAGCGAGCGGCATCGTCACCTTCGCCGATGCGGACCTCTACCTCACCGGCGGCACCGTGGTCGTCGACCACGGCCATGGCGTGAGCTCGAACTTCCTCCATCTCTCGCGCATCGACGTGAAGGTCGGCCAGCGCGTGGCGCAGGGCGAGGTCATTGGAGCGGCCGGCATGACCGGCCGAGCGACAGGGCCGCATGTGCACTGGGGCATGAACTGGTTCGACGTGCGGCTGGATCCGCTGCTGCTGGTTGCGCCGCAGGACTAGCCGCGCAACGTCGCGGCGCCGGATCGCGCATTCAGCGCAAAGTCGAAAAAGCGCACATTTGCGCATGGTATCGAGGACTACAATCGCGTCGATCCCCAGTTCGCACGAGGAATCGGCCATGCGCTACCTGCCCGCCTTCGTCCTCTTCATATGCTGCGCCCCGGCATTCGCGGCACCCCATGAGTTTTCCCTGTCGTCGACGCGGATCGAACAGCTCGGCGCGCTCGCCGTCGATGCCGACATGACCGTCGATGGCTTTCCGGACGGCAACGGCGGCAGCCACGACGTGCGCTTCAAACGCATCGACGTCTACGCGCCCGGCGCGCGCATCATCGCGGTTGGCGCAGACGGCGAACGCGAAGTGCCGCGCAGCGCGCGCATCGAACTGATCGGCAGCGACGCCAGCGGCGGGATGCGCGTGCATCTCGCCTTCGATCCCGGCTTCCGCAACGTGGTCGGATCGGGTTCTTCCGCGTCCGGCACGTTCGCGATCGGCGCGCGCAGCGACGACGGCGGCACGCATCTCGTCGTGCGACCGAGCGAGGAGGCCTTGCCGGCGGGTGTCAAGCCGCAGGTGATCGGCGGCGATGACGGCGTGCCGAACCCTTTCGCACCGCCCGCGCCGTTACTCGCGCTCGGCAATGACACGACGACGGCAACCCCACGCGGCGCGGTCGTCGCCATCGACGTGGATCACGAATTGCTCGTGACCCGTTTCGGCGGCACGGCAGCGGCGAACCAGACCGCGGCGAAGAACTGGATCGCCGACCTGTTCGCGACGATGAACGTGATGTACGTGCGCGATCTCAACGTGACACTGCAAGTGGGCACGACGATCCTGCGCACGGGCGCGACGCCATACACGATTGCGGCCAACGGCAACGCAAGCCAGACCGACCTGGCCAACTTCGGCACCTATTGGCAAACCAACTACGCAAGCACGCCGCGCACATTCGCAGCGCTGCTGTCCGGCCGCGAAACCGATACCAGCCATGCAGGATTCAGCGCCTCGGGCATCGCCTGGATCAATTCCTACTGCCGCAAACCGAGCAGTGGCGGCAGCTACAGCGTCAACAAGGTATTCACCAGCGCGCAGGTCGGCGTCGCCATTTCGGCGCGCATCGTCGGACATGAACTCGGCCACAACTTTGGCGCCGCGCACACGCATTGCACGAGCGCAACGACCGGCGCCTACCCGGTTTCGAGCGGAACGATCGACATGTGCGTGAGCGGCGAGACGATGAATACCGGATCGTGCTATTCCGGCTCGGCAACCGCTTGCCCCGCGAGCGGCCCCGGCGCACCGGCGGGCACGCTGATGAGCTACTGCAACACGATCGGTTGCGGCAGCGACCATCAGAACGTCCTGCAGTTCCATCCCGCGCAGATCACGACGTTGTCTGCGCTGATTGCGCAGAACGCAGCGTCGGGCTGCATTGCTTCGTCGGCCGACCTGATCTTCAGGAACGGCTTCGACTAGCGGAAATGCGGCGCGGGCGATGCCGCCCGCGCCGCGTCGCTCCTACTTGCGTTCGGCGTCCGTCTTGTCGCGCTCGGCGCGGAATTCGGAATCCTTCGGCCAATCGGGCCAGGCGCGCGAGTTCGCGAGCTCGTCGCCGAGGCGCCAGAGCAATCCGAGATCCTGCGCCATGCCGGTGAACGTCCAGCTCGCCTGCCATTCGTCGCCGGGCTGGTGGTAGCGGTTCTTCGTGTAGTCGGCGTGCGCGGCTTCACCCGCGGCGAGGCCGCCGTCGACGAAATCGTTGCCCGAGCCGAACGACACCGCGGGCACGCCGCGCTTGGCGAAGGAGAAGTGGTCGGAGCGGAAGAAGTAACCGGCTTCCGGATGCGGATCGGCGAGGAACGCACGGCCCATGTCCTTGCCGTCGGCGACGAGCTGGTCGAGCAGGCCGGACGACCCCGTGCCGGACGTCGTGAAGTTGCGCGCCGGGCCGGTCGGGTCGAGCGCGTCCATGTTGATGACGGCCACGGTCTTGCCGAGCGGATACAGCGGATTGGCCGCGTAGTATTCCGAGCCGAGCAGGCCCTTCTCTTCCGCGGTGACATTGAGGAAGACGACCGAACGCTGCGGCTTGGGCGCATGCGCGAAAGCGCGGCCGAGTTCGATGAGCGCGGCCGTGCCGGTCGCGTTGTCGACGGCACCGTTGTAGATGCGGTCGCCCTTCGCGTCGGGCTGGCCGACGCCCAGATGATCCCAATGTGCGCTGTAGAGCACGGCTTCGTCCTTGTGGCTCGTGCCATCGACGCGGCCAACCACGTTTTGCGAAGTGATCACACCGCTGTTCACGGCGTAGTGCGCGGAGAACGTCACGTCCTTGAGCACGGCCGGCTTGAACTCGCGCGTCTGCGCCTGTTTCTTGAGCGCGTCGAAATCCAGGCCCGCGCGCTTGAACAGGTCGACGGCGACGTCGCGCTGGATCCAGCCTTCGAGCCTGGGATGCGTTTCCGACGGGTTCTTGCGCACGATGTCGAACATGGTGTTCGTGTTGGAGTTCTTGACGGTCGCCCAGCCATACGAAGCCGGTGCCGTTTCGTGCACGACGAGCAGGCCGGCGGCACCGCGGCGCGCGGCCTCCTCGAACTTGTAGGTCCAGCGGCCGTAGTAGGTCATGGCCTTGCCGCCGAAGTCGCCGCTGCCGGTTTCGAAGTCCGGATCGTTGACGAGCACGATCGCGACCTTGCCTTTCAGGTCCAGGCCCTTGAAGTCGTCCCAGTTGCGCTCCGGCGCGGAGACGCCGTAGCCGACGAAGACGACCGGCGCCTTGTCGATCGATACCTGCTTGGCGCCGTCGAGCGCGGCGCGGATCGCGACGTCGGCGCCCTGTTTGAGCGGTTGCGCCTTGCCAGCGACATCGAACGCGAGCTGCGGCGTACCTTTGATGTCGGCGCGCAGCAGCGGCACCGGTTGCGTCCAGCTGCGCTTGCCGTCCTTGAGTTCTCCGCCCGGCTGCAGGCCGGCGGCTTTCATCTGCTCGATGACGTAGGCGACGGCATGCTTCTCGCCTTCGGTCGCGGGACCGCGGCCCTCGAACGCATCGGACGACAGCGTCTTGACCTCGTCGGACAAGCGCTGCGGATCGAACTTCGGCGCGTCACTCGCGTACGCGCACGAGGCGATGGCGAAGAGGATGGCAGCGCAAAGCGGATGTTTCATCGTCGAGCCCTCGGCTTGGGAAGGACTCGCGAGACTAGCAGTTCCAGATGCGTCGTCGCGCGTTCGCACGCGACGCACCCGGAGATTGCGGTGCGCGAAGCCCTGCCCCGCACACCGCGTTGCCCACTACTGACAGACCAGCGTCGTCGTCACCATTTCATACGGATCCAACGACGTTTCCGCATATTGCAGGCTCAAGGTATCGCCGGCAGCGACCGCTATCGTGTTCGTCGAGTTCGAACAACTGCCGGCACCGCCGTTGAGCGTGACGCTGCAGGCCAGCGCAGTGGCGGCGAAATTCTTGTAGACCGTAATCGTGATCGTGTTCGGTCCCGCGGCGAAATAGTTGTTGACCCCGACATTCAACGCCTTGAGCGTGCACGCAGCCGGCACGACCGAGAAATTCGGATGGGAGGGATCGAGCGCCGTCTGGCCCGCCTGCAGGCCCGTGGTCGATACGGGCGGCTGGTAGAACGGCCCGGTGGTGCCGGTGTTGACGAATCGCGAGACAAACGTCACCGCATTGAGGCCCATCCCCGCGCCGGTCGCGCCGGTCGGACCCGTGGCGCCGGTCGCGCCCGTTGCACCCGTAGGCCCCGTGACGCCGGTGGCGCCCGCAGGCCCGGTCGATCCGACGGCTCCGGTCGGGCCGGTCGCGCCGGTCATTCCCGTCGTGCCAGTCGCACCTGTCGGACCCATCGCACCGTCGGCGCCCGCGACACCTGTCGGGCCGATGGCGCCTGCGTCACCGGCCGCGCCGGTGGGGCCGACGCTTCCGGTCGGGCCGGAAGGTCCTGTCGGACCCATCGCGCCGGTAACACCGGTCGCGCCGGTGACGCCCATCGCACCCGTGGCGCCGGTCGCACCCGTCGCGCCGGCCGCACCCGTGGCGCCCGTCGCACCCGTGGCGCCCGCGACGCCAATGGCTCCCGCGTCGCCGGTCGCACCCGTCGCGCCGGTGGCACCCGTCGGGCCAGTCGGACCAGCCGGGCCCGTGGCACCGATCAACACGCCGTTGTCGCAGGGGCCGAGCATGCCGTCGGTACTGCCGAAACACAGCGGCGAATCCTGCGGCAAGGCCACGGACGGCGCCGCCGGCAACGCGACGTTCCCGTCCGCGCCCACCTGCAATGCCGCCGCGTTGGTGCCGGGCTTGACGACGACGAATCCGCCACCCGCAGGCGGCGTGACCGTTACATCGTCCGCCTGCGCTCGGGACACGACGAGACTCAACGAGGCCGCGACAGCGACCGACAATACGGACTTGACCATGATTTCCCCCCTGAACGATCACGCACGGCCGCATGAACGAAGCGATGACGCGGCACCGCATGAGCGACGCGTCGCGCGCGGCAATTGCCGCCTCACGCGTCGCCTGCCGTGGACGGCAACGCGAGTGGAAAAGGATACATCACCCCATCGATGCATCCGTCTTGCGTCGAAACACGCGTCGCTCAGGACGATGACCCGGCAGCGTCGACGGCATCCTGGAAATACGGCACGACGTCGCCCTTGATCTTGAGCGTGATCGGACGGCCGCGCCGATCGCGCGCGCGACCGGCGGCGACGCGCACCCAGCCTTCGCTGACGCAGTATTCCTCGATGTTGTTGCGCTCCTGCCCGTTGAAGCGGATGCCGACGCCGCGGGTGAGCACGGCTTCGTCGTAGTGCGGACTTTGCGGATCGACGCTGAGGCGATCGGGTGGCGTGTCGGACATGTGGGGGCTCCTTCGGTCGCAAGTCGGGCGCGCAGGATACGCGCAACCCGCCTGCGCGCGCGACGCGCAGACGCGTCCCTCAACGCAACTGGCTGTCCTTGCTGCCGCGGCGGTTGTAGCCGCTGAATGCCGCTTCCTCGTCGCGCGCGTTTTGGCAGGCCACGCACAGGCGCACGCCGGGCACGGCCTTGCGCCGCGCGGCAGGAATCGGCGCGTCGCATTCCTCGCAATGCGTCAGACCCGGCCCCTTGTTCAGGCGGCTGCGCGCGCGCTGCACCGCGTCGGCGACGGTCGCGTCGATCTGGTCCTGCACGGCGCCATCGCCAGCCCAACCGGTTGCCACTGCCTTTTCTCCGTCACGGGAACATTCGATCGCAGGATACGTCCGCAGGCGTTTGCGTGCCCGGCGATCCCTTTCAACATGCGTGCGGAACGCCGCTTTCCAATGTTTCGCGGAAATCCAGGGTTGACACCTTCGCGCCAAAACGTAATATGCGCGTCCCACGCGGGAATAGCTCAGTTGGTAGAGCACGACCTTGCCAAGGTCGGGGTCGCGAGTTCGAGTCTCGTTTCCCGCTCCAGATTCATCCGAAACCCCGGCGCGCCGGGGTTTCGTTTTTCTGCGGATTGCCGCAAGATCGCACGCCCTTCGCGCAAGCCTGCGAAGCTCGCCAGGATGGCGCAAGCGGGCTCCGTGGACGCAACACCGAAGTACCGTCACCGGCCTGGTGGCAGAGTGGTCATGCAGCGGACTGCAAATCCGTGAACGCCGGTTCGATTCCGACCCAGGCCTCCATCCGACGGCTCCGAATGCCCCAGGGCTTCCGTCGGAAAGCAAAAAACCCCGCAGTCCGCGGGGTTTTTTTGTATCTGCAGTCCGGAAAGCATCGGACGCCGACCCAGCGATGCGCGGCGTGCCGGGAGCGGGGATCGAACCCGCATATCCTTGCGGATGAGGGATTTTAAGTCCCTTGCGTCTACCAGTTTCGCCATCCCGGCATGGTGCGGCGAGCGCGCCAGTATAGAGGCTGGGAACGCGCTACTTCTGCTCGCGCAGGATCGGCCACGCCGCGAACACGTACTGCAGGCCCGACCAGATCGTCAGCACCGCGGCGATGACGAGCAACGTCTCGCCGACGTGGAACAGGCGCAGGCCTTCAAGATCGTGCTGGTAGAGCAGCACGACGATGGCAATGATCTGCATCGCGGTCTTCACCTTGCCGACGGTCGCCACGCGCACGGTCGCACGCTGACCGATCTCGGCCATCCATTCGCGCAGCGCGGAAATGCTGATCTCGCGCCCCACGATGATCGCGCTGGTCACCGCCATCAGCGGCGTCGGGCTTTCCTGCACGAGCAGGAACAGCGTGACCGCGACCATGAGCTTGTCGGCAACCGGGTCGAGGAACGCGCCGAACGCGGAGCCCATGTCGTAGCGGCGCGCGATCCAGCCGTCGAGCCAGTCGGTGAGCGCGGCGGCGATGAAGACGAGCGCCGCCGTGACGTTCGCGCCGCGGAACGGCAGGTAGAACACGATCACCATCACCGGCAGCAAGGCGATGCGGAACAGCGTCAACGCGGTGGGGATCGTGATCTTCATGAAGGCGCGATTTTATCCATGGAACGTGGCGTAGATGCGTTCCGCAAGCTGCCTGTTGATTCCTTCGACCGCCATGAGTTCCTCGATGCCCGCCTTCGACAGGCCGCCGAGGCCGCCGAAATGCTTGAGCAGGGCGGCGCGCCGGCGTGCGCCGACGCCCGAGATTTCCTCGAGCGTGCTGGTTTCGCGCGCCTTTTCGCGGCGGCCGCGATGGCCGGTGATCGCGAAGCGGTGCGCCTCATCGCGCACCGATTGCACGAGGTGCGAGGCCGGCGATTCGGGCCCGGGAAACAGCGTGCGCCCGGTCGCGGCGACGATCAGGTTCTCGTCGCCGGCGCGGCGCGCCTCGCCCTTGGCGACACCCACGATCGGCACGCCCTCCACGCCGAGCTCGTTGAGCACGTCGACCGCTTGCTGCAACTGGCCCTGGCCGCCGTCGATGAGCAACAGGTCGGGCAGCTTGCCTTCGCCTTCCTGCACGCGCTTGTAGCGGCGCGTGAGCGCCTGGCGCATCGCGGCGTAATCGTCGCCGGGCGTGATGCCGGTGATGTTGAAGCGGCGGTACTGCGATTTCTCCGGTCCTTCCGGACCGAACACGACGCACGACGCGACCGTCGCCTCGCCCATCGTGTGGCTGATGTCGAAGCACTCGATGCGCTGCGGCGTCTCGTCGAGGCCGAGCAGGTCGCGCAGCGCCTCGAAGCGCGCGAGCAAGGTCTGCTTGCTGGCCAGCCGTGCGGCAAGCGAGGCCTGCGCGTTGCGCTGCGCGAGATCGAGGAAGCGCGCGCGCTCGTTGCGCACGCTGTGCTTGATGTCGACGGCGTGGCCGCTGCGTTCGGCGAGCGCGATGGCGAGCGCGTCGCCGTCTTCCGGCGCGTCGCTGACGACGAGTTCGCGCGGCACCGGCCGGTCGAGGTAGTACTGCGCGAGGAACGAGCCGAGGATCGCGGCCACGTCGCTGCTGCCCGCGAGGCGCGGGAAGAAGTCGCGCGAACCGAGGCTGACGCCATTGCGGAAGAACAGCACGGTCACGCAGGCGACGCCGCCGCCGATCGCGCAGGCGATCACGTCCATGTCGGTGCTCGCGCCCTGCACGTAGTGGCGCGCCTGCACGCGCTTGACGGCGGCGATCTGGTCGCGGATCGCCGCGGCGCGCTCGAAGGCGAGATCGGCGCTCGCGCGTTCCATCGTCGCCACGAGTTCGCGCATGACGGTTTCGGCCTTGCCGTCGAGGAACAACTCGGCGTGGCGCACGCGCTCGGCGTAGGCGGCTTCGTCGATGAGGCCGACGCACGGCGCGGTGCAGCGCTGGATCTGGTATTGCAGGCAAGGCCGCGAGCGGTTGCGGAAATAGCTGTCCTCGCAGTTGCGGATGCGGAACAGCTTCTGGATGAGTTCCAGGCTTTCGCGCACTGCGCCCGCGCTCGGGAACGGGCCGAAATAGCGGCCGCCCTCGTTGCGCGCACCGCGATGGAATTCCAGGCGCGGAAACGCCTCGTACGCGGGCGCGTCCTCGCGCGACTGCGCAGCCGCGCCGCGCGCGCGCGTGGACGGTTTGCGCCCGGTCAGGTGGATGTACGGGTAACTCTTGTCGTCGCGCAGGACGATGTTGTAGCGCGGCTTGAGCGACTTGATGAGCTGCGCCTCGAGCAGCAACGCCTCGGCCTCGGTGCGCGTGAGGGTCGTCTCCATGCGCGCGATCTGAGAGATCATCGAGGCGATGCGCGGATCCATCTTCGGCTTGAGGAAATAGCTGCCGACGCGCTTCTTCAGGTTGCCCGCCTTGCCGACGTAGAGCAGCCCGCCCTGCGCATCGAACATGCGATACACGCCCGGCGCGCCCGTGAGCGTGCGCACGAACGCCTTGCCGTCGAAAGTGGTTTCCGCGTCGCTCATCCGCAGATCGTCGTTCGCGCGGACCGGAAAATCCAGCGTTTGTTGCGGAACCGCGCGTCGCGCTCACGCTGCGTCGAGCGGGCTGACCACGCCGCGCCCGCCGCGATTGAGCACATGCGTGTAGATCTGCGTGGTGCTCACGTCCTTGTGCCCGAGCAGTTCCTGGATCGTGCGCAGGTCGTAACCGGTTTCCAGCAGGTGCGTGGCGAAACTGTGGCGCAGCGCATGCGCGCCGACCGGCTTGACGATGCCGGTCGCGGCACATGCCCGCTTCAACGCCCGCGCAAGAATCGCGTCGTCAAAATGATGTCGACGCTCGCGACCATCCAATGGATCGGCGGAACGAGTCGCGGAGGGAAACACGAACTGCCAGCCGAACTCACGCCCGGCGCGCGGGTACTTTCGAGCCAGGGCATGGGGCATTTGCGTCTCGCCAAAGCCTTCGGCCAGATCACGTGCGTGCAGCAGGCGCGCGCGTTCGATCTCGCGCAACAACGGCTCGTGCAGCGAACGCGGCAGCATCGTGCGGCGATCCTTTCCGCCCTTGCCCTCGCGCACGCAGATCTCGTTGCGCGCGAAGTCCACGTCCTTCACTCGAAGCCGAAGGCATTCCATCAGTCGCATGCCCGTGCCGTAAAGCAGACTGGCGACGAGCCACGCCCGCCCTTCCATCGCCCCGAGCAATCCCCGCACCTCGTCCTGAGACAGCACCGTTGGCAGGCGGCGCGGCCGCTTGGCACGCACAACCTGCTGCAGCCACGGCAAGTCGATACGCAACACTTCGCGATACAGGAACAGCAGCGCCGAAAGCGCCTGATTCTGCGTGCTCGCCGAAACCCCGCCCTTTACCGCGAGACCGCTCAGAAACCGCTCCACCTCCGTCACACCGAGGTCGCGCGGATGGCGTTTGCCGTTGGCCAGGATGAACCGTCGTATCCAACCCGTGTACGCCCGCTCAGTGCGCAAGCTGTAATGTTTGAGCCGAATTCGGCGCCGAACTTCGTCCATCAGGCGCGGAGCATGCGGCTTCGTCGCACCGGCTGTTACACCCTCGTCTCCGAGCGGATAAGCCATTACACCCTCATCACCGCCTGATAGCACGGCCATGCTCAGGCATCGCGAGGGCGATGCGAAGTCGACAACTTCCTGATTTCGTGTAGGAAAAAGGCTTGATTCGTCGCAGGTCTTGTCTGACTATCCCGCGCTACACCCCGATTCCGGGGTCTACTTATAGTTAGCCACTACAGGAGAGATGGTGGAAACTGTTCCCTTTCAAAGATTCCGAGCGCGTATTGAGTACCTGCAGCAACTGACCCCTACCCTGAAAACGGTACCGGTGAAAAGTAGAGAGATTCGGCGAAACTGACCCAACGAGAGGAGGCGGTTTCGTCATGAGGAAGTCGAAGTTCACTGAGGAGCAGATCGCGTTCGCACTGCGCCAGAGCGAGACGGGAACGTCGGTGTCGGAGGTATGCCGGAAGATGGGCATTTCCGAGGTGACGTTCTACAACTGGAAGAAGAAGTATGGCGGCTTGGGCGTTTCGGAACTGCGGCGGCTGAGGCAGTTGGAAGAAGAGAATCGCAAGTTGAAGCAGCTCGTGGCGGATCTGAGCTTGGACAAGGCAATGCTGCAGGACGTCCTCCAAAAAAAGCTCTGAGGCCGGCGCAGCGCAAAGCGCTGGTCGGCCACCTACGCAAAGCTTACGGCGCGAGCATTCGGCGCGCATGCGGTGTGCTCAAGCAATCGCGTGCGGCGCTGGCGTACCGATCCAAGCGCCCGCTGCTGGATGCGCCATTGACCCGGCGCATCCAGGAGATCGCGCAAGCGCGCGTGCGCTACGGCGCGCGACGCATCCACATCCTGTTGCGCCGGGAAGGCTGGAAGGTCAACCACAAGCGCGTGCATCGCCTGTATGTGCTGGCGGGTCTGAACTTGCGGTCGAAGAAGCCGCGGCGACGCAAAGCCGCCGCCGATCGGTTGAAGCGTCCGACACTGTCGGCACCGAATCAGAGCTGGAGCATGGACTTCGTCTCCGATGCGTTGTTCGATGGGCGACGATTCCGGGCGCTCACCGTGGTCGACAACTTCAGCCGGGAATGTTTGGCGATCGTGGTCGGACAATCGCTGCGTGGTGAGGAGGTGGTGCAGACTCTGGATCGTCTGCGCAGGAAACGCGGCAAGCCGCAGCGTGTGCAGGCCGACAACGGGCCGGAGTTCGTCAGCGTCGTGCTCGATCGCTGGGCTTACGACCACGGCGTGACCATCGACTTCTCGCGTCCGGGCAAGCCGACGGACAATGCTTTCATCGAATCCTTCAATGGTTCACTGCGCGACGAATGTCTCAACGCCCACTGGTTTTTGTCGCTCGTCGACGCGCGCGAAAAGATCGAAACGTGGAGGAAGGACTACAATCACTTTCGTCCGCACTCGTCGATCGGCGACGTCACGCCCGCTGCCTTCGCCAAGGCGTTTCGGACATCCAAAAAATCGCCGAAATCTCAAACTTCGGGTGGCACCAAGACTGGGTAGGGGGCAAAATCGCCGAAATCTCAAACTTCGGGTGGCACCAAGACTGGGTAGGGGGCAAGACCGTATATGGCTCCAAGGTGGCATTTCACTCTTATCGGGGAGCGACCTAACAATTCATTCAAGCCGACGCCGCTTCGCGGCGCGGCTTAACTCAAGCGTTGGGCGCCATTTGAGGAACATCGCTTATGCAAAAAGATGAACAAGAAATCCGACAACTGGTCTCGACCTGGCTTGAGGCAAGCAAGGCTGGCGACGCCGAAACGCTGTTGTCGTTGATAACGGATGATGCTGTGTTCATCACTGACCAGAAAATCATGCGCAAAGACGATTTTGCCGCTGCTGCAAGAGCTCAGTCTGGATCTGACGCACCAAAATTTGACGGGTCAAGCGAAATTCAAGAAATTCAAATTCTTGGCGAATGGGCTTTTCTGTGGCAAACGCTCACGGTTAATATCGCTCTGCCAAGCGGAGGGAGCGCTACGACGCGAAAAGGTCACACGCTGACAATACTCAAAAAGCAAGACAATAAATGGCGGCTTGCTCGCGACGCCAACATGCTGGCGCCGGTGGATGACTGATGCCCAACAAGGCGCTGCAGCCTACCGCCAACCCGCTGGCGCGGGCTGCCGGCTGGGCTTCGGCGTTGGCCATCACAGGAGAGATTCGATGCACCCGTACAGAAACTTCCTGATCATGGTCGGCACGTCGGCAGCGCTCATGTTCTGCCTTACCTACCTCAACACCTACCAGCTCAGCCACGTCTGGTTTAGCTGGACCCGCTTGTTCATGACGATGATCATGGCGGGCTCGATGGCGCTGGTCATGCTCTTCTTCATGCGCCACATGTACAAGGACAAGCGCGCCAACTCCGCAATTGTCGCTGGCAGCGTAGTACTCATCGGGGTTGGGCTCTGGCTCGTGCGCAGTCAGGGCACCGTCGGCGACGTAGCATGGATGAAAGCCATGATTCCTCACCACTCCATCGCCATCCTCACCAGCGAACGCGCCCAGATTTCCGATCCTCGAGTTCGCAAGCTCGCGGACGGCATCATCGAAACGCAGAAGCGTGAGATCGGGGAAATGGAAGGCTTGATCCAAGATCTGCAGAGCGCTCCTGTCGCCCAATCACGGTGATGGCTAACAATTCGTCCAAGCCGACGCCGCTTCGTGGGTCGGCTTAACTCAGGCGTTAGGCGTCGCACAACGCGGCCCCCTGCCCCTACCTTATTGACCGGAGACGAGATGCCAAGACCCTTCGTGAACCTGCAGAACGTGGAATTCACCGATGTCGAGGAAAACGGGTACTACACGTCAAGGCGAGCTCAGTTCAGTGCAGAGATCGGGGCTCGCAAGCTCGGCTATAACCTGACGGAGCTGCCACCGGGGAAAGCCCAATGTCCGTTTCACTCTCACCGAGCGGAAGAAGAAATGTTCCTGATCCTTGAAGGAGAAGGCGAACTTCGCTATGGAACGGAGACATACAGGATTCGGAAACATGATGTCATCGCCTGTCCCACGGGCGATGCCACCACGGCGCATCAGATCATCAATACCGGCAGTGCCTCCATGCGTTACCTGGCGCTGTCCAACCTCTCGGACGTTGAAGTGTGCGAGTACCCTGATTCGAACAAGACTGGAGTGCACGCTGACGAGCCGGCCGGCAAAGGCCTGCACAAGATGTTCCTCTCTCAATCCACTGTTGCGTACTATGAAGGCGAGAGCAACCAGCCGCCGAAGCGCGACGCCTAACCCCTCGCCCAACCGGACGCGCTACGGCAGCCATCGCCTGGCCGCTCCAGGACATCGTGGCCATTGTCCTTGCGCGGCCAGTCTTCGTCTACCGCAGCGCGCCGGTTAGCTCGGGCGTCAGGCATTTCACCCCGGAGCAGCTCAATGAATCCCAGCACGATCACGGTCAACATTCCGGTCAAGCAGCTCGAACGTGCGGTCAAGTTCTATTTCGCGCTTGGTTTTGAGCCTCATCCACATTTTCGCGGCCCAGATTGTCAGTGCATGATCGTGACCGATCAAATTCGCGTCATGGTTCATCTTGCAGAAAGTCTCAAGAACTTCACTCCCAAACCGATATCCGACCCTGAAAGCTCGACGGGCGTCGTGGTTTGCCTCGATTGTGACAGCAAAGAACAAGTTGATGAGCTCGTCACACGGGCTGTTGCTGCTGGCGGCAAGCTTTATGACACGGCCCAGGATCTTGGGTTTGTATACACGCACGGCTTTCTCGACGCAGACGGCAATGCCTGGAGGCTCAATTGCATGAGCCGGAGCCATGCCTGACAATTCATTCACGCCAACGCTGTTTTGCGACGTGGCTTAATTCAAGCGTTGGGCCGCAAGAAAAGCGCCCAATGTCCTTAAATGAGAGCAACAGGGAGTCTCGCCATGATTGAAATCCTGCAAGACCTGCCCGACAACGTCGTAGGTTTCGTCGGCTCAGGCCACATAAGCGCTTCCGACTACGAGACCGTTCTAATGCCCGCGATCAAGGCTGCGCTCGAGAGGCACGAGAAAGTGCGAATTCTCTACCAGCTCGATAGCGACTTCGCAGGCTTTACGCCTGGCGCAATGTGGGATGACATGAAGCTTGGTTTGGGCCACCTGACTGCTTGGGAGAAGGTAGCGCTCGTGACCGATGTGAGCTGGGTTGCCCATGCCGCCAGCATGTTTGCGTTCGTCATGCCCTGCCCTGCTCGAGTCTTTGCCCTCGATGATCTGGCCAAGGCCAAGGCATGGATCGTGGCCTGACCATTCGTTCAAGCCGACACCGCTTCGCGACGTTGGCAAGTCTCCATGATTGTGGCCCTCCCGCCGCCGCAGAGGGGGCGGTTTGACTCAGCGTTCGATCACTTCGGCAGTCATTGCGCTGATCGATGCAAAGGAGCTTGGCTGATGGCTGGTGTTTCCATACTCGGAGTTCCGCATGACGCGAACTCTTCATTCCTGAAGGGGGCATCGGAAGCCCCGGCCCACATTCGCCCCGCACTGCTTTCCGACGCATACAGCTTGTGGACGGAGACCGGCGTTGATCTGGGCCTGCCGGGACGATTGATTGACCGCGGCGATATTCAGTTCAACAGTTCAACTGACCACTGGGAGGCGATCGAACTGGAAGTCGGCCGCCTTCTCGACATGGGCAATCCGTTGATCAGCCTGGGTGGGGACCACGCAATCACGCATCCGATCATGCGTGCCGTGAGAAAGAAACACTCAAAACTAACAATCGTCCATATTGATGCTCATCCTGACATCTATCACAGCTATCAGGACAATCCGCGTTCCCACACGTCCCCATTTGCGAGAATCATGGAGGAAAATCTCGCGGATCGGCTGATTCAAGTGGGGCTTCGCACGGTCAATGACCACCACAGAGCTCAATTCGAACGGTTCGGCGTCGAGCCTGTCGAGGCTGGAAGATGTTCGCAGGGTCTGACGTTGAATCTGCAAACGCCTGTCTATCTGTCCATGGACATCGATGCGCTGGACCCTGCCTACGCACCGGGTGTTTCGCACAGGGAGCCTGGGGGCCTGTCGACGCGCCAGGTCATTGACCTCATCCAGGGCATCGATCAACCCATCGTCGCAGCGGATATCGTGGAGTTCAACCCGCGCTGCGACATCTCGAACATGACCGCATTGGTGGCGGCCAAGTTGGTGAAGGAAATCGCCGGAATGATGATCAAGACCCATGCAAATGCGGTCTAACAATTCATTCGAGCCAACGCCGCTTCGGGGCGGCGCTTAATCGCGGCGTCATGCCCACCACGGGCCGAAGGCTCTCGATCGGGCCGGATTCTCAGATGCCGCCGACTCTCCCCATGAACGGCCGGTAGTAACGCAGTTCCGCGATCGAGTCGCGTACGTCGCTGAGCGCGGTATGCGCGGAGTCCTTGGAGAATCCGCGCGCGACATCGGGCGCCCAGCGTCGCGCAAGTTCCTTGACCGTCGAGACGTCCAGGTTGCGGTAGTGGAAAAAGCGTTCGAGCCGGGGCATCAGGCGATACAGGAAACGGCGGTCCTGGCAAATCGAATTGCCGCACATCGGCGACTTGCCCGGCGGCAGCCATTGCACCAGGAACTCCATCGTCAGCGCTTCGGCGGTGGCGATGTCGACGGTCGATTCGAGCACCCGCTGCCACAACCCGGACTTGCGATGCTGGTTGCGGTTCCAGTCATCCATCCCCTCCAGACGTTCGAACGCATGATGGATCGCGAACTCGGGACCTTCGGCAAGCACGACGAGGTCACGATCGGTGACAACGGTGGCTATCTCGAGAATGGAATCGCGATCGGGATCGAGCCCGGTCATCTCGAGGTCGATCCAGATCAGATTGTTTTCGTCGGGAACTTGCATGCGCTTCTTCGCTGTTGGTTTCACGCGAGTCTAGCAAGCGGCGCCAGCTTGGTATGCTCGCGCGATGGCGCAGACCTTTCTCTGGCACGACTACGAAACGACAGGCGCGGATTCACGCCGCGATCGTCCCGCGCAGTTCGCGGCGATCCGCACGACGCTCGATCTCGAAGCCGTCGGCGAACCGGTGTCGTTCTTCTGCAAGCCGGCGCCCGACGTGCTGCCGCATCCGGAAGCGACCCTCATCACCGGCATCACCCCACAGCAAATGCAGCGCGACGGCGTCGTCGAACCGGAGTTCGCTGCGCGCGTGCACGAACTTCTGGGCGCGCCGGGCACTTGCGGCGTCGGCTACAACTCGATCCGCTTCGACGACGAATTCACGCGCCAATTGCTCTACCGCAACTTCTTCGATCCGTACGAGCGCGAGTGGAAGGACGGCAATTCGCGCTGGGACATCATCGACCTCGCGCGCATGTGCTATGCGCTGCGCCCGACGGGCATTCAGTGGCCGACGCGCGAGGATGGCTCGCCGAGTTTCCGTCTCGAAGATCTCGCCCGCGCGAACCGCATCGCGCAGGCGCGCGCGCACGACGCCGTGTCCGACGTCGAAGCGCTGATCGGACTCGCGCGCATGATCCGCCTGCGCCAACCGAAACTGTGGCAGTTCTTTTTCGAACTGCGCCGCAAGCAGGCCGCGTTCGCGCATCTCGATGTCGCGCACATGACGCCCGTCATTCACGTCTCGTCGCGCTATCCGGCGGCGCGCGGCTGCCTTGCCGTGGTCGTGCCGCTGGCCATGCACCCGTCCTTGCCGAACGCGGTCATTGCCTACGATCTGGACGTCGACCCCGCGCCGCTGCTCGAGCTCGAGGCCGACGACATCGCCGATCGCGTGTTCACGTCGCGCGCCGACCTGCCCGACGACGTCGAACGCATTCCGCTCAAGGCGATCCACGCCAACCGCTCGCCCGCGCTCGCGCCGCTGGGTGTGTTGCGCGACGCCGACCATGCACGCATCGCGCTCGACCTGCCGCGCGCACTCGTTCATCTCGAACGGCTGCGCGGCGCCGATGGCATCGCCGAAAAGGTGCGCCGTGTGTTCGCGCGCGTCGCGGCGCGCGAGGCGACGCCCGATCCGGAACTCGCGCTGTACGCCGGGTTTCCCTCCGACGCCGACAAGCGCCTGCTGCGCGAGGTGCGCGCGACGCCGCCGGCGCAGCTCGGTCAACGCATGTTCGCCTTCGCCGATGCGCGCTACGCCGAACTCCTGTTCCGTTACCAGGCGCGCAATTGGCCGGACACGCTCGACGCGGACGGAGCGGCGCGCTGGAACGCGTTCCGCGAGCGCCGCCTCGAGTCGGCCACTTCGTTGACGACGCTCACGCGCGAGCAGTATTTCGCAACGATTGCCATGCTGCGCGCCGCGCCCGAGTCCACGCCGCAACGCAACGCCCTGCTCGACGCACTCGAGCAATGGGGCCGGGAAACCCGCTGAAAATCTCCAGAACCGCCATGCCGACGACTTACTTCTCGCCCGCCACGTTCAAGTTCCTGCGCGATCTCGCGCGCAACAACAACCGCGAATGGTTCGCCGCGAACAAACCCCGCTACGAAGATGTGCTGCGCCAGCCGTACCTGCGCCTCATTGCCGACCTGCAGGCGCCCATGGCGAAAATCAGCCCGTACTACCGCGCCGATCCACGCGCGCAGGGCGGATCGCTGTTCCGCATCCATCGCGACACGCGTTTCGCGAATGACAAGACGCCCTACAAGACCTGGGCCGGCGCGCGCATCGGCCATGAGCGCCGGCGGGAGATCGAAGCGCCATCTTTCTACATGCACATCCAGCCCGGCGACTGCTTCGCCGGCGGCGGCATCTGGCATCCGGAATCGTCGACGCTGAAGAAGATCCGCGAATTCCTCGCCGACAATCCCGCCGCATGGAAGAAGGCCGTGCACGCGAAGGCGTTCCGCGAGCGTTTCGGGTTCTGGGGCGAGCGCCTCACGCGCGCGCCGCGCGGCTACGATCCCGCGCACGAGCTCATCGAGGACATCAAGCTCAAGAACTTCGCGGCCGGCCGGAATTTTCCCGATGCGCTCGCCTGCACCGACGAACTGCTGCCGACCCTCGTCGACACGTTCAAACGCGTTGCGCCGATGATCGACTATCTGTGCGCGGCGCTCGATCTGGAATTTCAGGCAGGATGATCGACCACGGCTCCCCACGCGACACCGATCCAAACGGCAGCGCACAGCCGCGGCAATACCACTTCGGTGCGTACATGCTCGATGCCGAGGCACGGATGCTGTCACGCTCGGGCGAAGCCGTCGCGTTGCCGGCGAAGGCGTTCGACTGCATTGTCTACCTCGTCGAGAACCATCACCGCGCGGTGGGTCGCGACGAGTTGATCGCCGCGGTCTGGGGCAAGGTCGACATCGGCGACAACGTGCTCGGCCAGACGATCCTGCTCGCGCGCCGGGCGCTGGACGACAGCGGTCGCGGCCAGCAATTCATCCGCACCGTCATGCGTTTCGGCTACCAGTGGATCGCGCCGCTCGAAGCCCCCGCGCTGCCGGCGCCCCCGAGTCCGGCCGTGGTCGACGCGAAAGCGCCGGACGAAGAGATTCCGGCGCCCGCATCGACATCGAACCGGCGTCGACGCCTGGCTGTCGCGGCGGGAGTCCTGCTCGCATTGTCCATTGGCCTTTTACTCGTATTCGCTGCGCGGCGCCCCGCGGTCGCGCCGGTGTCCGCTCCGACGGCTTCGCCGCTGCTGCTCGTGTTGCCGGCGCGAGTCCACGACGGTGCCGACAGTGCGTGGATGCGGCTCGGCATCATGTCCCTCGTCGCCGAACGCCTGCGCGCGTCGGGCGTCGCGGTTGCGCCCGACGAAAGCGTGGTTGCGCTCGCGCAGGCGTACGCGCGCGCGCAGGACGATCCTGCCCAGTTGCGTGAACTTGCTGCAGCGGCGGGTGCGCATGTCGTGGTCGCCATCGATGCCGAGTTCAGGGGCGGCGCATGGCGCGTTGCGCTGCGCATGCCGCTTGCCGGCGGCGCGGAACAGACGGCGAGCGGCGTCGATGCCGACGTGCTGACAGCCACGCGCATGGCAACCGACGCGCTGGCCGCGCGCATGGGATGGCCGCTCGAGTCCCATGCGCCTGCTTCCATGGCAACGTCGGCGGACGACGCACTGCTGCAGCAGATGCATGCGGCGCTGCTCGAAGAAAAACTGGCGCTGGCGCGCTCGCTGCTCGATGCAGCCACGCCCGCGCAGCGCGCCCTGCCGGCGCTCCGGCTCGCGGCGGCGCGCATCGACTACGAGGCGGGCCGCCTGGACGCGGCACACGACGCGTTCCGCGCCTTGCTCGACGACCCTGCCACCGCGACCGACGAGCAGGCGCGCGGCGAAGCCTGGAACGCGCTTGGCGGTATCGAACTCCTGCGCAAGGAACCGAAAACCGCATTGCCGCTGTTCGACGAGGCAATCCGGGCACTCGCGCCGCTGCATGCCAACGACCTGCTCGGCCGCGCCTACGGCAACCGCGCGATCGCGCACGCGATGCTGGAGGACTACGACACCGAGCGCGCCGATCTCGCCCAGGCGCGCATCGCCCTGAGTACGGCCGGCGATGCGCTCGGGCTGGCGATCCTCGATTCAAACCGTGCCGCGTCGGAGATGCGCCGAGACCGCTATGCCGAAGCTGCACGCATGCTCACCGCCTCGGTTGACCGCTACGCGGCATTCCGTGCCTACGCGGCGGAACTCAACGCGCGCTCGAACCTCGGTCTTGTCCAGCTCGCGCTGCTCGAGCCGGAGGCGGCGCTGGCGACCGATCGCCGCATCGCCGAACTGCTGGACAAGGTGCCCGCGTCGGATGCGCGCCGCGTCGCCAATCTGACGCGCGTGCAGATCCTCATCGGCAACGGCCGCAACACGGCAGCCGCGGCGCTGCTCGAACAGATCCGGCGCGAATCCGCCAGCGAGCCGGCGGCGCTTGCGCATGTCGCCAGCCTCGAGGCGCGGCTCGCGTTCGGCGCCGGCGACCTGGAGCGCGCCGGTCGCGAGGCCCGCGCCGCCATCAAGGCACCCATCCCTCCCGACGATGCCCGCGATCGCGGCACGAACTGGCTGATCCTCATTCGCGCCGAACTCGCACGCCACGACGTCGCCGCGGCCGACGAGAACCTCGCCCGCGCGCGCGCGTGGGCCGACAGCGAAACCTTGCCCAATGCCCTGCCCCGCATCACGCTGGCTCGCGCCGAGCGCGCCGTGTACGCCGGCGATGCCGCGGCCGCTCGCGGGCTGTTCGACGAGGCGCTCGCACAAGCCGAACGCGGCGACGTGCCGATCGATCGCGTCGCCGTCTCGGCCGAGTACATCCACTGGCTGCTCGAGCAGCGCGACTTTGCGCGCGCCAGCGTCGTCGCCGAGGGCATTGCGAGCTGGGCCGGGCACGACTTCACTGCCGCGCTGGCCCAGCTCGAGGTATTCCACGCGCTGCGCGACCCGAGCGCCTGGCGCCAGGCGCTCGAGCGCACGCGCGCACTCGCCGGGGAGCGCGCGATCCCGCCGGCGTTGACCACGCGCGGCCCGGAATGACCATTGGACGGCCCGAAACGCCCATTCGCACGGGCATTTGATGGAAACGTGACGTCTTTCGGATGCATTCGGCCGAGCGTAGTCGCAGATTCGGGCGGCTGGCGCCGCTGCGCCGTTCGTCGAGGTTTCAACATGCTCCGATTCGCTTACCGCTCCCTTCTCCTCGCCTTCGCCGCCGCCGTCGCCATGCCTGCGGCGGCAGCCGACGGCGATCTCGACCCCACGTTCGGCCGCGACGGAATCAGCCTGATTTCGCTCGACGGCGTCGAGGGCCACGAACTGCGCGCCTTCGATTCGCTCACGCTGCCGGACGGCAAGCTGCTGTTCGGCGGTTCGCGCAATCTCCGCATCGGCGGCAATCCCGATCCGAACATGCGGCCGATGCTGGCGCGCCTGAACGCGGACGGCACGGTGGACATGAGCTTCGGCAGCGACCCGGCCAATCCGGGCATCCTCGTGCTGCCGTCGATCTCGCCGACGGCGATCCAGCGCATCGAGGCGGTGCGCCGTCTCGACGACGGTTCGATCGTCGTCGCTGGCAGCGCCTTCGCGATCGGCCCGGTCAGCGGCTGGATCGAAAAAATGGACGCCAACGGCAATCCCGACGCCAGCTTCGGCGATGCCGGACGCGTCAACATCGCCAGTACCTACGTGCACGGGCTCGACATCGATGGCCGTGGCCGGCTCGTCATCGCGGGCGAGCGTCTCGTCCACCTCGACGGCGACCCCGCCAACACCTTGCGCGGCTATCGCGGCTACGTGGCCCGGTTGAATCCCGACGGGCGTTTCGACGACTCGTTCGGCTCGAGCGGCGACGGCAGCGTGCTGCTCGACGCCGATGTGCAGGCCGACAACATCTACGTCGCCGGCATGGCGCTTGATGGCGCCGATGGTGTCTACGTCGGCGGCACCTACGAAGACAACACCACGCCGCTCTCCCAGTTCTCGCTGGTCCATATCGGCGCCGATGGCCAACTCGACGGGAATTTCGCGAATGGCGGCTGGCGCCGCTTCGCCATGGCGGGCGACAGCTCGACGGGCAACGGCATCGACGTGCTGGCCGCAAACCCGGCGGGTGGCGTGACCTTCGTGGGACATCGCGACAACGGCGACGGCACGACCAACCTCGTTGTCGGCCAGGTCGACGCGCTCGGCGCGGACGACGCCGGCTTCGGCGACGCTGCGACACCGGGCTACCTGCCGCTTTCCGTGCCGGCTTCGGCCTACTACCGCAACGCCACCGAACTGCGCCGCCAGGCCGATGGCAAATGGCTGGTCGGAGTGTCCTACGCCGCCGAGGAGAAAGAAGATTTCATCGCCGCGCGCGTGCTCGCCGACGGCGCGCTCGATGCGTCCTTCGGCCGCGACGGCGTGGTTGATCTCGACCTTGCCCCCGACGGCGCATACAGCGACCTCATGACGATGACGCTGCAGAACGGCCAGCCGATCCTCGCCGGCATCGTCAAGCAGGACCCGTCTTCGATGTTCGCCTCGCTGGGCGTTGTTCGCCTGCTCGGCGGCGCGGGCGACGACGACACGATCTTCAGCGACGGCTTCGACACGGCCACGCCGCCCAGCGGCGTCGTCAGCACCTACGACGACCTGCCCGAAGGCTTCCTCGGCGAGAGCTATACCTACAACGGCGTGACCTATCACGACGCCAACGGCATCGGCGGCGTCTTCCCCGACGGCTCGACGTTCGAGGCCGACGACGTCGGCAGCAACTTCACCGTCGAGAACGCCGGCTATTACTTCGACGACTATCCCGACTGGGGCTCGTCGCCGAACGTACTCACCTTCGGCGATGTCTACATTCCCGGCGAGAACTTCTCGATCGGTCCGCTCGTGCGTGCCAGCATGGATCTCGAGACGCCGGCCACGGCGGCGACCCTGCAGATGGTCTACTACGAGCATGGGCCGTGGGGCGGCATCGAAATCCATCTGGACGCATTCAATGGCGGCGAACTCGTCGGCTCCGACGTCGTGACGCTCGCCGGCGGCGGCGATCGCGACAACCTGGCCACGAACACGCTGTCGGTCAGCGGCGTCGAGTTCGATTCGCTCAAGCTCTATGCGACCTACGACGGCCAGCCGACCGCGCCGCGAGTGATGATCGACAACCTCGACATCGTGCCGGCGAAGTGAAAACGACCCTCGGCGCCGCAGGCACGCGGCGCCGAGGTTCCCTCCGGTTTCAGCGTCGCCGCGGCGACGGTTCGCGCACCACCACGGTTGCCGTCATTCCCGTCGCCAGCGTGAAACCGGCTGGCAGGTGCGCCGTGTCGATCGCGATGCGCACCGGCACGCGTTGCGCGAGGCGCACCCAGCTGAAGGTCGGCGTGACGTTGGCGAGCAGGCTCGCGCCGGTCGGGTTGTCGGTGTCGCCGATGCCGCGCGCGATGCTCTCGACCTTGCCGCGCGCGACCACGTCGTTGGCGAGGAAGCGGATTTCGACCGCGTCGCCGACATGCACGTACGGCAGTTTCGTTTCCTCGAAATAACCGTAGATCCAGTACGAATTGCGATCGATCAACGCGATGCGCGGCGTGCCCGCGGCCGCGTAGTCGCCGGGATGGATTTCGAGGTTGGTCACGTAGCCGTCGACTGGAGCGCGTACCTGCGTGCGTTCGAGGTCGAGCTTCGCGCGGTCGAGCGCAACGCTGGCCTGTTCGACGGCGGCGATCGCCTGCTCGCGCGCCGCGCCCGCCTGGTCGCGCGCGGCTTGCGCCTGGTGCAGCGTGGCACGCGCCGAATTTTCGGTGGCCACCGCATCCGAACGCGTTTCGGCGGACACGATGTTGCCCGGCATCTTCTGGCGACGTTCGGACTGTTCGGCGGCTTTCTCGTACTCGGCGCGGCGCGCCGAGATCGCCGCGCTCGCAGCCTGGCTGCCCGCGCCGGCGGCACGCGCGGCCGCCTCGGCGGCGGCGAGGTTCGCCTGCGCCTGGTCGACCGCGTACTGGAAGCGCGCGCGATCGACCACGAACAGCACGTCACCCTTCTTCACTTCTTGGTTGTCGCGCACGGGCACCTCGGTGACGATGCCGGACACGTCCGGCGCGACGCGCACGACGTCGGCACGCACGCGCGCATCGCGCGTCCACGGCGAATACATGTAGCGATTCCACAGCGCATGCGTGACCAGCGCGGCGACCAGCACGATCGCGGCCGTCAGGGCGAAGCGCAGGATCGACGAGATTTTCATGGCGACATTCCGTGCAAGGCGTATCAGGTCAGGGGACAGTGGACTCAGCGCATCGCGAGCAGGCCGAGGCCGCCGAACACGCAGGCGAACAGCGCGAGCCGGAACAGCGGCGGATGCCAGACATGGCGGTACAGCCCGAAGCGTCCGACCAGCCAGTCCAGTCCCCACTGCAGCAGCAGGCTGGCGAGGAAGATCGGCAGCAGCGTCGGCACGAGCGCATCGAACAGCGCGATCTCACGCGGCATGGGGCTTTTCCTCCGCGGGAACATGGGCGCCGAGCACGGAGCCCGTGTCAAGCAAGGCCAGGCGGATCAGATGCAGCGGCGACCTCAGCGCAGGATGCGCAGCTGCCTCGTCGATGGCCGCCGCGATGAGCCGGCGCGCGCGCGCATAGCGTTCATTTCCGGGAGTCGCGTAGAGATCGGCCAGCGCCGCCAGTGCCGCCTCGATGTCGTCGCGCAGCCGCGCGGAAACCTCGGCCTGGGCGAGCGCCATGCGCAGTTCGATGACCGCGCGACCGGTTTCCTGCACGGCGAGCGACCACGCCAGCCCCTCGCGCGAAGGCGGACTGCCCGCGCGCGTGTGCGCGACGATCTGCGCGGCGACGTCGCGACTGGCGCTTTCGAAACGCGGCAACAGCCCGCGCAGCGGCCATTCGCAGGCGTGCACGAGTTGCATGCGCAGCTTGTGCAGCAGGCGGCGCAACAGCCACGGACTGTCCGACGTGCCGGCAAACAGCATGAACGCGACGCCGGCGCCGCCGACGCCGAGCAACTGCGACAGGCTGTCGTTGATCGAATGCAGTGCGTTGTAGTCCATCGGGTTCTTCGCCGCGATCGTGTACAGCAGCGCCAACAGGTAACCCGCGCCGACACCGGGCCAGGCCGGCCTCGCGCTGAGGTAAAAGCCGGGCAGCAGGAACGGCACCAGCGCGGCGCAGAACAGCACGAATCCGTCCATGTGGATCAACACGCCGTACACGCAGGCGATGCCGGCGACGATGCCGAGCGCGTAACCGACCAGCATGTAGCGGATCGCGCGCAGCGGATCGGGCAAGGTCGCCATGAGGCCGCTGAAGATCGTCGCGATCAGCATCGCGCCGGCGCCTTCCGGCCACGCGGTGTCCAGCCAGAACAAGCCCATCGCGAACATCGTCAGGGTCGCGCGCACGACGACGATCGCGGCGCCGGCCCAGTCGTTGGCATGGCTGAACGGCGCCGGTTCGACCAGTCCGCGCGCGGCGCGCGGCGAGGCCAGCAATGCGTAGGCATCCGTGTAGTCGTGCAGTTCCGCGGCAATGCGCATGACCAGTTCGGCGCCGGTATCGAAGTCGAGCCGTTCAGCGCGAGCGTGGAGTCCGGCGCGAAGTCCGCGTGCCTGCGCGACGAGGCGCTCGTGCAGCCCCGACAGGCGCTGCGCCAGCGCAGGCGCCTGCGCGGCCACGCGCGGCTCGCTGCCGGATGGGCCGAGCGCATCGGCAAGTTCGCCGGCGAGCATCATCAGACGCTCGCGCACCGGCGCATGCGCCTCGCCCTGCAGCCGATTGAGCAGGTGATGCAGCGAGTGATAGCTCGTCGACGCCGCCATGAACGCGTGGTTGAACAGGCGCAGGCGCGGACTGCGCTGGCGCACGCCGGCGTCCTCGAACACGACCGAGCTGCGCTGGCTTTCGATCTGCACCACCTCGCGCACGAAGCGCAGGTGCGCCTTCTCGAGGTCCGCGCGCGGCAGCGCGCCGCGCAGGCTGTCGCGCACGAACACGATGAAGTTCGCGAACTGGCTGCGCACGCCGTCGCGCAGCACGTCGCCGAGCCGCTGCGGGAAGATTGCGTCGCTGACGATGCCCGCGACGAAGATGCCGAGCATCACTTCGCTCACGCGCATCACCGCCGAATCGAACACGTTCTGCGGATGGGTGACGACGGGCAGCGCGACGATCGCCGCGGTGTAGCCGGCGAGCACGAAACCGTACGACCTGAAATTGCGCTGCAGCGAGGCACCGCCGGCACACAGTCCGATCCACAACGCCGTGCAGGCGAGGAAGGGAACGCGCTGCTGCGGAAAGGCGCCGACGATCGCGAATGCGACGGCGCAGCCGACGAGGGTTCCCAGCGTGCGGTAGAAACTCTTGGCGATGACCATGCCGCTCTGCGGATGGATCACGATCGCGACCGTCATCATGGCGGTGCCCGGCTGTTCGAGGTCGAACCTCATCGCGAGCCAGCCGGTCAGCAACACGGCGAACGTCGCCTTGGCGACGAACAGCCAGTCCAGCGCGGCGCCGCGCAGCCACGCGAACACCTCGCCGGGACGCACCCGGGACGTGGAACCGGAAAGGCGTTCCGCCGCGGCGCTCACGTCACAGCGCCTCCGTATTGTCGAACATGCGCCGCAGCAGCGCCTCGAAGCGGGCGCATTCGCCGGCGCTCAGGCCGCGCACGCTGGTGTCGAGCAGGCGCGACATCTGCGGCAGCAACGACTCGATGCAGCGGCGCCCGCGCGCGGTCAGCGACAACACGACCTTGCGACGGTCGCCATCGGAAACGGCGACGCGGTTGATCAGCCCCTTCCCGCACAGCGCATTGCACACGCGCGTGATGTTCGCCGCCTTCTCGCCGGCCGCGTTGCCAAGTTGAGAGGGATTCACGGCATTGTCCGGGCTGCCGTAGATCATCATGAGAACGTTGTAGTCGGTGTGATTGAGACCCTGTTCGCGCAGCACCGCGTTCGCTGCATCCTGGACGTGCGCATGGATGTGCTTGATCAGGCGCACGAGCACGGCCGCATCGCGCGGGAAGCTGGCGAAGCGTTCGCGCGTATGCAGGATGCGCGCTTCGGTGTCGTCGAAGCTGCTCATGTTCCGGATCGATGGCTTTGCACGGCAGGAATCTTACTTGTATATATTACATAAGTAAACCATCTACTTTCGGAACGTTCATGCTGCACCCGCAGATTGACCGTGCGGGGGACGCACCGTAACGTCCAGTACGCTGCCGTACGGAGATGGGGAGATCTGCGCCGGCAGGCGATCTCGTTCACGCTCCGACCAAGCGGCCACGGCCGCAGGGACGCGTTCCGCGCCGCTTCGCCGCGAGCCAGAAACCGGCCGCCTGCCCCGTCGTGCGGCCGCGGGGAGAGACCATGCGTCGTACCGTTTCCGCGCTGCTGCTCGCAGCCATGTCCTGTGCCGCGCAAGCGGCCACGTCCACCACCGGCGTCGCCTTCGTCCACGGCACCGGCAGCCAGACCAACGCCTACGCCGACTACTGGCAGGCGCCGATGGTCGACACCGTCCGCCAGGGCCTCGTCAACAAGAGCAACTACGTCGTCATCAACTGCGACTTCAACCAGTACATGTGGGACAGCCGCGCCGCCGGCTGCCTCGCCACGCAGCTGACGAGTTTCCTCAACACGCACAACGTCACCGACCTCGTCGTCATCACGCACTCCAACGGCGGCAACGTGATGCGCTGGATCCTGTCCAACCCGACCTACGACAGCCGCTATCCCGCGATCATCAGCAAGATCCGCTGGGTCAACGCGCTCGCGCCGTCGAGCGCGGGCACGCGGCTTGCCGACGCGGTCATGGCCGGCAACGTGTTCGAAAGCGCGCTCGGCTGGCTGCTCGGCTACAAGACCGACGCCGTGCGCCAGCAGCAGACGAGCTGGATGGCCTACTACAACCAGAACTACCTGTATGGCACCAGCGGCCGGCCGGCATTGCCGAAGGGCTTCTGGACCGTCGCCGGCACCGACGTGGTCAGCGCGGTATGGAATTCCGACGCGTACTGCGGCGGCTACACGCAGAGCGTGGGGCTGGAGATCACGCAGAACTGGCTGTCGAGCTGTTCGGACGGCTTCATCGAGTGTTCGAGCGCGACCGCCGCGGGCAGCCTGTGGTTCTACGACAAGAACCGCACCGGCGGCAAAGTGCTCAACCACAACCAGAGCCGCCGCGCCTGCTTCGGCCTCCAAACCATCCTGCGCAACGACCTCTGAGGAAAACGACCATGAAGCATTCCAAACATCGTCCGCTTCTCCTCGTCGCCGCGCTTGGACTGGGCCTGGGCGCCCCCGCGTTCGCCGCCGATGCGCTGCTTGCGCGCGCGCCGCAGGATCTCGTCGCGACACGACTGGTGACGCCGGCGGCGAAAGCGCTCGATACCGCCGCGCTCGACCGCAAGCCCGTCGCGCTGTCGTGGGCGCTCGACGCCGGCAACGCGCTCGATGCGCGCCCGCAGGCGCACGTCGCGCAAAGCCGCGAATACTGGATCGACGCCAGCGAAAGCGAACTGCGCAACGGCATCCGCCTGCCGCTGAGCGCGCCCGGCGCCGTCGTACGCCTGAGTCCGCACGGCGGCAACGTCGACGCCGCGCTGGCACCGGCCGATGTGCAGGTCAGCGTGGCCGGCAAGCGCGCCGCCAATGCCGTGCGCGACGTGGCGAGTGCCGACGACCTGCGCGCCGCCGGCATGGACGTGCCCGGCGGCAGCCTCGCCCTGCGTCTTGCCGACACGGTCGACGGCGAAGCCCGCCTCGCCGTGCCGACCGCGCGCGGCGCCTACCTCGTGCATGTGTTCGAGCCGGCCAGCGGGGTCGTGCTCGGGCTCGCCGCCGATCGCGACGGCATCGCCGGCGGCGACCGCATCGGCTTTCACGCAACGATCGCCGGCGCCACGCTCGACCGCATCGGCGGCATCGTCAACGCGCCCGACGGCAGCAGCCAGGACGTCGACTTCGTGCGCCAGCGCGACGGCAGTTATGCCGCGAACGTGACGCCCGACCTCGCCCATGCCGGCGGCCCCGGCCTGTGGGAAATCCACGCGTTCGGCGTGACCGCGGGGAAAGCCGCGATCCCGCGCGACGCCAAGACCGCGTTCGCGGTCAGCCTGCCCGTCGCGCGTCTCGACGGCGGCGTCGCGCGCGCTGCGACGGCGTCGAAGAATGGCGGCGTCGCATTGCGCATCGGCGTGGAAGCCAGCATTGCCAGCCGCTACGGCCTGTCCGGCGTGCTTTACGGCACCGGCGCGGACGGCCGCCTGCATCCGGTTGCGATGGCGCAATCGGCGGCATGGCTGCCGGCCGGGCACGGCAGCATCGAGCTGCGTTACGACGCGGCCTCGCTGTCGCTCGACGCGCCCTGGGAAGTGCGCGACCTGCGCCTCGTCAACCAGGCCGACTTCAGCCTGCAGGAACGCCGCGAGCGCGCCATCGCCTTGCCGTGAGTCATCGACGCGGCCGCCCACGTGGCGGCCGCGTCGCCTTCGGCGAGTGTTCGCAGCCGATCGGCCCACTGTTCGTTTCCGGACAGTCGCGTCGCGGACATCACGGAAGACCCTTGTAAAATCAATACAATAGGATTTCCGTCGCAGTTGGCACGGGGCGTGCTGTAGTACTGGCATGGACATCGCCCGCCCCGAACTCAAGCAACGCAAGCGCCGCCGCCAGCTCATCATCGGCGCCGTCGTCGTCTCCCTGCTCGCCGCCGCCGGCATCGGCCTCGCCAAGCTCGGCCCGGCCCTGCCCTCGGTCGAGAAAAGCAGCGTCCTCGTCGATACCGTCAAGCGCGGCGAACTGCTGCGCGAAGTGCGTGGCCCCGGCACGCTCGTGCCCAAGGAGATCCGCTGGATCGCCGCCGAAACCGCCGCGCACGTCGAACACATCGTGGTCAAGCCCGGCGCCGTGGTGACGCCGGACACGATCATCCTCGAACTCTCCAATCCCGAGGTCGACGACCAGCTGCTCGCGGCGAAGACCGCCGTGACCGCGGCGCAGTCCGACCTCGCCGCCAAGCGCACCGACCTCAACTCGAAACTGCTCGACGAACAGTCTTCGCTGGCCCAGGCGAAGAGCGACTACGAATCCAACCGCATGCAGGCCGAAGCGGAAAAGCCGCTCGCCGAGAAAGGCATCATCCCCGGCGTGCAGTACCGCAAGACGCTCGTCGTGCTCGAACAGTTGAAGGAACGCGTGTCGATCGAGGAACAGCGCGTGGTCGAGTTCCAGCGCAACATCGCCGCGCAGGTCTCCGCCGAACAGGCGCGCCTCGACCAGCTCGTCGCCACGCGCGAACTGCGCCAGCGCCAGGCCAACGCGCTGCACGTGCGCGCCGGCATCGACGGCATCCTGCAGCAGGTGCCGGTCGAGGAAGGCCAGCAGGTCGCGGCCGGCGCGAACCTCGCGCGCGTCGCCAAGCCGGGCGAGCTCATGGCCGAGTTGCGCATCGCCGAGACGCAGGCCAAGGACGTCGCGCTCGGCCAGCCGGTCAAGGTCGACACGCGCAACGGCATCGTCGACGGCAAGGTGCTGCGCGTCGATCCGGCCGTGCAGAACGGCAGCGTGCAGGTCGACGTCGAACTCACCGGCAAGCTGCCCGCCGGCGCGCGCCCGGACCTTTCCGTCGACGGTACGGTCGAGATCGACCGCCTGCCCGACGTGCTCTACGTCGGCCGCCCCGCGTTCGGCCAGCCCGATTCCGAAGTGCGCCTGTTCCGCGTCGGCGCCGACGGCGTCGCCGCGCGCGTGCCGGTGCGCCTGGGCAAGAGTTCGGTCAACCAGATCGAGATCGCCCAGGGCCTCGCCGCGGGCGACCGCGTCGTGCTCTCCGACACGAGCGCCTACGACCAGTACGACCGCATCCGCCTCAAGTGACGCAACGCCTCCGCGATTTCGCGCATCCCAACCAGACACACACGCTGCCGCAGGAACCCGAGCCCATGACGACCGACAACCAAGCGCTGATCCACCTTGCCGGCATCAAGAAGGTATTCCTTACCGACGAAGTCGAAACCCACGCGCTCGCCGAAGTGCACTTCGACATCGCCAACGGGGAATACGTGTCCATCACCGGCCCGTCCGGCTGCGGCAAGTCGACCCTGCTCGCGATCCTCGGCCTGCTCGACACGCCCAGCCACGGCACCTATCGCCTCAACGGCCGCGAAGTCGCCGACATCAACGCCAGCGAACGCGCGCACATCCGCAACAAGGAAATCGGCTTCGTCTTCCAGGCGTTCAACCTGATCGGCGACCTCACCGTGTTCGAAAACGTCGAGCTGCCGCTGACCTACCGCGACGGCGTGTCCAAGGCCGAACGCCGCGACCGCGCGATCCACGCGCTCGAACGCGTCGGCATGGCGCATCGCGTGAAGCACTACCCGGCGCAGCTCTCCGGCGGCCAGCAGCAGCGCGTCGCCGTCGCGCGCGCGCTGGTTGGCCAGCCTTCGATCCTGCTCGCCGACGAACCGACCGGCAACCTCGACTCGAAGAACGGCGAAGCGGTGATGGCGTTGCTCGACGAACTGCACAAGGCCGGCTCGACGATCTGCATGGTCACCCACGATCCGCGCTACGCCGACTTCGCCGATCGCAAGATCTTCATGTTCGACGGCCGCATCGTCGACGAGGAAACCATGCACCGCCTGCGCCACGAGGAAGACCAGCGCCTGATGCGGCCCGCGCGCAGCATCGCCTGACCACCCACCGCTTCCAGGAGGCACGCCGATGTTCGCCACCTTGCTCCAGGACATCCGCTACGCCGCACGCACGCTGGCGGCCAAACCCGGTTTTGCCGCTGCGGCGCTTGTCACGCTCGCGCTCGCGATCGGCGCCAACACACTGGTGTTCAGCCTCGTCGACGCGCTCTACCTCGCGCCGCTGCCGTATCGCGACGACGCGCGGCTCGTCGATGTCGAGAATGCCTATCCCGGCATGGGCCTTGCCGCAACCGGCGCGTCGATCCCCGATTATCTCGACCGCCGCAGCGAGGTGCCCGCGCTCGCCGACAGCGCGCTCTACACCGCCGATGACTACAACCTCGCGCTCACCGGTGCGCCCGAACGCGTGCACGGGATTCGCGCCACGCCATCGCTGTTCGGCACGCTCGGCGTCGGCAGCGCGCTCGGGCGCGTGTTCAGCGCGGAAGAAGCGCAGCCCGGCATGGACAAGGTCGTCGTGCTGTCCGATTCGCTCTGGCGCAATCGCTTCGGCGCCGACCCGGCTGCGGTCGGCCGCGACCTTCATGCCAACGGCGAGACCTGGCGCATCATCGGCGTCATGCCGCGCGGCTTCATGTTCCCGGACCGCGAGACGCAGTTGTACTTCCCGTTCGCGTTCACGGCGGCGCAGAAGGCCGACACCGAACGCGGCTTCGAATTCTCCACGAGCATTGCGCGGCTCGCGCCCGGTGCGACGCTGGCCGACGTCAAGACGCAATCCGACCTCGTCATTCGCCGCAACCTCGAGCGCCTCGGCAACGTCGGCGGCGACGGCGCGCGTTTCGCGCAGTACGTGCGCGACGCCGGCTTCACCGTCAGCGTGCGGCCGCTGCGCACGCTGCTCGCCGGCGACCGCGCGCGACCGTTGCTCCTGCTCCAGCTTGCCGTCGGGCTCGTCCTGCTGGTCGCCTGCGCGAACATCGCCAACCTGCTGCTGACGCGCTTGTCGGCACGCCAGAAGGAATTGTCCGTGCGTGCCGCACTTGGCGCCGGGCGCGCGCGCATCGCGCGCCAGCTGCTCGTCGAAGCCGTATTGCTCTCCGGCTGCGGTGCCGCGGTCGGCGTCGTGCTCGCGTTCGCCGGGCAGCGCGTCGTCGCCGCGTCCGGCCTGCTGCCCGGCTGGGCCGCGCCCGTACTCGACGCGCGCGTGCTCGGCTTCACCGGCGCCCTCGCGATCGCGGCGGCGCTGCTGTTCGGCCTGCTGCCGGCGCTGTCGGCGACCTCCAATCCGCAGCGCGTCCTGCGCGAGGCAGGACGCAGCGGTGCCAGTCGCAGTGCACTCGCGTTGCGCGACGGGCTCGTCGTCGTGCAGCTTGCGCTCGCCGTCGCCCTGCTCGCCAGCGCCGGCCTGCTCGTGCGCAGCTTCGCCAACGTCGCCGCGCAGAGCCCCGGTTTCGACAGCAACGGCGTGCTCAGCGCCGCGCTGACCTTGCCGAAGACGAAATACGCCAGCGACGAAACGCGCGCGAACGCGGCGATCCGGCTGCTCGACGCCGCGCGCGCTCTGCCCGGCGTCGCGACGGCCGGCCTCGTCGACGTACGCCCGCTGTCCGACGCGATCAATGGCACGAGCTACGCGATCGTCGGCCAGCCGTCGAACGGCGCGCGACCGCATGCGTTCATGCGCAGCGTAGACGACGGTTATTTCAAGGCGCTCGGCATTCCGCTGCGCCAGGGCCGCACGTTCGAGCGCAGCGACTGGAACAGCGCCAGCAAGGTCGCCGTCGTCGACGAGCTGTTCGCACGCAAGCGCTTTCCGGGCGGGGACGCGGTCGGACACCAGATGGAGATCGAACGTCCCGGCGTCGGCAAATGGCGGTACACGATCGTCGGCGTCGTCGGCACGATCAAGAACGGCGACCTCGGCGAAGACGTCACGCAGGAAACCTTCTATCTCGACTACGGCCAGTCGCCCTCGCCCAACGTCGTGCTGCTGCTGCGCGCGAACGGCAGCCCGGCCGCGCTCGCGCAGCCGCTGCGCGCGGCGATCCGCGGCGTCGATCCCGAGCAACCCCTGTTCGACGTGATGACGCTCGACCAGCGCGTCGAGCAGTCGCTGACCGGCCGCCGTGTACCGATGCAGTTGATTGGCGCATTCGCTGCGCTCGCGTTGCTCCTCGCCGCAGTCGGCATCTATGGCGTACTCGCCTTCGCGGTTGCTCAGCGCAGCAGCGAGTTCGGCGTGCGCATGGCCGTCGGCGCCGACGCCGCGCGCATCCGCCGCCTCGTGCTCGGCGGTGGCGCCAAGCTGATCGCGATCGGCCTTGCGATCGGCGTCGCCGGCGCGGTCGCGCTCGGGCTGCTCCTGCGCAACCAGCTGTTCGGCGTTGGCAGCGTCGATCCGCCGAGCCTCGCTGCCGTCGCACTCGCGCTCGCCGCGATCGCATTCGCCGCGTGCTGGCTGCCGGCGCGCCGCGCCGCGCGCATCGCGCCGATCGAGGCGCTGCGCAATGAATGACTCGAACCGGAAGCGGGAGCCGCGGCCGCTGAGCCGTGGGGAACACGGCGAAAGAAGCCTTTGCAGCTTTTCCCTGCGCTATCCGCATCCCGGCAGGAAGACGTTTTTTCGCCAGAACGGCCTCACGGAGCTTGAACGATGAACTGGCTGCACGACCTCAAGTCTGCCCTGCGCTCGCTGCTCGCACGGCCGTCGTTCTTCGCGACCGCGACGGCGACACTCGCGCTCGGTGTCTGCGCGCTTGCAGCGATCTTCGCCGTCTATGACGGCGTCCTGCTCAAGCCACTGCCGTATGCCGACGCCGACCGCATCGTCGCGGTGTCGCGCGTGCAACCTCCGGTCAACGGCGCTTCGGTATCGCGACCGGTTTTTCAGGAATGGCGCGACGGCAGTGCCAAGGTCTTCGACGCGTTCGGCGGCTTCGTCGAAAGATCGATGAACCTGACCGGCGCCGGCGCCGCCGAGCGCCTAGTCGGCGCAACGGTGACACCGGGTTTCTGGCAGGTATTCGGAACGCCCGTCGCGCTCGGCCGCGCCTTCGGCGACGACGAGGAAACGCATGACCAAAAAGTCGTCGTGCTTTCCGATGCGCTCTGGCGCGACCGCTTCGGCGCTTCGCCCGACGCGATCGGCCGCGACATCACGCTCGGCGGCGATGCCTATCGCGTGATCGGCGTTGCCGCTGCGTCGTTCCGCTATCCGGACGACGTGAAGTTCTGGACCCCGACTTTTCTGCCGGGCAGCACGCAACAGCGCGGCAACAATTACCTGAGCATGGTCGCGCGCCTGCGCGACGGCGCGAGTCCAAGTGCCGCGAAGCAGATGCTCGATGGCGTCGCCACCTGGGAGGCCAGGAACTGGCCCGATGACAACGGCAACCTGAGCGCGCGCGTCGTGCCGCTGCAGGAAGCCTTGTTCGGCCGCCTGCAGCAACCACTGACGATGTTGTTGATTGCCTCGGCGCTGGTCCTTCTCATCGCCTGCGCGAACCTTGCCAACCTCATGCTCGCGCGCGGCCAGCAGCGCGAGCGCGAACTCGCCCTGCGCCGCGCGCTCGGCGCCGGCCGCAACGGCCTCGTGCGCGCCGTGCTCGCCGAAACCGCCGTGATCTGCGCGCTCGGCGCGGCCGTGGGTCTGCTCGTCGCCGGCCCTGCGGTCCATGCGTTGCTCGCGCTCGCGCCGACCTTGCTGCCGGCGCAGTCGGTGCCGGGGGTGGACTGGCGCGTCGCTGGCGTCGCGCTTGCCGCCGCGTCGGCGACGCTGCTGCTGGCCGGCCTCGCGCCCGCGTGGCGCGCCGCGCATGCGGATCCGGCCGCCGCGCTGCGCGGCGGCGGCCGCGACGTCGGCGGCTCACGCGCGCAGGGTCGACTGCGTCGCGCGCTGGTCGCGGCGGAGTTGGCGATCGCGCTGAGCCTGCTCGGCGGCAGCGCGCTGCTGCTCGAAAGCCTGCGCAATCTTTCCGAAGTCGATACGGGCGTACACGGCGAAGGCGTGCTCACCGCGAGAATCTCGCTGGGCATACCGACCCAGACGGCCGGCGAAGATTTGATGGCGTATCTCACGCGCCTGCAGGCGGCGAACGGCCCGCAGGTCGACGCGTTGCTCGCGCGGGTCGCGGCACTGCCAGGCGTTGTCGCCGCCGGTGCCGTCGATGCGCTGCCGATCAGTGGCGGCGGTGGCGGCAATGGCGGTATCACGATCCCCGGCCACGACATTCCCGAGGACGAAAACCTCGCCGAGTTCCGCTTCGCCAGCCCCGACTACTTCAAGACGCTCGGCATCCCGCTGCGCGCCGGCCGCGTCTTCGACGCGCACGACGCCAGCGAGGGATTCGGGTCGAACCTGCTCGTCAACGAAGCCTTCGTCGCGCATTTCCTCGGCGGCAAGGACGCGGTCGGCCAGCAGGTCGGCGCGATCGACGGCCAGATGCGCACGATCGTCGGTGTCGTCGGCGACGTGCGCCAGTTCGGCCTCGAGGAAGCCGCGCGGCCCGAGCTCTACCTGCCCGCTCGCGCGACATGGACGCCCGACCTGAGCATTGTCGTCAAGACCGACGGCGATGCCGCCGCACTCGCCGAACCGCTGCGCCGCACGCTCGCTCAATTCGCACCCGACATGCCCGTCTACGCCGTGCGCACGATGGACGAGGCGACGCGCCGCACCACCGCGATGCGCCGCTTCAACCTCACGCTGATGAGCGCGTTCGCAGTCGTCGCGCTCGTGCTTGCCGCGATCGGACTGTACGGCGTCATCAGTTGGTCGGTGAGCCAGCGCCGCCGCGAACTCGGCGTGCGCCAGGCGCTCGGCGCGACGCGCGGCGACGTGCATCGCCTCATGCTCGGCGCCGGCCTGCGCATGGTCGCGCCCGGAATCATTCTCGGCATGCTCGGTGCGCTCGCGCTCGGCAAGCTCATCGCCGCGCAACTCTATGGCGTCGGCTCCGCCGACCCGTTCGCGCTGGGCGCCGTCGCCGCGCTGCTTTGCCTGGTCGCGGTCGCCGCCTGCGCCATGCCGACACTGCGCGCCGCGCGCGTGCCGCCGATGGAGGCGCTGCGTGATGAATGATCGCCTTCTTCCGGAGCGCCGCCCATGAGCCGGCTTCAGGACCTCAAGTTCGCCACGCGCGCGCTGCTCACGCGTCCGACGTTCTTCCTGACCGCCGTGCTGACGCTGACACTCGGCATCGGCGCGGTCGCGGCAATCTTCACGGTCTACGACGCGGTGCTGCTCAAGCCGCTGCCGTACGCGAACGCCGAGCGCATCGTGCGCATCACGCGCGAGCAGCCGCCGGCGACCTTGAGCACGATCTCGGCGCAGGCGTTCGAGGAATGGCACGACCGCAGCCGCGACGCCTTCGACGCGATGGGCGCGTTCGTCGTCGAGACGCGCAACCTCACCAGCGCCGGCGAGGCGCAGCGGCTGACGGTCTACAAGGTCACGCCGGGATTCTGGAGCGTGTTCGGCCAGCCGATCGCGCTCGGCCGCGCGTTCGGCGACGTCGAGGAAACACAGAACGAGCGCGTCGTCGTGCTCGGCGATGCGTTGTGGCGCACGCAGTTCGGCGGCGATGCCGGCGTGATCGGCCGCGACGTCGAACTCAATGGCGAGGCGTTCCGCGTCATCGGCGTCGCCGCGCCGACGTTCCGCTATCCATCCGACGCGCAGGTGTGGATTCCGACCTTCCTGCCCGGCAACACCACGCGCACGCGCGGCATGAACTACCTGCGCGCCGTGGCGCTGCTGCGCGACGGCGTTTCGCTGGCGCAGGCGAAGACGGCGATGTCCACGATCACGGACTGGCAGGCGCGCACCTATCCGGATCTCCACGGCGGCATGAGCGCCGGCGTCATGCCCTTGCGCGACCTGCTCAGCAGTGACGTGCGCCAGCCTCTGCACATGCTGCTGATCGCGGCCGCACTCGTGCTGCTGATCGCCTGCGCGAACCTCGCCAACCTGATGCTGGCGCGCGGCCAGGCGCGCGAACAGGAACTCGCGCTGCGCAGCGCGCTCGGCGCCGGACAGGCGCGGCTCGTGCGCCAGGTGCTCGCCGAATCGCTGCTGATCGCCGTCGTCGGCGCAGCGGCCGGACTGGCCATCGCCAAGCCGGCGATCGCTGCATTGACCTCGTTCGCGCCGGATCTGCTGCCGGCCTACAACGCACCGGCGATCGACCTGCGCGTGATCGCGGTGACGACCGTCGTCGCGCTGGCCACCCTGCTCTTGTTCGGCCTGCTGCCGGCATGGCGCGCTTCGCAATCGGATCCGTTGCATGCATTGCAGGGCGCCTCGCGCAGCCAGACCGGCTCGCGCGCGCAGGTGCGTGCCCGCGCCGCGCTCGTTTCCGCCGAGATCGCCCTGGCGCTGACCCTGCTTGCCGGCGCGTCGTTGCTGATCGACAGCCTGCGCCAACTCGGCAAGGTCGATTCCGGCATCGGCTCGCCGCAGGTGCTGACCGCGTCGTTCTCGATCTCGCTGCCGGCGCAACAGCCCGGCGACGTGCTCGAAGACTGGGCCGCGCGCACGATCGGCCAGCTTGCGCCGCGCCTGGACGCGATCGAGCAGCACCTGCGCACCCTGCCCGGCGTCGAATCGGTCGCCTTGGCCAATCGCCTGCCGGCTTCCGGCGACTGGGGCTGGAACAGCGTGTTCTCGATCCCCGGCCGCACCATCGAAGACAAGGCGACCGCCGAATGGCGCTTCGTCAGCACCGACTATTTCCGCACCTTCGGCATACCGGTCCAGGCCGGCCGCGCGTTCGCCGCGGCCGACGGCGCGGGCTCGCTGTACCCGACCGAAGTCCTGGTCAACCAGGCCTTCGCCGACCGCTACCTGGCCGGCGTCGACCCGCTCAGCCAAGCCATCACGATCTTCGGCGACCAACCCAAGCGCATCGTCGGCGTGGTCGCCAACGTGCGCCAGGCCGGCCTCGACCGGCCGCCCAATACCGAAGTCTATTTCCCGGTCGGAAAATCCGCCGTCGGCGATCTCGTGCTCGCGCTGAAGGTGCAGGGCGACGCGCTCGCCTACGCAGAACCGCTGCGCCGCGCGATGCGCGAAATCGCGCCGGACGTGCCCCTGTATTCGATCCGCACGATGGACGAGGTCACCGGCGCAACCACGCGCATGCGCGAGTTCAACATGATCCTGATGAGCGCGTTCGCACTCGTCGCGACGCTGCTCGCCGCGATCGGCCTGTACGGCGTGATCGCCTTCGCGGTCGGCCAGCGCCGCCGCGAGATCGGCCTGCGCCTGGCGCTCGGCGCCGATGCCGCGGCCGTGCATCGCCTGATGCTCGGCGCCGGTTTGCGCATGATCGTCCCCGGCCTCGCGGCGGGACTTCTCGGCGCGCTCGCGCTCGGTCATCTCATCGCCAGCCAGCTTTACGGCGTCGGCGCGGCCGATCCGTTCGTGCTCGGCGGCGTCGCCGCCTTGCTTGCACTCGTCGCGCTCGCCGCCTGCACGTTGCCAACGCTGCGCGCCGCGCGCATTCCGCCGATGGAGGCGCTGCGCGATGAATGACTGCCGCCTCCCGGGAGCTGCCACATGAACATCTCGTCGCTGCTGCGCCACGCATCGCGCAGCCTCATCCGTTCGCCTGGCTTCAGCATCGCCACGATCGGCATGCTCACGCTCGGCATCGGCCTGGGCGTTGCGATGTTCAGCGCGCTGGCCGGCGTCGCGTTGCGCGACTTGCCGTTCCCGGACAGCGAGCGTCTCCTGGTGATCCGGTCGGCCAACCCGGCGCGCGGGATCGCTTCCTCGTCGCTGACCGTGGCCGAGGCGCAGCAGATCGCGGGCGGCGTCGACGGTGTCGTCGCGAGCGCCTACTACCAGTGGAGCGGCGCCACCGTCATCGACGGCGGCCATCCGCGCGAGATCCAGACGCAGCAGGTCAGCGCCGGATTTTTCGAAACGCTGGCGCAGGCCCCGCTGCTCGGTCGCGTGCTCGATGGCGAGGACGCGCGCCTGGGTCGCGCCGTCGCGGTGCTCTCGCACGAGGAATGGATCGATCACTTCGGCGGCGATCCGGGCGTCGTCGGGCGACGCCTCGACCTCGTCGGCGATGCGCCCGTCGAAGTGGTCGGCGTGATGCCGCCGGGGATGCGCAGCCTGTTCGGCGGCGCCGGCCTGTGGATGCCGCTGCAGGAACGCGCCCTGCCCGAACACCCGGCGCGCCGCCTCGACCTGCGCATCCTCGGCATGATCGCGCGGCGCGACGCAGCGGCCACGCCGGCGCAGATCGATGCCGCGCTCGCGCAACGCCTCGATGCGCTGCGCCGCCAGCACGGGCTCGCCGACGACGGCTGGCAGCTCGCTGCGCAACCCGCGCTCGACGCGCTCGTCGGCGACGCACGCGCCACGTTGTGGGGCGCGTTCGCTCTGGCGCTGACGGTGCTGCTGATCGCGATCGTCAACATCGCGATCCTGATCGACGCGCGACTGGCCACGCGCCAACGCGAACTCGCGGTGAAGCAGGCGCTCGGCGCGACGAGCGCACGGCTTGCGACCGCGCTGTTCGCCGAAGTCGGCCTGCTCGCCGCGGTTTCGGTCGCCGGCGGCGCCCTGCTCGCCTGGATCGGCGTCGAGGCGTTGCGCGGACTCGCGGCCGGCAGCCTGCCGCGCACCGAGTCGATCGCGCTCGACGGCCGCGTACTCGTGCTGGCGATCCTGCTCGGACTGCTGGTGCCGTTCGCGACGCTCGTCATCGGCGGCCTGCGCGTGCGTGTCGCGCCGGCCGTCGCCATTCGCGGTGGTGGACGCGGCCTCGTCGGCCATGCGCAACGGCGCTGGCTGCCGGCGGCGGCGATGGGACTGTCGACGATCTGCCTCGCGGTCGCGATCGCGCTCGGCTTCGGCCTGTGGCGCCTGCAGCGCGTCGACCCGGGTTTCCGCAGCGACCATGTCCATGCGCTGCAAATGTTCCGCGAGAGCATGCAGGGCGATGCACCGAGCGAGGGCCCCGACGGCTGGCGCCAGTTCGCCGTGCAGGTGCAGGAACGCATCGCCGCGATTCCGGGCGTCGAAGCAACCGCGCTGACCACCGCGGCCCCGCTGTCGCGCATCGGCAGCGCGGCGGGCGAAGCGCGGCGCGGCGACGATCCGGGTGCAGCGGGTGTGCAGACCCTGCTGCGCCGCGTTTCGCCCGGCTACACCGCCCTGCTCGGCACGCCCGTGCTCGCAGGCCGCGCCATCGACGCCGGCGATCGCGCCGGCAGCGAATCCGTCGCGGTGTTGAACCGCTCGCTGGCGCGACAGCTGTTCGGCGACATCTCCCCGCTGGGACGAACGGTGAGCCTGCCGCTCGGCAGCGGCGGCCGCAGCGACTTCCGCGTGGTCGGCATCGTCGGCGACGCCTCGAACGTCGGCTTGCGCGAGCGCGCGGAACCCGAAGTGCTGGTCGCGTGGACACAGCAACCGCGCGTCGCGATGACTTTCCTAGCGCGCACGCGACCGGGCGTCGCTGGCATCGACAAGGCGATGCGCGAGGCGTTGTGGACCGTCGATCCGCGCCAGGGCATCACGCGCCAATACGCGCTTGCCGACGACATCGCCGACGAACTGCGCCCGGCACGTTTCTTCGCGGCCATCGTCGGCGGATTCGCCGCATCGGCCTTGCTGCTCGCGGTGCTCGGCGCGTATGCGGTGGCGGCGTTGCAGCAGCGTCGGCGCATCGGCGAATTCGGCCTGCGCCTCGCCCTCGGCGCCCGGTCGCGCGACCTCGCCATCGCCGTCGTGTGCGGCAGCGTGTTGTCAAGCGCGATCGGCATCGGCATTGGACTGACGACGGTTGCGCTGACCCTGCGTCACGTCGACCTCGACCCGGTCGGCATCCAGGGCATTCCACCGCAGGCGCTGGCTACGGCCATCGCGCTGATGGCGCTCGCCGCGCTCCTGGCCAGCCTGCTGCCTGCGCTGCGCGCCGCGCGCGTCGCGCCGATGGAGGCGCTGCGCGATGAATGAGAAAACCTTTGCCGTTCCTTCCCCTGCGCAGCGGGAAGGTGGCGCGGCAGCGCCGGAAAAGGGGCCATCGAAGCGAGATGCTTCGCACCGACTCGCCCCCTTCCGCCCTCCGGGCACCTTCCCCCGTGAACGGGGGAAGGAACAGCACACGGCATCGCAGCACCAACTGAGTGAAATCCGAAAATCCTGCGTCAGGAGGCACCCAATGAACTGGCTGCAAGACCTCAAGTTCGCCGCGCGCAGCCTGCGCGCGCATCTCGGCACGACGACGTTCGCGGTGGCGACGCTCGCGCTCGGCCTCGGCGCGGCGCTGGCGATCTACGCCGTCGTCGACGCGGTGCTTCTGCGCGACCTGCCCTATCCGAATTCCGAGCGGATCGTGCAGATGCGCGAACTCGCTGCCGACGGCCATTCGATGGCGCTCGCGTACCCGAACTACGCCGATCTCGTCGCCAACAGCGCCTTTGCGGCAAGTGCGTTCTACGGCGACGGCGACGGTCCTGTCGCCAGCGGCAGCGTCGTGCGCCGCGCGGTCACGACCTGGGCCGGTGGCGATTTCTTCCGCGTGCTCGAGACCGCGCCGCAGCTCGGACGCACGTTCGACGCGCATGAGCACGAACGTGTCGCCGTCATCTCGCACGCGCTCTGGCAAAGTCTGATGCATGGTCGTGCCGACGTCGTCGGTCAGCCGATCGATGTCGGTGGCGAGTCGGCGACCGTCGTCGGCGTGATGCCGGAAGGCTTCGACTTTCCGTCGAACACGGCGGTATGGACGCCGTTCGTCGACGATCCCGGCAGCTCGCGCACCGCGCACAACTGGTCGGCGGTCGCGCGCCTGCGCGATGGCGTCACGCTGGCGCAGACGCGGCTCGCCGCCGCCACGCTGGCGACGCGCCTCGCCGGCGAGTACGGCGAGAAGATCAATCTCACCGGCTTCGACGTGACGCCGCTTGGCGATGCGATCGCCGCGCCGGTGCGCAGCGCGCTGCTGCTGCTCGCCGCGGGCACGCTGTTCCTGCTGCTGATCGCGGTGACCAACGTCGCCAACCTGCTCCTTGCGCTCAACGGCTCGCGTTCACGCGAGCTCGCGGTGCGCGCCGCGCTCGGTGCGAGTCGCCTGCGTCTCGCGCGGCAGACCTTCGCCGAAGGCGCGCTGATCGCGGCGGTCGCCGGCGCGATCGCGGTCGCGCTCGCCTGGGCGGCGATCCGCGTGCTCGTCCACGGCGGCGGCGCGCATCTGCCGCGCGCGGCCGAAGTCGGCATGGGCGGCGGCGCGATCGCATTTGCCATCGCCACCGCACTGCTGGTGGCGCTGATCACCACGGCCGCCGTGCTGCTCGGCCAGCGCCGCCGTTCGACGATGACAGAGCTGCGCGAAAGCGGCCGCGGCCAGTCGGCGAGCCGCACGCACCTGCGCCTGCGCGCGACGCTGCTGATCGGCCAGACCGCGCTGACGACGGTGTTGCTGGTCGGCGCCGGCCTGCTCGGACGCAGCTTCCTCGCCTTGCTCGCGATCGACCCGGGTTTCGATGCAACCAGCGCAATAAGCGTGCAGCTGTCGCGGCCGTTCTCGCGCGATTCGGCGGTCGCCGCCGAAACCGCGCGGCGCTACCAGGCGCTCATCGACGGGCTGCGCGCACTCCCTGGTGTCGCGGCCGTCGGCGGCGCGAATGCGCTGCCGCTCGAGGGCGGCGGCGCCGACGGTTCGTTCTGGGACGGCAGCGTCACCGACTTTGCGAACGGCCCGAAGCCGATCGGCAACGCCGAGTTCCGCGTCGCCAGCGACGACTATTTCAAGGCTGCCGGCGTCAAGCTGCTCGCCGGCCGCGCGTTCGACGCAAGCGACCGGGCCGACGGCGCGCAGGTCGCCGTGATCAGCGCCGCCGCGGCGCATGCGACCTGGGGCGATGCCGACCCGATCGGCAAGCGCATCCAGTACGGCAACATGGACGGCGACATGCATCCGCTGACCATCATCGGCATCGTCGGCGACGTGCGCGACCGCCTCGATCTCGCGCCGGGCGGCACCGTCTATGTGAACGTCGCGCAACGCCCCATCGCAGCTTCCGACTTCCGTGTCGTCGTGCGCTCGAGCCTGCCACTCGGCGCGCTGGTGCCCGCCGTGAGCCAGCTTCTCGACAAGGACGCGGGCGACATTCCGCATTCGATCGCGCCGCTGTCCGAACTGCGCGCCGCCGCACTGGCGGATCGCCGGTTCGGGCTGGTCCTGCTCGGCGCCTTCGCGGTCGTCGCATTCGCGCTCGCGGTCGGCGGCCTGTACGGCCTGATGGCGTTCGCGGTCGGCCAGCGCGAGCACGAGTTCGCATTGCGCCAGGCGCTCGGCGCGACACGCGAGCGCATCACGCGGCTCGTGCTCGGCGCGGGCCTGTTGCTCGGCGGCATCGGCGTCGCCGTCGGCATCGCGCTCTCGCTGGCCGGTGCACGCGTGCTTGGCAGCCAGCTCTATGGCGTCGGCGCAAACGATCCGCTGACGCTCGCCACCGTCGCCGCGCTCCTGCTCGGCACCGTCGCCTTCGCCTGTCTCGCGCCGGCAAGGCGCGCATGCAAGGTCGCACCGCGCGAAGCGCTGGGTTGAGGAATCGAGCCATGAACCTCTGGATGAACGAACTCCTGCGCAGCGCGCGAGGCTTGCTGCAACGCCCGGGCTTCCTGATCGTCGCCGGCGCCACGCTTGCGCTCGGAATCGGCGTCAACGCCGCGATCTTCTCGATCGTCGACGCGCTGCTGCTCAAGCCGTTGCCGTATCCGAATGCCGATCGCCTCGTTTCGATCCGCAACGTCGAGACCAAGCTCGGCCAGGACGACGAAGGCACGACCGTGCCCGACTACCTCGATCAGCGCGCGCAGGCGCCGTCGCTCGAGAATGCGGCGGTCTACCAGTACGCGAGCATCAACCTGCAAGGCTCCGGTGCGCCGGAAAGACTCATCGCCGCGCGCGCGACGCCATCGTTGTTTCCGACGCTCGGCACGCCACCGCTGCTCGGCCGCGCGTTCACCGACGATGAAGCCGTCGCCGGCCGCGACCGCGTCGTCGTGCTCAGCCATCACGCATGGACGGAACGCTTCGGCGCGGATCCGGCGATCGTCGGCCGCGACCTGCGCCTCGACGGCGAAACCTGGCGTGTCGTCGGCGTGATGCCGGCCGGGTTCTTCTTCCCGCGCGGCAACGTCGAATTGTGGACGCCGTACACGATCCGCCCCGAGCAACGCGAGGACGGCGAACGCGGCCATTCCGACATCCTCGGCGTCGGCCTGCTCAAGCGCGGCGCGGATGTCGCTTCGCTCGAAACCGAGTTCCGCGCGATCGCCGCGCGCAATGCGGCGCGTTCCAGCGACCTGCGCGACGAATACGCGCGCAACGGGTTCGCGACGCACGCGACGCCGCTCGCCGACACCTGGTTCGGCGACCTCAAGCCGACGTTGTGGCTGCTGCAGGGCACGGCGATCCTCGTGCTCTTGATCACGCTGTTCAACGTCGCCAACTTGCTGCTCGCCCGCCTGGGCGAACGACGTCGCGAATTCGCATTGCGCGCCGCGCTCGGCGCCGGTCGCGCGCGCATCGGCGGGCAGGTCGTGGGCGACGTGGCGTTTCTCGTGTTCGCCGGCGGTAGCGTCGGACTCGGCATTGCAGCCGCACTGTTGCCACTGCTCGACCGACTCGGCCTGACCACGGCGTGGAGCTGGTCTGGCATTTCGCCGCGCCTCGGTTGGCCGACACTGGCGTTCACGCTCGCGCTCGCCGTCGCCTTCGCGATCGCGCTCGGTATCATCGCGTTGCTCGCGCTCAACCGCAGCGAAAGCGTCGAAGTGCTGCGCTCGGCAAGCCGCACCACGGCCACGCCGGCCGCGCGTCGCATGCGCAGCGCGCTCGTCGTCGCCCAGTTCGCGTTGACGCTGGTGTTGCTCGCGACCGCGGGCCTGCTGCTGAAGAGCTTCGTGCGCCTGCAGGGCACCGATCCCGGTTTCGCCAGCGCCAATCTGCTCACCTTGCGCATCAGCCTGCCCGATTCACGATATGGCGAAGATGCCGCGGCGGCGAACTACGTCACGCGCCTGCTCGACGACGCGCGTTCGATTCCCGGCGTGCAGCAGGCGGCGTTTACGTCCAGCCTGCCGTTCGATCGCCATCTCGGCACCAGCGGCTACGAAGCCGAAGGCTATGCCGGCGCCGACGCCGAAGCCTTGTCCGCGGAACGCCAGAGCGTCGACGACGACTATTTCAGCGCGCTCGGCATCCGCCTCGTCGAAGGCCGCGCCTTCGACGCGCGCGACATCGCGACGTCCGCGCCCGTAGTCATCGTCGACGAGACACTGGCGCATCACCTGTGGCCTGGACAAAGCGCGCTCGGTCGTCGCCTGCGCCGCGGCGGCGATGACAAGCCATGGATGACCGTCGTCGGTGTCGTGCCCGCCGTGCACCAGAACGACCTCGCGAAAAAGGCCGACCTCGACGCGATGTACTGGCCGTACCGCCAGGTACCGGCGCGCTTCGGCGAACTCGTCGTGCAGTCCTCGCTGTCGACCGCGGCGCTCGTGCCCCAGTTGCGCGCGATGGCGCTCGCGGTCGATGCAGAGCTTCCGCTCTACGACGTGCAGACGCTCGACGAACGCATCGCGCATTCGCTCGACGCGCGGCGCACGCCGATGCTCATGCTCGGCGCGTTCGCCGGCCTTGCACTGTTGCTCGCCGCGATCGGGCTGTACGGCGTGATCGCGTTCCTGACCACGCGACGCACCGCCGAGCTCGGCGTGCGCATGGCGGTCGGTGCTTCCGCGCACGACGTGCTCGCGCTCGTGCTCGGCTCGGGCTTGCGCCTGTGCGGCATCGGCATCGCGGTCGGAGCGCTCGGCGCTTTCGTCGCGGGACGCCTGTTGCACGCGCAACTCTACGAAGTCGGCGCCGCCGACCCGGCCGTGTTCGCGGGCGTCGCACTGCTGCTCGCCGTCGTCGCGCTCGGCGCCTGCTGGCTGCCGGCTCGGCGCGCCGCGCGCATCGATCCCGCGACCGCGTTGCGCGAGGAATGAACGCGACCATGCCCGCCTTGCTTCCATTCCAGGTTTCGACGGAGGACGCCGCATGAAGCTGCCTTTCGCAGTCATTCGCCAGAGCTGGCGCGCGGCGCTGCGCCGCCCCGGTTTCCTCGCGCTCGCCAGTGGCACGCTGGCGCTCGGCATCGGTGCGTGCGCGGCCGTGTTCGCGCTCGTCGACGCGGTGCTGCTCGCGCCGCCGCCGTTCGCGCAGCCCGACCGTATCGTCGTGCTCGGCAAGGGCGACGGCCATCCGTGGTCGACGCTTTCGCCGCAGCAGTACCAACTGCTGGAGGGCATTCCCGGCGTCGAATCGCTGGGTTCGAAATTCGCGCCCAAGGATGTCAATGTTGCCGGCGGCGGCGATCCCGAACTGGTCACCGCGTGGCCGGTCGATGCGGGCCTGTTGCCGACGCTCGGCGTGACGCCCGCGCTCGGCCGCAATTTCAACGCCGAGGAGGATCGTCCGAACGGACCGCGCGCAGCGCTGATTGGCCATGCATTCTGGCAGCGCCATTTCAACGGCGACGCGAACGTGGTCGGCCGCAGCGTGCTCGTCGACGGCGTCGCCACTCCGATCATCGGCGTGCTGCCCGCGAGCTTCCGCCTCGATGGTTCGCCCGACGTGCTGCTGCCGCTCGCGCTCGCGCCGAACAGCCGCGATGGCGCGACCAACCTGCTCATCATCGCGCGGCTCGCCGCCGGCACGTCGCCCGGCGCGGCCAGCGCGGCATTCGATGCGCGCCTGCAGGCGCACGCGGGCGAGCTCGGCTTCTCCGACGCGCACTGGCATCCGCACTTCTCGGTGACGCCGATCGCCCAGGACCTTGGCTCGACCGCGCGTCCCGTGCTGCTGCTCTTCCTTGCCTGCGCCGCCTGCGTGCTGCTGCTCGTCGCGGTGAACCTGTCCAACCTCATGCTGCTGCGCGCGCTCGCGCGCGCCCACGACGGCGCGGTGCGTTCCGCGCTCGGCGCATCGACCGCCCAACTGGCGCTGCCCGCGCTCGGCGAAGGCCTGCTCATCGGCATCCTCGGTGCGCTCGGCGGGCTCGCGCTCGCGGCCGTCGCGCTACGCATCGCCCATGCATGGCTGCCGGCCGGCTGGCTCGACGCGCAGGCGCTGCCGGTCGGCGCGCACACGATCGCGCTCGCCTTCGGCGCCGCCTTCGCGGTCGCCTTGCTCGCCACGCTGTTCGGCGTCTGGCGCGGGCGCAGCAGCAGCGCGACGCAGGAGCTCGCCGCCGGCACGCGCATGGGCACGAGCGTTGCCGCGCAGCGCTTCGGCCGCCTGCTCGTCGTCGCCCAGGCGTCGCTGGCGACGCTGCTGCTGGCTTCATCCGCACTGCTCGCGCATTCGCTGTGGAAGCTGTCGCGCGTCGAACTCGGCTTCGATGCGCGCGGCGTGGTCACGTTCCGGCTCAATCCCGCCGAAGCGCTGTATCCCGACACGGCATCGGTGCAGCGCCTCGCGCAGTCGCTGCTCGAGCGCCTGCGCGCCGAGCCGGGTGTGCGCGAGGCGGCGCTGACGACGACCTTGCCGATCGGCGCGCAACTCAACGTGTCCATGCGCCTGCCCGATGGCAGTTCGCCGCCGGAAGCGCCGCAATACCGGGCCGTCAGCACCCATTCGTTCGAGACCTTCGGCATCCCGCTTCTCGCCGGGCGCGCATTTTCCGACTCGGATCGCGCGGGCGGCGAACCCGTGGCCATCGTCAACGCCGCATTCGCGCAGCGGTATCTGGGCGGCGAGGCGATCGGCAAGTCGATCAAGGTCGACGATGGCGACAACCTGCCGATGCCGCTGATGCGCATCGTCGGCGTCGCCGGCGACGTGCGCCAGTTCGGCCCGCAGGAAGACGCGCCGGCGATCGTCTACGCGCCGCTGGCTCAGGTACCCGACGGATTGCTGAACCTGTTGCGCCGGTTCGTGCCGCTCAACGCCGCGGTGCGCGTCGACGGCACGGCGGCGACGTACTTCGAACGCCTGCATGCGCTGCTGCGCGAGGTCGACGCGCGCCAAGGCGTTGCCGGCCTGCGCCTGTTCGAGCGCGATGTCGCCGACGCGACCGCGGCGCAACGCATGAATGCGGCGCTCGTCGGCGTGTTTGCCGGACTCGCGATCCTGCTGGCCGGCGTCGGCCTGTATTCGGTGACCGCCGTCGCGGTCGCGGCGCGGCGACGCGAATTCGGCGTGCGCGCGGCGCTCGGCGCGCAACCGTCGCGGCTGCTGCGCGGCGTGGTCTGGCGTGGCATCGGCGACGTCGGCATCGGGCTCGCGATCGGCCTGGTCCTGGCGGTCGTCGCTGCACGCTTGCTCGACCGTTTCCTGTTCGGTGTCGGCGCCTCCGACCCGCTCGCGCTCGCCGCGACGACCGTGGTCCTGCTCGGCGCAGGATTCGCCGCAACCGCATTGCCCGGGTGGCGCGCAGCGCGCGCGCAACCCATCGAAGCCCTACGCCAGGATTGAGGAGCCATCATGTTCGGTCAAATGTTGCGGGATCTCGCTTACGGCATGCGCGGCTTGCTGGCGCGACCGGGCTTCGCCTTCGTCACCATCCTCACCCTCGGCCTCGCCATCGGCGCGCACACGACGCTGTTCGGCATCGTGAATGCGTTGCTGCTGTCGCCGGTGCAGGGCATCGGCACGCCGGAACGCCTCGTCGAAATCGGGCGCACGCACAACGGCGAAGGCATGGACACGATTTCGTATCCGGATTTCGTCGACTACTCCGCCGCGAAGTCGCTCGATGGCACCTATGCGTACTCGCTCGACGCGCTCAACGTGACCGGCAGCGGCGATCCGCGCCGCGCGCTCGGACTGCTCGTCAGCGGAGCGTATTTCTCGACGCTGCACGTGCAGCCGGAACTGGGCCGCCTGCTCTCCGCCGTCGACGATACCGACGCCGCGCCGCCGGTCGCCGTCGCCAGTTACGCGGCGTGGCAGAAGTATTTCAATGCCGACGCGAGCGCCGTCGGCAAGACCGTGTCGATCAACGGCCACGCCTTCACGCTGGTCGGCGTCGCCGCGCGCACGTTCAACGGGCATGTCGCCGTGCTCGCGCCGGAATTCTACGTGCCGCTGCACGAGCGGACCTTGCTGCGCGAAGGTTCGAAGGATCTCCTGTCGTCGAGGAAGTCGCTGTGGTTGATGGCCGGCGGTCGCTTGCGCGATGGCGTCGGCATCGCGCAGGCGCGGACGGAATTGGAGACGATCAAGCAACGGCTCGACGCGGAATACGGCAACGACGACAAGAAATCCGGCATCGGCGTCGCCGCTCTGCGCGGCGTGCCGGCGGAAGTGCGCGGACCGCTCGGCGCGTTTTCCGGTCTGCTGTTCGCGATGGTCGGCATGATCCTGCTCGTCGCCTGCGTCAACGTCGCCGGATTGCTCATCGCGCGCGGCGAATCGCGGCGCCAGGAAATCGCGGTGCGCTTTGCGCTCGGCGCGAGCCGCGCCCGCGTGTTCTTCCAGTTGTTCGCGGAAAACCTGCTGCTCGCGCTCGGCGCGGGCGCGCTCGGCATCGGGCTCGCGTTGTGGTGGCGCGACCTGTTGCTGCACGTCGACCTGCCGACGCCGATCCCGGTCAGCCCGCGCATTCCGTTCGACGGTTCCGTGCTTGCCTTCGCGCTGCTGCTGACGGCAGCGACCGCGCTGCTGTTCGGTGCGCTGCCCACGCTGCGTGCGTCGCGGCAGGCGCCCGCGACCGGCGGCGTGCTCGTCTCCGGCCGCAGCAGCAATCGCGGCTCACGCCTGCGCGAGTCGCTCGTCGTCGTGCAGATCGCGCTGACGCTGGTGCTGCTGATCGGCTCCGGCCTGTTCGTGCGCGCGCTCGAACGCGCCGCGGCGATCGACATCGGCTTCGACGCGAATCACGTCATGAGCATGGATTTCGACCTGCAGCCCAGCGGCTACGACGAGGCGCATCGCGCGCGCCTGCAAACCGCGCTGCTCGACCGCGTGCGCGCGACCGGCGGCGTCGAGCAAGCGGCGCTCGCGTCGATCCTGCCGCTCAGCTTCAATCGCATGAGTTTCGGCTGCGTGCATGGCGCAGGCTTCAGCGAGGACGAGTTGTGCCCGGACACCAACATCGTCAGCGACGGCTTTTTCGCAACGCTCGGCATGTCGTTGCGTGGACGTGGTTTCGACACGCACGACGTCGCCGACGGAGCCAAGGTTGCCGTCGTCAATGAAACCTTGGCCAAGCGCCTCGCGCCGGACGGCGACGCGATCGGACGCAGCTTCGCCTATGGCGAGGACAAGGACGCGCGCACGCTGACCATCGTCGGCGTCGTCGCCGACGGCAAATACGCTTCGCTCGGCGAAGACAAGCAGCCGTTCCTGTTCCTGCCGCTCGCACAATCGCCGATGGCGACGACGAGCCTGCTCGTGCGCAGCGCGCAGGATTCGTCCGCGCTCGCGCATTCGCTCGCGGACGCCGTGCGCGAAACCGATCGCACGCTGCCGATCGCGCAGACGCATCCGCTCGCGGACACGCTCGCGCTGTCGCTGCTGCCGCAACGCATCGCCGGCTTCGTCGCCGGCGCACTGGGCGCACTCGGCTTGCTGCTCGCCGCGATCGGCCTGTACGGACTCATCGCATTCCACGTCGCCAGTCGCACGCGCGAGATCGGCATCCGCCTCTCGCTCGGCGCCGCGCCCCGGCGCGTGCTGCACGACGTGCTCTGGCGCGGCGGCCGCCTGGTTGGCATCGGCCTCGTCGCCGGCGAAGCGATCGGCATCGGCCTCGCCGTGCTCGTCTCCGGCCTGCTGTTCGGCGCGCAACCCGGCGACGTGCTCGCATTCGCCGCGGCGGGGCTCGTGCTCGGGCTCGTCGCGCTGCCGGCCTGTTACGTGCCGGCGCGGCAGGCGGTGCGCATCGATCCGGCCGTCGCCCTGCGTCACGACTGAGGGAAAAACGCATGATCCAGGACTTCCGCTTCGCCCTGCGCTCGCTAGCGCGAACGCCCGGTTTCACGCTGGTCAGCGTGCTCATGCTCGCGGTCGGCATCGGGTTGTCGATCTACATGTTCGGCGCGATCAACGCGTTCGCGCTCAAGCCGTTGCCGTTCGCGCAAGGCGATCGCCTCGTGCACTTCGAGTACACCGAGCGCGGCAACCACGGACGCAACATCGCGCTGCCGCAGGACGACTGGCTCGACCTGCGCGCGCGGCAGACGACGTTGCAGTCACTGGTCGGCTACTACCAGGGCACCGCGAACCTCGGCGGCCTCGACACGCCACCCGAACGCCTGGCCGGCGCCTGGGTCAGCCCCGACGCGTTCCGCACGCTCGGCGTCAAGCCCGTGATCGGCCGCGATTTCACCGCGCAAGACGCAGCGGCCGGCGCGCCGCGCGTCGCGCTGATCGGCATGCGCACCTGGCAGCTGCAGTTCAACGCCGATTCCGGCATCGTCGGCCGCCACGCGCGCATCAACGGCAACGACGTCACCGTGATCGGCGTCATGCCCGAGCGCTTTGCGTTCCCGGTCGCGGAATCGGTGTGGCTGCCACTGTCGACGGACCGGTCCGCCGCGGATGGCGACGGAGCGCTGATCACCGCCTTCGGCCGCTTGCGCGACGGCACGTCCATCGCACAGGCGCAGTCGCAGTTCGAGGGCCTCATGCAGACGCTCGCGGCCGAACGCGGCAAGCCGCTGCGCGGCGATGCGGCGAAAGTCGAGCCCTTCGCCGACGAATTCATCCTGCCGCAGATCCGCCAGGGCACCACGGCGATGTCGGTGGCCGTGCTGCTCGTGCTGCTGATCGCCTGCGCCAACGTCGCCAGCCTCATGCTCGCGCGCTTCAGTTCGCGCACGCGCGAACTCGGCGTGCGCAGCGCGCTTGGCGCGAGCCGGCGCCGCATCATCACGCAGGTCCTCGCGGAAGCGCTGCTCATCACCGCGATGGCGACGCCACTCGGATGGCTCGGCACCCACCTGTGGGTCGCGCACGAGGCCAGCGCCACCGAGATCGGTGGCAACCTGCCGTACTGGGTCGATTTCGGCACCGACATCCACGACGTGCTGTTCGCCGCGGCGATCGCGTTCGTCGCCGCCGTCGCCGCGGGCCTCGCGCCTGCATTGCGCTCGAGCCGGCTCGACGTGCGCGAGAGCCTGTCCGCGGGCGGCAATGCGAGCCTCGGCAGCACGCGCGGCCCGGGACGCTTCCTCGTCAGCGCCGAAGTCGCGCTCAGCGTCGTGCTGCTGATCGGCGCCGGGGTCGCCGTGCGCAGCGCGCTCGACGCGCAGGCCAGCGAACTCGGCATCCGCACACAGGACGTCCTCACCGGCCGCATCGCGCTGCCCGAGAGCGACTATGCCGATCCCGCCGCGCGCGAACGCTTTGCGCGGGAACTGGAACGCAAGCTCGGCGCCTTGCCCGGCGTCGAATCGACGGCGATCGCCAGCACGCTGCCGCTGATGGGCTACGAACGGCAGGAATACGCGAAAGTCGGCGACATGGTGGATGACAAGACGCGCCTGCCACAGGCCTGGTCGACGCGCGTCAACAACCGCTTCTTCGACACCTTCGGCGTCGCCCTGCGCGAAGGCCGCCTGTTCGACGCGCGCGATCGCGCAGATTCCACGCCCGTCACGATCGTCAGCGCATCGTTCGCGGAGCATGCGTGGCCCGGCCAGTCCGCGATCGGCCAGCGCGTGCGCCTGCAACCCAAGGGCGGCGAGAAACCATGGATGGAAGTCGTCGGCGTCGTCGCCGACAGCGTGCAGTCCGATTACATCGAGACCGACGACACGAATCCGGCGCATCGCGGCGACGGCAACGTCTACCGTCCGCTCGCGCAGGATCCGGCGTCATTCGTGAGCTTCGCGCTGCGCGCGAACGGAGACACCGCCGCGCTCGCCGGCGCCACGCGCGAGACCGTGCGTTCGATCGATGCCAACCTGCCCGTGTACTGGTTGCGCCCGATGGAAGAATGGCGCGCGCGCATCTTCTGGGGCGCCGACCTGCTCGCGAGCCGGTTCGGCGTGTTCGCGATCTTCGCCGTGCTGCTCGCCGCCGCCGGCATCTACGCCGTGCTCGCCTTCGACGTGACGCGACGCACGCGCGAGATCGGCGTGCGCCGCGCGCTCGGCGCACCCAACGGCAGCGTGCTTTCGATGGTCCTGCGCCGCGGCGGCAAGCAGGTCGCGATCGGGCTCGCCCTCGGCCTGCCGCTCGCGTTCGCGTTCACCACGATGCTCGCGCAGATGCTCATGCCCGGCTCGCGCACCGATCCGCTCGTCTACCTCGCCGTCGTCGCCGTGCTCGGCATCGCCGTCCTGCTCGCCGCATGGCTGCCGGTGCGGCGTGCACTGCGCGTGGATCCGATGGTGGCGTTGCGCAACGAGTGAATATCGCCGGAGAAGACGGATGAACTTGATCGAGACGCTACGCCGCCATCTGCGCTCACCCGCATTCGCGCTGACCGTATTCGTGTTGGTCGCCGCGGTGACGGCGATCAACGTGACGGTATTCGGCGCGATCGACACGTTGCGCTGGAGGTCGCTGTCATATGCGGCGGACGACAGCCTGGTGTCGCTGAAACTCAAGCTGACCAAGATCGACAACGAGAGCAATCTCAGCGAGGTCTACCGGAAGGCGCTGGCGAGCGACACGGCCACGTTCCGCGGCGTGGCCGGCTACGTCGACATGAACCGCACGCGCAGCGACGAAGAAGGTCGACCCTGGCGCATCGCGCAGGTCACGCCGCAGCTCGACGCCGTGCTCGGCGTCGCGCCGGCGCTCGGGCGTGGCATTGCCGAAGATGATGCGCACGATGGTGCGGATCGCGTACTGGTGATTTCCGATGCGTTGTGGCGTCGCCGCTTCGGCTCCGATCCGGACATCGTCGGTCGCGCGGTGCGGTTCGGCGATCGTGTCGACACGATCATCGGCGTGATGCCGCGCGGTTTCGCGTTTCCGGACACGCGGGCGGATGCATGGCGCCCGTTCGTGCTGCCGGCGCAAAAACCGGCCATCGACGGCGTTGGCGAACTGGATCTGATCGCCCGCCTTGCCGACGGGGCCACGCTCGAGCAAGCGCGCGTCGCGCTCGATCGCGTGTACAGCGGCGGAAAAAGCCTCGGCCAGTTCGCTGCCATGTTCGCCAACATGGGCGCGCAACCGCATGCGGAGCCGTGGCGCGATCATTTCCACGCGCAACACGGAAAGGCGCTGGCGCTATTGCAACTCGCCGCAGCGATCCTGTTGCTCGCCGTCGCCGCGAACCTCGTCAACCTGCAACTGGATCGCCTGCTCGGTCGCAGTCGCGAGTTCGACATCCGCCGCGCGCTCGGCGCAGGCGAAGGCGCGATTGCACTGCAGGCACTGGGTGACATGGCCTTGCCGGTCCTTGCCGGCATCGCCGTCGGCCTCGCATGCGCGGCACCCGGCCTGCAACTGCTTGCGATGCGCCACCTGTTGCCGGAATCCCTGCCGGCACCGATCGGCTTCAGCCCGGCAATGTTCGGCTGCGGCGCATTCATCGCCATCGTCGCTCTCGCGACGACCCTGCTCGCGGCACGACTCTCGCGCGGTCGCGCGGCCTTGTCCGCGCGCGGTGGCGCGGCGGGGCTCGGCCCGCTTCGTCCGGCGCTTCTGGTCGCGCAGGTCGTGCTGACCACGGCCCTGCTCGGCAGCGCGATCCTGCTCCTGCGCAGCGCGGCCAACGTGCTCGAGGTCGATCGCGGCTTTGATGCGCGCGGCGTACTGATGGTCGGCATCGACTTCACGACGGCATCGGCGGCGCGACGCGAGCCGTCCTACGATCCACGCGATGATGTCGAGCTCAAGTCGTCGGTAGAGGAATTGCTCGCCCGCGCGAAGGCGCTGCCGGGCGTGCGTCATGTGGCGACGGCGACGATCTCGCCGTTCAGCGGCGGCGACAACTTCGTCCAGGCGCAGGTGCCGGGGCAAACCGAGCCGCAACAGGTGCGTGGCCGCACCGTCTCGCCCGACTATTTCGCGACGCTCGGCATCGCGCTGCGCAGCGGTCGTGCGCTCGACGCGACGGATGCGAGGGAAGACGGCGGCGCGAATGCGGTCGTCGTCGACGAGCAATACGTGCAACGCTACCTCAATGGACACGATCCGCTCGGCGCCAGCATCGGCATCGGCACGAATCCGGACGGCAAGCCGATCATGACACCTGTCGTTGGCGTGATGCGCAACGTGAAGAACCATTCGCTCGATGAAAAGGCCGACATGCCGACGGTCTACAACGTCGCGGCTTTCCCGAGCCCGATGTTCGTGCTGCTCGTACGCGCGGATGTCGATGCGGCGAGTCTCGTCGATCCGCTGCGGCGCCTGATCCAGCAAGTCGCGCCGGATGCCGCGATCGCCTTCGACCAGCCGCTCGCGCAACGCATCGAGGACAGCTTCGCCGCGCGCCGCGGCCTGCTCCAGACGATCGGCGCCTTCGCCGCGATCACGCTCGCGCTTGCCGCGATCGGCCTCGCCGCCGTGCTCGGTTTCGCGATCCGCCGGCGCACGGCCGAACTCGGCGTGCGCATGGCGCTCGGCGCGACACCGTCGCGCGTGCGCAATCTCGTGCTGCGCCAGGGCAGCACACTTGTCGTCGCAGGGCTAATCGTCGGCGCGGCACTCGGCATCGCGCTTGCGCGATTGTTTGCCGAAAGGCTGTTCGGTGTCGGTTACGCCGATCCCGCGAGCTGGTGCATGGCGCTCGCACTCGTCGCCGTGATCGCGTCGTTCGCCTGCTGGCTGCCCGCGCGTCGCGCCGCGACGGTCGAGCCCGTCGAGGCGCTGCGGCATGAATAGCCCGACATTCCGATTCCCTTCGCTTCGAACCCACTGCAACTCCAGCACGGACACGCCATGAACGCCTTCGATCTCCGCCACGTCCTGCGTCGCCTGCTGCGCACGCCCGGTTTCAGCATGGTTTCCGTAATGCTGCTTGGCCTCGCTTTCGGCGCGCTCGCTTGCGTGTCCAGCGTCGTCTACGGGCTGCTCTACAAGCCGTTGCCGTATCCGGATGCGGACCGGCTGGTGACGGTCGAGTCGCGCATCCTCGGCATTCCGTTCGACGTCGGCCTGTCGACGCCGTTGCGCGAGGAGATCGCGCATTCGGCGCATGGCGTCGAAGGCATTGCGGCGTATCGCACGGGCGAAATGGTCGTCCGCGACGAGGCGGGCAATCGCACGGGTTCGATGAAGACGGCGCTGGTCGAACCGAAGGTATTCGCGCTGCTCGGCGCGCAGTCCGCGCTCGGTCGCCTGTTCGCGAACGAGGATGTCGGCGAGGGTGCGGCGCGCAGCGTCGTGCTGTCGTGGGACGAATGGCAGCAGCGTTTCGCCGGCGCGACGGACGCGATCGGGCGCACGCTGCGCCTCGAGGACAACGACTACCGCGTGGTCGGCGTGATGCCGAAGGGTTTCGTTTTTCCCGGCAGCACGACGCGCCTGTGGATGCCGCTTTCGTTCACGGCCGCGCAGCGCGCGCGTTCGAACGCCGGCAGCTTCGACGGCACGCTGGCCATCGCGCGCCTGCATGCGGGCGTCAGCGCCGCGGCGGCCACCGACGAAGTCAACAACATCGCCAAATCGATCCCGGAACTCGACGGCGCCTTCGGCAACAGCATGAAGCTCGTCGTCCAGCCGCTGCGCGCGCTGTGGATCGGCGATCGCCGCGAGGCGCTGCTGCTCATGCTGCTCGCGGTCGCGATGGTCTGGCTGGTGACGACGGCGAACGTCGCCAACCTGTTCCTCGCGCGCTCGCTCGAACGTCGCCAGGAGACCGCTGTGACCGCCGCGCTCGGCGCGACCCCTTGGCAGCGTGCGCGCATGGCGCTGGCGGAATCCGCCGCGCTGTGCGCCACGGGCGCGCTGCTCGGTTGCGCGCTGCTGCCGGCCGGCCTCGCGCTGCTGCGCCACTTCGACCTGTTGCCGAAAGGCACGCCGCAGGCGATCGGCATCGACGCGCCGACCCTGCTGCTCGTCGGCGTGCTCGCCACCGCATTGTGCGCGGTGCTTGCCGCGGCCGGCCTGTCGGTACAGCGCGGCAATCTCAACGACATGATCCGCCGCGGCGGCTCGCGGCAGACGGCCGGCAGCGCCGCGCAGGCCGTGCGCAAGTCGCTCGTCGTGACCCAGGTCGCGCTGACCGTGGCGCTGCTGTTCGGCATCGGCGTGCTGCTGCGCAGTTCGCAGAACCTGCTTGCCGAGGACGTCGGCTTCCAGCGCAACCACTTGCTTTACGCGAGCCTCGATGACCTCGTCCCCGCGAACGCGACGCCCGAACTGCGCGCGACACGCCTGACCGAACTCACCGAGCGCGTGCGCGCCCTGCCCGGCGTCGCCGCCGCGGGACTCGGCAGCATGGTGCCGTTCGGCAACAGCATTTCGACGAGCAACTACACCGCGCCGGGGCACGAAGATGCCAAGGACAAGCCGATCGCCTACGACCAGAAGGTCGACGACGGCTATTTCGCCGCGCTCGGCGTGCGGCTCCTGCGCGGCCGCGCCTTCAGCGCGGACGAGGTGCGCAGCAAGGCGCCGGTCGCGATCGTCGACCAGATGTTCGTCAAGCGCCACTTCGGCGAGACCGATCCGCTCGGCAAGCATTTCAAGATCGGCGTGCCCGGCGACCAGCCCGACCGCGAACTCGAGATCGTCGGCGTGGTGCCGACGCTCAAGCTGCGCGCACTCGATGAAGTCGTCGACCGGCCGTCGATCTACCAGCCGACACCGGCGCCGCCGTACGCCGCGCTGGCGGTGCGCACGACGCTCGATCCGTCGAACCTGATCGAGCCGATCAAGACGGTTGGCGCCCGGATCGCGCCGAAGGAAGCCGTCGGCCCGATCGTCACGCTCGACGAACGCATCGCCGACACGCTGCAGGACCGCGAACGCCTCAACAGCCTGCTCGGCCTGCTCGGCCTCACCGCGCTGCTGCTGGCCGGCGTCGGCCTCTACGCCGTGCTCGCCTATGCGGTGCGCCAGCGCGTGCCCGAATTCGGCGTACGCATGGCGCTGGGCGCGCGCGCTGGCGACGTGCTGCGCCAGGTGCTCCGCCAGGGCTTCGTGCTGATCGGCGTCGGCCTCGCCCTCGGCGTGCCGCTGGCCTGGGCGTTCGCGCGGCTGCTGTCCACGCGGCTCTACCATGTCGGCGCGTTCGACCTGCCCACGCTCGGCGCGGTCGCGCTCGTGCTCGCCGCGATCGGTCTCCTCGCCTGCCTGTGGCCGGCGCGCCGCGCCGCGGCGACCGATCCGGCGGTCGCGCTGCGCAGCGAATGAACTCCAATCCGCAAGGAATCCATCCATGTCGATGATCGAACTTCGCAACATCGAAAAATCCTTTCCCCTCGCCGGCGGCCGCAGCTGGGTGCTGCGCAACGTCAACCTCGACATCGCCGAAGGCGAGTTCGTCAGCGTCATGGGTCCGTCAGGCGCGGGCAAGAGCTCGCTGCTCAACGTGCTCGGCCTCATGGATCACGACTGGCAGGGTGGCTACACGTTCGACGCTGTCGTCGTCGACAAACTCAATGCGAAGCAGCGCCAGGCGCTGCAGCGCGAGAAGGTCGGTTTCATCTTCCAGCACTACCACCTCATCGACGACCTCAAGGTCTGGGAAAACCTCGATCTTCCGTTGCAGTACCGCGACGTGCCCGCGAAGGAGCGCGCCTCGCGCGTCGGCGACCTGCTCGACCGCTTCCAGATCGTCGGCAAGAAGGACCTGTACCCGTCGCAGCTTTCCGGCGGCCAGCAGCAGCTCGTCGCCGTCGCCCGCGCGGTCATCACCAAGCCGCGCCTGCTGCTCGCCGACGAACCGACCGGCGCGCTGCATTCGACGCAGGCGCGCTCGATCATGGACCTGCTCCACGAGCTGCATGGCGAAGGCATGACGATCGTGCAGGTCACGCACAACGAGGCGTTCGGCAAGGAGGCGCAGCGCGTCGTGCGGCTCGCCGACGGCTGGATCGAGAATTCGCCGGCTCCGGTATAGTCCCGGCGCCATGGCACAACCGACCCTCCTCATCGCCGACGACCAGCGCGACGTGCGCGAGGCGCTGCGCCTGCTGTTCAAGGCCGAGCGCATCGACGCGGTCTGCGTGGACGGACCGCGCGCCGCGCTCGACGCGCTCGGCAAGCAGCGCTTCGGCGCGGCGCTCATCGACCTCAACTACACGCGCGACACGACCTCGGGCGCCGAAGGCCTCGACCTGTTGCGCGCGCTGAAGAAGGCCGACGCGGAACTGCCGGTCATCGTCATGACCGCGTGGGGCTCGATCGACCTCGCCGTCGAGGCGATGCGCCTGGGCGCGGGCGATTTCATCGAAAAGCCCTGGGACAATGCGCGCCTGCTCTCGGTCGTGCGCAACCAGCTCGAACTCGGCCGCTCGCGCGACGAGGCGGCGAAACTCAAGCGCGAGAACGAGATCCTGCGCGCGGCGGAGGATGAAGGTTTCATCGCCGAATCGGCGCCGATGCGCCAGCTGCTCTCGCAGGTCGAGCGCGTCGCGCCGACCGACGCCAACGTGCTCGTGCTCGGCGAAAACGGCACCGGCAAGGGCGTCGTCGCGCGCCTGCTGCACGCGCGTTCGGCGCGCGCGGACAAAACGCTGGTCAAGGTCAACATGGGCGGCATTCCGGACTCGGTGTTCGAGGCGGAGATGTTCGGCCACGTCAAGGGCGCGTTCACCGACGCGAAGAGCGACCGCATCGGCCGCTTCGAGCTCGCCGACGGTGGCACGCTGTTCCTCGACGAAGTCGCCAACATCCCGCCCGCACAGCAACCCAAGCTGCTGCGCGTGCTCGAGGACGGCGAACTCGAGCGCGTCGGCTCGTCGCGCACGATGAAGGTCGACGTGCGCCTGATTTCCGCGACCAACGCGAACCTTGCCGCCGACGTCGCGCGCGGCGCGTTCCGCAAGGACCTGCTGTTCCGCCTCAACACGGTCGAGCTGCGCCTGCCGCCGCTGCGCGAACGCAAGCAGGACATCGGCCTGCTCGCCGAGGCGTTCGCCGCGCGTTTCGCGCAACGCTACCAGCGCGAAACGCCGCGCTTCGCACCCGGCGCGTTGCGCGCACTCGATGCGTATTCGTGGCCCGGCAACGTTCGCGAGCTGTCGCACATCATCGAACGTGCCGTGCTCATGCTCGACAGCGACGTCATCGACGAGGTCGCGCTCAACCTGCGGCCGGAAGCGACGCATGCGGTCGCGGGTGCGGCGGCGCTGGCCGCGAGCGAATCGATGAGCGTCGACGCGGCGGAAGAAAAGCTCGTGCGCGAAGCGCTCGAGCGCACCGGCGGCAACATCCAGCGCGCGGCCGGCCTGCTCGGCCTGAGCCGGCCGTCGCTGTACCGGCGCATGGAAAAGTACGGCATCGAGTGAACGCCGGCCGGCCACGCTGGACGTTCGAGACGCGCCTGCTTGCCGGCGCGCTGCTGATCGCGACACCGGCACTCGCGGCGTTGCTCGTCGCCCTGCTCGTCTTCATGTCCGACGACAGACGCGCGTTCGGGCTTTGGGCTGCGGCGGTCGCCCTGACGCTCGCGCTCGCGCTGCTCCTGCGTCGCAAGGCGGTGTATCCGCTGTACACGCTGTCGAACCTGCTCGAAGCGCTGCGCGAGGGCGACTACAGCCTGCGCGGCACGGGCGCGCAGCGCGGCGACGCAATCGGCGAAGTCGTGCACGAGATCAACGCGTTGTCGCAAAGCCTGCGCCAGCAGCGCCTGTCGTTCGAGGAGCGCGGCGCGCTGCTCGCGAAAGTCGTGGCGACGCTCGACAGCGCGGTCATCGCCTTCGACGACACGGCGAAATTGCGCCTCGCCAATCCCGCGGCCGAGCGCCTGCTCGGCGCGGCTTCCCTGCGGCTGATCGGCCGGACCGCGCAGGATCTTTCGCTCGCCGACTGCCTGTCGATCACCGGCGTCAAGCTGCTCGAACGCCAGTTTCCCGGTGGCAGCGGACGCTGGGAGGTGCGTCATGCGCGCTTCCGCGAAAATGGCCGTCCGCACGACCTCCTCGTGATCAGCGACCTGTCGCGTGCGCTGCGCGAAGAGGAACGTCTCGCCTGGCAACGCCTGCTGCGCGTGCTCGGCCACGAACTCAACAATTCGCTCGCACCGATCCGCTCGATGGCGGGCACGCTGGCCAAACTCGTCGGCGTCGAGCCCTTGCCGCACGACTGGCGCGACGACGTGCAAGGCGGCCTGCAGGTCATCGGCGACCGTTCCGAGGCGCTCGCGCACTTCATGGCTCGCTACACGCAGCTCGCGCGGTTGCCGCCGCCGAGCCCGCGCGAATTCGATCTCGCCGCGCTGGCGCGACGCACGGCGCTGCTCGAACAGCGTGTCGCGGTGCAGGCCGAAGGCGAGACGCCCGCACCGGCGTTCGCCGATCCCGAACAGATCGAGCAGGCGCTGATCAACCTCGCGCGCAACGCGACCGACGCCGCACTCGACGGCGGCGGCCATGTCGCGCTGCGCTGGCAGCAGGCGCATGGCGAATGGCGCATCGACATCATCGACGACGGCCCCGGCCTGCCGCCGAGCGAAAACCTGTTCGTGCCGTTCTTCACCACCAAGCCCGGCGGTTCGGGCATTGGCCTCGTCCTCGCGCGCCAGATCGTCGAAGCGCACGGGGGTTCGCTGGTACTGGAAAATCGCCGCGATGCGCGCGGCTGCATCGCACGGCTGCGCCTGCCGCTGCGCGGCGATCAGGCCTCCGCGAACGCGTAGGCGAGCACGTCGGCGATGTCGTCGCTGCCGGCGAGCCACATGAGCAGGCGTTCGACGCCGAGCGCAACGCCCGCGCAGGCGGGCATGCTCGGCAACGCCTCGAGCAGGCGTTCGTCGATCGGGATTTCGCGCTGGCCACGCGCGCGGCGACGCGCGTTGTCGCGCACGAAGCGTTCGCGTTGTTCCTTCGCGTCGGTCAGTTCGTGGTAGCCGTTGGCGAGCTCGTCCGCACCCAGGTACAGCTCGAAGCGCTCGGCGACGGGCGGATCGCCGTCGCGGATCTTCGCCAGCGCGGCCTGCGTCGCCGGGAAGTCGCGCACGACGGTGATGCGCTCGCGCGGAAACTTCGGCTGCAGGCGATGGGTGACGAGCAGGTCGAGCCAGTCGTCGCGGCCGAGGCCGACGGGATCGATGCGCACGTCCGCGAGCGGCGCGCGCAGTTCTTCGATGGCAGCGGCGAACGGGTCGATGCCGAGTTCGCGCCGGAACAGATCGCGGTAGGTGCACTGCACGACGTCCACGCGCAGATCGAACGCCGCGAGCGCGTCGCGGACGAGATCGACGGTCTCGTCGATGAGCCGCAGGTGATCCCAGCCGACGCGGTACCACTCCAGCATCGTGAACTCGGGATTGTGGCGGCGCCCGGCCTCGCCGTCGCGGAACACGCGGCCGAGTTCGTAGCAATCGCCGATGCCCTCGGCGAGCAGGCGCTTGAGCGCGAACTCGGGCGAGGTGCGCAGCCAGCGCTCGCGGCTGCCTTGCGCGACCGGACCGTTGAATACGGTCGAGAACGACTCGATGTTCGGTTCGGTATTGCCCGCCGCGCTGAGGATCGGCGTCTCGACCTCGACCGCGCCGCGCGCGGCGAAGAAGGCGCGGATGCGCGACTGCACGGCGGCACGGCGTTCGAGCGCCGCGCGTTTCGCGGCGGACGGGTTCGTCATAGCTGAAACCTATCGAATTGTTCGTATCAATCTATTTCACAACAGGCGACCCGGATCGTACGATGCACGGGTCATTTCATCACCCACCACAGGAGACGCCCATGTCGCTCATCAACACGCCCGTCCAGCCGTTCAAGACGCAGGCTTACCACAACGGCAAGTTCGAGGAAGTCAGCGATCAGTCCATCAAGGGCAAGTGGTCGGTGTTCATGTTCCTGCCGGCCGCCTTCACCTTCAACTGCCCGACCGAGATCGAGGATTCGGCCGACAACTACGCCGAGTTCCAGAAGCTCAACGCCGAAGTCTATGTCGTCTCGACCGACACGCATTTCGCGCACAAGATCTGGCACGACACCTCGCCGGCCGTCGGCAAGGCCAAGTTCTTCCTCGTCGGCGATGCGAACCACCAGCTGTCGAAGGCGTTCGACGTGCTGATCCCGGAGGAAGGCCTCGCGCTGCGCGGCACCTTCGTGATCAATCCCGATGGCGTCATCAAGACCGCCGAAGTCCACTCCAACGAAATCGCCCGCGACGTCAGCGAAACGCTGCGCAAGCTGAAGGCCGCGCAGTACACCGCCGCGCATCCGGGCGAAGTGTGCCCGGCCAAGTGGAAGGAAGGCGAGAAGACGCTCAAGCCCTCGCTCGACCTCGTCGGCAAGATCTGAGTTTTCGCCCTGTCGCAACGCCTTCCCGGATTTCCGGGAAGGCCGTGGCGGCAGACCGGAATCCGCCGAGGCGGCTTGCGGTCTGCTTCCCTTCCGAGCCCTCCGCTTCCGCGCGGACGGCGCCCCTTTGCCCGCCGTTGGAGAACGACATCATGTTGGATGACGCCCTCAAGACCCAGCTCAAGGCCTATCTGGAACGCATGACGCGCCCGATCCAGCTCGTCGCCGCGCTCGACGACAGCGAAGTCGCACGCGAGATGCGCGAACTGCTGCAGGACATCGTTGCGCAGTCGGACAAGATCGCGCTGGTCGACGACGCCGATCCGGACGCGCGCCGTCCGTCCTTCGCGATCGCGCGTCCCGATGGCGAAGTGCACCTGCGCTTTGCCGGCATTCCGCTCGGCCACGAGTTCACCTCGCTCGTGCTCGCGCTGCTCTGGGTCGGCGGCCACCCCGCGAAGGAAGACGTGGACCTGCTCGAGCAGGTGCGCAATCTCGACGGCGACTACGCGTTCGAGACCTATTTCTCGCAGTCGTGCCAGAACTGTCCGGACGTCGTGCAGGCACTGAATCTCATGGCCGCGCTCAATCCGCGCATCCGCCACGTCGCGATCGACGGCGCCGCGTTCCAGGACGAAGTCGAACGGCGCCAGGTGATGGCGGTGCCGTCGGTCTACCTCAACGGCGAAGCGTTTGGTCAGGGACGCATGAGCCTTGCCGAGATCGTCGCCAGGCTCGACACCGGCGCCGCCGCGCGCGAGGCGGAGAAGATCAACGCGAAGCCCGCGTTCGACGTGCTCGTCGTCGGCGGCGGACCGGCCGGTGCGGCGGCTGCGATCTACGCGGCGCGCAAGGGCATCGTCACCGGCGTCGTCTCCGAACGCTTCGGCGGCCAGGTGCTCGACACGCTCGCGATCGAGAATTTCATCTCCGTGCAGCACACGGAAGGCCCGAAGCTGGCGACCGCGCTCGAGCAACACGTGCGCGAGTACGAGGTCGACATCATGAACGTGCAGCGCGCCGAGCAGCTGGTTCCCGGCGACGACTTCATCGAAGTGAAGCTCGCCGGCGGCGCGTCGCTGAAGTCGAAGGCCGTGGTCCTCTCGACCGGCGCGCGCTGGCGGCAGATGAACGTGCCCGGCGAGAACGAGTACCGCAACAAGGGCGTGGCGTACTGCCCGCACTGCGACGGACCGCTGTTCAAGGGCAAGCGCGTCGCCGTGATCGGCGGCGGCAACTCCGGCGTGGAAGCGGCGATCGACCTTGCCGGCATCGTCAGCCACGTCACGCTGATCGAGTTCGACGCGCAGCTGCGCGCGGACGAAGTCCTGCAGCGCAAGCTGCGCAGCCTGCCCAACGTGACGGTAATCGTTTCCGCGCAGACGACCGAAGTGACCGGCGACGGCCAGAAGGTCGACGGACTCGTCTACAAGGATCGCCACGGCGGACAGATGCATCGCGTCGAGCTCGAAGGCATCTTCGTGCAGATCGGCCTGCTGCCGAACACGGAATGGCTCAAGGGCACGATCAAGCTCAGCAACCGCGGCGAGATCGAAGTCGATGCGCGTGGCGAGACCTCGGTCGCGGGCGTGTTCGCGGCGGGCGACTGCACGACGGTGCCCTACAAGCAGATCGTCATCGCGATGGGCGAAGGCTCGAAGGCAGCGCTCAGCGCGTTCGATCACCTGATCCGCACGTCCGCGCCGGAAACGGAAGCCAGGGCGGCGTGACCGCCCGTTGAATCGTCGCGCCGCCTCTCTCCCGTGGCGCGATGATGCGAAGGAACCGGCGGGGTGCACGCCCCGGTTCCTTCATTTTTTTCCGCCCCCGCGGCGGCGGAGAATGAGTCGGCATCCGTACCTGACTTCAAGGATCGTGTTCTCCGGCCTCGTCCAAATCCCGGCCGTTGGATGCGCCGGTATAGTGCGAGTCCGGTTCGCGGGAGATGCTCATGCGCAATCTCGATTTCAGTTCGTGGCACGCCCTGCTCTCGACGCTGCTCGGGCTTGCCGCGATCACGCTGATCGGCGTCGGCCTGCGCCTGCTCGCGATGCAGACGATCCAGCAGCGCCGCGAACGCCAGAACCGGCAGATCAACGAGCGCCTGCGCGCGCTGATCGCCGCCTACAAGACGCTCGGCGGTTCGTTCACGGGCGATCTCTCCGTCGACCCGACGCATCTGCGCGACCTGCGCAAGCGCAACGCGGAATCCGGCAGTGATGCAGGTACCGACCTTTCCGGCGGCAGCGATCGCGCGCGGCGCATGCGCGATGCGGTCGAGGCGGCGCTGTCGGACATCATCCTGCTCGGTACCGAACAACAGGTTCGGCTCGCGACGGCCGCCGCGAACGAACTCGTCGAGGGACGCGTCATCCATACGCATGAACTCGTCGTCTCGCTGCGCGACTTCGTCCGCGAAGCGCTCGACCTCGATCCGGTGCCGCGCAACCTGAAAATGCCCCGGCAGGGCCCGACCCGGCCCGGCAGCGGCGGTGGTGCCGGCGGACGCGGCAAGGGCGGCGAAGGCGGTGGCGA